>Ga0068860_100000007_pt1 | contig 429329 bp, 402 predicted proteins | sample KBSSwiS32_FD_66597 | JGI IMG/M metagenome (GOLD analysis project Ga0068860, IMG submission 66597) | Switchgrass rhizosphere microbial communities from Kellogg Biological Station, Michigan, USA - KBS Switchgrass S3-2 | ecosystem: Host-associated > Plants > Roots > Rhizosphere > Soil ... | reverse complement strand
ATACTGGTCCTGGTTGGTCCAGCCGAGCGAGGGGCCGAAGTCGGCAATGCCGATCTTCGCCGCCTGGAAGGTGCCGTCGCCATTGCCCAGCGCCACCCGCACGGCGGAGAAGCCGAAGCCCAGGATATCCGCCTTGCCGTCGCCGTTGACGTCGGCCACCAGCCGCAGGTTGACGTTCTGGCTGTTCCAGCCGAGCTGGCCGCCGAAGTTGGCGATGCCGAGCTGGGTCGCGCCGAAGGTGCCATCGGCCTGGCCGAGCGAGATGAACGTGCCGGCATAGCCGAAGCCGACGATGTCGGCCCGGCCATCCCCGTTCACGTCGGCGAGCAGGCGGGGATAGTGGTCCTGAGTATTCCAGTCCTGCGCAGGCCCGAAGTTGGCGACGCCGATCTTGGCCGCCTGGAAGGTGCCGTCGCCATTGCCCAGCGCGACGCGCACCGCCGAGAAGCCGAAGCCGACGATGTCCATATTGCCGTCGCCATTGACGTCGGCCAGCAGGCGCTGGTTGGTCGCCTGGCTGGTCCAGCCCTGCTGCCCGCCGAAGTTGGCCAGCACGTTGGTCGCGGTGGCGAACTGGAAGGAATAGAGCCCATTGGCGAACTGGTACTGCTCGACGTTCTTGACCGTGTCGGTGCCGTCGGCGGCGCTCGCGACGGTCCAGGTGTGGGTCACGGCATCGTGCGTCACTGTCGAATTGGCCCGCGTCGCTGCATAGACCGCGACGTCGTTGCCCGCTCCGCCGTCGATCGTATCGTTGCCGGCGGCGCCGGTGATCACGTCGGGCAGGAGCGTGGCGATCAGCGTGTCAGCGCCGGAGGTGCCGATGAGCGAATTGCCCAGCGTGAGAATGCCGGGCTGGGCCAGCGTGTAGGAATTGGCGACGACGGCCGCGCTCAGCGTATAGGCGCCGGTGAAGTTGTCGGCGAAATCGCGGACGTGGACATAATAGAAGCCGGTGGTGTCTGCGGTGAAATTGAGCGTCGCGGTCGCGATGGACAAAAACGGCGCGTTGGCGGCGAGCGCAACCGGGACATCGCTTGCATCCGCCAACGGGACGATTTCGAACGTGGCGCCTGCAGGAAGGCCGGTGGTGGTGAAGGTGTAAGTGGTGCCGGCAGTGAGGTTGACCTTGAACCAGTTGGCGTCGTTGGCGCTCTCGACGGAGGGATGCAGGGTACTGCCGACCGTCAGGTTGCCTGGATGGGCCAGCGTGTACGTATCGGGAACGACCGCCGCGCTGACCGTGTAGGCGCCGGTGAAGTTGTCGTCAAAGTCGCGCACGGAGAGATAGTAGGTTCCGGTCGTGTCGGCGGTGAAATTGAGGCCGGATGCCACGTCGAGCTGAAACGGCGCGGCGCCTGCGAGCGGGGTGGGTTCATTGGCGGCATCGGCAGCCGCGTGAAGCTGCAGCTGGGCACCGGCCGGGAGACCGGTGGTGGTGAAATTGTAGGTGGTGCCGGCGGTAAGGCTGACCTTGAACCAGTTGGCGTCGTTCGGGCTTTCGACCGAGGGATGGAGAGTCGCGCCGATGCCCAGGATGCCGGGATTGGTCAGCGTATAGCTGTTGGGGACCACGGCCGCGCTGACCGTATAGGCGCCGGTGAAGTTGTCGGCATAGTCGCGCACCAACAGGTAATAGTTGCCGGTGGTGTCGGCAGTGAAGTTGAGGCCGGATGCCACGTTCAGTGCAACCGGGGGGGTCGTGGCCAGGGGGAGGGCAAAATCGCTCGCGTCGGCCGCGTTGAACAGCTCGAACATGGTATTGATCGGCAGGCCGGTGGTGGTGAAATTGTAGGTGGTGCCGGCGGTGAGGCTGACCTTGAACCAGTTGGCGTCGTTGGCGCTTTCGATCGAGGGGTGGAGGGTCCCCCCGATCGCCAGGTTGCCGGGATGCAGCAACGTATAGGTATCGGGAACGACCGCCGCGCTGACCGTGTAGGCGCCGGTGAAGTTGTCAGCAAAGTCGCGCACGGAGAGATAGTAGGTGCCGGTCGTATCGGCGGTGAAATTGAGGCCTGATGCCACGTTGAGCTGAAAGGGCGGGTAGTCCGCGAGCGCGGCGGGTTCGTCGGCGGCATCGGCGGCCGTGTGGAGTTGCAGCTGGGCGTAGGCCGGAAGACCGGTGGTGGTGAAATTGTAGGTGGTGCCGGCGGTGAGATCGATCTTGAACCAGTTGGCGTCGTTGGGGCTCTCGATCGAGGGGTGGAGGGTGGCTCCGGCGGTCAGCAGGCCGGGGTGTGCCAGAGTATAGCTGTTGGTGACGGTTTTCGCGCTGACCGTGTAGGTGCCGGTGTAGTCTCCCTCGTCGCGGATCAGCACGTAGTAGGTGCCGGTGGTGTCGGCGGTGAAGTTCAGCCCGACCGTCGAAGCCCCGACCAGCCCGGAAATGATGCCGAGGGGGGCCGGCTCATCGCTTGCATCGGCTGCAGCGTAAAGGTTGATGCCGGCGGTCAGCGGCAACCCGGCGGCGGTGATCGCATAAGTGGTGCCGGCGGTGAGGGTGATCTTGAACCAGTTGGCGTTGCCGGCGCTTTCGACCGCGGCATTGATGTTGCCGCCAACCACCAGGTTGCCGGGATGAACTAGCGTGTAACTATTCGGCACGACGACCGCGCTCAGCGCATAGGGTCCGGTGAAGTCATCCCAGATGTCCCGAAGTGATATGTAATAGGTGCCGGTCGTGTCGGCGGTGTAGTTGAAGCCGTTCGGAACATTCGGCACGCCGACGGGATCCGTGGAGACTGGCGCAGCGAAGTCACCCGCCTCGTCTGGCTTGACGAGGCTGAACATCGTCGTGCCGGGCAGACCGCCAGTGGCGAAATCGTAAGTCGTGCCCGCAGTGAGATCGATCCGGAACCAGTTGGCGTTGCTGGCACTTTCGATCGAAGCACGAATCGTCATTCACCGTCTCCTTATATCGATGCCCATCTGCAGGACAGTGGTCGCTGATGACAATATGCATATGACGATATGCAGTCATACGCAGTTGGAATTACCGTGATACGTGCAAGAATCCCCAAACTCTCGCCCGCCCCGCTGCGGCTCACAGAGTCCTTTGTGGTCGGGATCGGCAAGCGATCCCTCCGGGGCTTTCCTACATAGCAGTTCGATGTCAGAATCGCACCGGCTCTTTCTGTCGTTGATTCACCCCATGCACCCGGCGCTCACCGCGCGCGGAGTCTTGCCATGCCCTCTGTGCACGAAGTTCGAGAAGTTCCCGGAACGGCCTGTTTCAGAAAATGAAATGACTTCATGGAATTGCGGTCATATTTTCGGAACTTGCATCAAACAGGGCATGTGAAGTTCGCTGATTCGCCGCCGGGAGTCATTTGTGGGCCAATTTCGACAAGCGAAATTGGCGAGCGGAATGGCTATGCCATCCCGCCCCAGCCCAGCCGCTGCTCGACTTGCGCGGCGGTCAGGTGGCGGGAGGGGCGGCGGCCCTCGATGATGCCGTGGGCCAGGAAGTGGTCCAGCGGGTCCATCCGGCTGGCGCGCACGTCCGGGTTGGCCGCCAGGTAGAATCCGGCGTCGAACAGCTCCGGGTTGCCGCGCAGCGCCGCCCGGGTCGCCCGGTAGAAGTGCACCAGCGGATTCGCCTTGCGCCCCAGGCCCAGTTGCTGCCGCGCGGTCAGCGTGTCGAACCGGGGCGATGCCCGCCGGTTCTCCCGCGCTCCGTGCCGCACATAATGCACCGCCGGGTCCATCCCGGTCCGTGCCACATCCGGATTCTGCCGCAGATACCAGGCGGCATCGAACAGCCCGCAGCGCCGCACGATCCGCAACTCGGCATCGCGGTGGGCCAGATGCGGATGGCGCACCAGACGCCAGACCCGCGCCCCCGCCTTGCGCACCGCCAACCACCACCGCGCCGGCACCGGCGCTGGCGGGATCAGCCGGATCTCCAGCTCGCGCAACGCCTCGCGCACCGCCTCGGTCCGCGCCGCCGCATTCAGCGACTCGTCCTCCAGCCAGCCGATCCGGTCGGACTGGGCGGCGAGACCTTCGCGGGTGTCGGCGATCTGCCTGCCGATCCGGGCATGACCGTTCTGCAGCGCATCGACCAGCCGGGCCACTTGCGCACGCAGGTCCGCAACCTGCTGCTCAGCCTCGATCTGACGGCACGCCAGGCTGGTGAGCAGTGCAGTCAGTTCCTCGTCGGCGTCGGTCTCAATCCGCATCGGGTGATCCTGGAATTTTCTGGCCGGTCGGACCGGTTGTGCAAGCAGCGCGGTCTCTCGCCCAGCCGGCCCGCCTAGTCAATGTTCACGCCAGGCGCGCCATCTGGCCGCGAAGCCGCCCGAAGGCAATGCGCAGTTCCGCCTCGAGCATGGGATCGATCAGGCCTTGGGCCGAAGTGAGGGCGACGCCACCGTCCTTCCTTTGGCGTGAGACTATGTTGCGATACGCGCCCGCGAAAACCTGCTCTTCCGGCAGTTCGACCTTGCGACCGAGGCGGTTCGCCAGCCAGGTGCCAAGCAGCGGCTGGACCTCGTCCAGGCGATCGATGTCGTAGACCAAGATGCGATCGCGCAGATCGGCGCACTGGTCGATCTGGCTGGCGATCTCGCCATATTCCTGGGTCAGCCGTCGCGCAGTCGCGTCGGCCGGGTCGTGGTGCCAGGTCTGCTTCATGAAGCTGCGCAGCGTCTTGATCGGGTGGCGCAGGCTGATGATGAAGCTGGCCTCCGGGAACAGTTCGACCAGGCGGACGAGGTTCAGGGCATTGTCCGGCGTTTTCTCGACGATCGTGCCACGGCCACGTGCGCCCCACAGGCGCTCCATCAGGCCGGTCGCGGCCGCCCGGAAAATGGCTGCCCGGTCACCTGCCGAAGAGGCGCGATGCAGTGTCCGGCGAAAGCCGGCGAAAGCGGCGTCGACCGCCGGCTTGCCGAAAACCCGGACCGCTTCGCTGGCACTGAATGCGCCGACGTTGCGGTCATCGCCGTTCAGGAACTCGCCGAAGCGCGCAAGCGCGGCGTCCAGCTCGTCCGCCGGCGGGTTGCGGCTCCACAGCTCGTAGAGATCGAGCAGCCCGTGCTTCCATGTTAGAAAGCGGGCCTCGTAATCGATGACCGGTACGCTGCCCGGCGCCGACGCGATCAGCTCCTGAGTGGCGCTGGTGCCCGACCGGCCGGTGCCGCCGACGAACAGGAGCCGCGAGGCGCGCGGATGGGGACGGACGAAGTGCCAGAGCACCTGTATGCCATCGAGCGACGTGCGGCTGACCCTGGTCCAGCCGCTGGCCAGGAACATCGCCTCGATATCGGCGGTGGTGTGATCGGTCACCCAGCCGTTGGCCATGCGCTCCTCGCCATCTGCAAGCCGATCCGCCACGCAGTACGAAACAACCGCCGTGCCAACCGAGGGCGGCAGGGAATCGATGAGCGACTGGCAGTCGTAGACGTATTCGAGCAGGTCGAGCATCGCGACAGCATCGGCCCAGGGAAGGCTTTCGGCCGTGTCGACGTTGAAGTCGCAGACGACTGTGCGCTCGTCGCGGGGAACCACGTCTACCGGCAGGTATTGCGTTCCTGCGGGGAGGTGGTTTTCCAGCAGCATGTGGCCGCAGCCCAGATCGGCAACGCGGGCACAACCGGCGAAAAGGGGAGCGGCCGCGACTGCGCGATATTCCCAGCTCTGCGACTGTTCGATCGACAGCGCCGCCCAGCGCTCGAGCATGGTCGCGCGGCGGGAGGCCGCATCGCGGGTGAGGGCGATGCGGTGTTCCGCCTCGGCGAGGTTGAATCTCATATTCATTGTGGCGGAAGCCCCGAATTCTGCCGCGAGGAAACGTTGCAGCTTTCGCTATCACCCCAAGCGTTTGGCAGCAGCCAAAAAAGCTCACCAATTTGGCCGCAATCCAATCATTTCCGGTCCGCATCGGGCGGTTTGTAACCGGATGTATTATGTCGGCTGTGCCGCTTCGGCGCGTCTATTCCTGCGTGTAGAAGGCGAAGGCACGGTCCATCGAAGCAAATTCGTGCAGGTCGCCACCGGACAGGACCAGCGCCCGGTCGCAATGCTGCGCGATGTAGTGCGTGTCGTGGGAGACGATGATCTTCGCGCGATCGGCACGCTTGACGAACAGTTCGGTATGGCACTTGCTGTGGAACCGCGCATCGCCGACCGCGACGATCTCGTCGATCAGGAAGCAGTCGAACTCGATGCACATCGACACCGCGAAGGCCAGCCGGGCACGCATGCCGGCCGAATAGGAGCGTACCGGTTCGCGCAGATAGGCACCAAGTTCGGAGAAATCCTGGACGAAGTCGATTTTGGTTTCAGCCCGTGCGCCATAGACGCGGCAAATGAAGCGCAGGTTGTCCAGCCCGGTCAGGGACCCCTGGAAGGCGCCGCCGAAGGCCAGCGGCCAGGACACGGTCATGCCGCGCAGGATGGTGCCGGCAGTCGGCTCCTCGGCGCCGCTGATCAGGCGGATCAGGGTGGACTTGCCGGCACCATTGCGGCCCAGGATGCCGACGCTTTCGCCACGGCCGATGGCGAAGTTGACCGAATCCAGAACCCGGCGCAGGCCGGCTCGGGTCGGGTAGCTCTTCGCGATGTTGCGCAGTTCGATCACGTCGGTCGGTCTCAGTTGTCGGCCGCAGCTTCCTCGCATTCGATGTCGGCAATGCGGCGGGACAAGGCGGCGAGCGCATCAGGGGGCGGAGCAGGCTGGTCCTGCGCGGTGATGCCGTTCGGTTCGGCGATGCCGCAGGCGGAGAAGAATGCGGCCATGACCGCGTCGATCCCCTTGCGGCTCGGGTCGCGGCGATTGTCCTCGAAATAGTCCTGCGGGGCCTGCGGGCCGGTGATGATCTCGTAGGCAGGGAAGTAGACGACATTGTCGAGCGCGCGGGTCGCCTCGGCGGCGGCGACGCGTAGCACGGACTTGCTGTAGACTGTCGCCGACAGGACGTGGCCGCCAGTGGCGGTAGCGACTAGCGGCACCGGTGATACGGTCAGCACGATGCGGCAGTGGGGATTGATCTCGCGCACCAGGCCGAGCGCGGCGATGAGATCCTCGATCGTCTCGGCGGCGGTGAAGTTGTGAAAACCGTGCGCGCGCGGGTCGAACATGCCGCGCACGGTGCCCGGGCAGGCGGGGAACACGGTGCCGTCCCGCAGCGAAACCCAGCTTTCGGTGAGGCCGAGGGTGAAAATGAAAGTGTCACACACGGAAATTGCCGCCCGGGTCGCATCGAGGTGGAAGCGGGTCATTGCGTCGAACTCGAAATCGTCGCCGGCAGGATAAGTCAGGCCGGGACGCAACGGGTCGATCACCATGCCGTCCTCGTGCCAGCGATCTTCCTGCGGGGCGAACCGGCCGAGCGCGCGCTCGCACAGCTGACGGAGCTGGCGGGCGGTGTAGATATTGCCGTAGCCGGCGCTGAACTTGTCGTAGCTCATCGCCTGCGGCGCGACGCCGACCAGGGTGGTCAAGGCTTCGGTGCGGATGTAGGTGAAGCCGTTGGCCTCGAGATAGGGGACGAGGTTGGCGGCGAAGCAGGAACCGGCGGAGACCACCCTGGCGCCGGCGGGAAGCAGCGGCGTGCTGCCTTCGTAAACGGCAGCGGCATCGAAACCTCGTGACACGCCACGAGACCAGAAGGCGCGATCGGGCAACTGGCGGTAAGGATGGGTCACGCGGTCACCGTCGGCAGGAGGGAAAAGGCTTCGGCGATGGCATCGCGCATCACGTGGCCATAGTCGTCGTTGGCGTGGGCGACGTCATCGGCCCAGTACTGGCGCCTGAGAAAGCCATCGGCGGTTTTCAGCGACGCAGGCACCGGCAGGAAAGTCAGGCCAAGCTCCCCGGCAAGACGGGCGTATTCGCTCTGCACGACCTGCCAAAGCTTGAGACGGACGGTAGGTGGAGTCAGTTCGAGCTGGTCGAGGCTGAGGCCGAGTTCGGCGGCGAATTCGGCATAGTAAGGTTCGGCCGCCAGATAGCCGCGCTCGGCGGCGATGACGCCCTTGGGCGGAGGAGTGCCGACCAGCATGACCTCGCCGGCGCCGCCCTTGCGCAGGCGGGCGATGACGTCGCGCAGCTGATCGAGTTCCGGGGCGAAGCGGGCGAGCAGCATGGCGCGCGGGACGACCGCTGCGCCCGGGTGGATCGGCAGTTCCGGCATCTCGCGCAGCGCCACGTCGAACACGACGCCACGGCTGAACAGCCAGATCGCGTTGTGCTGGTTGCCGTCCCACAGCAGTGCTACGCGGCGGCCGGCGACGACCTTGGCGAGACTGTTCCAGTAGTTCTCCTGGCGCGGCCAGAAGCCGGTGAAACCCTCGAAGCGCGGATCCTCGTTGCGCACCGGCAGCAGGCGATGGACGAAATCCGGCGTGTCGACGTAAACTCCCAGCGCAGTGGCGTGGGAATGTCCGGCCAGGACGATGGGTTCGTTCATGCGACAAGCCTTTCAGCGCAACGGGTTGGCATCGGCGCGGCGATGCCGGCCATGCGGGTGTGGACGCGGCCACGCCGGGTGCTCATTCCGGCACCACGAACTTGCTGACCAGCCGGGATTGCTGAAGCCCCAGGAAGGTCAGGCCGAGATTGACCAGCGCCAGGTAACTGACATCGTAATGGGCACGGATCTGCGAGCCGAAATAGCCCTCGCGCATCAGCTCCATGCCATGGACCATCGGCACCCACAGCACCACGTCCTGGAATCCCGGCGGCAGGGAGTCGACCATGAATGCGGCCCCGGAGATCGGAAAGATGATGTAGGCCAGCGGGTGCCAGATGCGATCGACCAGCTCGGTTCGTTCCGACAGCGAGCCGAGCAGGATCGCCAGGGCCGCGCCAAACCATGCCAGCAGCGCCCACGCGCCGAGCACCTTCAGCACGTCCTCGGGCAGTTCCATCAGGCCGATATACCAGAAGAACACGATCAGCAGCGTGTAGGAAATTGTCGCACCGACCGCTTCCAGCAGCAGGCGTGAGAGGAAGATGTCGATCACCTTGACGTTGCGGTGATACATGAGCTGCAGGTTGGTGGTCACGGATTCGATGCAACGGCTGGGCATGTTGCGCCACAGCAGCACGGTGGAATAGCCGGTCACGGCGAATGCGGTGATCGGGAGCTGGGAGGCGTGCATTGTCGCGTTCCACATCGCGGTGATGCCCAGCGTGAACATCATCGGTTCGAAGAACAACCAGAGAAAGCCGATGTTGTGCCGGCCGTACCGGGTCAGCACTTCGCGCATCAGCAGCGCGAAGACCACCCGCGACTGGATGACGAAGGAGCGGGCCAGTTGCGTCGTCACGGGTTCAGTCCCGGTGCTCCAGCATGCCGGCGATCAGCATCCTGAGGCAGCCGTAGATCACCAGGCCCACCAGCACGGTGGAGATGAAGCCGCGCAGGCGACGCGGCTCGACCGCCTCGTCGGGCAGGCTGGGCTCGGCTATGCGGGCGATGTAGACGTGCTTGCGGCGCGCGTCCTGGCGGGCGTCCTCGAGCGACGAAAGTGCGCTGGCCAATTGGCGATCGGCAACCTGGCTGGCGATCGCCAGGCGCTGGTAGGACGGACCGGATGCCGCCAGCGAGTTCTGCTGCCCGGCGACTTGGCCGGTTTGCTGACCGATCTGGCTTTCCAGGCCGGAAATGCGGGCGTTCATGGCGTCGAGCTGCGGGCTTTGCGGCGCCACCGCGCGCATCTGGTCGCGCTGGTTGCGGGCCTCGATCAGGTCGCTCTGCAGCTTGGAAATCATCTGGATCTGGACTTGCGCCTGCTTTTCCGGGTCGAGCACGCCGCGGTTGTTGCGATAGCTGGACAGCGAACTGGCCGCGCTGAGCGCGTTCCTGCGGGCCTCGTCGACCTCGCGCTGGGCGTCGCGCAGCAGACCGGTACGGCCGCGTTCGTTGAGGCGGTTGACCAGATCCTCGCCGAGATCGAGCAACTGGGCGTTGATCCGCTGCGCGTCGCGCGGCGTGAAGGCGCGCACGGTCAGGGTGTCGATCGAACCGGAATTCTCGGCATCGAAGCGGACATGGGCGAGGTAATAGCGGAACAGGTGCTCCGTGCTGTCATCCAGGCTCAGGCCGGGAAAATGGTCGAAGGCGTTGAACCAGCCGTTCCGGTAGGCCTTCTCGTAAGCCCCGTTTTTGTTGACTGCAGCGAGCGCGTCACGGGACAGGATGTAGCTTTTCACCGCATAGGCTTCGTCGCCAGCGGCGCCGAGGCGGCCGGACTTCAGCAGGGCCTCGACCCCGGTCTCGACTTTCTTGTCCGGGCTACGGATGACGAACCGGGATTCGGAAACGTAGACCTCGGAAGCGAGTATGCCGAAATAGAGCGCGGCCAGCAGGCCCGGCACGACGACGCACGCCAGGAACAGCGGATCGGCGCGGCGTAGGAGCGTGCGGGCTTGGTGGACCAGGTTCATCTGTCACTCATTGTTAGGTGCCGGCGCGACACAGGGACGCATCGCCCCGGGCGCAGCATTTTCAGAAGTAGCGCCGCAGCTTGCCGGGCGGGTCATACTCGGCGGCGATCCAGTCGAAACCGGTGTGCCGGGCATGCTGGTAGAACGACGGGTCGGCCTCGGCGAAGAACGGCTCGCGATACATCAGGCGGTGGTCCAGCGTGTCCCGGTAGAACTTGCGGACCGACCAGGGGAGGGGGGCACCGTTGTCGAACTGGCTGAACGCCCAGCGCGGTTCCGAGATCGGCGTGGCGGCCGAGGCGATCTTGTGCTTGCGCTGGTACAGCGCGAACAGCTCTTCCAGCACCGGGTTGAACTGGCGGAACACCTCGAACATCCGCTTCGGAACGCCGCGGTCGTAGCCGGAGAAGTGGAAGAACAGGAGTTCGTCCTCGCCCGCGAAATAGCGGCCCTCCCGCTCGGTCACCGGACGGCCGGAGATGTTCCACGAGGCGACGTTGCAGCCCTGGTGGCGCAGGACGTGGACGCCGTCGAAATAGACTGGCACGAGATTGAACCACTTCTGGTCGGTCCACAGCCCGCGCGCGTGTTCCTTGAGGCTGTAGCGGGTCAGGCGGTGCTTCCAGAAATCGATCACCGCGCGGCCGTTGGCGTCGTTTCGCGCGCCCAGGAAGCCGAGGTTGTACACCCCGTGGGCCAGTACCGACATTTCGCTGTAGAGGATTTCGGCGTCCGAATGGGCCGGCTTGTCCATATGCGGGGTGAGCAGCACCGAATGGCTGTCCAGCATGTCGACCAGCGGGTCGAGCGGGGCGAACACCTCGATATCCGGGTCGAAGAAGAACACGCGTTCGTATCCGGCTTCCATCAGGTCGCGGAAGTAGTACGGCCGGGTGGCGCAACAGAGTTCCTCGGCGTCCATCCCGAACACCCAGGAATGGAAGCGGTCGATCGAAAGGTGGCGGATCGGCACGACGAGGTCGATGTCGTCGATCTCGATGCCTTCGTCCTCTGGCCAGGCATCGTTGATGATGATGTGGTATTCCCAGTCGGGATGAAAGCGCTTGAGGCTTTCGGCGAAGATCCGCGCCTTGGGCAGGTAGAGGCGGGACAGGCTGCAGAACGCGACGGTGGTGGCCCGCTTCGTGTGGCGTCGCAGCGGTTCGGGCAGCGCGTTGCTCTTGCGGCTGGACACGTCCAGCGCGGATCTGAGGTCGAGCCATGCCGGCTCGGCCGCGCCGCCCTGGTGGCCGACCCGATTGGGGGCATAGCGCGGTGCGTTGGCGTTGAGCACTGCCTTGCTGGCAGCGGCCTTGGTGGCGGCGGCGGCCTTGCGCAGGATCTTCATGCGATGTCCAGCTCGGAGCGGGCAAGCAGGGCAAGGTCGCCGAGTTGGCGATCGGCGTGGGCGACGACCTCACCCCAGCGCCACAGCCCCCGCTCCGCGAACAGCGCTTCGGCCTGCATGGAATAATCGCGCTCGGCGTCGCGATGGCTTTTCAGCCGGCGCTTGCGCACCGCCTTGCTGGCGGGGACATAGAAGCGGCTGGTGATCTCGGGCGTCCAGACGAGGTCGCGCTCCAGGAAGATCTCGGTCCAGAACAGCCAGTCCTCCAGCGCATCGAGCCGGGTGTCGAAGCGCTGGTGGAACACGCAGGAGCGGCGGAACACGACAGCCTGGATCGGGAACGGATTGGCCCGCAGCAGGAGGCCGGAGCTGGCCATCGGCCTGAAGTGAATCTTCTCTGCAGTGATCTGCGCACCCGGCTCCTCGGTGGCCCGCTCCGCCTCGATCGCGGCGGAATATGCCCCGGCCGCCAGCGGGTGGCGTTCGAGCAGGTCCATCAGGCAGGAACCGTGATTCGGGAAAAGCTCGTCGTCGTCGTCGAAGAACATGATCGCTGCGCCTGTCGCCTCGTCGAGCCCGCGGTTGGCGGCGGCCGAGCGGCCCAGCTTCGGATTGGTCAGGATGCAGACGGCGATGCCTTCAGGCACGTCCGCTGCCGCAATGACCTCGCCGGCGGCGCTTGGCCCGTCCTCGACGATCAGCCATTCGATCGGACGATGGAGCTGGCCGAACACGGACGCAGCGGCAGCCTGCAGGAAGCCTTCGCGCTGTCCGTAGGTGCGGGTAATGATGGTCAGCAGGGCGGGGGTTTCGGCGACTGGCATCTGCTCTTGTCCGGTGGGGGCGGCTTGCCCGTTCGAAGCAGGCAGGTAGCCGCTTGGCCATGGTCCCGCAACCTCGTCGTTGCTCCGGTACGGGGGATCGGTTCGATCGCAATTGCAGCCATTGTCGGTCGAAAACGGATAGATACAATCGGCTTCGCATTTGACCGCCCCCTGCTGTTGCGGCATTGGCGGCGGCAAGGCCGGGAAGCGGCCGGGTCCCGGAAGCGTGGAGCCCAGGACCGTGCAACTGTGACTGTCGGGGAAACTGGATGAAGGCTGTCCTGCTGGCCGGCGGGCTTGGAACCCGCATTTCCGAGGAAACCTCGGTCAAGCCCAAGCCGATGATCGAGATCGGCGGCAAGCCCATCCTCTGGCACATCATGAAGATATACGCCGCCCACGGGGTGAACGACTTCGTTGTCTGCCTCGGCTACAAGGGCTACGTGATCAAGGAATATTTCGCCAACTATTTCCTGCACATGTCCGACGTGACATTCGACATGCGCAACAACTCCACGACGATCCACAACAACACCGCCGAACCCTGGACGGTGACGCTGGTGGAAACCGGCGAGGAGACGATGATCGGCGGGCGGATCAAGCGCATCCTGCCGTTCGTCGAAGGCGATGATGCGTTCTGCCTGACCTACGGTGACGGCGTTGGCGACGTGGACATCCGGGCGGTGATCGATCTTCACCGCCGCTCGGGCCGGCTCGCCACGGTCACGGCCACCCAGCCGCCGGGCCGCTTCGGCGCGATCGAGTTCGACGGGGATACCGTGCTCGGCTTCAAGGAGAAGCCGCAGGGCGACGGTGGCTGGATCAACGGCGGGTTCTTCGTCCTGTCACCCAAGGTCGGCAGCTATATCGAGGGTGACACGTCGGTCTGGGAGCGTGAGCCGATGGAGCAGCTGGCTGCGGAACGGCAACTGGGGGTCCATTTCCACGACGGCTTCTGGCAGCCGATGGATACCCTTCGCGACAAGATCTACCTGGAAGGCCTGTGGTCCTCGGGCAATGCGCCGTGGAAGATCTGGTAACACATTCCAACAAGGCACGGTTCGACATGAAGATTCTGATTACCGGCAACATGGGCTACATCGGCCCTGTGCTCGTCCGGCACCTGCGCTCGGCGATGCCCGATGCCACGCTGATCGGCTACGATTCCGGCCTGTTCGCGCACTGCCTGACTGCTGCCGGGGCCTTGCCCGAGACGGCGATTGCTGCGCAGCATTTCGGCGATGTGCGCACGCTGCCGGACACGCTGCTCGCGTCCGTCGATGCGGTGGTCATGCTGGCGGCGGTGTCGAACGACCCGATGGGCGTGAAGTTCGAAGGCGTCACCGATGCGATCAACCACCTCGCCTGTGCCGACATCGCCCGGCGGGCCGTGGCGCTGGGTTGCAGCCGGGTCGTGTTCGCCTCGTCCTGCTCGATGTACGGCTATGCCGAAGGCGGCGCCCGCAAGGAGAGCGACGAGCTGAACCCGTTGACCGCCTATGCCCGTTCGAAGGTCGCGACCGAGCGGGCGCTGGAGGCGCTCGACCCGGGCAACGGCAAGGGCGAGGCGACGATCACGTCGCTGCGCTTCTCGACCGCCTGCGGCATGTCGCCGCGTTTGCGGCTCGATCTGGTGCTCAATGACTTCGTCGCCTGTGCGCTCGCCTCGCGGGAGATCACGGTGCTGTCGGACGGCAGCCCCTGGCGCCCGCTGATCGACGTCAAGGACATGAGCCGGGCGATCGAGTGGGCGCTGATCCGCGACCCGGCCGAAGCCGGCGCTTATGTCGCGGTCAACGTCGGCACCGACACGTGGAATTACCAGGTGCGGGACCTTGCCGAGGCGGTGGCGGCAGCCGTGCCGGGCACCAGTGTCTCGATCAACACCAACGCCCCGCCGGACAAGCGCAGCTACAATGTCGATTTCGCCAAATATGCCGCGATCGCCCCGCGCCACCAGCCGCAAGTCAGCCTCGAACAGGCGATCAGCGAGTTGAAGGCGGGCATGGAGCAGATGAATTTCGCCGACGCCGATTTCCGCTCGTCGCAGTTCATGCGGCTGAAAGTGCTGGAGGCGCACATGGACGCCGGTCGGCTCGACGCCGACCTGCACTGGCTGTGAGGGAGGCGCGACGATGATTTTCCATCAGACCCCGGTGGCCGATGCGCGGGTGATCGAGCTTGAAAAGCGCGGCGATGATCGCGGCTTCTTCGCCCGATTTTTCTGCGAGCGGGAGTTCGGCGCGGAGGGACTGGAAACGCGGTTCGTCCAGGCCAACAATTCGCTCTCGGCGAAGAAGGGCACCCTGCGCGGGATGCACTACCAGCTGGCGCCGTCGGCCGAGGTCAAGGTCGTGCGCTGCCTCAAAGGCGCGCTGTGGGACGCGATCCTCGACCTGCGGCCGGATTCGCCGACATTCCTCAAGTGGTTCGGTGCCGAACTGACCGCTGAAAACCGGCTGATGATGTACGTGCCGCGTGGCTTCGCCCACGCCATCCTGACGCTGACCGACGATACCGAGGCACTCTACCTCGTCTCCGACTTCTACGCGCCCCAGGAAGAGCGCGGCATTCGCTGGAACGACCCGCGTTTTGGCATCGAGTGGCCGATCGAGCCCGCCGAGATTTCCGAAAAGGATGCGGCTTGGCCCGATTTCGACCCCGAGTTCCACGGCGTGGAGCGGCTCCGGGGGGCGAAGTGAAAGTCCTGCTGACCGGTGGCAGCTCGTTTTCCGGGCTGTGGATCGCCACCGCGCTGGCCGAGGCGGGCCACGAGGTGACCGCGCCCCTGCTGCGTCCGCGCGAGACCTATGACGGGCTGCGGGGGCGGCGGGTCGAGGCGCTGGCAAGGGTGGCGCGCCTCGAGCCCGGCATGGCCTTCGGCGACGATGCGTTCCGCGCGCTCGTGTCGCGCGAGCCGTTCGACGTGCTGTGCCACCATGGCGCGCGGGTCGAGGGCTACAAGGAATTGACCTTCGATGTCGCCGGTGCGCTGGCGGACAACACGCGCAACATCGGTCCCGTCCTGGCGGCGATGGCCGAGCGCGGGTTGCAGGCGATGATCGGCACCGGCAGCGTGTTCGAGAGCGACGAGGGCGCCGGCGAGACGCCGCGCGAGGCGTTCTCGCCTTATGGTCTGTCCAAGCGGTTGACTCACGAAGTGATCCGCTTCTGGGCGCGACATGCCGGCGTGAGGCTCGGCAAGTTCGTCATCGCCAATCCGTTCGGGCCGTTCGAGGAGCCGCGCTTCTGTGCCTACCTGATGAAGACCTGGGCGGCGGGCAAGGTCGCCGAGGTCAACACGCCGGCCTACCTGCGCGACAACATCCATGTCGGCTTGCTGGGACGCGCCTATGCCGGTTACCTGGATGACATCGTCGCCGGGCGGGGAGCGGAGCGGTTCGGGCCGATGGGCTATGTCGAGAGCCAGGGCCAGTTCGCCGAGCGTTTCGCCAATGCCATGCGGCAGCGGACCGGTCTGGCCTGCGAACTCGCGCTGGCCGACCAGCGCGAATTCGCCGAGCCGCTGGTGAGAATCAACACCGACCGCATCGATCCGGCGTCCTATGGCTGGAACGAAACGGAGGCCTGGGATGCCATCGCCGGATTCTACCGCGACTGTGGCGGGAACTGAGCGGCCGATGCCAGCGTCCGACCAGGTGCCGGTCGAGGCGACCAGCCAGACGAAGTCGCTGGCGCTGCGCCATTTCATCGGCTGCGCCAATGTCGGCGATGCGATAAACCCCGCCCTCGTCAGCCACCTGACCGGTTGCAGCACCTACTTCGAATGGAATATCCGCAACCCGCACCTTCTGGCGCTCGGTAGCGTGATCGACTGGGCGACCGAAGCCTCGCACGTCTGGGGCAGCGGCATGATCGACCCTGATCGCGGCTTTGGCGGCCTGCGGGCGGAGCGGGTCTGGGCACTGCGGGGCAAGCTCAGCCACGCCGCGCTGCGGCGGCAGGGCCTGGCGGTGCGCGACGTTCCCCTCGGCGATCCCGGCGTCCTGGCGCCGGCGGCCCTGGGCCTGAATGCGGGCGAGGCGGTGAAGCGCTGGCGGCTCGGCATCGTGCCGCACTATTCGGATCGCGACCATCCCGCTTTGCATGGCCTTTCGCGCATGGCCGATACCTGCGTGATCGACGTGCAGGCCGCGCCAGCGGAATTCTTTGCGCAACTGCTTTCCTGCGAGGCCATCGCCAGCAGTTCGCTGCATGGCCTGATCTTCGCCGAGGCCTTGGGAATTCCCAACCTGTGGCTGCGCTTTCCCGGTAGCCCGCTGAACGATTTCAAGTTCCTCGACTGGTTCAGTACGACCGCCAATCCGCAAGCTGCGGCCTACGTGCCCGCTGGTGGCGAACATCCGTGGGATTTCATCGGCCGCAGCGAACTGCGCGGGCTGAATATCGATCCGGCTGCCCTGGCTGCGGCCCTGCCGGCGGCGGTGGTGGACGAACTGACCGGCCGCGCTGAGCACTTTCGCGCGGTGGCGGACGATTACCAGGTCGAGAAACTGCCGGTCTACGTCGTCGCCCGCGAGCCCGCGCAGTTGCGCACGGCCCTCGCGGCGCTGGCTGGGCAATCCGTGGCGTGCGAACCGGTGGTGGCGTTGCCTGCCGAACTGGAAACCCCGGCGGCCGAAGATCTGGCGACGGTGCTGGAGGAGGCCGGGCTCGTGGGCTGGCCGCTCAACGGGAAGGCGGACAGCATCGATGATGGCGCGCTGGACCGCCTGATCCAGCACCATCAGGATTTCCGCAGCAGCCCGACGACGATCACCGTCCTGCTGGATGACGGCGCCTGGCTGGCGCGCAATCGGAACGGCCTCGCCATAGCCCGCGAATTGCTACGGCACGACCCGGATGTCGCCGCGGTTGCCGGGCCATGCGACGTGCGAGCCATCGCCCGCGCCCGCCTTCGCGGCGAAAGCGCCGAGATCACCGTTCGTCCGACCGCGCTTGGGCGCTACGAAACGGTTTTGACAAGCGCACCCGGAACCTTCCAGATGCGGCGGCCCGGGACATATGGCTGGCAGCGCCATCCGACGCTCGCGCTTGTGCAGCCCGATGGGCTGTGGGATGGGGAATTGCCTTCGATCGAGCAGCAGGTGCTCGCCCAGGCGGTCGCGCCGTGAACCAAGGCCAGAGCAGGTGGTGGACATCGTGAACGACATGGCTATTCCCAACCAGGCCGAACAGGCTCTGCAAGCCGACCCGGATGACCGCGCGAGTGTCGATGCAGAGCTCGACTTGCTGCGCCAGCGGCTGGCCGAGATGGAAGAAGCCCTGGAAATCGCGGCCATTCAGCGCGAGCAATGGCGCAACCGCGAGGCCGAACGCAGCCGTCAGTTGGCCGAACTGCGCCATGGCCTGTCAGACCAGGCCGAATTGCGTGACCGCGTCCTCGCCGAGGCGCGGTCCGAGGCCGAGGCCGAGCGGGCGGCGTTGCTCGCCCATGTCGAGGAAGCGCGCGAAGCGTGCGAGAGCGTGCGCGCCAAGCTGGCGGCTGTGGAGGCCGAGCACGGCCAGCTTTCGGCACAGGCCCGGGCCGATCGCGAAGCGACCCTTTGCGCGGTTTCCGGCGCCGAGGCGGAACGCCGCCGGGTTGAGGCCATCGTCGCCGAACTGGTCGGCGACATTTCCCGGCTGGAAATCGAGCTCGACGAGATCAGCCTGGCGCGAATCAAGGCCGAGGGCGCGCGCAAGGAGTTCCATGCGCGGCTGGACGAGGCCCGCGAGGAGCGGGACCGGCTGGAGGCGGAAATCGCCCGGGAACGGGAATCGCGGCAGGCCGAGGTTGCGCGCGAACGGCAAGCCCGGGACTCGGTCGCCGGGCAACTCGCCGATGTCGAGCGGGAACGGGAGCGCTTGGCCGGACAGGCGCGTGCCGAGCAGGCGCGCATGGTCGCCATGGTGCGCGACCTGAATGCCGAGATCGCCAATTGCGAGCATGAGCTCGATCTGCTTGCCGATGCCCGTCGGCGGGACGAGGCGGCGCAGGCGGACGTTCTGGCCCGGCTGGGGCAGGCGAGAACCGAGCGGGTGGCGCTGAAGCTCGAACTGGCGGCATCCCAGGAAACCTGCGCCGAACTGACCGAACGACTGGAGGCGATCGAACGGGACCATGCAAGGCTGGCAGCCGAAGCTGCCGCACAGAACGCCGCCGCGCAGGCCGCTATCGAACAGGAAATGTCCGAGCGCGCCCGTGCGGAACTTGCCGTGCAGCAATTGACCACCGAAATCGCGGCGCTCGAGCGGGAAATCGGGCGCCTGATCGAAACCCAGGTGGAACGTGCCAGCCAGCGCAGTGCCCGGCTTTCGGCGGTATCCCGGCTGATCAATGGCGACCTCGCCGAGCGCCGTGCGGCGGCACAGGCGCTGCGCGGCGAGATGGAATCTGGCGAAACGCCGGTGCCGGCCTTGGGCCTGAATTACACCGAACCACTCGATTCGCTGTTCGTGCCGGTGGAGCAGCCCGCGGACTTGGCTGCCGACGAGGCTGCCGTGACCGATTCCGGAGCGGCCGATGAAGATGGCGAGGCGCCGGTCCCGGCCGAGCCCGCCTGCGAGGCAGAACCGTCCGAGGATTTCTTCGAGAATAACCCCCACGTGCGGGTCCTGTTTGACGAGACGTTTTACCTGTCGGCCAATCCCGACGTCGCCGAAGCGAACCGGCCGCCGTTCAACCACTTCCGCTTCGCCGGGCGATTCGAGCGGCGTGATCCGCATCCGCTGTTCTGCATGGCGACCTACTGTCGTCACGTTGGCGAGCTACCCGAGGGTATCGACCCGGTCACGCACTACCTGCGCGAAGGCTGGCGCAACGGCCTGAATCCGTGCCCGCAATTCGACCCGGCATTCTACCTGTCACAGCTGGAACCCGGCGAGGCCGAGGGCATGGCGCCGCTGGTCCACTATCTGGAGCACGGCGCAGCGCGCGGCCTTTCGCCCTCGCCGCGTTTCGACGTGGCCAGCTATGTCGCCAACCGGCCCGAGGTCGATTTCACTGCGGTCACCCCGCTCGCCCACTACCGGCTATGGTTGCGCGACCCCGCAAATTACGCGCCCTCCGGTCCGCTGTGGTCGATCGATGAATACGAGAAGATCAGGCCCTTGCTCGAAACCATGGCCCGGCTGCACGCCGGGCGGATCTGAGCCGCCCTTGCCGAAAGCACCCATGTCAATGACGTCGAAATCCGCCATCGCTCCGGGCCGTTGCGCGGTGCTGTTCGGGGCATTGCTGCTGGCCGGCTGCTCGGGTTACGGAGCGAGCGGACCGGGCACCAAGGCGGTGCTGAATGCCCCTAAAGACAGCGGCCAGGCCATCAGCGTCGTCGATGTCGACGACGCGGTAGCGGCGCGTCTGCTCGAAGCGCGTTCGGGTGCCAGCTTTGCCGAGGCGTTCGGCGAAGGCCAGGCGGTCGGCACCGTGATCGGCAAGGGCGACGTGCTCGACATCACGATCTGGGAAGCGCCGCCCGCCTCCTTGTTCGGCATCGCCAGCGATGCCCGGCAGTCGGTCTCGAATGCCGCCGCCCGCGGCACGACGATGCCCGACCAGATGGTGGATGCCGAAGGCCGGGTCAGCATTCCCTTCGTCGGCAACCTCACCGCCGCCGGACGCACGCCGACCCAGCTCGCGCGTGAGATCACCGCCCGGCTGGCCGGCAAGGCGCACGATCCCCAGGTCGTGGTGAGGCTGTCGCGCAATGCCGCCGCAGACGTCACGGTGGTCGGCGATGTCAGCAGCTCGACCCGTGTGCCGCTTACGCCCAAGGGCGAACGCCTGCTCGATGTCATCGCCGCTGCCGGCGGGGTCAAGCAGCCGATCGGCAAGACCACGATCCAGATCACCCGGCGCGCGCGGGTGGTCTCGCTCCCGCTCGACCTGGTGATCCGCGATCCGGCCCAGAACATCCGCATGCAGCCCGACGACGTGGTGACCGCCCTGTTCCAGCCGTACAGTTTCACCGCGCTGGGTGCAGTCGGCGCCAATGCCGAAGTGCCGTTCGAGGGCAACGGCATCACGCTGGCCCAGGCCCTGGGCCGAGTCGGTGGCCTGCGCGATGAACGGGCAAACGTCCGCGGCGTTTTCATCTTCCGGCTGGAAAATCCGGGCGCGCTCGATCCGGCCCTAGCGCAGACGGCGCGGCGCACGCCCGATGGCCGGGTGCCGGTCATCTACCGGCTCGACTTCGCCAAGCCAGCCGCGTTCTTCCTCGCCCAGTCTTTCCCGGTGCAGAACCGCGATGTCGTCTACGTTTCGAATGCGCCGATCGTCGAGTTCCAGAAGTTCGTGAACCTCGTTTCCTCGCTCGCGATCACCGGCCTGTCCGTCACCGCGACGGTGCCCTGAGCATTCAGCCCGCCCCGGCGAACCGCGCCACCAATTGCCCCGCCACGACCGCCAGCGCCGCCTCGGCAATGCCGATGGCGGTCTCGCGGTCGTCGGCCTCGCTGTAGCAGCGCAGTTCCGGGGCGTTGCCCGAGCGGCGCAGGTGGATCACCGCGCCGGTTCGCGTGGTCATGCGGATGCCGTCGGTCAGGTCGATCTGCTCGACCGGCCCGGCAATCGCGCGGAAATAGCCGTCGAGACGAAAACGCTGCTCGGCCTCGTCGCCGGCGAGCAGGTGGTCGAAGATGCGGGTCGAAAGGTCCTGCGGGAATTCCTTCAGCCGGTCCGAATAAGTCACGCGCGGCGGCAGCGCGGCGACGAGGTCGGCGACTTTGCCGGGCCTCGAGGCGGCCAGGACCGCGATGATCGGCAGCACGGCATCGCGCGTCGGGAGCGCAGTGATGATTGCCTCTCCGCGCCGGAAATCGCTGGCCAGCAGGAAGCCGCCATTGGCCTCGTAGCCGCAGACCGCCGTATCGCCGCGCGCCAGCGCCGCGTTCATCTCGGCGATCACGTACGGCGAGCCGATGCGGGTGCGGCTGGTCGCGGCGAAGCTGCCGCAGCGTTCGAGCACGGTGTTGCTGGAAACCGGGGTGACGACGCGACGGGCGCCGAGCGCCTGGGCGCAGAGCACGCCAAGCACGTCGCCGCGCAGCCATTCGCCGGTGCGATCGGCGAGCAGCGGCCGGTCGGAATCGCCATCGGTCGAGACGATGGCATCGAAGCTCTGCTCGCTGGCCCACTGGTGGGCGAGCGCGACGTCCTCCGGCCGGATCGCCTCGGTGTCGACCGGCATGAACGTGGTCGAGCGGGCCAGCGGCACGGCTTCGGCACCCAGCTCGCTGACGATGCGGGTGAGGATGTCGCGCCCCACCGCCGAGTGCTGGTAGACGCCGATCCTCATGCCGGCGAGCGCGCCGCCAAACGCCGAGACATAGCGGGCGACATAGGCCTCGACCGCGTCGGTGATGGCCGGAAGCGGGGCGGGGTCGGTCAGCATCCCGGCATCGTCGAAGCGGCTCTGCGGCAGGTTCAGCACCTGGCCCCGCATCCCGGCCTCGTCGCTCTTCAGCACCTCGCCGTCGCGCCGGTAGAACTTGATGCCGTTGCGATCGTCCGGGATGTGGCTGCCGGTGACCATGATGCCCGGCGCCTGGGCGGCGAGCGACCACAGCGCCAGCGTCGGCGTCGGCACAAAGCCGAGGAACACCGGTACGCCGCCCGCCGCGGTGACCGCCTCGGCGCAGGCGGCGAGAATGCGCGGCGTGCTCGGGCGGAGATCGCCGGCAAGCGCCACCTGTCCCCCGGCAGAGAAGCCGCCGATGCCGGAGAGGTAATCGAGGAAGCCGCGCGCATAGCCGAAGCAGACGAGGTCGGTCATGTCGGCGACGAGGCCACGCGCGCCGCTGGTGCCGAACTCGACGCCGCTGAGCGCCATCAGGCCGCCGACGGTCAGGCCGGGGGCAAATGCATCCTGGGGGTTCATGGGCGGGTCCTGCTGCCGAAGGGAAAGGAGAGTGCGTTGGCGGTGTTAGCCGATGACCCGGCCGGTGCAAGCAGAGGTGGGATCGGCCTGGCTGATGGATAACCTATATGGATATGTCGAAACTGTAGGAAAGGGAAAACGTGGTGCGGGCCGTCCCGGTTCCTGACTGCAGCGCTGCCTCACAGGCCGCCCGGCTGCTCGATCGGGCTGTTGATGATCCGGTCGCGCGCCGCGCGCAGGTCGCCGGTCTCGATCTGGCGGCCCATCCGCTCGCGGTCCCGGGCGCGATACATCGCCTCGGCCCGCTCGATGTCGCCGCGATCCACCTCCATGTTTTCCAGCGCCATGCGCGCCATGCTGACCGCCGATTCCAGCACTTCGCGCACGGCATAGCGCATCGGCGAGCCGCTGAGCTCGATCACCGTCCGCCGGTCGAACGCACGGACATAGATCGACGCCTCCGGGAAGGCATGGTGCACCGCCTCGACCACGGCGGTGGTGACCTGCTGGCCATCGATGCAGAACAGGATCAGCTGCGCATCGGCCGCGCCGGCCTGGCGCAAGAGGTCGATCCGCGTGCCATCGCCGAAATAGACCTTGGCACCGAACTCGCCAGCGACGTCGATCATCTCGACATCGCTGTCGATCAGGGTGACGGCGATGTTGCCGGCGTTGAGCATCTGGGCGACAGTCTGGCCGAAGCGGCCATAGCCGACGACGATGGCGCTGGCGCCTTCGGCCTGCGGGCCGTCGCGCTCGCCTTGCGGCTGGGCGGGCGCCTCGCGGAAACGGCGGGTCGCGGCCATGAGGAACGGCGTCGTCGCCATCGAGACGGTGACGATGGCGCCGAACAGGCTCGCCGCCTCGGGTGATACGAGCAGCGCGTGCTGGGCCTGGGTGAACAGGACGAAGCCGAACTCGCCGCCCTGGCTGAGCAGCAGGCCGAGCGCCAGGGCATTGCGCCAGGCCATGCGCGCCGCCATCGCCAGGGCGAAGACGATCACCGATTTGGTGACGATCACCGCCATCGCGATGCCCACGACGAACAGCGGCCGCGCGGCGATCGCGTGGAGATCGAGCATCATGCCGACGGCGAGGAAGAACAGGCCGAGCAGGATCGAGCGGAACGGCTCGACATCGGCTTCCAGCTCGTGGCGATAAGGCGAATCGGCGAGCATGACCCCGGCGACGAAGGCGCCGAGCGCGGTCGAGAGACCGAGTGCCTCCATGATCGCGGCGGACCCGGCGACGGTGAACAGCGCGGCGACGACGAACATCTCGCGCTCGCCAAGGTTGCCGATCAAGCGGAACAGCGGCCGGATCAGCAGCCGCCCGGCGATCACCAGGCCGATCACCGCCAGCACCGAATAGAGCCCGAGCAGCCAGCCGGACGGCCCGCCCTGGTCCGCCGGGTTGCGGCTCAGCGCGGCGATGATGGTGATCAGCGGGATGATCGACAGGTCCTGGAATAGCAGCACGGAAAACGCGCGCTCGCCGAACGGGGTGCGCAGGCGCCCCGAGGATTGCAGCATCGGCAGCACCTGCGCGGTGGACGACAGCGCCAGCGGCAGGCCGAGCGCCAGGGCGGCGGGCCAGGTGAAGCCGACCCCGAGCGCGATGATGCCGGCCAGCGCCAGCCCGCAGGCGGCGACCTGGAGCAGGCCGAACCCGAGAATGTCGCGCCGCATCTGCCACAGCCGGCTCGGTTTCAGTTCCAGCCCGACGATGAACAGCAGCAGGGTGATGCCGAGTTCGGCAAAGCCGATCTTGCCCTGGGCATCGCCGGCCAGCGCCAGCCCCTGCGGCCCGACCAGCGCGCCGGCGACAAGGTAGCCCAGCGTCGCGCCCAGCCCCAGCCGGCGGAACACCAGCACGCAGGCCAGCGCGGCGGTGAGCAGGATGACCCCTTCGAGCAGGACCGAGGCTTGAGCATGCATCCGGAAATTCAGCCTTGCAGGATCGTCGTGACAGCCGTCGCGCGGCGCGGGGACGATGGCGGCGTTGCCCGCGCGATGCAATGCCGGATGGAGCGGCCCGGGGTGGGAGGCCAGGCCGGCCCGACGGTCAGTGCCGGCCGATCGCCGTCGGATCGGCGCGCAGGTCGGGGGCGTCGGCAGGCAGCGGCATCGGCGCACCGATGCGCACTTTCGCCGCGCGATCGCCGCTGACACGGCGCTTGTGCAGCCGCACCGGGCTGAGCCCGTCGAGCTGGTGAAGCAGCGGCGTGAGGAACGGCAGGTCGCCGTCGTGCCGCACCCTGGCGGCATGCCTGCCCGCCATTTCGCCGCCGCCCAGCCCGAGGCTGGCGGCATCGAGCCGGCCCATCGCCGCCAGCAGGCTGGCGCGCGCGACATATTCGCTCGCCAGCGCGCCATTGTAGCTGGTCTGGACGAACAGGAGGTCCCGCGCGAGGTCGAGCACCTCGATGGTGGTGCGCTGGCCGGCGCGGGCCTCGATGCGGCCATCTTCATAAGCGGTGCGGGCCGCTTCGACCGCGCGCAAGTACCAGGCCAGGCTGGCGCGGGTGGCGGCAAGCTGGTTCCAGGCGCTGGCGACCTGCGCCCGGTTCTCGCGCCGCGCCTGGTCGATCAGCAACCAGTCGGCCTTGTTGTTCTCGTGGGCCTCGGCCACCTGGGCCGGGCGCCTGAGATCGACGAGCGGCACGGTCGCCACCACTTCGGCCTGCAATCGCCGCGACCGCAGGAAGTCGTTGTACGGGGTCAGGGTGCCGACCGCCGCCGTGCCGCGAAAATCGACCCGGGGCAGCCATTCCGCCCGTGCCGCTTCGAGCTGGCCCCGGGAAACCCCTTCGCGCAAGCGGGCCGCCGCCACCACCGGACTGGCGCGATCGGCAAGGTCATAGGCGGCGTCGATTTCGCCCACCGGCACCTCGAGCAGGTCCGGCGGCGCGAGTTCGCCGGGCGGGGCGCCGACGTCGCGGAGGAACTGTGCCTGGCTGGCGGCGAGCTGGCCCTGTGCCTGGAGCAGGGCGCCCTCGGCTGCGGCATGGCGGTTGCGGACCTGCAGCAGGTCGGTCATGGTGATCTCGCGCACCGCATAGCGGCTGGTGTCGTCCTCCAGCTCCCGGGCCAGGATCGCCGCATTCTGGCGGGCAATGGCCACGGCATTGGCATCGCGGATGACCGCGACATAAGCCGCCACGGCGTTGAGCAGCACCTCGTTCTCGACAATGCGCAACTGCTCTCCGGCATAGCGCGACTGGGCGCGGGCGATGGCCTCGCTGGCGCGGTTGCGGCCGAAGGTCAGCAGCGGCTGGGTGAGAATGGCGGCGGCACTGCGGGTCCACCCGCTCTGGTCGACGGCGGGGGAGAAAGGCCCCTGGCTGTCGTTCCAGTCATGAGTCAGCGAATAGCTTCCCTGCACCTGGACAGTGGGCCCATAGGCGCCGCGCGCGATCGGCACGCGCTCGTCGCTGGCCCGCGCCGCCGCGCGCTGGGCCTCCAGCCTGGGGCTGGTCCGCGCCGCCAGGGCGACCGCTTCGGCAAGCGTCCTGACCGCCGTCGCCGGGGCCACATCCAGCCGGCCGGCAGGCTGGATGTCCGACACCGGCGCGATGGTCGAAGGCGGCGGCGTCGGGGGAATGCCGGCTTCCCGCGCCGCGGCGACCGCGCTGAGGATCGGCGATTGCAACGGATCGGCCGCCCGCGCCGGTGCAATGGAAACCACGAAGACCAGCGGGGCGACGATCGAAACGCGGCGCATCGGATCAGTTGTCCCGGAACGCGCGTTCGAGCTGATCCCGCAGCGGCTTGGTCAGGTAGGAGATCATCGGCCGGGTGCCGGTGGCGATGAAGGCCTCCGCCGGCATGCCTGGCTTCAGCGCGGGAATGCCGCTCTGCTTGATCGCGGCCGGCTCGATCTCGATGCGGGCTTCGTAGAACGATGCCTTGGTCTCGGGGTTGGTGCTGCGTTCCGGCGCGACATAAGTGACGCGGCCGGCGATCTCGGGCGTGGCGGTGTTGTTGAACGCGGTGAACTTGATCCGCGCGTCCTGCCCGGTGTGGACCTGGTCGATGTCGTTGGGCGAAATCATCACTTCGATCGTCAGGCGGTCGCGATCCGGCACGATCTCCATGAACGGCTCGCCGGGCCTGATGACGTCGCCTGTGGCGGTCAGCGCCAGCTTGTCGACGACGCCGGCATAAGGCGCGCGGACCAGCGAGCGACGGTCGGTCTCGGTGGCGACGGTGCGGCGGATCTGCTGGTCGTTGATCGTGTTCGACAGGGTGGCATATTGCGTCCCGGCCTCGGCGCGGCGGCTCTGGTCCAGAGTCAGGATCTGCTCGCGGGTTTCGCTGATCCGGGCCTGGGACTGGGCGATCTGGGCCTGCAGCGAGGCGATGGTGCCATCCATGTCCACTGCGGTGCGCTCGAGCTGGTTCATCCGGGCGATGGTGACCAGCCCCTTGTCCCACAAAGTGCGGACGCCCTCGCGCTCCGGCGCGATCAGCGCCTGCTGCTTGCGAAGCGCCGCGATCTGGGCCTCGAAACCGCTGATCTGCTTGCCGTACTGCACGATCCTCGCCTGCAGCTGGGCGCGGGTCTGGGCCAGTTCGGAAGTGCGCGTCTGGAACAGCCTGCGCTCGCTGGCCATCGCCGCCAGGGCGCCGGGGTCGCGGCTGGCCAGCAGTTCCGGCGGGAACGACAGGGTGTTCGCCCCCATCCGCTCGGCATCGAGCCGCGACCGCTGCGCCTGCATCTGGGCGACGGTGAGGTTGGAATAGAGGTTTTCGGCGCCGGAGACGCCATTGTCGAGCTGGACCAGCGGGGCATCCCGCTCGACATGATCGCCATTGGCAACCATGATCCTGGCGACGACGCCGCCGGTCGGATGGGCGATGCGCTTGACCCGACTTTCCACCCCGACCGTGCCCGGCGCCACGACCGCACCCCCGATCGGCACCAGCACCAGCCCGACAAAGGCGGCCCCGCCAACCGCCGCGAGCAGGCGGCGCGACCGGCGGATACCGGCGGCCATGCGGGCGTCCGGGTCATAGTCCTGGGGCGACCGGGCCGAATCGGCCAGGGTCCCCGGAAGCTTCGCGTCAATAGGTTCGGGCATCGGTTCTGGCGCTCTCAACTGGCTGCGCCGGCGGTCGAAACCGGCCGGCCGGGCGTCATCTTGGATGTGACCCCGGTCGATGGCGGCGGCGCCGCGCGGGCGGTTATGGCGCGAAGCACCTCATCGCGCGGGCCGAAGGCTTCGACCCGCCCCTCGCGCAGGAACAGCACATGGCTGACCTTGGCGAGTGCCGAAGGCCGGTGGGCGATGACGACGGCAATGCCGCCACGGGCGCGAATGCGCTCGATCGCCGCTTCCAGCGCCGCCTCGCCGTCGCCATCGAGGTTGGAGTTCGGCTCGTCGAGCACGACGAGGAACGGATCGCCGTAGAGCGCACGGGCCAGGCCGACGCGCTGCCGCTGGCCGGCCGAAAGCGATTGGCCATCCGCCCCCGCCGGCGTGTCGTAACCCTGGGGGAGGGCCACCACCAGCTCGTGAATGCCCGCCGCGCGCGCCGCCGCGATCACCTTTGCCGAGGGCGCATCCGGCTCGAACCGGGCGATGTTCTCGGCAATCGTGCCGTCGAGCAGCTCGACGGTCTGCGGCAGGTAGCCGATCGCCAGGCCCAGCCGTTCCGGGTCCCACTGGTCCAGCGTGGCGCCGTCCAGCCGGATCGTGCCGCGCGCCGGCCGCCACACCCCGGTCAAGGCGCGCGCCAGCGAGGTCTTGCCGGCCGCGCTCGGCCCGATCACGCCGACCGCATCGCCGGCGGCAAGCGCGAAGTCGACGCCGCTGACGGTCAGCCGCTGGGTTCCGGGCGGCGCGACGAACAGCTGGGTGACCGCGAGCTCGCGGCAGGGCAGCGGCAGTTCCACGTCGGACGGCTTGTCCTCCGGCAGTTGCGCGAAAATGGCCTGCAGCCGCGCCCAGCCACTGCGGGCGGCGCTGAACGCACGCCAGTTGCCGATCACCGAATCGATCGGCGCGAGCGCCCGGCCGCACAGGATGGACGACGCGAAGATCACCCCGCCGCTGGCTTTGCCGCTCATCACCAGCAGCGCCCCCAGCGTCACCAGCCCGCTCTGCAGGAACATGCGATAGACCCGGCTGATGCCGCCATAGTGGGCGATGCTGCCGGCCATTTGCTTGTTGGCGCCCTGGAACACCTGGTTGACCGCCTCCCAGCGGTCCCGCATCCGCCGGCGCATGCCGAGCGCGGCGAGGACTTCGACATGGCGCAGGTTGGCCTCGGCAATGCCGTTGCGCTGCGACTGGACCTGGGAAAGCCCGCGCATCGGCTCGCGCGTCGCCCGCTCGGTGAGGAAGGTCAGCGCGACCGAGATCGCCGCGCCGAGCAGCACCGCCAGCGCCAGCAGCCAGTGCAGCATCGCCACCGCGATCACGAAGAACAGGATCCACGGCAGGTCGAGGAACGCGGCCGGCCCGGGCGACGACAGCCAGGCCCTGACGGCATCGAGATCGCGCATCGCCGCCAGCCCGTCGCCGGGGCCCTTCTGCCCGCGCAGCGCGATCACCGCGACCGCGTCCTGCACCCGCGTCGCCAGCCGCCGGTCGATCGATGCGCCGATGTCGGAGAGGATGTGCTGGCGCGCCTGCTCGAACACGCACTGGAAGACATAGACCGCGGTGATCATCGCGAACAGGCCGGCGAGCGTCGGATAGGACCGGCCGGGCAGGACCGAATCGTAGACCAGCATCAGGTAGATGGAGCCGCCGATCAGCAGGAAATTGAGCACCGCGCTGAGCACGCCGATGGTGATCACGGCTGGCCGATAGGGGGCGAGTATGCCGCCGAAACGCGGAATCGAGATATCCAGGTGTGTTTTGCCCATTTCCGTCCCCAGCGGATTGCCCCGCACAGTCCGAATCAGGGGTGCGATATGGCGCGTCTTGGCCGGCGTTTATGGCAATTTAGCGTAGGGCGAAAGACGAGGTTGCGCAGACCGTATCCAAATTAGGTGCACAACCACGCATTTACTGATTGCCGCGCGAAGGACGGTTTGAATTGAGCTGGACTGCCTCCGGAAGCGCATGAGCCATGCAAAGCTGCGCGATCGGATCATCGCCCAAAGGAGCTGCGGGTTGCGGACAAGGTTCTGATCGGCGTCGAGCGCGCGAGTGCCGCCGACTATTTCGGCCACTTCGAGACCGGGGATGGCAGATCCCCGGTCTTGAGTTGGCTTCTTGTTCGACTTGCACGGCCATCCTTCCGTCCGGTTCCCGCTTTCACTTGGCGTTCAGCCGGCGGCTGGTTATAGGCCCCCTCATGCACAACGCCGACCTGTCGCTCGCCCCGGCCCGCCGCGCTCCCGCCGCCCGCCGGTCCGGCCGTGAACATGCGCGCCTCGCCATCGGCGCGCTGGCCGCAGGGGCCATGCTGCTGACCGCCGGCTGCGGCGGCCGCGCCGGCAAGGTGAAGGACACCGCCTACATCGCGCGCGATGTCGATTCGCTTTATCTCGCCGCCAAGGCCAAGCTCGACAAGGGCGACGCCACCGCCGCCGCCGCCCTGTTCGACGAGGTCGAGCGCCAGCACCCCTATTCCCCGTGGGCGCGCCGCGCCCAGCTGATGAGCGCGTTTTCGTATTACGTCTCGCGCGACTATTCGAAGTCGATCCAGTCGGCCCAGCGCTTCCTGTCGATCCACCCCGGCAACAAGGACGCCGGCTACGCCTACTACCTGATCGCGCTGTGCTACTACGAGCAGATCAGCGACGTCAGCCGCGACCAGAAGACCACCCAGCAGGCGATGCAGGCGCTCAACGACGTCGTCCGCCGCTACCCGGACACCCGCTACGCGACCGATGCCCGGCTCAAGCTCGATCTCGTCGCCGATCACCTCGCCGGCAAGGAAATGGACATCGGCCGGTTCTACGAACGCTCCGGCAGATGGCTCGCCGCGCAGACCCGCTTCCGCAACGTCATCGAATCCTACCAGAAGACCAGCCACACTCCCGAGGCGCTGTATCGCCTGGTGGAAACCAACCTCGCCCTCGGCCTGCCCGAGGAAGCGCAGAAGAACGCCGCCGTGCTCGGCGCCAATTATCCGGGCAGCGAATGGTATACCAAGGCGTTCAAGCTGATGGGCATCCACGCCCCCGGCACCCGCGCCAGCTGAGCCTTCCGGCAAATCTATTCCCCAGGTTGACATTCATCCCGCACCGGTCTGAAGTGCATCGCCGCCACGCCCTCCCGGACGCGGCCCCCCGGTTGACCGATGCTTTCCCAGAAAACCCGCTACTGCATTCGCGCCCTCCAGCACCTTGCCGACACCTGGCAGCAAGGCCCGGTCCGGCTCGACACCATCGCCGAGGCGCAGAACATCCCCCGCAAGTTCCTGACCGTGATCCTCTCGGAGATGGTCCGCGAAGGTCTCGTCACCTCGCACCGGGGGCGGGAAGGGGGCTATGAACTGGCGCTCCCCCCGGTCGATATCCGCTATGGCGACATCATCCGGCTCACCCGCGGCAGCCTTGCCCTCGTCCCCTGCGCCAGCCGCAATGCCCATGAAACCTGCTCGAACTGCCTGCCCGAAGCCGATTGCCGCCTGCGCGGCCTGATGCTCCAGCTGCGCGACGAGATGGCCGAAATTCTCGACCGCATCACCCTGGCCGACCGGATCGAGGTCGAACCGCCGTTCGTGTGATCGATTGCTATGGGTGACCCCCTAGGCCACCTCTCGCCAGCCCTTCAGCCCCGCCGTGGCATGAGCTTCGATCAGGAGGTTCCGCCATGGACATGTCGGGAAAGTGCGAGATCGCCGCAGAGCCGGGTGAAGCCGAAGCCCCATTCGCCGTGGCCTGGCGCGATGGCGAGGCGATTCCCGTCGACCTGACCCAGTCCCCGGCCCCCGAACCCCGCCGCGTCTGGCCGGAACACATCGCCATCGCCGCCCTGTTCATCGCCACCTGGGCGCTCGCCGCCAACCAGCTCGGCTTCTGATTCCGGCACCGGCGCCAAAAAACCTGTTCCCACCCCCCGGCGCGATGATTAGAACGTCGCGCGAACATGCTGACCCGGCTCTCCATCCGCAACATCGTCCTGATCGAGGCGCTCGACCTGTCGTTCGCCCCCGCCCTCGGCGTGCTCACCGGCGAGACCGGCGCCGGCAAGTCGATCCTGCTCGATGCCTTGGGCCTCGTCCTCGGCATGAGGGCGGACGCCGGCCTGATCCGCGCCGGCGAGGAACAGGCCAGCGTCAACGCCAGCTTCGAATTCGCCCGGCTTCCCGCTGCCATCGCCAGCCAGCTGGAAGAGGCCGGCATCGCCCACGAACCCGGCGAGCCCCTGCTGCTGCGCCGCCAGCTTCGGGCCGACGGCAACGGCGGCCTCACCTCGCGCGGCTTCGTCAACGATCAGCCCGCCAGCGCCGGCCTGCTGCGCGAACTCGCCCCCGCGCTCGTCGAACTCCACGGCCAGCACGACGATCGCGGGCTGGTCAACCCGCGCGGCCACCGCGCCCTGCTTGATCGCTATGCCGGCGGCGATGTCGCTGGCGTCGAACAGGCCTGGCGCAGCTGGCGCCGCGCCGAGGATGCGCTCGCCGAAGCCCGCGCCCGGGTCGAACAGGCCTCGGCCGAGCGCGACCTGCTCGAAGCCCACCTTGCCGAACTCCGCTCGATCGATCCCCAGCCCGGCGAGGAGGCGGAACTCGCCGCCCAGCGCGCGGACATGCAGAAGGGCGAGCGGCTGGCCGGCGACCTTGCCGAACTCAACCACCTGTTCGCCGGTTCCGATTCCGCCCTGGCCGGCCTGCGCGCCGCCGCCCGCCGGCTCGATCGCATCGCGCCCGAACACCCCCTGCTCACCGAAGCGCTCGAAGCCCTCGACCGCGCGGTGATCGAAGCGAGCGAAGCCGAGGACCGCCTCGATCGCGCCAGCGAGGCGCTGACCCACGACCCCCTCGCGCTCGACCGCATCGAGACCCGCCTGTTCGACCTGCGCGCCGCCGCCCGCAAGCACGCCTGCGCCGCCGACGACCTGCCGGCCATGGCCGCCCGGATGCAGGCCGAACTGGACGCCATCGAGGGCGGCGAAGCCACGATCGCCGGCCTCGCCGCCACCGCTCACGAAGCCGGCCTCGAATATCGCGCCCGTGCCGAAGCTCTCTCCGTCGCCCGCGCCGAAGCCGCCCGACGGCTGGACCAGGCGGTCGCCGCCGAACTCACCCCGCTCAAGCTCGACGCCGCCCGCTTCCGCACCCAGGTCCTGCGCCTGCCCGAAGACCGCTGGGGCGCCGCCGGCATCGATGCCGTCGAATTTCTCATCGCCACCAACCCCGGCGCCGATTTCGCCCCCTTGGGCAAGATCGCCAGCGGCGGCGAACTGTCCCGCTTCATTCTGGCGCTGAAAGTGGCGCTGGCCGAACAGGGCGGCGCCGCCACCGTCATCTTCGACGAGATCGACCGCGGCGTCGGCGGCGCCGTCGCGTCGGCCATCGGCGAACGCCTGGCCCGCCTCGCCACCAATGGCCAACTCCTCGCCGTCACTCACAGCCCGCAAGTCGCCGCCCGGGGCCAGACCCACTACATGATCGCCAAGTCCAACCAGGGCACCGTCACCCGCACCTCGGTCCACCTGCTCGACGCCGAAGGCCGCCGCCACGAAATCGCCCGCATGCTCTCCGGCGCCGAAGTCACCCCGGAAGCGAGAGCGCAGGCTGAACGGTTGCTGGAGGGGGCGTAAATGGAGGTTGATTGGAAATCGCTTTCAGCGTTTGGGGTGGTATTGGCAGCAATCGTTGGCGGTTTATTTGGAATTTTGCCTGCCTGGCTAAATCGCCAGAGCGCCAAGTTGTCTGCGGAAATTGCTAGAGATAACGCGCGCTTGCAGGCGAAGCTAACCGCAAATGTCAAACTTGCAGAATTCCGGCAACGTTGGATCGATTGCTTAAGGGAGGATATGGCGAAGTTTGGATCGTTAGGAGTGACTCCCGATCTAGATCACAATAGTATGCAAGAATTTTACGAACTTGGGACGCGGATCGAGCTCCGCATGAATCCTAACGATGAGAATTTTGCCGAGTTGCAAGATTGTATGTACGCATTCCTCGGTGCTGAATTGATCGAGGAAAAATTTGCTGCAAATCCGCGATTTGTCCGCATTTGCCAGGAAGTTTTAAAGAGGGAATGGGACGTTTTGTGCCGCGAAGTTCGTGAGGTACACGAATGAAGGATCTCACCGAAGCCGAAGCCGCCAACGAACTGATGCGGCTCGCCCGCCAGATCGCGAGGCACAACCGCCTCTACCACGCCGAGGACGCGCCCGAAATTTCGGACGCCGAATACGACGCCCTCATCCGCCGCAACGCCGAACTCGAAGCCCGATTCCCCCACCTCGTCCGCGCCGATTCCCCCAGCAAACAGGTCGGCCACGAAGTTGCCGCATCCCCGCTCGCCAAGGTCGCCCACGAAGTCCGGATGATGAGCCTGGACAACGTCTTCTCCGATGAAGACGCCGCCGAATTCGTTGCCCGCGTCCGCCGCTTTCTCAATCTCGCCGAAGATGCCCCGGTGGCGATGACGGCGGAGGACAAGATCGACGGCCTGTCCTGCTCGCTGCGCTACGAAGCTGGTCGCCTCGTCCGTGCTGCCACCCGCGGCGATGGGCAAGTCGGCGAGGATGTAACCGCTAATGTCGAGTTTATTCCCGACATCCCGCAGGAGTTGGCAAACGGAAGACGCCAGACTGGAAATTTCGAGGTTCCACGATTGTTCGAAATTCGTGGAGAAGTATACATGGAAAAGCAGGAGTTTGCTCTTCTTAACGAGCGCCAATTTCTGGCGGGTGGGAAGACTTTCGCGAACCCGCGTAATGCGGCGGCAGGCGCGCTCCGTCAAAAGGATGCAAGAATTACCGCAGAACGTCCGTTACGATTTTTGGCTCATGGATGGGGTGCTGTCAGCGAAGTACCTGGAGAAACGCAAACCGAGGTGATGCGGGTAATTGAGGCCCTCGGGCTACGTGTGTCCGAATTGCTAACTCGCGTTGAGACGGTCGAGGCGATGCTCGCCCACTACCGAGCGATTGAACACGCCCGCGCCGACCTGCCCTACGACATCGACGGCGTCGTCTACAAAGTCGACCGCCTCGACTGGCAGGAGCGCCTCGGCTTCGTCGCCAAGGCCCCGCGCTGGGGCATGGCCCACAAGTTCCCCGCCGAACGCGCCGAAACCGCCCTCGAAGCCATCCAGATCCAAGTCGGCCGCACCGGCAAGCTCACCCCGGTCGGCCGCCTCAAGCCGGTCACCGTCGGCGGCGTCGTCGTCCAGAACGTCACCCTCCACAACCGCGACGAAATCGCCCGCCTCGGCGCCCGCCCGGGGGATCGCGTCGTCATCCAGCGCGCCGGCGATGTCATCCCCCAGATCGTCGAAAACCTCACCCGCGACGAACCGCGCGACCCCTACCACTTCCCCGATCACTGCCCCGAATGCGGCAGCGAAGCCGTGGCCGAAGAAGGCGAAGTCGATGTCCGCTGCACCGGCGGCCTGGTCTGCCCCGCCCAGCGCACCGAACGCCTGCGCCACTTCGTCTCCCGCGCCGCGCTCGACATCGAGGGTCTCGGCGAAAAGACCATCGCCGAATTCTTCCAGCTCGGCTGGCTGGAATCCCCCGCCGACATCTTCCGTCTCGGCAAGCGCCGCAGCGAGATCGTCGGCCGCGAAGGCTGGCAGGACAAGTCTGTGGATAACCTGTTGACGGCGATCGAGGCCAAGCGCGCGCCCGATGCCGCCCGCCTCCTGTTCGGCCTCGGCATCCGCCACGTCGGCGCCGTCACCGCGCGCGACCTGCTGAAGCGCTTCCACACGCTCCCCGCCTTGCGCGAAACCGCCGTGCGCGCGCATGCCGGCGACGCCGAGGCACTGGCCGAACTGACCTCCATCGACGGCATCGGCCCCGCCGTGGTCGAGGCCTTGGGTGATTTCTTCCACGAACCCCACAACATCGAAGTTTGGGACGACCTCCTGGGGCAAGTCACCCCGCCCGCCTACCAAGTCGAAACCCGCGACAGCGAAGTCGCCGGCAAGACCGTCGTCTTCACCGGCAAGCTCGAAACCATGAGCCGCGAGGAAGCCAAAGCCCAGGCCGAGGCGCTCGGGGCCAAGGCCGCCGGTTCGGTCAGCGCGAAAACCGATCTCGTCGTCGCCGGCCCCGGCGCCGGCACCAAGCTCAAGCAGGCCGAAAAGCTGAACGTGCCGGTGATCGACGAAGCCGCCTGGGCCGAAATCGTCCGCCGGGCCGGCTGAACACGATCACCGCCTCCGCTCGGGTTTCCGCTCGCCACGGCAGACCTGGCGCGATAGCATCCGGCACGTTCCCATGCGGAGGTCCCCGATGCGCCGTCTCGCCCTGATCCTCGCTCTCGCCACCCCGCTGGCAGCCATTGCGAGGCCTGCCGCGCCGGTCGCCGCCGCCATCGCCGATCCCGCCCGCCCCGCCGAGGACAAGTCCCGCGACGACCTGCGCAAGCCCGCCGAGTTGCTGGCCTTCGCCGGTGTCAGACCCGGCATGAAGATCGGTGAACTCCTCCCCGGCGGCGGCTATTTCACCCGTATTCTCGCCAAGGCCGTCGCCCCGCGCGGCAAAGTCCACGCCTGGCTCCCGGCCGCCATCCCCGACAAATACGTGGCCCGTTTCGAGCCGGTGACCAGGGCCTACGCCAACGTCACCCTCCAGCGCGGCCCCGTCTTTTCCGCCCCCGAACCGCTCGACCTCGTCTGGATCAGCCAGAACTACCACGATCTCTACCTCAACGGCGGCAACGCCACCGCCACCAATGCGGCCGTGTTCAAGGCGCTCAAGCCCGGCGGCGTCTACCTGATCGTCGACCATCGCGGCAACGCCGGCACCGGAACCAGCGAGGCCGGCACCCTCCACCGCATCGAGGAATCGCGCGTCATCACCGACGTCAAAAAAGCCGGATTCGTCCTCGCCGACGAATCCATGGCGCTCCGCCGTGCCGACGACGACCACACCGCGAAAGTCTTCGACCTCCACGACAGGACCGACCAGCTCGTCCTGAAATTCGTCAAGCCGCGCTGACGGGGGCAAAGAGCAGGGCGCCGCCCTGCACCCGCCAGGGGCTGAGCCCCTGGACCCACGGACCACTTTCTTGCCGCTTCAGCGGCCATGCAATCTTCGAAATGCCGGAATAACCATTAAGAAGGTTTGCAAAGGCGTCGCCTTTGCCGGGAGGTTTCAGGAGGGCAGCGCCCTCCTGATGGCGGTACGCCACAAATCGATCACCACCGCTGCGACCACTCCGGCAGCTCCCCCACGCGGCTCGCACGCACGCCCGCCCGCGCCCGCTTCCGCAGCCACAGGATCGACCAGTCCCCGCTGACCGCGCGGCGCGCAAGCCGCAGCCCGGCCCGCCGGCATGCCGCGCGCACCGCATCCTCCTGCACCGCCAGCAGCCCGGCCAGCACCAGCGACCCGCCCGGCACCAGCGCCCGCGCGAAATCCGGCGCCAGCTCGATCAGCGGCCCGGCCAGGATATTGGCGCAGATCAGGTCGTATGGCCCCCGCGCCGCCAGCAGCGGGTCGTCCATCCCCGGCGCGATCGTCATCGTCAGCCGCCCCGGACCGGCGCCCATCGCCACCCCGTTGATCCCGGTATTGTACAGCACCACCGGCAGGCAGGCCCGGTCGATGTCGCTCGCCGTCGCCAGAGCGCGCGGCCACAGGTGCAGCGCGGCGAACGCCAAGAGCCCGGTGCCGGTGCCGATGTCGGCGAGGTTGCGCACCACCACCCCCTCCCGCCGCATCAGCGTCAGCATGGCAAGGCAGCCCGCCGTCGTCGCATGGTGGCCGGTGCCGAACGCCTGCGCCGCCGGGATGACGAAATCGCGCACCCCCGCCTCGCCGCACGCGTCAAACCCCGGCGTCCGCACATGAAACGCCCCGGCGCGGATCGGCTCCAGCCCCTGCTGGCTCACCGCCAGCCAGTCGGTCTCGGGCATTTCCTCGATCACCGGCGTCGGCATCGGCCCGGGAAACAGCGCCGCCAGCGCACGCCGGTCGTCGCGGCTGGGCTTGCGCGGGTAATAGACCTCCATCCGCCAGTCCTGCGGCCGGTCCTCGGCCTGCTCCGAACCGGCAAGGATCACCGCCTCGTCCCAGTCCACCGCCTCCTCATGCGCGACCAGCGCCGCCTCTATCACTGAACGCGGCCCATCGACCGTAATCTTCCAGCTCACTGCTTTTCCTTCACCAGCCGCGCTTCCAGCCCGGCCTCACCCTGCGCCGCATAGGCGCGGCACGCGCCCGCATCCACCAGCGGTGCCTTGCCCGCCAGCTTGTCGAAAAGCCCGCTGGCCGAAGGATGCGGCGTCACGATCACCTCGCAGGGCAGCCCGGCCACCGTCGCCAGCGCCCGGCGGAACCCCGCCACATAGCCCGGATGATCGCTGAACCGATACCCCGGCGCGGAAATGGCGGAAACCGAATCGGCATAAGCGAACTTCAGGCATCGTCCCCGCGCACAGCTCGTCCAGGTCCAGCTCGTCGATCCCGGCGAATGCCCGGGCGTGACATGCGCCGTCAGTGCCAGCCGCCCCAGCCGCAGCGTCTCGCCATCCGCCAGCACCCGGTCCACCGCGACCGGCGAAAACGCGGCGATGTCCCCTGCCTGCGGATCGTCCGCCGCCGGCACCCCGGTCCGCAGGACCGCCGCATTCGCCGCCGTCGCGGCCACTCGCGCGCCGGTCAGCCGCTTGAGTTCGGCAATGCCGCCGGCATGGTCATGATGCTCGTGGCCGGAAACGATCCAGCGCACGTCCTTCAGCCGGAACCCAGCCCGCTCGATGCTCGCCGCCACCAGCCCGCCGGCATCGCGCGGTCCCCCATCGATCAGCACATGCCCCGCCCCCGAAGTCACCAGCACCGCCGAAATCCCGCAGGTGCCGACATACCAGACGTTGGCCGCAATCCGCTGCGGCACGGCCGGATCGCTCCAACCGTCGCGCGCGCCACACGCCTCCGGCACGGTCCCGGCCGTGGCAGGGGAGGGGGCAACCGCCGACACGGCAGCGGCAAGGATCAGTGCAAGCATCGACATGCCCCTGCCATAAGCCCCACCCGCGCCCGCCGCCAGCAACATCGGGCCTGTGGCCGAGATGGCGTGAGTGCTTGCGCCCGCGAAGCTTTTGGCTAAGGGGAAAGGCGCGCGCGCCCTCCGCCGTGGGGGCGCTGGAACACCACGCAGGGGAATCGTGTCCATGGCCCAAGCCCATTCGAGCCGGAAAGCCCGGCCGCTTTCGCCGCACCTCCAGATCTGGCGCTGGGGCCCGGGCATGACTGCGTCGATCCTCCACCGCGCCACCGGCAACGCCCTCGCCGTCGCCGGCCTCGGCACGCTGCTGTGCTGGCTCGGCTCGCTGGCTTCCGGCCCGGAAGCCTATGCCCGGTTCCAGTCACTCGCCACTTCGCCGCTCGGCTGGCTGGTGCTGGTCGGCATCTCGTGGTCGTTCTTCAACCATCTCTGCTCCGGCCTGCGCCACCTCGTGCTCGATATCGGCGCCGGCTACGAGCTGGAAAACAACAACCGCTGGGCGGCCATCTCGCCCGTGCTCGGCATCGTCTTCACCGCGATGTTCTGGGCGGTCATCTTCTACCATTGATTGAGGGGCTACATCGCAATGGGTAACGGATCCTCGATCGGCCGCGTGCGTGGGCTCGGCTCGGCACATGGCGGCACGCACCACTGGCTGATGCAGCGCTTCACCGCGATCGGCAATCTCGTCCTGGTCGGCTGGCTGGTGATCTCGCTGGTCATGCTGCCGAACCTGTCCTACCTCACCGTCAGGGACTGGCTGTCCCACCCGTTGCCGGCCACGGCGATGGGCCTGCTGGTGGTCAACACCATCTGGCACGCCCGCCTCGGCATGCAGGTCATGCTGGAAGACTACATCCACGAACACGGCTCGAAGTTCGCCGCGCTCGCCGCGCTGAACCTCGCCGCCTTCGGCGCCGCCGCCTTCGGGCTGGTCTGCGTGATCCGCCTCGCGCTGGGAGGCGCCTGAGATGCCAAACTCTTCGAACAACGCTGCATACAAGATCATCGACCACACCTACGACACCGTCGTCGTCGGCGCCGGCGGCTCAGGCCTGCGCGCCACCATGGGCTCGGCCGAAGCCGGCCTCAAGACCGCGTGCATCACCAAGGTGTTCCCCACCCGCAGCCACACCGTCGCGGCCCAGGGCGGCATCGCCGCCTCGCTGCAGAACAACACGCCTGATCACTGGACCTGGCACATGTACGACACCGTCAAGGGGTCGGACTGGCTGGGCGATCAGGACGCCATCGAATACATGGTCCGCGAAGCCCCGCAGGCCGTCTATGAACTCGAGCACGCCGGCGTGCCGTTCTCCCGAAATGCCGATGGCACGATCTACCAGCGCCCGTTCGGCGGCCACATGCAGAACATGGGCGAAGGCCCGCCGGTCCAGCGCACCTGCGCCGCGGCTGACCGCACCGGCCACGCCATGCTGCACGCGCTCTACCAGCAAAGCCTGAAGTACGATGCGGACTTCTTCATCGAATACTTCGCCATCGATCTCATTATGGACAACGGCAAGTGCGTCGGCGTCATCGCGCTGTGCATGGATGATGGCTCGATCCACCGCTTCCGCAGCCATGCCGTCGTGCTCGCCACCGGCGGCTACGGCCGTTCATACTTCACCGCCACCTCGGCCCACACCTGCACCGGCGACGGCGGCGGCATGGTCCTGCGCGCCGGCCTGCCGCTGCAGGACATGGAGTTCGTCCAGTTCCACCCGACCGGCATCTACGGCGCCGGCGTGCTCATCACCGAGGGTGCGCGCGGCGAGGGCGGCTACCTGACCAACTCCGAAGGCGAGCGCTTCATGGAGCGCTATGCCCCCTCGGCGAAGGACCTCGCCAGCCGCGACGTCGTCTCCCGCTCGATGGCGCTGGAAATCCGCGAGGGCAGGGGCGTCGGCCCGCACAAGGACCACATCTACCTCCACCTCGATCACATCGATCCGGCGGTTCTGGCCGAACGCCTCCCCGGCATTACCGAGAGCGGCAAGATCTTCGCCGGCGTCGATCTCACCCGCCAGCCGCTGCCGGTGGTCCCGACCGTCCACTACAACATGGGCGGCATTCCCTGTAACTATCACGGCGAAGTCGTCACCATCGGCGCCGACGGCAACCCGGACACGGTCGTCCCCGGCCTGTTCGCGGTGGGCGAGGCCGCCTGCGTCTCGGTCCACGGCGCCAACCGCCTCGGCTCCAACTCGCTGATCGACCTCGTCGTGTTCGGCCGCGCCACCGGCCACCGCCTCAAGGAGCTGATCAAGCCCGACACCGCCAAGCCCGAGCTGCCCAAGGATTCGGCCGATCTCGCGCTCGGCCGGCTCGATCACTTCCGCAACGCCAAGGGCGGCTCGCCGACCGCGGAAATCCGCACCGAGATGCAGCGCACGATGAGCCTCCACGCCGCCGTGTTCCGCACCGACGAGCTGATGGCCGAAGGCAAGGAAAAGCTCGCGGCGACCTACCAGCGCCTGCAGGACGTCCACGTCACTGACCGTTCGCTGATCTGGAACTCCGACCTGGTCGAGACCATGGAACTGGACAACCTGATCAGCCAGGCCAGCGTCACCCTCCACGGCGCCCACAACCGCAAGGAATCGCGCGGCGCCCACGCCCACGAGGATTTCCCCGACCGCAATGACGCCGAATGGATGAAGCACACCGTCGCCTGGTTCGACGGCTGGGGCGGCAAGGGCGGCGGCGTCAGGATCGACTACCGCCCGGTCCACGAATACACGCTGACCGACGATGTCGAATACATCAAGCCGAAGAAGCGGGTGTACTGACCACCGGATTCGAGCAGAAAAACGGGGCGGGAGCGAAAGCTTCCGCCCTTTTTCACGCCAGCGCTTGATCGGCGTCAAGGCATTCCCGCGCTCGCCGGCCCATCCAGCCAGAGTTGCTGCGGCGAGGCAACCCAGACGCCCCCCGCCAGGAGCCGCAGCAACCAGCCTTGTCCCCAGATCCCCCGAATGGTTTGGGGACCTTTGTCAGGCTGGCCACAAGCCCCCGCCGTTCGGGAACAGGCGGGGCTTGGCATCTGCCCGCGCTTATTCGAGCAGCGCCCTGATCTTCGCCGTCAGCTTGGCGATCCGCTCGGCCGCCTCGCCGAATGTCGCCACATCCTCGCGATTGCCGTTGCCGCGCGCTTCCTTGGTGGCTTCGAGATAGCCCTCCATGTCCGCCTCCAGCGCGTCGACCAGCATCTCGGCCTCGTCCTCGGTCAGCTTGAGTGTGATTGCCTTGGCCACGTCGGCTCCTGCGTTGTTTGTTACAGCCTCGCCCCATAACGCCGGCCCATGCCCCCCGTCCAGCACCCAACACCAGGCATGCGCAACCGTTCCCCCTTGCCTAATCCACCGCCATCGGGCAGGCGCGCGCCTCATGGAAACCGCCGATCGCGACCTGCTGCCCGAAGGCCTCGAGGACCGGCTGCCGCCCGCCGCCGCCGCCGCCGCGCGCGTCACCCGCGCGGTGATGGACGTTCTCGACGGCCATGGCTACGACCGCGTCCAGCCGCCCGCCATCGAGTTCGAGACCTCGCTCGCCAGCCGCATGGCCGGCATCGAAACCCGGCGCATGTTCCGCTTCGTCGATCCCGCCAGCCTGCGCACCCTCGCGCTCCGCTCGGACATGACCCCCCAGGTCGGCCGCATCGCCGCCACCCGCCTCGCCGCCGCCGCGCGGCCCTTGCGCCTCAGCTATGCCGGCCAGGTCGTCACCATCAAGGGCGATGGCCTCGATCCCACCCGCGAACGCCTGCAGATCGGCGCCGAACTCGTCGGCAGCGACAGCGTTGCCGCCGCCGCCGAAGTCATCACTCTCGCCGTCGAAGCCCTCGGCACTGCCGGCGCCACCGGCGTCTCGGTCGATTTCACCCTGCCGGATCTGGTCGATGCGCTCGCCGCCGGCCCGCTGCCGCTGCCCCCCGGCGCCCTCGCCGAGGTCCGCCGCGAGCTCGACGCCAAGGATGCCGGCGCCCTCGTCGCCGCCGGCGGCCAGGCCTATCTGCCGCTGCTCTACGCCACCGGCCCCTTCGCCGCCGCGATCGAGCGCCTCGCCCAGTTCGACGCCACGCTCGGCGGCATCCTCGCCCCCCGCCTCGCCGCGCTGCGCGACATCGCCGCCCGCCTCGCCGGCAAGGCCCGCCTCACGCTGGACCCCACCGAACGGCACGGCTTCGAATACCAGTCCTGGTTCGGCTTCACCGTCTTCGCCGAAAACGTGCGCGGCGCCCTCGGCCGTGGCGGCACATATGCCATCCTCGGCCGCGAGGGCAGCGCCAGCGAACCGGCCACCGGCTTCTCGCTCTATCCGGACCCCCTGGTCGATGCCCTCGCCGCGCAGGACCGCCCGCGCCAGACCCTGTTCCTGCCGCTGGGCCACGCTCCCGAACACGCCGCCCGCCTGCGCGCCCTGGGCTGGCGCACCGTCGCGGCACTGGGCGAATCGTGCGACGCGGTAGCATTGGGCTGCACGCATCGGCTGGAGGCCGGCGAGGCGGTTGCGGTCTGAGGTTCGGGTTCGTCGAATGGGAACGCGAAGATTCGCGCCCGCGCCCGCAGGGCGCTGGTTTCTTCTTTGCGCCCTTTGCGCCTTTGCGGCCTTTGCGTGAACCCGAACCTGGCGCTGTGTCCGGGTTCACGCAAAGGCCGCAAAGGAACGGAGGCCGCAAAGGTGTTGCGCCACTCATCCAGGGTCGCGGGCCAAGGGTATCGCAAATGTAAGTGGGTCCAGGGCAGCGCCCTGCAAAACCTCTCAGCCCCGCCCCGGCACCACGACCCTGACCGGCGCCGGCTTCACCACCGCGCCCTCGGCCTCCATGGATTGCGCCAGCCCGGCACCCGCCGCCGCGAGCGTGCCCAGTCCCACCAGCCAGCCTACCGTCGATTTCCGCATCGTCCCGCTCCGGCGTTCCGTCCAAATCCACCGATCGAATCCCGCCATCATATCCGGCAATGGATTACCGTCCAGTCACCATGCGTGAAAATGCGTGCCCGCCCGTCGCAGCGGGCAACGGCCCCGCGCCACCTTGCCCTCGGGCCTGAGGTAGCCTAGGGGCCTCCCCGTTTCCATGACACCGAAATGACAGGGAAGGGCCTTCACTTTGGCCAACGTGACCGTGATCGGCGCCCAGTGGGGCGATGAGGGCAAAGGCAAGATCGTCGACTGGCTGGCCAGCAAGGCCGATGTCGTCGTCCGCTTCCAGGGCGGCCACAATGCCGGCCACACGCTGGTGGTCGGGGAAAAGGTCTACAAGCTCTCCCTGCTGCCCTCCGGCATCGTCACCGGCACCCTGTCGATCATCGGCAACGGTGTCGTGCTCGACCCGTGGGCCTTGCAGGCGGAAATCGCCAAGCTCGAAGGCCAGGGCGTCGTCATCAACCGCGACAACTTCGCCATTGCCGACAATTGTCCGCTGATCCTGCCGATCCACCGCGAACTCGACGGCCTGCGCGAAGCCGCCGCCGGCTCCGGCAAGATCGGCACCACCGGCCGCGGCATCGGCCCGGCCTATGAGGACAAGGTCGGCCGCCGCGCCATCCGCGTCTGCGATCTCGCCCACCTCGACGCGCTGGACAGCCAGCTCGATCGCCTCTGCGCCCACCACGACGCGCTGCGCGCCGGCTTCGGCCAGCCCCCGGTGGACCGCGCCGCCCTGCTGGCCGAGCTGCGCGAGATCGCCCCGTTCGTCCTGCAATATGCCGAGCCGGTGTGGAAGCGGCTCAACCAGCACCGCAAGGCCGGCGCCCGCGTCCTGTTCGAAGGCGCCCAGGGCGTGCTGCTCGATGTCGATCACGGAACTTATCCGTTCGTCACCAGCTCGAACACCGTCTCCGGCACCGCCGCCAGCGGCTCCGGCCTCGGCCCGTCGGCCACCGGCTTCGTCCTCGGCATCGTCAAGGCCTATACCACCCGCGTCGGCTCCGGCCCGTTCCCGACCGAGCTGGAGGACGAGACCGGCCAGCGCCTTGGCGAGCGCGGCCACGAGTTCGGCACGGTCACCGGCCGCAAGCGCCGCTGCGGCTGGTTCGATGCGGTGCTGGTCCGCCAGTCCTGCGCCATCTCCGGCGTCACCGGCATCGCGCTGACCAAGCTCGACGTGCTCGACGGCTTCGACAAGGTCCGCATCTGCACCGGCTACCGCCTGCGCGGCAAGGTGCTGGACTACTATCCGGCCCACGCCGCCGACCAGGCCGACGTCGAACCGATCTACGAGGAGATCGACGGCTGGCAGGGCACCACCGCCGGCGCCCGCTCCTGGGCCGATCTCCCCGCCCAGGCGATCAAATACATCCAGCGCGTCCAGGAACTGATCGAAACCCCGGTCGCCCTGGTCTCGACCAGCCCGGAGCGCGAGGACACGATCCTCGTGCGCGATCCGTTCGTCGATTGAGACCATGAGGCGGGCGGTCCTCCCCGGTCTCGCCCTCCTGCTGCCCGCCGCCGCAGCCGCGCAGCAACCCCTGCCGGTGCTGGACCGCATCGTCGTCCACAAGGCCGCCCGGACGATGAACCTCATCGCCGGCGGCCGGGTGGTGGCGGTCTACGATCACATCGCCCTCGGCCCTGACCCGCACGGCCCCAAGCGCTACCGGGGCGACGGCCGCACGCCCGAAGGCAGCTACGTGATCGACGCCGGCAACCCCGCCAGCGCCTATCGCCTCTCGCTCCACATCTCCTACCCGTCACCGGCGGACTCGGCCCGTGCCGAAGCCGCCGGCCGCGACCCCGGCGGCGCCATTTTCATTCACGGCCAACCCAACGGACGCGAGGGCAAGCCGTTGCCGGGCGATTGGACCGACGGTTGCATCGCCCTCTCCAACCCGCGCATGGTCGCCCTGTGGCAGGCCACCGCCGATGGCACGCCGATCGACATCCTCCCGTGATGGTCACGCCCTGTTCCTTTTCTGGCTTGACCTGATCCGCGTTTGTTCTAGGTATATTCCTCTAGCCGAGTCGCTCGGCTGGCATGGAGAACTGGGGGGACAGGCGATGATGGACATGACCTGTGGCAGCTTTGGCCAAGCGGGCAGCGCGGTCGAGCCGGATTTTCCTTATGCGGATGATCTGCTTCCCCAGCTTTCGCTGGCCATCTTCGCCGATCGCCTCGCGCTCCGCTCGGAACTCCAGCAGGACGCATTGGAAGCCGGCCTGCGCATCGCCACGAGCACGCACCTCGGCGCGCTCGTCGGCGCCGAACCGCCCGCGCTTGGCGATGTCATCCTGGTCGATTGCCCGCTGGTCGATGCCGGCGTCATGGCTGGCCTCGCCCGGCTCGATCTGCGCGCCGCCCGCATCGGCGCCGCCCTCGTCGTCTCCACCAGCATCGACGCGCTGGACAGCGTCTTCGCCTGCCTCGATCAGTCCGGCCCGCAGATCCTCGTCGGGCCGGGCCGGGCGGAACGCCTGGTCGCCCTGGGCCGGGCGGTCTCCTCGCGCACCGGCCATGTCGCCGAACTGTCGGAGGCCGATCGCATGATGCTGGTGCGTCTTGCCGAACAGGTCAACGAAATCGGCGCCCGCCTCGAACGCATCCGCACCGCGGCTGACACCCGCGACCCGCGCGATGCAGCGGGCAGGACCGATCCCTCGGTCGGGGAGGCCGGGCTGATGTTCCGCTTCGATGCCCCCCGGCCCGGCTCGGATCGGCTGACCGCGCCCGCATCGGCCGCGCCGGCCCTGCCCGATCCCCGCCTCGTCCGCGCGGTCATCCGCCAACGCCAGCTCCGCCAGCGCTTCTTTCCGGCCGACCTGTTCGCCGATCCCGCTTGGGACATCCTGCTCGATCTCACCGCCGCGCGCGGGGAGGGGGTCAATGTCTCGGTGTCCAGCCTGTGCATCGCCTCGGGCGCCGCGCCGACCACGGCCCTGCGCTGGATCACGCTGATGACCGATGCGGGCCTGCTCAGCCGGGAAAACGACACGCGCGATCGCCGCCGCGCCTTCATCCGGCTGACCGAAAGCGGCGCAAGCGCGATGGCGCGGTATTTCGCTGCGCTGGGCAGCGAGGCATTGCCGATCCTTTGATCCCCGGCCGCCGCCGGCTCACGCCTCACGTTTAACGCATCACGCCTCAAAGCCGCCAGTCGATCGCCCCCCGGCCATGCGCCTCGAGGAACGCGTTGGCCTTGGAAAAATGCCCGCAGCCGATGAACCCGGTATGCGCCGAAAGCGGGCTCGGATGCGGCGCGGTCAGCACCAGATGCCGGCTGTTCATCACTCCCGGCACCCGCTCCGCCTTGCGTCGCGCGTGGCTGCCCCACAGCATGAACACGCATGGCTCCGCCTTCGCCGCCACTGCCGCCACCGCCGCGTCGGTGATCGCCTCCCAGCCCAGCCCCTGGTGCGATCCCGCCTTGCCCTCCTCCACGGTCAGCGCATTGTTGAGCAGCAGCACGCCCTGCCTGGCCCATGCCTCCAGGTTGCCGGTCGCCGGGATCGGGATGCCGAGGTCGCGGTGCAGCTCCTTGTAGATATTGGCCAGGCTCGGCGGCACCCGCACCCCGGGCTGCACCGAAAAGGCCAGCCCATGCGCCTGCCCGGCCCCGTGATAGGGGTCCTGGCCCAGGATCACCACCCGCACCGCGTCCAGCGGCGTCAGCTCGAACGCTGCCAGCCGGCAGCCGCGCGGCGGAAAGACCCGCTTCCCCGCCGCCTCCTCGGCCTTGAGGAACCCGCCCAGCCGCCGCGCCTCCGTCGTCGCCAGCGCCGGCGCCAGCGCCGCCCGCCACGATTCCGGCAATGCCTCTTCTTGCGCCAAAAGAATCTCCCGAATTGCCACCCGCACCGCAACGCGGGGCTTTCCCGGCGCCCGCGCCCGCTCTTTCGCCTTCGCATCGCTTTTTGCAAAAACGCAGCCACCCTTCGATAAACTCAGGGCGTGCTTTTTTTGCGCGATGCTCTAAGCATCCCCCCACAATGGCTGTCCATCTCCACGAAGAAGATCTCCCCGAAGGCGTGCTCGCCCCGGGCCCGATCGCCGTCGATACCGAGACCATGGGTCTCATCACCCCGCGTGACCGGCTGTGCCTGGTCCAGATTTCCGATGGCGGAGGGGACGAGCATCTCGTCCGCTTCGCGCCAGGGTCGGACTATGCCGCCCCCAACCTGCGCGCCGTCCTGGCCGATCCCGCCCGGCTCAAGCTCTATCACTTCGCCCGCTTCGATCTCGCCGCGATCCAGCACTACATCGGCGTCACCGCCGCCCCGGTGTTCTGCACCAAGATCGCCAGCAAGCTGGTCCGCACCTATACCGATCGCCACGGGCTCAAGGATCTCGTCCGCGAACTGCTCGGCAAGGAAATTTCCAAGCAGCAGCAGTCGAGCGACTGGGGCGGCGCCGAACTGTCCGAAGCGCAGAAGGAATACGCCGCCTCGGACGTGCGGCATCTCCACGCCATGCACGCCATCCTCGTCACCCGCCTCGCCCGCGAAGGTCGCACGGCCATTGCCCAGGCCTGCTTCGATTTCCTGCCCCACCGCGCCGCGCTCGATCTCGCCGGCTGGCCGGAGCACGACATCTTCAGCCACGAATCGGCCTGATCCCGCCAGAATGACCGCCCCGAAATGACCGCAAGAGCTGATCTCCTCCGCGACGAGCGCCGGGTCTACGCCGCCCCGGGCAGTTCGCATGACCGGCTGGTCCACCTGCTCAACGGCGTCCTGCCGATGGGCGTCGGCGTCGTCCTCGCGGTCATGATCATCTCGCCGCTGTTCCCCGCCAGCGAGGTCAGCTTCCTGCTCGATCGCAACAAGGTGGCGATCACCAACGAACGCCTGCGCATCAACGATGCCAGCTATCGCGGGCAGGACAAGCAGGGCCGCATGTTCGAGCTGACCGCCGGCAACGCCGTCCAGCAGACCGCCCGCGTGCCCGAAGTCTGCATGGAAAACCTGCTCGGCCGCCTGCAGTTGAGCGATGGCCCCGCCACCGTCGCCGCCAGGGCCGGCCGCTACCGGATGGACAGCGACCAGGTGCTGATCGACGGCGATGTCGATTTCAAGGCCAGTGACGGCTACGCGATGACCACGCGCGGCGTCACCATCGATCTCAAGACCCACCGCGCCACCGGCTCGGGCGGCGTCGCCGGCCAGGTCCCCTCCGGCACCTTCCGCGCCGATCGCCTCGAAGCCGACCTCGACAATCGCACGGTCACCCTCCAGGGCCGCGCCCGCCTGCGCATGGTCCCCGGCCAATTCAGGATGCCCAAATGAACAAGCTCGCCCCAGCCGCCATCGCGCTCGCCCTCCTCGCCCCGGCCGCCATCGCCGCCGAAGGCTTCGCCGGGCATGACAGCAACCAGGCGGTCGACTATGCGGCCGATCGCATCGAGCTGCAGGACAAGGCCCAGCGCGTGGTGCTGAGCGGCAATGTCCAGATCACCCAGGGCGATCTCACCTTGCGCGCCCCGCGCACCACCGTGTCCTACAGCAACCAGGGCGGCCTCAAGATCCAGCGCCTCGATGCCGCCGGCGGCGTCTATGTCCGCCGGGGGGACGAGACCGCGCGCGGCGATGTCGCGGTCTACGATTTCAACGCCCGGGTCATCACCATGCTCGGCCACGTCACCCTCCAGCGCGCCGGTGGCGATACCCTCAACTCCGGCCGCATGGTCATCGACCTCAAGACCCACAACACCGTCACCGACACCGGCCCTGGCGGCCGCGTCACCGGCACCTTCTCGGTCAAGGGCAAGTAGCCCCACCCCACCCCATTTCCGTTTGTCCTGAGCTTGTCGAAGGACCGTCCTTCCCTATCTCGTTCCGGCCTATCTCGTTCCGGCGAACACCACGGGGATCGCTTGCATGACCATCCAGACCGCCAGCCTCGCCGGCCTCGACCTGCGCGCCGAAATCGACCGCCTGCGCCGGGACCGGAACGCGATCATCCTCGCCCACTACTACCAGCGCCCGGAAATCCAGGACCTCGCCGACTACATCGGCGACAGTCTCGAACTCTCGCGCAAGGCCGCCGCCTCGGATGCCGATGTCATCGCCTTCTGCGGCGTCAAGTTCATGGCCGAAACCGCCAAGATCCTGGCGCCGGAAAAGACCGTCATCCTGCCCGACGTCAACGCCGGCTGCAGCCTCGAGGATTCCTGCCCGCCGGAAAAGTTCGCCGCCTTCCGCGCCGCCCACCCCGATCACATCGCGCTGACCTACATCAACTGCTCGACCGAGGTGAAGGCCCTGTCCGACGTCATCGTCACCTCCTCCAGCGCCGAGACCATCCTCGCCCAGATCCCGCGCGAGCAGAAGATCATCTTCGGCCCGGACCGTCACCTCGGCGGCTACCTCTCGCGCAAGTTCGATCGCGAGATGCTGCTCTGGCCCGGCGTCTGCATCGTCCACGAAGCCTTCAGCGAGACCGAACTGCTGAAGCTGAAAGCGCAGAACCCCGGCGCCCCCGTCGCCGCCCACCCCGAATGCCCGCCCGCGATCATCGACCACGCGGACTACGTCGGCAGCACCAGCGGCATCCTCAACTATGCCAAGCAGACCCCGGCTCAGACCCTGATCGTCGCCACCGAGCCGCACATCATCCACCAGATGCAGCTCGCCATGCCCGGCAAGACCTTTATCGGCGCGCCCGGCGCCGACGGCAACTGCAACTGCAACATCTGCCCCTACATGGCGCTGAACACGCTGGAAAAGCTCTACCTCGCGCTGCGCGATCTCAAGCCCGCCGTCGAAATCGAGGAAGGCCTGCGCCTCAAGGCGAAAAAGAGCCTCGACCGCATGCTGGAAATGGCCAGCGCCACCGTCGGCCAGGGCGATCTCGGCGCCCGCTGAGCCTCAGTAGTGAATGGCCGGCGGCGAGTCCGGCACCGTGGTCGGCACGTCGGCGACCGGCGCATCGCCAGCGCCATCCTCGCTGCCGGCGCTGTCCGCCGCTTCCGCCCCGGCCGCGGCCTTCTCCACCACGCGCGGCGCCGCCGGCGGGCGGGACTGCAACTGCTCGTAGGGGATCATCGCATCGCTGATCGTCCCGGCCAGCACCTGCCCGGTCGCCGTCCGCTGGTCGCCGGAGCGGGTCTCCTTGTGGCAACCGGCCAGCGCCACCAGCGCCATGAGGGCAATCAGACGGAACATGCATTCTCCACAGGGCAGGGGGTGTCGAGGTTGGCAAGAAACCGCCCGGCATGGCGCAGCAGCGCCCGGTCCCAGGCCTCGGCGCTGACATCGAGCCCCAGCCGCGCCAGGCTGGTCACCCCCCGGTCGGCAATCCCGCAGGGCACGATGCCGGCGAAATGCGCCAGGTCCGGCGAAAGGTTGACCGAAAACCCGTGCATCGTCACCCAGCGCCGCACCCGCACGCCGATCGCGCCGATCTTCGCCTCGCGCCCGTCCACGTCGCGCGTCCAGATGCCGATCCCCGCCTCGCTGCGCCAGCCCTCGACGCCGAAATCGGCCAGGGTCTCGATCATCCAGCTTTCCAGCGCGCTGACATAGCCGCGCACGTCCCGCGCCCGGGTCTGCAGGTCGATGAGCACATAACCGATCCGCTGTCCCGGCCCATGATAGGTATATTTGCCGCCACGCCCCGCCGGCACCACCTCGAAGCGCGGGTCGCGCAAGTCCTCCGGCCGGGCGCTGGTCCCGGCGGTATAGACCGGCGGATGTTCCAGCAGCCACACCAGCTCCGCCGCCGTCCCCGCGCGGATCGCCTCGCACCGCGCGTTCATCGCCTCGAGCGCACCGCGATAGGCCACCGGCGCCGTCTCCCGGCGAACCTCTATCCCGCCGGGCAACGCCGCCGAAAATTCCTGCTCGCGCGCTCGGTCCGTATTGCCGGTCTGCGGGTTATCGCTCATGCCGCGTTGCGTGAGCGCATTTGCTGCGCTTATCAAGGGGCAACGTCAGGTGTCTGGCCGGATGACCGCCGCGCGGAGCAAAGATCGATGACCAAGTTCGAAAGCGCCCGTGCCTGGCGCGAGGCGAGCGGCAACCTCGCCGCCAATCGCGACGTCCTGCTGGCGCTGGCGGGCATGTTCTTCATGCTCCCGTGGCTCGCCTTCATCCTGCTGGTCCCCGAACCGGCGATCGACCCGCAGATGGCCCCGGCCGCTGCGGTCAAGGCGATGGCCGGCTTCCTGCGGGACAACGGCGCCTGGCTGCTCGGGCTGGTCATCGCCCAGGCAGCCGGCTCGCTCGCCGTGCTCGTTCTCTGCGGCGATCCGTCGCGACCCACGGTCAGGGAAGCGATCCGGCGCGGCGTCGTCGGCGTCCTGCCCTATCTCGGCGCCCTGTTCCTGTTCGCGCTCGCCTTCACCGTCGGCGCCGGCCTGCTCGGCGTGCTGGCCGTCGCTGGCGGCTCCGGCGGCCAGATGCTGGTCGGCCTCGCGCTCAATCTGGTGCTGGTCTACGCGACCGTGCGGCTGATGATGATCGCCCCGGTCATCGCCATCGAACAGACCCTCCAGCCCTGGCGGGTGCTGACCCGCGCCTGGCGGCTGACGCGCGGCAATTTCGGCCGCGTGCTGGTGTTCCTGCTGCTGCTGCTGCTCGCCGGCCAGGTGCTGATGGCGGTCATCGGCATGATCGTCGGCGGTGGCGTCGCGCTCGTCGCCGGGGCCGAAATCGGCCGCCTCGCCGAAGCGATCACCACCGCCGCGATGATCGCCCTGCTCCTGCTCACGGTGACCAGCGCGCTCGCCGCCATCCACCACCAGCTCGCCGGCCCATGGAGCAGCGCCGGCTGACCGCCAGCAGCCTCAGTCCCCGGCCTCTTTCCAGCCCCAGAACAGCCGGCAGGGGAGGATGTTCAAGGCCTCGAACCCCTCGTCGATCCGCCGGAAATGCCGCGCCATGAAGTCGCGCGCCTTGGCCGAGAACTGGTAGACGAGAAATGCCCCGCCCGGCCGCAGCACCCGGTGAGTCGCCGCCGCGATCGCCGGGCCGATGCCGTCGGGCAGGGTCGAAAACGGCAGGCCGGACAGCACGTAGTCGGCATGGTCGAAGCCGTGCGCACGGACGATCTGCTCGACATCCGCCGCCGATCCCAGCACCGCGTGGAACCGGCTGTCGCCGATCGTCGCGCGCAGGTAATCGATATAGAGCGGGTTGGTGTCGATGACGATCAGCGCCCCGTCCCGCCGCAGCCGCTGCAGCACCGGCCGGCAGAACGTGCCGACCCCCGGCCCATATTCAACGAACAGCCGGCACTCGTCCCACTTCACCGGCGCCAGCATCTTGGCGATGGTGAACCGCGACGAGGGAATGATCGAGCCGACCATCACCGGATGGCGCAGGAACCCCTCGAAGAACACCCCCCAGGGGCCGAGCTTTCGCTTGATCGTGCGCAGCAACTTCGCAGGCAGGGCCTCACGGGCAAGCTCGGAACTGGTCATGCGGGAAGTCGGTCCTGCTGGTCAGAGCGAATTTCGGCGGCGTTTGCAGGTTTGCCAGGCCAATGCAAGCACGGGCCAGCGGTTCCACGAAGGTTTCAGAGGATTTCCCGCACCGTGTCCTGCGGCCGGCACAGCCGCACGCCCTTGTCGGTCTCGACCAGCGGCCGCTCGATCAGGATCGGCTCGGCCGCCATCGCCGCCAGCACGGTCGCGTCATCGGCGTCCGGCAGCCCCCGCGCCACCGCCTCGGTCCCCCGCGTCCGCAGCCCCTGCGCCGGCGTGATTCCCGCATCGCGGTAAAGCTGCGCCAGCTTGTCTGCGCCCGGCGGCGTCTTCAGGTATTCGATCACGGTCACTTCCACCCCCGGCGTCTCCTGCAGGATCGCCAGGGTCTTGCGCGAAGTCCCGCAAGCCGGGTTGTGCCAGATCGTCGCCTTCATGCCGAAACTCCCGAATATCACGCCGCTTAACCGATCGCCTCGATGCCGCGCAAGGCCCGCCCCGCCCGCTGCACCGAACGCACCAGCCGCGGATAGACCCCGCACCGGCAAAGGTTCGCAAGCGCCGCCTTGATCTCGTCCTCGGCCGGGTCGGCATTGCGCTTGAGCAAGGCCACCGCCGCCATGACGATCCCCGGCGTGCAGAACCCGCACTGGATCGCCTGCTCCGCCACCAGCGCCTCCTGCACGGGATGCAGCCCGCCGCGCGACAACCCCTCGATCGTCGTCACCGCGCGCCCCTCGGCCTCGGCCAGGGTCACCATGCACGACGCCTTCGCCTCGCCATCGACCAGCACGATGCACGCCCCGCACTCGCCATTGCCGCAACCATACTTGGCCCCCGTCAGGTTCGCCCCGCACCGCAACGCCCACAACAACGGCGTCTGCGGGTCCATGCGGAAATCGGTGGCATGGTCATTGAGGATAACGGCGGTCATCCGGCCACGCTACCGGCGCGGCACCGGCCGAGCAAATGCGATTTTCCGGAAGAGGAAGGCCGAAGATTTACCGTCCCCGGTCTTTCCCCCTGATAGCCAGCCCCGCCGCGTCACACCCCATTTCCCGCACGGCCGCGCGCCGATTCCCACCCCGCCCGGAACGTCGGCCCGATCCCGCCGGTTACCCCGCCAAAGGAGACCCGCAATGGCCGAGAACGAACCCAACGATTCCCGCAACGTCACCGGCACCGCCAGCACGCCCGACGGCCGCTGGACCAATACCGCCGGCAAGCCGCCCAAGGCCGTGCCACAGACCGACAAGCCCGCCACCGCCGGTGAAGCCAAGGGACCGATCCCGAAGCCCGATTAGGGTGTGCGGGTATTTGCCCCAGGCCGGGCTGCGAATAGCCGCCTTTCGCGCTTCCGGTGCTCACGGCCATCAAGGCCGCTGCGCTCCGGGTCGCTCAAGTCAGCCATTCTCGCTCCGGCCTGAGCCAAATCCCCACACACCCTAGATCCCGGCGAACCAGTGGTAATCGGCGGCATCCTCCCAATAGCCGCCCTTGCCGCCATAGAGCCCGGCCAGCGAATCGCGCACCTCGATCCGCACGACGAACTTGGCCTGCTTGTAGCCCAGCTGCCGCTCGACCCGCAGCCTCAGCGGCGCCCCATGCTCCACGCTCAGCGGCGCGTCGTTCATTCGCCAGGCAAGGATCGTCTGCGGATGAAACGCATCGATCAGGTCGATCGACTCGTAGTAGGGCGCATCGCCGAACCGGTCCGCGCAGTGGAATACGACATATTTCGCCGCCGGCAGCAGCCCCGCCGCCGAAAGGATCGCCCCCAGCCGTGGCCCCTGCCACTTGCCGATCGCGCTCCACCCTTCCACGCAGTCATGCCGGGTGATCTGGCTCCTCTGCGGCATCGTCTGCAGCGCCACAAGCGGCAGCGCCAGCGGCCGGTGCACCAGCCCGCCGATCTGCAGCGCCCAGCCGTCAAATCCCCTTGCCGCCGCCGCCCGCCAACCGGCATCCTGCGCATCGACATTGCCATTCGAGCGAAACACCGGCGACATTTGCGCCGGCGAAAACTCCCGCGCCAGCGCCTCGCGCCCCAGCAGCCGCTGCGTCAGGCGATGAACCCCGTCCGCCTCCGCCAGCGCCCCGCGCACATCCGGGTCGGCATTCAGCCGGTCGCACCCAGCGAGCATGGCCCCCGCGCCGATGCCGATGATCCCGCGTCGCGTGATCACTGGCCCCGCTCCCCCGGCAGGCGAAACCGCCCGGTCACCATCGATCGCACCTCGTTCACCGGCCCGGCCAGCAGGACCATCGCCAGGTGCACGAGGAAAAACAGCACCATCCCCCCGGCGCAGAGGAAATGCACCGACCGCGCCGACTGCCGCCCACCCCAGACCTCCGTCAGCCAGGGCCACACCGCGTCCATCCCCGGCGCCATCGCCAGCCCGGTCAGGATCACCAGCGGCAGCAGCACCCCCAGCACCGCCAGATAGGCCAGCTTCTGCAACACCCCATATCGCGCCGCCGCCGCGCCCCGGGGAAACCGCAGCCGGGCATGGTCGACGATATCCCGCCACACATGCCCCGGCGCCAGTTCCACCAGCCTCGGCCACAAGTCCCGCCGCCAATGCCCGTTCACCGCCGACAACACGAGATACCCCAGGGTCAAAAGCACCAGCACCGGCGCGAACGCCATGTGCCACAGCCGCGCATCGGCCAGGCTATAGTCGCTCGGCAAAGTCGCCCACCCCGGAAACGCCACCGCCACCGGCGAACCGTCGCTCCCGCGCGAAAGCCCCAGCACCCCGGTCGTCGTGAACACATGCCCGCCCAGGCTCACCGCCCCGCGCGCCGGCGTGCCATCGTCCCCGCCCATCGAGCCGATCTCCAGCCACGGCACATCGAAATTCGCGCCGAACTCCCCCCAGTAGAGCCGGGGATGGGCATTGAAGATCATCAGCCCGCTCATCAGCAGCACGAGCAGCACCACGACATTGGCCCAATGCCACAGCCGCGTCGAAAGCCGGTGCCGCCGCACCAGCGCGCCGCCGGCATGTGCGGCATCCGGGGCAGGGGGGTCAGGCTCGCTCATCGCCGCCGATCCTGCCACTCCCCGCCCGCCCCGGCAATCGCCGCATTAACCGGAAATCAGGAGCCCTCGCGCTAAGCACGCGGCGAAACCACCGCCAAGCCAAAGGTCCCGCCGCTTGACCTCGTTGTATCCCCGGCTCTCCGCCGCGCAAGCCACGCCCATCGCCCGCCCGGATGGCGGCAGCGAAGTCCTCGCCACCCGCGTCGTCGTCGTCGGCCTCGGCTATGTCGGCCTGCCGCTCGCCGTCGCGCTCGCCGGCCGCTTCGAGACCATCGGCCTCGACATCGACCAGCGCCGCATCGCCGAACTCGATGCCGGCCACGACCGCACCGGCGAGATCGACCGCGACCGCCTCGAAGCCAGCGAACTCATGCTCGCCAGCGATCCCCAGATCTGCCCCCCGGCCGATTTCTACATCGTCACCGTCCCGACCCCGATCGACGGCGCCAACCGCCCCGACCTTCGCCTGGTCGAAGCCGCCAGCCGCACCATCGCGAAGCTCCTCCCCGCCGCGCTCGTCGAAGGCCGCGTGCCGGTCGTCGTCTACGAATCGACCGTCTACCCCGGCGTCACCGAGGACGTCTGCGCGCCGATCCTGGAAAAGCATTCCGGCCTCAAATGCGGCCGCGACTTCTTCCTCGGCTACTCGCCCGAACGCATCAATCCGGGCGACCGCGAACACACCATCGACAAGATCACCAAGGTCGTCTCCGGCCAGACCCCCGAAGTGCTCGAACGCGTCGCCGATCTCTACGCCAGCATCACCTCGGGCGGCGTGTTCCGCGCCCGCTCGATCAAGGCCGCGGAAGCCGCCAAGGTCATCGAGAACGCCCAGCGCGACATCAACATCGCCTTCATGAACGAGATCGCCCAGATCTTCGCCCGCATGGACCTTTCCGTCTGGGACGTGCTCGCCGCCGCCCGCACCAAGTGGAACTTTCTCCCCTTCGGCCCCGGACTGGTCGGCGGCCACTGCATCGGCGTCGATCCCTACTACCTCTCCCACCGCGCCGAGGAACTCGGCCTCGACCCCCGCGTCATCCTCTCGGGTCGCGGCATCAACGATTCGATGGCCGGCTGGGTCGCGAAGAAACTCCACGAAGCCCGCAAGTCCCGCCCGGGCAATGTCCTGGTGCTCGGCCTGACCTTCAAGGAAAACATCCCCGACCTGCGCAACTCCAAGGTGGCGGACCTCGTCACCGCGCTGGGCCGCCTCGGCCACGCGGTCACCGTCCACGACCCCCACGCCGACGCGGCAGAGGCGATGCACGAATACGGCATCCCGCTGGTCGCCGACCCGTTCAAGCGCAAATACGACACCGTCCTGCTCGCCGTCCCCCACCGCGAATACCTGGCGATGGGCGCCGGCGCACTGCGCGCCCTGGTCAAGAAAGGTGGCACCCTCGCCGATCTCAAGGGCGAACTGGGGACAGCGGCGGACTGGACGCTCTGACGCGCCCCGCTGCCGCCGACTGGCCGGATAATTTATCTCACGAATGCCGGATCGGATCGCCCCATCCGGCGTTGGCGCAAAAAACCCGCTGCCGGCGTCACCCGGCAGCGGGGTCAAGGCGACCGATTATACACTGACTGCCTCGCGGCTGTGCCTGCGTGTCCTGCAGGCACGACGTCAGTGGTGCCACGACCCTGCGTGCCGAGCCCCGCTTTCGCAAATGCAATGCGACAGGACGTGGCAATAAACCCCTCGGGCTGCAGATTCCCACCCACCCGATCCGTCGCGGCTTCCGATACCGCCCATGAGCAGGCCCGTCTCCGGGTTGCGTCGCAGTGGACACGGCGGCGCCCGCCGCCGGCCGAGTCACGGGCCCTCGCGGCTTTCCGCTGCCGCGTCAGCAAGCCGTCCAGGTCGCGACCGGCGGAATGACCGCGCCGGTCGGCATGGCATCGTCCCGGCTGCCGTCGCCATCATCGGGCGCCAGCCGTGCTTGCCTTCGGCATCGTTCGTGAGCACGTGCAACATCATCGTTCGCGTCTGCATCATGGCGAAGGCGCTCGAAGACAGAGTCTCCTTCGACCGGTCGGTGATCTGGCGACCGGCCGGTGGTCGGGCCGATCGAGGCATCGCCCCCGACCCGGGTCAAAACGCCTTTGCCTTTTCTAACGATGGTTCTATAGGTAACGCGTTCCAGGAAACCGATGGCGGTGTGACATGACTCTCCTCAACTCTCGCGTGAAGCTCGGCATCAATCTCTACTATTCCGACGCGAAGATGGCCCTGCCGATCAAGCAGATCCAGCGGGCCGAGGAACTCGGCTACGATGCCGTGTGGACTGCGGAGGCCTATGGCTCGGATGCCCTGTCCCCGCTCGCCTACATCGGCGCGCTGACCAAGCGCATCAAGCTCGGCACCGCCATCTGCCAGATCGCCGCGCGCACCCCCGCCAACTTCGCCATGACCATCCAGACCATCGACCAGATGGTCGGCGAAGGCCGGCTGATGGCCGGCCTCGGCGTCTCCGGGCCGCAGATCGTCGAAGGCTGGTACGGCCAGCCCTGGGGCAAGCCCAACTACAAGATCCGCGATTATATCGCCATCGTCCGCAAGATCCTCGCCCGCGAGGAGCCCGTCACGCACGAGGGCAAGGAAATCGTCCTGCCCTACCGGGGCGAGGATGCGACCGGCCTCGGCAAGCCGCTGAAGAGCATCCTCCACGGCAACCCCAACATCCCGCTGCTGCTCGGCACCTTCAGCGACACCAACATGCGGATGACCGGCGAGATCGCCGACGGCTGGATCGGCGACACCAAGTGGACCCCGACCTCCGCCCCCCGGTTTTCCGCCCTGCTCCAGGAAGGCCTCGCCCGCCGCACGGACGGCCGGACGCTGGAGGATTTCCTGATCTACGCCACTCTCTCGGTCCGCGTCGACGATGACGTCAGCGCCGCCATGGCCCCGTTCAAGAAGGAAATCGCGCTATACGTCGGCGGCATGGGCGCCAAGGGCAAGAACTTCCACAACGACATGATGGTCGCTGCCGGCTACGGCGCCGAGGCCCAGCGCATCCAGGAACTCTACCTCGCCGGCCACAAGGCCGAGGCCGAAGCCACCGTCCCGGACGAATTCGTCGACGACCAGGCGCTGATCGGCCCGGCCGCGCGCATCAAGGAACGCTGGAAGCCCTGGGAAGACACCGCCGCCTACGGCCTCAAGGGCCTGTCGCTCAACCGCCCGACCGATGAAGCGGTCGAGCTCATGGCGCAGATCGTCGGGGGCTGAACCCCCTCGGTGGCCGGTCCGGCGGCGTCAGCCGGGCCGCCATAATGGCCGATCCTGCCCGGAGCTTGGGGAACGGGGGCCGACCCGTCGCGTTGCCCTGCCAGTAACCCTGGCCGGAGCACCCCATGGCAGACGCAATCACCAAGCTCGAAGCCGATCACGACCGGATTGAAGCCCTGTTCGAACGCCTCAAGCATGCGAACGAGGCCGAGACCCGCCGCCTCGGCAGCGAAGTCTGCCACCTCGTCCGCATCCACATGGCACTCGAGGAAGAACTCCTCTACCCCGCCCTGCGCGGCCGCCCCGAAGCCGACGAGGACAAGCTCGACGAAGGCCTGGTCGAGCACGACACGGGCAAGCTGCTGATCAACGACGTCCTCGCCGATCCCGGGCAGGACAAGCTGGCGCCCAAGCTCCAGGTGCTGGGCGAGCAGATGGAGCACCACCACAAGGAAGAGGAACAGCCCGAAAAAGGCGTCTTCGCCATGGCCCGCAAAGCCGGGCTCGACCTCGCCGCCCTGCGCCGCGCCATGGACACCCGCGAATCCGAACTCCGCGCCGAAACCGGCCGGGGCGAACTGCCGGCCGCCGACATGAACTTCGTCGATGTCGAGGCGAGCGAGGGCTGAACCGGGGAAAGCGATCCTGCAGAACGCAGGTTCGCTATGGCATGATCCGCCGATTTGTATATACTGCCCGCATCTGTATGAAAGCGGAAGTGCATACATGAATGCGCAACGTGGCAAGCTGGTGAGCGGCGGGCGGCTGCAGGTTCCGGCCGACATCCGTCGCGCGCTCGGCCTCGCCGATGGCGATCCGGTGCTGTTGCGCATCGTCGATGGCGAACTCCATGTGCGGCCCGTCCGCAATGCCCTGAGCCGCGTCCAGTCGCGCCTGCGCGCCCATATCGCGGAAGGCGCCTCCCTGTCCGACGAACTCCTGGCCGAACGCCGGCAGGCATCCGAACATGAATGATGTCGGCTATGTGCTCGACGCCTCCGCCCTGCTCGCCGCCATGCTCGGAGAACCCGGCGCGCAAACCGTCGAGGCTCGCTTCGCCGAAGCCTGCATCAGCACCGTGAACCTGTCCGAAGTCGTCGCCAAGCTGTCCGAGCGCGGCGTTCCCGATCCCGTCATCCAGGAAAGCCTGGCCGACCTCGATCTCGATGTCCGTGATTTCGATACCGCGCAAGCCCTGCGCGCCGGCGCCTTGCGCAATGCCACGCGAGCCTTGGGGCTGTCGCTGGGGGACCGCGCCTGCCTCGCCCTGGCCATGGAGCTGAACGCCGTGGCGCTGACCACCGATGCGGCGTGGGTGGCCGGCGATTTCGGCGTGGCCGTCGAACTGGCGCGGTGAGTCGGCACGAGTGGGAGGCACCCGCTCCGGCCTTTCCTACTCCCCCCGCATCTGTCAGCCTCGCCGCCGCTCTTTGTCATCGTCAGCCAGTTCGCCCAACCCGGCCCTGCCACGCCGTGAAACTCTCCATGCCTCGCGTGGGCAACGTTTCAGAAGTTCGCGGAAACGCAGATTTGTCAGATATGCCCAGTAATGTATTGATATATAATATAAGTATCGTGAAATTCGGCCCACAGATCGCGTGACAACTTCACTCTCTGTTGCCCACGTCGGTCTCTCGTGCAAAAGCGCGGTCCGCCAAGGCAGCGACGGCCGCCGGGAGTCTGTTTGTGGTCCATTTCGACAAGCGAAATGGACTTGTGCTCCATTTCGACAAGCGAAATGGACGGGGGAAATCACCGTGCCGCATCGCGCCTCGCTTGGCTTCGTGTTCGCCATCGTGCTCATCGACATGCTCGGCTTCGGCATCGTCATCCCGGTGCTGCCGCGCCTGATCATGGGCCTCGCCCATGTCCCGCTCGATACCGCCGCGGTCTATGCCGGCTGGCTCGGCGCCGGCTATGCCGCGATGCAGTTCCTCTTCGCCCCGGTCATCGGCAATCTTTCCGATCGCTTCGGCCGCCGCCCGGTCATGCTGGCGAGCGTGCTGGCCATGGCGATCGACTATTCGATCCAGGGCTATGCCCCGGTGTTCTGGTGGCTGGTCGTCGGCCGCATCGTCGCCGGGATCACCGGCGCCAGCTTCTCCGCCGCCTATGCCTATATCGCCGATGTCACCCCGCCGGAAAAGCGGGCACAAAGCTTCGGCCTGATGGGCATGGCCTTCGGCCTCGGCTTCATCGTCGGCCCCGCCGCCGGCGGCTTCCTCTCGACCATCAGCGATCGCGCCCCGTTCCACGCCGCCGCCGTGCTCGCTTTCGCCAACTTCCTGTTCGGCCTCGTCTTCCTGCGCGAAAGCCTGGCCCCGGAAAACCGCCGCCCGTTCGATCTGCGACAGGCCAACGCCTTCAGCGCGCTCAAGGCCTTGCGCGGCCAGAGCAGCGCCGTCATCTGGTTCGTCGCCGCGCTCGCCACCTGGCAACTCGCGCACATCGTCTATCCGGCGATCTGGTCCTACTTCGCCATGGAGGCCTACCATTTCGACCAGCGCCAAGTCGGCCTCGGCCTCGCCATGGTCGGCCTGACCAGCGCCCTCGTCCAGGGCCTCGGCCTGCGCGTCCTCGCCCCGAAAATCGGCGAGAAGCGCGCCGTCCTGCTCGGCATCGCCGGTGTCTGCGTCTCGGCCGTGCTTTACCACCTCGCCCATGGCTGGGTCATGGTCGGCATCGCTATCGCCATCGGCAGCCTCCAGGGCTTCATCCAGCCCTCGATCGCGGCGATGAACAGCCGCGCTGTCGGCGCCCGCCGCCAGGGTGAACTCCAGGGCGCCACCCAGGCGGTCAACGGCGTCGCCCAGATCATCGGCCCGCCGCTCTATGCCGGCGTCTTCGCCCGCTTCACCGGCCCCCGCGCTCTGGCGTACATGCCCGCCATGCCCTTGCTCGTCAGCGCCGCCATCGCTCTCGTCGCCTTCGCCCTGTTCCTCACCGGCACCCGTCGTCTGGGCCGCGCAGCCTGATCAGCCGCACCAGTCCCGCCGGAACCCGCGCCATCTCTCCGCCAGCCCTTCGCGCACCAGCACCATCCCCAGGCTCTCCCCCCCGCGCGTGATCGTCCTCAGCTTGCGGCCATACTTGTCCTCGTCCCGATCCGGCAGCGGCACCAGGGTAAACCGCCCGCCATTGAGCAGCGCCAGCATCCGGTCGGTTGCCCGCTCGCCGAGGTCCAGTTCGGAATCGCACTGCGGCTCGCTGACCTCCGGCGCATTGATGTCGGCCAGGCGGATCTTCTCGCCACGATAGTGGATCGTGTCGCCATCGACCACGCAGTCGTCGTGCCACTTATGCCCGCACAAGTGAAACGCCGCCTGCTCGCGGTCGTCTTCCCCCGCCACCGGCCCGGCGGTCGGGGGCGCCGGCGCCAGCCACACCCGCCAGCGCAAGGCTGAAACCATCACCGCCATGCCCAGCAGCACCGCGCCGAACAGCGCCGCCATCGGATGCCGCCGCGCCCAGCCGCTCATAGCAGGCAAAGCCCCGCCCAGGCCGCGCTCATCAGGTTGGCGAGGCTCGTCGCGGCCAGCGCGCGTGGCCCCAGCCGGGCGATCTCGCCGCGCTGGTTCGGCGCCAGCCCGCCGGTCACCGCCATCTGGATGGCGATCGAGGAAAAATTGGCAAACCCGCACAAGGCGAACGTCACCACCGCCACCGTCCGGCCTGAAAGCGCCCGGGCCTGCGCCAGGTCGATGAAGGCGACGAATTCGTTCAGCACCAGCTTGGTCCCGAACATCGATCCCGCCGCCTGCGCCTGCCCCCAGTCCGGCGCCCCGATCAGCCGGAACAGCCCGGCAAACGGCCAGCCCAGCACCATCTGCAACGAAAGCCCCGGCCAGCCGATCACCCCGCCCAGCCAGGCCAGCATGCCATTGGCCAGCGAAACCAGCGCAACGAACGCCAGCACCATCGCGCCGACCGCCACCGCCAGCCGCACCCCGGTCTGCGCCCCTTCGCCGGCCGCCATGATCCAGTTTGCTGATCGCTCCCCGACGTGAAGGTCCACCCGATCGTCCGGCTGGTCATGCAACCCCACCGGGTCAGGCAGCACGATCTTCGCCATGGCGATCCCGCCCGGCGCCGACATGAAGGAAGCCGCCACCAGATAGTCTATCCTGATCCCGATGCCGGCATAAGCCGCGAGAATCGTCCCCGCGACCCCCGCCAGCCCCACCGTCATCACGCAGAACAGCTGCGACCGGGTCAGCCCGGCCAGATAGGGCCGGATCGCCAGCGGCGCCTCCGACTGGCCGACGAACACGTTGGCCGCCGCCCCCAGCGATTCCACCCGGCTGATCCCGGTCACCAGTTCCAGCGCCCCGCCGATCCGTCGCACCATCCAGCCCATCACGCCCAGATGCTGGAGAATGCCGATCAGCGTCGCGAAGAACACGATGGTCGGCAGCGCCGCGATGGCAAAGCTCGCCCCGCCGATCTCCGGCCTGGCCAGCGGCCCGAACAGGAAAACCACCCCCACATGGGCATGGCCGAGCAAGGCCGCCACACCACCGGAAACCGCCTGCAACGCGGCATTCCCGGCCGGCACATAGAGCACCAGCACGGCAAACCCCGCCTGCAACGCCAGCGCCGCACCGACCACCCGCAGCCGGATCGCTCGCCGGTCCTCGCTCAGCAGCACCGCCAGCCCGAGGATCAGCGCCATGCCCGCCAGACTGGAAATGACCCCCATCGCGCCCCCGTACCCGCGGCTAGCTTCCCAAAGCCGCCACTCCACCCGTCGATCCGAACCCGCCTTCGCCCCGCGCCGTCTCGTCCAGCGCGTCCACTTCCAGCCAGTTGGCGCGTGTCACCGGCGCCAGCACCAGTTGCGCCACCCGGTCCCCCCGCCGGATGTCGAACGGTTCGCTGCCGAGGTTGATCATGATCACCTTCAACTCGCCGCGGTAATCGCTGTCGATCGTCCCCGGCGTGTTCGGCACGCTGAGTCCGTGCTTCAGGGCAAGGCCGGAGCGTGGCCGCACCTGGATCTCGAACCCCGGCGGGATCGCCACTGCCAATCCGGTCGCCACCGCATGGCGCGCGCCCGGCGCCAGCGTCACGTCCTCGGCCGAAACGACGTCCATCCCGGCTGCGCCCTCGGTGGCATAAGCCGGCAACGGCAGCCCGTCGCCATGCGCCAGCCGCGTGACCCGGACGGGAATTTCTTCAAGCGAGTGCACGCCAAATCCTTTCAACCAGCGCGGTCCCCACCGCATCCTTGGCCATCTCCGGCAGACTCTCGACCCCCGCCGATGTGACGATATGCACGGCATTGCGCGTGCCGCCCATCACGTCACCCGAAACATCGTTGGCGACGATCCAGTCCGCCCCCTTGCGCTTCAGCTTGTCCGCCGCATGTTCCAGCACCCGGTCGGTCTCCGCCGCAAAGCCGATCAGCAGGCCCGGCTTCCGGTCCGAATGCCCCAGTCCCGCCAGGATATCCGGATTCTCCACCAGCGCCAGTGCCGGCGGCCCTTCGCCGGGACGCTTCTTGATCTTGGTGCCGCCGCAATCCGCCGGCCGCCAGTCGGCCACCGCTGCCACCATCACCGCGACATCGGCCGGCAGGGCCGCTTCCACCGCCGCCGCCATCTCGCGGGCGGATTCGACGTCCACCCGGTCCACCCCCATCGGCGTCGGCAGGTTGACCGGCCCGGCCACCAGGGTCACCCGCGCGCCCGCCACGGCTGCCGCCGCAGCAATCGCAAACCCCTGCTGGCCGGATGACCGGTTGGCGATAAACCGCACCGGATCGATCGCCTCCTGCGTCGGCCCCGCCGTCACCAGCACATGCCGCCCGGCCAGCGGCCCCGAGGCCGGCCCCGCAAGCATCCCGCGAATATGCCCGATCACCGCCCCCGGCTCGGGCAGCCGCCCGGGGCCGAACTCGCCACAGGCCATCATGCCCTCGTCCGGCTCCAGCACCCGCACGCCATCGGCCCGCAGCCGCGCCACATTGCGCACGGTCGCCGCATGCTGCCACATCCGCACGTTCATCGCCGGCACCGCCAGCACCGGCTTGTCCGTCGCCAGCAGCACCGTCGTCGCCAGGTCGTCGGCGATCCCCGCCGCCATTCGCGCCATCAGGTCTGCCGTCGCCGGGCAGACCACCACGAGGTCGCACTGGCGCGAAAGCTGGATATGCCCGATCTCGACCTCGTTCTTGAGGTCGAACAGGCTCGTATGCACCGGATTTTCCGAAAGCGCCGCCAGCGACATCGCGGTGACGAACTCGCTGCCGCCCCTGGTCAGCACGCAGGTCACCGAAGCCCCCTCGCGCCGGATCAGCCGCACCAGCTCGCAGGCCTTGTATGCGGCGATCCCGCCGCCGACGATCAGGAGAACACGCTTGCCCAACATGCCCCGGCTTGTGCCCCGCCGCAGCCCAGCGCGCAATGGCCTAACCGGCCAGCTTCAACACCACCCGCACGCTCCGCCCCGGCGCCCCCGCCAGGTCCGTGTCGGGCGCGGCGGCATCGCGCAAGGCGGCATTGGTTATCGCTCGCCCGCCTCGACGATCCGGGCGGGGTTGCCGCGAACCCGCGATCCCGCTGGCAGGTCCCGCGAAACCACCGCTCCGGGCTCGATCACGCAATCATCGCCGATCCGCACGCCCGGCATGACGATGGAGCGCGCACCCAGGTGGCACCGGGCGCCCACCCAGGTGTCGATGGACAGGCCGCGCGTCCGGTCATGCGCCAGCACCACCGCCTCGTGTTCGATCACGCAGTCCTCGCCGAGGTGAATGCCTTCCGGATGCGTGCGGTCGATCAGCGCCGTCGGCGCCACCCAGACCGATTTCGGAATGGCGATGCCCCACACCCGCCGCCTTAGCAGGTCGGTCAGGCGTTGAGCAAAACTGCGCGGCAATGTGCGTCCTGCGGGTAGCTTTTTCATGGCAACCGGCATAACCAACCTGACAACCGATTGCAATTTGGCGGGAGTCGTCGTTGGCGCTCATTTCGTTCAGGGACCTGCGAAAGTTCCGCCTTTTCGTCCTCGGCCTGCGCCGCTGCTACCTTGCGCGGTTCCGCGGCCTCGTCATGGACCCCACGGCGACGATCTCGCTGTCTTCCCGCGTCGTCACTGGTCCCGGCCCGTCGATCGTCGTCGGCGAAAAGACCCTGATCGCCTTCAAGACCCTCCTTGTCGCCCGCCGGCCCGATGGTTCCGTCTCGCCCATCCGCATCGGCGCCCGCTGTTTCATCGGCGGCGGGGCGGCGATCATGCCGGGGGTGACCATCGGCGACGGATGCGTCATCGGCGCCGGTGCGATGGTGACCGAGGATGTCCCCGCCCGCTGCGTCGCCGCCGGCGTGCCGGCGCGGGTGATCGAGCGCGAGATCAATGTCGTCGACTATGGCCGGTTCGACTATGCCGATTGGATCGAATACCAGCTGACCGGCAAGGTCGGCCCCGGCAAGGGGCGCCCGTTCGATCCCGAAACGGCGCCCAGGCCGAAGAAGCCGCTGAACATTCCGCTACGCCGCTGATCGACGCACCAGCGAAGCCAGCGCCATCGGCGCAAACGCCAGGCCGGCGAACATTCCCGGTGCGATGACCGCCCCCCAGTAGAAATTGTCGTCCCGCCCGGCGATCATGAACAGCAGCCCGTAGCCGAGATAGAGCAGCGTCAGGAACGCGCCCAGCCCGCTGCGCCATCCGGCGAACCCCAGCACCATCAGCATGACCAGCGGCCCCGCCGCCCAATGCGGCAGGAACCGCAGGTTGCTCGACAGCACGACGTCGGACAGCCACCCGCCCAGCCCGCGCAAGGCCAGCCAGCTCGGCCCGACCGGGTCGCCCGGCAAGGTCACCGCCGCGATCAGCTGCAGGTGCATCGCCAGTCCGATGGCGAACAGGACGAGCAGCCCCAGCCAGGCCGCCATTTCCGGCCAGGCCCGCCGCCATGCCGCAAAAGCCGCCAGCAGCAGCACGAAGGGCGCGACATGCTCGCGGATCGCCAGCGCCAGCGCGGCGGCCAGCCACGCTGCCAGCCATCGGCCACCCCGCCCCTCCGGCCGATGCAGGCCGATCGCCAATGCCACCAGCATCCCCGCCCACAGTTCGTGGAGCACGAAATAGTAGCGGTTCAGCCCCAGAGAGGCGCCGAGAAACAGGAGCGCCATCGCCATCCGCCGCAGCCGCCCGGCCTGTCGTGGCTCGAACCCCCGCAATTCGAACCCGAGCCGCCCCCACCAGGCCCAGAGCACCCCCAGCATCAGCGCGATCGCCGCCCCGCTGGCCAGCGGTGCAGAACCTTCGCCGGAGACGCCGAGCGCCGCATCGATATAGGCCAGCGTCGGCAGCCGCACCGCCACCCCGGGCCGCAGCGGATAGTGCGCCTTGCGATGTTCCTCGGCGATGAAGCCGTAATAATTCTCGCCGCGCCTGATCCGGGCAATGGCGATGTCGTAGAGCTTCAGGTCTTCGTCGCGCGGCCGCGCCTTGGCCGCCGCCCCCGGTCCGGCCAGCACCGGCGGCTTCGCCACCTCGCCCCGCCCGACCGTCAGCGGCACCCAGGCCGAAAGCCCCAGCAGCAGCACGACCGCGAGCAGGAGCGCCCGCGCCCGCGCTTGTGGCCAGCCGGCGAACCGGTCCGCCCCTACAATCCCGCCTGAAAATGAATCGCCAGCCATGCCACCAGCCCCCCGAGCAGCGCCGTCAGCGGATATGCGACCCAAGGGTTCACAAACCGTTTACCACGATCCCAGACCAGCGGCACGTCCGGCAGGGGAGGGGCCTCCGGCGCGCCGCCCTTCGGCGGGAACAGGTCCTCGATCCGCCGCACCAGGTCCGGCACCCGCAGCAGGGTCTGCACATCCAGCCGCAGCCGGTCGGCAAGCAAGGCTTCCGGCCCCAGCTCGTCGCGCATCCATTCCGAAACGAACGGGCCGGACACGTTCCACATGTTGATCCTGGGGTCGAGCGCGGTGGCCAGGCCCTCGACCATCACCATCGTCTTCTGCAGCAGCAGCAGGTGCGGCTGGGTCTGCATGTCGAAATCGCGGGTGATGGCGAACAGCCCGTCGAGCATCTGCCCGACCGAAAGCTCGTGCACCGGCTTGCCCCGCATCGGCTCGCCGACGGCTCTCAGCGCCGTGGTGAATTCGTCGATCGAATGATAGCTCGGCACATATTGCGCCTCGAAGTGGATTTCCGCCACGCGCCGGTAATTGCCGGTGTTGAGCCCCCAGAGGATTTCCCCCAGCCAGACCCGCGCACGCCGGTCGATCCGCCCCATGATGCCGAAATCGATGGCGACGATGCCGCCGTCCGGCTCGACGAACAGGTTGCCCTGGTGCATGTCGGCATGGAAGAATCCGGCGTGGATCGCCTGGGTCAGGAAGGCGATGACGAGATTGCGCGCGATCCTCGGCAGGTCGTGCCCGGCCGCCACCAGCGCGGCATGGTCGGAGACCTTGATCCCGTCGATCCATTCCAGCGTCATCACCCGGCCATTGGTCCGGTCCCAGTCGACGGCGGGAATGCGATAGCCCTGCACCCCGCCCATGACCTCGGCCAGTTCGGAGGCCGAAGCGGCTTCGCGCCGCAGGTCCAGCTCGCGCAGCGTCCAGCGCTTGAAGTTGGCGACGATCAGCCGTGGCCGCAGCCGCGCCGCCTCGCCGCCGAAGGCCTCCAGATGCGCCGCCGCCCACTCATAGGTCTCGATATCGCGGGCGAACCGGTCGCGAATCCCCGGTCGCAGCACCTTGACCGCCACCGTCCGCCCGTCGCGGGTCACCGCCCGATGGACCTGCGCGATCGACGCCGCGCCGATCGGCGTTTCCTCGATCGAGGCATAGAGATCGCTCAGCGGCCGGGCGAAACTCGCCTCGATCTCGGCCCGGATGGCGGAGAAATCGACCGGCGGCAGGCTGTCCTGCAACGAGAGCAGGTTGCGCGCCGCCTCCTCGCCGACAATGTCGGGGCGGGTTGCCAGAGTCTGGCCGAGCTTGATCGCCGCCGGCCCGCAGGCGCGAAACGCGCCGGCATAGTCCGGCAGCTTCGGCTGCACCGTTCCGGCCCGCGCGATCTTGCACAGTCGCCGCACCGGGGCGGGGGTGTTCACCCCGTCCTCGATGATCCGCAACGCCCCGTGCCGCGCGAGAATGCGCCCCCACTTCAGCAGGCGGAAAATGTGGGTTGCAGACGCAGTCATGCAACCCTGCGGCGCGAAGCCGCCGCTCCGCCTTCCCCCCTCCCGCCTGCGGGAGGGGGTGATCGGAGGCACGGGACTCCGATCACGGGAGGGCCTGTCATATCTTCGAACCAAAGTCGCGTTCGGGCAGGAAACAAGCCCTCCCCCAACCCCTCCCGCAAGCGGGAGGGGAGTATGTGGACTGCCTTGCTTCGCTCGGCAGGCATCAGATCTTCCACCCGCTGTGGATCGCCACCAGCCCGCCGAGGATCGGCTCGACCTTCGTCTGCGCAAAGCCCGCCGCACGCACCATTGTCTCGAATTCCGGCATCGGCGGAAACCGCCGGATGGATTCGATCAGGTAGCGATAGGAATCGGCATCCCCGGCGATCGCCTGGCCGATTTTCGGCACCAGCTTGTGCGAATAGGCATCATAGACCTCGCGGAACCCCGGCCAGGTCGTCGTCGAGAACTCCAGGCAGAAGAACCGTCCGCCATGCCGCAGGACGCGATGGGCTTCGGCCAGCGCCCGGTCAATGTGGGTCACGTTGCGGATGCCGAACGCGATCGTATAGGCATCGAACGTCCGGTCCGGGAAATCCAGCACCTCGGCATTCTGGCAGGACCATGCCAGCCCGGTGATGCCGCGCTTCTCCGCGCGCTCCATGCCGACATCGAGCATGTCCTGGTTGATATCGGCGACCGTCACCTCCGCGCCGGACTTCGCCAGCCGGAAGGCGATGTCCCCGGTCCCCCCGGCCATGTCGAGGATCGCCTCGCCACGGCGCGGCTTCACCCGCCGCACGAACTGGTCCTTCCACAGCCGGTGCATGCCGACCGACATCGCGTCGTTCATCACGTCGTACTTGCGCGCGACGCTGGAAAACACCGCGCCCACCCGCGCGACCTTCTCGGTAGCGGCCACTTCCTCGTAGCCGAACGACACGGTTTCACTTTCGCTCATGGCCGCTGCCTTAGGAGGAATTGCCGCCGGGGCAAAGGGTGGTAGAGCAGGCCCATGCCGGAACTCCCCGAAGTAGAAACCACCGTCCGAGGCCTCGAACGCGTGCTCAAGGGCCAGCGCCTGGCCCGCGTCGCCGTCAACCGCCCGGACCTGCGCCGCCCGTTCCCCGCCGATCTCGTCCAGGCGCTGACCGGCGCCACCGTCACCGGCCTCGGCCGCCGCGCGAAATACGGCCTGATCCACACCGATCGCGACCAGACCATGGTCTTCCACCTCGGCATGTCCGGCCGCTGGCGGATCGAACCGGAAACGCCGGACCGCCATGACCACCTCCTCCTCGAAACCGCCTCCGGCCACCGCCTGGCGCTCAACGACGCCCGCCGCTTCGGCTCGGTCGACCTGGTGGACACTGCCGCGCTCGATGCCTTTTCACCGTTCGCCGCCCTCGGGCCCGAGCCGCTCGGCGACGAACTCACCGCCAGGCACCTCGCCGCGGCCTTCGCCCACCGCATCGCGCCGGTGAAGCCGCTCCTGCTTGACCAGCGCGTGGTCGCCGGCCTCGGCAACATCTATGTTTGCGAAGCCCTCCACCGCGCCCGTGTCAGCCCCATGCGCGAAGCCGGCAGCCTCAAGCCGGCGGAGATCCGCCGCCTGGTTCCCGTCATCCGCGACGTGCTGGCCGAATCGATCGCCGCCGGCGGCTCGACCATCCGCGACTATGCCCAGCCCAATGGCGAACTCGGCTATTTCGCCACCAACTGGCGGGTCTATGGCCGCGAGGGCCAGGCTTGCCTGACACCCGCCTGCAAGGGCACGATCACCCGCACCGTCCAGGGCGGCCGGAGCACGTTCTGGTGCCCGCGCTGCCAGCGATAACCGCAACGGGAGAGCCAAATGAACGCCGAAGGCACGCTGAATGTCCCCGCCCGTACGGTGCCGCTGCCCGCCTCGCTGAGCGAACGGGCACGCTTCAACGCGATCGCCTATCCGCCGATCGCTATGTCGGCGTTCCCCCCGCATGACGACCCGGCCGCCTGGCACGACCATCTCGAGGTCGAGGAATCCCGGCTGCTGGCGATGGTGCGAACGTTCCCCGAAGCAACCGGCATCACCACCAGCGAAATCCGGCTCGGCCCGGTCACGGTCCACCGGTATCAGCCGGCCAGCCCCAGGGCGCCCGCCGGTTGCGCCTTGCTCGACATCCACGGCGGCGCCTTCATCCTCGGTCGCGGCGAGACCTGCCGCGCCATGGGCAGTCTTACTGCGCAAAGCCGCGGCGTCCCCACCTGGGCGCCCGATTACCGCATGCCGCCGGAACATCCCTATCCCGCCGCGCTCGACGATTGCCTGGCCGCCTACCGCGCCCTGCTCGAAACCCATCGCCCGGAAAAGATCGTCGTCAGCGGCCTGTCCGCCGGCGGCAACCTCGCCGCCGCCATGATCCTGCGCGCCCGCGACGAAGGCCTGCCGCTGCCCGGCGGCTGCGTGCTCAACACGCCCGAAGTCGATCTCACCGAAGCGGGAGACAGCTTCCAGGCCAACCTCGGTCTCGACAATTGCCTGGTGCGCAGCCTGATGCCGGCCAACCTGCTCTACGCCGCCGGCCACGACCTCACCCACCCCTATCTCTCGCCGCTCAACGGCGATTTCACCGCCGGCTTCCCGCCGACCCTGATCAGCTCGGGCACCCGCGACCTGTTCCTGTCCAACGCGGTGCGCATGCACTGGGCCTTGCGCGCCGCCGGGGTCCCGGCCGAGCTCTACATCCTCGAAGCCGGCACTCACACCGGGCACCAGGGCGCCCCCGAAGGCCAGGCGCTCGAACGCGAGATCGACCGCTTCTGCATGGAGATCTGGCGCGCCTGAGCAATCCGGGAGCGATCGTGGCAGCCAGGGAAAATCGAGGAAAGCCGGGGATGGTAAATCCCCGGCTCTGCTCCTGCAAAATGCAACGACCTCGGACCCAGAGCCACTTCACCTTGACGATTCGTCGCCCCGCGGTTAAGGGCGCCGCTTTCCGGTGGGGCATTCCCTGCCGTCAAAACCTATCCAGCACGCAATTTCCGGCCCTCGCGGCCCGACAGAGGACAGATATGGCCAATACGCCGCAAGCCCGCAAACGCATCCGTCGCAACGAGAACCGCGCCCTGATCAACGGCAATCGCCTTTCGCGCATCCGCACTTTCGTCAAGAAGGTCGAAGCGGCGCTCGACGGCGGGGACAAGGCGGGGGCTGCAGAGGCTTTGGCGGCGGCCCAGCCCGAACTGGCCCGTGGCGTGGCCCGTGGCGTGCTTCACGCCAATACGGCCTCCCGAAAGCTTTCGCGGCTGACCAAGCGCGTCGCCGCTCTCTGAACGGAGGGGCGCCGGCGCCTTCCCGGCGCCTGCCGCACTGCACCCGATTCGCTGCATCGCGAAGAAACCGGGGACGAAAACGGAACATGGCCGGCGGGCTCTCCCGCCGGCCATTTTCGTTTGTCATACCTTCGTCGCAGAGCTGTCATCCGCCCGGATTCACCATGTCACGGAAACATCGCGATTCGCATTGCCGAAATTAAAAATTTTCATGAAAAACAAATGATTGATGGCGAATTCGGAATTCCGCCGCCCCCCCCGCTGTCAAGGCTATTTATTTCAGTTTTTTTGCGGGCGGCGCCCTTGCCTCGGGTGCCCGATCGTCCCTAGAACCGTTTCACCGGGGAACGACAGACCCCGGGGGGTTCATTTTCTGGATGCAGCATCACCGCCGCGGGGAGCCAATCGGTTTTCCGTGACGGGACACCTGTATCCAGCGATCGACCACCCCGGGTCGTCGGTTCATCCGTAGACGGATAATGCAGATCGGGGGCAAGAGTGACTGGCATGGTTTCCACAGGCAAGCTTGAACCGGTCGCGGCAAACATGGGGCAGATGAAGGGCAAGTCCGGGATGGCGCGCGAAGCGGAAGAACAGGAAGCGCTGGACCTCGCCGCCGACTGGGCGGATATCAGCCAGGGCCTGCGCAAGGATCTCGGCCAGCAACTTCACACCCAGTGGATCCGCCCGATCCAGCTTGGCCGCTTCTGCAAGGAAACCGGCACCCTCGATCTCTATCTGCCGACGGAATTTTCCGCGAACTGGGTGGCTGATCGCTTTGCCGATCGCCTGTCGCTCGCCTGGAAGATCGCCCGCTCGGAAGTTCGCCACGTCCGTGTCCTGGTCCACCCCGGCCGCCGCAACCTGACCGAGCTGCGCGTCGGCCAGGGTGGCGGGCAGTCCACCGTCCAGGGATCGGGCCGGCGCCCGGCCAACGACCCGGCCGACGGCCGGACCATGGGCTTCGCCGCCGCTGCCGCCCCGGCTGACAGCCTCGATGCCGATTCCATCGGCCTCGGCTCGATCGGCCTCGACCCGTCGCTGACCTTCGCCAGCTTCGTCACCGGCGCCGCCAACGTGCTCGCCTGCAACGCCGCCCAGCGCATGGCGGCGCTCGAAGTGCCGCAGTTCTCGCCGCTCTACCTCAAGGCCGCCACCGGCCAGGGCAAGACCCACCTGCTCCACGCCATCGGCCACGCCTTCCTCGCCAATCACCCGCGCGCCCGCATCTTCTATTGCTCGGCCGAACGCTTCATGGTCGAATTCGTCCAGGCGCTCCGCCAGAACCAGATGATCGAGTTCAAGTCCCGCCTGCGCGGCTTCGACCTCCTCCTGGTGGACGACATCCAGTTCATCATCGGCAAAGCCAGTGCCCAGGAAGAACTGCTCTACACGATCGATGCCCTGCTCGCCGAAGGCAAGCGCCTGGTGTTCGCCGCCGACCGCGCGCCCCAGGCACTGGACGGGGTCGAACCCCGCCTGCTCTCGCGCCTGTCGATGGGCCTCGTCGCCGACATGCAGCCGGCCGACATCGAACTGCGCCGCCAGATCCTCGAACACCGCCTCCAGCGCTTCGCCGCGCCCGCCCAGGTCCCGGCCGACGTCATCGAGTTCCTCGCCCGCACGATCAACCGCAATGTCCGCGAACTCGTCGGCGGCCTCAACAAGCTGATCGCCTATGCCCAGCTCACCGGCCAGGCCATCAGCCTCTCGCTCGCCGAGGAACAGCTGACCGACATCCTCTCGGCCAACCGCAAGCGCATTACCATCGACGAGATCCAGCGCACCGTCTGCCAGTTCTACCGGGTCGACCGCACCGAAATGGCCAGCAAACGCCGCGCCCGCGCCGTCGTCCGCCCGCGCCAGGTGGCGATGTACCTCGCCAAAGTGCTCACCCCGCGCTCCTACCCGGAAATCGGCCGCAAGTTCGGCGGCCGCGACCACTCGACCGTGATCCACGCCGTCCGCCTGATCGAAGACCTGCGCACGCGGGATGCCGACATGGACGGCGACGTGCGCTCGCTGCTGCGCCAGCTGGAGAGCTGAGCCGGTGTCGTCCAGTTTCGCCGCGACTGCCATGGTCACGCCCTAGCCGGGCGTTGCGCGCTAGCCGGGCCACTCCCGTTCGTTGACGGCGTCCGCAGCCCCTTCCGGGCTTTCCCCTCGCTCGCCATCCGCTCAAGCGGGACATTCGTCGCACGTCGCGATCGTGAATGCCGATGTCCAAAATGGTGAGCCCAGCTGGGTTCGAACCAGCGACCTACTGATTAAAAGTCAGTTGCTCTACCGACTGAGCTATGGGCCCCCGGGGCGGCGCGGGTGCGTCGCTGTCAAGGTCGGGGTCGCTTAGGCAGGGTGCGGGGCGAGGTCAAGCGTTGCGGGCGAGGCGGTGGGCGAGGTGGACGAGGCGCAGGCCGGTGTGCGGGTCGCGCCAGCGCGGGGCTATGCGGGCGGCGGGGGTGAGGACGAAACCGCGCCTGTGGTAGTGGGGGTGGGGAATTTGCAGCCATGCGCGGCGGGCGCCGCCGCGCCAGCGCCCTCCTTCCCACAGGATGATGTCGAGATCGAGCACGCGGGCGCCCCAGCGCTGGCCGGGGCGGCGGCCGTAAGCGCATTCGATCCGCTTGAGATCGGCAAGCAGGGCCGGCGGGGCGAGCGGGGTTTCGATCACCGCGGCGGTGTTGGCATAGCGGCGGCGGGAGGGGCCGAGGGCGGGGCTGGCCACGGTCGGGGCAGCGGCGACGACGGTGACGGTCCCGGCCAGGGTGGCCAGGGCGGCGGCGAGCACCCGGCGCGGATCGCCGTGGCGGGGGTGGCGGCGGTTCGAGCCGAGCGCGATCAGGTAGCGCCAAGGCGCGGGTGCGGTCAGATGTCCTCGCACAGGCGGGCGTAGAGCTGGGGGCGGCGATCGCGGAAGAAGCCCATGCCGGCGCGGTGGGTGCGGGCACGGTCGAGGTCGAGCGTGGCGACCAGGGTGCCGGTTTCCGACGCGCCGAATTCGGCGACGAGATCGCCCCATTCGTCGGTGATGAAGCTGTGGCCGTAGAAGGCGGCGGCGCTTGCCCCTTTTCCTTCCTCCCCGATGCGGTTGGCGGCAATCACCGGCATGCAGTTGGCGACGGCGTGGCCGATCATCGCGCGGCGCCACATGCGGCTGGTGTCGAGATCGGCGTCATAGGGTTCGGAGCCGATGGCGGTCGGATAGAACAGGGCTTCGGCGCCCATCAGGGCCATGGCGCGTGCCGCTTCGGGATACCACTGGTCCCAGCAGACGCCGACGCCGATCGTGGTGCCGAACACGTTCCACACCCTGAAACCGGTGTTGCCGGGGCGGAAGTAGTATTTTTCCTCATAGCCCGGGCCGTCGGGGATATGGCTCTTGCGGTAGGTGCCCATGATCTCGCCGCCCGGGGCGATCATCGCCAGGGTGTTGTAGTAGTGGTGGCCGTCGCGCTCGAAGATGCTGGTGGGGATGGCGACATCGAGCGACTTCGCCAGGCCCTGCATGGCGAGCACCGATGGGTGTTCGGCGACCGGGCGGGCGAGTGCGAACAGGGCTTCGTCCTCCACTGTGCAGAAATAAGGGCCGGAGAACAGTTCGGGCGGCAGAATCACCTGGGCGCCCCGCCCGGCGGCCTGTTCGACCAGGGCCGCGACGGCGGCGATATTGGCCTGCTCGTCCTCGCTTCCAAGCGGCAGTTGCAGGGCGGCGACGGTAAGGGTGCGGTCCGACATGCGCGGGGATGTATGGTGGGTGGGCTGGCAAGTCCAGCGGGTGCGCCTATCTTGGGGGTTCGGCGCGGACTTGAAAGGACAGGACATGGCTGAGGCGATCGTGGCGGGGGGCTGCTTCTGGTGCACCGAGGCGGTGTTTCGCGACCTCAAGGGGGTAAGCGAGGTCGAAAGCGGGTATATCGGCGGGACGGTGCCGGACCCGAGCTACAAGGCGGTCTGTTCGGGGACGACCGGCCATGCCGAAGCGATCCGCGTGGTCTACGACCCGGCGGTGCTGGCGCTGGCGGACCTGCTCGACGTGTTCATGGTGACGCATGACCCGACCCAGCTCAACCGGCAGGGCAACGATGTCGGCACCCAGTATCGCTCGGCGATCTTCCTCGGCGGCGAGGTGACGCGGGCGGAAGCCGAGGCGGCGATCGCGCGGGCGCAGGCCGAGCATGACAGGCCGGTGGTGACGACGATCGAGGGGCCGGCGACGTGGTATCCGGCCGAGGACTATCACCAGCGATACTGGGAAGAGCAGGGTCGCGGCAATCCTTACTGCCTGGCGACGATCCCGCCGAAGCTGGCGAAATTGCGCAAGCGGTTTGCCGAGCGGGTTCGGCAGGACCCCTTGTCGATCCCGACCCACAAATGACTCCGGGAAGCCGCCGAGGTTGCGTAGATCAGGCTGGCGCTGGCGGCCGTACCCTGCCTGCGCATGTCTCGAGAGACATGCTTGGGCCTATGGCGCAGGGGCGGGAATGCAGGCCGGCAGGCGCGGGTGGCGAACAGGTAGCCTGGGCCGTCGCCGGCGGAGGGTTTTGGCCCATGCCCGCCTTCGCCGGCAGGACCGCATGGGCAGGCGAAGCGGCTACCCCACCCAGTCCGCCACCTGCGCCGCCACTTCGTTGGCCGCGCGGTTGAGAGCGGGAACGACGTCTTCGGCCTTCGGGGCGACCCCCTCGACCCGGGCTTCGAACCGTCTGGTCTGGATCGAGTGGTCGGCGCTTTCCCGGGTCGCATCGTAGCGGACCACGGCCGAGCGGCTGCGGGCGTCGTAGCCGAATGCGGTCAGGCGGCCGGTCAGGACTTCGCGGGCCAGCGGCTGGGATTCCTCGAACACCAGACGCTTGCCCTTGGCGCGGATGGTTTCGGCCAGCAGCGCACGGAACAGGCGGGCCGGGCGTTCGACCCATTGCGCATCCTTGAGATAGGCGACGCGGGTGTCGTCGATCTGGACCGGCACGCGCGGCAGGCCGAGCACGCGGTCGGTATCCGGCTCGACCACTAGCAGCCCGGCGCTGAGCGGCGCGGAGACGGTGGCGCCGACGGGCGCGCGGGCCTCCGGGGTCAGGGTCATGACCTGCTTCGGGGCCTTGCCGCCGCCGAGCGAGATGCAGGCCGCCAGCGGAAGCAGCAGCGCCGAGGCGAGGAGCGGGCGGAGGGTCATGGTCATGGCTGGTACTCCGGAAGCTTCGGCCCGCCGAGGACGGAGCCGGCACCCTGGCTGTCGATCTTTTCGGTAACGTCGCGCAGCGCCTTGGTGGTGGCGCGCAAGTCGCGGATGGCGGCTTCGGCGGCCGGCAGCGTGCTCTGGCTCAACTGGCTGGCGGCCGGGCGGGCATCGCTGGCGAGATCGTGCAGGGCGTCAGCCGCGGACTGCGCCGACTTGAGCGCGGTGCGCAGCTGTTTCGCCAGCGATTCCCCGTTCTCGCCCAGCAGCTTGTTGGCGGAATTGCCGGCCTGCTCGAAACTGGCCAGCGTCCTGGTCGCCTGCTTGAGCGTCTCGTCGAGCTCGGCGAGCGTCTGCCGCAGGTGCGGCGAGGTCTCGGCCAGGTCGCCGGTGAGCTTGTCCGTGTTCTTGAGGATGTGGCTGATCGACCGCTGGTTCTCGTCGGACAGCAGCAGCGTCAGCCGTTCGGTCAGGGTCGCCAGGCGTTCGAGCAGCAGCGGCGCGTTGGACAGAAGTTCGCCCAGCCCGCCCCGCTTGGTCGGGATGACGGGCGCGCCTTCGGGGCCGGGCTCCTCGATCGGCGGGGCGCCCTTGACCCCGCCGTTGAGCTGGATCTGCGAGACGCCGGTGAACGAGCCCTGGATGGTGGCGGTGGTGCCCTGGAGGATCGGGATGGCCTTGTCGATCGAGATGCGGACGCGGACGAACTGGGGGTCCTTCTTCCACAGTTCGATCGCCTTGATCTGGCCGGCGGGGACGCCGGCGTAGGACACGGCGGTTCCCTTGGCCAGGCCATCGACCGACTGGCGGAAGAAGATGTCGTAATCGTTCTTGCTGCCCTGGCCGAGGTGCGAGAGCCAGATCGCGAACACGGCGAGACCGGCCAGCAAGGCGAGAGTGACGGCACCGACCCAGACGTGATTGGCTCTAGTTTCCATCGCGGTCTTCCTGTTCGATCTCGTGTCCGGGTTCCGGCTCGGGTCCGGGCCGGGGCCTGCCGGGCGGTGAATCCTTGGCCTGGAGGGCGGCGCGGCCGCGCGGCCCGTTGAAGTATTCCTGGATCCACGGGTGATCGCTGGCCAGCAGTTCCGGGATCGTGCCGACGGCGATCACCTTCCTGTCCGCCAGCACGGCGACGCGGTCGCAGATGGCATGGAGCGTGTCGAGGTCGTGGGTGATCAGGAACACGGTGAGGCCCAGCGTCTCCTTGAGCTCGAGGATCAGCTTGTCGAACGCGTCGGCGCCGATCGGGTCGAGGCCGGCAGTCGGCTCGTCGAGGAACAGGAGCTCGGGATCGAGCGCGAGCGAGCGGGCGAGACCGGCGCGCTTCTTCATGCCGCCGGAGAGTTCGGACGGATACTTGGCGGCGGCCTCGGCGGGGAGGCCGGAGAGCATGACCTTGAAGCGGGCGATCTCGTCCAGCAGCGCCGGCGCGATGTCCGGGTAGAATTCCTTGATCGGCACCTGCACGTTTTCGGCGACGGTGAGCGTCGAGAACAGGGCGCCGCCCTGGAACAGCACGCCCCAGCGCGAGCGGATGTCGATGTCGTTGTCTTCCCGGGCGGCGGTGATCTCGCGCCCCAGCACGCGGATCGTGCCGGCGTCGGGCAACTGGAGGCCGATCACCGAGCGCATCAGCACCGACTTGCCGGTGCCCGAGCCGCCGACGACGCCGATGATCTCGCCCTTGTCGACCGTGAGCGAGAGGTCCTCGTGGACGACATGTTCGCCGAACACGTTGCGCAGGTGTTCGATGACGATGGGATGGTCGTCGTCCCGCTCGACCGGCAGGGTCGCATGGCTCAGGTCGTCCTCGGTCTCGGCCTCGGTCATATCCAGCCGACCTCCGAGAAGAACACCGCGAAGAAGGCATCGAGCACGATGACGGTGAAGATCGCCAGCACCACCGCCTGGGTGGTGCGATAGCCGACTTCCTCGGAATTGCCCTGGACCTGCATGCCCTGGTAGCAGCCGGTCAGCGCGATGATCATGCCGAACACCGGCGCCTTGATGAGCCCGACCCAGAGGTCGCGCTGGGGAACGACTTCCTGGATGCGCAGCAGGAAGGTCATGAACGGGATGTCGAGGGTCAGCGTCGAGATGGTGGCGCCGCCGATGATCGAGAGAATGGCCGAGACGAAGCCGAGCAGCGGCATCATCAGGATCGCGGCGAACACGCGCGGCAGGACCAGCGCGACCATCGGCGAGACGCCAATGGTGCGCATGGCGTCGATCTCCTCGGTCAGCTTCATCGTGCCGATCTGGGCGGCGAAGGCGGAGCCGGAGCGGCCGGCGACCATGATCGCGGTCATCAGGATACCGAGTTCGCGGAGCGCGATGCGGCCGGTAAGGTTGACCGTGTAGATCTCGGCGCCGAACTGCTGGAGCTGGACCGCGCCCTGCTGGGCGATGACGATGCCGACGAGAAAGCTCATCATCGCGATGATGCCGAGCGAGTTGATGCCGACCAGTTCCATCTGGTGAACGAGCGCCTTGCCGCGAAACTGGCTTGGGCGGCGGATGACGTCGCGCACCGCGAGCACGGTCGAGCCGATGAAGCCGAGGGCCGAGAACGTGCCACCCCGAATGCCGTAGACCGCGCTGCCGACGCTGGCGAGCACGCGGATCGGGCCGGACGGGCGCTCGGGCTTGACCGGAGCGCCGGACTCGGCCCGGCCGACCGCATCGATCAGGCGCTTGGCATCGTCGCTGGCACCGGTCAGCTCGGCGTCATGGTCGCCCAGCAGGCGGCAGACCAGCCAGGCGCCGACCGTGTCGATCGCGGTGACCTGGGCGAGATCGACCCGGGCGATCGACTGGTCGAGCGCGCGCAGCCGCTGGTCCAGCGGGCCGGCGGTCGCCACCAACAGCGGGCCGGACAGCGCGACGACAAGGCCGCCCGCATCGGTTTCCGTCGTGAAATCTGGCGGGTGGGGCATTTCAACCATTCATGGGCGAAATCGGCAGAGGCGGCAAGGGTTCCCGCCGCGCCGTATCGTGGCGGGTTTGCGGCGGAATGGACATCACTCGATTGCGGGAGGTTTGTGGCAGAAAGAAGGGCAGGAAAGCAGGAAAGCCGGGGTCTTGCCGGTTGCCGGACCCGGTGGTGTTCATCTTGCCCTTTCGGGTCCACCCTGGTCCCGGAGGCCGGGGACGGCAAATCCCCGGCCGTCCCGTTCTTCAGTGCCGGATCAGATAATCGAAAGCACTCAAGGACGCCTTGGCCCCTTCGCCCATGGCAATGACGATCTGCTTGAACGGCACCGTCGTCGCATCGCCGGCGGCAAACACCCCCGGCACGCTCGTGCTCCCGCGCGCATCCACCTCGATCTCCCCCCTCGGCGAAAGCGCCACCGCCCCCTTCAGCCACTCGCTGTTCGGCACCAGCCCGATCTGCACAAAAATCCCCTCCAGCTCCACGTCATGCGATCCCCCGTTCTCCCGGTCGGCATAGACCAGGCCCGTCACCTTCTGCCCGTCCCCCAGCACCTCGGTCGTCAACGCCGAGGTCACCACCGCCACATTCGGCAGGCTCCGCAGCTTCGCCTGCAGCACCGCATCCGCCCGCAGCGCCGGGTCGAACTCGATCAGCGTCACATGCGCGACGATCCCCGCCAGGTCGATCGCCGCCTCGACCCCGGAATTGCCCCCGCCGATCACCGCCACCCGCTTGCCCTTGAACAGCGGGCCGTCGCAATGCGGGCAATAGGCCACGCCCTTGTTGCGATACTCGTCCTCGCCCGGTACCCCCATCTGCCGCCACCGCGCACCCGGCGAAAGGATCACCGTTCGCCCCCGCAGGCTCGCCCCGCTCGCCAGCTTGACCTCGTGCAGCCCGCCCGCGTCCGCCGCCGGCACCAGCTCCACCGCCGTCTGCAGGTTCATCACGTCGACCTCATAGTCCTTGACGTGTGCCTCCAGCGATGCCGCCAGCTTCGGCCCCTCGGTGTGCGAGACCGAGATGAAGTTCTCGATTCCCATCGTATCCAGCACCTGCCCGCCGAACCGCTCCGCCGCGATCCCGGTGCGGATGCCCTTGCGCGCCGCATAGATCGCCGCCGCCGCCCCGGCCGGCCCGCCGCCGACCACCAGCACGTCGAACGCCTCCTTCGCCGCGATCTTCTCCGCCGCCCGGGCCACCGCGCCCGTGTCCACCTTGGCCATGATGGCGCCCAGGTCCATCCGCCCCTGCCCGAACAGCTCCCCGTTGAGGAACACCATCGGCACCGCCATCACCTGCCGCCGCTCGACCTCGTCCTGAAACAGCGCCCCGTCGATCGCCACATGCCGCACATTCGGATTCAGCGCCGCCATGATGTTCAGCGCCTGCACCACGTCCGGGCAATTCTGGCAGGTCACCGAAAAGAAAGTCTCGAACCGATACTCGCCCTCCAGCGCCCGCACCGCATCGAGCAGCTCCGCCTCCTCCTTCGGCGGATGCCCGCCGACATGCAGCAACGCCAGGATCAGCGAAGTAAACTCATGCCCCAGCGGCAACCCGGCAAACACCGCCTCGGCCCGCCCCCCATCCGCCCGGATCGCAAACGAAGGCCGCCGCGCATCCTCGCCATCATACCGCGCGCTGATCAGGTCGGACTGCGCCGCGACCTCCCCCACCAGCTCGCGCATCTCGGCAGACTTGGGCGAGTCATCCAGCGAAGCCACCAGCTCGACCGGCCGGCGCAGGTTCACCATCAGCGACTTCAACTGGGCAGTGGTGGCAGCATCGAGCATCTTACGTCTCCGTCAGGCAGGCCCCTCCGACGTCGCGCCAACGGCACAATCGGCAAGGAAATCAGATTAGTTAGAAGGGAAAGCGGGGGATTTACCATCCCCGGACTCCTGTCAGGATCGCTTGTCGATCCTGATCACCGAAAGACTCAGCGAAGCCGCCAAGCAGGCAGAAAAAGGTTACTGAAGTTCGAGGATGGTAAATCCCCGGCTTTGCTTTCGTTCTTCTCCCGCGAATCCGGGAGAGGGAGGCCGGGCGCTGACAAAGCACCCGGCCAGGGTATCAGAGTCTTTGTGGTCGCATCGCCAAGGCGAGGCTCCGAATCAGATCTTGCCGACGAGGTCGATCGACGGCGCCAGGGTGGCGTCGCCTTCTTCCCACTTCGCCGGGCAGACCTGGCCGGGGTGGCTGGCCCAGTATTGCGCGGCCTTGATCTTGCGCAGCAGTTCGGCGGCGTTGCGACCGACGCCTTCCGGGGTGATTTCGGCGAGCTGGATGGTGCCTTCCGGATCAACGACGAAAGTCGCGCGGTCGGCGAGGCCGACGCCTTCGCGCATCACGTCGAAGTTGTTGGTGATAGTGTGGTTCTGGTCGCCCAGCATGAAGTAGTTGATCTTGCCGATGGCGGCCGAGGTGTCGTGCCAGGCCTTGTGGCAGAAATGCGTGTCGGTCGAGACCGAGTAGACCTCGACGCCCATTGCCTGGAGTTCGGGGTAGGCATTGGCCAGGTCTTCGAGTTCGGTCGGGCAGACGAAGGTGAAGTCGGCCGGATAGAAGAAGAACACCGACCACTTGCCGGCAGTGTCGGCATCGGACACGTCGACGAACTTGCCCTGGTGGAAGGCGGTGGCGTTGAACGGCTTGAGCTTGCTGCCGATGATACCCATGAGGCTTCTCTTCCTTGTGCTTGGCGCCGGCGTGAATGCTGGTCCCGTGAAACTCCCCGCTGGAATGCCGCCTCGCGCGGGAAAATTCCAATGGAATCTCGGGCGCTCAGTAATCGGTAAAACCGATCATATCCATGACAGCGCCAGCCCGAGTGCGGCAGACAGCGCCAGCACCGCGATCAGGTTCCACTTCAGGCGGAACACCAGCACCGCCGCCAGCGCTGCCAGCACCGCCGCCCGCCAGTCGAGACTCGCGAGGTCCGGCAAGGCCGCCGAGCCGAGTCGAACCGTCCGGGCAAACAGCACATGGAGGGCAAACCACAGCGCCAGGTTGCCGATCACGCCGACGATCGCCGCCGTCACCGCCGCCAGCCCGCCTTTCAGCTTGCGCGCATGTTCCAGCCGCTCGATCCACGGCGCCAGCGCGAAAATCCACAGGAAGCAGGGGGCAAACGTCACCCAGGTGGTCAGCGCCGCCCCGAGCAGGCCCGCCGTCACCGGGGTAAACGGCGCCGCATGGCGGAACGCGGCGATGTAGCCGACGAACTGGGTGACGAGGATCAGCGGCCCCGGCGTCGTCTCGGCCAGCCCCAGCCCGTCGGCCATCTCGCCGGCCGAAAGCCAGCCGAACCCGCTCACCGCCTGCTGCGCCATATAGGCCAGCACCGCATAGGCCCCGCCGAAGGTCACCACCGCCAGCTTGGAAAAGAACAGCCCGATCTTCCACAGCACATGGTCCGGCCCCAGCGTCAGCAGCACCGCCAGCATCGGCGCCGCCCACAAAACCGCGCCCACCGTAGCCGCGACGAGGCTGTGCCGCCACGGGCGAGGGGAGGCGGGCGGCGCCTCGCCCATCGGCTTCAGCCCCAGCAGCGCCGGCCGCCGGCTCGCCACCACCGTGCCGACCACCCCGGCGCTGAGCACCACCAGCGGAAACGGCAGCGAGAGGACGAACAGCGCGAGGAACGCCGCCACCGCGATCCCCCGCTTGAATCCGGTATCGAGCGCCCGCCCCGCCACCCGCAGCAGCGCCTGCACCACGATCGCCAGCACCGCCGCCTTGATGCCCAGGAACAGCGCGCCAAACCAGTCCAGCTTCGCCGCGAAGCCATAGAGCATCGACAGGCCGAGGATCACCAGCGCCCCGGGCACGACGAACAGCAGTCCGCCGGCCAGCCCGCCGCGCAGCCCGTGCAACTTCCAGCCGATCCAGATCGCCAGCTGCTGCGCCTCCGGCCCCGGCAGCAGGTGGCAGAAGTTCAGCGCGTGGAGGAACTGCGCTTCGGAAACCCAGCCGCGCTCGTCCACCATCTCCCGGTGCATCAGCGCGATCTGCCCCGCCGGCCCGCCGAAACTCAGGCAGCCGACCCGCGTCGCCACCGCAAGAAACTCGCGAAACGTCGGCGGCGCATCCGCACCGGCATGATCGAGAGGCAGGGAAGGGGATGCGGCAGCCATACAAACACCTCTCCACGCGCCCCGGTCACGGGGCGGGAAAAGGCAACGCTTGGGCCGTCAGGCAGCCTGAAACGGGAGGTTGCTGTGCCCCGCGGGGAGCACAGCTAAAGCATCGCGCCAAAAGTGGGAACCATCTTTTGGCGCGATGTGAAAGCCAACCGCCCGCTCAGCGAACCGCCCGCAGCCCCTTGCCACCCGGCTTCTCGTCCCGGCTGGCATGGGCCGCCATCCATTCCTCGACCACCGGGGCAATGGTCCTGCGCCACTTCGAGCCGTTGAAGATGCCATAGTGGCCGACTTCCGGCGCCATGAAATAGCGTTTGCGCGCATCCGGCAGGTTGGTGGCAATGGTCAGCGCCGCCCGCGTCTGGCCGATCCCGGAGATATCGTCGTTCTCGCCCTCGATCGCCAGCAGCGCCGTATCGGTGATCGCGCCGGGGTCGACCGGCTTGCCCCGGTGCATCAGCTCGCCCTTGGGCAGCGCATGCTTCTGGAACACCTGCTCGACCGTCTGCAGGTAGAAATCGGCGGTCATGTCGCAGACGCTGCGATACTCCTCGTAGAACGCCTTGGTCGCGTCCGCGCTCTCGCCGTCCCCGGCGACGAGGTGCTGGAACAACTGGTAGTGGCTGCGCAAGTGCGCCTGCAGGTTCATCGACAGGAACCCGGTCAGCTGCAGGAACCCCGGGTAGACCTTGCGCCCCGCGCCGGGATAAGTCAGCGGCACCGTCGCGATGACGTTGCTTTTGAACCAGGCGATCGAATTGTTCACCGCCACGTCGTTGACCGAGGTCGGCGCCTCGCGCGTGTCGATCGGCCCGCCCATCATCGTCAGGCTCAGCGGCCGGCAAGGGTGCCGCTCGGCACCCATCACCGCGGTCGCCGCATAGGCCGGCACCGAAGGCTGGCACACCGCCAGCATGTGCGTGTTCGGACCCGTGTGCTCGAGAAAGCCGATGACATGGTCGATGTAGTCGTCCAGGTCGAACCGCCCTTCGGACAGCGGCACCAGCTTCGCATCCGCCCAGTCGGTGATGTAGACGTGCGCCCGCTCGACCATCCGCGCCACCGTCCCGCGCAGCAGCGTCGCATAGTGCCCGCTCATCGGCGCGACGATCAGCAGCTTGGGCGCATCGGCCGCCAGGCCCGCGTGGTGGAAATGCAGCAGGTTGCCGAACGGCCGGTGCAGGACCAGCGATTCGGTCACCGGCCAGGTCCGCCCGTCGACGGTCACCGTCTCGATGTCGAACGCCGGCTTGCCGCGCGGCTGGGCGGCATGGGTGAACACCTCCATGGCGGAGGAGACCACCGGCCCCAGCCCAGTATGGCTCAGCGGATTCCACGGGCTGGTCGCCCAGTCGGATATAGCCGATGCCGCCACGCAGGCGCCGCTCAGCCAGGCGCGTTGCGCCTCATAGAGGTTGTACAGCAATGAACGTTCCCTTCTGCGCGACCGCTCCCGGGCATCGTGCCGTGCGCCGGCGAGGCGGGTCCTGATCCTGATGTGATGTCATACCCGCGATTGTGCAATGCATGATTACGGACATTCGCCGCATTTCCGCGCATCGGCGCCGCCCGCCGATGAGGAAAGCCCGACCTGCTTCGCATCTGCGGTGCAATCTTTGTCGCAAATGTCCCAGGTGTCCCGGCGCGGCCACCGCAATGGTTCCCACCCCCGCGAAAATCGCCTAGAGCGCGACGCGATGAGCATCGAGCCTGCCCAACCCGCCGCAGAAATCCCCGCCAGCGAACCGCGCAGCCTCGGGCCGCTGCGGATGATCTGGCGCGCCGCGCTGGCCTACCCGTCGCGGCTCGTCCTCGCCGGCATCGCCCTCTTCGTCACCGCGCTGACCACCGCCGCCATCCCCTGGGGCCTGCGCCAGGTGGTCGACCATGGCTTCGCCCGTGGCGCCAACCCGGCGGGCATCGATCACTGGTTCGAAGTGCTGATGGGCCTCGTCCTCGTCCTCGCCATCGGCACGGCGGTCCGCTTCTACAACGTCTCCTGGCTCGGCGAACGCGTCGTCGCCGACATCCGCCTCGGCGTCCAGGCCAACCTCCTGCGCATGGCTCCCTCGTTCTTCGAGGAAAACAGCCCGAAGGAAATCTCCTCGCGGATGACCGCGGATACCGCGCTGATCGAACAGGTCGTCGGTACCACTGTCTCGGTCGCGCTCAGGAACCTGATCACCGCGCTCGCCGGCCTCGCCGCCCTGTTCTGGCTCGCCCCGGCGCTCACCGGGCTGCTGCTGGTCGCGATTCCCGTGGTCGTCGGGCCGATCGTCTGGTTCGGCCGCCGCCTGCGCACGATCTCGCGCACCAGCCAGGATCGCCTGGCCGATATCGGCGCGCTGGTCAGCGAAGTGCTCTCCGCCACCCGAATCGTCCAGGCGTTCAACCAGGAAGGGCGCGAGGCCGCCCGCTTCGCGTCCTCCGTGGAGCGCAGCTTCGCCGTCGCCCGCCGCCGCATCATGATCCGCTCGACAATGACCGCGGTGGTCATGCTGCTGATCTTCGGCGCGCTGACCCTGCTGATGTGGCGCGGCGCGCGCGGCGTCGCCGCCGGCGAGATCACCGGCGGCGTCATCGCCCAGTTCGTGCTGACCGGCGGCGTCGTCGCCGGCGCCTTCGGCTCGCTCTCCGAAGTCTACGGCGATCTCGTGCGCGGGGCAGGGGCCGCCAGCCGCCTCAACGAGCTGCTCAACGAACGCCCGACGATCACCGCGCCGCCCCGGCCGACCGCGCTGCCGACCCCGGCGCGCGGCCAGCTAGCCTTCGAACACGTCACCTTCCGCTATCCCTCCCGCCCCGGCCAGGCGGCGCTGGCCGATTTCAGCCTGACCGTCGAGCCGGGCGAAACCGTCGCCATCGTCGGCCCGTCGGGTGCCGGCAAGTCGACCCTGTTCCAGCTCGCCGAACGCTTCCACGATCCCCAGTCCGGCATCATCAAGCTCGATGGCGTGCCGCTGCCCTCGGCCGATCCGGCCGAGATCCGCCGCCGCATCGCCCTCGTCCCCCAGGAAGGCGTCCTGTTCGCCGCCTCGGCGCGGGACAACCTGCGCTACGGCAACTGGGACGCCAGCGACGAGCAGATCTGGCAGGCCGCCCGCGACGCCAATGCCGAAGCCTTCCTCCAGGCCCTGCCCGAAGGGCTCGACACCTTCCTCGGCGAGGATGGCGGCCGCCTGTCCGGCGGCCAGCGCCAGCGCATGGCCATCGCCCGCGCCCTGCTGCGAGACGCGCCGATCCTGCTGCTCGACGAAGCCACCAGCGCGCTGGACGCCGAAAGCGAACGCCTCGTCCAGGACGCGCTCAACCGGCTGATGCGCGAGCGCACCACCCTCGTCATCGCCCACCGCCTCTCCACCGTGCGCGAGGCCGATCGCATCGTCGTCATGGACCATGGCCGCATCGTCGAGCAGGGCACGCACGAAAGCCTCAGCCGCGCCGGCGGCCTCTACGCCCGCCTCGCCTCGCTCCAGTTCGACGAAGCGAAATTCGCCGCCGAAGCGTGAACCCCCTGCCGAAGGAACCTTGATGTCGACCATCGTCACCGCCGCACTCCTGGGCGTCCTCGAAGGCCTGACCGAATTCATCCCCGTCTCCTCGACCGGCCACCTGGTGCTGGCGGAAAAGTTCCTCGGCTACGATCCCGAGCCCTGGCAGGTGTTCACCATCGTCATCCAGCTCCCGGCCATCCTGGCGGTGCTGGTCGCCTATCGCCGTACCATCGCCGCGGTCGTGACCGGCTGCCTCAAGGGCGAGCGCAATTCGATCCGCTTCGCCATCAATGTCGTCCTCGGCTTCATCCCGGCGGCGATCCTCGGCGTGCTGCTGAAGAAGAAGATCGATGCCCTGCTGGAAACCCCGATCATCATCGCCTGGGCGCTGCTGCTCGGCGGCGTCGCCATCCTCGTCATCGAGCGGCTGGTCAAGCCGACCGAACAGCGCGGCATCGGCGAATTGAGCGCCATCCAGTCTGTCGGCGTCGGCTTCATGCAGTGCCTGGCGATGATCCCGGGCGTCTCCCGCTCGGGCGCCACCATCATGGGCGCGTTGTCGATGGGCATCGATCGCCGCACGGCGGCCGAATACAGCTTCTTCCTCGCCATCCCCACCATGTTCGGCGCCACCGCCAAGCAGCTGTGGGACCACCGCCACGAACTCGCCGCCGGTACCGGTCCGGTCGGCGTGCCGGAAATCGCCGTCGGCTCGGTCGTCTCGTTCCTCGTCGCGCTGGCGGTGATCAAGCCGTTCGTCGCCTATGTCGGCCGCTCCGGCTTTACCCCTTTCGCCATCTACCGGATCATCGCCGGCGTCCTCGCCATCACCCTGCTGATGCGCGGGGCCTGAGCCGGATCGCGCCGATCACACCGATCCACTCACCTCGGTTAACCTTGCCGTAACCCTCGGAACCCCTCGCGGCCTGGCTCGTTCAGCGATGAACAGACCCCAGACGCGAGACGACCGGACATGAGCCTGCTGATCATCCTGTTTATCGGTGCGAACATCGGCTGGCTGGCGAGCATCGTGCTGCTGGTCGATCGTCCCACCGATGTCCTGGTCAATGTCGGCGCGGGCACGCTCGGCGCCTTCCTGTTCGGGGTCATGGCCAGCAGCGTCTCGCTGCTCGAAGGCATCACCCCCACCACGCTGCTGGTTTCCGCCATCGGCGCCGCGCTGGCTGTCGCCGCGACCAATCTGTTCACCCGCCGCGATGCCCTGAATGGCCTCGGCCGCCGCTGAAGCGGCCACCCTCGCGCTTGACTCGCAACCGGCTTTCCCGCATGGGCGCCCCTTCACGGGCGGTGCGGGTCAGATCGGCCATCATGCGCCGCCTCTGTTGTTTGCGGGGTATTGGCCGGGTTTCCGGGCGCTGCACCGCGCAGTTCAAGAATTTCTGGAAAAAGAGCCATGGCAAAGCCCGCAACCGTCAAGATCCGGCTGGTCTCCACCGCCGATACCGGCTTCTTCTACGTGACCAAGAAGAACCCGCGCAACACCACCGAAAAGATGGTTTTCAAGAAGTACGATCCCGTCGTGCGCAAGCACGTCGAGTTCAAGGAAGCCAAGATCAAGTAATTCAGTCCCGGTTCAATCGGCGCCCTGCAGGAATGCCGGCATGAACCACCTGAACCTCTTGCGCGCTTTCGCGTCGTCTTGCACGTCTCTGGGCCTGCCCGCCATCGGCGCGGCGGCCCTTTGCGTTTCTGCGCCCGCCGTCGCGGCCGATAGTCCCGCCCTGCGCGAAGCCGTCACCGCGCTCCGCTCGATCGAGACCCTGCGCGCCGATTTCGCCCAGACCAACCCGCGCGGCCAGCGCGTCACCGGCGTCCTCACCCTCAAGCGCCCGGGCAAGATCCGCTTCCAGTATCAGAAGGGCGTGCCCCTGCTGATCGTCGGAGATGGCAAGGCGCTGACCTTCGTCGATAGCCAGGTCCGCCAGACCCAGCGCTGGCCGATCGGCAGCAGCCCGCTCGGCGCCCTGCTCAACCCGGCCAAGGACGTCAGCCAGTTCGGCCGCGTCCTTCCGTCCACCGCCCCCGGCCTGACCGAAGTCGAAGTCCGCGACCCCCGGCACCCCGAATACGGCACCATCACCCTGGTCCTCGTCCGCAAGCCCTCGGCCCCCGGCGGCCAGGAACTGCTCGGCTGGTCCACCATCGATTCCCAGAACCAGCGCACCACCGTCCGCCTGTTCGGCCACCAGTACGGCATGCCGCTCGCCGACTCGCAGTTCCGCGTGATCGACACCTCGGTGCGCCCGCACCATTGAAAACGGCCGCCGCGTTTCCTGTCGGCAATCGCCCGCGAATCAGCCATTCGCCGCTGTCCCGCCCCACTTCACCGCTCCCCGTTTTCTCGCAGCGATGAACCGTTCATTCCCGTTCAGCGGGCAGCAAGGCTCGGGCCGCTAGTAAGGTCTCAGCAAGACGAACCGAGGCGGGTTTCCCCCCTGTTGCCCTGCCTCAAGGAGTGGACGGCTTGCTACTAGCGTGACGAACGCAAACGGAACCCCTGGAGCATTGCCCCCGCTCCAGGGGTTTTTTGTTTGGTGGCCGGATTTGGGTTTTGGCCGGCTGCGAACGGGCGCCCGAGTCTAGCAGTGACGCGATTGCAGGTGCAATCGCTGGGGCTTCCGGTGCTCACGGCCAATAAGGCCGCTGCGCTCCGGTTCACCCGGTCACCCATTCTCGCTCGCCCAAAACCCAAATCCGACTCTCCAAACGCGTCGCGTCATCCCTTCGTCATTCCCGCCATCCCCTTCGTCATTCCCGCGCAGGCGGGAATCATCCCTTTCGTCATTCCCGCGAAGGCGGGAATCCAGCGCGCCACGTCCGCCTTTCGCCCATCGCCATTTGCGAATCCCCCCCCGCGTGCCTAAGGCACCGCCCATGGTTCGCATCGCCACCTGGAACATCAACTCCGTCCGCCTCCGCGCCGAGCAGGTCGAACGCTTCGTCGCGGCGGAATCGCCGGATGTCCTGTGCCTCCAGGAGATCAAGTGCGCCGAACACCTGTTCCCCCACGAAACCTTCGAACGCCTCGGCTACGTCCACCGCGCCGTCCACGGCCAGAAGGGCTACCATGGCGTCGCCACCGTCAGCCGCCTGCCGCTGCGCGAAGTCGGCCGGCACGACTGGCAGGACAATGGCGAGGCCCGCCACGTCGGCGTCGAACTGCTGGGAGCCGGGCAGGGGGTCATCCTCGAAAACGTCTACATCCCCGCCGGCGGCGACATCCCCGATCGCGCGGTGAACCCCAAGTTCGGCCAGAAGCTCGATTTCCTCGAACGCATGACCCGGTGGGCCGACACGGTCGACCGCCCGACGCTGATTGTCGGCGATTTCAACATCGCCCCGCTCGAATGCGACGTCTACGACCACAAGGCCCTGCTCAAGGTCGTCAGCCACACGCCGGTCGAAGTCGCGGCGCTGACCCGCTTCGCCGATGCCCACGGCTGGGTCGATCTCGGCCGCAAGCACATCCCCGCGCCGGAACGCAACTACTCCTGGTGGTCCTACCGCGCCTACTGGCGCAACAAGGACCAGGGCCGCCGGCTCGATCACATGTGGGCCTCGCCCGGCCTCGCCGCCCAGTCCCACCACCACCATTTCTTCGAAGACACCCGCCGCTGGGAGTCGCCGTCCGACCACGTCCCGCTGATCACGGACTTCGCCCTTTGACCGATCAGGCCACGCGGCGCGTCGCCCAGGCGCTCGATGCCCTGCGCCACGGCTGGGCGATCGGCTTGCCCGGCCTCACCCTGCTGCCGGCGGAAACCGGCTTCGGCCCCGCTACCGCCGGCCACATGCTGATCTCCTCGGCCCGCGCCGCCACCCTCAAGCTCACCAACCAGCGCGACGCCGCCGCCCCCGAAGCCCCGGTGCAAATCCGCGCCGCCGAACCCTTCGACCTCGCCGCCGCCCGCCTGATCGCCGATCCCGCGCGCGATCTCGATAACCCCTTCAAAGGCCCGTTCCGCGCCGAACCGCTCACCCACCCGGCCGAAGCCGCCGCCGCCATGGAGCTCGCGCGCCTCGCCGGCGTCCTCCCCGCCTTCCTCGTGCTCGACACGGCCGACGATACCGCCCCGCAGACCAGCGCCGCCGATCTCGCCGCCTTCAAGGACCCCGCCCACCTCCAGATCGCCGCCCGCGCCCGCCTCCCAGTCCACGCCCTCGAACAGGCCGAAATCGTCGCCTTCCGCGCGCGTGACGACCTGCGCGAACACGTCGCCCTCATCATCGGCCCCCAGTCGGGCGATCGTGCACCGCTCGTCCGCCTCCACTCCGAATGCCTGACCGGCGATGTCCTCGGCTCCTTGAAGTGCGATTGCGGCCCCCAGCTCGATTCCGCGCTCGCCCGCATGGCCGGGGAAGCGCAGGCCGGCGGCTGGGGCGTCCTCCTCTACCTCCGCCAGGAAGGCCGCGGCATCGGCCTGGTCAACAAGCTGCGCGCCTACCAGCTCCAGGACCAGGGCTTCGACACGGTGGACGCCAACACCCGCCTCGGCCTCCCCGCCGAAGCCCGCGATTTCCCTGTCGCCGCCCGGATGCTCGAACTCCTCGGCGTCAAGGCGATCCGCCTGCTGACCAACAACCCGGAAAAAGTCGTCGCCCTCCAGGCCGCCGGCGTCACCGTCAGCGAACGCGTCCCCCACGCGCTCCCCACCAACCCCCACAACGAACGCTACCTCGCCACCAAACGCGACCGCGCCGGCCACCTCCTCTGATCCGATCCCCCCTGCCCGCGGGGAGATGGCAGCGCCCAGCGCTGACTGAGCGGCGAGCCAGCAAGCGCAACCCCACGCCACCATCCCCCCTCCGCTCCTCCCGAGCTTGTCGAGGGACTATTTCGAGCGAAGCGAGAACCGGCCCACCCCTCCACCGGCAAGCCTGTCCACAGCCCCGGGCTGGACAGCCCGCCGCCCACCCCGCTACCCGCCGCCCATGGCCATCATCGCAACCATCATGAACACCGCCACCGGCCGCCCGATCCAGAAAATGAGCTTCGGCCGCATGCCCAAGCCCTGGGCCAGCTTCAACCTCGCCACCGGCGAACTTGTCACCGCCGAACGCATCGATGTCGGCAAACCCGACCCCGGCAAGTTCATCGCCCCGGTGGATGTCTGGGTCACCCTCAAGCCCTGAATCACGAGGCCCGCCGCCATGACCACGCCCGCCACCCCGGAAGACCACTTCGCCCACTGCGTCCAGATCCTCGGCGGCACCACCGCCGCATCCCGCCGCCTCGGCATAGACGAACGCGCCATCCGCCGCTTCATCACCGCCGAACGCCCCGTCTCGCCCGGCCTCCTGGCCGACACCGCCAAGGCCCTGCGCCAGCTGATCGACGAAGCGACCGCAGCCGAAGCAGCCATCGCCGCCCGGTAGCCGTCCCCGCGCCGGCCTACTGCCAGGCCCGCAAGGTCACCCCCACCATGCGCGGATCGCTCGGCGTGCCGACGATCAGCCCGGAATTGCCCGCCTGCACCGTCAGGTTCTGGATGAAGTCCGCCCCCAGCAGGTTCCGCGCGAACACGCCGATCTCCCAACCCCTGTCCGAATGCAGCGCCAGGCTGGCATTGGTCAGGTTGTAGCCATCGATCAGCGTATATTTCGACAGCGTCGGATCGCCATAATAGGATGTCCGCCACACGCTGTCCGCATGCAGCACCAGGCTCAGCGCGCCTGCCAGCGGCAGGTTCCAGTCCGCGCTCACCGTCTCCGACCAGCGCGGCAGCCCCACCAGCGGCTTGCCGGTGAAGTCGCACGCCGCGGTCGAGCTCACCTGCAATTCCAGCGGACAAGGCCCCTTGGGATAGTCGGTATATTCGCCATGGGCATAAGCCAGCGACCCGCGCAGCGTCAGCCCGGCCAAGGGCCTGACCACCGCATCCGCCTCGATCCCTTTGACCGTCACCTCGGGAATGTTGGACAGATAGCCGCGCAGCGCCACCGTCAGGCTGTTGTCCACCACCGTCGCCTGGAAGTCCCTGACCGTGACGAGATAGCCGGCGAGGTCGAACGAAACCGCCCCGCCCAGCCACCGGCTCTTCAGCCCCGCCTCCCAGGTCGTGTTCCGTTCCGGCCGCACCACCGCCGCCGCCAGCACCGGGTTGTTGCTGGCATCGAGCGGCAGGCCGGACATGTTGATCCCGCCCGATTTGAACCCCCGGGCAAAGCTCGCATAGACCATCGCCGCCGGGGTCACCTGCCATGCCAGGTTCGCCCGGCCGCTCAGGCTGCCGTCATGGTCTTCGGCGGCATAGCTCTGCCCGCGCAGGATGGAGAGCTTGGCATTGTCCAGCGCCGATCCCGGCACCGTCGGCAGGCCGCCGAAATTGAACGTCGCGTAGGACCCGGCCTTGTCCTCATGGGTATAGCGCAACCCGCCGGTCGCCGTCAGCGTCGGCAAGACCCGCCAGTTGACCTCGGCAAACGCCGCATAGCTGTCCGTCGCGAACGCAGTCGCCCCATCCTGCCCATAGCCGTCGAGCAGGTTCGCCGGCACCGGCGTCGCCCTGGCGCCCGTCGTCGGCCCGATCAGCCAGTAAGCCGCCTTCGGCCCATAGATCGAGATCGGCCTGCCGGTGATTTTCTGGTGAAAGTAATAGAACCCGGCGACATAGCCCAGCCGGCGCTCCCCGTTGGAAGCGATGCGCAGTTCCTGGCTGAACTGGTCCTGCCGCGAAGGGATATGCTGGGTGATCTGGATCGGCACCCCGGTATAGTCGCGGTCGTTCGCCGCATCCCAGTTCCAGAACCGCCAGGCGCCGATGGCGGTCACCGTCGCCGCCCCCAGGTCCCGCTCGGCATGGACCGAAACCCCGCCCTCGCCGGTATCGACCGCCAGCGCCGCGTCGATGTCGGTCACCCGGTCGTACGGGTCGCGGCTCGGCGGCGCATAACCCAGCCCCGCCGCCAGCGCCGGATACTTGCGCGCCGCCGCCTTGAACGGGTTGTCGCCATAGCGGAGGTAGACCTGGGTGCAGCACTCGCTGGCGAAACGGGCGTAGTCCGCGATCACCCGCAGCCGGAACCGCGCGCTCGGCGTCCACAGCACCTGCCCGCGCACCGCCGCATTGCCGATGTCGTTCTGCAGCTTGCCGCCCAGCGCCAGGTTGCGGATCACCCCGTCCCGCCGCGTCGCCAGCCCGGAAACGCGCACCGCCAGCCGGTCCGCGATGATCGGCAGCGAAGCCGAAGCCCGCGCCTGCAGCCAGTTGCGCTCGCCAAGGCTCAGTTCCTCGCTCGCCTCGGGCACGAAGGTCGGCGCCTTGCTCACCACGCTGACCGCCCCCGCCGTCGTGTTCTTGCCGAACAGCGTCCCCTGCGGCCCGCGCAGCACCTCGATCCGCTCGATGTCGGAAAAGTCGAACGCCGCCGTCGCCGGCCGCGCGTGATAGACCCCGTCGACATAGAACCCGACCCCCGGCTCCAGCCCGTCGTTTGCCTGGCTGACCGCCACCACGCTCGAACCCAGCCCCCGGATGGTGAACGAGGTATTGCGCGGATTGGCCGAGGAATAGTTCAGCGCCGGGACGAGATTGGCCAGCCCCTGGGTGTTGACCGTATAGCTGCGGTCGAGTTCGCTGCCCGGCAGGACCGACAGCGCCATCGGCACTGTTCCGGCGTCTTCCGGGCGATATCGCGCCGTGACGATGATCGCCTCGCCGTCGCTCCCCTCCGCATGATCCGCCGCGCCGGCATCGGCCATCGCCGGAGCGGACATGACGAGAAATGCCGCTGCCACCCCTGCAGCACCTGTCGAAACTTTGATCACCCGAGCCCCCCTGGACAGCGAATCTATATTCCATGGCATATAGATTAACGCAGCGATTGGGAACCCCGGCGCGTGCATCGAACCGCGTTGACCGCGTCGGTTCCATTCGTCATATTTCTGGAACAATCGAAATATAGGTGGAAACGATGCAATCCACGTCCGTCATCCGTGCGCTCGCCGCGCTCGCCCAGGAACACCGGCTCGCCGCGTTCCGCCTGCTGGTCCAGGCCGGGCCGCAGGGCATGGCGGCGGGCGCCATTGCCGAACGGCTCGGCCTGCCGGCTTCGTCGCTGAGCTTCCACCTCGCCCAGCTGACTCACGCCGGCCTCGTCACCTCCGAACGCCACGGCCGCTCCATCGTCTACCATGCCGACTACACGGCCATGGACGGCCTGCTCGCCTACCTCACCGAGAATTGCTGCGGCGGCATTCCTTGCGCCGAGGCGACGAAATGCCCCCCTCTCACCCAACCATCGAAGGATGTCGCATGAAGCGTTTCCACGTCCACGTCGGCGTTGCCGACCTCGATTCCTCGATCGCCTTCTACACCGGCCTGTTCGGCCTCGCGCCGACGGTGACCAAGCCCGACTACGCGAAGTGGATGCTGGACGATCCGCGCATCAACTTCGCGATTTCCAGCAAGTGCGGCGCGGCCAAGGGCATCGAGCATCTCGGCGTCCAGGTCGATGACGAAGCCGAACTGGCCGAGGTCTATGGCCGCCTGCACGCGGCCAATGCGCCCGTGCTGGAGGAAGGGGCGACCACATGCTGCTACGCGCGCTCCGAAAAGAGCTGGATCGCCGATCCGGACGGCGTCGTCTGGGAAGCGTTCCTGACCACCGGCGATGCCACCACTTATGGCGCCGACCCGGACCTTGCCACGCTGGCATCGGCCAATGCCGCACCCAACGCCTGCTGCGCTCCCGCGGCCGGCGGCAACCCTGCAAACGGCTGTCGCTGAAAGGAAACCGCCATGGCTGATCGCGTGTTCAACGTCCTCGTCCTGTGCACCGGCAATTCCGCCCGCTCCATCCTCGGCGAGGCGCTGCTGGCCGAACGGGGCGCCGGCCGCATCGCCGCATTCAGCGCCGGCAGCCGGCCAAAGGGCGTGCCGCACCCCGGCGCCCTGCGGTTGCTGGCGCGCCAGGGCATCGACATCGGCCGGTTCCGCTCGAAAAGCTGGAACGAATTCACCGGCCCGCAAGCGCCGCCTGTCGATCTCGCCATCACGGTCTGCGGCAACGCCGCCGGCGAAGCCTGCCCGGTGTTCCCCGGCACGCCGCTGCGGGCGCACTGGGGCCTGCCCGATCCGGCGGACGTGACCGGCAGCGAGGCGGAGGTCGATGCCGCCTTCGAACAGTGCTGGCGCTGGCTGGACATGCGCGTCGCCGCCCTGCTTGCCCTGCCGTTCGAAACCATGGACCGCGCCGACCTGCAAGCGCGACTGGGCGCAATCGGCGAGATGGAAGGCGCGGCATGAACCGGTCCCTGCTCGCAGAGGCCGTCGGCAGCTTCCTGCTGTTCGACACCGTCGTCGGCTCGGGCATCATGGCCGAGCGTCTGGCCGGCGGCAACGTCGCCATCGCCCTGCTCGGCAATACCCTGGCGACCGGCGCCATGCTGTTCGTGCTGATCACCATGCTCGGGCCGGTCTCGGGCGCACACTTCAATCCCGTGGTGACGCTGATCATGCGCCTTCGCGGCGAGCTGCCGACCGCTCTCGCGCTGGCCTATGTGGCCGCGCAGTGCGCCGGCGGCATCCTCGGCGTCTGGGCCGCCCACGCGATGTTCGATCTCCCCGTGTTCGAACTGTCGAGCAAGCCACGCACCGGCGTCGGCCAATGGCTGGGTGAGGGCATCGCCACCTTCGGCCTGGTCCTGACCATCCTGGGGACCGTCAGGCACCGCCATGTCTGGGTGCCGCCCAGCGTCGCGTTCTACATCGTCGCCGCCTACTGGTTCACCTCGTCGACCAGCTTCGCCAACCCGGCGATCACGCTGGCCCGCTCGCTGACCGACACTTTCGCCGGCATCGCACCCGGCGACGTTCCCGGCTTCGTCCTCGCCCAGGTGGCCGGCGGGCTGGTCGCCCATGGCCTCGCGGGCTGGCTGTTTCCGGCAGAAGGCGGAGACGCGCGGGCATAGGCCGCTTTCCTACAGCCGAACTTCACGGCAGAGTGGTGGTCGGCTCTTTGATATTGTTGTAAGTCATTGAAATTAACCTCAAAATTCTGCTGAGCGCAAGGTTATGGGGCCTCGTGTGGGCAAACTTCGCGAAGTTCGAACACTGAAATCGTTCAAGAACAATGGTTTGCGATGTGACGTGGTGTGAAGTTCGCTGTGAGAATGCCAGCGAATCGGACGATCCGAGTCTTTTGTTGGCCAATTTCGACAAGCGAAATTGGCGAGCGAAATTGGCTAGAACCGCCGCATATACCGAAGAATCCCGCCATCGAGCGCGTTCTCCCCGATCGCCATATCCTCCCCGGTCCAGTCGGCAACGAACGCGCTGACCCGCCAGACCCCCGGCGCGAACCGCGCCACGTTGTTCGCCACGACCAGCCCGGCGGAGGAATGGTCCCGGCTCTCCGCCCCGACCCCGATGAACACCCGGCCGTTATCCTTGTCCTGCCCCTGCACGAACCGGTTGTCGGCAATCCGCCCGCTGGCCCCGGCCGGCAGGTCGATCATGTAGTTGGTGTCGTGCCCGGCGCTGTCGTCGAACGCATTGCCGGTGATTGCCACGCGCCCCGATCGCACCTTCAGGTAATGCCCGCCATCCCCCGCCTCGAACCGGCTCCGCGTGACCGTCACCGAACCATAATGGCCGATGTAGACCGAATGTGCGCACGCCGTCCCGCCGCCGCACCGCCCGAGATGGCTGAACGTGCTCTTGTCGATCACCACCGCCGCACGCGCGTCGTTGTCACCCAGGATGCCCTCGTCGCTGTCCCGGAACCACGCCTGCGAAACCGCCAGGTTCCCCCGTTCCAGCCGGATCCCCGCGCCATTGCCGTCGGTGCTGCGATAGCCGCCGAACACCAGCCCCTCGACCCTGGCCCCGCGCCCGCGCAGCACCAGCCCGGCCTTGCCCTCGCACAGCACGCCCTCCAGCATCGCCTTGCCCGGCGCCGCCGCGACGAAGGAAATCACCCCGTCCGCCTGCACCGCGCAATCCTGCCACCGCCCCGGCGCGATGCGGATCGTCCCCACCCCGCTGCCGATCGCGTTGACCGCCTGCTGCAACCGCGCGAACCGCTGCCCGGAGCCGACCACGGTATAAGGCAGCCCCGTCATGCCGACAGACTGGGCAATCGCCCCGGCAAACGGCAACGCGCCGAGCACCGCCGCCAGCGCCAGCGCGCCGGCGACATCGAACAGGGCAGGGCGGGGCAGGGCCATGCCGTGCGCATAGCCCACCCACGGTTTCCCGATCGTCAACGCATCAATGCTGCCGGATCACCGCCAGAAACGCCTCGCCATAAGCCTCCAGCTTGCGCGTCCCGATCCCGCCGATCTCCCCAAGCGCCCGCATGTCCCCCGGTCGTCGCGCCGCCATCTCCCGCAAGGTCGCATCGTGGAAGATCACATAAGGCGGCACCCCCGCCTCCTGCGCCAGCTCCCGCCGCAGCGCCCGCAGCGCCTCGAACAGCGCATCGCCGACCGGATTGGCCGCCGCCGCCTTCCGTTGCCGGCGGCCTTTCCCTTTGGCCCTGACCGGCGGCAGCGCAATCGCCACCGGCACCTCGCCTTTCAGGATCGCCCGCGCATCGCCTGCCAGCATCAGCCCGCCATGCTCGGTCGCCGCCAGGCTGCCCCGCGCCTGCAAGGCCCGCACCAGCCCACGCAATAGCGGCGCCTCCTCGGCGGTGACGATGCCGAACACGCTCAGCCGGTCATGCCCCCGCGCCGTCACCCGCTCGTCCACCTGCCCCAGCAGCACTTTCTCGATATGCCCGAAGCCGAACGTCTGCCCCGTCCGATAGACCGCCGAAAGCAGCTTGCGCGCCAGCTCGGTCGCCTCGGAAAGCTGGGGCGGGTTCAGGCAGTTGTCGCAATTGCCGCACATCGCCGGCGGGTCCTCGCCGAAATGCCGCAAGAGCAGCGCCCGCCGGCACCCCGTCGCCTCGACCAGCCCTGCCATCGCATTGAGCCGCGCCACTTCGCCCGCCCGCCGGCTCTCGTCGACCTCGCCCAGCCGCTGCCGCGCCCGGACGAAATCCTCCGCCCCCCACAGCATCACCGCCACCGCCGGATCGCCGTCCCGCCCGGCGCGGCCGGTCTCCTGGTAATAGGCCTCGATCGATTTCGGCAGCCCGGCATGGGCGACGAAGCGCACGTCCGGCTTGTCGATGCCCATGCCGAAGGCGATGGTCGCCACCATCACCATGTCCTCGCTGGCAACGAACCGCGCCTGGTTGCCGCTGCGCACCGCCGGGTCCAGCCCGGCATGATAGGCCAGCACCGGCCGCCCGCTCGCCTTCAGCGCCTCGGCCATCCGCTCGACCTCGGCCCGCGTCTGGGCATAGACGATCCCCGGCCCCGGCGTTTCCTCCATCAGCCGCAGCAATTGCCGGACCGGCTGGTCGCGCGGCTGGATCGCATAGCGGATGTTCGGCCGGTCGAACCCGGCGACGATCAGGCCCTCCTCGGGAATGCCGAGCTGGGCGAGAATGTCCTCGCGCGTGTGCCGGTCCGCCGTCGCCGTCAGCGCCAGGCGCGGCACCTGCGGGAAGGCGTCCATCAGCGGCCGCAGCAGGCGATAGTCGGGCCGGAAATCGTGCCCCCATTCGGACACGCAATGCGCCTCGTCGATGGCGAACAGGCTCAGCGCCGCGCGGGACAGCAGCTCGCGGAAATGCCCCTGGCTCGCCCGCTCCGGCGCCACGTAGAGCAGGTCGAGCGCACCGTCGCGGAAGCGGGCGATGGTCTCCTCGCGGTCGGCATCGGCGCTGGTCAGCGCCGCCGCCCTGATCCCGTTGGCCTGGGCCGAGCGCAACTGGTCGTGCATCAGCGCGATCAGCGGCGAGATCACCACGCAAGTGCCCGGCAGCATGACCGCCGGCAACTGGTAGGTGAGCGACTTTCCTGCCCCGGTCGGCATGACCGCGAGTGTCGAGGCGCCGGCCAGGACCCGGTCGACCACCTGCTCCTGGACCCCACGGAAGGCGGAGAACCCGAACGTCGCGTGCAGGGTATCGAGTCGGTCGGCAAGCATGGTCAGCGCTATGGCGATGCCCGTATCGGCCGACAAGCGAAACGGGCCCTCGCTCGCCGGGTTAACGTTCACCGGCCATTCAACCCTTGTTCACCGCCGATCCGCCATGCACAATGGGTCAGGGCTGCCGGGGGGAACGGCCCGGTGCTTGAGAGGAAATCGAACCATGCCCGCCCATCCCGGCCGCTCTCCCGTCGCCAATCTCTGGCACTGGCTGCGGCTCCTGCTGCTGCCGATCGCGCTGACGTCGCTTGCGGCCTGCGCCCAGAACTTCGATGCCAAGGTCACCCGCTTCCAGTCGCAGCTGCCGCCGCCTCCGGGCCAGAGCTTCGCCATCGTCGCCGACGATCCGGCGCTCGCCGGCGGCCTCGAATTCGGCCAGTACAGCCGCTATGTCGCTGCCCAGCTGATCAAGGCCGGCTATGCCGAAGTCGCCACCCCCGAACAGGCCACCCTCGTCGTCCGCTTCGATTACGGGGTGGACAAGGGCCGCGAACGCATCCGCTCGACCGGATTCAACGATCCGATGTTCGGCCCGTGGTACGGCTGGCGTCCGGGCTGGGCCGGGTGGGGCGGCTGGGGCGCCTATGGCGGCCCGGGCTTCTACCGCCACGGCGGCTGGGGCTTCGGCTGGTACGACCCCTGGTTCGACAACAATGTCGAGAGCTACACCGTCTACACCAGCGGCGTCTCGATGAAGATCGACCGCAAGATCGACCGTGTCCGCCTGTTCGAAGGCCAGGCCGAGGCGGTCTCGACCTCCAACCGCCTGTCCTATCTCGTGCCGAACCTGGTCGAGGCGATGTTCACCGGCTTCCCCGGCAACTCCGGCGAAACCGTCCGCATCTCGATCGCCCCGGAAAAGCAGCCGGTCAAGCCGCGCTGATTGCTGCCGTCGCCGTAACGCGATAACCGTTCCCCGGAGGATCAACTCCGGGGAACGACATTATGGAACGCCGGCTGACGCTGTGGATCGTGGCCGGCATGCTCGCCGGGCTTGCCCTGGGCATGGCACTTCATGCCCACTACCCCGCCGGCGATGCCACGCTCACCGGCATTGCCGAGACGCTCCGCCTGCTGCCGGACGTGTTTCTCAAGCTGATCAAGATGATCATCGCCCCGCTGGTGCTCGCCACCATCGTCACCGGCATCGCCGGCATGGGGGACAGCGCGGCGCTCGGCCGGATCGGCGCCAAGGCGATGGCCTGGTTCGTGACCGCCGGCCTCGTCAGCCTCGGCCTCGGCATGGTGCTGGTCAACCTGCTCGAACCCGGCAAGGGCCTCGCCATGCAGGCCACCGGGCCGATCGGCGAACTGGCGACCTCCAACCTCTCGTTCCGCCATTTCCTTCTCGAGGTCTTCCCGGCCAGCATGATCGCGGCGATGGCGGAAAACAATGTCCTGCAGATCCTCGTCTTCGCCCTGTTCGCCGGGATCGGCCTTGCGGCGATCGGCGAGCGCGGCGCTCCGCTGGTGGCGCTCGCCGAAGCGACCGCGCAACTCATGCTGCAGGTCACCGGCTACGTCATGCGCTTCGCCCCCTTCGCCGTGTTCGGCGCCATGGCGGCGATCGTCGCCACCAAGGGCCTCGGCATCGTCGTCACCTATGGCGTGCTGGTCGGCGAGTTCTACGCCGGCCTCGCCATCCTCTGGGTCCTGCTGTTCGCCGCGGGAGCAATCTTCTTGCGCAGCCGCGTCCTGCTGCTCGCCCGCTACATCCGCGAGCCGCTGCTGATCACCTTCTCGACCGCGTCCTCGGAAGCCGGCCTGCCCAAGCTGTTCGAGCAGCTCGACCGCTTCGGGGTGCCGCGCCGCATCTCCGGCTTCATCCTGCCGCTGGGCTACAGCTTCAACCTCGATGGTTCGATGATGTATACCAGCTTCGCCTCGCTGTTCATCGCCCAGGCCTATGGCATCCACCTCGACCTCGGCACCCAGGTGCTGATGCTGCTGACCCTGATGGTCAGCTCAAAGGGGATTGCCGGGGTGCCGCGCGCCAGCCTGGTGGTCATCGCCGCGACGCTCAGCCAGTTCAACCTGCCGGTCGAGGGCATCGCCCTGCTGCTCGGGGTCGATACCTTCCTCGACATGGGCCGCTCGGCGACCAACGTCGTCGGCAATGCCATCGCCACCGCCGTCGTCACCCGTTCGGAGGGTATGCTGCAGCCCCCGCTCGATCCCGATGCGCCGCACCCGCACGCTCCGGCGGACCCGCGCGAACACGGCCGCCACGGCCTGCATCTCGATCCGGATCAGTGATCCCCGACCCGTCAGTGATCCTCGAAATGCACCGCCAGCCACACCGTCTCGCGATCATCCGAAGTCCACGTGACCCGGTGCGATACGCCGGCCGGCACCAGCACATGGTCCCCCGGCCCCAGCGTCACTTCGCCTGATCCATCGAGCCACAACCGCGCCGCGCCCGCCAGCACCAGCACCCATTCGTCATGGTCCTGCAAGAACGGCGACTCCGCCGGCGTCACCTGCCCCCAACTGACGATCCGCTCGATCCGCGCGCCCGGCCGCGCCAGCAGCGTCTCGAACACTTCTGCCCCGCGCGCATCTGGCAGATCGGCCAGCAGGTTGCTCACGGCTCCCGCGTCAGCCGATCAGTCTGCCGCAGCCAGTCATCGGCCGCCACCCGCAACTGCGGCTGCTTCTCGAATGCCTCGGCCGGCAGCGGCGCGATCCCCAGCGCATCCATCAGCACCCACAGCGCGAATTTCCGGCTCGGCTCCTGCTCGATGCCGAAGTCGATCCCCAGCTGCTCGCAGCCGCGCGCCATCGCCTCGACACCGATGGCGCCAAGATCATCGGTGTCGAAATAGCGGAGCAGCAGCGCGTCGAGGTCCATGGCTTCCCATCGACCCCGCCCCGCTCGATTGCAAGCTTAATGCCCACCCAGCAACCCGCCGAGCGCCGCCGTGGCCGCATCGCCGGTGCTGGTGCCGCCGCCGCCCAGCGCTCCGCTCAGCACGCCAAGGTTGCCACCTGCGCCCAGCTTGCCCGCCGCATCCGCGATCGAGCCGAGCAGGCCCGGCTTCTGCGCCACCGCCGTCGTGCAGAATCCCGGCGCCAGCGAAGCGGTGTTGGCCTGCCTGTTGGCCAGCAGGCTCAGCGCATCGAACTTCTTCGTCGGCAGCGCTTTCTGGATCGCCGCGCCGACCGCGACGTTGAGCAGGCTCTCCTGCGGCTTGAGCGCGGCATCGGCGCCACATTGCGCCTGCCCCTTGTCGAGCAGCGCCTTGTTCTTCAGCACCAGCGGCGCCAGCTTCAGCAGGGTCGCGGCCGAAATCATCCCGGCCTGGGCCGGCACGGCGATGGCAAATGCAGCCAGCGTGAGCAAAATGCGTTTCATGATGTCCCCTCCTCCGATCACGAGAGGCTATCATGACGATGCATCGATCGCACGCTCCGATCAGTCGGGCTGGTCAGGCGGTTGGTCAGGCGGGGGAAAGCTGCTCCTCCGCCGCTTCCATCAACCGCTTCTCGATCGTCTTCAGCCGCGCTGGCGCGTCGACTTTGCCGCCGAACAGGTCGGTCACATAGAACGTGTCCACCGCCCGCTCGCCATATGTCGCGATATGCGCCGAATGCACGATCAGGCGCGCCTCGAACATCGCCCGGGCCAGCCGGTTGAGCAGGGCGGGGCGGTCCCGCGCCGAGACTTCGATCACGGTGAAGCGGTTGGAGGCGCCGTTGTCGAAATCGACCCGCGGGCGCACGTCGAACGCATCCTGCCGGGGCCGCGCCAGCGGCCGCGCCGCCAGCTGCGGCACCAGCTTGACCCGGTTGGCCAGCGCGTCGCCGATCGTCGTCTTCAGCCGTTCGAGCTGGCCGGGGTCCGAAAACGGCCGGCCGAGCGGGTCCTGGACGAGGAAATTGTCCACCGCCATGCCGTTGCGCGCGGTGTGGATGCGGGCATCGATGATGTTGCCGCCGGCGAGATGGATGCCGCCGGCGATGCGGTAGAACAGGCCGGGGTGGTCGGCGGCGAGCACCATGACCAGCGTCGCCCCGCGCTCGGCGTCGTAGGTCGTGGTCACGGTCAGCGGCGAGCCCTTGGCATCGGCCAGTTGAGCGAGGTTCATGGCGATGACGTCTTCCGGCTCGGCAATCCAGTAGGCATCGCCGAACTGCTTGCCGTAGCGGGTGACCAGACTGGCCTGTTCGCCGAGCCGCTCCGCCACCGCCTTCTGCTTGGCCGCGACCCGCTCGGCCCGGCCCCGCTCGGCATGGCCGAGGCGCAGGCGTTCCTCCGCCGCGTTGTACAGCTCGGTCAGCAACTGCCGCTTCCACGAGTTCCACACCCCCGGGCCGACCGCACGGATATCGACCACGGTCAGCAGCATCAGCAGCCGCAGGCGTTCTAGCGAGGCCACCACCGCGACGAAATCGGAGATCGTCTTCCAGTCGGCGAGATCGCGCTTGAACGCGGTGGCGCTCATCAGCAGGTGCTGGCGGACCAGCCAGGCGACCAGCTCGGTCTCGTCGTCGTCCAGCCCCAACCGCGGACAGAGCCTGAGCGCGATCTCGGCACCCAGCACCGAATGGTCCCCCCCGCGCCCCTTGGCGATGTCGTGCAGCAGGACCGAGACATAGAGCGCCCGGCGGGACTGGACCTTGCCGACGATCTCGCTGGCCAGCGGATGGTCGGCCCTGAGGTCCCCGCGCTCGATCGCCGCGAGCAGGCCGATGGCGCGGATGGTGTGTTCGTCCACCGTGTAGTGGTGGTACATGTCGAACTGCATCTGCGCGTTGACCCGGCCGAATTCCGGCACGAACCGGCCGAACACCCCCGCCTCGTTGAGCCAGCGCAGCACCGTCTCCGGGTCGTGGCGGCTGGTCAGCAATTCCATGAACAGGGCATTGGCCTTCGGGTCCTTGCGCAGGCCGTCGACCAGCTTGGCGTCGCGGTTGATCTGCCGCATCGTCTCGGGGTGGATTTCCATCCGTTCGCGGTCGGCCAGCGTGAAGATTTCCAGCAGCCGCGCCGGGTCGGCCGCGAACCAGCCGTCCTCGGGCGCGGCGATCCGCCCGCCGATCACCGGGTACTGGCCGATCTTGCGCTGGCGGCGCAGGCCGGCGAACAGGCCCTTGCGCATCTTCTCGCTCTGCTGTTCGAGGCTCGCCAGGAACACGCCCGAGAGGCTGCCGACCTGCTTCGCCTGCAGGAAGAAATACTGCATGAACCGCTCGACCGCGCTCTTGCCGGGCCGGTCGGAGAAGCCCATTCGCGCCGCCACCGCGCGCTGCAGGTCGAAGGTCAGGCGGTCCTCCGCCCGGCCGGTCAGGAAATGGAGGTGGCAGCGCACCGCCCAGAGGAAGTTCTCCGCCCGGCGGAACTGGCGATACTCGTCCTGGGTCAGCAGGCCGACATCGACCAGTTCGGCGGCGCTGCGCACCTTGTAGATGTATTTGCCGATCCAGTAGAGCGTGTGCAGATCGCGCAGGCCGCCCTTGCCCTCCTTGATGTTGGGCTCGACGACATAGCGGCTGTCCCCCAGCCGCTTGTGCCGGTCGTTGCGCTCGCCCAGCTTGTCGGTGACGAACTGGCGCTCGGTGCCGGAGACGACCTCGGCGAAGAAGCGGTGGCGCGCCTCGTCGAACAGCGCCTGGTCGCCCCAGACGTAGCGGCCTTCGAGCATGGCGGTGCGGATGGTGAGATCGGCCCGGCTCATCCGCACCATCTCGTCGAGCGAGCGGCTGGAATGGCCGACCTTCAGCTGCAGGTCCCAGAGGAAATAGAGCATTGCCTCGATCACCTGCTCGCACCAGGCGGTCTGGCGGTGGGGGGTGATGAAGGCGATGTCGACGTCGGAATGGGGCGCCATCTCCCCCCGCCCATAGCCGCCGACCGCCATGATCGTCAGCCGCTCGCCGGTCGAGCGGTTGGACGCCCGGTAGACATCGCCGATGACATGGTCGTGGATCACCCGGATCAGCTGGTCGACCAGGAAGGCCTGGGCTTCGGCACAATCGTGCCCGGCGGCCGGCCTGGCCAGCAGCCGCCGCTCGACCTCGGCGCGGCCACGGGCCAGCGCTGCACGCAGGAGCTCGACCACCGGCTGGCGCGCCTGGGGGCCGCCCGCTTCCGTCACCGCCGCGCGGATAGCCTCGGTCAGCGCGCGCCGGTCGATCACGGCGCGCTGGTTGGGAATGCGGATCACGCTCATGCAAGGCGCTTAACCGTTTTGCGAACGCTGCGCAAAGTCCGGCACCAATTCTCCCCTACCAAGGCCGCGCCCCCCATGCCAAAAGGCGCAGACTTTTGTTTTTCAAGGTCGGCACCACACGTCGACGATCGGAGCAGCCCACCCGTGATATCCCTCCTGGCGGCGGCGAGTGCCGTGACCCAGCCGATCCACTGGGCCGACCTCGGCCTCAAGCGCGGCATCGATCTCGGCTTCTTCACCCTGCGCTACTATTCGCTGGCCTATCTCGCCGGCATCCTGATCGGCTACTGGCTGCTGTCGCGGATGATCCGTCAGCCCGGCGCGCCGCTCGCCCAGCGCCATGCCGATGACCTGTTCTTCTGGTGCACGCTCGGCATCATCTTCGGCGGCCGGCTCGGCTACGCGACATTCTATGCGCCCGAACTCTGGACCCATCCGGCCGACCTGCTCAAGCTCTGGCAGGGGGGGATGAGCTTCCACGGCGGCCTGATCGGCGTGCTGGTGGCGATCGGCTGGGTGACCTGGAAGAATGGCCTCTCGTTCACCCGCGTGTGCGACTACATCGGCGTGTGCACCCCGTTCGGCCTGTTCTTCGGCCGCTGCGCCAACTTCATCAACGGGGAGCTGTGGGGCCGGGTGGCCGGCCCCGGCGTGCGCTGGGCCATGGTGTTCCCCGGCGCCGGGGACCTCCCGCGCCACCCCAGCCAGCTTTACGAGGCGGTGCTCGAAGGCCTGGTCATGGGGGCGATCCTGCTGTTCCTGTTCTGGAAGACCCGCGCCCGCTGGCGCCCCGGCCTGCTGATGGGGGCCGGCCTCGCCTGCTACGGCCTGGCCCGCTTCACCGTCGAGTTTTTCCGCGAGCCCGATTCCCAGCTGGCCGATTTCGCCGCGCGCACCGGCCTGTCGATGGGCCAGTGGCTGACCGTGCCGATGATCCTGCTCGGCCTCGGTCTGGTCGCCCGCGCGCTCGCCCGCCCGCCGCTGGGAGCCGCCGTCCCGCAACCGGCATGAGCGAGGCCTCGCTAGTGGGGTGGATTTGAAATTCGCCTGTTTTTGCCGCAAGGGCGGGAGCGAATTTCAAATCCATAAACCCCACTAGAATCATAAAGGTGCTAGTGACCCTGATGAATCTGAAGTCCGCTCCGACCTATCCGATAAATGTGGCGGATTTCAGATTCGGGTCACTAGTGGCGCGTTTCCGCCGGCTGATCGCGCAGACCGGCCCGATCACCATCCAGCACTACATGGGCGAGGCCAACGCCCACTACTACGCCACCCGCGACCCCCTGGGCACGGCCGGCGATTTCATCACCGCGCCCGAAGTGAGCCAGATGTTCGGCGAGATGATCGGCGCCTGCCTGGCCGATTGGGTGACGCGCTCCGGCGCTCCCGGCCCGGTACATTATGTCGAACTGGGGCCGGGACGCGGAACCCTGGCGGCCGATGCGCTGAGGGTCTTGCGCAAGTTCGGCGTGGCGGCGCAAGTGCACCTGGTCGAAGGCTCGCCGGCCTTGCGCACTGTGCAGGGCCGACTGCTCGGCGAAGTGACATGGCACGACGACCTCTCGACCGTCCCCGAGCACGGCCCGCTGCTGATCGTCGCCAACGAGTTCTTCGATGCCCTGCCGGTGCGCCAGATGGTCCGCACCGAAACCGGCTGGCGCGAACGCATGGTCGCTGTGGACGGTGATCGCTTCATCGCCATCGCCGGCGACCGGCCGATGGATGCCGCGGTGCCGGAGGCGCGACGCGATGCGCCCCCGGGCGCGATCATCGAGACCTGCCCGGCAGCGGCAGCAATTGCCGGTGAACTCGCCCGGCGGCTGGCGGGGCAGGGGGGTGTCGCCCTCCTGATCGACTATGGCTATGCGAAGCCGGGGTCCGGCTCCAGCCTGCAGGCGGTCAGGGGACACGAGAAGGTCGATCCGCTGGCCGAACCGGGGACAGCGGACCTCACCGCGCTGGTCGATTTTTCCGCGCTGGCCGAGGCTTCGACGGGGGTGGCGGTGCTGGGTCCGGTCGGCCAGGGCCAGTTCCTGCAGGCACTGGGAATCGAGGCGCGCGCCGGCGCGCTCACGCGGGCGGCACCAGAGCGCGGTGAAGAGCTGGCGGCGGCACTCGCCCGGCTGACCGGTCCCCGGGCCATGGGCGAGCTGTTCAAGGTCATGGCGCTGGTCGGCGCCGGGTGGCCCCGCCCGGCCGGGTTCAGTTCGCCGTAGCCGGTCGCGCCGGATAGCGGCAGCCGCGCGACTGGCCGACCCCCTTGAGGAACGCCCGCCGCGCCGAACCGGCATAGATCGCCGCCTGGACCTTCTTTTCCTGCGAATTCGCGCCGGATAGCTCGCGGATCACGCCGCGAAACGGAATGAACGAGCCGAGCACCGATTGCGCCACCCGGCCGGGCGTCGGCTTGACGCCGCGCGCCGCCTGGACATCGATGTCCTCGCCGAGGATCGCATCGAGCTGGCGCACCGCGCCGGCAATGCGCGGGCAGGTGTTCATCCCGGCCAGCGAATAAGGGCGCAGCTCCGCATCGAGCAGGACCTGCGGAATCCCCTGTTTCTTGATGTTGAGATCAGAAAGCGGCGTCGTCGCCACGTCGCCGGCGGTCACCGTCTGGTCGGTGATCGGCCGCGAAGGCTGGACGGAAGAAGAGGTGCTGGCGGCAGCCGATTGTCCCTGCGCCGGGGCGGGCGAGGGGGAAGCGGGCGCCGGGGCGGCTACCGCCAGCAGGGGGATGGTGAACGCCCGGAGAAGCGGGGTGATGGACCGGGGACCACGAGGGAAGGGGGCCAGGGTTCTCATCGCGCTCCTTCGAACTTTCACACCGGCAATACGGCCCAGACCGGATGGGGTTCCATGCCGGCCTTCATGCAAGCGGATTTTTTCCGCCTTCAGACCCCGCTTTCGGAAAACGTGTTGCAGGACCGCGGATCGCCCGACTCCAGCCCCAGGCGCAGCCACTTCATCCGCTGCGCGCTCGAACCATGGGTAAAGCTCGCCTCGTTGGGATTGCGCCCGGCTTCCTTCTGCAGGGTATCGTCCCCGATCTGGTGCGCGGCATTCAGCCCCGATTCCATGTCGCCCGCTTCAAGCCGGTCGCGGTTGCGCGCCGCCCAGACCCCGGCAAAGCAGTCGGCCTGCAATTCGAGCCGGACCGACAGGGCATTGGCCGAATCGGGATTGCGTTCCTGCGCGTCGTGCACCTTGCCCGAGATGCCGAGCAGGTTCTGGACATGGTGGCCATATTCGTGGGCGATCACATAATCCCGCGCGAACTGCCCGCTGGCGCCGAGCTGCTGCTCCATCTGCCGATAGAAATCCGTGTCGAGGTAGATGCCCCGGTCGGTCGGGCAGTAGAACGGCCCCATCGCGCTCTGCGCGCTGCCGCAGCCGGACTGGCCGTAGCGCGAATAGAACACCAGCTTGGGCCGCCTCGGGTTGACGTTCATGTCGGCAAGCAGCGGCGCCCAGGTCTTGTTGAGCGAGGACAGGGCATTGCACGATTCAAGACTGGCCTGGTCCACCCGGCAACTGGCAGCGCCGCCACCGGCCGAGACCGGCCCGGCCACCTCGCTGCCGGCCATCCCGGATTGCCCCGGCATCGTCGGCTGCTGCACGCCGCCGCCGCCGCCCAGCAGGCTGAGCGGGTTGACCCCGAACACCACCGCCAGCACGACCACCAGCGCGATCCCGCCGCAGCCCAGCCGTCCGCCGAACAGCGGCATCCCGCCGCCGCCGGGCAGGAAGCCGCCGAAACCACCGCCACCGCGCTGGTCTTCCACGTCAATGTCGTTGGGGTCGAAATCGTCGAGACGCATCGCGTCAGCTCCCTGATTCGGTTTTGTGCGTTGCCATGATGACCGGTTGTAGCCCCGGCGACATCACTCGGGCAAAAAACGTAGTTTACTGCCGGTTGACAACGCTGCGCCCTTGCCGGTGCGGACACAGGGTGTAGGCTGGTTGCGATGGGTGGTTTGCGTTTGGCGACGAATGGATCAGGGGGTGCGCGCCGGGCGATCGGCGCCGCCCTGCTTGTCGCCCTGGCAGCACCTGCCCCGGCGGCCCCGCGCAAGGAAATCGATTCCATAACCGCGCAGTTGCTCGCTGACATCAAGGTTCTCGCCAGCGACGAATTTCTCGGCCGCCTGCCCGGCACCGATGGCGAGGCGCTGACGATCAAATGGATCGCCCGCGAATGGTTCGATGCCGGCCTGGTTTCAGGGACGAACGACCCCGGCCACGCCTGGTTCGCGCCGGTTACCCTCCTGGCACGGGAGCCGGCCGGATCGGCGATCCAGTTTCAGCGGCGCGGCCGGATTCTCACCGTCCAGTCCGGGGAAGCACTGGCACTGACTTCAGCCCGCCGTGCCCTGGTCGAAGGCGCGCCGCTGCTGTTCGTCGGCAGGGGCACCGGCAAAATGCCGACCCGCGCCGAACTGGCCGGGCGGGTCGCCGTCCTGCTCGATAGCCATGCCGGCCTCGCCGACGCCGACGTGCCTGGCGGCGCGGCCGCTGCCCAGGGCAGCGAGCGCCAGAACCTCCTGCTCGCCGCAGGCGCCTCGGCGGTGATGACGGTGCTGGACGGCAACCGTCGGCTCGATAGCGTCGCCGCCCGCCGCCGCCGCTCCGGCTATGCGCTGGCCAGCGACATGATCGGCGGCGATCTCGAGGCATTTGTCACCGCGCCGGCAATGGAACGCCTCCTCGGCGGCAGCCGCGAAACCGGCCGCCTCGCCGCCCTCCAGGCGGAGGCCGACCGGCCGGATTTCGTCCCGCGCCTGCTCGACCTCTCGGCCAGCATCGAGGCGACCACCCGCGAAACCGCGATCCACACCCACAACGTCATCGGCCGCCTGCCCGGCCGCCGCCCGGACGCCGGCGCCGTGCTGCTCGTCGCCCACTGGGATCACTTCGGGGTCTGCGCCCAGCCGCCGGCCGAACACCTGATCTGCAACGGGGCCATCGACAACGCCAGCGGCGTCGCCGCGCTGACCGAAATCGCCCGCCGCCTGTCGAGACTGCCGCAACTGGATCGCGACGTCTATTTTCTCGCCACGACCGGGGAGGAACTCGGCCTGCTGGGCGCCGAAGCCTTCGCCGAAAGCCCGCCACTGCCGCTCAAGTCGATCGTCGCCGCATTCAACCTCGACAGCGTCGCCATCGCGCCCGCCGGCACCCCGCTCGGCGTCGTCGGCAAGGGGCTCACCCCGCTCGACCCCGGCATCGCCGCCGTCGCCCGGGCCACAGGCCGCAAGCTGTCGGACAGCGCCGCACCCAACACCTATATCCGTCGCCAGGATGGCTGGGCGCTGATGCGCCACGATCTGCCCGCGGTCATGGTCACCTCGGCTTATGGCGAGGTCGCCCGGCTCGAAAAGTTCTTCGATACCGATTATCACCGCCCGGGCGACGTGGTGAAGCCGTCGATCGAACTCGGCGGCGCGGCGGAAGATGTCCTGTTCCACGTCGCCCTGACCCGCTGGTTCGCCGATCCGCGCCGCTATCCGTCCCCCGGCGGGCGACGGAAGTAGGCCGGGCGCATCGCCATCGCCGCCGTCGGCATCGCCGGCGACGGTTCTGCGACATGCGCTTTGTTGACGCAAAGCCTTGCTGCGCATAGCTTCTCCCGGCGCGTCGTCATGGCGCCTGAGGAGGGAGTGTTCATGAAGAAGCTGCTGATTTCCGCCGCCGCGCTGGCCCTGTTCGCGCTGCCGGCCGCCGCTGGCGCCGCCCCGTGCAAGGACGCGAAGGGCAAGTTCGTCAAATGCCCGCCCGCCGCCGCCGCGTCCGCCGCCCCGGCGGCCAAGCCCGCTGCTGCGCCCGCCATGGCATCCGGCATGGCCATGGCGCCGGCCGCCAAGTCCGGCCCCTGCAAGGATGCCAAGGGCAAGTTCATCAAGTGTCCGCCCGCCGCCGCCAAGCCGGCGATGGCCAGCGGCAAGAAGGCCCCGTGCCGGGACGCCAAGGGCCGTTTCGCCAAGTGCTGATGCCCGTGCGCTGAAGCACAGGCGCGCGACAACCGACGGCGCGGACCCCGGTCCGCGCCGTTGGCAATTCCGCACCGGGGAAATGGCCAAATCAGCACTGGCCCAATCGCACCCGCTTGATTACATGGGCCGCCACGAATCCCCCAGCCCACCCCCAGCAGGATCATGGCACTCATGGAAATCGCCCTCGGCCTGACATTCGACGACGTGCTGCTGCGTCCGGCCGAATCGGATATCCTGCCCAGCATGGCCGATACCCGTACCCGGCTCACGCGCGGCATCGCCCTCAACATCCCGGTCCTGTCCTCGGCGATGGACACGGTCACCGAATCCGACATGGCGATCGTCATGGCCCAGCTCGGCGGCATCGGCGTGCTCCACCGCAACCTGACGGTCGAGGAGCAATGCGCCGCCGTCCGCCAGGTCAAGCGGTTCGAGAGCGGCATGGTGGTCAACCCCATCACTATCACGCCGGATGCCACCCTGGGGGAAGCCCAGGCGCTGATGCAGGCCAACAAGATCAGCGGCATTCCCGTGGTCGAGGCCGGCGGCAGGCTGGCCGGCATCCTCACCAACCGCGATGTCCGCTTCGCCGACAATCCGGCCCAGCCGGTGCGCGAGCTGATGACGCATGAAAACCTCGCCACGGTGCAGACCGGCGTGACCCAGGCCGAAGCCCGCCGCCTGCTCCACCACCGCCGGATCGAGAAGCTGCTGGTGGTCGATGAAAATTACCGCTGCGTCGGCCTGATCACCGTCAAGGACATCGAAAAGGCGGTCATGTACCCGACCGCGACCAAGGACGCCGCCGGCCGCCTCCGCGTCGCCGCCGCCACCACGGTGGGGGACAAGGGCTTCGAACGCACCGAAGCCCTGCTCGAAGCCGAGTGCGACGTCATCGTCATCGACACCGCCCACGGCCACAACCGCGACGTCGCCAAGGCGGTCGAACGGGTCAAGAAGCTGTCCAATTCGGCCCAGGTCATCGCCGGCAACGTCGCCACCGCCGAAGCCACCCGCGCCCTGGTCGCCGCCGGCGCCGACGCGATCAAGGTCGGCATCGGCCCCGGCTCGATCTGCACCACCCGCATCGTCGCCGGCGTCGGCGTCCCCCAGCTCACCGCCATCATGGACGCCGCCTCGGCCGCCGGCGATGTCCCGGTCATCGCCGATGGCGGCCTGCGCACCTCGGGCGACGCCGCCAAGGCGCTCGCCGCCGGCGCCAGCACGATCATGGTCGGCAGCCTGCTCGCCGGCACCGAGGAAGCCCCCGGCGAAACCTTCCTCTACCAGGGCCGCGCCTACAAGTCCTACCGCGGCATGGGCTCGGTCGGCGCCATGGCCCGCGGCTCGGCCGATCGCTACTTCCAGCAGGACATCAAGGACCAGATGAAGCTGGTGCCCGAAGGCATCGAAGGCCAGGTGCCCTACAAAGGCCCGGCCAAGGACGTCATCCACCAGCTCGTCGGCGGCGTCAAAGCCGCCATGGGCTACACCGGCTCGGCGACGATCGACGACCTCAGGACCAAGGCCCAGTTCGTCCGCATCACCAACGCCGGCCTGCGCGAGAGCCATGTCCACGATGTGACGATCACGCGCGAGGCGCCAAATTATCCCACCCGCTAAGTGCCAGTCCAACCCCCACTTTTCCCTACCCCGTCATGCTGAACTCGTTTAGCTGCGCTGGCCTCGCGGCTCAGCATCCATCGGGCCTGATAGACCGTCGTCGAAGGATGAAGGGCAGGGGGGATCATCCCCCCTGCACCCCCGGGACCTACACGTCGCGCACAATGCCAGCAGCAGGCACCCCCGGCGAAGCCGGAGTAGATCGAAAGCGGCTTCGCCGCCCAGCACGACGCGGCAATGGCGCGCGAGGCCGCCAGGTCCCGGGAGCGCGAGGGGGTAACCCCCTCGCATCTTCCTTTTCCTTATTGGCTTTTATGCCATGACTCCTTCCGCCCGTGTCCAGGCCGCCATCGATATCCTCGACGCAATCATCGCCGCCGCCCGGTCCAACGGCACCCCTGCCGATCGCCTGTTCAGCGACTGGTTCCGTACGCGCCGCTTCGCCGGCAGCAGTGATCGCCGGGCGGTGCGCGAACTCGTCTATGCCGCGATCCGCGCCTGTGGCCCGGTCCCGGCAAGCGGCCGCGCCGCGCTGCTGCGCCTGGCGGCGGACGATCCGACGCTGGCCTCGCTGTTCGACGGCGCGCGCCACGCTCCCGCGCCCATCGCCGCCGATGAGGAGCCGGCCGCCGGCGGGGTAGCCCCGCCATGGCTGGAAGCGGCGCTCGCCCGGTCCGGCATCGCCGGAGAGGACGCGCAATCCCTGCTCTCCCGCGCCCCGCTCGACCTGCGGGTCAACACGCTCAAGGCGGACCGGGCAACCCTCGCCCTTCCGGTCCCGGCGGAAGCGCTTCCCGCTCCGCAAGGCCTGCGCCTCCCCGCCGGCACCCCGGTCGAAACCTGGGAAGCCTACACGCGCGGCCTGGTGGAGGTTCAGGACCTCGGCTCCCAGCTTGCCGCAGCCGCGCTCGCCGCCCGCCCCGGCGAGACGGTGGTCGATCTCTGCGCCGGCGCCGGTGGCAAGACCCTGGAGCTGGCGGCGGACATGGCGAACACCGGCCGCCTCCTCGCCTGCGACGCCAACCGCGCCCGCCTCGCCCAGCTCGCCCCCCGCGCCGCGCGGGCCGGCGTGGCGATCGTCGAGGAACGCCTGCTGGACGGTGGCCGCGAGGCTCAGGCCCTGGCCGATTGCGCCGGCAAAGCCGATGCCGTGCTGATCGACGCGCCGTGCTCCGGCACCGGCACCTGGCGCCGCAACCCGGAGGCGCGCTGGCGCCTGACGCCCGAGCGCCTCGCCCAGCTCACCACGCTCCAGTCCCGCCTGTTCGACATCGGCGCCGCGCTGGTCCGCCCCGGCGGCCGCCTCGGCTGGGTGGTCTGCTCGCTGCTCGATGGGGAAGGCGCCGGCCAGGTCGAAAGCTTCCTCGCCCGCCACCCCGGCCAGTGGCAGGTCCAGCCCCCGTCGCTTCCGCTCGGCGATCCACGCGGCCCCGGCCTGCGCCTCGTGCCAGCCCGGCACGGTTCGGACGGCTTTTTCGTCGCGACCCTCTTGCGCCTGTGATATCGCCTTTGCACAATGAGCCCGCCTGATCCAGCGTCAGGGCCTCGCGCCCATTCCACGGCCAGGGAGCTGTTGATGCGTTACTATCCCGCCGCCCTTGCCCTGTCCCTGCTCGCCGGGTTGACCGCCAGCGCCTCCTGGTCGGCCCCGTCCCTGCCGCTCGATCCCCGCGCCGCCGCGCTCGAGATCCAGGGCCGCGCCCAGCTCGCCGGCGGCAATGTCGATGGCGCGACCGATTCGTTCGAGGCCGCGCTGGCGGTCCAGCCCGGCCACCCGGCGCTGGTGCTGGACCTCGCGGAGGCCGCCCGCCGCCAGGGGATGCAGGGCAAGGCCCTGCGCTACTATCGCGACGTTCTCGAACACGATCCGCAGAACATCGCCGCGCTCTCGGGCGAAGGCGCGGCGCTCGCCGAAAAGGGCGCGGTCGAGAAAGCGCGCCAGACCCTCGCCCGGCTCGAAGGCCTGTGCGGCGCCAATTGCGCGGCGACCCGCACCGTCGCCCAGGCCATCGCCCACGGCCCGGCCCCCCGCGTCGTCTCGGCGGACGAACTGAAGCCGAAGGACACCGTCGCCAACTAGGGTGTGCGGGGATTTGGCTGATGCCGGGCTGCGAATAGCCGCCTTTCGCGCTTCCGGTGCTCACGGCCATCAAGGCCGCTGCGCTCCGGGTCGCTCAAGTCAACCATTCTCGCTCCGGCCTGAGCCAAATCCCCACACACCCTAGGCCCCAATCAGCGGCGCGAACTCCGCGACCACCGCCTCGTAGACCGCCCGCTTGAACGGCACGATCAGCTCCGGCAGCAGCGCCGGGGCGATCCACTTCCACTCGCAGAACTCCGGGTGCGCGTGCGCGTCGAGCCGGATGTCGTCGTCGGCCCCGGTGAACCGCGCCAGCAGCCAGGTCTGCCGCTGCCCGCGATACTTGCCCCCCCAGATCTTGCCGAGCTTCTCCGGCGGCAGGTCATAGAGCAGCTCGCTGGCCGTCGTCGCCAGCAACTCGGCATGGTGCCGCGCGATCCCCGTCTCCTCGTTCAGCTCGCGATAGGCCGCCTTGTGCACGTCCTCGCCCGGATCGATCCCGCCCTGCGGCATCTGCCAGAAATCCCCCTCTTTGGTGTCGATCCGCTTGCCGACGAAGGCCAGCCCGGCGGCATTGACCAGCATGACGCCGACACAGGGGCGGTAAGGGAGGGTGACGGGATCGGTCATCGCGGGTTGCTTTCGGTCAGTGTCGCAGTAGCGGGCCGGCTGCGGCGGAATTGCGTTGATGGCAAGCCCATTTGCACATTTGCACCTTGACTAGCCGCGCCGGGCGGCGTTTGGCAGAGAAAGGGTTTCGGTTCGAACAGTTTTGCTGCGTTGAATCCGTGGCCACAACAGCACAAGGGTCCGGGCGGTTCCTGTCAGGGAATCCGTATCCCGGACGGGATGTCATGACGGTGCAGGCGAGGGCTCTCGCGCACCCGGATCAGGATGGCGTAGATTATGGCCGATGTGTTGACCCGCGAAAAGCCGGGCGCCGAAACCACAGTTCCCGAAGCAGTCGTCGTTCGTTTCGCCGGAGATTCCGGTGATGGCATGCAGTTGACCGGGGGCCAGTTCACCCTGTCCACCGCGCTCGCCGGCAACGATCTCGCGACGTTCCCCGATTTCCCGGCGGAAATCCGCGCGCCGCTCGGCACGCTGTTCGGCGTTTCCGCCTTCCAGATCAACTTCGGCTCGACCGAGATCACGACAGCGGGCGACCAGCCGGACGTGCTGGTGGCAATGAACCCGGCCGCGCTGAAGACCAACGTCTGCGCGCTCAAGGCCGGCGGCCTGATCATCGCCGACACCGGCGAGTTCAACAAGCGCAACCTCGAAAAGGCCAAATACGAGCAGAATCCGCTGGAAGACGGCAGCCTGGCGAAGTGGCAGGTCCTGGCGTTCGACATCTCGGCGCTGACGATCGAGGCGGTCAAGCCGTTCGGCCTCGGCAACAAGGAAGCGCTGCGCTGCAAGAACATGTGGACCCTCGGCCTGGCGCTGTGGATGTTCGATCGGGACCGCCAGCCGCTGGTAGACTGGCTCAATGCCAAGTTCGCCAAGAAGCCGGAACTGGCGCAAGCCAACATCGCCGCGCTCAACGCCGGCCACGCCTATGGCGAAACCGCGGAAATCGGCGGCCAGATCCGCCAGCAGCACCTCGGCCCGGTGCCGAGCGACGCCGGCCTCTACCGCACCGTCACCGGCGCGGAAGCGATCTCCTACGGTCTCGTCGCCGGCGCCCAGCTCGCCGAACTGCCGATGTTCTTCGGCGGCTACCCGATCACGCCCGCCTCGGCGATCCTCCACAACCTTGCCAAGCTCAAGGAATTCGGCGTCACCACCTTCCAGGCGGAAGACGAGATCGCCGCGATCTGCTCGGCGATCGGCGCCTCCTATGCCGGCTCCCTCGGCGTCACTTCGTCGTCCGGCCCGGGCATTGCGCTGAAGGGCGAGGCGATGGGCCTCGGCATCATGACCGAACTGCCGCTGGTCATCGTCAACTCGCAGCGCGGCGGCCCATCCACCGGCCTGCCGACCAAGACCGAGCAGTCGGACCTCTACCAGTCGGTCTATGGCCGCAACGGCGACGCGCCGATGCCGGTCCTCGCCGCGCGCAGCCCGGCCGATTGTTTCGAAGTCGCGATCGAGGCCTGCCGCCTCGCCGTCCAGTACATGACCCCGGTCATGCTGCTGACCGATGGCTACATCGCCAATGCCTCGGAACCGTGGAAGGTGCCCGACCCCAAGGCCTACACCCCGTTCCCGGTCCAATTCCTCGAAGCCGCGAATGGCACGGACGGTGAAGTCCTGCCCTACAAGCGCGACGCGAACGGCGTCCGCCCGTGGATCAAGCCGGGCACGCCGGGCCTGATGCACCGCATCGGCGGCATCGAGAAGGCGGTCGATACCGGCAACCTCGATTATTCCCCCGCCACTCACCAGGCGCAGACCGATGCCCGCAAGGACAAGGTCGATGGCATCGCCGCCGGCATCCCGGCGCAGGCGGTGGACCAGGGCCAGGAAGGCGGCAAGCTCGCCGTCGTCGGCTGGGGCAGCACTTACGGCCCGATCCGCCAGGCCGTTCGCCGCGCCCGCGCCAAGGGTCAGGACGTCAGCCACATCCACATCCGCCACATCTGGCCTCTGCCGGCCAACCTCGGCGCCCTGCTCAAGTCGTACGACCGCGTGCTGGTGCCGGAAATGAACACCGGCCAGCTCAAGACCGTGCTGCGCGACCAGTACCTGGTCGATGCCCAGCCGCTCAACAAGGTCTCCGGCCAGCCGTTCACCATCGCCGAGATCGAGGCGGTGATCGACACCTATTTTGACGGCGTCCCCGGCAATGCCGGCGGCAGCGAACTCGATGCCGACGCGACCCAGCTTCCCTCCATCAAGGCGGTGAACCCATGAACGACATGACTCCTCTGGCGAAGCTCACCATCAAGGACTGGGAGTCCGACCAGGAAGTCCGCTGGTGCCCGGGTTGCGGTGACTATGCGATCCTCAAGGCCGTCCAGCGCACAATGGTCGATATCGGCGCCGATCCGGCACGGACCGTGTTCGTCTCCGGCATCGGCTGCTCCAGCCGCTTCCCGTACTACATGGCGAGCTACGGCTTCCACACCATCCACGGTCGCGCCCCGGCCTTCGCCACCGGCATCAAGCTGGCCAACCCGGACCTCGACGTCTGGCTGGTCACCGGCGATGGTGACGGCATGTCGATCGGCGGCAACCACACGATGCACGTCATCCGCCGCAACCTGAACACCCAGATCCTCTTGTTCAACAATGAGATCTACGGGCTGACCAAGGGCCAGTATTCGCCGACCAGCCGGGTCGGCACCACCAGCCCGACCACGCCGCTCGGCTCGGTCGATCGCCCGGCCAAGCCCTGCGCCTTCGCGCTTGGCGCCGGCGCACGCTTCGTGGCGCGCGGGTTCGACGTCTCGAAGGAACTCAGCGGCGTGCTCAAGGCCGCCCATGCCCATCAGGGTGCAGCCTTCGTCGAAATCTTCCAGAACTGCATCGTCTACAACAAGGACGTGTTCGAGGACTTCGCCGCCCCCAAGGGCGCCGAAGCCCGGCAGCTCTGGCTGAAGCACGGCGAACCGATGCTGTTCAACAAGGGCACCCAGGGCATCGCGCTCGACGCCCAGGCGCTCAAGCTCAAAGTCGTCGATGTCGTGGACGGGGATTGGCAGTCCGCCGGCGTCATCGTCCACGACGTCACCAACCGCTCGGTCGCCCACATGCTGGTCGAACTCCCCTTCGGCCCGTTCCCGATGGCATTGGGCGTCATCTACGACGACCCCGCCCCCAGCTACGAATCCGCCGTCCTGACCCAGGACGCCACCGCCCGCGCCGGCAAGTCCGCCGACCTCGCCAAGCTGCTGGCCAAGGGCCAGACGTGGACGGTCGAGGACTGATTTTCACGCAAAGACGCAAAGATGACGGCGCAGGTCGATCTCGAAGGGATTGCCCGCGCCGTCGTTGATTGCGGCTACCAGCTTCACTGCGAACTTGGCCCCGGCCTGCTTGAGTCGGCTTATGAAGCATTGATGGCAGCCGCCTTGCGGCAGTCAGGATTTCGCGTTTCTCGCCAAGTTTCGATCCCCATGAACTTTCGCGGCATCAGGGTCGAAGACGCCTTTCGTGTGGACTTGCTGATCAACGAGAGGTTGATCGTTGAGTTGAAGTCGGTGGAGCGGCTGGCTGCAGTTCACGGGAAACAGTTGCTGACCTATCTCCGCTTGATGGATTTGCCGCTGGGTCTGCTGATCAATTTCGGCCAACCTACCTTCAAGGAAGGCATAACGTCGGGTGGCAAACAATTACCGCGGCTAGATGGTGCCCACATCTGGCGCGATACTCTAACGATGCCGCCGTGGTTCCGTCACCCGCGCGCGCCCTTAGTGCGGCAACCGGCGGTACCGTTCATGCACTGCCCTCTTTGCGTCTTTGCGTGAAACAATTTTCTCCCTTCCTCCTTCCACTCCCTGCCCCCAAAACCATCCCCCCAAACCACTAAAACCCCCTATCACCCCCCAATGACCCGCCCCATCCTCCTCTGGCTCCGCCGCGACCTGCGCCTCGCCGAACAACCCGCGCTCGCCGCCTCCATCGCCACCGGCGCGCCGGTCATCCCGGTCTATGTGCTGGACGACGAAACCCCCGGCGATCGCCGCATGGGCGGCGCCAGCCGCTGGTGGCTGCACCACTCGCTCGCCAGCCTCGACGCGGCGCTGCGCCACTGCGGCTCGCGCCTGATCCTCAGGCGCGGCGCCAGCGACCGGGCACTCGCCGATCTCGCCGAGGAAACCGGCGCCCGCGAAGTCTTCGCGCTGCACCACTACGATCCCTGGCGCGGCAATGCCGGCCGCGGCATCGCCCGCCGGCTGGTGCTGCGGCTGTTCGACGGCAACTACCTGGCGCCCCCCGGCTCCGTGCTCAACGGCTCCGGCAAGCCGTACCGCATCTTCACCCCGTTCTGGCACGCCCTGAGCGCGCGGATGCCACCCGCCCAGCCCCAGCCCGCCCCGGATCACATTCCCGCCCCCGAGACCTGGCCGCACAGCGACACGCTCGCCGAATGGGACCTGCTGCCGACCCACCCCGACTGGGCAAAAGGATTCGCAGCGGAATGGACCCCCGGCGAAGGCGGCGCCCGCCAGCGGCTGGACGACTTCCTCGCCCGCATCGGCGGCTACGACATCGCCCGCAATCTCCCGTCGAGCGAAGGCACCTCCCGCCTCTCCCCCCATCTCCACTTCGGCGAGATCGGCCCGGCCACCGTCTGGTGGGCGACCTCACACCTGCCGGGCGCCGCCACCTTCCTCTCCGAACTCGGCTGGCGCGACTATGCCCAGAGCCTGATCGTCCAGTTCCCCGACTACGGCGAGAAAAACGGCCGCCCGCAATACGACGCGCTGCCCTGGCGCAGCGGCGAAGAGTCCGCGTCCGATCTCCGCGCCTGGCAGAAAGGCCGCACCGGCTACCCGATCGTCGATGCCGGCATGCGCCAGCTCTGGGCCACCGGCTGGATGCACAACCGCGTGCGAATGCTTGCCGCCAGCTTCCTGACCAAGCACCTGCTGATCGACTGGCGCGCAGGCGAGCGCTGGTTCTGGGACACGCTGGTCGATGCCGACTATGCCCAGAACGCCACCAACTGGCAGTGGTCGGCCGGCACCGGCGTCGATGCCAACCAGTTCACCCGCATCATGGCGCCGCTCAGTCAGAGCGCCAAGTTCGACGCCGCTGCCTACATCCGCCGCTGGGTGCCCGAACTTGCCCACCTGCCGGACAGCGAGATCCACGATCCCGCCAGCCGCCCCGCCAGCTATCCCGCCCAGATCATCCCCCACGCCGAAGCCCGCGCCCGCGCCCTTGCCGCCCACGCCACGATCAAGGGCTGAGGCAGCGTGGATCCATTCTGACGACTGTTTACGCCACTACCGGCTCTGCTCACTCTGCGTCTCTGCGTCTCTGCGTGAAACCATTCCCGCGCTGCCGGCCGCAAAAAAGAAAAGAGGTTCACGCAGAGGCCGCAGAGAAGAAAGGGAGCCCGCAGAGATGGAGCGCCCGCTGCTCGCTCATTCCCCATCCGCGACCGCCACACCGAAGGCGTCGTCGCGATGCCAGGGCGCATGGGTATAATCGAGCGACCGCTTGCGCCCCAGTCCTGGACGTTTGGTGGCAGATGCGAGGGGGCAGCTATCCAGCCTCGTCGCACGAAAGCTGCCGTTCCGGACACGACAACGTTGCGGACGCGAAGTTGTCATGACATTGGTCATTGACAGCTTGGAGCTTGCGAGTGGGTAAAACTGTCGAAATCGGCTATCGAGCATTGCCGTTGGCCTACGGGGCAGTGTTTTTTTCGGGAGGGTCGGCATGGCTTTTCTTTGGCCCCGAGACGAGCGGAATAGTGGGCTACCTAACCAGTCGACACTCGTTGTCCGGCATGACAGCGTTAGCATTGGGCGTTGCAATGGCCGGCTTATTCAACTTTTATCTTGTGCGGGCAGCATTTGGCCTATCCGCTGTGCGGGCGGATGACGGCGGGTTGACCGTTTCTGTCGTTCCCTGCCGGAGCTACCGTTATGAGGATTTGGACGACGTCAAGGTCGAAGATGGCTATTTACAAGTGATCCCCAAGGCGACCCCCGTAAGGCGGGTCAAGCTAGAACTCCTCGATGAATGCGACGCCGCCGTTGATCAGATAAGGACCCGACTTCTCAGACGAGAACAGTAGCGTAAGCCCCCCATTATATCCGCTCCCCCAACTTTCCTGTCGCAGGGGAGCCGGATCAGGCGACCTGTTAGCCGCCGTTGGTTCATCATGGCGGAGAGGGCAACTAACCACCAATCTCGGCCGCCTCGGTCACTGCTCAATCTGTCCACCTCGCCTAGGCCTCCCGCCATTCCCCCGGCGCCAGCCCTTCCACTGTCCACTCGCCGATCCGCCAGCGCACCAGCCGCAACGTCGGGTGCCCCACCGCCGCCGTCATCCGCCGCACCTGCCGGTTGCGCCCCTCGCGGAGGGTCAGCGAAATCCAGCAATCGGCCACCGTCTTGCGAAACCGCACCGGCGGATCGCGCGGCCACAGGGCAGGGGCCTCGATCCGCTCGACCTCCGCCGGCAAGGTCATCCCGTCCTTCAGCCGCACCCCGCGCCGCAACGCCTCCAGCGCCGCCCCGTCCGGCTCGCCCTCGACCTGCACCAGATAGTTCTTGGCCGCCTTGAACCGCGGATCGGCAATCCGCGCCTGCAGCCGCCCGTCATCAGTCAGCAGCAGCAGCCCTTCGCTGTCGAGATCGAGCCGCCCCGCCGGATAGACCCCCGCCCGGTCGATGTACTGCGCCAGCGTCGGCCGCTCAGGCGCCCCCGGCTCGGCGGAAAACTGGCAGAGCACGCCAAAGGGCTTGTTGAACAGGACCAGCGCCACCGCTCAATCCTCGCCGAAAGCCAGCGCACCCCGGTTGACCAGCACGGTGACCAACCCCACCGCTGCGTCATCTCCATCGACCGCCAGCCCGCCACACAACCGCTCGGCCAATTCGACAGAACAGCCATAGGCCTCGCCATCGACGAACAGCGTCGCCCGCCCGCCATCGCGAACGAAGGCGAACCGGCTCGCCGGATTGCGCTCCAGCCGCCCGCCCGCCCGCAGGCGCCGGCGCACCTCCGCCTCGCCCGTCGCCTGCTCGGGCCGCCAGTCGATCTCGGGATATTTCGGCTGGCTGACATGCTCCCCCAGCCACCGCGCGAACGCGGCCTTGTCGGCCAGCGCTTCGGTCGCCATCGCATGAAGCCGGTCCAGCGCGGCCGGCGCGATCTCGCACGCATGGGTCTGCGGCCGCAGGTCCGGGTCGGCAAAGCGGTCGTCCTCGCCCAGCCCCTCGGCCACCCGCTCGGCCCAGCCCCGCACCAACTCTTCCCGCGAAGGCGCGCGAAAACCCACCGAATAGGTCATGCAGTCATCGCCCAGCGCCACGCCCTGATGTCCGAACCCCGGCGGCAGGTAGAGCATGTCCCCCGGCTCCAGCACCCATTCGTCCTCGGCGACAAACCCGTCGATCAGATGCAGCGCCTGCCCCGGCACCATCGCCGTAGCCGCATCGCACTTCGCCCCCACCCGCCAGCGTCGCCGCCCAAGCCCCTGCACCAGGAACACGTCATACTGGTCGTAATGCGCGCCCACCCCGCCCTGGTCGACCGCATAGGACACCATGACATCGTCGATCCGCCATTCCGGCACGAAGCGGAACGCCTCCAGCAGCGCCGCCACCGCCGGCACCTGCTGGTCGACCGCCTGCACCAGCAGCGTCCAGACCTCCCCGTCCAGCCCGGCAAACCGCTCCGCATCGAGCGGCCCATGCTCGACCACCGGCCCACTCGCCCGCTGCACCACCAGCCGCGATTCCACCCCGTCCTCGCAAGCCAGCCCGGCCAACTCATCCGGCTCCAGCGGATTCTCCCACGACTGCCAGGCATCGCGCATCAGCAGCGGCCGCTTCTGCCAATGCTCGCGCAGAAACGCATCCGCATCGAAATCGCGCAGGCGCATCACTCGGCCGATTTCGCCGCCCGCCGCTCGCCGATCCGCATGACGATCAGCGAACCCTCGAACAGGACCAGCATCGGCACCGCCAGCATCAGCTGCGAGGCGACATCCGGCGGCGTCATCACCGCCGCCAGCGCGACGATCGCCACGATCACATAGCGCCGCGCCCGGACCAGTTGCGCCCGGCTGACGATCCCCGCCCGGTTCAGCAGCAGCAGCAGCACCGGCAACAGGAAGCTGATCCCGAACACCAGGATGAACTGCATGACGAGGTTGAGATAATCCCCGATCGACGGCAGCGCCTCGACCTCGACCCCACCCCGGTTGCCGCCGAAACCCAGCAGCCAGTGAAACGCGGTCGGCATCACCACATAATAGGCCAGCGCCCCGCCGCTCAGGAACAGCACCGGCGTCGCCACGAGAAACGGCAGGAACGCCCGCTTCTCCTTTGCATACAACCCCGGTGCGACGAACGCCCACAACTGGTTGGCGACGACCGGAAAACTGACGAAACACGCCCCGAACAGCGCCACCTTGAGATCGACGAAGAACCCCTCGTAGAACCCGGTGTAGATCAACTTGCCCTGTCCCGCATGAAACGCCCGCCGCAACGGCTGGACCAGAAAGCCGAAGATCTCGTCGACGAAATAGAGACACACCCCGAACGCCACCGCCAGCGCCAGGATGCAGCGCAAGAGCCGCGCCCTCAGCTCGATCAGATGGTCGAGCAGGGGGGCCTGGGTCTCGTCGATGTCGTGAATTTCGAACGCCATCAGGGCGGCGGCGGCGGGCCGTCCGGCCCCTTGGTCATCGCCGGCGCCGGCATGGCTTCAGGCGGCGATCCCGGCAATGCCTCCACCGTCCCCGGCGGATGCGCGGCCATGATCGCCTCGTTCTGCTTGCGCCAGGTCTCCTCCATTTCCTGCATCTCGGCCTCGCGGATCATCGTCTCGAAGCCGGAGCGCACGTGGCCGGACATGCGCCGCATCTTGCCCATCCACCGCCCGGCGGCGCGCAGCGCCACCGGCAGGTCCTTCGGGCCGATGACCACTACCGCGACGATCGCCGTCAGCAGGAATTCGGATGGAGCGATATCGAGGAACATCGGCGAAACGCCAGACCCTTACGGCTGGCGCGGCGACTCGGGCACGGACTCGCCGTTCAGCGTCGGCTGGGCCGGCGCCCCCGCACCGGGAGGCGCGATCTGCGACGGCGGCGGCGTCACCGGGCGATTGGTCGTCTCGTCGGCCATGCCTTCCTTGAAGCTTTTGATCCCCTTGCCGAAATCACCCATCATCTCGGAAATCCGACCACGGCCGAACAGCACCAGCACGACCAGCGCGAGGATGACCAGGTGGGGAAGCGACAGACCCATGTGAAAACTCCTCAAAGCGAACCAGGCGCGAAAATCACGCCCGTTTCCCCTGTTGCACCCTATCTAGGCGCTTTCCGCCTCGGGTTCCACCCCGTCGCCCATCAAGGCCGAATAAGCCTCGTCCACCGGATCGAGCAGCCCCGCCGCCTTCAATTCCTCGATCCCCGGCAGGTCCTTGCGCGAAGCCAGCCCGAAATGCGCCAGGAACGCCGGCGTCGTCGCATAGAGCATCGGCCGCCCCGGCACCTCCCGCCGCCCCGCCGTCCGCACCCAGCCGGTCTCCAGCAGGACATCCAGCGTCCCCTTCGCCGTCTGCACCCCCCGGATCGCCTCGATCTCCGCCCGGCTCACCGGCTCGTGATAGGCCACAATCGCCAGACACTCCGTCGCCGCCCGCGAAAGCCGCCGCGGCTCCTCATGCTCGCGGCGCAACAGATGCGCCAGATCCGCCGCCGTCTGGAAATGCCACCGCCCCCCACGCTCGACCAGCTCCACCCCCCGCCCGGCGTAGTGCTCGCGCAGGCTGTGGAGCGCAGGCCCCACCTCCATCCCACCCAGATGTGCGGCAATCGCCCCCGGCGTCATCGGCTCGGTCGCGGCAAACAGCGCCGCCTCCACCGCGCGGGCGACCGGGTCGATGCCGTCGCTCGTCACGCAGCGGCTCCCCGAGCTCTTCGTTGGTCAGGATCGACAAGCGATCGTGACGACGCCACCCGCCTTAACCGCAACGGCCCGAACGCCTGCTCCTGCGCGATCTCCGCCTTGCCCAGCCGCGCCAGTTCCAGCGCGGCGACAAAGCTCGAAGCCAGCGCCGAGCGCCGCAACCGCGGGTCGCTCCAGTCCTCGCCATCCGTCCCCCGCACCGGCGGCAGGAAGTCGCGCAGTTCCATCCAGTCCAGCGCCACTCCAAGCAGCGCCGAGACCCGCGCCAGCGCCGAATCGAGCGTCATCACCATCCGCTCGCGCACGACGTGGACCATCGGCTGGCTCCGCTGCCTGACGTCGCCATAGGCCCGCACCAGCGCCAGCCAGTCGCACTGCCAGGCGTTCCTGCGGTCGATCCGCAGCCCCTCCGGCGCCCCGCGGGCAAACACGTCCCGCCCCAGCCGGTCCCGCGCCAGCAGCCGCGCCGCCCCGTCGCGCATGGCCGCCAGCCGCTGCAGGCGCAACTGCAGCCGCAGCGCCAGTTCCTCCGGCGAAGGGTCGGGCTGCGCCTCCTTGGGCAGCAGCATTGCCGATTTCAGGTAAGCCAGCCACGCCGCCATGACGAGATAGTCCGCCGCCAGCTCCAGCCGCATCGCCCCGGCCCGGTCGATATAGGCAAGATACTGGTCGACCAGTTCGAGGATCGAGATCCGCCGCAGGTCCACCTTCTGCCGCCGCGCGAGATCGAGCAACAGGTCGAGCGGCCCCTCCCACCCGTCGATTTCCAGGTAAAGCGCCTCGTCCGGCGTCACCGCCGCGCCGACGCCCTCCCATTCGACCGTGTCCCGATCGCCCTGAGCCTGTCGAAGGGTCACACCGCCTCCAAAGGCCGCGCCAGCGCATCGCGCTCGTGCAGCAAGGCCGCATGGAGCGCCGCGTCATAAGCCGCCGGCACCCGCGTCCCCGCCAGCGCCCGCTCCAGCCGCGCCGCGCTCGCCTCGCCCATCGCCGGCAAACGCCCGGCGATCGCCTCCATGTCGTCCATCTTCGCCCAGCAATTGAGCACCAGGTCGCAACCCGCTGAAATCGCCCGCCCGGCCCGCTCCGGCACGGTTCCCTCAAGCGCCTCCATGTCGATATCGTCGGTCAGCAGCAGCCCGTCGAAGCCGATCCGCCGCCGGATCACCTCGCCCACCACGAACGGCGAAAGCGTCGCCGGGTTCTCGGCATCCCAGGCAGTGAAGCGCACATGCGCCGTCATCGCCACCGGCGCACTGGCCAGCGCCCGGAACGGCTGCAGGTCCCGCTCCAGCTCCGCCTCGCTGGCGGAAACGGTCGGCAGTTCCTTGTGGCTGTCGGCCATGGCCCGCCCATGCCCCGGCATGTGCTTGACCACCCCTTCGACCCCCGCCGCCCGCAACCCCGCCAGAATCCCCCGCGCCAGCGCCGCCACCCGGATCGGCTCGCGCCCCAGCGCCCGGTCGCCGATCACATCATGCGCCCCCGGCTGCCGCACATCGAGCAGGGGCGTGCAGTCCACCGAGATGCCCACTTCGGCCAGGTCCATCCCCAGCGCATGGGCATTCAACCGCGCCGCCTGGATGGCGCTGGCGGGCGCCACCTCGAACAGGCGGTCAAACATCCCGCCCGCCGGGTAAGCCGGCCAGACCGGCGGCTTCATCCGCGCCACCCGCCCGCCTTCCTGATCGATGCAGATCAGCAACTTGTCGCGCCCGTGAATCGCACGCAGGTCATCCGTCAGCGCCCGCACTTGCGCGCGGCTTTCGATGTTGCGCCCGAACAGGATATACCCCGCCGGATCGGCCTCGCGGAAAAACGCCCGCTCGTCGGCGGTCAGGTGGGTGCCGGATAGCCCGAAGATGGCCGGAGTCATCGCCGCAAGGTGGCGCAATCGGGGCGTGGGGGCAACCGGGGGGAGGGGGGTTTTCAACGCATCCCTCCCCAACCGCCACCCTGACTTTCCCCAACATCACCCTGAACCCTCCCCTCCGTCACCTTGAGCCCTCTCCTCCGTCACCCTGAACTCTATCCCCCCGTCACCCTGAACTTGTTTCAGGGTCCATTTCGCCGCAAGATCAGGTGGTTGCTTTGAAGAAGGGAACGCCTGCCATGTCGGATCTCGGCGAGGACCTGATCCCGGCAAAGAAATTCCCAGGACCCAATACGTAATCTAGCGGCTCTCCGAGGCCCCGGTGGTCAAGATCGACAAGCGATCTTGACAGATAGTGCCAAATAGGTTACAAGCCCCGCCCATCCGCTCCAGCCAAAGGCCTTGGGTGTAGCGGTGTTTCAGGCCGGCGTTGCGGGCCGTGGCGCGGAGCAACCGACGCGCGCGCGCAAGCAGCGTCCCCAAGGATGATCGCCGGTGCGTCCGCGCACCAATGTAACGGCAGCGCCACTTTGCGAACCCGGCGCGCTGCCCGCATCATCCCCAAAGGGTCGCGCGGAGCGTCAACAGGCTACCCTCCGCCGGTCGCAACGAAGCCTGCCCGGAATGCACCGAAGTGTTCCTGCGATGGCAAAGGATTCCTGCCCTTGACTGACCCGGCGGCCAAAAACCGACCGGAAGCAGGGCAACTGTCCGCGCCGCATGTCGCAGGCCCACCGTGCATCTCCGTTCCCCGCGCCCACTGCAAGGGCGCCCCAACGCCGGCCTGATGTCATTCAGACCTCGCGTCCTTCCCAGGCGTTACGCCGCACTCGCCAGCGGCCGCAGAACCGTACCCAACCCGGTTCTTCCCGAGCGAATTCGAAAGCGACCGCAGAACCGTCCCCAACCCCGTTCCTCCCGAGCGAAGTCGAGGGACTAGACCGAGCGCCAGCGAGGTCCGCACTTACCGCGAGTCTGACAATGGCAAATATCGACAAGCGATATTTGCAGACGCGCGCTCCACGCGCTTCGCCCCCGGCAATCCCGGTCAAGCTGCCGGAGATAGCTGCCACAAAATAAAAGCAAACTCCTCCGCCGTCTCCTTCAAACTCTCGAACCGCCCGGACTTCCCCCCATGCCCGGCCCCCATGTTGGTCTTCAAAATCAGCTCGTTCCCGTCGCTCTTCAACTCCCGCAGCCGCGCCACCCACTTCGCCGGTTCCCAATACGTCACCCGCGGATCATTGAGCCCCGCCGTCACCATGATCGGCGGGTAATCCTGCCGCTGCACCTGGTCATAAGGCGAATAGCTACGGATCAACTCGAACGCCGCCTTGTCCTCGATCGGGTTGCCCCACTCCGGCCATTCCCCCGGCGTCAGCGGCAGGCTCTCGTCGAGCATCGTCGCCAACACATCGACGAACGGCACATGCGCCACCACCGCGCCCCACAGGCCCGGGTCGGAATTGGCCACCGCCCCCATCAGTTCGCCCCCGGCCGATCCCCCCGAAATCGAGATCCGCCCCGCCGCCGTCAGCCCCTTCTCGCACAAGGCTTTCGCCACATCGACGAAGTCGTTGAACGTATTGCACCGCGCCTCGCGCTTGCCCGCCTTGTACCAGGCCCGCCCCATGTCGTCGCCGCCGCGAATATGCGCGATGGCATAGGCAAACCCGCGATCGACCAGGCTCAACCGCGTCGTCGAAAACCCCGGCTCGATGGCAATCCCATAAGCCCCATAGCCATAAAGATGCAGCGGCCCACCCGGCGCGCGATCCTTCCGGTACATCACACTGACCGGCACCAGCGTCCCGTCCCGCGCCACAATCTCCAGCCGCTCCGTCACATAAAGCGAAGCATCGTAGCCCGAAGGGATCTCCTGGACCTTCAACACCTCCAGCCGCCGGTCCGCGAGATGATAGTCATAGGTCGTCGCCGGGCTGACCATCGATTCATAGCTGAGCCGCAGTGTGTCCACCGCCCACTCCGGATTGTCCCCCAGGCTTGCCTCATAGCTCGCCTCGGGAAACGCGATTACCTCGGAATAGGCCGGATCATCGTAATGCCGCAGCTCGATCCGGTCCAACCCGCGCACCCGCCCCTCGATCACATAGAAATCGCGGAACAGGTCGAACCCGGTCAGGTAGAAATCGTCCGACCCCTCGATCAGCGTCGTCCAGTTCGCCGGATCGCCCAGCGGCGCCGTCGCCAGCCGGAAATTCTCGTGCGTATCGTTGGCATGGATATAGAGCACCCCGTCGCGCTCATCGACATCATACTCCACCCCCGGCACCCGCACCCGGACCAGCAACGGCGGGCTGAGCGGATCATCCGCTGGAATCAGCCGAACCTCGCTGGTCTCATGGTCGCTCGTCCCCACGACCAGCCACTTTTCGTTGGCCGAAAGCGAGGTGCCGACGCGAAACCCCTCGTCATCCTCATGATACAGCTCGACATCGCTCTCCACCGGCGTCCCCAGCCAGTGCAGCCGCGCATTGTCGGTCCGCCAGTTCTCGTTCGCCAGGCTATAGACCAGCGCCCGGTCCCCCGCCGCCCAGACCAGCGAGGACAGCGTCCCCTCGATCACGTCAGGCAGCACCTCCCCGGTCGCGATCACCTTGATCCGCGCGGTAAACCGCTCCGAACCATTGTCATCGACCGACCAGGCCAGCAGCCGCCCGTCCATCGACACCGCGATCGCCCCCAGCCGGAAATAGTCATGCCCCTCGGCCAGCGCCACCTCATCGAGGATCAGCTCGTCCGCACCGCCTGCAACCGGTTTTCGCCACCACTTCTTGTATTCCGCCCCTTCCTCGTATTCGATCCAGTAAAGCCAGTCCCCGTCCTTCTGCGGCACCGAGGAATCGGCCTCCTTGATCCGCCCCCGCATCTCCCTGAACAGCAGGTCGATTTCCCCCTGCCGGTCCTTCATCCGCGCCTCGAACCAGGCGTTCTCGGCTTCCAGATGCGCCAGCACGTCCTTGTCCGCCACCTCCGGATAACCCGGATCGCGCAGCCACGCATAAGGATCATCCACCGTGATCCCGTGGAACGTGAAAGAATGCGGCCGCTTCTCGGCAACCGGGGGCAGGGCAGGGGCGGGGGAGGGGCTGGAATCGCTCATCGCCTGCATCTATGTTCCACACAGGCAGCCGGCAAGCTGCCAGCGGAGAATGGCCGATGCTGATGAACACCCACGAAGCCCGGCTGGCGTCCTTGCGCGAACAGCTGAAGGCGCAAGGGCTGGACGGTTTCGTCATCCCCATCTCCGACGAACACATGAGCGAATACGTCGGCGCCTACGCCCAACGCCTCGAATGGCTGACCGGCTTCAACGGCTCCGCCGGCACCGCCGTCGTCCTAGCCAACAGCGCGGCCATCTTCGTCGACGGCCGCTACACCCTTCAAGTCCGCGACCAGGTCGACCCCCGCCTCTACGAATACCAGTCCGTCCCCGAAACCAGCCCGGCGAAATGGCTCGAAGCCAACGCCCCCGCCAATGCCCGCATCGCCTACGACCCCTGGCTCCACGGCCAGCCCTGGGTCCAGGCCGCCCGCCGCGCCCTCGCCGCCACCGGTGGCCAGCCGGTCCCGCTCACCAGCAACCCCATTGATGCAATCTGGTCCGACCAGCCCGCCCCCTCGTCCGCCCCCGCCTATCCCCACCCCCTCGAACTCGCCGGCCAACCCGCATCCGAAAAGCGCGAGGCCATCACGCAATGGCTGGCCGATCACCGCTGCGACGCCGTCGTCATCGCCGCGCTCGATTCCATCGCTTGGCTGTTCAACCTGCGCGGCAGCGATGTCGCCTGCACCCCCGTCGCGCTCGCCTTCGCCCTGGTCCACGCCGATGGCCGCGCCGAACTCTACATCGACCCGGCCAAAGTCACCGACGAACTGCGCCACCACCTCGGCCCGGAAGTCGAAGTGCGCCCCCGCGCCGCCTTCGCCCCGGCGCTGGCCGAACTCGCCGGTCAGCGCGTCGCCGTCGACCCTGAACGCTGCGTCGCCGCCATCTTCAACGCGCTCGCGGATGCCGAAGTGGTCGAACTGCGCGACCCCACCGTGCTCCCCCGCGCCACCAAGAACCCGGTCGAACAATCCGGCCACCGCGCCGCCCAGGCCCGCGACGCCGCCGCCATGGCGGGCTTCCTCCACTGGCTCGCCACCGAAGCCCCCAAAGGCAATCTCGACGAACTGACCGCCGCCGCCCGCCTGCACGATTTCCGCCGCCAGACCGGCCAGTTGCGCGATCTCTCGTTCGAAACCATCTCCGGCGCCGGTCCCAACGGCGCGATCGTCCACTACCGGGTCAACCCGGAAACCAACCGCCGCCTCGAACCAGGCAGCGTCTACCTGGTCGATTCCGGCGGCCAATATCCGGACGGCACCACCGATATCACCCGCACCGTCTGGATCGCCGGCAGCGAACCCCCCGCCGAGGTCAGGGACCGCTTCACCCGCGTGCTCAAGGGCCACATCGCGCTCGCCACCGCCACGTTCCCCCCCGGCACTAACGGCAGCCAGCTCGATACGCTCGCCCGCCAGTATCTCTGGGCCGCCGGGCTGGACTATGCCCACGGCACCGGCCACGGCGTCGGCAGCTTCCTCGCCGTCCACGAAGGCCCCCAGCGCATCGCCAAGGCCGCCGGCGGCCAGGCCGGCACCGGCCAGGAACTGCTGTCGGGCATGATCCTGTCCAACGAACCCGGCTACTACGAGACCGGCGCCTTCGGCATCCGCATCGAAAACCTGCTGCTGGTCATCGAGCGGGAGCTGAACGGCGCCCGCTTCCTCGGCTTCGAGACCCTGACCCACGTGCCGATTGATCGCACCCTGGTCGAACCCGCCCTGCTGACGCCCACCGAAATCGCCTGGTGGAACGCCTACCACGCCGGCGTGCTCGCACTCGTCGGTCCCCGCGTCGTCGGCGAGGCCCGGGCCTGGCTCGAAGCCCAATGCGCCCCGCTGTGACCGATCGCGAACGACAAATTGCGACACTAAATCGCCAAGGCGGCATACCAACGCGACAGCGCGCGCCTATATCCCCCAGCGAAGGCCGCGCGTCGTCCGCCGCATCCCTGTCCCCCCTTCACGGCAGGCGGCGCGCGACCTTCATCGGGGGCGGATCGTTTTCTGAAAGGGATCTTCGCATGAACCTGCTCACCCTCGGCCTCTCCGCCGCCGCGTTGACCGCTGCCGGTCTCGCGCATGCCCAACCTGTCCCGGCCCAACCTGCCCCGCCCCGCGAAGTGCCCCGCGAGCAGGCAAAGGCCGGCGCCGAAAAGCTGTTCGCGGCGATGGACCTCAATCACGACGGCAAGCTCGACGCCACCGATCGCGAGGTCAGGCTCGGCCGCATGTTCGACCGCATCGACGCCGACCACGACGGCAAGATCACCCAGGCGGAATTCCTCGCCGCCCATCGCGATGGCGCCGAACACCACGGGGAAACGCCCGGTCCGGCCGGCATGATGCGGGCCCGTGCGCTCGGCATGGGCGCCGAGATCCTGCGCGAGGCCGACCCCCAGCGCAGCGGCACCGTCAGCCACGACGCCTTCATCTCCACCGCGCTCGCCCTGTTCGACCGCACCGACGCCAACCACGACGGCAAGGTCACCCCCGAGGAGCGCCGCGCCGCCATGGCCGGCAGGATGGGCAGACCCGGCGGCGGACATCGCATGGGCGGCCACGCCATGGGTGGCATGGACATGCACGATGACGACATGATGCCGCCGTCCGGGGAGTGAGCGACCCGCGATGAACGCGCCATCCGCCGTCCAGGCCAGCCCGCTCCATATCCTGCTCGTCGATGACGAGGCGAGCCTGCGCGAGCCGCTCGGCGGCTACCTCGGCCGCCAGGGCTTTACGGTCAGCGAAGCCGCCAGCGCCGTCGATGCCCGCGCCGCCTTGCGCGCCGGCGAGATCGATCTCGTCCTGCTCGACGTGATGATGCCCGGCGAGGACGGCCTGTCGCTGTGCCGCCACATCGTCGAGGCGCACGACCTGCCGGTCATCCTGCTGACCGCGCGGGGCGAGGCGACCGACCGCATCGTCGGCCTCGAAATCGGCGCCGACGATTATGTCGTCAAGCCGTTCGAGCCGCGCGAACTGGTCGCCCGCATCCGCTCGGTCCTGCGCCGCGCCGCCCGCAACGCCGCCGGCACCGATGCCGGCGGCGACGAGGACTACCAGTTCGACGGCTGGCGGCTCGATCCGCTGAAGCGCCGCCTGTCCGATCCCGAAGGGGCGATGGTGTCGATCTCCTCGGTGGAATTCCGCCTGCTCAAGGCCTTCCTCGACCATCCGCGCCAGGTGCTCGATCGCGATCGCCTGCTCGACATGGTCCAGGGCCGCGAAGCCCATCTGTTCGACCGTGCGGTGGACAACCAGGTCAGCCGCCTGCGCCGCAAGATCGAGGTGGACAGCCGCAACCCGCAATTGATCCAGACCGTCTGGGGCGGCGGCTACATGCTCGCCGCCGATGTTCGCCGGGTGCCGGCCAGCTGATGCCGCACTGCCCGCTGCCGGGTCAGACACCGGGGCAATGACCACGCGCAGCCGCCTCTGGCCCTCCAGCCTCAAGGGTCAGGTCCTGCTGGCCCTCGCGCTGGCACTGCTGCTGGCGCAGACCCTCGCCGCCATCCTGCAATACCAGGTCCAGCTCGAACGCCGCCGCGATTCCCAGACCCACATGCTCGCCTTCCGCTTCGTCAGCGTCTGGCGCGGCAACGCCCCTGCCACCGTCGGCAATGCCGCCGCCGGCAACGCCACCGATGCCGCCTTCCGCGCCTTGCGCCCGCGCCCGGAGCCGGGCTTCGCCCCCCAGCCGCAGGATCGCCGGCTGCCGACATCCGAAAACGAGCTGCGCCGCATCCTCGCCGAACTCGGCATCACCGTGGCCGATGTCGCCGTGCTCGAACGGCCGGCCGCCCGCGATGCCGTCGCCCTGGGGGCCTTGTCCGCCCGCGCCGCCCTGCTGCCGCGCGACCCCGGCCAGGCGACCCCGGAACGCATCCTCGTCGCCGCCGTTCGCCAGCGTCCCGGCGGCGTCTGGCTCGTCGCCCGTGCCCTGACCCCGCCGAACGCGCCCTATCAGCTGGCGGTTCTCGTCACCCAGACCCTGATCATCTACGCGGTCCTGGTCAGCGTCATGGCGCTGGTCGTCCGGCGCATCACCCAGCCGCTCGCCGCGCTGACCGGCCGGCTCGAACGCTTCGCCAGCGATCGCACCGTCGAGGGTCAGCTGGAGCCGGAAGGCCCGGACGACCTGCGCCGGCTGATTGCCGCGCACAATGCCATGGAAAGCCGCATCGCCGCGCTGCTCGACGAGAAGGACGTGATGCTCGGCGCCATCGGCCACGATCTCAAGACTCCGCTCGCCGCCCTGCGGGTCCGCATCGAATCAGTCACCGACGATGCCGAGCGCGCCCGCATGGCCGAGATCATCGAGGACCTCGCCCGCTCGCTCGACGACATGCTCTCGCTCGCCCGGGTCGGCCGCCCGACCGACCGGCTGGAGGCAACCGAACTCTCCGCGCTCGTCGCCGCCGTGGTCGAGGAGTTCGAGGACATGGGCGAGCCGGTCGAACTGGCCGACACCAGCCGCGTCGTCCTGCGCCTGCGCCCGACCTGGCTTCGGCGGGGCCTGCGCAACCTGATCGCCAATGCCGTCCGCTATGGCGGCAACGCCCGCATCTCGGTGGCGCGCGAAGGCGACCTGGCGGTGGTGCGCGTCGAGGATGACGGACCCGGCCTGCCGGAGGCCGATCTCGACCGCATGTTCCAGCCGTTCACCCGCGGCGAGCCCTCGCGCAACAGCGGCACCGGCGGCGCCGGGCTGGGCCTGACCCTGGCCCGCGCCGTGGCCGACCAGCACGGCGGCACCCTGACTCTGGCCAACCGCCTCGATCCCGGCGGCGCCATCACCGGCCTGACCGCGACCCTCTCCCTGCCCCTCGCCTGAACTCAGGGCAGGCGCACGCGCACCCCGGCCCACACCGTGCGCGGCGCGCCGAGGTCGGTCGAACCGAACTGCGCGCTCTGGAAGCGGGTGACGACCCGCGCATCGGTCAGGTTTTCCCCGCGCAACACCAGGCTCACCGACCCCGCCACCGGCACCTGGACGAATGCGCCCAGGGTCGTCGCCGCCGGCAGCGTGTCGAGATTCTGGTCATCCTCGAACTGCGCCCCGGTATGCCGCACCGTCAGCGCCAGGTTCCAACCGGCCAGGTTCGACCCGGGACGCGGCCGCCAGGCCACAGTCGCGCTCGCCGCCAGTTTCGGCGTCTGCGCCGGCCGCAAGCCGTCGAGCGCGACGGCAACGCCGCTGGCCCGCACGGTGGCATCGGTCCACGCCAGCGAGCCATCCAGGCTCACCGGCCCATGCGCCAGATGCGCCGTCGCCTCGATCCCGCGCGCCCGGATCGCATCGACGTTCATCCGCTGTCGGGTATTGGCGGCAGTCGTCACATTGGCGATGGCGTCGTCGAGCCGGTCGGAGAATGCCGTCAGCGACAGCAAAACCCCGTCCGTTGGGGCAAAGTCGAACCCCGCCTCGACCCCGCGCAGGTGCTCGTTCTTGAGGCCCGCATTGGCCAGCGTCGTCACCGGAAACACGGCGAAGCGCCGGTAGAGTTCGTTCAGTGTCGGCTGGCGGAAATTGGAATAGCCGGCCACCCGCAGCGCCAGCCCATGGCCCAGCGCCAGCAGCGCCCCCGCCCGCCAGCTCGCCTCCCAGCCCGACCGGTCCGGGCAGCCGGCGACCGGGCAGGGCAGCACATCGGCTGCTGCCGTGCTGGTCGATCGCCCGGCCGAAATCGTCCACCGGTCCGCCCGGACCCCGCCGGTCAGCGTCAGCGCGCCCATCCGCCAGTCGTCCTCGACATAGAACCCGACGTCGCCATTGCGCCCGCCGGCCTCGCGCCGCGCCGTCACCAGCCCCGAGGTCGCGTTGTAGCTTTCCTCATGCGTGCTGCCGCTGCCGATCCGCGCATCCGCACCGATCCGCGCCGTGTGCCCGCCCCCCACCGGCGGCCGCACCTCCAGCTTGCCGCCCCAGCCGGTCGCCGGCGTGCGGTACTGGTTCAGCGTCGGCCGATAGGTGGTTGAGGATATCGTTACGCTGTCGAACCCGCGCGCCTGCAGATAGGCCAGCGCATCGAACTGCCAGCGCCCCCGGCCGACCACCCGCACGCTCGCATCCTGGCCTTGCACGCCGGTATCCCCGCCGGCAAACCGCAGCACCCGCCGGTCGCCGAAGGCGAGCCCGCGCGCCTGCAGCTCGATGTCCGGCGCCACCGGCACCACCGCCCGCGCGCCCGTAGACCACGATTCGTAAGCCGCCCGCACACTGGCGGCGACCCTCTGCTCGGGCGGCGTCGTCCAGAACCCCTGGCCCCGCTCCCACCGCCAGGTGACCACGGCAAACCCGTCGCCCAGCCTCGGCGCCAGCGTGCCGGAAAGCTCGCTCTCGCCCCGGTCGTTGCCCAGCACCGAAAGGTTGAGTAGCCCCAGTTCGCCCGCGCCCGCGCTTTCCAGCCCCAGCACGCCGGCGACCGCGCCGGCACCGAACGCCCCGGACCCGCCGCCCCGGATCACCCGCACCGCCGCCAGTCGTTCCGGCGCCAGCGCGGAAAACGGCACGTAGCCGAAAAACGGATCGGCCATCGGCACCCCGTCGAGCAGGACCAGCGCCCGGCTCGCCGCGTTGCCGCCCAGCGCCCTCAGCGTCGCCCCCTGCGCCGATGGATTGGACGACCGGCTGTCCGACCGGCGAAACTGCTGGAACCCCGCGACATTGGCCAGCCCGTCCTCGATCCGCCCCGAAGGCGCCTCGGTCAGCGTCTCGCGCGAAATGGTCTGCACGTCATAGGCCGGCGTCGCCGGCGTATCCGCCAGGCCACGGCCGGTCACGACGATTTCATCGGGTGCGTCCGCCGCCCGGGCCGCTGGCGAGAGGGCGGCCGCGATCAGCGCGGCAAGCGGCAGGTTGGCAACGCGAAGCATCGCGCGCCTTTGCGGGCGCGGGGCGCCGGAATCAAGCGGAACCCGGATCGTCCGCCGGTTCAGCCCTTGCGCAGGCGAGGGAGCGCCAGCCCGCTGTCGCTCCCGGCGCCCAGCAGCACGTCCAGCCGCAACACCATGATCAGCGCCCCGTCCGGTCCGGGCGCGATCCCCTCGATGAACCCGGCTATCCGCGCGTCCTGCAGCGCCGGCGGCGGCTGCAACGCCGCGCCGTCGATCTCCACCAGGTCGGAAACGCTCTCGGCAAGAATGCCGCTGCTCTGCCCCGCCACCTCGACGACGATGATCGCATGGCGCTCGCTCGCCACCGTGCCGGGCCAGCCGAACCTGATCGCGACATCGAACACCGGGATGATCGAGCCCCGCAGGTTCGCCACGCCGACGACATGCTCCGGCACCCCGGGAATGCGCGTCACCGGCGACCAGGCGCGGATCTCGCGGATCACCGCGATGTCGATGCCGAACGCCTGGTGTTCGATGGCGAAAGTGATGAGCTGGCGCTGCATGAACGCCGGCCTACCCCGAACCGCCTGGCCGGGGCAAATCGAAACTCGGCGAGCCGCATCAACGCCGGCACCTTACACGACGCCGGTGACCAACCCCAGCTGCATCGCCTCGCCCGCCTCGACATACCAGTCATGGTGCGCCCGCTCGCGCACCTCGTCGAGCGTGAGGTCGGATTGCGCGATGATGTTGGCGAACCCCTCCTCCTCGATGCGGATCGATTCCTCGATCTCGGCGAGCGATGCCTTCAGCGTCGCGATGCAGGAGCGCAGCGGGCCCTTGATGCCGATCGTCTTCTCGATCTGCCGCTCGTGGATCAACAGCCGCGTGCCATGGGTCAGCCAGCGGTTCTCGCGCCGGAAGTAGGACATGAACGTCGCCCCCGCCGAGTAGACCGCCACCCGGCCCAGGAACAGGACGTTGTTCCCCGCCGTCTGGCAATGCAGCCGGACGTCCTCGCCCATCACCCGCCCGACTTCGGGGTCACCGCCCAGCGTGGTGATGGCGATGGCGAACTCGCCAGCCGGCGGATTGTCCATCACCGAGCGGAAGCTGGCATACATGCCATAATCGACCGGGCCGTACAGCCTGATCGCCGGCATCAGCAGGGCAGGGGGCACAGGTTGCGACACGGGGGTGGCATTCGATGGGTCGATCGTCTCGGTCATGCAGGGCTCGCTTGTGGGGGAGTGGAAGAATCGTTTGGCGTTGAACTGACATGGGAAATCGCCCGGGTGGTTGCCGCCACCGCCGCGGCGCGCACCGCCTGGCGGTCCACCCCGCGCGACAGCGTCCACCAGCGCACCACCGCATGAAGCCCGTCGGCGGCAATTGACTGGCCCACCAGCTCCGGCTTGGGTTTGTCGAGCACGCCCTCGACCTTGCCGAGTTCGGCGGTCACGCTCTCGCCGATCGCCTCGACGGGCTGGTCCGGCGCCAGCACCACCGCGAGCTCGTCACGCCGCTGGGAATTGGCGGTGTTGATCGTCACTGGCGAGGTGTAGAGCAGCGAATTGGGCACCGCGACCCGGCGGCCATCGGCGGTGCGGATGATCGTCGCGCGCGCCTCGACCCGCTGCACCGTGCCCTCGTACTTGTCCATGGCGATGACATCGCCGGCGCGGAATGGCCGGTTGATGACGATCAGCACTCCGGCGAACAGGTTCTGCAGGATGTCGCGGAAGGCAAAGCCGATCGCCACCGATCCGAAGCCCAGCGTCGAAAGGATGCCCGAGGGCGAGACACTGGGAAAGATGATCGCGGTGGACACCAGCAATCCCAGCAGCATGATGGTGAACGTCGCGATCGAGGACAGCAACTCGCCCAGGTCGTCGCGATTGTGCCGCCGGGTGATGCTCTTGATCCAGCGCCGGATGAGCCGGGTCAGGAGCCATACCAGCCCCAGGAAAACCGCCGCGCCCAACAGGTTGGGCAACTGCATGAAGAAGGAGTTCCAGATGCTGACCAGTTTGGCCTGGATCAGCCGATAGGGGTCGAAGAAGCGTTCCGGCATGTACCCTCGCAAGTTTCGCCCCGGCAAACCCCCCATCTTGTGCAGTGAGGCAATCGCCGATCGGTTGCCCGGTTCCCGCAGCCAAACGAAAACCCCCCGCCGGCCTGAGCCAACGAGGGGTTCGAGAGGGGCGCCACCGAGACGGGGGGGGAAGGTTCGGTGGTGTATCGGTAATACGTTCCGGCCCGGAACCGGTTCCGGCCACCGCAAAATTATTTACACGGCGCGAAAGGCACCATCCTGGCCTGCGTCGCGGATCGTCGCCCTCAGATCGTCGATGCCATAAGGCTTGGTTACTACGGCCGCCGGCGGAAACCCGATGCCCAGTGCTTCCGGCCCGCCATAGCCGCTGGCGTAGATGAACCGCACGCCGCGCTCCACCAGCGATTTGGCCACTGCCTGGCTGGTCTCGTGCCCCAGTTCGATATCGAGCAGCGCGAAATCGTAGGCATGGGCGTCAAGCAGCCGCAGCGCTGCTGCCACCGAACCGGCGACATCGCATGCCTCGGCGCCGAGCTGCTGGACGATCTCCTCGGCCTCCATCGCGATCAGCATGTTGTCCTCGACCACCAGCACCCGTCCGGCAAGCGTGGCTCCGTCCGCCTTGCCGTCGCCTGTCGCAGGGGCCTCGTCGGCCGCCGGTGCATCTGCCAGGTCGATCAGCAGACCGAGCATCGCCGCGAACACCTCCAGCGCCCGCCTGGCCGCGAACGGCACCGTTCGGGGTTCGCCATGGCTGCAGGCGATCGCCCCCCAGGTCTCGCCGGCACGGCGCAAGGGCAGCGAGACCAGCGCCCGCGCCCCGAAAACGGCCAGCGCCTCCTTCTCCTCCGGCGTCGCGACACCCAGGCCGCACGCCGCCAGATCCGGCGCAAGGCTGCCGGGCGTGCCGAGAATCGGCACTCCCGCTGCATCGCAGTCTGCGATCATGCGCGGCTGAGCGCCGGCCGGAAGCGCCGCATCGGGCATTGGCCCGAACATGAGCGGCGCGGTGCCCGCCGCGCCGCCGCTGACACTTTCGGCGATCACGCTGCCCATTCCGCGCGCGCCCAGACGCAGGACATGCACCCGTTCGAACCCGGTCAGCGCCCGCACATCCCGGGCTGCCGCCGCGCACAGTTCGGCCAGCGATCCCGCCATGCGCAAGCCTGCCGCCATGCGCAGCACGGTGCCGCCATGGTCGCGCTGCGGGCCGGCCGGCTCGCATACCAGCAGCCAGCCACGGCTCAGGGCACGAAGCGACGCATCGACCCGCTTGTCGTCAGCCGCCAGCGCCAGACCCTGCAGCCGTTCGTCCGAGACTCCACCGACCGGTCCGAGCAGTTGCGCCCGCGAACGGATCTCGTGCAGCGCCTCGGCGGCAATCGCTCCATGCGCGGGCCGGCCGATCAGGTCGGCTGGCGCGTGCCCCAGCAGTTCGGCGCAGTTCGCCGACAGGTGGCTGATCGACCAGTCCGGCGCGAACCCCACCAGCCACACCTGCGGCGGAACGGCTGCGGTGAACACCGCCGGATGGCTGGCGGGCGGTTCGGTCAAGGACAGGGGCGCCGCAGCCACTATCGCGCCGCGAAACAGCGGGCTGAAGGGCCGCAGCGGCGGCGCGAGGCGAAAGCAGGCCACATCATCGCAAAACATCCGCGCAATCGGGTCAAACGGTTGCCCAAGCGCACGCCTGCCCGGGAAACCGTATCTTATCATACCCACCCGGCATGTCTGTGCAGAAGTGGACCTTTGCGGGAACCTTTTCAACCGCATCCGCATTTCCAGCGGCGCAGACGGAATGCGGCGGGGTCGCAATTCCATGAAAAGACAAGGAACGCGCCAATGGCCACACCGCATCACCCCGCCGCCACGCCGCTCTCCGGCAGCAATCTGCTCGCCGCACTGCGCGAGTCCGACCGTGAGATTCTCGCCTCGCGCCTCGTCGAACAGACCCTGCCGCGCGGCCATGTCCTGTGTGACGCCGGCGATTCGGTCCGCCATTGCTACCTACCCCGGTTCGAAGCGGCGGGCGCCTTCGTCGTGCTGATGGAAACCGGCTTCGCGGTCGAAACCGCCGTGGTCGGCCGGGAAGGGGCGCTGGGCGGGATCGTCAGCCGCGGCCATGTGCCGGCCTTCGCCCGCGCCACGGTGCTGGTGCCGGGCAGCTTCTACCGGATCTCGGCGGCCGATCTGGAGGCCGCCAAGGACGCCTCCCCCGCGATCGGCGCCCTGTTCACCCGCTATGCCGATTGCCTGGTCGCCCAGGTGTTCCAGGCAGTGGCCTGCAATGCCAGCCACACGATCCTGCAACGCGCCGCCCGCTGGCTGGTCGCGGCGGTCGAGCGGGGCAGCACGCCGGAAATCCTGCTGACCCAGGAACAGTTCGCCGGCCTGCTCGGCGTCGGGCGCAGCTACGCCAGCCGAGTGATCCAGCAGCTCAAGGGCGAAGGCCTGGTCGCCACCCGCCGGGGCGCGCTGCGGATCAGCGACTACGACGCGCTCAAGACCCGCGCCTGCGATTGCAACAACGCCGTGCGCGAGCATTTCGATAGAGTACTCGAAGGCGTCTATCCCCCCGAACCCGACATCTGATCGACCGCACTCCGGTCGACGGCGGCGCCGGGTCCACCCCGGCGCCGCCGCCCTGGTTCAAAGATGGCCGGTGCACATCGCCAGCAGCAGGATCAGCGGAATCGGAATGCCGATGACCCAGAGGAGAATGGAGCGCATGTCGTTGTTCCCTTCTGAGGGCGTGGCCGGCCCCGAAGGGCCGGATCGGCCGGTAAGTCCTTGGCCTGCAGTTGCGCACAGGCCCGGGAAATACGCGCGAAGGGGGTCAGGCGTTCCGCTCAGGCCGCCATGCGCATGCCCGAACGGCCGGCCGCGTCGCCTGTCGCCATGCGGAACCGCGAGATATCGTCTTCCAGTTGCCGCGCTTCTTCGGAAAGACTGCGCGCCGCCGCCGTCGCCTGCTCGACCATGGCCGCGTTCTGCTGGGTCACCCGGTCCATGCCGGTCACCGTCGTGGTCACCTGCTGCAGGCTGTCCGCCTGACGTCCGGCGTTCGCCGCGATCCGGGCGATGCCCTCGCTGACTTCGGCCACCTGCTCGACGATATGCGCCAGCAAGGTGCCGGTCTCGCCGACCAGCGTCACACCCTGAGCGACCTGGGTGGTCGAGGCGCCGATCAGCCGCTTGATGTCCTGGGCCGCATCGGCCGAACGCTGGGCGAGCGCGCGCACCTCGGTGGCCACCACGGCAAAGCCCTTGCCCGCCTCGCCCGCCCGCGCCGCCTCGACCCCGGCGTTGAGCGCGAGGAGGTTGGTCTGGAAGGCGATCCCGTCGATGACGTTGATGATCTGGGTGATTTCCTGGGCCGAACGCTCGATCGCCGCCATCGCTTCGACCGCCCGTCCGACCACGGCGCCGCCTTCGGTCGCCTCGCCATGGGCGCGGCTGGCGGCGTCGTGGACGCTGCCCACCCCGTTCGCGGTCTCGCGCACCATCGCGCTGACCTCGCGCAGCGCCGCCGCCGATTCCTCGACATTCGCCGCCTGGTTCTGGTTGCGCCGCGCCAGGTCGTCGGAGGCGCAACGGATCTCGCTGGCCCCGGCCGAAACCCGCTCCGCCGCCGCCAGCACCCCGGTCAGCACGCCGGCCAGCGCCTCGACCGAGCGATTGAAGGTCAGCCGCAGGTTCTCGTATTCGCTGGCAAACGCCACGTCGATCCGGTGCGACAGGTCGCCGCCGGCCATCGCCTCCAGGCCTTCGCCGAGCGAGGTCACCACCAGCGCCTGCTGCGCCGCCGCCTCGCGCCGGGCGATCCCGGCTTCGCGCAGCGCCAGCGCCGCCTTCTGGATCGCGCCGATCTCGTCCTGCGTGCGCGGCTCATCGAGTTCGACCGCGAAATCCCCGCCGTTCATCCGCTCCAGGTGGCCAGCCACCGTGCCGATCGGGGTGACGACCTGCCGTCCGAGCTGCCGCAGCAGCGCCAGCAACATGCCGCCGAACAGCAGCGTGACCGCACCCAGCGCCAGCAGTGAGAGCCACGAAAGCGTCTGCGCCCGCCGGCTGACCTCGGCCATGGCGTTTTCCATCCGCGTGGCTTCCCTGGCCTGCGATGCTTCCAGTGCCCGGAATGCCACGTCGAAATCGCCCAGCATCGTCTCCGCCCTGGCCGGATCGCTCTGCGCGGCATGGGCGATGGCGCGGGCATTGGCGGTATAGTCGGCAAGTTCTCCGGCGATCGTCGCCAGCCCGGCCTTCGTCGCGCCATCGAGCGGGAGCCGCCGGTTTGCCTCGACCGCGCGGCGCATCTCTCCGCTGAACTCCTCGACCTCGCCGACCGCCCCGTCGCGCTCCTTCACGTCACCCCGGATCGCGCCATGCAAGGTACGGAACACGGCGCCGCGAATGGCGTCGTGCTGCATGTCGGCTTCCATGTGGTTGTGAATGGCCGTCGCCATGAGCCGCTGCTTGTCGGCGGCATCGGCCAGGCTCCGCTCCATTCCCAGCGTCACCGCCGCCTGGAGCAGAAATGCCCCCGCCAGCAGAAATCCCCCCGTCCTGATTCGCCGTCCGATGCTCATGCCTGTCGCGCCCTTTGCTGGGTGGCACCGTACCGCAACCGGCCAGTGCCCATCGATTGTGCAATTGCGAATAACAGGGCGTGGTCAGTGGATTGCTACCGACAGGTTAGGCAATTTTCCGCAACGTTGTCGAAAATCAGATCGATTGCCCGGGTCGAATTATGAACGAGAAACGGCCCGCCGTGCATATTTATGCGCGGCGGGCCGTCCAGGTCGCGGATTGCGTTAAGGTTATCGCTTCGCCGCGCTGCCAAGCCGATGATAGAGGTTGGAGAACTTGGCAGTGCCCTCCTTGTCGACGTTGTTCTGCAGGTAGAACAGCACGGCTTCGCGGATCAGGTCGAAGTCCTGGGTCGAGAGCACGGCACGGGCACGTTTCGGTTCGGTGGTGTTCGCTTCGCTCATGATCATTCTCCTCGGCCTCGTCCGGTCGGGTCAGGCCGCAAATTGGTTCATGGTGTTGTGGGCGCCGCCGGCTTTCAGCGCGGCCTCGCCGGCAAAGTATTCCTTGTGGTCGTCGCCGATGTCCGAGCCGGCCATGTTCTGGTGCTTGACGCAGGCGATGCCCTGGCGGATCTCCTGGCGCTGCACGCCCTTGACGTAGCCCAGCATCCCCGCCTCGCCGAAGTATTCCTTGGCCAGGTTGTCGGTGCTGAGCGCCGCGGTGTGGTAGGTCGGCAGGGTGATCAGGTGGTGGAAGATGCCGGCCTGCGCCGCCGCGTCACGCTGGAAGGTGCGGATGCGCTCGTCGGCCTCGATGCCGAGATCGGTGGCATCGTAGTCGGCGCTCATCAGCTTCGCCCGGTCGTAGGCCGAGACGTCCTTGCCGGCTTCGACCCAGGCATCGTAGACCTGCTGGCGGAAGTTCAGCGTCCAGTTGAACGAGGGCGAGTTGTTGTAGACCAGCTTGGCATTGGGAATGACCTCCCGGATGCGCGAAACCATCCCGCCGATCTGGCCGATATGCGGCTTCTCGGTCTCGATCCACAGCAGGTCCGCGCCGTTCTGCAGCGCATGGATGCAGTCGAGCACGCAACGGTCCTCGCCAGTGCCCGAGCGGAACTGGAACAGGTTCGAGGGCAGGCGCTTGGGCCGCAGCAGCTTGCCGTCGCGGCTGATCAGCACGTCGCCATGGCCGAGGTTGGCGGCATCGACCTCCTCGCAGTCGAGGAAGGCGTTGTACTGGTCGCCGATGTCGCCCGGCTCCTTCACGAAGGCGATCTGCTTGGTCAGCCCCGCGCCCAGCGAGTCGGTGCGGGCGACGATGACGCCGTCGTCGACGCCCAGCTCCATAAACGCATAGCGAACCGCGCGGATCTTGGCGATGAAGTCCTCGTGCGGCACAGTGACCTTGCCGTCCTGGTGGCCGCACTGCTTTTCGTCCGAGACCTGGTTCTCGATCTGGATGCAGCAGGCGCCGGCCTCGATGAACTTCTTGGCCAGCAGGTAGGTCGCCTCGGCATTGCCGAAGCCCGCATCGATGTCGGCGATGATCGGCACGACATGGGTCTGGAACTCGTCGATCTTGTGCAGCAGGCGATGGGTGTTGACCGCGTCGCCGGCGTCCTTGGCCGCATCGAGCTCGCGGAACAGGCCACCCAGCTCGCGGGCATCGGCCTGGCGCAGGAAGGTGTAAAGCTCCTCGATCAGCGCCGGAACGCTGGTCTTCTCGTGCATTGACTGGTCGGGCAGCGGCCCGAACTCGCTGCGCAGCGCCGCGACCATCCAGCCCGAGAGGTAGAGGTAACGGCCCTTGGTGGTGCCGAAGTGCTTCTTGATCGAGATCAGCTTCTGCTGCCCGATGAAGCCGTGCCAGCAGCCGAGCGACTGCGTGTAGTTCGCCGGGTCGAGGTCATAGGCGGCCATGTCGGCGCGCATGATCTTGGCGGTATACCGGGCGATGTCGAGCCCGGTGCGGAAGCGGTTCTGCAGCCGCATGCGCGCCACGCTCTCGGCCTCGATCCCGCTCCAGGTCGGGGCGCTGGGCGCAATCGCCGCGCGGGCTTCGTGGATCGTCTGGCTGTAGGTCATGGCTGCTACTCCGCAGGAAAACTTGGGTGAGCCGCCCCTACGCCTCGCGCCCGAGTCGAAAAATCGCCTGCGGAGTGCGGTTGAAAGACTTTACATCTTTCGTTTGTAATGATGTAAGAAATCGACAAGGAGATCTGTGCAGATGGCCGAAACCCGCCCGCTCTACCTCGGCCCCCGCCTCAAGCGCCTCCGCCGCGAACTCGGCTTGACCCAGCAGGCCATGGCCGACGACCTCGAGGTCTCGCCCAGCTACATCGCGCTGATCGAACGCAACCAGCGCCCGGTCACCGCCGAACTCCTCCTCCGCCTCGCCCGCAGCTACCGCCTTGATGTCACCGACCTCGCCGGCGAGGACAGCAACGACTACGCCCGCCGCCTCACCGATGTCCTGCGCGATCCCCTGTTCGCCGAGATCGACCTCCCCGCGCTCGAAGTCGCCGATCTCGCCGCCAGCTTCCCCGGCATCTCGGAGGCCCTGCTCCGCCTCCATCATGCCTATTTGCGCGAACAGGCCGCGCTCGCCGAGCAGGGCGAAGGGCAGGGGGGTGGGGGAAACGGAGTCGTGGCCGATCCCGTCGTCCAGGCCCGCGCCTTCGTCACCGCTCACCGCAACCACTTCCCCACGCTCGACAACAAGGCCGAATCGATCGCCGAAAAGGTCGCTGAAGCCGGCGGCCTGCAACCTTATCTGGCCAAGGCTCACGCCATCCGCACCCGCCACCTGCCGCCCGACGTGATGATGGGCTCGGTCCGCCGGTTCGATCGCCACAACCAGCAGCTCCTGCTGGATGACACCCTGTCCGGCCCCACCCGCCAGTTCCAGGTTGCCCTCCAGGTCGCCTACAGCGAATGCCGCCCGGACTTCTCCGCCCTGGTCCGCGCCGCGAAACTCGAAAGCCCCACCGCGCAAAACCTGCTGCGCCGCGCCTTGGCGGACTACACCGCCGCCGCCATCCTCATGCCCTATGATCGCTTCGCCCGCGCCGTCGAGGAACGCGCCTACGACGTCGAGGCGCTCGCCGCCCGCTTCGCCGTCAGCTTCGAACAGGCCGCCCACCGCCTGACCACGCTCAACCGCCCCGGCACCGAGCGCGTCCCGTTTTTCTTCCTCCGCGTCGACGCCGCCGGCAATGTTTCCAAACGCCTCGACGGCGCCGGCTTCCCCTTCGCTGCCCACGGTGGCGGCTGCCCTTTGTGGAGCGTCCACACCGCCTTCGTCCGGCCCCTGCAAATCCACACGCAATGGCTCGAACTGCCCGATGGTCAGCGCTTCTTCTCGATCGCCCGCTCCGTCCTCTCCGGCGGCGGCGGCTACAACCGCCCCCGCGTCGAACGCGCCATCGCCTTGGCCTGCGCCGCCGAACACGCCCCCAGGTTGGTCTACGCCGCCAATCAGGACCCCCGCCGCGTCGAAGCCACCCCCATCGGCATCAACTGCCGCCTCTGCCACCGCCCGGGCTGCACCGCCCGCGCGCTCCCCCCCATCGGCCGCGAGATCCTCGCCGACGACTATCGCCGCCCCCAGGCCCCCTTCGCTTTCGCCGAAAGCTGAAGTCCGCTTCCTTCCGCCATGTGGTGCAACACCGCCGCCGGGGGCACCGTGCGCGCAGTGTACGGGATGCACTTATATCCGGAACGGATTTTGGAGAGCCGTCTCGCAACGCAGCATTTGCAGCGATGCCGATAAAGCATTGATACGGCATCGTAATTGCGGATTCTCGCAGTCGATTGTGTTAACTTTTAAACAGACTTTCAACATTGCGGCGACACATTTACAAATCCTCCATCAAGCATGGATTTGCATTTGATCGGTAATCGTCTGTAATAACTTTGATAAGTTAAAGATTATTTGCAGAAAAATGGGGATTGGTCTGCAATAAATCGAGGATTCCATTGCAACTCGATGTCGGAAATTTGGACGGGAGCCTGGGTTTCGGACGGGAAGCATATGAAATACGTAAAGGTAATACCAGAAAACGTGGCCGCTTTCGCGAGAAACGAAGGCGTTCAGCAGGACGCGATGGCCGGGGAACTGATCGATCCGCGCGAGATGCGGGTCCGATACGTTTCCGTCGGCGATCAACATTCCGCTGCGCGGGAATTCTGGATGAGGAGTGTATTCCAGTTCTATCTCGAGTTTCCATACGTCCCTGAGGACATGAGTCCCCTGTCGTCCGCCCAGTCCGACTACGATGTGCTCGTGTTCGGCTGCAACGACCTAAAACGATTGCTGCCGTTCTATCGCAAGAACCGCTCGATTCTCAGGCGCAAGCTGGTCGTCTGCCTGATGCGCAGCAGCACGCCCCAGCGCCGGGCCAAGGTGATCTACAGCGGCTTCGACGATGCCGTGGACATCGACCGGACCTTGCCGGCCGAGGCTGTCGCCCGGCTCCGGGCGATGTGGCAGCGCTACCGCATGGTCGCCCAACGCGAGCAGGAGGAATTGGCGGAAGATGTTGCCCTGATGCCGTTTTGCGAAGTCACCCGGCTGACGCCCAAGGAAAAGTCCGTGTTGCATGCCCTGGTCGAAGGCAAAGGCCGGTCCGTGGCCCAATTCAAGCTGCAACTCGCCGGCAGTCGCGGCCACGAGCAGATCAACCAGAGCAACCTCAGGGTCACGATATCCACCCTGCGGCGCAAGCTCAGGGATGGCTATCGGATCGTCTGCAGCAGCGGCGTCGGTTACGCGCTGGTCGGGAACTTCGTTCCACAAGCTCTCGATGGGAATGAAAAATGAAGTGTCCGCACCGGGCGGCATGGCTGGCGGACCGGCGCCGAACGACCACTGGCGTCCCTTCCGGCAACTCGCCCGCCGAACGCCGCACCCGCGCCCGGAGAATCGCCGCATGAAACTGGCAATCATCGTTCCCGGCCTCGCATTGGGAATGGCCGTGCTCATCGGCGCCCTGCGTTGCCGGACCGATCCGCGCCCACTCCGCCATCCGGCCATCCCGGAAAGCGAAAGGCACTGGCAGAAAATTGCCCTGGATATGAAAAACCGCCTTCAGGAAGCCCATCGCAGGCACGGCGAACTGCTGCATCTGCTCATCGAGGCGGAACGGGAAATCGGCCTCTTGCGCGCCGAAAACGCCGTGAAAGTTCACAACCGCGACGCAGACCCGGCCACCGGCCAACATTCCGCTTTCGGCCACCTCCACTGAACGCGGCAGCCGTCAATCCGCGTGCAGATGCCCGCGAAACCAGTCGGCCAGCTCGTCCTCGCTCAACTCCCCCGCAGCCAGCGCGACAAACGCCACTACCACCTCGGCATCGCTCGCCGCCAGCGCATGGCCATTGAGCATCAGGAAAGTTTCCGAGACCACCGCCGCCGTCCGCTTGTTGCCGTCGACGAACGGATGGTTTCGCGCGATCCCATAAGCGTAAGCCGCCGCCAGCGCCGCCACATCCGGCGCGCCGTAGACCGCAAGGTTCTGTGGCCGGGCCAGCGCGCTGGCCAGCAGCCCGGCATCGCGCACGCCCTCGCCGCCGCCATGCTCGGCCAGTTGCTCGGCATGCGCAGCTTCCGCCACCTGCGGCAGCACCCAGACCCAGTTGTCAGCCATGTTACTTGGCCAGTTCGCGCAGCGCCCGCTTGCGCCGTGCCATCACCTCGCGCGCGGCCGCCATCTGCGCATCGAAATCCGGCTCGGCGGCCGAAAGCTCGATCCCGCGCGGCGTGAACACGACCGAAAGCGTGTCCCCCACCTGCGCATTCAACCGAGCCAACAGTTCCTTCGGGAGCACCACGCCCGCCGAATTGCCAACCTTGGTGATCTTGAGCGGAATGTTCATACGCCAGTTATAACGCCATCCCGCTCACATTCCAAGCCCACTCCGCCGCCGGCCCGTAAAGGTCGCCGAGTCACTCGGGCGCGGGAACATAGAGTTCCCCCGCAGCCCGATACTTCTCGCTCATCTCGGCCATCCCCTTCTCCGCCTCGGCCTCGCTGGCAACGAACGTCTCCACCCCGGCATTCTGCTTCGCGGCAAAATCGCGCACTTCCTGCGTGATCTTCATCGAGCAGAACTTCGGCCCGCACATCGAGCAGAAATGCGCCGATTTCGCCCCTTCCGCCGGCAAAGTCTGGTCGTGATACTGCTCCGCCGTATCCGGGTCCAACGACAGGTTGAACTGGTCCCGCCAGCGAAACTCGAACCGCGCCCGGCTCAGCGCATCGTCGCGCACCTTGGCCGCCGGGTGCCCCTTGGCCAGGTCCGCCGCATGCGCCGCCAGCTTGTAGGTCACCACGCCGACCTTGACGTCGTCGCGATCCGGCAGCCCGAGGTGCTCCTTCGGCGTCACATAGCAGAGCATCGCCGTGCCGAACCAGCCGATCATCGCCGCGCCGATGCCGCTGGTGATGTGGTCGTAGCCCGGCGCGATGTCGGTGACGAGCGGCCCGAGCGTATAGAACGGCGCCTCGCCGCAGGCCTCCAGCTGCTTGTCCATGTTGGCCTTGATCTTGTGCATCGGCACGTGGCCCGGCCCCTCGATCATCACCTGCACGTCCTGCGCCCAGGCCCGTTTGGTCAGCTCGCCCAGCGTATAGAGCTCGGCGAACTGCGCCTCGTCGTTGGCATCGGCGATCGAGCCGGGCCGCAGCCCGTCGCCCAGCGAATAGGCGATGTCATAGGCCGCACAAATCTCGGTGATCTCGTCGAAATGCTCGTAAAGGAACGATTCCTTGTGATGCGCCAGGCACCACTTGGCCATGATCGACCCGCCGCGCGAAACGATCCCCGTCACCCGCTTCGCCGTCATCGGAATATACGGCAGCCGCACCCCGGCATGGATGGTGAAATAGTCCACCCCCTGCTCGGCCTGCTCGATCAGCGTGTCGCGGAAGATCTCCCAGGTCAGCTCCTCGGCAATCCCGCCGACTTTCTCCAGCGCCTGGTAAATCGGCACCGTGCCGATCGGCACCGGCGAATTGCGCAGGATCCACTCGCGGGTGTCATGGATGTTGCGGCCGGTGGACAGGTCCATGACCGTGTCCGCCCCGTGGCGGATCGCCCAGACCATCTTGTCCACTTCGTTGGCGACATCGCTTGCCACCGCCGAATTGCCGATATTGGCGTTGATCTTGACGAGGAAATTCCGCCCGATCGCCATCGGCTCGCTCTCGGGGTGGTTGATGTTGGACGGAATGATCGCCCGCCCCCGCGCCACTTCGGAGCGCACGAATTCTCCGGTCACATAATCCGGAATCTCCGCGCCGAAGCTCTCCCCGTCGCGCAGATACTCCTTGAGCATCTCCCGCCCGAGGTTCTCGCGCACCGCGACATATTCCATCTCCGGCGTGACGATCCCGCGCCGCGCATAATGCATCTGCGAGACGTTCATCCCCGCTTTCGCCCGCAGCGGCCGCGCCACGGTATTGGGAAACGCCGGCACGCCCGCCGAACGATCCGGCCCCTTCAGCCCGTTGTCCTCCGGCTTGATCGTCCGCGCGTCGTAATCCTCGACATCGCCCCGCCCGAGAATCCACTCCCGCCGCAACTGCGGCAGCCCCGCGGCAATGTCGATGCTGGCATCGGGATCGGTATAAGGCCCCGAGGTATCATAGACCCGCACCGCCGGCTCGCCACTCGAAGCCTCCAGCGCGATCTCGCGCATCGCCACCCTGAGCGGCCCCACATGGATTTTCTTCGAGCCACGGATCGGCCCGGTGGTGACGCCGATTTCCAGCTTCGAGTTGACATCGGCCATGCGCGCGCTCCTCAATTCCGGCGGGGGAGGGGGGCGCAAATCGACGCGGCCAACCACTCCCTCCGCCCGTGCTAACGGGTTCAGGTTCGACGGGTCGCAGGCCGCAACGCCTGCCTCTCAGCCACTGCTGGCTCCCCGGGGAAGTGGCGTCATAACCCAGCGCATCGCCCATGGCCAGCCTGCCCGGCCCGTCCTGCGCCAGGACGTGACGCAAACGCCATTTCCTGCCACGAAGCCTCGCGAATGACCGTGCTCTACCGCCTCGCCGCCGATGCCCAGGCCCTGGCCGGCGAATTCCGCCTCGATCCGGGCCGCGACCCGTGGGCCGGCGGCACCATCGCTCCCGGCCAGTTCGCCCCGGTCATCACCGCCGGTCGCGAAGCCCCCGCCGGCCCACGGCCGGACCGCGCACCGCTGCGCCTGGTCCCCCGCCTCTGGGGCGTCCCCCCGCCACCCGGCGCCGGCGATCCCGCCCGCCCGGTCCTCACCATCCGCAACACGCAAAGCCCGTTCTGGATCGGCAACCTGCGCAACAGCGAATTCCGCTGCCTCGTCCCCGCCACCGCGCTCCACCTCTGGGGCCGCATCGACCCCACCACCGGCAAACGCCAGGCCCACTGGCTAACCTGCGCCGACCAGCCCCTGTTCGCTCTCGCCGCCGTCTGGAAGGACAGCGAAGTCCCGTCCTTCGCGCTCGCCACCACCGAGGCCAACGCGCTCTACCGCTCGCTCGGCGCCGATCGCATGCCGGTCATCCTGCGCGCCGAGGACCGCCACGCCTGGCTCCGCGCCGGCTGGGACCGCGCTGCCGGCCTCATCGCGCCCTATGCCGGCAGCGCCATGCGGGAAGCCTGATGGCTGCCGTTCAGTCCACTGGATGCAGGGTGAAATGATAGCCGCCCGCCAGCACCAGCACCAGCCCGCCGAACACCGTGAACACCGCCCATCCCCGCTGCATGTTGGCAAGGTTGCGCAGCCAGAACTGGGTGTAGATGTCGCAGAACGCGATGATAACCAGCGCTTCCGCCATCATGAACCCGCCCATCACCCGCAGCGCGCTGGCCAGCACATCGCCGGCCGACATCGGGTTGGCGAGATAGACGCAGCCGCCGACCAGCAGTTCCAGCATCCCGCAGACGAACTGCAGCGCCGGCGAGGCGACGACCTCGTCCACCATCGTCCGCCAAATCCCCGGCTTGCGCAAGGCGCCGATGCCGGCCGCGAGGGCCGCCAGCCCCAGCAGGAAGCCCGACCACCCGGTCACGTCCACATTGATCGGCACCATCCATTCCCCCTTGGCGCAAACGGCCGTTCGCCGGCCATTGCAGGCCGTGCGTGAGTGTGGGGGGCGGCAAAGACTATTGCGAATGATGGAATTGCACAATCCCCACTCCGGCGGCCGGCGCGGGCGGACGATCGCGTCGGCCTGCCCGTGCCGGAACCGGCCGCTGCCCGATGTGTTCAAATGGTGGCGGAAGAATCGGGAGCATGCCGATGCGCGGGGCGATGTGGCTGTTCGACAGGTTCCTGAGGCGCGCCATCCGCACCGCCAGCCTGACCGTGACCGATGCCGATGGCCGCCGCTACATCTACGGCAGTCCGGCAAGCCCGGTCCGCGAACCGCCGATCGCCATTCGCCTGACTGATCGCCGGGCCGCCGGCCACATCGCCCGCTATCCCTCCGTCGGCGCCGGCGAAGCCTATATGCGGGGCTGGCTCGAAGTGGAACCGCCGCACGACATCCGCGACCTCGTGCTGATGATCGCGGCCGAGGCGCGCGCCAACGGGGCGACCATGGCGCCGGCCGGGCGGCTGCGGCGCACGGCCGATGCGGTCGCCGCCTGGGCCGATCAGTCCAACCACCGCCTGCGCGCGCGGCGCAACGTCGCGCACCACTACGAGCTCGGCCGCGAGTTCTACGAACTGTTCCTCGATGCCGACCGCCAGTACACCATGGCCTGGTTCGCCAACCCTGATGCCACCCTCGAGCAGGCCCAGCGCGAAAAGCAGGCGCTGATCGCCGCCAAGCTCCACCTGCCTGCCGACGCGCGCGGTCTGCGGGTGCTCGATATTGGCTGCGGCTGGGGCGGCCTCGGCCTGTTCCTGCACCGGCATTACGGCTGCGAGGTGCTCGGCATATCGCTCGCGCCGGACCAGATCGCCGTCGCCAATGCGCGCGCCGCGGAGGCAGGCTGTGCCGACAGCGTCCGCTTCGAAGTCCGCGACTACCGCGACCTCGAAGGCCGGTTCGACCGCATCACCAGCGTCGGCATGATCGAACACGTCGGCGCCCGCCGCTTCGGCGAATACTTCGACCGGACCCGTCGCCTGCTGGCCGAGGACGGGGTGATGCTGACTCACACCATCGGCCGCACCGGCGGCCCGGGCCTGACCGACAAATGGACCCGCAAATACATCTTCCCCGGCGGCTACATCCCGGCGATGAGCGAACTGGTCGAGGCCATCGAGCGGACCGGCTGGCAACTCGGCGACATCGAGATCCTGCGCTTCCACTATGCGTTGACCCTGGCCGAATGGTACCGCCGCGCCACCGCCAACGGCGAGGCGATCGCCCGGCTGCACGACCGCCAGCTGCTGCGGATGTGGCAGTTCTACCTGGCCGGCGCCGAGCAGGCCTTCCGCAACGGCAGCATGGTCAATTTCCACCTGCAGACGGTCAAGCGGCAATCGACCCTGCCGATGACCCGCGACTATATTGCCGTGGAGATGCGGCGGCTGCTTGAGCGGGAGGCGGCCATCGAGGCGGCTTAGTCTCAGGGCTTTGCCGGAGTCAGTTTGTGGTCAGGATCGACAAGCGCTCCGTTCTTCTGCCTGTCAGGATCGACAAGCAATCGGCTTTTTTGGCTGTCAGGATCGACAAGCGATCCTTCCGGTTCCTCCGCCGGCGGGGCAACCTCGTCCAGCGTCAGCGGGCTCGTCCCGGCGTCCTTGTCGACCCTGGCATATTCCGCCTGGATGCGCGCCGGCGGCTCGCGGAACCTGTCCCACGGCAGCGGCTTCTTCAACGCCCGCGACCACCGCTCCATCCAGTCGATCCCGTCCTTGCCGGCATAGCCATCGACGATCCGATAGGCCGGGTCGCGCATGGCCTTGTCGAGGCTCACCGCCTTGAGCCCGTCCCGCTCGAGGGTCGCCGCCAGGTCGTCGATCGTGTCGGCATTGAGCCGGTTGGCATGGAGCAGCAGGACATAGGCCACGTCGCGCCCGAACAAGGCATGGCTCGCCTCGCGATACCAGGTGATCGAACGGCAGAAATAGGCCAGCCAGGCCCGCCGGATCGCCCGCGCGTGCGCGTCGTTGCGATGCGCCAGGGCCGCGTCGTAAGGCTCGGAGAACTCATAGTCCGAAGGCACCAGGCTGACCGGCGCTACCCGGTAGCCATGCCGCGCTAGCCATGCGTCGATCTCGCGCCGCGCCGCCGCCGGCGAACCGGTCTCCAGGTAGGGATGGCGGAACCAGCGCGGCCGCCGGTGATACTGCGCCAGCAGTGGTCGCAGCACGGCATCGTTGCGGGCGATGTCGGCGATATAGCCGGAAGTGCCCAGTTCGCTGGGCGATTCATGCGAATACGTGTGGTTTTCCACCGGAAAGCCCGCCGCCAGCCAGCTTTCGAGGATCGCCCTCTGCCCGGCCGGGTCGGCCTCCAGCTTGTCGCCGACGGCGAAGCCGGTCGCCGGCAGGTGGTGACGTCGCAATCCCGCCAGCAACCGGTCGTTGAGGTCCTTGTCCCACCCCGCATCCTCGACCAGCGAGAGCTCCGGCAGGTCGTCGAAGGTCAGCGCGATCCGCGCCTCGCGCGCCACCGCCGGCCCGCCCACGGCCAGGAGCAGCAGCGCGGCAAGAATTCTTGAAAACGGCACTTTCGGCAAAGTCTCGCTCCGGGGGAGGGGCCTTAAGCCGCCATCACGCCGCGTTGTCGATCCCCAGATCGGAAAGCTTGCGATAAAGCGTCGAGCGCCCGATTCCCAGCCGCCGCGCCACTTCGGTCATGCGCCCGCGATAATGGCCGATCGCCAGCCGGATCACGTCGGCCTCGATGTCCTCGAGCGGCCGCAGGTTGCCGTCCGCCGTATAGAGCACCACCCCCACGCTCTCGTGCAGCGGTCCGCCGCCGGCACCCTGGGTCACCATGTCGGACAGTTGCGGGAAATCGTCGGCGGTCAGGGCATCGCCATCGCAGAACACCGCGGCGCGGAACAGCACCGCCTGCAACTGCCGGACATTGCCCGGCCAGTCGTAGGCGGCCAGCAGGGAAAGCGCGCCATCGGTAATGCCCAGCGGCCGCAGCCCCGGCTGCTCGCCGATCCGCGCGAGGAAATGCCGCGCCAGCGCCGGAAGGTCGCCGCTGCGCTGGCGCAGCGAGGGGAGCGATACGGTGACCGGCGACAGCACATCGTGCAGCTCCGGCAGGAACAGCCCGCCTGCAGCCAGTTCGCGCAACGGATGGTCCGCCGCCGCGATGATCCGCACGTCGATGCGGAAGGCATGGCGCGCGCCGATCGGCCGGCACAGGCCATGGCTGATCGCCTCGACCAGCCGCGCCTGGATCGCGTCCGGCAGCCGGTCGATCTCGTCGAGCGCCAGGGTGCCGCCGTCGCAATGCTGGAGCGCGCCGATCTGCCGGTCGAAGGCCCCGGGAAACGCGCCCTTCTCATGCCCGAACAGGACCGATTCGATCGAATTGGCCGGCGTCGCGCCGACGTTGACGATGCGCAGCGGCAGCTTCGCCCGCGGGCTCGCCGCATGCATCGCGCGCACCAGCATCTCCTTGCCGGTGCCGCTCTCGCCCTCGATCAGCACCGGCCCGTGGCCGCGCGCGGCCTTGGCGGCGATCGCCAGCGCGGCGCGGAAAGTCGGCGTCGCGCCGATCATCGCGTCGAAGTCAGGCGTCGCCGGCATCTTCTCTGTCAGCGGCTGCAGTTCGGCACGCGGCGCTTCCCGCGTCGTTGCGCTGCGCAGCGCGGTCATCAGCCGATCCGGCGCGACCGGCTTGATCAGGTAGTCGGTGGCCCCCGCCCGCATCGCCTCGACCGCCAGCAGCGGCGAGGCGCTGGTGGTCAGCATCAGGATCGGCACCGCCGGCCGGCGCGACTTCAGCTCGGCGATCAGCGCGCAGGCATCGTCGCCCGGCACCCACTGGTCGAGGATGATCGCCGCGAGCTGCATCCCCTGGCGCGTCCCCAGCGTGGCGATCGCGGTCTCGGAATCCCTCACCACCAGCGTCCGCCAACCCTCGCGCGCGGCGAGTGCGCTGATGAGCCGGCACTGGGCGGGCTCATCATCGATCAGCATCAGCAGGCGCGTTTCGGAATCGGACATTGTCTGGCCTGGTTGGTTCACTCAGACCGGTGTCGATAGCGGCTCAAGGTAAAAAGCCGCTTAAGGGGCCCCTCAGCAATGCAAACCGATGCAGCGCTGCCCGAACATGCTGCGTTGCAACGCATCCGGCTTGCCGCTACTAACCCGGCGCCGGCAGCTTGAGCTTCCGGGCCGTGAAGGATATGGCACGGTCGAGATTCAAGGCCGGGAATGGCCGCAGCAGGGGAAATGGTCATGGCGTCCGCCAACAACATCAAGGCTCACCGGGAGACCTACGAAGGCTTCATCAGCCTGGTGAAGTTCGGCACGCCGGCGGTGTGCCTGATCGCGGCCCTGGTCATTTTCCTCATCACCCGCTGAACCAGAGATGACGAGTTCAGTGCGTCTTGCCGTCCTGCGCGAACGCGCGCCGGGCGAAACCCGGGTTGCCGCCACGCCGGAGACGGTGAAGAAATTCATCGCGCTCGGCGCCACCGTCGCCGTCGAGCCGGGCGCCGGCGCGCTCGCCTCGATCGCCGACGCGGACTATGCCGCCGCCGGCGCCAGCGTCACCGACGCGGCGATGACCGGGGCGGACATCGTCCTCGCCGTCCAGGCCCCGGAACCGACCCGCCTGTCCGGCGCCCACGACGGCGCGTGGATCGTCGCCGTGCTCGATCCGTTCGGCCAGGTCGCCGGCAGCGGGCGTGAGCGGATCGACGCCTATGCCGCCAGCGGGTTCGAGGCGCTGGCCATGGAATTCATGCCCCGCATCACCCGCGCCCAGTCGATGGACGTGCTCTCCAGTCAGTCCAACCTCGCCGGCTACAAGGCGGTGATCGACGCGGCGGCGACGTATGGCCGCGCCTTCCCGATGATGATGACCGCAGCCGGCACCATCGCCGCTGCCAAGGCCTTCATCATGGGCGTCGGCGTCGCCGGCCTCCAGGCCATCGCCACCGCCCGCCGCCTCGGCGCCCAGGTCTCCGCCACCGACGTCCGCTCGGCGACGAAGGAACAGATCCAGTCGCTCGGCGCCAAGCCGATCTTCGTCGAATCGGTCGCCGGCATTGAGGGTGAGGGCACGGGCGGCTATGCCACCGAGATGTCCGAGGAATACCAGAAGGCCCAGACCGAGCTGGTTTCCAGCCACATCGCCAAGCAGGACATCGTCATCACCACCGCGCTGATCCCCGGCCGCGCCGCCCCGCGCCTGATCACCGACGCGCAGATCGCGACGATGAAGCCCGGCTCGGTCATCTTCGACCTCGCCGTTGCCCAGGGCGGCAATGTCGAGGGCAGCGTCGCCGACGAGATCGTCGAGCGCCACGGCGTCCGCATCATGGGCTGGGCCAACACCCCGGCGCATCTCCCGGCCGATGCCTCCGCGCTCTATGCCCGCAACCTCTACAACTTCCTCTCCGCCTTCTGGAACAAGGAGCAGGGCCGCCCGGTGCTCGACGCCGAGATCGGCGATGCGATCCGGCTGACCCAGGGCGGCAAGGTGGTCAATCCCCGTCTGCTCGGCGCATAATTCCCGCGTACGCCATAACGATAATACGATTGGAGAAACGGTCATGCACGGCCAGGAATCGGCGACAGACCTGCTGTTCGTCTTCATGTTGGCGGCCTTCCTCGGCTTCCAGCTGATCAAGCGCGTTTCGCCGCTGCTGCACTCGCCGCTGATGAGCCTGACCAACGCGATCGCCGCGGTCGTCATCGTCGGCGCGATCATGCTGACCGGCGAGGAATCCGCCACCCCGCTGGCCCGCGCCATGGGCTTCATCGCGGTGACCGCGGCGACGATCAACGCCGTCTCCGGCTTCCTGATCACCGACCGCATGCTCAAGATGTTCCGGCGCAAGGGAGACTGACGATGGATTTCCCTGCCCAGCTTCCCAACCTGACGATCGTTCAGGCCGCCTACCTGATCGCCTCGGGCCTGTTCATCCTCGCTCTGATGTGGATGAGCAGCCCCAAGACCGCCCGGCGCGGCGTTCGCGCCGGCGAACTCGGCATGCTGATCGCGGTGATTGGCACGCTGATCCATCATGAAGTCGTCCGCTTCGACGTGATCGCCGCCGGCGTCGCCATCGGCGCGATCATCGGCATTCCCATGGCCTACCTGATGCCGATGACCGCGATCCCCCAGCGGACCGCGATCAGCCACGCGTTCGGCGCCATGGCCGTCGGCCTGATCGGCGCGGTCGAGTACTACCGGCTCTCGCCGACGCTCCCGGCCGGCGATTTCGTCCTCTGGGCGCTGATGTTCGAGATCCTGCTCGGCCTCTTGACCTGCACCGCCAGCGTCATCGCCTTCGCCAAGCTGCAGGAAGTGATGCCCACCCGGCCGATCATGTGGCCGGGCCAGCAGATCATGAACCTCGTCGTGTTCGTCAGCGCGATCGGCCTCGCCGTGTTCATGGCGCTCAATCCGGCCAACCAGGCGCCGTTCCCGCTCTATGCCGGCCTCGCCCTGGTGTTCGGCGTGCTCCTGGTCCTGCCGATCGGCGGCGCCGACATGCCGACCGTCATCGCCCTGCTCAACTCCTACGCCGGCCTCGCCGCCAGCGCGATGGGCTTCGCGCTCAACAACAAGCTGCTGATCGTCGTCGGCGCGCTCGATGGCACCTCGGGCTTCATCCTCGCGGTGATCATGTGCAAGGCGATGAACCGCAGCTTCACCAACGTCCTGTTCGGCGGCTTCGGCCAGGTCGCGCCCAGCGCTTCGGGCGGCGGCGAACAGCGTTCGCACCGTTCGATGACACCGGAAGAAGCCGCGCCAATGCTGGAAATGGCCAGCTCGGTGGTCATCGTCCCCGGCTACGGCATGGCCGTCTCCCAGGCCCAGCACCGCGTCGCCGAGCTATACGAGCACCTCGAGGAGCTGGGCGTTGACGTCAAGTTCGCCATCCACCCGGTCGCCGGGCGGATGCCCGGGCACATGAACGTGCTCCTGGCCGAAGCCGACGTGCCCTATGACAAGCTGATCGAGCTCGAGGACATCAACCCCGAGCTGCCGCAGACCGATGTCGTCGTCGTCATCGGCGCCAACGACACGATCAACCCCGCCGCGCGCGACGATCCGTCGAGCGCCATCGCCGGCATGCCGATCATCGAGGCCGACAAGGCCAAGCAGGTGATGATCGTCAAGCGCAGCATGAACGCGGGCTTCGCCGGCATCGACAACCCGATCTACTACAACGACAACACCAACATGCTGTTCGGCGACGCCAAGAAGGTGGCCGAGCAGCTGGTCAAGGAGTTGCAGGAGCTCGCCGACTAGCAAATATCGCGCGCAAATATCGCTTGTCGATATTTGTCACAAACCGATTCGCGGCGCCGGCCCGGTTTTCCGCGCAAAATTGATCCACGTCCATTCCCCCACCGCCCCGGTCCGCCTATGCTGCGGTCCGGGACGGCAAGGGGGTACGCGTGGACTTCATCGCAATTCTGTCGATCTTCGTGCTGGCCTGCTTCGTCGGCTACTACGTCGTCTGGTCGGTCACCCCGGCGCTGCACACGCCCTTGATGGCGGTGACCAACGCCATCTCCTCGGTCATCATCGTCGGCGCGCTGATCGCGTCGGCAGCGCCCGTGCTCGGGCAGGGCGGTGAAGTCGCCAAGTGGCTCGGCCTCGGCGCGGTCGTGCTCGCCAGCGTCAACATCTTCGGCGGCTTCGCGGTCACCGCGAGAATGCTGGCGATGTACAAGAAGAAGGAGAAGAAGTGATGGAACCCATCGCTGTCTCTCCCTGGGTGGCCCTGGCCTACCTGATCTCCGGCGTCCTGTTCATCCTCGCCCTGCGCGGCCTGTCGTCGCCCGCCACCAGCCGAGCCGGTAACCGCTACGGCATGGTCGGCATGACCATCGCGGTCGTCACCACGCTGCTGACTCACGGCATCGCCACCCTGCCGGAAATTGCCGGAGCCATCGCGCTTGGCGGCACCATCGGCTGGGTCACCGCCCGCAAGATCAAGATGACCGACATGCCGCAACTGGTCGCGGCATTCCACAGCCTGGTCGGCCTCGCCGCCGTCCTCGTCGGCTGGGCCGCCTATCTCAACCCGGAAGCCTTCGGCATCGCCACCGCCGGTGTGATCGAACCGCAATCCCGCATCGAGATGAGCCTCGGCGTGGCCATCGGCGCGATCACCTTCTCCGGCTCGGTCATCGCCTTCCTCAAGCTCGCCGGCAAGATGGGCGGCGCGCCGATCCTGCTCCCCGCCCGCCACGCGATCAACCTCGCCACACTCGCCGCCATCCTCGGCCTCGTCGCATATTTCACGCAAGACCAGTCGGCGTGGATCATCGGCCTCGCCACCGCGCTCGCCTTCCTGATCGGCTTCCTGCTGATCATCCCCATCGGCGGGGCGGACATGCCGGTCGTCGTCTCCATGCTCAACAGCTATTCCGGCTGGGCCGCCGCCGCGATGGGCTTCACCCTCCACAACACGGCGATGATCATTACCGGCGCCCTGGTCGGCTCATCCGGCGCGATCCTCTCCTACATCATGTGCAAGGCGATGAACCGCGGCTTCCTCAGCGTCATCGCCGGCGGCTTCGGCACCGAAGCCGCCGCCGCCGGCGCGGCGAAGGAACAGCGCCCATGGAAGCGCGGCTCCGCCGAGGACGCCGCCTTCCTGTTGAAAGAAGCCGAAACCGTCATCGTCATCCCCGGCTACGGCCTCGCCGTCGCCCAGGCCCAGCATGTGCTCAGGGAAATGGGCGACCTGCTGAAAAAGGCCGGCGTCTCGGTCAAATACGGCATCCACCCGGTCGCCGGCCGGATGCCCGGCCACATGAACGTGCTGCTGGCCGAAGCCAATGTCCCCTATGACGAAGTCTTCGAGCTGGAGGACATCCAGGGCGATTTCAACAATTGCGACGTCGCCTTCATCATCGGCGCCAACGACGTCGTCAACCCCGCCGCCAAGACCGACAAGTCGTCGCCGATCTACGGGATGCCGGTGTTCGACGTCGAAAAGGCCAAGACCATAATGTTCATCAAGCGCTCGATGGGCGGCGTCGGCTATGCCGGGGTGGACAACGACGTGTTCTACATGGACCAGACGATGATGCTGCTGGCCGACGCCAAGAAAATGGTCGAGGACATCGTCAAGGCACTCGCCCACTGACCGCTGGGGGAAGGGGTTGCCGCCGGCTCCGGCCGACCCCACCTTGCGCCCCATGCCGACGATCTGGACCATAGGCTACGAACAGGCCACCCAGCCGGCGGTGATCGACGCGCTGCAGGCCGCCGGCGTCGAAGTCCTCGCCGATATCCGCGCCCTGCCGCTTTCCCGACGCCCGGGCTTCTCCAAGTCGTCGCTGGCCGCCGCCGCCCGCGAAGCCGGCATCGAATATCGCCACCTGAAGCCGCTCGGCACCCCGGCCGAGGGCAGGGCCGCCGCCCGCCGCCACGACCATGCCGCGCTGGCGGAGATCTACGCCGGCCAGCTCGAATTGCCCGAAGCCATGGCGGCGATGGCCGAACTGCGCACGCTGGCCGGCGAACGCCGCGTCGCCCTGCTGTGCTACGAACGCGAAGCCGCCGAATGCCACCGCGCCCTGCTGATCGACGCCCTGCTGGCAGACTTCGCCCGGATCGATCTCAAGCCGTAGCGCGGCCGCCCAGCAACCGCTTCGCCAGGAACAGCCGGAACGCCAGGAACCCGCCGAACGCCACGGCGGCGCAGCCGGTATGCACCAGCCAGAACCGCACCGGCGGCATCGCCTCCAGCCACCCGCCGATCCGCCCGACCACGGCATTGGCGGCGAAGAACGCGAGGTAATAGATGCCCAGCGCCGTCCCCTCGATCGGCTTGGGCGCCAGCCGCGAAAACAGCGCCAGGCTCACCGGCAACAGGTGCGAAAACGCGATCGAATTGACCACATGGAACATGACCGGCCAGAACAGCCCGATCCTGCCCGCCCCCTGCGTCGCCGCCGCCGCGACCAGGCAGAGCGTGCCCAGCACCGAAAGCCCGGCGCCGATCAGCATCTTGTCCAGCTCGTCCGGCTCCCGGTGCCGTGCCCCCCACCACTTCCAGAACCACGCGACCGCCACCAGCATCGAAAAACTCGCCGCCGCATCGATGGTGATCATGTAGCTGGTCGGCAGCGTCACCCCCATGAACCGCAGGTCGAAATTCCGGTCCGCCCAGACGAGGTAGGCGTTGAAGATCTCCTGGTTGGGGATCATCGCCACCGCCATGACCGGCACCAGCAGCAGGATCGCCGCCAGCCGCGCCCCGTCGCCCGCCTGCCATGCCGCCCGCTGCCCCGCCGCCTTCCCCGGCGCCGCGCCCGCAGGCAGCCACCGCGTCCCCGCCAGATAGACCATCACCCCCAGCACCATGACCACGCCGGCCGCACCGAACCCCCAGTGCCACCCCAGCTTCTCGCCCAGCGTGCCCGAAATCAGCGGCGCGACGATCACGCTGACGTTGATCGCGATGTAGAAGATCTGGAACGCCATCGCCCGGCGCGGGTCGCCATCGCGGTACAATTCGCCGACCTGGCTGGCGATGTTCCCCTTGAACAGCCCGACCCCGACGATCAGCGCCAGCAGCGCCACGACGAACGCCCCCTCGAACGCCATCAGGAAATGCCCCAGCGCCATCACCGCCCCGCCCAGCAGCAGCGTCGGCCGCCGCCCCAGCCAGCGGTCGGCAATGAATCCCCCGGCAATCGGCGTCATGTAGACCAGCGCCGTGTAAGTCCCGAAGATCGCCGATGCCAGCGGCTGCCCGGAAAGCCCGCCCCACACCGTCCCGCGCAAGGCCTCCAGGCCCCACACGCCCTCGATGTGCCCCGGCAGCAGCAGGTACTTGACCATGTAGAGCACCAGCAGCGTCTGCATGGAATAATAGGAAAACCGCTCGCACCCCTCGGTCAGCGCGAGATAACCCAGCCCCCTGGGATGGCCGATGAAGGCGGTGTCATGCGGGGAAAGCTCGGGTTCGGCTTCGGCAATGCTCATGGCCGCGCAGGCTGGCGGCTGGTGACATTTCTGTCAATGCAATGGACTTGCACCGGAGCGGCGCCGCCGCCACAACCGGGCTATGCCCCGACCAAATCGTTTGCTTGCCGCCCTCGCATCCACCATTCTCTGCGCCACCCCGGCCCTCGCCGCGGACGCCTCCCGCTGCCACGTCGACGTCATCGCCCACCTCCCCGTGGTCATGGAAGGCCCGCGCGCCAGCATCCCGGTCAGCTTCAACGGCCAGGAAACGCGGCTCTGGCTGGACAGCGGCGCGTTCTTCAACATCATGCCCCAGGCGCGCGCCGCCGAACTGGGCCTGAGCCGCGAACCCCTGCCCGCTGGCTTCTACATCAGCGGCATCGGCGGCAGCTTCACTCCCGAACTCACGCGCGTGCGCGAATTCGGCATTGCCGGTGCCAAGCTGCACAACGTCGAATTCGTCGTCGGTGGCAGCGACTCGGGCAACGGCTTCCTCGGCGCCAATTTCCTCGGGGCGATGACCACCGAGTTCGACTTCGCCGGAGGCGCGACCAACTTCTTCAAGGAAACGGGCTGCGAAAAGGCCAATCTCGCCTATTGGGCCAAGGACGCGACGGTCAATCTTGCGCGCCTGCTGCCGTCCCAGGGCGAATACGACAGGCACGTCTATGTCGAGGTCACGGTCAACGGCCACGCCCTGCGCGCGGTGCTCGACACCGGCGCCCCTACTTCGGTCATCACCCGCCACGCTGCGCTCAAGGCCGGGATCGATCTGGCCGCTCCGGAAGTCGTCGCTTCGGAAAAGATGGGTGGCTTCGGCAGCCGGACGCGGGCAAGCTGGATCGTGCGGGTGCCGACGCTCGCCATCGGCGATGAGGAAATCCACAATTCGCCGATCCGCGTGATCGACGACCGCGGCGACGAGTGGCGGGACGACATGCTGCTCGGCATGGACTTCCTGATGGCCCACCATGTCATCATCTCGCCCCGCAATCGGCGCATGCTGTTCACCTACAACGGCGGGCCGATCTTCTCCGCCACGACCGATCGTGAACTGGGCAAGCTGCGCACGCGGACCGAGAACATGGCGCTGTCCAACATCGCCGATGCGACCACGGCCGACGGCCTTGCCGGGCGCGCTTCGGCGCGTCTGCTCCGCGGCGATGCCGCCGGCGCCGTTGCCGATTACGACGCCGCCGTCGCCCTGGCGCCGAAGCGGGCAGAACTCCTCACCGGCCGCGCGGAAGCCCAGGAACGCCTCGGCAAACCGGACCTCGCGCTTCGGGATCTCGATGCCGCCCTGGCCCTGTCGACAGCCGATCCCCGCATCTTCCTGCGGCGCGCCGCATTGCGGCTGGCTCAGGGCGACCGCGCCGGTGCGCGCGCCGATGTCGATTCGGCGGCGCCCCGCCTGGCCAAGGGATCGCTCGACGCGATTCCGGCGGCGGTCCTGCTCGAGCGACTGGGCCTTTCCGACCAGGGGATTGCCCTGCTCGATCCGGTCATCGCGCTCCACCGCGACGATTCCGCCTATCCCGGCCTGCTCAACGCCCGCGCCTGGAACCGGGCCCTGGCCAATCGCGACCTCGACCGCGCGCGCAAGGACATCGAAACGGCGCTGGCCAAGGCCAGGACCAACTCCGCAATGCTCGATACCCGCGCGCTGGTCCGCTTCCGCCAGAAGGACTTCGCCGGGGCCATCGCCGACGAAACCGCCGCACTCGCCACGTCCCCCAATCTGGCCGCGGCCCTCTACCTGCGCGGTCTCGCCCGCCTCGCCACCGCCGACGCCGCAGCCAGCCAGGCCGACGTCGCCGCCGCCCGCGCCATCAACCCGAAAATCGGCGAACTCTATGCGCTCTACGGCATGACCGCGCCCTGAGGCTGGATGCAAGTGGTTGCAGGAAAAAGGAAGGCCGGCGATTTACCATCCCCGGCCTTCCCCTTCCTTCAAAGCCTCACAGCGTCGCCATGTCGATGACGAACCGATAGCGCACGTCGGCCTTTTCCAGCCGGTCGTAAGCATGGTTGATCTCGTCCATGCGGATCATCTCGATCTCCGGCACCACGCCCTTTTCGGCGCAGAAATCGAGCATTTCCTGGGTTTCGCGGATGCCGCCGATCGGCGAGCCGGAAACCCGGCGGCGGCCCATCAGCAGCGGGATGCTGTTGAGCTGGCCCATCGGCCCGAGCTGGCCGACCAGCACCAGCGTGGCATCGACGTCGAGCAGCGGCAGGTAGGGGTCGAGCGCATGTTCGACCGGCACCGTGTCGATGATCAGGTCCATGCTGTTGCGGGCCGCGTTCATCGCGTCCTCGTCAGAGGAGACCAGCAGCGCGTGCGCGCCGAGCGCCAGCGCGTCCGCCCGCTTGTCGGCGGTCCGGCTCAGCACGGTGACATGGGCGCCCATCGCCACCGCCAGCTTCACCGCCATGTGGCCCAGCCCGCCCAGCCCGATGACGCCGACCCGCGTGCCTTCCCCGGCGCCCCACTTGCGCAGCGGCGAATAGACCGTGATGCCGGCGCAGAGCAGCGGCGCGGCATGGGCGAAGTCGATCGAATCCGGCACCTTGCAGACGAATTCCTCGCGCACGACGATATATTTCGAATAGCCGCCCTGGGTCGGGGTGCCGTCGATCCGGTCCGGGCTGGTATAAGTGCCGGTCATGCCATAGCGGCAGAGCTGCTCCTCGCCCTTCTCGCACTGGTCGCACTGCTGGCAGCTGTCGACCATGCAGCCGACCGCCGCGCGGTCGCCGACCTTGTAGCGGGTCACCTTGTCGCCGACCGCGGTGACGATGCCGACGATCTCGTGGCCGGGAACCACCGGATAGTTGGTGTGGCCCCAGTCGTTGCGGGCGGTATGCATGTCCGAGTGGCAGACGCCGCAGTTGTGAATCGCGATCGCCACGTCGTTATCGTTCAGCTCTCGCCGATTGAAGGTGAACGGAACGAGTTCGGACTCGGGCGAATGCGCGGCATATCCAACGGTCTGCATGAGGAATCTCCCGGATTTCTGTGAATGGCGACTGGCGACGAGCGCCGTCCTGCTGCCAGCATCGGTAGCCGGGGAGCGAGTGTCAAGCCGCCAGTGGCCCGGCGTCGCATTCGCCCGGCCCGCCATGATGCGCCTTTTCGCTTTCCCTCCGGCCGCCAGTCGCTAGGTTCCCCAGCCCGAGACGGGGGAGGATGACACCATGGCCACGACCGCAGAACCGACCCCGCCGCCACGGCCCCGGGGCCTCGCCCTGCTCCGCGCCGCGCTCGGCACGCGCAAGGCCGCCTGCATGCTCGGCTTCGGCTTCTCCTCTGGCCTGCCCTATGCCCTGCTGATCGGCACGCTCAACGCCTGGCTCGGTGAAGTCGGGGTCAACCTCGCCACCATCGGCGTGCTGTCGTGGATCGGCCTGTCCTATTCGTTCAAGTTCCTCTGGTCGCCGCTGGTCGATCGCCTGCGCCTGCCCGGTCTCGAACGGCTCGGCCGGCGCAAGAGCTGGATATTTCTCTGCCAGCTCACGCTCGTCGCCGCTTTCCTCGGCCTCTGGCTGACCGACCCGGCCCAGGCCATCGCCCGCTTCGCCCTCATCGCCTTCGTCGCCGCGCTCGCCTCGGCCACCCAGGATGTCGCCATCGACGCCTGGCGGATCGACGTGGCCGATGAAGCCGCGCCGGTCGAGCTGCTCTCCGCCATCTACCAGTTCGGCTACCGCGTCGCCGCGATCGTCGGCGGCGCGGTGGCGCTGGTGCTGGCCGCCCGCATGGCCTGGCCCACGGTCTATGCGCTGATGGCCATTCTCGTCGCTCTCGTCGCCGTCCTGACGCTGCGCGCGCCCGATACCGCCCGCAGCGAAGCCGGCGGCCAGGAAACCCGCCTGTCCCAGCCCGGCGAACTCGCCCCCTCGGCCCGCGCCCTCGCGCTGATCGTCGTGCTCCTGAGCTGGGCCTGGGCGATCAACCAGCTCGTCGGCTTCATGCTGCTGATGCTCGATCCCGCCGTTCCCGGCGCCAGGCCACCCTCCGTGGCCGATTTCACCCGCCACACCGGCCCGTGGATCGTCGCCGCCACCGTCGCCGTGCCGCTCGCCGTCGCGGCCCTGGCCCATGCCCTCAAGGCGCGCGGCATCGCCGTCCTCGCCAAGCCGGACGAGGGCAGGGGGCCGGTCCGCGCCACCGCCAACCACCTCTACGCCGCCCTCGTCTCGCCGCTCGCCGAACTCGTCGGCCGCATCGGCTGGGGCGTGCCGGTCGTCTTCGGCCTGATCCTCACCTATACCCTGTGCTACAACATCTGGGGCAGCTTCGCCTTCCCGTTCTACCTCAATTTCCTCAAGTATTCCAAGGACGAGGTCGCATTCGCCTCCAAGCTGTTCGGCATCTTCATGACCATGCTGGGCATCGGCCTCGGCGGCTATGCCTTCGCCCGCCTCGGCCGGATGCCGACCATCCTAGTCGGCGCGATCCTCCCCGTCCTCGGCAACTTCGTCTATGCCGACCTGGCGGAAGGCGCGCGGCACATCGACGCCGTCGGCCGCATGACCGGCCTCAATGCCCTGTTCGGCCTGTTCGGCTTCGATGCCCGCATGGTCCGCCTGCTGCTGGCCATCGCCTTCGAAAACGTCTCCACCGGCCTCGCCGGCGCCGCCTTCGTCGCCTACCTCTCGTCGATCGTCGCCAAGCAATACGCCGCCGTGCAATACGCGCTGCTGTCCTCGCTCACCTTCCTGATCGGCTCGCTCGGCCGCGGCATCGCCGGCGAAGCCTTCGACCGCTACGGCTATGCCACCACCTTCCGCTGGACCGCCGCCGCCGGACTTGTCGCGGTCGTGTTCGTCACGCTCGAATGGGTGCGGACCGGACGCGCGAAGGCGAGCTAGATCAGGAGGGCTTTGCCCTCCTGAAACCACCCAGCAAAGGCATGCCTTTGCAATCCAGTAATTTATGCAGCTTCGCTGCGGCGTCGCGCCGGAAGGTTCGCGGGTCCAGGGCAGCGCCCTGCTAGACCCCGAACACCACCCGCGCCGCCATGACGATCAGCGCCATCAGGCACAGGCTGGACAGCATGAAGACGAAGAATCGCGTCGGAATGTGGTTGACCGTCGCCTGCACCAGCGAATGCACCACCCGCAGCGCGACATAGGCCCAGGCCACCTTGGCCGCCAGGCCCTCGCCCTGTCCGGCCAGCGCCAGCACCAGGCAGACCGCGTAGAACACGGTCGGCGCCTCGTGCAGGTGGTTGTAGTTGTGCGCCTTCCACTGCACCTTCGCCGGCAGCACGTGGTCGAGCGTCAGCGTCGGGTCGGCGGCGAACCGCGCCATGTCCACTTTGGCCATCTCCGGCATCCGGGTGGCATAGAGCCAGACCCACATCACCATCGTCCACGCCGCCAGCGCCACCAACGGCTGCAGGATCGCCATATTCGCCATCGCATTCCCCCTTGTCCGGCACCGCCCATCGCCGTTGCGCAAACCGCGCGGTTGTCCTGTCACATGGTGACACTATAGAGCCGGTTCGATTTCGTGAACAGGAGACAGGCGTTGGGCAAAGTTCTGGTGATCGGCGCGGGCGGTGTCGGCTCGGTGGCGGTGCACAAGATGGCGATGAACCCGGAGATCTTCCCGGACATCACGCTGGCCAGCCGCACCGTCGCCAAGTGCGATGCCATCGCCGAATCCGTCGCCCGGCGCACCGGCCGCACCGTCGCCACTCACGCCGTCGATGCCGAGGACGTGCCGGCACTCGCCAGGCTGATCGAGCAGGTCGGCCCGAAGCTGGTGGTCAACTTGGCTCTGCCGTACCAGGACCTGCCGATCATGGACGCCTGCCTGGCGACCGGGGTCGATTACATGGACACCGCCAACTACGAGCCGAAGGACGTCGCCAGGTTCGAATACCACTGGCAGTGGGCCTATCACGACCGCTTTCGCGAAAAGGGCCTGATGGCGCTGCTCGGCTCCGGTTTCGACCCCGGCGTCACCAGCGTCTTCGCCATGTGGCTGAAGAAGCACAAGCTCCGCACCATCCGCCAGCTCGACATCCTCGATTGCAACGGCGGCGACCATGGCCAGGCCTTCGCCACCAACTTCAACCCGGAAATCAACATCCGCGAAGTCACCGCGCCCGCCCGCCACTGGGAGAACGGCGAGTTCGTCGAAACCCCGGCGATGGCGAAAAAGGTCCAGTTCGACTTCGAGGCCGTCGGCCCGAAGAACATGTACATGATGTACCACGAGGAACTGGAAAGCCTGGCGAAGTTCATCCCCGAACTCGAACGCGCCCGCTTCTGGATGACCTTCGGCGACGCCTATATCCAGCACCTCACCGTGCTGCAAAACGTCGGCATGACCCGCATCGACCCGGTGCTCTACAACGGGGTCGAGATCATCCCGCTGCAGTTCCTCAAGGCCGTCCTCCCCGAACCCGCCAGCCTCGGCCCGACCACCAAGGGCAAGACCAACATCGGCGACATCGCCACCGGCGAAGCCCTCGACGGATCTGGCGAAAAGACCTTCTACATCAAGAACATCTGCGATCATGAGGACGCCTATGCCGAAACCGGCAACCAGGCCGTCTCCTACACCACCGGCGTCCCGGCGATGATCGGCGCGGCGATGATGATGACCGGCGCATGGAAAGGAGAGGGCGTGTTCAACATCGAGCAGTTCGACCCCGACCCGTTCATGGCCATGCTCAACGCTCATGGCCTCCCGTGGACCTGCGAGGAACTTCCCGGCCCCGTCACCTTCTGATGCCATCGTTGGCGCCATCTCCCGATGCTCGTCATGCTGAACTTGTTTCAGCATCCATCGTGCCCACGGCCCGAGTGCCGGGGAAGCGCGCAATGCCGAAGCTCGTGCCAGATGAAGCAAGCACGGGGGAAGTGACGCAATGAACCTGTCCGCCGTTCTCCCCATCCTCATGCTCGCCGCCTCCAACCTGGTGATGAACCTGGCCTGGTACGGCCACCTCAAGACCCCTCACAAGGCCCTGTGGCTCGCCGTCCTGATGAGCTGGGGCCTGGCCTTCCTCGAATACTGCCTCGCCGTCCCCGCCAACCGCATCGGCGCGAAAACCTACAGCCTCGCCCAGCTCAAGACGATCCAGGAGGTCTGCTCGCTCACCGGCTTCATCGTCGTCGCCTGGCTCCTCTTCAACCAGCGCCCCGGCCTCCCCCAGTTGGCCGGCTTCACCCTCATCCTCGCCGGCGCGGCCTTGATCTTCAAATCGCCGGTGTGAAGAAGGAAGCGTGTTTCGCGCAGAGGCGCAGAGTAAGCAGAGGGCGCAGAGGGGGTCGGTTTGAAGATCGACGAAATCAGCGAGACCGTGGTCCGCATAGCGATCGGCATCCACCGCGAACTGGGGCCGGGGCTGTTCGAATCCGTTTACGAGGCCGTTCTGGCGGGCCGGCTGGAAAAGGCCGGGCTCAGAGTTGCGCGGCAGGTCACGGTGCCGATCATTGTCGATGAAATGCGTTTCGATGCGGCCTTCAGGATCGACCTCCTTGTCGAGGACTGCCTGGTCCTGGAGGTCAAGTCGGTCGAGCAATTGAGCAAGGCTCACGCGAAACAACTGCTCACCTACCTGCGTCTGATGAAGCTGCCTGTAGGGCTGTTGCTAAATTTTTCTGCCGAGACGATGAGGGACGGGATACGCCGCATGGTAAACGACTACCGTCCCTAACCCATCTCTGCGAGCTCTGCTTCCTCTGCGCCTCCGCGCGAACCCCTACTTCTAAAAGGCCCCAGAATGGAAACCAGAGCCGGCGACCCAGGCGCCTTCGCCCGTTTTGACCTCTCCCGCGTCGACAGCCCCGCCTTCGTCGTGGACACCGCCAAACTCCGCGCCAACCTGCGCATCCTGGCGGACATCCGCGACCGCGCCAACTGCAAGGTCCTCGCCGCGCTGAAAGCCTTCAGCATGTGGTCCGTCGCCCCGATCATCGGCGAATACCTTGACGGCGTCTGCACCTCCGGCCTGTGGGAAGCCCGCCTGGCGAGCGAGTTCTACGACGGCGAGATCGCCACTTACTGCGCCGCCTACAAGGCGCAGGATCTCCCCGAGATCCTCCGCCTGTCCGACCACGTCATCTTCAACTCCCCTCGCCAGATCGAACGCTTCGCCCCCTACATCGCCGCCGCCCGCGATCGCGGCGAGAGCTTCGACATCGGCCTGCGCATCAATCCCCTCCACCCCGAAGGCGAAGTCCCCAAATACGACCCCTGCGCCCCCCATTCCCGCCTCGGCTTCCCCATCGACCAGCTCACCGCCGAACACGTCGCCATGGTCGATGGCCTCCATTTCCACACCCTGTGCGAACAGGACTTCGAACCGCTCGCCCGCACCTGGGATAGCGTGTTCGACCGCCTTGAACCCCACTTCGGCCAGTTCAAGTGGCTCAACCTCGGCGGCGGCCACCACGTCACCCGCGCCGACTACCAGCGCGACGATCTCGTCCAGCTCCTGACCGACATCGCCGAGGACACCGGCGCGCAAGTCTACATCGAGCCCGGCGAAGCCGTCGCCCTCGACGCCGGCATCCTCGTCGGCGAAGTGCTGGACATCGGCTGGAACGGCATGCCGGTGGCAATCACCGACGTCTCGGCCACCTGCCACATGCCCGACGTCATCGAGGCCCCCTATCGCCCCGCCATGCTCGGGGAAGGGGACCCGGAGAGCGGCGAAGCCGTCCGCCTCGGCGGCCCGTCCTGCCTGGCGGGAGACGTCATCGGCGACTATGTCCTGCCGGGCGAAGCCGAACCCGGCACCCGCTTCGCCTTCCTCGACCAGGCCCACTACTCGATGGTCAAGACCACCAACTTCAACGGCGTGCCCCTGCCGTCGATCTGGCTGTGGGATTCGGAAACCGATTCGCTGGAATGCGTGAAGCGCTTCGACTGGGAGACCTTCCGCGATCGCCTGAGCTGACAATTCCGCCGGAAGCCGCAGATTTCCTGCCCTTTGGCGCTGTCCACAACCGGGGGCAGATTTTCACTTGCAGTTCAGACCTGCCCCCCTATATCGACCCCCCGCTGCCCCATGGGGACTTCCAAACCGCAAGGCAGCTTCATCCGTCGTTGCTTTGGCCGCAAGGCCTATTGGGGGTCCCTTGAGTTGCACATTCACCAAGACGCATCGGCTGTAGTCCGCGAACTCGCGCCCGACGAACCCGTCATCCTCAACCGCCCGCAAGCCGCGGCGCGCGCCGCCCGTTTCTTCGCCGAGAAGTTTCCGGGCAAGTCGCTCTATGCGGTCAAGGCCAACCCGTCGCCCGAGCTCCTGCGCGTGCTCTGGTCGGGCGGCGTGACCCATTACGACGTCGCCTCGATCGTCGAGGTCCGCCTCGTCCGCGCGACGCTGCCGGAAGCCACGCTGTGCTTCATGCACCCGGTCAAGACCCCGGCCGCCATCGCCGAGGCCTATCACGTCCACGGCGTCCGCACCTTCAGCCTCGACACGCATGAGGAACTCGCCAAGATCGTCGCCGCCACGGCGGACGAGGCCGGCGAGCCTGCGGCCGACCTGTCGCTCTGCGTCCGCCTGCGCGTCTCCTCGGAATATTCCGAGCTGAGCCTCGCCTCGAAATTCGGCATCGATCTCGCCGACGCTGCCGAACTGCTCCAGGCCACCCGCCAAGTCGCCGATTGCCTCGGCATCTGCTTCCACGTCGGCTCCCAGGCGATGACCCCGTTCGCCTATGTCCAGGCGATGGAACGCGCCCGCGCGGCCATCGTCGACGCATCGGTCACGGTCGACATCATCGATGTCGGCGGCGGCTTCCCCTCGGTCTACCCGGGCATGGAACCCCCGCCGCTCGAGGACTACTTCGCCTCGATCCACCGCGCCTTCGAATCGCTGCCGGTGTCCTATTCCTCGGAACTCTGGTGCGAACCCGGCCGCGCGCTCAGCGCGGAATACAACTCGCTGCTGGTTCGCGTGGACAAGCGCCGGGGTGACGAGCTCTACATCAACGAAGGCGCCTACGGCGCGCTCTACGATGCCGCCCACGTCGGCTGGCGCTTCCCGGTCCGCTGCCTCAACGACGAACGCCGCCACCCGGCCGAGGAGTTCGCCTTCTACGGCCCCACCTGCGACGATGCCGATTTCATGGAAGGCCCGTTCGCGCTGCCGTCGGACGTCGAAGCCGGCGACTACATCGAGATCGGCATGCTCGGCGCCTATGGCGCTGCCATGCGCACCCGCTTCAACGGCTTCGGCGCCGGCCTCGAAGCGGAAGTGTCGGATGAGCCGATGGCCAGCCAGTACTGCGGCACCCGCCGCGACCCGCGTGTCAGCGACAACGTCGTGCGCCTGCGCTGAGCATCAGGGGAGGGGGCAGGTTCCCCCTCCCACCTCACTTCGTCATTCCCACCCCACTTCGTCATCCCACCCCGACTTCGTCATTCCCCCCCAATTTCGTCATCCCACCCCGACTTCGTCATCTCACCCCCACTTCGTCATTCCCGCCCCCCACTTCGTCATTCCCGCGAAGGCGGGAATCCAGTCACAACCCCTCCGTCGCCAGCGACCTCGCCACCACCCCCCTCCCGCGCAACATCGCCGCCCGACCGCCCCATCGTCCAGTTCGCCTGAAACCGCACCTTCGGATTCGGCGCGCACCAGATCTCCCCGGAATCGTCCAGCGCCGTCACCCAGATCAGGTTGTGCTCCGGCCCGTAGTCGATGACCGCGAAGGCCAGCCCGCTCCCCTTTTCCAGAACGAGCACGGGGATCGGCGAAGCAAGCTGGGTAAACGACATGATATGCACCTCGTGCCATCAACCGCGCCCCACCCCGCACGTTCCGGCCATCCACCCTGTCCCTGGGGCCATGTTCCAGCTCGTCATGGCACCCAGCCCGGAAACTTGTATGGAGGCCGCCCGCCAGGATCTCGCCGCACGATGAACTATCGCCACTCCTTCCACGCCGGCAACAGCGCCGATGTCGTCAAGCACACCCTGCTGATCGCCCTGGTGCAGGCCTTGCAGCGCAAGGACAGCGCGCTGACCCTGATCGATACCCACGCCGGCTGCGGCCTCTACGACCTCGGCGGCGAGCAGGCCCGACGCACCGGTGAATCCGCGCAGGGTGTAGAGCGCGCCTTTGCCGACGCGAACCCCCTGCTCGACGACTACCGCGCCGCCGTCCGCGCGGTCAATCCGGGGGGCGAGCCACGCCTCTACCCCGGCTCGCCACGCCTTCTCTCCCAGCTCCTGGGCCAGCAGGACGCCCTGATCCTCAACGAAAAACACCCCGAGGACGCCCAGGCCCTGCGCAACGCGATGCGCGACACCTCCGCCGCCATCCACCAGCGCGACGCCTACGAACTCTGGCTGGCGATGCTGCCCCCCCGCACCCCGCGCGGCCTGGTCCTGGTCGACCCACCCTACGAACAGACCGACGAACGCGCCCGCATCACCGCCACCCTCGCCGCCGCCTGCCGCAAATGGGCCCATGGCGTCACGGTGATTTGGTTTCCCCTCAAGGACCGCCCCGCCCATGCGCTGTGGCGGGACAAGCTGCGCAAGCTCGGCATTCCGAAACTGCTCTGCGTCGAGCATTGGCTCTACGATGCCGACCAGCCCGGCCTCTACAACGGCGCCGGGCTTTTCATCGTCAACCCGCCCTATGCCTTCACCCAAGCCCTGCCGCCCCTGCTCGAAGCCCTGCGCACCGCGCTGGCGCCGGAAGGGCACAGGGGGGAAGTGACCAGCGATTGGGTAGGGCATTGAGATCGTCGCCTCTTCCACTTCGTCATTCCGCTCCACTTCGTCATTCCCGCGAAGGCGGGAATCCAGTAGCAACGCCCGAATGCCCCGCGACTTCGCCCCCATGGTCTACATCATGGCCTCGAACCGCAACGGCACCCTCTACATCGGCGTAACCTCCAACATCCCCCAGCGAGTGGCCCAACACCGCGAAGCCGCCACCCCCGGCTTCACCGCCCAATACGGCGTCAAGACCCTGGTCCACTGCGAACCCCACGCGACGATGGAACACGCCATCACCCGCGAAAAGCAGCTCAAAAAATGGAACCGCGCCTGGAAGCTCCGGCTGATCGAACAACACAACCCCGAGTGGCGCGACCTGGCGCTGGACTTCGGCTTCGAGCCGCTTTGACCGGAGGCGCGGCTCTCCGGCAGAAGCCGGGCATCCTGCCCATGCCGCTATCCCCGCTCCCCCTCGACATCAGCCCTTCCGTCGCCATTCCAACCCGCACCTCGAAATTCGACCCTTCCTTCGTCACCGCCACCCCCACCTCGTCACTCCCGCCCCCACCTCGTCGTTTCCCGCCCCCCATTCGTCATTCCCGCGAAGGCGGGAATCCAGCAGCAACCTCGCAATCCAGCCGAACAGCCAATTCTGCAACTTGACCGAGCCACGACCATCGCTGTGGTCGCGGCGGAAAATTCCCCCAGAACCCGCCGCAGCCCCAAGCGGCCGCGACACGACCGCTTTCGTAAGCGCTTGAAGCGAAGCTGAGTGGCCGGAGGGTCGGGAAGCGGATGGTGCCTAGATGCAACGAGCGTCGGGCATCGGGGGGAAGCCGTCAGTCGTTCTGGCTCGAAGTGAGGGCATAAAGCGCGGCCCAGCCAACGGCCTCTGCGGCAAAGATGACGATGGCCGTGGTGCTATCACCCAATATCCATAGCAACGCCCCTATTAGTGCGCCGATAATGAGGCATGACGCGGCAGGGTTGGGCGTGGTCATCTCGATATATTGTCGAGAGCAACTCACGTCCGCAAGCGGGCGCTAGTTGCCGAACGATTGACGGCAGCTTAGTTGTCGTGTCCGGGACGACCGGTCTTGCAAGGCCGGACCAACAAGCTCCCACCGTCAGCTCCGAACGTCCTCGAAGCCCCAATCCCGACTATAGAACGGACCGTCAAGCACCCCCCGCCTGTCTTTCCTACTCCCCCACATCATGCCAGACTCCGATCGGCTCTTTCCATCGTCGATCCCCCCAACCCCCCCGTGCTTTCCGCGCACGGAGTCTTCCCATGCCCTCCGTGGGCAAACTTCGCGAACTTCTCGACAAGATGGGTTTAACATACCGTTTTAAATCAGTTATATGATGTAACATCCTCACATTTATCATCGCATGAGGGTGTGAAGTTTGCCCCTCCGCACCGGCAGCGGCTCCCCGAGTCTGTTCGTGGCAAATATCGGCAAGCGATATTTGACTGTTCGCGGCAAATATCGACAAGCGACATGTGCGTCGGGCCTGCGACGTTGCGAGAGGAGAGTTTGCGCTCTGGTCGCGTCCATCCTACATGCCCACCATGGCCCGCCCGACCCCCGCCCAGTTCGACAAGAAGAAGACCGTCGCCGAAAACCGGCGCGCCCGCTTCGATTATTTCATCGACGATACGATGGAGGCCGGCATCGCGCTCACCGGCACCGAAGTGAAGAGCCTGCGCTTCGGCGAAGGCTCGATCGCCGAATCCTATGCCGAAGTGCGCGGCAACGAGGTCTGGCTGGTCAACGCCAACGTGCCGGAATTCAGCCACGGCAACCGCTTCAACCACGAGCCCAAGCGCCCCCGCAAGCTCCTGCTGCACGAGCGGGAGATCGCCAAGCTCACCGGCGCCGTCGAGCGCAAGGGCATGACCCTCGTCCCCCTGTCGGTCTACTTCAACGGCCGCGGCCGCGCCAAGGTCGAGCTGGCCCTCGCTCGCGGCAAGAACAACGCCGACAAGCGCGAGACCGTCAAGCAGCGTGACTGGAAGCGCGAACAGTCGCGCATCATGCGGGAATACAAGTGACCGCCCCCGGCCCGATCTCACGCCCCATTTCCCCGGCGAACTGGGCGCGCCGCCACCTGCCCAATCGCGAGGCGCTGGAACGCAATCGCTGGCTCCGCCCGTTCGCCCACATCGTGCTCCGCGCCGATCTCTGGCGCTTCAACCGCCGCTCGGTCCCGCGCGGCGTCGCCCTCGGCCTGTTCACCGGTATCCTCATTCCCGTCGCCCACTCGCTGATCGCCGCCCTCAGCGCGGTCCTGTTCCGCGCCAACGTGCCGGTCGCCATCGCCGCCACCTGGGCCAGCAACCCCGCCACCTGGGTGCTGATCTTCCCCGGCGCCATCGCCATCGCTCGCCAGTTCGGCCTCCATGTCGAACTCCACGAGTTCATGGCCCTGCTTCGCCACGATGCCGGCCTCGCCGACTGGAGCCACTGGCTCCTGTCCAGCGCCGCGCCGGCGCTGATGCTGGGCCTGCTGGTCGAGGCGACGGTGGTGGCAGCACTTGGCTATGCCGCCGCCGTCCTGTTCTGGCGCCTGCGCGTCGCCCGCCTGCGCCGCAAGGGCGAGGCCGCTCGCCACCGCGGTGCGGGAGCCTGAGCTTGGCCAGCCAGCCCCGCGCCCTGCCTGCGTCTTCGGCCCTGCTGGACCGGGCGCTGCTCGCCGCCGCCCTCGTTGCCAGCCTGTTGCTCGTCTGGTTCGTCGCCCGCCAGCCGCTGGTCGTCGCCGGCTTTGCTGCCGGCAGCGTGCTGCTGCTTGGCGCGCTGCGCGTGTTCCCCGCCCTGCGGCGCGGCGAGGATGTCCCCGCGCTCGCCGAGCCGGACTGGTCGGTGACCGTCGCGGCGATCGACCATCCCGATTGCGCCGTCGCCGTCACCGATCGCGCCGGCCGCCTGGTCTGCGCCAACCGCCTGTTCGAGACCGCGTTCGGCATTGACCGCGCTCCGCCCCATCTGCCGGTCGGCGAAGCCGGCGCCCAGCGCCTGGCCCAGGCCGCGCAGGCCGCCTGGCGGGATGGCCAGGCCGGGTTCGACGGCGTGGCCCGCCCCGGCACCCCCGGTGCCTGGCTCGGCAACGCCCGCCGGGCCGGCCGGGCGGAAGATTTCCTCGTCTGGCAGTTGCGCCAGGTTCAGGCCGCCGACCCGGTCGCCGAACTCGTCGCCCATCTCGACGGCATGGCCGGCCGGGTCCTGTCGCTCGCCGGCCTCGCCGCCGCGATCGTCGATCCCGATGGCCAGATCCGCGCAGCCTCGGCCGGATTCGCCGAACGCGCGACCGGCGATCCCCATGCCGCGCTCGCCGGCCGCGATTTCGTCGGCCTGCTCGCCCAGGACGAGCAGGAAAAACTCTACTGGGCGCGCGACGCCGCCCGCGCCGGCCCGCTCACCTTGTTCCACATACCGCTAACCGATCCCGACCGGCGCGGCCCGTTCGACCCTTCGCTGACGCCGTCGCTGATGGTCCTCGCCGATAGCGGCATCGGGCTGGGCGGCGATGTCTCGGCGCCGGCCGCAGCTCCCCACCTCGAGGCGCTGCTCGCCCAGCTCCCGCTCGGCCTCGCCATGGCCGACCGCGACGGTCGGCTCCTGTTCGCCAACCCGGCCTTCATGCGCGCCGCCGGCCGCGAGGGCCAGCCCCCGCCGACTTACCCGACCGACCTCGTCGTCCGCGAGGACAAGGCCGCCCTGTCCGATGCCGTCCGCCGCTTCGGCGGCTCCGGCAGCGCCGGCGACGTCGCCGTCCGCCTTGCCGCCCAGCCGGACGAGCCGGTCTCGCTCAGCCTCGCCGGTGTGCGCGGGCTCGGGGAGGCGACCGTGCTGCTCAGCCTGGCCGACAGTTCCGAGGAAACCCGGCTCAAGCGCCAGGTCGCCCAGGCGACCAAGATGCAGGCGGTCGGCCAGCTCGCCGGCGGCGTCGCTCACGATTTCAACAACGTGCTGACCGCGATCATCGGCACCTGCGACCTCATGCTGCTGCGCCACATGCCGGGTGACAGCGACTACGACGACATCCAGCAGATCCGCGCCAGCTCCAACCGCGCCGCCTCGCTGACCCGCCATCTGCTCGCCTTCTCCCGCCAGCAGACCCTGCGCCCGGAAGTGCTGCAACTGCCCGATGTCGTCTCCGAAGTTTCGCAGATGCTCAAGCGCCTGATCGGCGAACGCATCCAGCTCGACGTCACTCACGACCGCGATCTCGGCCCGGTCCGCGCCGACCCGACCCAGCTCGAACAGGTCATCGTCAACCTCACCGTCAACGCCCGCGATGCCATCCAGGGCACCGGCCAGGCGAAAGGGCAGGGGGTTCAGGAAGGCGCCGGCCGCATCCGCATCCAGACCCGCCGCGTCACCAGCGCCGATGTCCGCGCCATGCGCAGCGAGATCCTGCCGGTGGCCGACTATACCGCGCTGGTGGTCGAGGACACCGGCGGCGGCATCCCGGAAGATGTCCTCGGCAAGATCTTCGAACCGTTCTACACGACCAAGGAAATGGGCAAGGGCACCGGCCTCGGCCTGTCGACCGTCTATGGCATCGTCAAGCAATCGGGTGGCTTCATCTTTGCAGATAACTGCCCCGGTCCCCAGCGCGGAGCCCGCTTCACCATCTACCTGCCGGTCCACCACGCCACGCCCGGCGACACGCCGGCACTGGCAAAGCCGCGCGAACCAGCGGCGACCTGGGCCGGTGGCGGCACCATCCTGCTGGTCGAGGACGAGGACTCCGTCCGCATGGTCGCCGAGCGCGCGCTGGCGCGGGCCGGCTACACCGTGGTCGTCGCCCGCGATGGCGAGGAAGGTCTCGAACGCCTGTCCGAGCGGCTGGAGACGGGCGGGGACATGTTCGACCTCGTCCTGTCCGACGTCGTCATGCCCGGCCTCGATGGCCCCGCGATGGTGCGCCAGATGCGCCAACGGGTGCCCGGGGTGCCGGTGCTGTTCATGTCCGGCCATGCCGAGGAACAACTCCGTCGCGAGATCGATGTCGAAGACGCCCAGTTCATCGGCAAGCCGTTCTCGGTCCAGCAGATCGGCGACAAGGTCGCCGCCGTGCTCGCCGCCGCCAGCGCCTGACCTGTGACATTTCGGCAACTCCGCCCGGAAAGTTCGGGTCGTCGCGATTTGTCCTAGGAACCGATTTCCCGGCCAAATCTTATCGCCTTGCCAAGTCCGGCCGCACCGCTCGGGGCGGCCCACAGCAAAAGGTGATCCTGATGAAATTTCAAATGCCTGCCTCGCCGGTTTCCGGCGCTGCCTTCGTGCGCTCGCGCCACACGCTGGCCTGCGCGGTCGCCGCGCTCGCCATCGGCGCGATGGCGCCAGCCGCCCACGCTGCGAATGAATGCGGCGTGCTCGCGTCCGGCGCGGTGACCTGCACCGGCACCAGCTTCGCCAACGGCGTGACCTACAACGCCGGCACCGCCAGCACGATCACCGCTGCCTCCGGCGCCGCTGTGACGACCACCGCGGCGAACACCAACGGCGTGACCATCATCGGCACCGGCGCCACAACGCTCGCCGGCGCGGCCAATGTCTCGACCTCGGGCGTCAACAGCAACGGCGTCGCCGTCACCAGCGCCGTCGGCCCGGTCACCGTCAACACCGGACAGGTCACCGTCAGCGGCACCGGTGGCAACGCCATCTTCGCCACCTCGGCCGGCCCGGTCACGGTCAACACCACCGGCGCCAGCAGCGTCGATCTCCCGGCCATCTTTGCCCAATCGACCGGCTCGACCGCGGCGGTCAACGTCAACGGAGGCACGGTCAGCTCCGCCGCCAGCGACGGCATCGACATCGCCTCGGCCACCGGCAGCACCGTCACCAACAGCGGCACCGTCTTCGGCCGCCGCTATGCGGTGATCGCCAGCGGCACCGGCGCCGCCACGATCAACAACACCGGCACGATGACCGGCGCGCTCTCGCTGGGCAACAATGCGACGGTCAACAATGCCGGCACGTTCAATGCCGTCGGCGCCAGCGTGATGGGCACCGGCAGCCGGTTCAACAACACCGGGACCTTCACCGTCGGCGCCAACAGCGCCAGCGCGGCGGCTGCCAGCCTCACCGGCGGCACGTTCAACAACAGCGGCCTGATCGACCTGCGCAACGGCCAGGTCGGCGACGTCCTGACAATCAACGGCAACTACGTCGGCAGCGGCAATTCCGCCGTTGCCCTCGAGGCCGCCCAGGGCGCGGCGATTGCCAACGACCGCGTCGTGGTCAACGGCAGCGCCACCGGCCAGACCCTCGTCACCGTTGCCCAGGGGCCGGGCGCCACGCCGGTGTTCAACAGCGGCACCGTCTTCGTCACCGGCGGCGCCGGTTCGACCGCCGGCGCCTTCGTCGTCGCGCCCAACTCGGTCAATGCCGGCCTGGTCCGCTACGATGTCGCCTACAACGGCACCACGGGCGCCTACAGCCTGGTCGCCTCGCCGAGCGACGCGGCGTATAACACGATGCGCTACGGCACCATCCAGCGCAACCTGTGGAACAAGTCGGCGGATGCCGTCAGCGCCCACCTGCAGTCCCGCCGCGATGCCCTGTGGGCACAAGGCGATGGCGCCGCCACCGGCAAGTTCTGGATGACCATGGCCGGAACCGTGGACCGCGCCCGCAACGTGCGCGACTTCAGCGGCGTCGGTCGCACCACCGACACCGGCTACAGCCAGACCTCGGTCGGTGGCCAGATCGGCATGGACGTGAGCGGCGGCGTCGGCGAGCGGGGCGGCTTCTCGTTCGGCGTAACCGGCGGCTTCATCAACTCGGTCGCCAATTTCCGCAGCGGGCCGGACAGCCTCAACACCAACGCCCTGAACGGCGGTGCCTACATGAGCTTCACCTCGGGCAACCTGTTCATCAACGGCCTGGCCAAATACGACTACTACTGGATGGATGTCGACAGCGGCCTCGGCAACTACAGCCAGTCGCTCCACGGGCACTCCTGGGGCGCGCGTGGTGAAATCGGCATGCGCCTTGGCGGCGACCGGTTCTTCGTCGAACCGCTCGGCCAGATCTCGTGGGTCAACTCCTCGCTGGATCGCTTCAACGTCCTGGGCACCAACGTCGATTTCAATGATCGCGACCAGTTCCGGGTGAAGGCCGGCGGCCGGGTCGGCGGCGTCATGCCGCTCGGCGACGATGGCACCAAGATGTCCTACTACCTCGGCGCCAGCTACGTGCACGACTTCCGCCGCGAAGCCAACGTGACCTTCAGCAACGCTGGCGGCACGGTGCGCATGGCCGGCTACCAGACGCCCGATGCGATCGAAGGCGTGCTCGGCTGGAACATCGCTTCCAACCGCGCCGTCAGCGGCTTCATGGAAGGGACTTACACCCGTTCGTTCCATGGCGACGTCAGCACCGGACAGCGCACCGAAGGCTTCGGCGGTCGCGCCGGCGTCAACGTCCGCTTCTGATTGCGTGAGGCCTCCGGTTTAATCCGGGGATATCCCGAATCGGCATGCCCCCCGACCTCGCGGTCGGGGGGCATTTCGTTCTGCTCGCGTTCCGGGCGAGGAATTGCGTTATGGCTTTGAAAATCCGAGAGATAAAAATGTAGGATTTTTCCTGTTCGCCTCTTGTTCCAACAGAACAAACGCGATACACAGGCTGCGTTGACCTTCCCGGTCAGGCAAGTAGGCAAAGGGACGGAACATGGCTGCGCAGCTCAAGCTGATTCAGGAAAGCAAGGACAAGGACATGGATCGTCAAAAGGCGCTGGAAGCGGCGCTGGCCCAGATCGACCGGGCATTCGGCAAGGGCTCGGCGATGAAGCTCGGCTCGAAGGAGGCGATGCAGGTCGAGGCGATCTCAACCGGCTCGCTCGGGCTGGACATCGCGCTCGGCGTCGGTGGCCTGCCGCGCGGTCGCGTCATCGAGATCTATGGCCCGGAAAGCTCGGGCAAGACCACGCTGGCGCTGCACTGCATCGCCGAGGCGCAGAAGATGGGCGGCACCGCCGCCTTCATCGACGCCGAACACGCGCTCGATCCGGTCTATGCCAAAAAGCTCGGCGTCAATATCGATGAACTGATCGTCTCCCAGCCGGACACCGGCGAGCAGGCGCTGGAAATCGTCGACACCCTGGTCCGCTCCAACGCGATCGACGTGCTGGTGGTGGACTCGGTCGCCGCCCTCGTCCCGCGCGCGGAGATCGAGGGCGAGATGGGCGACAGCCACGTCGGCCTTCAGGCGCGACTGATGAGCCAGTCGCTGCGCAAGCTGACCGGCTCGATCAGCCGCTCGCGCTGCATGGTCATCTTCATCAACCAGCTGCGCATGAAGATCGGCGTGATGTACGGCAACCCCGAGACGACGACCGGCGGCAACGCGCTCAAGTTCTACGCTTCCGTCCGGCTCGACATCCGCCGCACCGGCCAGATCAAGGACCGCGACGAGATCACCGGCAATGCCACCCGGGTCAAGGTGGTCAAGAACAAGGTCGCCCCGCCGTTCAAGCAGGTCGAGTTCGACATCATGTATGGCGAGGGCATCTCCAAGATCGGCGAGATCCTCGATCTCGGGGTCAAGGCCGGCATCGTGGAAAAATCCGGCGCCTGGTTCAGCTACGATTCGATCCGCATCGGCCAGGGCCGGGAGAATTCCAAGAACTACCTGCGTGAAAATCCCGAAGTTGCCGCCCGACTGGAAGCCGCGATCCGTGGCCGCACCGAAGGGCTCGCCGGGGAAATGATGAGCGGTCCGGACGCGGACGACGACATCTGATCCCCAAGGGACCGGGCTTGCCCCCCAGCCCGGTCCGAACATGGCAAACCGGCGCCGCGGGACACCCCCGCCGCGCCGGTTTCGCGTTTCCTTTTCCGTGATTTCCGGGCATGGCGCATCGCATGTTCAGGCTCATGCCCAAGCGTATCTTCGCCGTCGCCGCCCTGCTCGGCCTTTCCGCCTGCGTCCAGGATATCAAGCAGAACCGCGTCGAAGTGGCTCTGGTCAATGCCGGCCTGGATCAGCCGCTCTCCGCCTGCATGGCCCGCCGCATGGCGGAAAAGCTCACCATCGCCCAACTCCGCCACCTCCAGGCACTCGGCGTTGCAAAACGCACTTATGCGGACTACGTCGACGCCGTCCGCAATGTCCACGATCCCGAAGCGCTGGAGATCCTGGTCACCTCGCTGGCGCTGTGCAAGGCCGGCCTTATCCGCTGAACCGCCGCACCGCGCGGCCCGTCCGCCGATTCGACTTCTGGACGCCGCCCCGGCGGTTTCCTAAGTTCCCTGCAACCCCCCGTTTCCCGGAGCAACCCCTTGCGCAAACTCGGCCTGATCGGCGGCATGAGCTGGCTCTCGACGCGAACCTACTACGAACACATCAACCGCATCGTCCAGGCCCGCGCCGGCGCCACCGCCAGCGCGCCGATGCTGATCGAAAGCCTCGACTTCTCCCACCTCGTCCGCCTCTCCTCGGAGGAGGACTGGACGCGCGCCGCCGAAGTACTGGCCGCCTCCGCCCGCCGCCTCGAAGCCGCCGGTGCCACCGCGCTCATCATCGGCGCCAATTCCATGCACAAGGTGCAGGACAAGGTCGCCGCCGCGATTTCCATTCCGCTGATCCACATCGCCGAATGCACCGCCACCCGCATGGCGGAAAAGGGCGTCAGGCGTGCGGCGCTGATCGGCACCCGCAATGTCATGGTCGAAGGCTTCTGGCGCCGCCGCCTGATCGCTCGCGACATCGAGCTGCTGCCACCCGACATGGACAGCGTCGCCACGCTCGACCGGATCATCTACGACGAACTGATGCAGGGCAAGGCCAGCCGCCAGTCGGAGCGCGAGCTGAAGACGATCATGGTCGCCCTCCAGCAGGCCGGTGCGCAGGCGGTGGTGCTGGGCTGCACCGAGCTCGAAATGATCGTCGATGTCGATGCCAACGTCCTGCCGATCTACGATTCCACCCGCATCCATGCCGAAGCCGCCGCCGAATGGATCCTCGGGGGCCAGTCCTGATCGAGGCCCTGGCCTCCACCCGCTCGCCGCTCGCCTGCGATCCGGCGCGGAGCCGTGGCCGCGAGTTCGGCCTGGAGGGCGCCATCGCCCGCGGGCCGCGCAGCGAATACCAGCGCGACCGCGATCGCATCATCCATTCGATCGCCTTCCGCCGCCTGCGCCACAAGACCCAGGTGTTCATCGCGCCCGATGGCGATCACTACCGCGTCCGCCTGACTCACAGCCTCGAAGTCGCCCAGATCGGCCGGGTCATCGCCCGCGCGCTGGGGCTGGACGAGGACCTGACCGAAGCCCTGTGCCTCGCCCACGACATCGGCCACCCCCCGTTCGGCCACTCCGGCGAGGACGCGCTCGATGCCGCGCTGAGCGCATACGGCGGCTTCGATCACAACGCCCACTGCCTGCGCGTGCTGATGCGGCTCGAAAGCCCTTATTGCGAGCACGACGGCCTCAACCTCACCTGGGAACTGCTCGAAGGCCTGGCCAAGCACAACGGCCCCGTCACCAGCCCCCCCTGGGCGCTGGCCGAACTCGATGCGGCATACCCGCTGGACCTCGGCGAATGGTCGTGTCTCGAAGCCCAGGTCGCCGCGCTGGCGGATGACATCGCCTACGACAACCACGACATCGACGACGGCCTGCGCGCCGGCTTCCTCAGCCTCGACGATCTCCTCACCCAGCCCTTCGTCGCCGAGCAATGGCGCGCGGTCGAACGCCGCTTCGCCCACGCCCCGCGCGACCGTCAGTTGCGCGAACTGGTCCGCAGCCAGATCGGCCTGATGGTCAACGACGTCATCGCCGAAACGAAGTCCCGCAGCGCCCACCTCGCCAGCCCCGCTGATGTCCGCGCCGCCGGCCGCGCCACCTGCGCCTTTTCCCCCGGCCTCGCCGCGGTCGAACGCCAGCTCAAGCGCTTCATGTACGACCGGCTCTACTACCACCCCGAGCAACTCGCCGCCGCCGCCAGCGCGCGCGAAGTCAACGCCGGGCTGTTCGCCGCCTACGATGCCCAGCCCGCCGAACTCGGCCCGCGCTGGCATGCCGCCCTGCCGCCGGCCGAGCCCGCCCGCAGCCGCCACATCGCCGACTACATCGCCGGCATGACCGACCGCTTCGCCATCGCCGAATACCGCCGCCTCCACGACCGCGTCCCCGAACGCCTGTCCAGCGTCTGAGCCGATGTTCGGCGGCGAAACCGAGCCCGGCATCCTGCGCCTCTGCCTCGTCGGCGTCTCCGGCCTGGTCGGCCAGTCGCTGATCGAAGAAGCCCGCTCCCGCCCACAATTCCGCCTCACCGGCCTGGTCCGCAGCGAGGCACCGCTGCCGCCCGGCGCCCGCATCGAGCTCGTCATGGCCGATCCCGCCGGCTGGCCCCGGGCGCTGGCCGACCTCGCCCCCACGACCGTCATCTGCACGCTCGGCACGACGCGGGCCAAGGCCGGCTCCGAAGCGGCCTTCCGCGCCGTCGATGTCGATCTGGTCCTCGCCGTCGCCCAGGCCGCCAAAGCCGCCGGCGCCGAGCATTTCATCCTCGTCTCCTCGGTCGGTGCCGACCCCACCGCCGGCAATGCCTACCTGCGCGCCAAGGGCGATGCCGAAGCCGCAGTCGCCCGGCTCGGTTTCCGCCGCCTCGATATGGCCCGCCCGGCCATGCTGGTCGGCCCGCGCCGCGAAAGCCGCCCGCTCGAATGGATCGCCCAGAAGGCCCTGCCGCTGTTCGACGGACTGCTCCTGGGCAAAGCCCGGCGCTTCCGCACGATCCGCGCCTGCGTCCTCGCCCGCGCCCTGCTCGGCCTCGCCACGGAAAGGGCAGGGGGCCGCTTCGTTCACGAACACGATGGGCTGCTGCGCGCCGCCCGTCGCCTCGGGGGTAAGCCGCTCCCGCGTTTGACTCCCGCAGGGCGACATGGGACCAGTGACCACTCGCTGACCGCGCGGGAGAGCCCCGCCGATTCGCCGCAAGCGGACCGGAGGGCGCCGAAGGAGCAACCGCCCCGGAAACTCTCAGGCACAAGGGACCGTGCCGGTCGATAGCGACGCTCTGGAAAGCGTTTCCGCGTGCCAACGGGGGAACCACCGAAGGGGAAAACCCGTTGCCGCCGCAGGTTCGAGCCTGAGGCGCCACGGGGGAAGCTCTCAGGTTTCCGTGACAGAGGGGGCACCGGACCTGGTGCCCTCTTGCGTGGAATCCCGATTGCGTGACCGAACCTGAAACCGAATTTCCCGAAGCAGAGCCGACCCCGCTGCCGCTCGATGCCTGGCACCGCGCCCGTGGCGCCCGCATGGTCCCGTTCGCCGAACGCTGGATGCCGGTCCAGTATGCCGTTGAAAATGGGGGGGGCATCCTGGCCGAACACGCCTGGACCCGCGCCCATGCCGGCCTGTTCGATGTCTCGCACATGGGCCAGCTCACCGTCGCCGCCGAATCCGGCAGCATGGCCGAAGCCGACACGGCGCTCGAAGCGCTGATGCCCGGCGATTTCGCCGCGCTCAAACCCGGCCGCATCCGCTACTCGCTGCTGCTCGACGAAAACGGCGGCATTCTCGACGATCTCATGGTGACCAACCGGGGCGACCACTTCTTCCTCGTCGTCAACGGCGCCTGCCTGTGGGACGATATCGCCCACTTGCGCGAACACCTGCCCGACGAAGTGACCCTCAATCACCTCGAAGACCACGGCCTGCTCGCCCTGCAAGGCCCCGAAGCCGCCGCCGCACTCGCCGCCCTCGGCCTTCAGCCCGCATTCCCCGAAATCCCCTCGCTGGCCGATCTCGCCTTCATGCAGGCCGGCGCCTACCTCTGGCAGCGTCGCCCCCTCGGCGTCTCCCGCTCGGGCTACACCGGCGAGGACGGCTTCGAGATATACGTCCGCGCCGAGGATCTCGCCGCCCTGGCCGACGCGCTGACCGCCCTGCCTCAAGTCAGGCCCATCGGCCTCGGCGCCCGCGATTCCCTGCGCCTCGAAGCCGGCCTGCCGCTCTACGGCCACGACCTGACGCCCGGGACGGACCCTGTCTCGGCCGGCCTCGCCTTCGCCATTTCCAGACGCCGCCGTGCCGAAGCCGGCTTCCCCGGCGCCGACCGCGTGCTCGGCCTGCTCGCCACCAGCACCCCGACCCGTCGCGTCGGCCTGAGCCTGGAAGGCCGCCAGGCCGCCCGCGAAGGCGCTTCCGTCCATGCTGGCGCCGCGCGGGTCGGCACCGTCACCTCCGGCGGCTTCTCCCCCACATTGGGCCACCCGATCGCCATGGCCTATGTCGAGACCGCTCACGCCGCCCCCGGCACCCCGCTGGAAATCGAGGTGCGCGGCAAGCGCCTGCCCGCCACGGTCGTGCCGCTTCCCTTCGTCCCCCATCGCTACCACCGCACAGGAGCCGCCCGATGAGCCGCCGCTACACCCGCGAACACGAATGGATCGAGCTCGCCGGCGAGGTCGCGACCGTCGGCATCAGCGACTATGCCCAGCACCAGTTGGGGGACATCACCTTCGTCGAACTCCCCGAGCCAGGCGCCAGCTTCGCCACTGGCGATACCGCCGCCGTGGTCGAATCGGTCAAGGCGGCCAGCGACATCTACAGCCCGGTCGCCGGCACCGTCACCGAAGTGAACCCGGCGCTGGCCGACGCACCCGAACTCGTCAACACCGCAGCGGAATCAGAAGGCTGGCTGTTCCGCCTGACCCCCGGCGACCCCGGCGCGCTCGCCGCCCTGATGGACGAAGCCGCCTACCAGGCCTACATCGCGGAGCTGTGAGCCGATGCGCTACCTCCCGCTCACCGCGCAGGACCGCACCGCCATGCTCGCCACGATCGGCGCGCCGGATGTCGATGCCCTGTTCGCCGATGTCCCGGCCGATTGCCTGCTGCCCGCGCCGATCCCCGGCCTGCCCGCCCACGCGCCGGAAATGGCGGTCGAACGCCATCTCTCGGCGCTGGCGGCGCAAAACCTCCATGCCGGCGCCGCCCCGTTCTTCCTCGGCGCCGGCGCCTATCGTCACCACATCCCCGCCTCGGTCGATCACCTGATCCAGCGCGGTGAATTCCTCACCGCCTATACCCCCTACCAGCCCGAAATCGCCCAGGGCACGCTCCAGGTCCTGTTCGAATTCCAGACCCAGGTCGCCCGCCTGTTCGGCACCGACATCGCCAATGCCTCGATGTACGACGGCTCGACCGCCTGCTGGGAAGCCATCGCCATGGCCACCCGCGTCACCCGCCGCCGCCGCGCGGTGCTGTCCGGCGGCCTCCACCCCCACTACACCGCCACCGCGACGACCATGGCCCGCTTCACCGGCGACGATCTCGCCAAGCTGCCCCCCATCCTCTCCCCGGACCCCGACGACGAGAGCCTGATCGCCGCGATCGACGGCGGGACCGCCTGCGTCGTCGTCCAGTACCCGGACCTGTTCGGCCGCGTGCCGGACCTCGCCCGCCTTGCCGAGGCGACCCACGCCCACAAGGCCCTGCTCGTCGTCGTCGTCACCGAACCGGTCGCCCTCGGGCTGCTCGAAGCACCGGGCCATCTCGGCGCCGATATCGTCGTCGGCGAGGGCCAAGGGCTCTCGGTCGGCCTGCAGTTCGGCGGGCCTTATCTCGGCCTGTTCGGCTGCTCGGAAACGTTCGTCCGCCAGATGCCCGGCCGGCTCTGCGGCGAAACGCTCGATGCCGATGGCCGGCGCGCCTTCGTCCTCACCCTTTCCGCCCGCGAACAGCACATCCGACGCGAGAAGGCGACCAGCAATATCTGCACCAATTCCGGCCTTTGCGCGCTCGCCTTCTCGATCCACATGACCCTGCTCGGCGGCCAGGGCCTCGAACGGCTCGCCCTGCTCAACCACCAGGCCGCCCGGCAAACCGCCACCGCGCTCGCCGCGATTCCCGGCGTCGATGTGCTCAACCGCGTCTGGTTCAACGAATTCACCGTGCAACTCCCCGTCCCCTCGCGCGAAGTCGTCCGCGCGCTCGCCGCCAGGGGCGTGCTCGGCGGCGTCGCGCTCTCGCGCCTCCACCCCGGCGAGCCGGCGCTGGCCAATGCCCTGCTGGTCACCGCCACCGAATGCACCAGCGACGAGGACATTGCCACGCTCTGCGCCACGCTCGAGGAGGTCCTGCGATGAACGTTCCCAATCCCGCCGGCTGGCGCCCCGAAATGCCCGCCGGCGCCGCCGGCCTGCCCCAGACCCGCTCCGGCGATCGCGGCCTCCAGTGCGAGGAGCCGCTGATCTTCGAACTCGCCGCCCCGGCGGTGACCACCGGCGTCGATCTCCCCGATGCCGCCGGCGAGGTGCTCGCCGAACTCGCCCGCTTCCGCCGTGCCACCCCCGCGCAACTCCCCGGCCTCAGCGAACCGGAAACCGTCCGCCACTACACCCGCCTGTCGCGGCAGAACTATGCGATTGACCTCGGCCCGTTCCCGCTCGGCTCGTGCACGATGAAGCACAACCCCCGGCTCAACGAGAAGCTCGCCCGCCTGCCCGGCTTCGCCGACATCCACCCGCTGCAGCCGCAGGACACCGTGCGCGGCGCGCTCGAAGCGACCGCCCAGCTGGCCGACTGGCTCCTGGCCCTCACCAACATGAGCGCCGTCGCGCTGGCCCCCAAGGCCGGCGCGCATGGCGAACTCTGCGGCCTGCTCTGCATCCGCGCCGCCCTGCAGGCGCGGGGCGAGGCGCGCCCGGTGATCCTCGTCCCCCAATCCGCCCACGGCACCAACCCCGCCACCGCCGCCTTCGCCGGCTTCCGGGTCGAAAGCATCCCCGCCACCGCCGATGGCCGGGTCGATCTCGCCGCACTCACCGCCCGGCTCGGCCCCGATATTGCCGGCCTGATGATCACCAATCCCAACACCTGCGGCCTGTTCGAACGCGACATCAAACGCATCTCGGACCTGGTCCACGCCGCCGGCGGCTACGTCTATTGCGACGGCGCCAACTTCAACGCCGTCGTCGGCAAGGTGCGCCCCGGCGATCTCGGCATCGATGCCATGCACATCAACCTGCACAAGACCTTCTCCACCCCCCACGGCGGCGGCGGCCCCGGCGCCGGCCCGGTGGTCCTGTCCGCAGCACTCGCGCCATACGCGCCGCTCCCCTTCGTCCGCCGCGACGAGTCCGGCGTGGCGCAGCTGGTAGAGGAGGAACAGGCCGGCGCGGAAAATGCCAGCTTCGGCCGCATGGCCGCGTTCCATGGCCAGATGGGCATGTTCACCCGCGCGCTGGCCTATATCCTCAGCCACGGGGCAGACGGCCTGCGCCAGGTCGCCGAAGACGCGGTGCTCAACGCCAACTACGTCCTGCGCAGCCTGGAAGATGTGATCGCCGCACCCTTCGCGGCATCCGGCCCCTGCATGCACGAGGCGCTGTTCAGCGATGATGGCCTGCCCGAGGGCTTCTCCACGCTCGATCTCGCCAAGGGCCTGATCGACGAAGGCTTCCACCCGATGACCGTCTATTTCCCGCTGGTGGTTCACGGCGCCATGCTGGTCGAGCCGACCGAGACCGAGAGCAAGGCCGGGCTGGACCGCTTCATCGCCTCGCTGCGCCACGTCGCCGAACGGGCGAGGGCAGGGGACGAAACCCTGAAAGCCGCGCCCACGCTCGCCCCGCGTCGTCGGCTCGATGAGACCCTCGCCGCCCGCAAGCCGCGCCTGACCTGGGCCGGCCACACCCTGCCCGCCACGGCCCCGACGCTGGGCGAGCAGGGGGGAAGGTAGTTGAAGCGTAACGGCGTTTCCGCGAAACGCCGTTACGCTTCACATTCTTGTGGTCGTACGATTTATTGACAAAAACCGGTTCCCACCCTTCGCCAGGCTCAAGGCAGGCTTTTTGTCATCGCAATCTAATTGGCAGCAGTCGAAATCGCGCTCCCGGCCGACTGCATATCCTTGCCGGCACCTTCGACCGTGTTGCAGGCGACGACGGCCAGGCCAAGCGCGGTGAGCGCGACGGTGGTGGCCAGGCGGCGGAACAGGGGAGCACGGTCCATGGAGCAGGGTCCTTTCATTGATGACCCCGCCGCAACGTTCGAGCCGCGCCGCCGGTTCCGCAATCCCGGTCCCTTCAGTCCGGCGCCACCACCGCCAGCGCCTCGCGCATGTCCCGGTGGCCTCGCCAGGCGATCAGCAACCCGCTGCCGATGATCAGCGGCGCACCGAGCCAGATCGTCGAATGCGGCAGATCCCCCCACAGCAGCCAGCCATAGATCGTCGCCCAGAGGATCTGGGTATAGTCCATCACCACCACGCTGGCGACCGGCCCATGCCGCAGGGCCGAGGTCAGCAGCCACTGCGCCAGCGTCCCGCTCAGGCCCATCCCGGCCAGCATCGCCCAGACCACCGGATCGTGCGGGCGAAACACGAACGGCAGGGCCGGCGCCACGAACAGGGTGCCGAACACGGCGAACCAGAACACCACCGTCACCGGCGCCTCCGTGCGCGCCATGTCGCGGATATGGAAGCTGATCACCGCGTTCATCGCCGCCGCCCCCAGCCCCAGCGCCACCCCCAGCAGCGGCAGCGCCGCATGGCCCGGATTGGCGATCAGCAGCACCCCGGCAAAGCCGATCGCCACCGCCGCCCAGCGCCAGACACCGACCCGTTCCGGCAGGAACAGCGCGGTGATGACCACCACGAACATCGGCGTGGTGAAGTTCAGCGTCGTCGCCTCGGACAAGTGCAGGACCTGCATCGTGCCGAGGAACAGGGCCATGCCCACCGTGCCGAGCGTCGCGCGCACGAGATGGGCGCCGGGCCGCCCGGTCCGCAGCAGACGCAATCGCCCCGCCGCCGCCAGCCCGCCGGCGATCAGCGGCAGGCTGACCAGCTGGCGCCAGAACATCATCTCGATCACCGCCACGCCATGCTCGCCCAGCAGCTTGCTGAAGGTGAACATCGTCGTCAGCGCCAATGCCGAGGCAAGGCGCAGCGACAAGGCCAGCATGGGGCGGTGATCCTGTTCCATGGCGCGGCCAATGGCCACCGCGCCCGTCTCGCGCAAGTCCGTCAGCGCAGAGTCTTGAGATAGGCGATCACCGCCTTGCGCTGCGCCGGGTCGGCAATGCCCGGATAGGCCATGCGCGTGCCCGGAACCATCTTGACCGGGTTCGCCAGCCAGGTGTCCAGCGTCGCGTCGTTCCAGGTCACCTTCAGCGCCTTGAACGCCGCCGAATAGGCAAACCCCGGCACCGCCGCCGCCTTGCGGCCGACAACGCCGTGCAGGGTCGGCCCGAGCAAGCTCTGGCCCGGCACCGTCGCATGGCAGGCGCGGCAGGTGGCAAAAGCCGGCGGCGGCGTGCCGGCACTAGCCGGAGCGGCCATCGCCAGGGCCAGGGGAAGGGCAGGCAGCAACCGCATGGGGGACATCATCGCGCATTCTCCAGGTCGGCAAACTCCCGCGCGGAGTATGCGGCAAGCGGGCCGGGGACAAGGGGATTCAGGGCCAGGGAGCGGTAAATCCCGGGCCTTTCCTTCCTGTCCGCCGCTTGTACCCGCCAAGCCCTCACCGCAGGCCAAGAAACCCCAGCGACCCCGCGTCGAACTTCGCCTTCAGCCCGGCGAACACCCCGCGCGTCGTCGTCCGCGCCGCCGCGAAATCGCGGTCTCGGAATCCCGTGACGTTGTAGCCGAGCGTCAGCAGCACGTCCTTGGCCGGCACGAAGCCGATCTGCGGCCCGAGGGAAAAGCTGGTCGCGCCATCGGCCAGCGCCGCGCGCACGGTGGCGGTCGCGCCCAGTTCGAAGCGCGGGCCGATGCCGATCCGCGCATCCAGCCCGCCGAGCAACGTCGTGCCTTCCAGCGTATAGCCATCGGCCCGGTCGAAATTGTAGCGCACCGCCGCGAACAGGCCGATCTCGCTGCGCCGGGCGCGGATCGCCTGCCCATCCTCGTCGCGCGCGCGGCTGCCGGGGGACCAGTTGCCGGAAACGCTCATCATCAGCCGCCGCGAATGGGCATTGCCAGCCAGGTTGAACGCGCTCGCCGCCAGCGTGCCGGCCGGCCCGGCCTGCGCCGCCGCCCCCGGCGTGGTCGTCGCCGCGATCACATTGTCGGCGCGGAACTCCAGCTTGCCCAGCCAGGCAAAGTCCGAATCCGCCGGCCGCCGGGCAAAGGCCAGCGCCGCGTTCAGCAGCGCGCTGCGGCTGCCGTCCTCGCCCTCGGCCCGGGTCCAGCTCATCCCCGCGCCGACCACCTGGCCCTCGCCGATCTGGCGGATCGCCCCGAAAGTGACTCCGCGCCGGGTCGAAAGCTCGCCCTTGCGCCATTCCCCGCGCACCGTCACCGACCAGCGCGCCTGCCGCCAGGCCGCCCCCAGCGTCACCGCGGTGAAATTCTCCGCCACGCCGCCGCCACCGTTGAGCTGACCGCCGCTCGCCACCGGCTGCGCCCGGTTGACCACGCGGGACAGGTCGAAGCCGCCGATCACCCGGTTGCTGTCCACCGTCGCATCGAGCGCCAGATGCTGCGAGACCTCGAGCGACTGCGCCAGCCCGAACGCCGCATAGGAACGCGCGCCCAATTCGCGGATCTCCTGCCGGCCCAGCCCCGCCGTCGCCCGCGCCCCGCGCCAGGGCTGCGCCTCCACCCCGAAGCGGCCATTGCGCGCATCGATCGCGCCACCCTGCGCGATCTCGTAGCTGCCGACCAGCTTGACCCGCGAATTGAGCGCGAACCGCGCGGCGAGCAGATGCCGCGCCGGCAGGTCGATGGAATCCGTCCCGCCGATCCCCAGGCTGGTCGAGGCGTCCAGTTCGAGCCGGTTGTCGAGCAGGCGCCGCGTCACCCCGGCCTCGATTACCGTCGAGGTCGCATCGCGGCCATCGGCCAGGTGATCGCGCAGCGTGGCCACGCCAAGCCGCGCGTCGGCGGTCTTGCCCCGGTATTCCGCCTTGACCTGCACCGCCTCGCGATGCCCGTCGTCGGCGCGGCTGGCGTCCTGCCAGGTTGCCGCGCTGAGCGAGAGCCGGTCGCCGAACCGATAGCGCGCATCGAAGCCGATCTTGCGCCGGCCGCCTTCCGCGCCGCTCAACTGGCCGACGCCATAGCCCTGGTCGATGGCGCGGACATAGGCCAGCAGGTCGAGCCGGGGGTCATGGTGCTCCGCCTCGACCAGCCAGGCAGTGCTGTCCAGCCCCGCCCGCCGGCTCAGCGCCGCTTCGGCGCGGATCTCGGTGCTCTCGCCCACCCGCAGCCGCAGGTCGACGCCGCCGAGACCGGTCCGCTCCGCGCCGCTGGCGCCGGCCATCGAGGTATCGCTGATCGCGCTCGCGCCCAGGCGCAGCCGCCGGGACCGGTCGGTCCAGTCGGCCCGCACCCCGCCGTTGATCTCGCCACCGGCATCGAGCGCGGGATCGGCGTCGTAGTCGATGACGACGAACTGCGGGTTCTGGTCGAAATCCCGGCTCAGCGGCGGCTGCTTGAAGCTGATCGTCCCCGAGATCAGGTCGACGTCGTAGTCGATGAACCGGCTCAGCGTCGTCGAGGAAAGGACGATCTCCGAACGCAGCCGGTCGCGCACCTGCAGCACCACCGTCTCCGAATTGGCCAGCATCGCCTTCGAGCCCAGCGAATATGGCCCGGAAACCCCGCCCCCCTGGAACTCCACCCGCCGGTGCACCGCCGAGACCCTGGCCCCGAACCCGGCGAGATGCACCCGCCCGATCCGCCCCTCGGCCTTCACCCCGGTCATCGTCCGCTGGTATCGCATGAGCTGGGTCTGGGTGAATCCGGTCTCGTAGTCGCCGAACAGGGCGGTAAACGCCCGCGCCTCGATCCTGACGTAGAGCTTGTCACGGCTGGCGGCATCGAACCGCCGGCTCGAACCATCGGCATAGACCGTGTAGTAGGCGCGCGGGTCGATAGCGCCGAGCAGTTGCTGCTGGTCCTTCTGCCGCGCGCTGTCATAGGCCAGCGTCAGCAGCGCCCGGCCCAAAACCCGCCCCTTGGCATAGAATGCCACCCGGCCGTGCTCGCCGAGGTTGCTGTCGAACCGCCCCGTGCGCTCCATCGCATCGGAAATCGTCCGCTTGCCCAGCGAGCCTTCGGCCAAGCCGACCAGCGTCCACTTGATGTCGCCCGGCACGACCCAGGCCTGGATCGTCTGCTTGCGGCGCTGGTCGCGGTCGCCGAAGGTGAAATCGAGGTCGAGCGCACCTGAAACCATGGTCGGCGCCAGCTCGACCCAGGCCACGCCGTCATCCCCGCGCACCGTCCAGTGCGGCGCCGCCCGGCCCAGCCCGGACAGCGCGCGCGATTGCAGCCCGTCCAGCGCCTCGGCGCTCTCGTAGGGCGCGGAAAGCCCGAATTCGCCTGAGACCCCGGCGTGGACCGGCCGCCCGTTGCGGTCGAGAATGCGCAGCGCCAGCAATGGCCGGGTGCGGCCATCGGCCACCAGCTTCGATTTGTCGCGCAGCAGTTCCACCCGCGCCGGCGTCTGGTTGAAATGGACCACCCGCTCCAGCCGCGCCGCCTCGCTGCCATCGGCATTGCGCACCACTGCGGAAAGCCGCGTCTCGTCATGGTCGAGCGGCAATCCGCGCCACAGGCTGACGGCAAAGGTGCGCGCCGCCGAAACCTTGGTGCCATCGGCGGAAACCTTGTCCACCGGCTTGCCGTCGAGCGAAAGCTCGACCTTCTGCCCGGCCCGGTGGCGAATGGCGACGCGGATTGCCGGTGCGCGCGGGTTGTGATCGACGGCGGGGAACAGGAAGTCGGTCGGCCCGTCGCCCAGCGCCCGCCAGTCGGTATCGCCGCCCGCCGCCGCCTTGTCGGAATCGGCCTCGTCCCGGTCCGCCGCCGGCTTCGCCGCCAGCGCGCCCGGATCGAGCCCATCGACATGGAAGTCCGCCACGACCAGACTGCCGCCCTGGCCGGTGACAAAGCGCGAATTCGCGCTCCCCGCCTGCCGGCTCGACCCGCCACACATCGCGAACCAGCCCCCCTCCGGCAGCGTCTGCCCGGATGCCTGGACCACATGCGTGCCGGGCACCAGCCCGTCGAAATGGTAGCGGCCATCGGCGTCCGTCACGGCAAAGCTGCCGTCCTCCAGCATGACCCGCACATTGGCCACGCCCGGATGCGGCCCCCCGGCGCAGCCGCCGGCGGAAACCCGCCCGACCAGCGTCATCCGCGCGGCGATCCCGTCCTCCTCGATCCGCACGACTGCGCTGGCATGGCCGGTCAGCCCGCGCGAATCGGTGGCGCTGGCATGGTTCAGCGCCTGGCCTGGCGGCGCATTCGGCCGCACCGTCATCGCATAAGTAATCTGCCGCGTCGCGCCTGGCGCCAGCTCGCCCAGGCGGATGGTCAGTCCGCGCCCGTCCGCTGCGGCCGCGACGATATCCGGCCGCGCCACGCCATCGACCCGGACGCTGTCCACCCGCAATCGCAGGGCAGGGGCGGGCCGGTCCTCGACCACCACGCCCCGCTTCCCGCGCGCCATGTCCACATTGCGCACGGTGATCGCGTAGGACAGCAAATCCCCCGGCTGGGCCGAGGCGCGCGAGGCCGACTTGGTCAGGCTGACCGCGATCGGCGGCCGGTCCACCGGCACGTCGATCCGCACCGTCTCGGGCGAGGACACGGTGAATTCCCGGCCATAGGAAGCATCCGAAATCTGCATTTCGCTGCCGTCGCCGTGCTTCATCGAAGCCAGCGATGCCGGCGGCGCAGTCGAAGGCGCCAGATAGCCCGAGGGCGGCGAGACGACGAGCCGATAGCGCCCGTTCGCCACCAGCGGGAAGCGGTACTCGCCGGGCCGCAGCTGATAAGTCGTGCCGGCGCTGTCGGTCACCGCCTGGCCGGTGGTCATGCTGGCGGGCCACCGCGTCACCCCGTCGGCGGCAAAGACCGTCGCCGGCGCGCCGCTCGCCGCATCGACGATGCTCACCGTCGCCCCGTCCACCGCGCTGCCGTCCTCGCTGTCGAAGACGAAGCCGAACGGATCGGCCAGCACGTCCAGTTGCGCCACGGCAATCGGCTTGACCGCGCCGGATATCAGGCAATGAATGGAAATCGCGTCGTTCGCCGCCACCGAAAGGCGGCAATCGCCGCTCTGCGGCTGCGGCGGAATCGCCGTCGTCGGCATCGCGCCGACGAACACCCCGGTGTTCGGCCCGGTCTCGTAGACCTGGATCATCTCCCTGTCTCCGCTCGTCGTCACCAGCTCGCTGGAGACCGTGTCGATCGCGTCGGCATGGAGGTTGGCCGCCGGCGCGGTCAGCCGGAAATAGAACGCATCGCCGATGTGCAGGCGGGTCGCCTGTTCGACCGAGGCGATCGCCGTGTTGCCGTTGATGCCGGGCACGGCCAGGGCCACTCCGCCACAGCGCGAAGGGGCGAATGCCAGGGAAGTCGCCGTGCCTGGCGAAACCACGAAAGTGTCCAGCGTCACCGGCTGGGTGGCGATGGCGAACACCACCTCGTTCGAGGCCGCGTCCACCCGCTGGCCCTGGAAAGTCCAGTGCGCGTAGGCGGTGTTGCGGATCACCTGCGCGCCGGCCGGCTGGGTGACGACCCAGAACAGCGCGCACAGCATCGCAACCGCCATCGCGATCGAGGCGGAATGGGGTCTCATGCCGGATTCAGGCAGACCATGCCGGGGCGGAGCCAACGCCCCACCCCGGCGTGGCCCCTCAGTTGATCGTCACCCGGAACCGCAGCGCCGCCGACTGGCCGGCCGCCAGGTTGTTGAGCGTGCCGGAAACCGTCGGCGAAGGCGTCGCCGAGAACAGCCCGCCGGCCGTGCCGCCGGTGCAGGTCGCGCCGGATACAGTGCCGTTGAGCAGGATGCCGAAGCCCGACTGGTAGGTGACGGTGGTCGGCAGGATGTCCGAGAGCGAAAGCCCGGTGGCGGTCGCCGCGCCGGCGCCGTTGGCCACCGCGATGCAGTATTCCAGCACCGCGCCGGGGATCGCCTTGGGATTGGTCGTGCCCGAAACCGGATCGCTGATCAGGGTCGAATACTTGTTGACCGTCAGAACAGCCGCCGAAACGGTATAGTCGCCCTTGACCGAATACTTGCCGTCATTGGCCGCATCGGTCGCGCCCGCCGTATCGCCGAACACGGTGTCGATACCGGCGGTGTTGGCGCCGCTGGTCGCGGTCAGCACCGCGCCCTCGCTGCCGCCCGTGCCGCCGGCCTCGGCCGTCGCGGTCAGGACGATGCCCGAAACCTGGGCGTTGGTGGCGCCGATCGGCACGTCGGAGACGACGAACAGGGTCTTCGTCTGGTCGGCGCCCAGCTCGTCCACATACGTGATCTGCAGGTCGGTACCGGAATCGTAGCTGCCGTTGCTGTTGGTATCGATGTAGTATTTGAAATTGCTGACATCGAACACGTCGGTGCCGCCATGCTGGGCGGTGCCGCCCGCCTGGTTGACCGCCGCGAGGCTGAAGTCGAGCGTGTCGTTGGACGAGTTGGTCAGCGTATAGGTGGTGACCTGCGCCGTCGAACCCGGCGCGACCGTCGTCGTCGCCGCCGCCGTCGTCATCGTCAGCACGACCTTGCGGTCGACCGTGATGCTGTTCGACGCCGATTGCGCGGTCTGCGACACGCCGCCGACCGCGAAATTGACCGAAACCGTGTTGGTGATCGTCGCGCCGGCGGTGGTCCCGGCCGCATGGGCCGTCCCCGCCAGCCCCGCGCACAGGGCGGCAAGCCCTGCTGCGGCAAGCAGCCTGGTGTTCTTCATGATAGATTCCCCGTCATGCACCGCCGGGGAACGGTCCGTTGCCACCCCGCCGGTTCAATCCCGCGCGGCGCGCGAAAGTCCCCGGGGCGTGGCGCGCCGCGGCCACGTCCCGGCACCGCTGCCGGCCTGAACGTCAGGTCAGCGCACGATTCCGTGATATTCGAGCGTGCCGCTGGCGCCGGGCGCGATCGTCGCCACGACCCAGCGCAAATGGGTGGCATCCGCCGCCTCGGCCGGCCGCAGCCCGCCCTTGCCGTCGCTCACTTTCAGCGCGGCCAGCTTGCCCCACTGCCGCCCGCCATCGACCGAAACCTCGAAGCTGCCGAACCCGTCATCGGCCAGCCGCACCGCTGCGGGAATCGGGTTGGTGACGACGAAGTTGTCCGCCGGCTTCGCCCCGGTGTTGCGGTAAACTGTCGTGAACACGAGCTTTTCCCCCGGCACGACTTTGGCCGCCGGCAGCAGCGCGGTGCGCTTCTGCCCGTTCTCGACCACGACCCGCTCGACCTTGACGTCGCTGGCGAGCGAAACGTCGGCAGCGAGCGCCGGAGCGGCCAGGCCCAGGCTCAGCATCAGGGGCAGGATAATGCGGCGGATCATGGTGGTGTCCTCGGTTGCCAAAATCAGTTAATCGTGACCTGGAAGGTGATGGTCCTGTCCGGCGCCCCGCCGGCAAAACTGCCGAGCGAAACGTCGATGCCCGAAGCGGAAGCCGTCCCGGCGTCGCCATCGGCGGCATCGGTCAGCCCGGTCCCGCCGAGCGTCAGCGAACCGGCCATGTAGGTCGTGCCGGTCGGGATCGCGTCGGTCACATGCACGCCATTGGCCGTGCCGGTGCCGGCGGCATGGGCCAGCAGCGAATAGGTCACCACCGAACCCGGCACCGGCGAACTGCCGCCGAACGGATCGGCAATGGCGGCCGACTTGGTCAGGGTCACCGTCGCCAGGCTGGCGATCAGCGAACCGAGCGCATTGCCCGTCGCATGGCTGGCGCCGACCACGGCATCGACCCCGCCGTCGCCCCGGCCGGCGAACACCGTGCCCGGCGTGCCGGTGCCGGTGACCGCGGCGGCGGTCAGGCGCACCTGGCTGGTCTGGGCGTCGGTTGCGCCGCCCGGCAGGTCGACCAGCACCAGCACCCTGACCGTCTGGTCGGCGGCCAGGACCGGGCCAGCCGCACTATTGCTCACCAGCGTGTCGACGCCGGGCTCATAAGTGCCGTTGCCGTTGCTATCGATGGCGACCGCCTGGATCGTGCCGTTGAACGCGTTGCCGGAAACCGCCGGGTCAGCGGTCAGGTTGAACGCCTCGTTGCCGTTGCCGCTGTTGGTCACCGAGTAAGCCAGCACCGCCGCGCTCGACCCGGCGCTGACCGGCGAACTGGTCAGCGAGCCGACCGCGACGTCGAGGAGTTCGTCGACCTTGACCGTCACCGTGTTGGACGAGACCGTGCTGGTGCCGGTGCCCGAAGTATAAGTCGCGGTGGCGACGTTGGTAATGTCCGTGCCGGCGGCCACGCCAGTGGCGTGGGCGGCCTGGCCGAGCATGGCGGAAGCGAGGACACAGGTGCTCGCGGCGATGAGGCGAAGGTCGTGTTTCATGCCGCCGACCTACAACGGCGCTGGTTAAATAGGGTTTAACCCCTAGGATATTTTGCGGACGGGTTTACCATGATCGCCAGCGGGCCGGCACAACCCGTTGAACGAGCGGCATTTGCCGGCCGGCTCCGGGCCGGGCAGGTTAAGCGGGCGACAACGCTTTGGCCTTAGGGGAGGGCGCGGCGATTAACCACGCGGGGAGACCATCAGCGATGCCACATCGGCAGATCCGGCCAGTCTTGCGCCACCTGACAGCGCTCCTCGCTGCCTTCTTCGTGCTCGCCATGGCCGGCCCCGCCCACGCCGCGAACTGCAACATCGCCACCAGCCAGGGCAGCACCGGCCCGGCCAACTGGCAGACCTACTGCTGGATCGATTTCTCCGGTTATGTCGACACCACCGCCCGCTCCACCGGTGGCCAGAACTTCAGCCTGACCCTGCAGGACGGCACGGTGATGAGCTTCAACCTCAAGGTCAGCGGCGCCGCCATCGCCCCCACCGCCTCGCCGACCTGGAGCGGCGCGGCGGTCGGCAACACCGCCTTCCTCGGCATCGCCGGCCAGCCCGCGCTCTACCAGTCGGCAGCCGGCACCACCACCGTCGCGATCAGCGCCATCACCCTGGCCCCGCCGGCCGGCGGCAGCTCGGTCACTTCCTACATGATGGTCGCCGGCGACGCCGAATCGTCCAATGACGGCGAATCGCTGGTCTTCCAGACCAACGGCGGCAACTGGCAGTCGCTCGACCAGTCCGGCCCAATCAGCGGCAGCACTTATCCCACCCAGAGCGGCATCGGCACCCAGACCTACACCACCGGCGGCGTCCCCGGCACGGTCGGCGCCTATATCGTCGGCTCCACCACCCCCACCTCGCTGACCACGACGATCGTCGGCGGCGGCCTCCAGGGCGTGATGTTCGCCGTGCGCTTCGCCTCGATCCGCCTCACCACCCGGATCACCGGCACCCGCGTCGCCGCGCCTGACCAGTTCGCCTTCTCGATCAACGCCACCAGCGGCGGCGCCACGCGCGCCTCGGGTACGTCCACCGGCAGCGGCCTCGGCCCGTTCACCGCCGCGTCGTTGTCCAGTTCCAGCGCCATCCCGCTGACCCTGAATCAGGCGATGGCCGCCGGCTCGACCAATTCGCTCGGCCACTACCGTTCGAGCCTGACCTGCACCAACAGCGCCTCATCCTCGACCCCGCTGCCCTCCGGCGTCGTCACCACCAGCTACAGCTTCGGCGCCATGCAGTTCGGCGACAATATCCAGTGCACCTTCACCGAAGTGCCGTTCCTCCACATGACGCTGGCCAAGGCACTCGCTTCCAGCGGCCGCCGGTTCTCGACCGACCAGTTCGTCATGTCGATTTCCAGCGGCGGCACCACGCTCGCCAGCACCACCACCACGGGAACCGGCACCACCGTCAACAACGGCGTGACCCCTCAGTTCCAGGGCACCGCCGGCGCCGCCTATGTCTTCGCCGAAGCCGGGGCAGGGGCCACCAGCCTGACGCAATACACCAGCGTCATGGCCTGCACCAACCTGTGGACCGGCTCGACCACCACCCTGCCGACCACGCCGGGCGCCACGATCACGCCGCAGTTGGGCGATGTCATTTCCTGCACCATCACCAACACCCGCCTGGCCAACAACGCCTTCCTGACCATCCTGAAAAGCTCCTCGGTCGTCTCCGACCCGGTCAACGGCTCGACCAACCCCAAGTCGATCCCCGGCGCCATCGTCCGCTACACCTTCACCGTCGCCAACACCGGCAACACCACCGCCACCAACAACAGCGTCTGGCTGCTGGACAGCGTGCCCGGCCAGATCAGCGTGGGCTCGGCCGCCTCGCCGAGCTTCGTCCAGGGCACCCCGTCCAGCGGCCTGACCTTCAACGCCGCCACCGACATCAAATATTCCAACAGCCTGACCGCACCGACCAGCTTCGCCGCCTGCACTTATTCGCCCAGCCTGGCCTACGATCCCGCGGTCCGCTTCGTCTGCCTCAATCCCAAGGGCACCTTCGCCGCCTCTTCCGGCACGCCGCCCTCGTTCACCCTCAGCATTCAGGCACAAGTGAACTGAAACACGACGAACCGAGCGCATCTCGTCGCAAAACCGTCACGCAAACGGCTGCGGCGATATTGACGTTCAGCCGCCATTGCGGCGGATTGTGTGATGGGAGAGACGAAACATTTCGCGAAGGGGTCGCACCATGGAACGCAGCAATCGCCAACTGCCCGAAACCGATCGGGATCCGCTGACCGACGCGCCGGAACTGGCGCTGTTCGTCGCCTCGCTCTACACCAGGTTGGGAGGCCGCCTGCTTATCGATGCCGATGGCACGCGTCACTCGCTGCGTCCCGCGCGCCACGACATCTGGCAGGACGGCATCCCGCAAATGGAAAACGCGGCGGAGGAGGAAAGGTTCCAGTCCCCGGCGGAATGGGAAGGCGCCATCCGCCTCGCCGAGTACTGGCTCCACCGCCTCGGCCGCGCCGACCGCGACTACGTCTTCGCCGCGCTCGGCGAGACGGACGCCGCCGAGGAATCCGAGTTCGATTTCCGCGAACAGCTCACTGGGGACTAGGCTCAAGGTTCACTGCGTGAACCCGGGCACCGCCCGCCCCGCCTCCCCACCCGACCACCAAAGCGTGATGGTATCATTGGTGGTCGGGTGGGGAGGCGGGGCGGGCGGTTCGAGACGCGCGCATGCGCGTCTCCAATCAATAGGCTTCAGGCACGTACATGTCCTCCGGCACCGGGTGGCGGATGTAGTCGGCATTGCGCACCCGCTCCGGCAGCACCACCGCGTCCTTCGGCACGTCCTCGTAGGGGATCGTCGATAGCAGGTGGTGGATGCAGTTGAGCCGCGCCCGCCGCTTGTCGTCGGCGCGGACCACCCGCCACGGCGCCTCGTCGATGTGGGTGCGCTCCAGCATCGCCTCCTTGGCGATGGTATAGGCTTCCCACCGCCGCCGCGATTCGACGTCCATCGGTGAAAGCTTCCACTGCTTGAGCGGGTCCTTGATCCGCATCTGGAAGCGCAACTGCTGCTCGGCATCGGTAACCGAAAACCAGTACTTGACCAGCACGATCCCCGAACGCACCAGCATCCGCTCGAACTCCGGCACCGAACGGAAGAACTCCTCGACTTCCCCGTCGCTGCAGAACCCCATGACCCGCTCGACCCCGGCGCGGTTATACCACGATCGGTCGAACAGGACGATCTCGCCGGCGGCCGGCAGATGCTGGGCATAACGCTGGAAATACCACTGCGTACGTTCCCGCTCGTTGGGCGCCGGCAGCGCCGCCACCCGGCAGACGCGCGGATTGAGCCGCTGGGTGATCCGCTTGATCACCCCGCCCTTGCCCGCGGCATCGCGCCCCTCGAACAGCACGACGACCTTCAGCCCCTTGTGCTGCACCCAGTCCTGAAGCTGGATCAGCTCGTGCTGCAAGCGGAACAGCTCGCGGAAATAGACCCGCCGGTCGAGCCGGTCCGGCCGGTCGGTCCCGTCATAAGGGTCGGCCGCCATCTCGTCGGCGAGCGATTCCAGCCGCGATTCATTGATCTCGAGCTCCAGCTCCTCGTCGAAATTGTCCTCGATCTCGAGCTGCATCCGCTCGAAATAGGTCAGTCCGCTGGAATTCATTCTCTCGTTCAAGGCAGGTCCCCTTGCGGCACACACTGCGGTGACCGGCTCGCACGTGTGCGCGTTCCCGCCGTGAGCAAACTCGGTGACGGTTTGATGACGGTCGTCGTCGAGTTCCCCTTTGGCGCATGCAAACCGCGTCGGCCGCCCGCTGGGCAACTTTAGTACAATTGCGCTTTTCGCCGAAACTGCCTATCGTCCCCGTCCGGAACGGGTCTCTAAGCCGGATTGTTTTTCAATGCTGAATGTCATCATGGCGCAGGGCGAAGCGCGCGGGTCGGCGGTCAGGCCCAGGGGCCGGCCCAGCCTCGAACAGGCTGCGGCAATCGATGTCGATCTGCTGGACGCCGCCTTCCGCGAATTCCGCCGCCACGGCTACGGCGGCGCCTCGATGCGCAGTATCGCCCGCGAAGCCAACGTCTCGCGCACCACGCTCGCCGCCCGCTATGCGACCAAGGCCGACCTGTTTCAGGCCATCGTGCTGCGTCACATCGAAAAAGTCGGCGCATACGGCTCGCTCATGGGCCAGGCCACGCAGGATCTGCGCGCGGGTCTGCTGGCAGCGACTTATGCCGCCATCGAAGGCTGCGTGAGCGGGCCGACCGCAGATTTTACCCGCCTGCTCCTCGCCGGCACGACGCAGTTCCCGGAACTCGCCGAAAGCCTGCGCCATATCGAAACGATCGTGATCAACAACATGGCGAACTTCATCGCCCGCTGCGCCGTCGTCGATGGCGTGCCGTGTCGCGATCCGCACAATCCGGCGAAGGCCCTGTTCCTGCTGCTGCGCGGCTGGAGTGCCGGCTATGCGATACAAGGTAACGAAACCTGGGCCGACAAGACCTGGGTGGAGCCGATCATAGACCTGTTCATCGCCGGCCGCGCCACCTGGTAATCGCTCACCGCGCCGCGCATTCGGCCGGCGCAGGAGTCTCGCCGGGCTGCGGGTGACGCACGCGCAACAGGCTCACGCCCGCTGCCACCGCCGCCAGCCCCGCCGCCCCACCCAGGAGCGCCGGTGTCGCCGCGACGCCCATCCGATGGAACCCCGTCGCCACCGCCACCGCGCCGACCGTCTGGCCCAGCAGCCGCGCGGTCGCCAGCATCCCGCCTGCCGCGCCGGATCGCGCCCGCGGCGCCGCCTGGATCATCGCCCGGTTGTTGGGGGACTGGAACAGGCCGAAACCCAGTCCGCACACAGCCATTCGCCAGCCGATATCCCACGGCGCCGGGTGTCCCGGGAGCGCCGCCAGCAGCGCCAGCCCCAGCGCGAACACGCCCAGCCCGATGCCGCCGAGCAGCCCGGCCGAAATACGGTCCGCCAGCCGCCCGGCAAAGGGCGCGATGCAGCCCACGGCAAGCGGCCACGGCGTCATCAATAGCCCCGATTCCGCCACCCCGCGCCCCAGCACCGCCTGCAACATGAACGGCATCGCCACGAACGCCAGCATCTGCGCCGCGAACGAGGCGATCGAGGTCAGGATGGAAAGCCGGAACAGCGGAATGCGCAACAGGTCGAGCGGCACCAGCGGCGCCGGCCGGCACCGCTCGCGGCGATACAGCACGATCCCCGCCATGAGCCCGGCCGCCAGGCAGGCACCGCCACTGGCCGCCCCGGTCCGGGCCAGCGTCTCGCCACCGAACACGATCAGCCCGAGCGTCGCCGCGCTCAGCATCGCCGATGGATAGTCCGGCCGCCGCCCATGGCCCGGCACGCGGGGCAGGGCGCGCCTGCCCAGCACGATCGCCGCCAGGCCGATCGGCACATTGATGGCGAACAGCCAGGGCCACGAAACCACGCTGAGAATGCCCGCCGCCAGCGTCGGTCCGATCGCCGCCGAGACCGACAGCACCATGGCGTTGTAACCCATGCCGGTGCCCAGCATCCGCGCGGGATAGGTCGCCCGCACCAGCGCGGCATTCATGCTCATGATCCCCGCCGCGCCGAACCCCTGCACCACCCGCGCGACGATCAGCATGTCGAGCGAACGGGCGAGCGCGCAACCCAGCGAGCCGGCGATGAACAGGCCCAGCCCTGGCAGATAGACCCGGACATAGCCGATGCGGTCCCCCAGCGCCGCCAGCGGCAGCAGCAGCACGGTGATCGCCAACTGGTAGGCATTGACCACCCAGATCGACATCGCCGGCGCCGCGTGCAGCTCGCCGGCAATCGTCGGCAGCGCGACATTGGCGATCGCGCCGTCGAGCACGGCCATGGCGATCGCCAGCCAGATCGCCAAGGCCGAAAGCCGGCGCCGCGGCAGCGGCAGGCCGTCGCCACAGTCGCCGCGACGATCGGTGCTTGCCCGATCCGCATGGCGCAGTGCGGAATCGATGGGAAAATGCTTCATCACTGGCAGGTACTCGCACTTGCACGCCGCGCCGGCCGTCCCCATGCTCCCAACCGCTCGCGAGCGGCGCGGGTTCCAGTGGCGGGAGGGGCAATGATTCTGGGCGTGGTGCTCGCCGGCGGCCAGTCCCGCCGCTTCGGCAGCGACAAGGCGCTTGCCGAGCTCGATGGCCAGACGCTGATCGCGCACGCCGTCGCCACCGTGTCCCGCTGGACCGATCATGTCGTCGTCGTCGGCCGCGCCAGCGCCCCGGCGCCGGTCCTGCCCGATTGGCCCGCCCCCGGCCTCGGCCCGCTCGGCGGCCTCGCCGCCGGCCTGCGCTTCGCCCGCGAGCACGGCTACGACGCGGTGCTCTCCTGCGGGGTCGATGCCGCCCTGCTGCCGGACAACCTGCCCGAACGGCTCGGCGCCCCGCCCGCCTGCGTCGCCCAGCAGCCGGTGATCGGCCTGTGGCCGGCCGACGCCGCCGCCACCATCGAAGCGATCCTCGGCGGCCCACACCCCCATTCGCTCAAGGCGCTGGCCGCCGCGCTCGGCGCCCGGCAGGTCGTGCTGCCGGTCGCCCCGGCCAACATCAATACGCCCGCCGACCTCGCGGCTCTGGCGCGTCCGGACAAGCGGTCCTAAGAAGCGGGGATGCGCTACATCAGCTTCCTCCACCACGGCCGCCCCGGCTACGGCCGCCTCGCCGGCGAAACCGTCCTGCCGCTGACCGGCCCCGCCGATCTCAAGGCCGCGCTGGCAGCCGGCCCGCTCGCCGACCTGCCCGCCGGCGCACCCCTGCCGCTCGCCGAAGTGACCCTGCTCCCGCCGATCCCCAACCCGGGCAAGATCATCTGCATCGGCCTCAACTATGCCGCCCATATCGCCGAAATGGGCCGGGAAACGCTGGAAAGGCCCGCGATCTTCACCCGCTGGCCCGATACCCTCGTCGCCCACGGCCAACCGCTTCTCCGTCCCCTTGCGAGCGCCCAGCTTGACTACGAAGGCGAACTCGCCATCGTCATCGGCCGCCCCGGCCGCCGCATTCCGGCTGCAAATGCATTCGAGCACATCGCCGGCTTCTCGGTGTTCAACGATGCCTCGGTGCGGGACTGGCAGCGCCACAACTCCCAGTTCACCCCGGGCAAGAACTTCCCCGCCACCGCCGGCTTCGGCCCGGCGCTGGTCACCCCGGACGAAATCGCCGACCTGCCGCAGACCCGCGTCCAGACCCGGCTCAACGGCCAGCTCGTGCAGGACCAGCCGATCGCCGACATGCTCTGCCCGATCGCCGAGATCGTCGCCTATCTCTCCGCCTTCACCCCGCTCGCGCCGGGAGACGTCATCGCCACCGGCACCCCCTCGGGCGTCGGCGACAAGCGCCAGCCCCCGCTCTACCTGAAAGCGGGGGACAAGGTGGAAGTGACCATCGGGGAAGTCGGAACCCTGTCCAACCCCGTGATCGACGAAGCCTGATCTGCGCCGGACCTCTCTCCCACCCGATCACCCATCGAGGTAGAATTTGGGAGGTCGGGTGGGGGAGAGGGCCGGTGCAGATCCAAAATCCGCTCTTTCGCGGATTTTGCGAAAGACTCCTTACAGGCAAGCTTCCAGATAAGCCTGGTCGAAGCCGAACTGCCGCGCCTTCTCGAGCGTATAGGGCCTGAGGCCCGAAGGCCGGAACTCACCGATGATCTTGCCGTCGTCGCTCTCGTCGAGATACTCGAACTTGAACAGCTCCTGGGTGACGATGACATCGCCCTCCATGCCGATCACCTCGGTGATGTTGGTCGTCCGGCGCGACCCGTCGCGCAGGCGCTTGACCTGAACGATCAGGTCCACCGATTCCGCGATCTGGCGGGAAATCGCTTCCTTGGGAATCTTGATGTCACCCATCAGGATCATGTTTTCCATACGGCCAAGGGCCTCGCGCGGCGAGTTCGCGTGAAGCGTGCACATCGAGCCGTCATGGCCGGTGTTCATCGCGGCGAGCAGGTCGAAGCACTCCGCGCCACGAATTTCGCCCAGGATGATCCGGTCCGGCCGCATGCGCAGCGCGTTCTTGACGAGATCGCCGATGGTGATCGCGCCCTGGCCTTCCAGGTTCGGCGGCCGCGTTTCCAGCGGCAGCCAGTGCGGCTGCTGCAGCCGCAGTTCCGCTGCGTCCTCGATGGTCAGCACGCGCTCGCCCGGGTCGATCATCTTCGACAGGGCATTGAGCATCGTCGTCTTGCCCGAGCCGGTGCCGCCCGAGATGACCACGTTCATCCGGCAGGCGCCGGCGATCTTCAGCGCGGTCGCCATCTTGTCGCTCATCGAACCGAAGTCCTTGAGCATGTCGATGGTGATCGGCTTCTCGGAAAACTTACGAATCGAGATCGCCGTGCCCCGCAGGGAAAGCGGCGGGACGATGACGTTGACGCGGCTGCCATCCTTGAGGCGCGCGTCGGCCAGCGGCGTCGTCTGGTCCACCCGTCGGCCGACCTGGTTGACGATGCGCTGGGCGATCTGGAACAGGTGCTGCTCGTCGCGGAACGTCACCTGCGCGAGCTGCAGCTTGCCCTTCTTTTCGATGTAGGTCTGGTCCGGCCCGTTGACCATGATATCCGAGACATCGGGGTCGGAAAGCAGCTCCTCCAGCGGCCCGAAACCGAGCAATTCGTCGATCAGCACTTTCTCCAGCGCGAACTGCTCGCGCCGGTTCAGCGTGATCTTCAGCTCGGCCAGCACCTCGAAGATGATCGGGCGGAATTCCTCGGCCAGCTCGTCCTTGGTCAGCGTCGCCGCCGCCTCGGGATCGACCCGCTCCAGCAGGCGCGGCAGCACCTGCTCCTTGATCTTGTGAACCGAAGCCTCGAACCCCTCGGCCTGCTTCGGCGCCTCGTTGACCGCATTGGCCCGCTCGGAAAGCCGCGCCATGGCGTCGCCATTGCGATCATTGCCGACAGCCCGCTCGGCCGGCTCGTCGCCCGGCAGCGGCGGAAACTGCTCGCCGCCCCGGCCGCCTTCGCCGCCGCGCATGGGTCGCGCCACGCCGAACTGCGGCCGGGCTCCGGGCGCTCCGCCGCCCAAGCCCCCTACGCCATTGCGTCGCCCGAATGCGCTCATGGTACCCCGGTTCCATTCTTGCCAGTTCGCGCGACAAGGTTCGCGCGCGTTCTGTCCTCAATACGGAGGAAGCTTTGACGATTTGCTAATTCTGTTTGCATGCCGCCTGTTACCCGATCATCCGGCAGCCCGGCCCGGCAATGGCCGCCACCGGCCCGCGCCGCTGGTAGGCGATCACCCCGGAAATGTCGGGCAGGCGCACATAATGCCGCGCGACGAACTGCCGCAGCCCGGCATCGCCCAGCAGGAACCGCTGCATGGCAAGCCCGGCGGGATCGCCAGTCGTCCCCGGAACCCGCTGGATCTGCAGCAGCCACGGCGGCGCACAGCGGATGTCCCGCGCGGTCGCCGCCAATGTCTGCGCCGCCACCCGGTCGAGCGCCGCCCTGTCGCCGCCCCCGGCGAACAGGGCCGCGGTCATCCACAACGAATAGGACCGCGAACCCCAGACCAGCCCGCGCCGGTCGACCGCCGGCCAGGCCACCCCGGCATCGGTCGAAGCGACGAACAGGGTTTCGCCAGGCGGCACCCGGTCGATGTAGCGGCCATAGGAACGCGCCGGCCATTCCACCGGATAGATGCCGGCCACCGCCCAGCCCAGCAGCGCGAGAGCAAAGACCCGCTGCACCGGCCGGCTGGCCCGCCCCAGTTGCAGCGCCACCGCCACGGCCATTGCCCCGGTCGCCGGCACGCTGTGATAGCCCCAGCCCTTGTGCTGCAGCAGGTAGACCACGACCAGCGCCGCCGCGAGCACCGCCAGCGCCCCGGCAAAGGACGCCGCCAAGGCGCTGGAATGAGGCCGCACCTGCTTGCAGAACAGCCAGAGGCTCGCCGCCGCCAGCACCCAGAAGAACACGTCCGGCCGATACAGCATGTGAAAAACAGTGGCGTTCCCGGCGCCATAGGCCGCACGCACCATCGGCACCATCGTGCCCAGGAATCCCGGCGCAAACGCGAGGATGCAGGCCGCATAGGCCCCGCCCGCCGCCGCCAGCACCAGCAGTTCCGGCCGCCACGGCCGCCATGCGCGGCCCGGCCGCAGGCCGAGCCACAGCTCCAGCGCCAGCGGCACCAGCAGGAAATAGTGCTTGAAGGCGAAACCGAAGGCCCCCAGCAGGCCGACCGCGACGGCCAGCGCCACCGGCGTCGCCAGCCCGGCCCGCCGCCGCGCGATGAGCGCCGCATAAGGCAGGCTGCCGGCCAGCATGATCTGTTCGCGCTGCCCGGTATAGGCAATCGGCACGACGATGACCGCCACGAACACCGCCAGCAGCAACACCGTCCGCTCCCGCGCGTCCCCCGGCGCCAGCAGGCGGTCGACCAGCAGCGCGCTCGCCACGCCGAGCAGGACGATGAACGTCGTCGCCACGATCGACCAGTCGATCCCCAGCCGCTCCGCCAGCCATTCCAGCGGCACCGCCGACCAGAACCACAGCGGCGGGTTCACCTCCCAGATATCGACGTAAAGCCGCGCCCCGCCCAGCAGTTGCCGGGCGATCCAGAACTGCCAGGTGACATCGGCCATCAAGGCGATGCGCTGGATGAACAGCCAGGCCGCCAAAGCCGCCAATGCCAGCGCGCATTCCGGCAGCCCGCCGCGCAGGCGCTGCCGATGCTCCGGCAAGGATGCGATCGCGACGGAAGACATGGAGGACAGTTAAGGCCGCAAAGGCTAACAAACCTCTAAATTCCATTAACCATGGCATGGGTCGTCGCGCGGTGGCCATCCCGGCGCCGGCAGTGTAGGCGGCCCCTTGCAATCGACGAGGCAGAGAGAACAATGGCGCGGCGCAAGTGGACCGATGACGATTACGAAGCGCGCGAGGCCGAGGAGGCGGCACCGGCCGAACCCTGCTGGCTCTGCACCCGCCCGCTCGGCAGCGAGGTCGTTGCCCACCACCCGGTGCCCAAGAGCCGCGGCGGTCGTGGAACCGTCAACCTCCACCCGATCTGCCACCACACCCTGCACGCCAGCTTCACCAACGCCGAACTCGCCCGCATCGGCGAAGCGGTGGAAACCCTGCGCACCTCGTCCGCGCTGGCCCAGTTCCTCGAATGGATCGCCGGCAAGGACCCGGACTTCCACGTGCCCACGACCAGGCGGGGAGGGGACCCGAGGCGGCGCGGCCGCTGAAGGCCCGGCTATTCGCCCGCCGGTTCAGTCACTTCCCCGCCCGCCTTGCGCAACAGGCTGATCCGCGCCTTGCCCACCTTGCGGTCGGCCACCAGCTCGAACCCGCGCACTTGCGGCTGCTCGTCCGCCGCCGTCTCCAGGCTCACCCAGGTCGCCTGCCCGATCCACCCCAGCCGCCCCAGCTTGTCGATCGCGACCTGGCCCGCGCCGGTGCCATAAGGCGGGTCGAGCAGCACGAGGTCCAACGCCCGCTTCCCCGGCCCCAGCGCCAGGACCGATCCGGCGCGGACATCAGCGCGCGCCTGCGCCTGCAGCCGGGCGATATTGGTCCGCAATGCCCGCAAGGCCGGCGGCGCCATTTCGGCGAACAGGCAGGTCGCCGCCCCGCGCGAAAGCGCCTCCAGCCCGAGCGCGCCCGAACCGGCAAACAGGTCGGCCACCGCCAGCCCCTCGAAGCTGCCGAGCCGGCTGGCCAGCATGGAAAACAGCGTCTCGCGCGTGCGGTCGGCGGTCGGCCGGGTCTGGTCGCCGTCGGGCGCCTCCAGCTTGCGCCCGCGCCACTCGCCGGCAATGATCCGCAAGGCCATGTCAGCGCGGCTTTCGCGGCCCGCGCGGCCGGTCCGGCTTCGTGCCCGGTTGGCCCCCGCCGGCGCGCGGCCCCGCTGGCTTGCGCGCGCCAGTCGCACCAGGCCGCCCGCCCTCGCGCACCTCGCTGCGGGAATAGAGCGTGCGATCGGGCGCCGGCTTGCGCGCCGGCTTCGCCCCGCCGTCGCTCCGGGCCGGCGGCACCGGCCGCGCCGGCGCGCTTTCGACCGCCCGCGCCTCGGCAACCGGCCGGGTGCGCCGCGCCGCCTCCACCGCGATCGCCTTCGCCTCGCCGCCACCGGGCAGCTTCAGCCCCTTGGCGAACCGCTCGACATCGACCTGCCGCACCTCGCCCGCCGCTCCGCGCGGCAGTTCGCCCAGCACGAACGGGCCATAGCGCACCCGCAACAGCCGGCTCACCTGCAGCCCCAGGTGCTCCAGCACGCGCCGCACCTCGCGGTTCTTGCCCTCGGTCAGGGTCATCTCGACCCACTGGTTGCGCCCGGTTCGCCGCTCCATGTTGGCGTCGATCGGCCCATAGCGCACCCCGTCGATCTCGATGCCCTGCATCAGGTCCTCGAGCCGGTCCTGGCTGATGTCGCCGAAAGTGCGCGCGCGATAGGTCCTCGGCACCCCGTTCACCGGCAGTTCCATCGCCCGCTTCAGCTCGCCGTCGTTGGTCAGCAGCAGCAGCCCCTCGGTGTTGAGGTCGAGCCGGCCGATCGGCATGATCCGCGGCGTCGCCGGCGGCAGCGCGTTCCTCAGCGCGGTATAGATCGTCGGCCGCCCGGCCGGGTCGCGCTCGGCGGTGATCAGCCCGGCCGGCTTGTGGAACAGGAACAGCCGCGCCGGCTCCGCCCGCGCCACCGCCTTGCCGTCGACCGTCACCCCCTTGAGATTGGCGAGAACGGTCGCCGGCGTCGTCACCAGATCCTCGCCGATCCGCACCCGCCCCTCGGCGATCATCCGCTCGACCTCGCGCCGGCTCGCCACCCCGGCGCGGGCCAGCAGCTTGGCAATGCGTTCTCCGGTTCGGGCGCCGGCAGCAGTGGGAGTTTCAGCCATCGCGGCCCCTTAGCCGCAAAGCCGCCCAAGCGCGAGCCTTCACGAGACTGCCGGCATTTCCTGAACCGAACCGGGAAAGCCCACTTTCTTCTGGACTTTAAGAACCGTATAGGTTATAAGCCCCAGCCATCCGATCTCGCCAATGCGCATTGGCAAGCTCGGTGTTTCAGGCCGGCGTTGCGGGCCATGGCGCGGTCTCCGACCTGGCCAGGCAACCAGCGTCCGCAAGGATTTGAAGCCGTCGCTTGCAAGCGACATCCGTAACGGCAGTGCCTTTTCGCGAACCCGCCGCACTGTCCGCTTCACATCCTCAGGGTCGAGCGGAGCGTCGACAGACTACCCTCCGCCGGTCGCAATGAAGTCTGAACGGAATGCAGCCCGAAGGGCAAGGGCAGGCGAAGCTTGGGGAGCCACCGCCGGCAACGGCCAGGGCTACGTATTCGCCACCCAAAACCCCAACGGCCACATTCCCGCCCCGCGCCATACGCGAAGGGCGCCCCAACGCCGGCCTGATGTTGCCGTGCCAATCCCCGGCGTTACGTCGCACTCGCCCGCGACCGCAGACCCGTACCCATTCCTCCCCGGCACGGGGAGGGGGACCACCCGAAGGGTGGTGGAGGGGCACAGGCAGTTATTCGCAACCTCACCAGCTCCCCGGAGTCCTTTGTCGGTCGGGATCGACAAGCGATCCCTCCAGCAACCCCTCCAGCATCCCCTCCAACCACCCCCGCGCCTCAGCCTCGACAAACGAATGGCTCGCCCCCGCGCACACCGCCAGGCGCGGGTCCGCCTTGTCCCACCCGGCCAGGAAAGCCTGCCCGGTCCGGTCCCGCTCCGCCACCAGCAGCGCCACCGGCCCGCCGAACCCGGCCAGCCCCCGCGCCATGTCCTGCGCCAGCGACGAAGGCGGCGGCGCCTTGCGCAACACCCCCAGCAGGCCCCTGACCAGCCCCCCCAGCGCCACCTCGCCCCGCAGTACCCGCAGCACCGCCGCCGGGTTCAGCAACCGCGCCCGGTAGTGCGCCCGCAGTTCGGCCGAACTCATCGGGGCAGGGGCCTCGGCAGCCTCCTCCGCCACCGGCTCGTACGTCCACGGATTCGACAGCACCAGCCCGTCGCAGCCCAGCCCGCCACCCAGCATCAGCGCCGATGCCGCGTCGCAGTTCCCCCAGCCGACCACCCGCGCCATCCCCGGCACTTCCGCCCGGAACCGCGCCAGCGCCGCCCGGATATCCGCGGCCGAACCGGTAAACCCGGCATTCTCGCCCTCGCTGTCCCCGCACCCCCGCCGGTCGAACCGCAGCACGGCAAACCCCTTGGCCGCCAGCCGCGCCGCCAGCAGCGCCTGCCCGTTCCACGCCCCGGCACGCACCTCGTTGCCCCCGGTGACGATCAGCAGCCCGGCGCGAACCTCGCCGTCCGGCACATCCAGCGTCGCCGCCAGCATGGAGTTTTCGCAGGCAATGCTCAGGAACCGCCTGGTCACGGAACTGACTCCCAAGCCAATCCCGCCGCCACGATCGCCGCCAGGGCATCGGCCTGCGCCGCGCTCTCCCCCGGCTCCGCCCGCAACCACAGCCCCGGCCCGCCCAGCAGCTCCGGCGTCACCACCATCCGCCCCCCGGTCTCCGCCTCCAGCTCGCCCAGCTCCGCCACGAACCCGGCCCCCAGCCGATACCCGGCCAGTTCCAGCCCGTCGCGCCGGCCGATCTCCAGCAGCCCGTCCTGCGTCTCTTCGCGCCCGGCCTCGCGCGCCGCGATCACCCGGGCGCGCAGCATCTGCCGCACCACCGCCGACCCTTTGACCGGCGCCACCAGCCAGCCCGGCAGCCCCGCCGGCGCCACCAGCCCGCCGCCCCGCAAGGCCAGCACATGGGTACAATCGAAAAAGGAAACCGCCGCCGCCAGCGCCGCCCGCCATCCCGCCGGCGTCTGCACCTCCAAAGGCTGCAGGCTCTCGTTGGTCCCCGGCAGGTCGGGCAGCACCGCGTCGATCCCCGCCCGCTCCAGCCGCCGCAGCGTCTCGACGGTGGACCGCCGCAGCTTGTTCGCTTCCTCGAACAGCGCCGGCACCACCAGCACCCGCCTCGGCCGCTCCATCCCCGTGCACAGCGCCAGTTCCTGCGCCGTGCCGCCGTCCGGCAGCGGACAAGGCCAGGTCGCGGCGATCACGGGAAGTTCAGGCGCCCGCCCGCTTCGCCCGGCTCCGGAGCATTTCCACGAACCGCCGCAGCGAGCCAAAGTCGGCGAGCAGGTCGCCATCGACATCCTCGTCGTCGATGACGATGTCGAGCCGGTCCTCGATCTCGGTCAGCAGCCCCGCCACCGCCATCGAATCCAGCTCCGGCAAATCGCCGAACAGCCCGGTCGCATCGGTAAAGGCAGCGACACGCTCGCCGGAAAGCCCCAGCACATCGGCCAGGATGCTGCGCAACTGCCGGTCGGTATCCTCAGGCATGCGATCTCTCTGCAATGACGTTACGGAAAGGGCAGGGGGGTGATAAAGGTCCGGGTCCCTAGCCATGCGCGCGCCCCGCCGCAAGTCGCCGCAGCGCGATCTTCGCAATTTCAGGCCACGCGCGTGGATTTCCCGGCCGCAGCATCTCCAGCCGGTAGCGCGGCCGCTCGAACTCCATCCAGTCCCGCTTGTAGCCATCGTCCCCGGTGCCGAAGTCCACGAGGCTCACCCCGTCCCGGTCGATCACCTCCTCGAACAGCGCGGCAGAAAGCGTCGTCCCGGCAGAGAGCGCCTTGGCCGCCTCGACATGGGCCAGCTTGTGAATGAACGCCGTCCCGCCCTCCACCGTCCAGAACTGCGCCGCCACCGCCGCGCCCTCGGCCCGCGCCACCGCCATCCGCAGCCGCCCCGCCGCTCCTTCTGCCTCGGCAAACCGCCGCAGGAATGCCGGCGAACCCTCCTCGGGCTTCCAGCTCTGCGCATAAATCGCCTCGTAATCGGCCCAGGCCGCCTCATCGAATGCCCGATAGAGCGAAACCGCGACCTTCTTCGCCTTGCGCTTCAACGTCGTGCGCAGCGGCCCCGGCCGCCCGGCGAGATACTCGGCAAACGATCGCCCGCCGACCTCCAGCACATGGTTGGTGTCGCACGGCACCACGTCGACGAACCACCCGGCCGCGCGAAAACTTTCCGCCAGTAACCGCGCCTCGCCACCCTCGTCGGGCACCGGCGCCAATGTCACCCGCCCGTCGCGCCGCGCGAGATCGCCCGCCAGCCGGGTCAGCAAGGCCCGCGCATCGGCGCCCGGCGAAACCACCGGCCGCACCCGGAACGAATACCAGTTGGCCAGCGCCTTCAGCCCCGCCGGCGTCCGCTGCAGCGGCAGCACTGCCGCCGCATCCCCTTCGCTGGCCACCGCCAGCAGCGGCACGAGCCCGCATTCCGCCTCCAGCCCCTGCCACCAGGCCAGCCGGTCGAACGGCGCCGCCGCCGCCGGCGCATCGAGCAGGGCCGCCAGCCGGCCGGAGCCTTGCACTTCCTTAAGATCGTCATGGTAAGCGACCGAAATCACGCCTATACCCTTCGCTCTTGGAGCCAGCCATTCCAGTGCAATTCCCCCCAGCGAGCCTGCCTCTCGACCATCTCGCCGAACGCGGGCCAGCCGAAGCCCCCGCGCTGGTCCTGCGCGAAGGCACGCTTAGCTATCAGGACTTAAGATCGCGTGTGTCCCGCCTCGCCGGCTGGCTCGCCGCGCAAGCCGAACCCGGCGCCCGCCCAGGTGCCCGCATCGCCACCTGGGCCGCCAAGGGCGAACTGACGTGTTTGATGCCCCTGGCCTGCGCCCGCGCCGGCCTGGTCCACGTGCCGATCAACCCGCTGCTCAAGCGCGCCCAGGTCGCCCACATCCTGGCGGACAGCGGCGCGCATCTGCTCCTCGCCACCCCCGCCCGCCTCGCCACCCTCGAACCCGGCGACGTCCCGGCTGCCTGCGCCACGCTGGGGGAGGGCGATGCCCTCGCCGCCGCCACCGCCGCACACCCCCTCGGCCCCTCCACCGCCGACCCGGCAGAACTCGCCGCCATCCTCTACACCTCCGGCTCCACCGGCCGCCCCAAGGGCGTCATGCTCAGCCACGCCAACATGTGGCTCGGCGCCGAATCCGTCGCCACCTACCTGCAGCTCCAGCCCGATGACCGCGCCCTCGCCGTCCTGCCGCTGAGCTTCGATTATGGCCAGAACCAGCTCCTGTCCCACTGGTATGCCGGCGCCAGCGCCGTCCCGCTCGATTACCTGACCCCGCGCGACGTGGTGAAGGCCATCGCCCGCCACCAGGTCACCACGCTCGCCTGCGTCCCCCCGCTCTGGGTCCAGCTCGCGGAGATCGACTGGCCGGCCGAAGCCGCCGCCCCCCTGCGCCGCCTGACCAACTCCGGCGGCGCGCTGACCGTCGATCTCGTCCGCCGCCTGCGCGGCCAGTTCCCCCAGGCCCGGCTCTACGCCATGTACGGCCTCACCGAAGCCTTCCGCTCGACCTTCCTCGACCCCGCGCTGATCGACACTCACCCGACCTCGATGGGCAAGGCCATCCCCCACGCCGAGATCCTCGTGATCAACGACGCCGGCGCGGTCGCCGCCGACAACGAGGAAGGCGAACTCGTCCACTGCGGCCCGCTGGTCGCCCAGGGCTACTGGCAGGACCCCGAACGCACCGCCGAACGCTACAAGCCCGCCCCCGCCATGTCCCGCTACGGCGGCATGGCCGTCTGGTCCGGCGACCGCGTCCGTCGCGATGCCGAAGGCCTGCTCTATTTCGTCGGCCGCCGCGACGCGATGATCAAGTCCGCCGGCAACCGCATCTCCCCCCAGGAAGTGGAGGACGCGGCCGTGGCCACCGGCCTCGTCGCCGAAGCCGTGGCGCTCGGCATCCCCGACCCCCGCCTCGGCCAGGCCGTCCACCTCGTCGTCCGCCCGGCCCCCGGCGTGGACCCCGACCAGGCGGAGGCCGAACTCCCCAAGGCCCTGGCGCGAGACCTGCCCAACTTCATGCAGCCCCGCATCATCCACTGGCGCGAGGCCATGCCGATCAGCCCCAACGGCAAGCTCGACCGCACCGGCCTCCACCTCGAAGTCGCCACGAAAGCCGCCTGAGTGAAACCGCCCCAGTCCAAGCCCCTCGGCCCGATCCCCGCCGGCTACACGGCAATCGACGGCGTCCTCGCCATCGCCGGCCGCCCGGTCACCGATCTCGTCGCCGAAGCCGGCGACACCCCGCTGTTCGTCTACTCGAAAGCCCTGCTCGAAACCCGCGTCGCCGCCCTGCGCGCCGCCATGCCCGAGCGCCTCGCCCTGCACTACGCGGTCAAGGCCAACCCCTACGCGCCGCTCGTGGCCCACATGGCAGGCCTGGTGGACGGCTTCGACATCGCCTCGGGCGGCGAACTGGCCATCCTCCGGTCCACCGGCATCGACCCCGCCAAGGTCTCCTTCGCCGGCCCCGGAAAGCGCGACCGCGAACTCGAAGCCGCCATCACCGCCGGCGCCACCCTCAACCTCGAATCCGAAGCCGAGGCCGATCGCGCGCTCGCCATCGGCCAGCGCCTCGGCCAGGCCCCCCGCCTTGCCATCCGCGTCAACCCGGACTTCGACCTCAAGGGCTCCGGCATGAAGATGGGCGGCGGCGCCAAGCCGTTCGGCATCGACGCCGAACGCGTCCCCGCGCTCGCCCGCCGCCTCGCCGGCGAGGACTGCGAATGGCGCGGCTTCCACATCTTCGCCGGCTCGCAATCGCTGGACAGCGCCGCCATCGCCGAAACCCAGGGCCAGACCATCGCCCTCGCCATCCGCCTCGCCAGCGAGGCCGGCGTCGGCCTGCCCCACTGCAACCTCGGCGGCGGCATGGGCATCCCCTATTTCCCCGGCGACACCCCGGTCGATCTCACCCTGATCGGCACCGCGCTGGCCGAACAGTTCGCCGCCCTCGGCCCCGAATGGGCATCCACCCAGTTCTGCATCGAACTCGGCCGCTTCCTCGTCGGCGAGGCCGGCGTCTACCTCTGCCGCGTGATCGACCGCAAAGTGAGCCACGGCGAGACCTGGCTCGTCACCGATGGCGGCCTCCACCACCAGCTCGCCGCCAGCGGCAACTTCGGCACCGTCGTGCGCCGCAACTATCCTGTCGCCATCGCCACCGGCTTCACCGCCGAACCCGCCGAAGAAGCCAGCGTCGTCGGCTGCCTCTGCACCCCGCTCGATCGCCTCGCGGACAAGGCCCGCTTCCCCCGTGCCGAGCCCGGCGATCTCGTCGCCGTGTTCTGCGCCGGAGCCTACGGCGCCAGCGCCAGCCCGTCGGCCTTCCTCGGCCAGGGCCCGGCGCGCGAAATGCTCATCTGATGCGGAACCGCCAGGAAATGCCCAGCCCGGCCGTGACCTGGTCGGCATCGCCCCGCTGCCGGATCAGCGTGGTTCCCGCCGCCTTGCCGGCGAGCCGTTCGTAGCTGGCGAACCCGGTCAACGCGATCCGTTCGTCGATCCGGCGGATGACGTTGCCGCCCGCCCCGTAGGACACGAGCCCGCCGGCCGGGCGCGACACCCCCAGCCCGGTCGCCGCCGATTGTGCGGCATCGACGCCGAAATAGGTCTGCAGGTATCCGGCGGTGGCGAACGTCGCCCGGGCGTTGACCGCCCAGATCGTTCTCCCGGTCCGCTGGCCATATCCCGCCTGAACCTCGCCGACCACGCCGTCGTGCCCGCCAAAGCCCTTGCGCACCTCGCCCCGCAGGCGAACGCCGCTCCGGCCCAGGTCATACTGGGCAAAGCCGCCGATCTCGCCGGCCACGCCGATCCTGCCCATGCCGGCCAGCGCCGTGCTGCCGCCGGTCACGCGGAAGGGCGAGGCGCCGTCCTCGTTGCGGCCGAATCGCAGCCGCGCGATCGGTCCGGCCGTCAGCCCGCCGCTTGCGATGGCGTGCCAGCGCAGCCCCTCCGGGATCGAGGCCATGACCGTGTCACGCCAGTTGACCCTCAGGTCCGGGAACACGGACAGCGCATAGTCCCGCGAACCCTGCCACACCGGCGACACCACCGGCGCGGCGCCCAGGTCGATCGTCCAGGTGGCCGGCGCCGGCCGGCCCTGGGCCAGCGCCGGGGAGGCGGCGAACAGGCCGGCAAGCGGCAGCACGGGGGCGATCAGGCGGCGCAGCGGGGTCATGGCCGGATGATACCTTCGTCCGGTCCCGTCGCCCAGCCTGCCCCGAATGCCATATGGGATTTGCCGGATGGCCGGAAAGCCGGGATTCGCCGTCGCCATTGCGCTTCCGCGCCGGTTAACCCGCCGCGCTCCGCGCGTCCCGCCCCGGGACACTGCCAAACAAGCCCGTCCAGCACCGTCAACACTAACGGGATGTTTACCTTTTTCCCCGATAGCCCGGCAGGATCAGCCGCAATCCCGCGCCCCATGCAATCGTCGGGCAGGCAAAGCGGTGTCTTGAGGGAAGAACTATGCCGAGCACCAAGTCTGCCCGTCTGATTGCCGGAACCGCGATCGCCAGTCTGGCGCTCGCCGGTTGCTCGGGCAACAGCCATGTCGCCACCAAGCTGCCCGCCGCCAACTTCGTCGCCGCCCAGGAAGGCCCCGGCGAGGACTACGTGATCGGCCCGCTCGACGAGCTGACCATCTTCGTCTGGCGCAACCCGGAACTCGGCGCCCGCGTCCAGGTCCGCCCCGACGGCCGCATCACCACGCCGCTGATCCAGGACATCCCGGCGGTCGGCAAGACCCCGTCGATGCTGTCGGAGGACATCCGCCTCCAGCTCGCGCAATATATCCAGGACCCGCTGGTCTCGGTCATCGTCAACAAGTTCGCCGGCACCTTCAGCCAGCAGGTCCGCGTCGTCGGCGCCTCGGGCAAGGCGGCATCGCTGCCGTACCGCGCCAACATGACCCTGCTCGACGCGATGATCTCGGTCGGCGGGCTCAACGAATATGCCGCCGGCAACAAGGCCAAGCTGATCCGCTTCGACAAGCAGACCGGCCGCCAGCAGGAATTCGGCGTCCGCGTCGGCGATCTCGTCAAGAAGGGCGACAGCAAGGCCAACGTGATGCTGATGCCCGGCGACGTCATCATCATCCCCGAAAGCGTGTTCTGAGGAACGGGCAGGAGTTTATCACATGAACACCGTTTATGACGACGTTCGCAGCACGTTCCACGGCATCTGGCAAAAACGCTGGCTGTCGCTCGGCGTGGCCTGGGGCGTCTGCGTCGCAGGCTGGATCGGGGTCGCCATGGTCCCCAACACCTACGAATCGCACGCCCGCATCAGCGTCCAGCTCGATGATCCGCTCGCAGCCCAGGTCGGCATCGGCGAGGCCGAGCGCCGCAGCGGCGTGGATCGGGTCCGCAACACCCTGACCTCGACCGCCAACCTCGAAAAGGTCGTCCGCGAAACCGTCATCGGTGAAAGCGTGACCTCGAAGAAGGACATGGAGGGCGCCGTCGCCGGCCTCGCCAAGGCGATCAAGATCACCGCCGATCAGGGCAACCTCTTCGAGATCACCGCAACCTCCAGGTCGATGCGCCTGTCCGATGCGCAGAACGCCCGGCTGGCCCAGACCATCGTTTCGAAGATGATCGACATCTTCCGCGACCAGAACGCGCTGACCAACCGCGACGAACTGAAGCAGACGATGAACTTCCTGGATGAGCAGCTCGCCCAGCGCGGTGCCGAGATCCAGGCTGCCGATCAGCGCCGGATCGCCTTCGAAGCGAAATACCCTGAAGCCGCCGTCGGTGGTCTCAGCCTCGTCCAGCGGCTCGAACAGTCGCGCTCGGCGATGCGCTCGCTCGATGGCGACATCGCCGCCGCGCAGTCGGCACTGGCTTCGCTCGGCGCCCAGATGGCGGCGATCCCGGCCACGGTCTCGGGCGGCCCCAGCGGCGGCCCGCGCCAGGCTCTGTCGCAGCTGCAGACCGATCTCGCCCAGATGCGTGCCAAGGGCATGACCGAGAACCACCCCGACGTGATCGCCACCCGCAACCAGATCGCGAGCCTGCGCCAGCAGGTCCGCGCCGAGGATGCCAGCGGCGGTGACCGGCTCGGCTCGCCGAACCCGGCCTATGCCTCGCTGCAGTCGGTCCGCGCCGAACGGCTCGCCAACCTCCAGGCCCTCCAGGCCCGCCGTGCGGCGATCGAAGGCGATCTCGCCAAGATCGCGGCCGATCAGGCGGCCAACCCGGAAATCGCCACGGAAGCGCAGAACATCAGCCGCGACTACGACGTGCTCAAGCAGCAGTACGACAAGCTGCTGGCCGACCGCGAGGCGCTCAAGCTGCGCCAGACCGTCGAAAACGGGCCGAACCCGATCAAGTTCATGATCGTCGACCCGCCGAGCACCCCGCGCAAGCCGACCGCGCCCAACCGCCCGCTGCTGCTCCTCGTGGTGCTGCTCGCCGGCGTCGGCTCGGGCCTCGGCATCGCCTATGCCGCCGGCGAGATGCGCTCGACCTTCGACACCGCCTCGCGCCTCGAAAACGCGCTCGGCCTGCCGGTGCTCGGTGCCATCTCGAAGACGCTCAGCGATGCCGCGATCGACGAGCGCAGCCGCAAACTGAAATACTTCTACGCCGCTTCGGCAGCGCTCGGTGGGCTGTTCGCCCTGCTGGTCGCCGTCGAGTTCATCCAGCGCGGCATGGTCGCGTGAAGGAGGGTTGAACGATGACCCAGCATAACTCCAATGCCGCCCCGCACCTGCCGCAGGGCGCTCCCACCCCGGAACCGACCGAATCGCTGCTCGAACGGGCGATCAAGGCCTTCGAAGGCGGCGGCCTCCGCCCCGAAGCGAAGGCACCGGTCGCTCCGGTCGCGCCCGCCCCGGTCCAGGCCGCCCCGGCCCCGGTCGAGCCTGCCCCGCAGGTTGCACCGGTGCAGGCTGCGCCCGCCCAGCCCGCTCCGGCCCAGCCCGAAGTCGCCCCGAGCCAGCCCGCTCCGGGCCGCTTCTGCCGGGTCGACCGCCACCGCATCCGCGAGGCCGGGCTGATCGTGCCAGAGGCCGGCATCACCGGCCAGATGGAAGAGTTCCGCATCATCAAGCGCCAGCTGCTGGTCCAGGCCGACAACCTGCGCCGCGCCGGTGGCGGCGCCGCTGCCCAGCGCGTCCTCGTCACCTCGGCCCTGCCGGGCGAGGGCAAGAGCTTCTGCGCCGCCAACCTCGCCCTGTCGATTGCCGCGGAGAAGGACTGCGACGTGCTGCTGGTCGATTTCGACTCGGCCAAGAACACGGTGCTCTCCTCGCTCGGCCTGCCCAACGGCCCCGGCCTGATCGATGCCATCGCCGATCCGACGCTGGACATCCGCACGTGCGTCATCGCCACCGATGTCGCCGGTCTCTCGGTCCTGCCGGGCGGCCGCGCGACCAGCCACGACAACGAGTACATGGCCTCGGCCCGGGCCTCCCAGGTCCTCGACCAGCTGACCGAGGGCAACCCGCGCCGCATCGTCGTGCTCGACTCGCCCCCGACGCTGGCCGCCTCGCTGCCGGTCGAACTGGCCAAGCTGGTCGGCCAGGCCGTGGTCGTCGTCGCCGCCGATGCGACCAACCAGTCGGCGATCGAGGACGCGGTGTCGCTGCTCTCCGGCTGCCCCAACCTGCAACTGCTGCTCAACGGCGTGCAGTTCAGCCCGTCGGGCCGCCGCTACGGCACCTACTACCGCTGATCAGCCGCCGATCCGCGCCATCCGCGCCGACCGGCAAACAGGACCTCGGGGAACAATGACCATCTCGCGCAAGCTCCGCCACTCATCCGCACTCGTCCGGTCGCTCGCGACCGGGCTGGTGCTGGCGGGGCCGGTCCTGCTGCCGGCATCGGCCTCGGCCCAGTCGCGTCCGTACTCCCATAGCGGAGCCTACGAGAACGTGACCGATACCGACGTCACCGCCGGCACCGGCAACTTCAACTACGACGCCCAGCGCCAGTACGACGAAATCGGCCAGAAGGACGTCACCAGCACCGGCATCTCCCCCGATGTCCTGCGCCCGGCCGAACGCCCGATCGACACCACGGAGATCGACGCCGCCAGCCGGGCGGTCGAACTCCAGCGCCAGGCCGAACTGCGCCGCCGCAAGAGCAACCGCCAGTCGGAACGCATCTACCAGGATTACCGCAACGAGGGCCGCAAGCTCTGGATCAAGCCCTATCTTGAAGTGTCGCAGATCGTCGAGGCCCAGCTCGCGCCGACCTCGAACGCGTTCACCTGGACCGTGCTCGCCGCCGGCGTCGATGCCGGCACCGCCGGGCCGAACTACCAGGGCTCGCTGTCGGCTCGCTACGAGCGCCGGGTCGGCTATGGCAGCGCGCAGAGCTTCGACAACGTCTCGGCAGTCGGCCGCGGCATCGCCGCGATCGTGCCCGACCTCCTGCACTTCGAGGTCGCCGGCTATGCCAACCGCACCCATGTCGAGGGTTCCGGCGCCACCGCCGGCAACCTCGTGGACAATGGCTCCAGCACCCAGATATACACCGTCATGGCCGGGCCATCGCTCGCCACCGATGCCGGCGATCTGGAGATCAAGGGCCACTATCGCATCGGCTATGCCCATGTCGGCAACCCGAGCATCATCCCCGCGCCGGCCGGCCAGGACCGCGCTGACATCTTCGACCACTCGACCATCCACGATGCCAAGGCCCGCGTCGGCTTGCGCCCGGGCGACAGCACCCCGGTCGGCGTCGCGGTCGAAGGCGGCTACTACCAGGAAAACATCTCCAACCTCGACCAGCACGCCCGTGACGGTCATATCCGCGGCGAAGTCATCGTGCCGGTCACCGAGGACACCGCCCTAGTCGGCGGCCTGGGCTACGAATGGGTCCGGGTCGACAGCCGCGACGCGGTGCGCGATTCCGCCGGCAATCCCGTGGTCAACGCCAAGGGCCGCCTGCTGACCGACTATGCCGGCCCGCGCTACATCGCCTTCGATACCGAAGGGCTGATCTGGGATGCCGGGGTGATCTGGCGCCCCAGCCCGAAGACCAACCTCGAAGCCCATGTCGGCCGCCGCTACGGCGAGTTCGGCGGCTACGGCACGTTCTCCTATCGGCCGACCGCGCGCTCCTCGGTCAACGTCCTCGTCTACAACAACATGGCCGGCTTCGGCGGCATGATGACCACTTCGCTCGGCAACCTGCCGACCCAGTTCATCGCCGTGCGCGACAGCCTGACCGGCAACATCGGCGCCTGCGTCAACTCCGGCTCGGGCGGCAACTGCCTGACCGGCGCGCTCGCCACCGTCCGCTCGACCGTGTTCCGTGGCCGCGGCGTCTCGGCCACCTACAACTGGGCCTGGAGCCGCTACCAGGCGGGCATCGGCGCCGGCTACGACCATCGCCGCTACATCGCCGCCCCCGGCACCACGCTCGGCGCGCTCGACGGCAAGGCCGAGAACTACACCTGGATCGCCGGCTACCTCAACACCCGGCTCGACCGCGATTCGGTGCTGACCACCACGCTCGACGCCTACCGCTTCACCAGCGACGTGCCGCTGACCGACGATTTCAACGCGGTCCGCGCCACCGTCATCTACCAGCACCAGTTCAGCCGACACCTCAGCGGCAGCGCCGCCGTCGGCATCGACACGATCAACCGCGAAGCGCTCGACGACGTCTGGAACCTCTCGGGCCAGGTCGGCATGCGCTATACTTTCTGAACACAGTGCAATGCCAAAAAGTGGGAACCGGTTTTTGGCGCAAATTGCACGAGAAAGAATTGCTAGAGTAGGGGCTTAATCCGATGTTCGACGACTTCTATGGCTTTACCGGGCGTCCCTTCCAGCTCACGCCCGATCCGGCGTTCTATTTCGAGAGCCTGAGCCACCGCAAGGCGCTGTCCTACCTCGGCTATGGCCTGGCCCAGGGTGAAGGCTTCGTCGTCATCACCGGCGAAGTCGGCGCCGGCAAGTCGACCCTGGTCGCCCACCTGATGGGCACGATCGACCGCCAGCGGCTGACCGCTGCCCAGATCGTCACCAGCAAGCTCGATGGCGAGGAGATCGTCCACATCGTCGCCCGCGCCTTCGGCCTGCCCGTCGCCGGCCACGACAAGGCCGGCGCCCTCTCGGCGATCGAGAATTTCCTCCACGAACAGGCCCGTAACGGCCGCCGCTCGCTGCTCGTGGTGGACGAAGCGCAGAACCTGTCGATCGGCGCGCTCGAAGAGCTGCGCATGCTGTCCAACTTCCAGCTCGGCGCCCAGCCGCTGCTGCAGATCCTGCTGCTCGGCCAGCCCGAGTTCCGCACCCAGATCCAGTGCCACCCCGCGCTCGAACAGCTGCGCCAGCGGGTCATCGCCGCTCACCATCTCGATGCGATGGAATCGGGCGAGGTCGAGCCCTATGTCATGCACCGCCTGAGGCAGGTCGGCTGGAACGGCGATCCGAGCTTCGACGCCCGCCTGTTCGGCGAACTCTACACCGCCACCGGTGGCGTGCCGCGCCGGATCAACCAGATCGCCAACCGCCTGCTGCTCCTGGGTGCGGTCGAGCGCAAGCACCAGATCGACGGCGTCATGCTGAGCAAGGTCCTCGCCGAACTGACCGGCGACGGCGCGCTGATCCTCTCCGCGCCGGCAACACCCGTCGCTGCCGGCGAACCCGCCCCGAAATTCGCGAATGCCGCCGCCACGCCCAAGGTATTTGCTGAGTCTGGCGCCTCTGTTGCCGCCGCGCCCGTGGCGCCAGCAACATCTGCCGCACCACCTGCCGCACCGGCGGTCGCGGAACCCGCCGCCCCGATCGGCGACGAACTCGCCAAGCGCGATGCCCAGATCGCCGAACTCCAGCAGGCCGTGCTCGAGCTCTCCGAGATCGGCCAGAGCGCCGGGCTGGGCAGCGAGGAACGCCACCGCCGCGATGTCGATGCCGTCCACGAGCGCCTCGCCGCCCTCGAAGCCCGCGTCATCGAGCAGGAACGCACGATCCGCCACACGCTGACGATGCTGATCGAATGGGTGGAGCAGGGAGGCCGCGCGGCGGCGTGATCCCGCCCGCGAACACCGTTTTCCATCCGGCTGCGAGGAGGCCTGCGTGCATTCCCCGGTAATCAACGGCCTCTCGGTCGATGTCGAGGACTGGTTCCAGGTCGGGGCCTTCGAAAAGGTCCTGTCCCGCGACGAGTGGGACGGGCTGGAGGAGCGCGTCGCCGGCAACACCGCCCGCGTGCTCGACCTGTTCGCGGCCGCCGGGGTCAAGGCGACGTTCTTCACCCTGGGCTGGGTTGCCGAGCGCAATCCCTCGCTGATGCGCCGCATCGTCGCCGAGGGTCACGAACTGGCCAGCCACGGCTGGGACCACGCCCGCGTCTTCACGCTGGGCCAGCGCGGCTTCGCCGAGGACCTCTATCGCGCCCGCACCGCGCTCGAGGATGCCGCCGGGGTCCGGGTCACCGGCTACCGCGCCCCCAGCTTCTCGATCGACCAGCGCACCCCCTGGGCGTTCGAAACCCTGGCCGACCACGGCTACAGCTATTCCTCCAGCGTCGCCCCCGTCGCCCACGATCACTACGGCTGGCGCGCCGCCCCCCGCTTCGCCTTCCACCCGCTGGCGGACAGCCCGCTGGTCGAAATCCCGGTGACCACCGCCGAACTCGGCGAGCGCCGTCTCGCCGCCGGCGGCGGCGGCTTCTTCCGCGTCCTGCCTTATGCCTTCTCGCGCTGGGCCATCGCGCAAGTGAACAGCCGCGAGCAGCGGCCGGCAGTGTTCTACTTCCACCCGTGGGAAATCGACCCCGGCCAGCCCCGCATCGCGCAAGCCCCGCTGCGCTCGCGCCTCCGGCACTACACCAACCTCGAACAGATGGCGGCCAAGCTGGGCCGCCTGCTGGCCGATTTCCGCTGGGGCCGCATGGACGAACTCGCCGCCCGCGAGGCCATGCGCACCGTCTCCGCCCCTGCGCTGGATCTGGCCGCATGAACGCCCCGTTCCGCATCGACACCGCCGTTCAGGCGCCCAAGGTCCGCAAGGCCGATCTCGCCGACGCCCGCGACCGCGCGATCATCGAGCGCTTCCTCAAGGACCACCCGCAGGCGACGCCGTTCCACCGCCCGGACTGGATCGCCGCGGTTGCCGGCGGCACCCGCAACTTCGCCACTGCCCTGCTCCTGTTCCGCGGCGCCGACCTCGCCGGCTACCTGCCGCTGAACCTGATCCATTCGCCGATCTTCGGCCGCCTGCTGGCCTCGACCGGCTTCGCCGTCGGCGGGGGCGTGCTGGTCGCCGAAAGCGAGGATGCAGCACCTTTGTTCGCGGCCGCCGAGGAACTGGCGCTGCGCCTGTCCTGCCCGGCCATCGAACTGCGCGGCGGCGAACTCCCGGCCGGGCGCCCAGGCTGGCACATCCGTACCGACAGCCACTGCGGCTTCATCCGCGATCTCGCGGCCGACGACGAGGCCCAGCTCACCGCCATCCCCCGCAAGCAGCGCGCCGAAGTCCGCAAGTCGCTGGCCAACCCGCTCGAAGTCCGCATCGGCACGAGCGAGACCGACCGCGCGATGCACTACGCGGTCTATGCCGAATCCGTCCGCAACCTCGGCACCCCGGTCTTCCCGCGCCCGCTGTTCGATGCGGTCCTCGATCGCTTCCACAGCCAGGCCGACATCCTCACCGTGCTCCACGAGGGCACCCCGGTCGCCAGCGTGCTCTCGCTCTACGCCCATGGCGCGGTCATGCCCTACTGGGGCGGCGGCACCCGCGATGCCCGCCGCCTGCGCGCCAACGACCGCATGTATTACGAGCTGATGCTCCATGCCCGCCGGCGCGGCATGGCCCGGTTCGATTTCGGCCGCTCCAAGACCGGCAGCGGTGCCTACGATTTCAAGCGCAACTGGGGCTTCGAACCCGAACCGCTGTCCTACGCCGGCTGGACCGCGCCCGGCTGCGAACGGCGCGATGCCGACCCGACCAGCGCGAAGCTGCAGTTGCAGATCCGCCTCTGGCAGAAGCTGCCGCTCGGCCTCGCCAACCGGCTCGGCCCGTGGATCGCCCGGGGGCTCGGTTGATGGCGCACGAAATCCTGTTCATCGCCCACCGCATCCCGTTCCCGCCGAACCGGGGCGACAAGATCCGCTCGCACCACATCCTCCAGCGCCTCGCCCGCCTCGCCCCGGTCCACGTCGCCTGCTTCGCCGATGACGACGACGACATCGCCGAGGAAGTCGAACTCGCCGCACTCGCCCGCAGTTACTGCCTGGTCCGCCGTTCCAAGCCGCTGGTGCTCGCCGGCCTGCAGGCACTGGCGAAAGGCCAGCCGGTCAGCGTCAGCGCCTTCCAAGACGCGCAGATCGCCGACTATGTCCGCAAGCTCGTCGCCAGCGGCACCGTGGGCACGATCTACGTGTTCTCGGGCCAGGTCGGCCACTATGTGCCCGAAGAGTTCAGCGGCCGGCTGGTCGTCGATTTCGTCGATGTCGATTCCGCCAAGTTCGATGCCTATGCGGCGAAAAAGGGCGAAGTCCTTGGCTGGATCGACGCCCGCGAGGGGCGGCTGCTGCGGGCCGAGGAAACCCGCCTCGCCGCCCGCGCCGATGTCAGCCTGCTGGTCTCCCCGGAGGAAGCCAGCCTGTTCCGCGAACGCCTGCCCGCGCGCCTGAAGGCGGTCGGGGCCGAAGCCGACGTCCGCCCGCTGCTCAACGGGATAGACAGCGCCTTCTTCGATCCCGGCCGGGTCAACCCCGAAGCCCGGATGGAGGCCTGCGGCGGCCCCCGCATCGTCTTCACCGGCCAGATGGACTATCCGCCGAACGAAGCGGCGGCGCTCCGGGTCATCCGCCGGATCCTTCCCGCGATCCGCACCGAACTGCCTGGCGCCAGCTTCCACGTCGTCGGCCGCAACCCGACCGCCGAGCTGCTCGCCGCCAGTGGCCGCAACGGCGTCCACGTCTGGGGCCGCGTCAACGACATCCGTGGCTGGATCAAGGCGGCGGACGTCGCGCTGATCCCGCTGGAAATCGCCCGCGGCATCCAGAACAAGGTGCTCGAAGCCATGGCGATGGAAGTGCCGGTGGTGCTCACCCCGGCCGCCGCCACCGGCATCGCCGCCATGCCCAACCGCCATTTCCTGCTCGGCGAAAGCGACGCCGAACTGGCCGAAGCGGTCGCCCGGCTGGCCTACGCCCCGCGCGAGGCCCGCGCCATCGGCCTCGCCGCGCGCCAGTTCGTCGTCGAGCAGCAATCCTGGGCCAGCACGCTGGCCACCCTGGCCGAGATCGTCCGGCCGCCCGTGCCTGCCCAGCATGTCGCCTGAACCGGCCACGCTGCCCGCGCCGACGAGCTTCGCTCTGCCTGCCCCCTGGCGCGTGGCGCTGGCGCAGCTGGCAACGGTCTGGCTGATGCTGATCGTGTCGTTCTGGCCGCAGTGGCGCGCCATGGCCGACCAGTGGTGGAACACCTCGACCTACACCCACATGCTGCTGGTCCCGGCGATCGTCGCCTGGCTGGTGGCGCTGCGTGCCCGCGAAGTCCTGACCCTCGCCCCGGCCCCCTCGTGGGCCGGCCTCGGCCTGTTCGCCGGCGCCGTCATCCTCTGGCTCGCCGGGGCGATGGCCGGGGTCGCGCTCGCCAGCCAGGCCGGCGCGGTCCTGGTGCTGGCGGCCTCGGTCCCGGCGCTGCTCGGCATGAGGGTCGGCGCGGCGCTGCTGTTCCCGCTCGCCTACCTGGCCTTCCTCGTCCCGTTCGGCGACGAACTGGTCCCCCATCTCCAGCAGGTCGATGCGGCGATGACCGTGGTCCTGCTCCGCCTCACCGGCGTTCCGGTCCATGTCGATGGCGTCTTCATGATGACCCCGGCCGGCCTGTTCGAGATTGCCGAGGCCTGTTCGGGCGTGAAGTTCCTGATCGCCATGATCGCCTTCGGCGTCCTCGCCGCCCACGTCTGCTTCACCGCCTGGCGCCGCCGCGTCGTGTTCCTCGCCGTCTGCCTCGTCGTCCCCATCATCGCCAACGGCCTGCGCTCCTGGGCCACCGTCTTCGTCGCCCAGTGGATCGGCGCCAGGCGGGCCGGCAGCTTCGATCATGTCGTCTACGGCTGGGTCTTCTTCGCCCTGGTCATCGCCGGCACGCTCGCCGTCGCCTGGCGCTGGTTCGACCGCGCCGCCGGCGATCCGCTGATCGATCCCGAAGCCATCGCGGCCAGCCCGCGCCTCGCCGCCCTGTCGCGCGGTCCGGCGACGATCTGGCCGGTACTGGTGCCGATGGAACTCCTCGTCCTCGCCGCCTTCGCCTGGTCCAGCGCCGCCGATGCCTTGCGCGCGCCGCTGCCGGCACAGGTCTCGCTGCCCCAGGTCCCCGGCTGGCAGCAGGTCGCCTATCGACCGCAAGCCTGGTGGGAGCCGCGTGCCGGTGGCGCCGACGCCCGCCTGCTCGCGCGTTATCGCGACGGCGCCGGCCAGGTCGTCGATGTCTTCGCCGCGCTCTATGCCGCCCAAGGCCCCGGCCGCAAGGCCGACGGTTGGGGGGAGGGGGCCTTGCGCCCCGACAGCGGCTGGTCATGGGCCGGCCCGGCCGATGCTCCCGCCCATGCCCGGGGGGACCGCCTGCTCGCGAGCAACGGCACCCCGCGCCTCGCTCAGACCACCTACCGTCTCGGCTCGACCACGACCGGCAGCGCCCTCCGCCTGCGCCTCGCGGTGATCGGCGAACGCCTCGCCGTCAGCGCGCGGCCGACACTGATGACCATCGTCTCCGCCGAGCGCACCGCCGCCCAGCCCGACCCGGCCCGCGCCCTCGCCGCGTTCCGCGCCGCCGCCGCCCCGCTCGATCATTGGGCGGACGCCATCGCCACCAGCCCCCAGCCACCCCGGAAGCCCTGAGCCATGTGCGGTTTTGCCGGCATTTTCCACAAGTCCTTCCACAACCGGGTCGATCCCGCGCAAGTGGAGCGGATGTGCGACGCCATCGCCCATCGCGGGCCGGACGGCTTCGGCGTCTGGACCGGCGCCGGCATCGGCCTCGGCCACCGCCGCCTGTCGATCATCGACATCGCCGGCTCGCCCCAGCCGATGGCCTCGACCGACGGCCGGCTGATGCTGGTGTTCAACGGCGAAATCTACAACTACCGCGAATTGCGCAAGGAACTGATCGCCGAAGGCGCGGTGTTCCACACCGATGGCGACAGCGAGGTGATCATCGAGGCCTACCGCCGCTGGGGGGTCGATTGCCTGCCGCGCCTCCACGGCATGTTCGCCTTCGCCCTCCACGACCTCGGCGCCGGGACCTTGCTGCTCGCCCGCGACCGCCTGGGGGTGAAGCCGCTGTTCATGGCCGAACTGGCAGACGGCAGCCTCGCCTTCGCCTCGGAACTCAAGGCACTCGCAGCCATCCCCGGCCTCGTCCGCGATATCGACCCGCTGGCGATCGAGGACTACCTCGCCTGGGGCTACGTCCCCGATCACCGCTCCATCGTGAAGGGGGTCGAGAAGCTCCCCGCCGGCCATTCCCGCCTGCTGCGCCGCGATGGCCCGTTCCCCGCCCCCGTCCGCTGGTGGGATGTCTCCTTCGCCGACCGGCGGAGCGCCAGCCAGGCCGATCTCGAAGCCGAGCTGGTCGAGATCATGCGAGACGCCGTCACCTCGCGCATGGTCGCCGACGTGCCGCTGGGCGCCTTCCTTTCCGGCGGGGTGGATAGTTCCACCGTCGTCGCGCTGATGGCGGGCGCCTCGAGCGAACCGGTCCGCACCTGCTCGATCGGCTTCGACGTAAAATCGCTCGACGAGAGCGGCTATGCCAGCCGGATCGCCGCCCAGTTCCACACCAGTCACGTCAGCCGCACCGTCTCGCCCGACGACTTCGAGGCGATCGACCATCTCGCCTGGATGTTCGACGAACCTTTCGCCGACGCCTCGGCGCTCCCCACCTGGCGCGTCTGCCAGCTCGCGCGCGAGAGCGTGACGGTTGCGCTTTCCGGCGACGGCGCCGACGAAGCGCTCGCCGGCTACCGCCGCCATGTCTTCCAACACGGGGAGGACCGCCTGCGCGCGATGCTCCCGGCAGCACTGCGCGGTCCGTTGCTCGGCGGCCTCGGCCGTGTCTACCCCAAGGCCGACTGGGCGCCCCGCCCGCTGCGCGCCAGGACGACGCTGCTCAACCTCGCCGGCAGCAGTGAGCAGGCCTATGCCAGCGCCATCTCGGTCACCGGCCCCACCTTGCGCGACAGCCTCTACACCGATGCCTACCGCGCCCTGCGGGGCGACTACCGGGCCGAACAGCCGTTCATCGCCACCATGCGCCGCGCCGAAGCCCGCTCCGGCCTCGACCGCGCGCAATATGCCGACCTCATGTTCTGGCTGCCGGGCGACATCCTGACCAAGGTCGATCGCGCCAGCATGGCGGTCGGCCTTGAGGCGCGCGAACCGCTGCTCGACCACCGCCTGATCGAATTCGCCGCCACCCTGCCGGAAAACCTCCGCGTCCGCCGGGGGCAGGGCAAATGGCTGATGAAGCAGGCGATGCGGCCGCAATTGCCGGAGGACATCCTGTTCCGCCCCAAGCAGGGCTTCGTCACCCCGATCGCCCAGTGGTTTCGCGGCCCACTCGCCGGCGCCGCCCGCCAGATCGGCCAGAGCACCGCGCTCGCCCGCACCGGCTGGTTCGACAGCACTCGAATCACGTCGCTGGCCGACGCCCACATCGCCGGTCGCGCCGACCATTCGCGGCTGCTGTGGCAGTTGCTGATGCTCGACCGGTCTTTGTCCAGTCTCGACCTCGCCCAATAGCGATTCCGCCGCCACCACCGCTGTGACGCTACGGCATCGGGAGAGTCGATCTGTCCGACGGAATTCGCACATCAAAATGCAACCGTTGTTATTTCGACTTTCGAACAATTACCTGCAGGTAAAATCGGGCTTGCAGATGGCACAATAAATGGTTTATTTTTCTTAACATTCGCTGTGCAGTCAGGGTGTGAACCAGCCGGTTCGGGCCGCTGCGGGCGGTCGGGGGTTGCGCAAATGGATCGAGTGCCGGGCGATCTCGGTAAGGACGGGCATCTGGTTTCGGATGCCAGCGCCGACGATTTCGGATCGGCTCGGTCGGCAGCCTTCGGGGCAGACGATTTGCCGGCAATGCCACTGTCCGCGCCCGCCCGGGACCGGGGGATGGAGCGCGAATTGATCGAACGCGCGCGGCAACGGCTGCTCGTCCCCGAAGCCCTGCTCAACCTCGCCGAGTTCGATGTCCTCTACGATGCGGACGACCGCACTTTGTGGACCTTCCTCAACCCGACCGGCCGGCCCAGCTTTACCCCGGCGGTGCTGAGCGACATCGAATCCCTGATGGACCTGGTCGGCGGCCATTTCGGCCCGGAACGCCTGCCGCTGGACTATCTCGTGCTCGGCAGCCGCGCTGCGGGCGTGTTCTGCTTCGGCGGCGATCTCGAACTGTTCGCCGCCCTGATCGAGCAGCGCGATGCGGAGCGCCTGCGCCTCTATGCCTATCGCAGCGTCCGCATCCTCCACCGCAACCTGCACGCGCTCGACCTGCCGATGCTGACCATCGGCCTCGTCCAGGGCCAGGCGATGGGCGGCGGCTTCGAGGCGCTGCTCTCGTTCGACGTGATCATCGCCGAGCGCGGCGCCACGTTCGGCCTGCCCGAGATCATGTTCGGCCTGTTTCCCGGCATGGGCGCCCACATGCTGCTCGCCCGCAAGCTCGGCGTCGCCATGGCCGAACGGATGATCCTGTCCAACCGCACCTACAGCGCCGAGGAACTCCACGCGCTCGGCCTGGTCACCCAGGTGGTCGAGCCGGGTGAGGGGGTCGAAGCCGTGCGCCGGTTCATCGCCGAATCCCGCCGGCGGCTGCCCGGAATGGTCAACGCGATGCGTGCCTCGCGCGTCGTCGCCCCGGTGTCCTTCGCCGATCTTTGCAAGGTCGGCGATCTCTGGGTCGAAGCCGCCCTGCAGTTGAGCGATGGCGACGTGAAGCTGATGCGGCGCCTGGCCGCCGCCCAGTCCCGCCTTTACGCCCGGGTCGCCTGAACCCGGGCCGGCGCGCCGTCAGCCCTTGTAGCTGTTCTTCGCCTCGCGCAGCGCCGCGAACGTGGCCACCGCATCCCCGGCGCCCCAACGCGCCTGCAGGGCCGGATCGTCGGCGCGCAGGAACGGGTTGGTCGCCAGTTCGCGGGCCAGGCCGAACGGCACCGTCGGCTCGCCGGCCGCCCGCCGTTCCGACACTTCCGCATCATAGGCCTGGAGCGCCGCATTGTCCGGATCGGCATGGACGGCAAAGCGGGCATTGGAAGCGGTATACTCGTGCGCGCAATAGAGCGTCGTCTCGGCCGGCAGGGCCTTCAGGCGGGACAGGCTGGCCCAGAACTGCGGCGCCGTCCCCTCGAACATCCGCCCGCAGCCGAGCGCGAACAGCGCATCGCCGACAAAGGCGATCCCCGCCTCAGGCAGGTGGTAGGCAATATGGCCGAGCGTATGCCCGCCGACATCGATCACATCGGCGGTAAACCCGCCCAGCGAAACCGTGTCGCCCTGGCCGACGGTGCGATCCACCGCCGCGATCTTCTCCGCCTCGCCGGCAGGCGCGGTCACGGTGCACTGCGTCGCCGCCTTGATCCCCGCGTTGCCGCCGGCATGGTCGTCATGCCAGTGGGTGTTCCAGATCTGCGTGATCCGCCAGCCCCGGGCCGCGGCCTGCCGCAGGTATTCGTCGGCGTCGGGCGTGTCGATCGCCACCGTCTCGCCGCTCGCCGGATCATGGACGAGGAAGCCGTAGTTGTCGTCGAGACAGGGAAACTGGTGAATTTCGAGCGCCATGGCCGTCTCCTTGATCGGAGCCGGATGTAGCGCGTGCCGGCCAAAAGAAAACCCGCCCGGAGCGATCCGAGCGGGTTTTGCCTTGGGCCTTGTCCGAACCGGCTCTTACGAGCGGTTCTTCAGCGCCGCGCCGAGGATGTCGCCGAGCGAGGCGCCGGCATCCGACGAGCCGTACTGTTCGACCGCTTCCTTCTCCTCGGCCAGCTGGCGAGCCTTGATCGAGAAATTCGGCTTCTTCGAACGGTCGAAACCGATGACCATGGCATCGACCTTCTGGCCGACCTGGAACCGGTCGGGGCGCTGCTCGTCACGGTCACGGCCGAGGTCCGAACGCTTGATGAAGCCGGTGGCCCCATCCTCGCCGGCCTGGACTTCGAGCCCGCCATCGCGGACTTCGAGCACGGTGACGGTGACGACTTCGTTCTTGCGCAGGTTGGAGCCGCCCGAAGCCGAAACCCCGCCGGCCGCCGGCGCGCCCTTCTCGAGCTGCTTCATGCCGAGGCTGATGCGCTCCTTGTCGACATCGACGTCGAGCACGACCGCGGTGACCTGCTCGCCCTTGCGGTGCAGGGCCAGCGCGTCCTCGCCCGAGATGCCCCAGGCGATGTCCGACATGTGGACCATGCCGTCGACGTCGCCGTCGAGCCCGATGAACAGGCCGAACTCGGTCGCGTTCTTGACTTCGCCTTCCACGGTCGAGCCGACCGGGTGCTTCTCGGCGAAGGCTTCCCACGGGTTCTGCTGGGCCTGCTTGAGGCCGAGCGAGATGCGGCGCTTGTCGGAATCGACCTCCAGCACCAGCACGTCGACTTCCTGCGAGGTCGAGACGATCTTGCCGGGGTGGACGTTCTTCTTGGTCCAGGACATTTCCGAAACGTGGACCAGGCCCTCGATGCCGGCTTCCAGCTCGACGAAGGCGCCATATTCGGTGATGTTGGTAACGGTGCCCTTGAGCTTGGCGCCGACCGGGTACTTGGCGGCGACGCCATCCCACGGATCGCTCTCGAGCTGCTTCATGCCGAGCGAGATGCGCTGGGTGTCCTGGTTGATGCGGACGATCTGCACCTTGACCTCGTCACCGATGGCGATGACTTCGCTGGGGTGATTGACCCGCTTGTAGCTCATGTCGGTGACATGCAGCAGGCCGTCGATGCCGCCGAGGTCGACGAACGCACCGTAGTCGGTGATGTTCTTGACCGTGCCGACGATGATCTGGCCTTCCGCCAGGTTCTGGATCAGGCCCGAACGCTGCTCGGCGCGGGTCTCTTCGAGGACGGCGCGGCGCGAGACGACGATGTTGCCGCGGCGGCGGTCCATCTTGAGGATCTGGAACGGCTGCGGCACGTCCATCAGCGGGGTGACGTCGCGGACCGGGCGGATATCGACCTGCGAGCCGGGCAGGAAGGCCACGGCGCCGTCGAGGTCGACGGTGAAGCCGCCCTTGACCCGGCCGAAGATCACGCCTTCGACCCGCTTGCCTTCGCCGAATTCGTTCTCGAGCTTGTCCCACGCGGCTTCGCGGCGGGCGCGGTCGCGGCTGAGCATCGCTTCGCCGTCGGCGTTCTCGACGCGGTCGACATAGACCTCGACCTCGTCGCCCACGGAAAGCCCGTGCGGCTGGCCGGGCATGGCGAATTCGCGCAGCGAGACGCGGCCTTCGCTCTTCAGGCCGACGTCGATGACCGCCTTGTCGTTCTCGATGGCGGTGATGGTGCCCTTGACGACGCGGCCTTCAAAGCCGCCGGTGCCGGCAGCGCCGAGCGTTTCGTCGAGGAGTGCCGCGAAATCGTCGCGGCTCGGGGTTGCCGTAGAGGCCATTGAAGTGTCCTTGTCGTTGTTGCCGGCCAGGCGGTTGTCTCCGCCGGTCTTTCCTCTGCGCGCGACACCATGCCGACGCAGGCCAAAAAGGGCCGAACCGCCACGCCGGCCGGATGCCGGGCGCAGCATTCATCGCCGATCGCCGCCAGGGCGCGCGGGAAGAACCGGTTGCGGCTAGTCCAAGCACCGCCCGAAGGCAAGGATTTTCGCCGCCCGGCGAAACCGTCCGGTCGCCTCTGTCCCGGTCAGCGCGTCGCCTAGCGGCAGATGACGATGCCGCTGTCCACCTGCCGCGCGAGACCGCTGCCTGCCGCGCGGCGGATCACGCTGTCGAGCGTCTGCTTGCGGTTCTGTTCGGCATGGCGGAACAGCAGGTTGTAGGGCGAAATGCCCGATACCCGGCCGGTCGTGCCGTCCTCGCGGCGGCACCGCCATGCGCGACTAGCATACCAGACGAGATCGGTCCTGCCGAGCGTCCTGTCGCTGCCATGCCCGTGCCAGCGGGCCAGGTTGGGGGTCGGCGCGAGCCCGTTGCGTTGCAGCGACGCCGGCCCGTAGTCCAGTGGCGGCGGAGCCTGGGTGGCGGTCCACGGCGTCGGACGTGGCGAAGGCCGGGGCTGCGGGGCGCGCGCGCCCGGCACGGCACTGGCGGTGGCTGTCGGCCTCGGCGCAGGGCGCTGCCGGCCCGGATCGTGGTTCTCGATGGTGCGCACCAGCTGGCCAGGAGCTGGGCCGGCCGTCACGGCGATCAGGCCGGCAATCAGGCCCGGAATCATGGTCGTGGGATAGCGCATCGGTTCACCTGTCATTCCCCCCGGATGCCCTGCCACCGGCATAGCCCGCCCGGCCCGCCGCGACGAAGCATTTTTGCACCGCTGCGGTGCGATCGGCCCGTCGGGGATCCTGGTCAGAGCAGCCCGCGCCGCGCCGCCTCGATCGCCGCCTCGGCCCGGCTGGCGATGTTGAGCTTGCGGTAGATGTTCTTGACGTGGGTGCTGACCGTCTGCGCGCCGATGGCAAGCGCCTCCGCCGTCTCCGGGATGGTCAGCCCGCGCCCGATGATGCGCAGCACCTCGGTCTCGCGCGCGGTCAGCGCCGCTTCCGGCTCGGCCATGGTCGCTGCCGGCGTGCGGAAGCGCTCCAGCAGCAGCCGCGCGATTTTCGGCGAGACCGCCACCTCGCCGCGTTCGAGCCCGCGCAGCCGTTCCTCGATCCCGGCCATGTCCTCGCTCTTGAGCAGATAGCCCTGCGCGCCGGCACCCAGCGCCCGCATGACATTGCCGTCATCCTCGAAAATGGTGGTGACGATGGCGACCGCGTTGCCGTCGCCGGCCAGCCGCGCGATCAGGCGGTCGCCCGAACCGTCCGGCAGGCCGAGATCGACCAGCGCCACCAGCGGCAGCTCGACCTGGCGATGGCGGTCGAGCCAGGCGTTGGCCGCCGCCAGGCTGTCCGCCTCGCCGACCTGGCTGACGCCGAACACGGCGGCGGCGCGCTCAGCCAGGGCCTCGCGCAACTGGGCGATGTCCTCGACGATCAACAGCTGGCGGTCATCGGGCATGGCGGGCTCGCGGGGGGTGGGGGACGGTCCGGCGGGCATCAGCCTGCCGCGAATGGCTTATCGCCGCTCGTGCTGTCGCTGGCCATACCCCAAACGGGGGAGCGGCTTCCGCGGCGAATCGCGGCGCGGCCGAGCGGATGGCCATTTGGCCTTTCGCAAAATGAAACAACGCTCTAATTCGATCCGACATGCAGACGACCTTGCCCCGCGACGGTGTGTCGGCCACCCGGGCCGGCTGGCTGGCCCGTCGCCCGGCCATCGTGCTGGTGGTCGTCGCTCAGCTTGTCGTAGGCCTGTTCGCCGCCGCACTGTTCGCGGCGCTGGCCATGCCGCAAGTCGGGGTTCATGCCGAACGGAGCGGGGCATACATTCAGCTCGAACTGCCGGACGGCCAGGCCCGGCGCCTGGCAGACGCCGCGCCGGTCACGGTCGCCGGCGGCGGCGAGCAAGCGGTCGTGCCAGCCGCCAGCCTGCTCAACGACGCCGTGCCGGACGGCGGCCCGGCAGCCGTCCGCGCATTCTATGCCGGCCACGACCGCCTCGTGCGGCTGGCCGGCACACCCGGTGCGAGGATCTCGGTGCCGGGCGCGCGGCCGGTGGCGTTGGCACCACGGCCGCGCGGCTTGCGCGACCTCCCGGTCGATTTCTGGCTCCTGTCGCTCCAGGCCATGGCCATCGGCCTGCTCGGCGTCTGGCTGCGGTCCCATGCCGGGGGCAGGGCCGGGGCCTGGTGGTTCGGCCTGAGTTGCGACGGCATCTTCATCGCCGGCCTTTCGGGCGCGGTGTTCGATGCCCGCGAACTGACCGCGAACGGCGCCCTGCTGCAGGCGATGCAGGGGGCGAATTTCATCGGCACCCAGCTGGCCGCCGCCAGCCTTCTGGCCATGTTCCTGGCGGCGCCGCGCCCGCTCGCTCCCCACTGGCTCTCGGGCGGGCTGGTCCTCGTCTCGCTGGCTACCGGCGCTCTCGAAGGCTCGGGCCATCTGCCGCTCGCCGCGTTCTACTGGTTCCTGCTGGCGACGACCATGGCGGCCTTTCCCGTCTGCCTGCGCCAATACCGCCGCGCTGCCGACGATCCCCGCGGCCGGGCGGTGCTGCGCTGGATCGGCGCGACGACCGTGGCCGGATCGGCGCTGGTGACCTGTGGCATGGCGGCGCCGGTGCTGCTCGGCATCGCCCCCCTGGCTTCGGACGGCATGACCATCCTGCCCATGGCCCTCGTCTATGGCGGCATCGCCTTCGGTATCGGCGGCGCCCGGATGTTCGAACTGGAGCGCTGGACCGTCCGCCTCGCCGCCGGTGGGTTTGCCGCGCTCGCCCTGTTCGCCGCCGACGCCGTGCTCGCCGGCCTGCTGCGGCTCGACCAGCCGGTGGCCCTGGCGCTGGCCCTCGTCGTCGTCGGCTATGTCTGGATACCGCTGCGGGCGCGGCTCTGGCAGGCGATCGTCGGCGGCAGGCCGCAATCGGCCGAAGAGCTTTTCCGCCAGGCCGCGCAGGTCGCCTTCCTCGATGACGATGGCGAACGCCGCCGGGCGTGGCATCGCCTGCTCGACCGCGTGTTCGAACCCGCCGAGATCGCGCCGCTGCCGCAGGCGCCGGCCGCGCCGATGCTGGCGCAGGACGGCGTGACGCTGCTGCTGCCGCCGCTCGCGGGGGAAGGGGGGCTGCGCCTGTCCCATGCGCGGCGCGGCGCCGGCCTGTTCGGCCAGGCGGCGCTGGGCACCGCGCGCGAACTCGCCAGCCTGATCGCCGCTGCCGAAGAGGCCCGCGCCGCCTATGTGCGCGGGGTCCACGAGGAACGCGGCCGCATCGCCCGTGACCTTCACGACGACGTCTCCGCCCTGTTGCTGACCGCGCTGCATCGGCCCCGCCTCGACGACGCCCGGTCCGATGTCCAGCGGGCGCTCGCCGAAGTCCGCGTCATGGCCTCCAGCCTCGCCGGCCGCAGCCAGACGCTCGATGTCGTCCTGGGCGATTCCCGCTACGAGGCGGCGAGCAGGCTGGCGGCTGCCGGCATCGCGCTGGACTGGCCCGCCGCCAGCGACCTGCCGGGCGAGGAATGCCTGCTCGGCTACGCCTGCCACAAGGCGCTGACCTCAGCGCTGCGCGAAACGCTGACCAATGTCATCCGCCATTCCGGCGCCCGCACGGTCGCCGTCCGCGCCGCACTGGTGGAAGGCGTGTTGCGCATCACCGTCCGCGATGATGGCAGGGGTCTGGCGGAATCGGACGCACCCCGCCAGACGGGCGGCAATGGCCTGCCCAACCTCGCCCAGCGCCTACGCGAATTCGGCGGCGAATGCATTCTCGAATCCCGTCCCGTGGGCCTGACCGTCAGCCTGGTGCTGCCAATCGACGGCACCCGGGCGCACTGAGCCTCAGGCGAGCGCCTCGCGATGGAAGCCGATGGCGTTGCGGTAGTGTCCCACCACATGCGCGGCCACGGCATGGAGCCGCCAGGAAATCGCGTGGCGGGAATGGGCGGGCAGCTGGTGGATGGCGGTCGCCCCGATCACCGCCCAGAGCACCAGCGACACCGGCGCGCCAAGCAGAATGCCGCGCAACAGGCGGTGGGCCGCTGGACGGGAATCACGGCTGAAAGAGCCGAAACGCATGGGCACTGCCTAACAGCCTGGCCTTGCGCCAGCCTGAACGAGGCCCGGGCATTCGCCGTCCCGTCACACCGGCCATGGTCACCCATGAACCGGCGCGGCGGGAACGGCGTCTCCCGACGCCTGCGGCTTAGAGAGTCGGGCCGTCGAGATCGTATTCCGGCGCCCGCTTCTCGAGGAACGCATCGATCCCCTCGATGCCCTCGGGGCTGGCAAAGCCGAGGAATTCGACCGCGAGCGAGGCATCGAAGATCGGCGTCGCCTGGCGCACCCAGTGGTTGAGCATGTGCTTGGTCCAGCGCACCGCCGCCGGCGCGCTGTTGGCGAGCTTGGTGGCGACTTCGATCGCCCGCGCCTCGACCTGGTCGTCGGGCAGCGCCATCGAGATCAGGTTCATCCGCTCGGCTTCGGCGCCGGTGATGGTGTCGGCGGTCAGCAGATAGTACTTCGCCTTGGCCATGCCGCACAGCAGCGGCCAGATGATCGTCGCATGGTCGCCGGCGGCCACGCCGATCTTCAGGTGCCCGTCGGAGAACTTGGCGTCTTCCGAGGCGATCGAGACATCCGCCATGATCAGCAGCGCAAGACCGGCGCCGACCGCCCAGCCGCGCGCGGCGCTGACGATCGGCTTGGTGCAGTTGACCATGCCCAGCACGAGGTTGCGGGCTTCCTTCAGCGTCTGCATCCGCAGCGCATAGTCGTCGCAGACCTTGCGCTCATGGTTGAGGTCGCCGCCGGCGGAAAAGGTCTTGCCGTCGCCGGTGATGATCACCGCCGAGACGGTCGGGTCGGCATCGACGTCGGCCCAGACTTCGGAGACTTCGCGGTGAAGTTCGGCTTCCATCGCCCCCAGCTTCAGCCGCGAGGCCAGCGTGATGCGCAGGACGCGCGGATGGGGCCGGTCGAACTTGAGGCGGGTATAGCGGTCATAACGGTCGGACATGGAATGGTTCTCCTGCTGGAACGCGGATGGGTAAAGCACAGGGGGTGGGCGCCGGTTATCGGATGTGCCCCCCAGATGGAAGCGCAATCGAACGGCCGGCGGATCGCGCCGTCGCCCAGGTTTCAGGCGCGGCGCGGCCCGCTTACCAGCCGATCCCGACCTTGCCGAAATGCGCGCCGGAAAGCTGGTAGCGGAAGGCGTCGGCGAGTTCCTCCAGCGCGAAGCGGCGGTCGATCACCGGGCGAAGGCCGGTGCTGTCGATCGCCCGGACGAGGTCCTGCTGGTGGCGCCGGGAACCGACCATCAGCCCCTGAATCTTCGCCTGCTTGCCCAGCAGGGCGACGGTCGATATCGGCGCGGCAACCCCGGCAACGGTGCCGATCAGGGCGATGTGGCCGCCCTGGCGCACGGCGCCGATGGAATTGTCCATCGTCCCCGCCCCGCCGAGTTCCAGCACGAGATCGACCCCGCCACCGGTGCAGTCGCGCACGGCGCGGCCCCAGGCCGGCACTTCGCGGTAGTTGATCGTGTGATCGGCGCCGAGTTGCCGCGCGCGCTCCAGTTTTTCATCCGAGGAAGAGGTCACGACGGCCGTCGCGCCCATCGCCTTGGCGATCTGCAGCGCCCAGATCGAGACCCCGCCAGTGCCCAGCAGCAGGATGGCGTCCCCCGGCTTGAGCCCGCCATCGACGACGAGCGCGCGCCACGCGGTCAGGCCGGCGGTGGTCACCGTCGCCGCCTCGACCGCGTCGTAGCCGCGCGGCGCATGGGTGAACGCCGTCGCCGGCGCGATCACGCATTCGGCGGCATAGCCGTCGATGCCGTCACCCGGCACCCGCGCCAGGTTGCAATTCGGCTTGCCGTCCTGCCAGTCGGGATAGAAGCAGGAGATCACCTGGTCGCCCGGAGCGAACTCCGTCACCCCTTCGCCGACCGCCTCGACCGTCCCGCCCCCGTCGGTCAGCGGAATGCGCCCCGCCGGCGCCCGCGTGATCCCGGTGACGACGCCGAGATCGTGGAAATTGAGCGAGCTGCCATGCAAGGCAACCCGGATCTGGCCGGGTGCCGGCTGGCCCGGGTCCGGCCGCTCGGCCAGGTGCAGGGTGTCGATCGTGGCCGGCGAACCGACGAGCATGGCCTTCATCTGGGCAAATTCCTCTCACAGCGGTTGATCCGCATTACTTCTGTCAGCGGCAGGGCAGGGGCAAGGTAAAAGCGCACGAGCCCGAGCGCAATCGGCACTCCCGCCTCCCGTCTACGCGAATAATGGTGGGCCCGGCAGGATTCGAACCCGCGACCTAGCCGTTATGAGCGGCCAGCTCTAACCGCTGAGCTACAGGCCCCAACCATCGCCGCCACGAAAGGGCGGGCGAGGGCCTCGTAGACCGGCCCCGGTGCCTAGGCAAGCTCCACGCTGTCCATGATCTGGCGGACAGATGTAGGCCGCACCCCGCGTGCGAGCAGGGCATCGAACACCGCCCGCCACCAGTCGTAGAGCTCGTCGAGATCGCGCTCGGTGCGGACATAAGGGGTATAGCCGGGGCACAGCGACGGGCTGTGGAACGACAGGATCAGCAGCGGCAGCCCATCCTCCACCGCGACATCGACCGCGCGCAGCGCCTCGGCGGTGGTCACGCCTTCCGGCGTCAGCGGGATCCGCTCGAGCACGCCGATGCGGGAGAGCAGCCCGCGCAGCCGGGGCACGCGCCACAACGCCGGATAGAGCCAGGTGCCATGGCGGCGCAGCAGCCCCCAGTAGACGCTGGTCAGGGGCAGTTCGAGCAGGGTGTGGGCCTGGTCCACCCACCAGGGATGCAGCGGCAGATCGCGATAGTTCGGCCCGCCGGTGCCGGAATAGTCGAACCGCGCCCGCGCCGAGGTGTCGATCGCGACCCCTGCCTCGCTCAGGATCTTCGCGGTGTTCGGACCGGTGCCATAACGCCCCGCCCGGTAGATGCGGGGGACCTGGCCGAAGTTCTCGATGATGCGATCGCGCAGGCGGAACAGCTTCTCGCGTTCCAGTTCATAAGGAAGGTTGCCGGCGAAGCTGTTGTATTCGTTGACCACCTCGTCATGCGGTGGACTGACCCATGGGTGCAGCTGGATGCCGACTTCGGCCCGCCCGGCAGCGAGCGCCTCGTTCAGCACCTCTGCGGCGACCGGCGAGGAGGCGATCGGGTAATCGACGAGGTAGACCGGGACGATGCCATACCCTTCGCAGAACTGCTGGAACTTGCGCAGGCGCGGGACAGTATCGACCCCGTGTTCGGTCAGCGCGAAAGGCCTGGTCCAGTCGAACTCCTCCTCGGTATCGACGGTCAGCAGGAAGCGCTGGCCGGTGCCGGGGTGGAAACGGGCGAAGGCCGAGTGGGCCGGCTTGTCGGTAATCCGGGAATCGACCAAGATTCTCAGCACCCCAATTCAAGACCGGAATGGTGCCTGAGCCCCACGCCACCGGGCCGCGAACGGCCGTTTCACCCACCTGTGCCCCGCGCTGGCCCGACATGCCCGCAAGGCGCGGGCGCGACGGTCAGGCGGCGGGCGTGCACTGCTCGACGCTGCCCTGTCCGTCGTTATCGCCATGGAGGGCGATCGAGGTCAAGACTGGCAGAGAAAGGTTAAGCGATTGGTCGCCGCGCATAAGGGAGCCTCCGGAGGCGCGGGCCTCGGCGCGGGCGAGGCGCAGGGCGAAGCCGGTCCCGAACAGGCCGCCCGGCGAGAGCGCCTCCGGCGAAGCGGCTGGCCGGCAGGCGGAGAACATGTCGCTCTCGTCCCCCGCCAGGCTCGCCGGCAGGGTGACGGCCAGCGTCACCGCCCGGCCATCGGTCGCGAGCGTGCAGGCGAGGTTTTCCCCGTCGCCGGTCGATGCGGCGAGCGCGGTCAGCACACGCCAGACCAGCCGTTCCGCCTCGCCCTGGGCCAGCCGGACAGGCTGCGGCCCCGGCGAGCCCGCCAGGGTCAGGACAAAGCCTCGCGCCTCGGCCTGCGGCTGCAGCCGGCTGACGGCGGCGGCGGCAATTCCGGCGAAGTCGCATTCGCCTGCTTCGGGGCGGGCGGCCCCGGTCTGCAGCCGGGCCAGCCGTTCCAGTTCCTCGAACCCGGCCAGCATCCGCGCGGAATCGGCAACGATGGCCGCGGCCAGCGCGCGATATTCGTGCGGCGCCGGTCCGTAGAGCTGGTGCTGGATGATCTCGGCGAAACCCTGGATCGCGTTGACCGGCGTGCGCAGCTCATGCAGCACCTGGCGCAGGCTGTCGGCCTCCCGGGTTGCCACCGGCACCGGTGCCGGTTCGCGTGCGACCGGCCGGCGCAGGCGGCCGACATAGCCGGTAAACCGCCCGGCATCGAACCGTGGCACGGCGTCCACCTGCCAGTCCCCGGCGATCGCCGGGCCGCCGGTCAGGCTGACGACGGTCGCGCGGACCGGCTGCCGCTGGCGCATCGGCGCGCGCAGGGCATCGATCGCGCCGAGCCGGGTGCCGACCAGCAGCGGTGCGGCCGGATAGCCGCACCACGCGATGCGTCCGGCCGGATCGGTGGCGAAGTCGATCGCGGTCAACGGCGCCGCCGGCCCGGTCGCGGCGTCTCCCAGCGGCAGTCGTGGCGGGTCGTCGGCCGCAGGCACTTGCGCGGCCATGTCGCGGGCATGGCGGAATGCCTCGATCCGCTTGACGATGGCGCCGATGCCGCTGTCCGTGTTGGCCGCCGGCTCGGGTATTTGTCGTGGAAACGCGATCACGCTCGGCGCCTGCTCTTCCCCCGGGAGCGGCGAAGACTCCACCGGAGGCGCGGCGGCCAGAGGGGTTTCGCCGGGAGGGGGGTGGGCCACAGATGACTCGCCAGCCTCCGACGAGGGCAGGGCAGCATTGCCGATGCCGAGCCGGCGCAGCAGCGCACGCACCGGCGGCGAAAGATCGTGCCGGACCCGCAGCAGGCCACGGTTCGCCGCCGGCAGGGCCGGGATCAGGTCGAGCCATTGCGCTTCGTCGAGGTCCGCCGCGAGGATCGCCGCCCGGGCCACCGCCGGTTCGCCCGCGCAGAGTTCGGCCACCAGCCGGGGCGATCGCAGGCGCAGGCCCTTCATCCCCAGCGCCGCGGCCCGTTCGCCCGCCGGGATGCAGCCGCCCAGCTCGACAATCCGCGCATAGGCATCGTCGACCAGCCGCCCGCGAAGTTCGGCGGGACTGGTCCCCAGCAGATCGACCAGCTGCTGGAACTGGATGCGCGCGACCGCCGGGCTCGCAGGCCTGATCCGAAGAACAGTGGCAAGGCGGTCGTCGTAGCGCATCGGCAATTGGAGGCCTCAACCGGGTGTCGCCGCGATCGTTCCTCGGGCCGGCCGGCGGCCCTCGGTTCGCAAACGCGGAACGGACGTGGTGCCTAGCATCTTTCCGCGCCGGGGAAAGACCCGATCCCGCGCCGTTGCAAACTGGGACAGTTGCCGCCCCGAATAATAATGTTATCTAGAGCTTGCCGGTTGTGCGCGATTGTGTCGCAAACAATGTGCCGGATGGCCATGTTGCGAGCACCTTGCCCGTTCGGGCGGGCCAATCGCTGCAATCGGTCGCTTCGCACTTGCGGCAAGGCGTTTCGGGGGTGAGACGGGAATTGGAAGCTTGACCAGATCGAACCTCGACCAGATCGACCGGCGCCTGCTCGCCGAGCTCCAGGAGGAGGGGCGGGCGACCAATGTCGAACTGGCCCAGCGAGTCGGGCTGACCGCGCCGCCCTGCCTGCGCCGGGTCCGCGCGCTCGAGGATTCCGGCGTGATCCGGGGCTACCATGCCGATGTCGATCCCGCCAGGCTGGGCTTCGCCATCACCGTCTTCGCCCTCGTCAGCCTGCGCAGCCAGGCCGAGGAGGCGCTCCGCCAGTTCGAGGAGCATGTCGGCACATTGCCCGAAGTGCGCGAGTGCCACATGCTCAACGGCGAGATCGACTTCATCCTCAAGATCGTCAGCCGCGACCTGCAGAGCTTCCAGGAGTTCCTCACCAGCAAGCTGACCCCGGCACCCAATGTCGCCAGCGTCAAGACCTCGCTGACCATCCGCACCTCCAAGCAACTGCCCGGCGTGCCGATGGACCGGTGAGTGCGAGGCAGGGGCGAATTTTCCTACACCAACCGATATGGTTATATGCTTGCGTCTCCCTGGCCAGCTGGAGACCAAAACCATGCTTCTCGACGCCCTCGTCAGCCCGATTTCGACCCTGCTCGACCGCCTGATCCCGGACAAGGCCCAGCGCGACCAGGCCAAGCTGCAACTCCTCGCGCTGCAGGGCAGCCAGGACCTGCAACTGCTGCAGACCCAGCTTTCCGCCATCGTCGCCGAAGCCGGCTCACGCGATCCCTGGACCAGCCGGGCACGGCCGGGCTTCCTTTACGTGATCTACGTGATGATCCTGTGGTCGTTGCCGATGGGGCTGCTCGCCGCAATCCGGCCGGCGGCGGCGGCGGCCATTGTTCAGGGCATGAACGCCTACCTCAACGGCATCCCGCAGCCGCTCTACGCGCTGTTCGGCACCGGCTACCTCGGCTACACCGCCGCCCGGCAATGGGGCAAGGTCGCCGGCAGCGACAAATAGCCCGCCGGCTTGCGCGTCGCCGGGTTTGAGCTATGCACGGCGGCGCAGCAGGCGGAGGGATGACATGTCGGGGGACAACAGGGTTTTCGTGCTGAACGGGCCGAACCTCAACATGCTCGGCACCCGCGAACCGGCGATATACGGCAGCGATACGCTCGAACAGATCGCCACCGCTGTCAGCACACGCGGCGCCGAACTCGGCCTGGCCGTGGATTTCCGCCAGTCCAACCATGAAGGCGAACTGGTAGACTGGCTGCACGAGGCCCACCGCGCAGCCGCCCGGGCAGTCCTGCTCAACGCCGGCGCGCTGACCCACACCAGCGTCGCGCTTTACGATGCGATCAAGGCCATCGCCGTACCGGTGATCGAGGTCCACCTGTCCAACCCGCACACGCGCGAGCAATTCCGCCACAGAAGCTACGTCGGCATGGCGGCCAAGGGCACCATCGCCGGCTTCGGCGCCAGGAGCTACCTCCTGGCGCTCGACGCTGTCGCCTGAAATCGTTGGTAACGCGGTCGCCGTCGTGAATTAGATCACGCCCGCACTTGCGGCTAGGCGGTCAGAGGGTTACGGGCTGCCCCTAAACAACGGGGTTAAGCAATGGCCGACAAGACGGGTGCACAGGACCGGACCGCCAGCGGAACGGGCATGAATATCGACGGTTCGCTGGTGCGCGAGCTGGCCGTGCTGCTCGACGAGACCGGGCTGACCGAGATCGAGGTCGCCGATGGCGGCCGCCGCATCCGCGTCGCGCGCAACGGCATGGCGCTGCCTCTGCCCCAGGCGCCGATGGCGTACCCCATGGCGGCCCCCGCTCCCGCTGCCCCGGTCGCCGCTCCGGCAGCCGCCCCTGCCGCCGCCGCGCCCGCGACCCCGGTCGATGCCGTCAAGTCGCCGATGGTCGGCACGGTCTACCTCGCGCCCGAGCCGGGCGCGGCCGATTTCATCCATGTCGGCAAGGACGTGAAGGTCGGTGATACCCTGGTCATCGTCGAGGCGATGAAGGTAATGAACCCGATCACCGCGACGAAAGCCGGCACGATCACCGCCATCCTCGTCGAAAACGCGCAGCCGGTCGAATACGACCAGCCGCTGGTCGTGATCGCCTGACGCCCATATGGCCATTCGCCGGATCCTGATCGCCAACCGGGGCGAAATCGCGCTGCGCATCCATCGCGCCGCGCACGAAATGGGCATCGAGACGGTCGCCGTCCATTCCACCGCCGATGCCGATGCCATGCACGTCCGCCTGGCCGACCATGCGGTCTGCATTGGCCCGCCCGCTGCCCGCGATTCCTACCTCAACGTCGCCGCGATCATCTCGGCGGCCGAGATCACCGGGGCCGATGCCATCCACCCCGGCTACGGTTTCCTCTCCGAAAACGCCCGCTTCGCCGAGATCGTCGAGGCCCATGGCCTGACCTTCATCGGCCCCAAGCCCGAACACATCCGCACGATGGGCGACAAGGTCACCGCCAAGCAGACCGCCGGCGAACTCGGCCTGCCGCTGGTCCCGGGCTCGGCCGGCGCGGTCGACGATGTCGACGAGGCGCTGAAGCTGGCCGAAGAGATCGGCTATCCGGTGCTGATCAAGGCTGCTTCGGGCGGCGGCGGCCGCGGCATGAAGGTGGTCAACGAGGCGCAAGAACTTGCCAGCCAGATGTCCCAGGCCCGCAGCGAGGCCAAGGCTGCGTTTGGCGACGACACCGTCTATATCGAGAAATATCTCGGCAACCCCCGCCACATCGAATTCCAGGTGTTCGGCGACGGCAATGGCAACGCCATTCACTTGGGCGAGCGCGACTGCTCGCTGCAGCGCCGCCACCAGAAAGTTCTCGAGGAAGCGCCGTCCCCGGTCATCGCGGCCGAAGAACGCAACCGCATGGGCGGCATTGTCGCCAAGGCCATGGCCGACATGGGCTATCGCGGCGCCGGCACGATCGAGTTCCTCTGGGAAGACGGCAAGTTCTACTTCATCGAGATGAACACCCGGCTCCAGGTCGAGCACCCGGTCACGGAAGCCATCACCGGCGTCGATCTCGTCCGCGAACAGATCCGCGTCGCCGAAGGCCGGCCGCTTTCGGTCGCGCAGGAGGACATCGTCTTTTCCGGCCACGCCATCGAATGCCGGATCAATGCCGAGGACCCGTGGACGTTCGCCCCGTCGCCCGGCGCGGTGACCGGCTACCACCCGGCCGGCGGCATGCACGTCCGCGTCGATTCCGGGCTCTATGCCGGCTACCGGATTCCGCCCTACTACGATTCGATGGTCGCCAAGCTGATCGTCTACGGCCGCACCCGCGAAGGCTGCATCATGCGCCTGCGCCGGGCGCTGCAGGAAATGGTCATCGCCGGGGTCAAAACCTCGATCCCGCTGCACCAGGCCCTGCTGCACGAACCGGACATCCTGTCCGGCGGCTACTCGATCAAGTGGCTGGAAAACTGGCTGGCGATGCGAGACGCGGACAAGTAGTTTACCGGTTGTTATGGGTTTATACCTATTTCTCTCCATGGCAACGCCAAGGAGGGTTCAATGCTTCTCGACCGATTGATCAAACACGCCGGCAAGCTCTGCCGCTCGCAGGATGGCGCGACGGCCATCGAATACGGCCTGATCGCCGCGTTGATCGCGGTTGCCGCGATCACCGCGATGAACGGCCTGGGCGATCAGCTCAAGACCACCTTCAACACCACGTCGAGCTCGATGAGTTCGGCCAACGCCACCGCTGCCGCCTGATCCAGGAGCATCTGGCTTTAGGTCGACCGTCCGGCCGCGATGACATTCGAACCCGTTTGTCGTCGCGGCCGTCCGGCCGCCTCGCTCAGTCGTCGAGGTCGGGAAACAGGCGCTCCGCCCGCCGCAGCATCGCCGCCCAGTACAGGTCGTCGGCAACCTCGGGCACGAAAACGCCCTCGGCAGACTGCCGCGTCACCGTCGCCTGCGCCTCGGCGCCCGGCATCTGCAGCGCCCGGCCCATGCCCAGCGTGCGGACCTGGGTGGTGCAGGCCCACTCCAGGAAATAGAGCCGGTAGAACGCCGTGCCGATGGTGCCGCCGGCCGCCAGCGTGCCATGGTTGCGCAGGATCATCATGTTGTGCCCGCCCAGGTCGCGGCTCAGCCGGTCGCGCTCGTCCAGGTCCTGCGCGATCCCCTCGAAATCGTGATAGGCGATGTCGGCGTGGATGATCATCGCATTCTGGTTCAGCGGCAACAGCCCTTCCGCCAGCGCCGAAACCGCCGCGCCATCCGGGGTGTGCAGGTGCATGACACTGCGCAGATCGGGCCGCGCGGCATAGACCGCGCTGTGAATGGTGAAAGCCGCCGGGTTCAGCACTTGGCTGGACTGGTCGAGCACATTGCCGTCCATGTCGACCCGCATCAGCGATGACGCGGTGATCTCGTCGAACATCAGGCCGAGCGGATTGAGCAGGAACGTGCCGTCGGCCAGCCGACAGGAAAAATGGGCCGCCAGCTGGTCCTCCCAGCCATGCAGCGCCCCAAGCCGAAACGCCGCCGCCAGCTCATGCCGCGCCTGGCGGACTTCACTGGCACTCGCGCCCGTATCGACGAGGGCATCCATGGCAACTCTCCGTGCAGTCGGCGCCTTGCGCACCCGGGCGGAAGTGTCCGCCCGGAAAGGGCAAATGTCCAGTCCGTTGCCCGTGAGGGCGTGGAAAGAACAGAAGTAGAAGGCCGGGGATTTACCATCCCCGGACCCCGGTGACCTTGCCATTGTGCGCTGCCTCTTGGTGGCGCGTTTTCCGCGAAGCGGTATAACTGCCTGCGGCGCTTCAATTCACGCACGACGGCGAAGAAGCGCGCCGAGCCAAGGTATACAGGGGTCCGGGGATGGTAAATCCCCGGCCTTCATCTTCTTGATCCCCTAGACCACCCCGCGAAAATCCGGCGCCCGCCGTTCGAAAAACGCGGCGAAACCTTCTTTGGCTTCCGGCGTCGCGCCGGCGCTGGCCATCGCGCAGCGTTCACGTTCGAGCTGGACTTCCAGGCCCGTCTCGAAGCTCTGGCGCAGCAGTTCGCGCGAGCGGGCGAGCGAGCTGGTGGCGGAATTGGCCAGCATCCGGGCGGTGGCCTCGCCTTCCTCGGCCAGCGCTTCGTCCGGCACCGCGCGGGTGATCAGGCCGATGCGCTCGGCCTCGGCCGCGCCGACCCGCCGGTTGGTCAGGATCATCTCCTGCGCCCGGCGCAGCCCGACGAGGCGGGGGAGCATCCAGCTCATGCCGCCATCCGGCACCAGCCCGACCCCGCCATAGGCGGCGGTATAGTGGGCGGAATTCGCGCCGAGCACGACATCGCCGGCCAGCGCCAGGCTGAGGCCGGCACCAGCCGCCGGCCCGTTGGCCAGCACCAGCAGCGGCTTGGCCATCCGGGCGAACCCGGCGACGGCGACGTGGAGGACCGCGGTGAGGTCGTAGAGCATGGTGTCGATCTGGTCGCCGGCGTCGCGGAACATGGCGATGTCCCCGCCGGTGCAGAACAGCCGCCCGGCCCCGGTCATGACCACGCAGCGCACCGCCGGATCCATGTGGCAGCGCGAGGCGATCTCGACCAGGCGATGCGACATTGCCCCGTTGATGGCATTGCCCTGCTCCGGCCGGTTCAGGGTGACCCGCGCGATGCCGTCGGCAAGGTCGAACAGGACGGGATCGTCGCTCACAGGCAGGCCTCCATGCTTTCCACCGCCAGCGCGATCAGCTTCGGCAGCTTGGTCACGCGTTCGCGGGTATGGGCGTTGGAGGCGGTGCCCCGGATCACCCGGCCCTTCATCCCGTGGAAGATCGCCGCCAGCCGGAAGAAGTTGAACGCGATGTAGAAGTTGTAGTCCGCGTCCGACATCGGCGGCCGGCCGGCATGGCGGCAATAGGCATCGCGATAGCTCGCCTCGTCCGGGATGTTGAGCGCGGCGAGATCGGCCCCGGCCAGCCCGGCGACGATGTCCGGCGGCATGCGGAACATCATCGCGTGATAGGCGAAATCGGCCAGCGGATGCCCGAGCGTCGAAAGCTCCCAGTCGAGCACGGCGAGGATGCGCGGCTCGGTCGGATGGAAGATCATGTTGTCGCAGCGGAAATCGCCGTGGACGATGCGGGTTTCCTCGCCGGCCGGGATCGCGGTCGGCAGCCACTCGATCAGGCGGTCCATGCCCGGGTCGCGCCCGGCTTCGGGATCGTCGAGATACTGCTGCGACCAGCGGCCGATCTGGCGCTGGAAGTAGTTCCCCGGACGCCCGAAATCGCCCATGCCGATCGCATCGGGATCGAGCGCGTGAAGCTGGGCGATGGTGCGGTTCATCGCGTCGAAATAGGCCGGCCGCTCCTCGCGCGGCACGTCGGGGAACGTATTGTCCCAGAAGATGCGCCCCTCGACCATGTCCATGACATAGAACCACGAGCCGATCACCGCATCGTCGGTGCACAGGCCATGGACATGGGCGACGGGAAAGCCCGCGCCGCCGAGCGCGATAAGCGCCTTCGCCTCGCGGTCGACCGCGTGCGCCCCCTTGAGCGTCACGCCCGGCGGCTTGCGCCGCAGCACATAGGCCCGACCGGGGGTGACCAGCTTGTAGGTCGGGTTGGATTGCCCGCCCTTGAACTGTTCGACCTGGAGCGGGCCGGCATAGCCGGACACCGTCTCGCGCATCCAGCGGTCGAGCCCGGCCTCATCGAAGCCGAGCCCTTCGCGCACCGGCGTCGTGCCGGAATTGGCTGCGGCGTCAGTGCTCATTTGCCGGCTTTCCGGTGGTCGCGCTTGATCTTCTTGGCCAGGCTCCACTTGTGGACCTCGGTCGGGCCGTCATAGATACGGAAGGCCCGCACCTCGCGGAAGATCTGCTCGACGATCGTCCGGTCGGTCACGCCATTGCCGCCCATGACCTGGACGCAGCGGTCGGCAATGCGCATCAGCGCCTCGGACACCGCGACCTTGGCCATCGAGCTTTCGATCGTCCCGAGGCTGCCGCTGTCGAGCACGCCGGCGCACCAGTCGATCATCAGCTCGGCCTGCTTGAGGTCGATCACGTTCTCCGCCAGCATGAAGCCGACGCCCTCGTGGTCGACCAGCGGCTTGCCGAAGGCCTGGCGCCGGCAGGCATAGGCCGAGGCGATCTCGTGCGCCCGGGTGCAGCCGCCGAGCCAGCGCATGCAGTGCGACAGGCGGGCGGGGGAGAGGCGGATCTGCGCATAGTCGAAGCCGGCGCCGGCCTCGCCCAGCATCTGGTCGGCCGGAATCCGCAGGTTTTCGATCTTCACCCGCGAGTGGCTGCCGGGCATCGAATTGTCGATGGTGTTGGGCACCTCGAGGATCTGGATCGCCGGATCGGGCAGGTCGACGACGAACATGCAGGCGCCGCCCTTGGTGTCCTCCTCCTCGGAAGCCGCCATGACGATGCCGACGCCGGCCCCGTCGGCGCCGGTGATGAAGTCCTTGTGGCCGTTGACGATCCAGTGGTTGCCGTCACGTCGGCAGGTGGTGATCATCATGCTCGGGTCGGAGCCGGCGCCGCCAAGGTCGGCAGGCTCGGTCATGAAGAACGCCGAACGCTTGCGGCCCGAGACCATGTGGGAGAGGAACCGCTCCCGGATCTCCGGGCTGCCCACCTTGCCGAGCAGGTACATGTTGCCCTCGTCGGGCGCATTGGTGTTGCAGGCCAGCGGGCCGAGCGGCGAAAGCCCGCTGCGGCGCAGGACGATGGCGGTCTCGCGCTGGGTGATGTGGCTGCCGTCGGGCAGGATGTGCGGCGCCAGCACGCCGGCCTCGCGCGCCTTGTCGCGCATTTCCTGGACGAGTTCGTCGGTCGGCGCGCCATGGTGGTCGCGCCGCGTGTCCTTCTCGTAGGAGACGATGACCTCGCGGACGAACGCCTCGACCTTGTCGGCCAGCGCGGCGGTGGCTTCGGGACCGATGCTGGTCGTGTGGTTCTCGTTCAGCGCCACGCTCACTGGGCGAACTCCCCGAAAAAGCCTGCGCCACGAACGGCCTGGCCGCCCGATACCGGGTTGGAGACGGTGTGCTCGACTGTCATGACTTACCCCTCGGATTTGCCGGCCCGCGATCCCGCCGCGAACCGCGTCTGCGATTCCTGCCACCCGCCGTAGCCACGGAATCGCGCGAATGCATCAGAAACGTTGCGCCGGCGGATCAGCCGCCCTTGGTCACCGGCAGCAGCGCGCCGGTGATCGCCCGCGCCGCCGGCGAGGCGAGGAAGACGATGACATCGGCGATCGCCGCCGGCTGCACCCACTGGCTGAAATCGGCATCCGGCATGTCGGCGCGGTTGGTCGGCGTGTCGATGATGCTGGGCAGGATTGCGTTGACCGTGATGTCCTTGCCGGCAAGCTCGGCGGCCAGGCTCTCGGTCAGCTTGTGGACCGCGGCCTTCGAGGCGGCATAGCCGCCCATGCCGGCAGCGGCGATCACCGCCCCGCCGGCGCCGATGTTGACGATGCGGCCGCCGCCGGCCTTTTCCAGCTCCGGCAGCGCCGCCTTGGTCATGTTGACGCAGGTCACCGCGTTCATCGCGAACATCCGCTGCCAGGTCGCGGCGCCGCCATCGGCCAGCGTCTCCCAGACGAAACCGCCCGCGACATTGACCAGCACGTCGATCCCGCCGAACGCGGCGGCAACGTCGGCCACGACCTTGGTTGCGGCCGCCGCGTCGGTCAGGTCCACCCCGCCGAGATCGAGCGCACCCGCCAGCGGACTGGCAGGGGCAGGGGCGAAGTCCACCCGCGCCACCCTGGCGCCCTGGGCGGCAAACGCGGCCGCGACGGCATTGCCGAGAATGCCGAAACCGCCGGTGACGATGACCTTGCGTGTGCTCATGCGGAATACTCCATGCCAGAAGTGGAACAATCGAGGCCGGCGCCCGCCCGCCTCAGACGATCCGGTGCCGAATCCGTTCGCCCGCGCAATAGCTTCGGATGCTTTCGAACACCATCGTCCTGACCCGGTCGCGCGATTCCAGCGTCGCCCCGGCAATGTGCGGAGACATCAGGATGGTGTCCAGATCGGCCAGCCCCGCCCCGTCGAACGGCTCCTGCTCGAACACGTCGAGCGCCGCCCCGCCCAATGACCCATCGCGCAAGGCACTGGCCAGCGCTGCGGTATCGACGATCCCGCCCCGGCCGACATTGACCAGCAGCCCGCCAGGCCCCAGCGCGGCGATGACCCCGGCATCGACCAGATGATGCGTCTCCGCCCCGCCCGGCAGCGCGATGAACAGGGTGTCGGCCCATTGCGCCAGCGCGGTCAGGCTGGCCTCGCGCGGCCAGGGCGCGTCCGGCCGCGCCGAGCGGGACCACCAGCGAACCTCGCACCCCCAGGCCGCCGTCCGCCGCGCCAGTTCCCCGCCGATCGCGCCCATTCCGGCAATGCCGATGCGATCGGCATAGGCGGCATGGCGCGGCCGCTCCCGCCGCGCCAGCCAGGCGCCGGTCCTGACCGCCCGGTCGCCGGCGAGCAATCCGCGCCGGCACGCCAGCCACTGGGCAAAGGCAAATTCGGCGACATCGACCGCGTTGGACCCGGCCGTGCTGGTCACCGCGATCCCCCGCGCCCGCGCCGCCTCGAGATCGACGCCATCGGTCCCCGCGCCGACCAGGGCAAGCAGCCTCAGCGACGGAAACCGCGCCATGTCCGCGTCGTCCAGCCGCTCCATGCCGATGGCGATGCCGATCTCGACCGAGGCCCGCATCGCCTCCAGCCTGTCCGGGTCATGGCGGCGAAAACCGAACTCGCCCGCCTCCGGCAGTTTCTCCAATGGCGCGAAGACATCGGCCGCGTTCTGCGAAAGGAATGCAATCTGCCCCCGATCCATCGCCCACTCCGCTTCCGCCCGCTGATTGCATTGCCCGGACAATGCCCTGCTTGATTGCATTGTCAGGACAATGCAAGGCACCGCGCAAATCCGCACCAGACAGAGGACCTCGATCTCATGCCCGATCCCGCCAAGTTCAGCTTCGACCTTTCCGGCCGGGTGGCGCTGGTCACCGGCGCGTCGTCCGGCCTCGGCGAGCGCTTTGCCGAACTGCTCGCCGCCGCGGGCGCCAGCGTCGTGCTCGGCGCCCGCCGGGTCGACCGGCTGGAGGCCGCCGTGGCGCGGATCGCGGCGAGCGGCGGCAAGGCGCTCGCCGTCGCCCTCGACGCGACCGAGGAAGCCTCGATCCAGGCCGCCTACGACGCCGCCGAGGCCGCCTTCGGCACCGTCGATACGATCATCGCCAATGCCGGCACCAGCGGGTCGGGCGCCGCGGTCGATCTCCCGGTCTCGGTGTTCGACGATGTCACCGCGCTCAACCTGCGCGGCCCGTTCCTCACCGCCCGCGAAGGCGCCCGCCGCCTGATCGCCGCCGGCAGCGGCCAGAGCGAACGCGGCCGCGTCGTGCTCAATGCCTCGATCAGCGCCCAGGTCCCGGAAGCCGGCCTGAGCGCCTATGGCGCGACCAAAGCCGGCGTCGTCCAGCTCGGCAAGGTCCTCGCCCGCGAATGGGTGCGCGCCGGGATCAACGTCAACATGCTGTGTCCCGGCTACATGCGGACGGAAATCAACGCCGACTGGTTCGACAGCGAGGGCGGCAAGAAGCAGATCGGCCGCTTCAACCGCCGCCGCCTGATGGCGCCGGACGCGCTCGACGCGATGCTGCTCTACCTCTGCTCGGACGCCAGCGCCTCGGTCACCGGCAGCAGCTTCGTCCTCGACGACGGCCAGTTCCTCTAAACGGCGAGTGCGCGGTCGGCCCACGCCATGGGGCCGGCCGTCGCCAGCCGGGCACCGCCGCAGCGCGCCGGTCACCGGACATGTCGCTGTGTTCTGGTGACCCCTACGGGAATCGAACCCGTGTTTCAGCCGTGAGAGAGCGCAAACACGGCCAATCTCGGACACAACGAAACGGCAGAAACCCTAGAGTTTGGTAATCTCTCATCCCCCCTTGTCCCGTTCTGTTCCGGGGCATATATTGCCGAGATATTACCGAAGGGGGCAGCCATGGCCAGAACCGTCCGCGATCACCGTATTGAATCCCGCGCAGCCCGTGACCGGCTGGTGCATCGGGCGGAACCCTATTGGGTGTTGCTGAGCGAAGGTTTCCACCTTGGCTATTACCGGGGCAGGCAGTCCGGCAAATGGGTAGCTCGCCACCGTGCACCCGGTGCTGGCGCGTCATACAAGAAAACCACTCTGGGGGAGGCGGACGATCACGCGGACGCGGATGGTCTGCGCACGCTGGATTACCGGCAGGCGCAGGACAAGGCGCGCGAATGGTTGCGGGCGGTGGAAGGCGGTGTTTCAGTCAAGGCCAGCTTCACCGTTGGCGATGCTCTGGACGAATACGTTGCAGCCTTCACGAAAAAGGACTTGGTGAACACCAAGCGCAGGGTTGAGCAATTCATCCGGCCTGCACTTGGTCATGTGAAGCTGTCCCGGCTCACGGCGGCGCAAGTGCGCAAGTTTCACAATGACCGCGCCACCACGCCTGCCCGACTGCGCACCCGGAAGGGGGAAGAACAAAAGGTTCGCCCGCTCGATACGTCCGATGCCCGGCGGCGGCGGAAGGCAACTGCCAATCGCGATCTCACGGTGCTGAAGGCGGCGTTGAATTTGGCCTATGCCAACGGGCGGATTGCGACCGATCACGCATGGAAGCCGGTGAAGGCGTTCAAGGACGTTGACGGCGCGCGGTTGCATTACCTTTCAGACGATGAAGCCCGGCGGCTGGTCAACGCCTGTGGCCCGGAATTTCGGCCCATCGTGCAGGCTACCCTGCTTACCGGCGCACGGTGGGGTGAATTGCGTTCCGTTGTCGTCTCTGACTTCGATGCACGCTCTGCCACGGTGCGGTTGCGGGATACCAAGGGCGGCGTCCCCCGGTCCTGCTATCTGGAGGGGGAGGGACTTGCCCTGTTTTCCCGGCAGGCGCTGGGTAAGGAATCATCGGCGCTGTTGTTCCCCGGCCCAGATGGTGCACGCTGGACTGACGCAACCCAAATCCGCCGCATGGTAATTGCATCCGAGGCGGCGAAAATCCCCCCGACGCGGTTCCACGATCTCCGCCGGACCTATGGCGCCCGCCTTGCCCTTGCAGGCGTGCCCATGGCCGTCATCGCGCAGGCTATGGGGCACAAGGATGAACGGATTACCCGGAAGCACTACGCCCACCTGTCGCCCTCTTACGTGGCTCAGACGGTGCGAGAGCACGCGGCTGGCATGGGGATCGTCACTGCCGACAATGGCAACGTGGCGGCGATCCGGGGAGCGGCTGCATGATCGAAACACTGTCCCCGCTGGAATTGGCCGAACTGGACGATACCGTTCGCATTTTGCTGGAGACCGCGAATGACGGAACGGCGGCTTACGCTGTTGCCCGGCGCGCGGTTTACGGAACGCTCAGGTTCGCAATTTCTCGACGCCTTGTGGCCGAGGCGGATGCAAGCCGCACGGCGACAATCATTCCGTTCCGGGGGCGCGAATGACTTTCTCCGATGACGCCGAATTTGCCGCATTCATCGGCAGGGATCACATGCTACCGACAGTCACGGGGGAAGCCGTGGGCCGCGCCTTGGCAGGCTTCACCCTTCCGCTTTCGCCGGGCAAGGAAATGGATTGGCTGGCAATGGCCGTTCGGCGCTCGCTCGCCATTTCCATTCCAGACACCAGTGACGGCCCGGAGCGCCCTTCGAACGCAGAATTTCGTGACGAGCTTCTCTCGCTAGCTGAGCAAGCCTCAGCGACGTGGATCGCCATTTTCCAGCGCTCAGCCGAGGCGGATTCCAGATTATGGGATGAGGCCTTCAGACGTTGGGAAGGCTGCAATGCGCTGGCGTTGGGGGACGACCCAGATTTTGAATACAACCGCTTCCGTGCCGCATTGACAGAATTGGAGTGGCTTTCCAGCTTCTTGGGGAACGCGGTGAAAGGCACAGAGCAGCAAAAGCCGAACTGGCGCGCCGCAGAGCGAAAGCGCATCAGAGTGCATCGGGGCCTTTACCTTGCACGGGTTTTCGAAGCTGCCTTTGGCACGGCAGTGTCGGCAAACAATTGGCCAAGCGGCGCTCACCGCACACCGTCGGCGTTCATGGATTTTTACCAACGCATGGTTGCGCTTGCGTTCGGGGAACACTGCACGCCGGACATATCGGGCGTATTGAAAGCGGTGTGTCGCCTGCATCGGCAGTATCCGGCAGAGTTTGCCGAGGGCATAATTCCTGGCCTGTAGTGGGGCGCAAGCCGTCCTGAATCCAAGCGTGACGATCCCCACCATGGGCTAGCCGGTTAGCGGCATGTCCCTGCTTGGCCGCACTTGTCGCGGCGGACAGCAAGGGACAATTCCTGTGAACAAAGCATCCGGCTTCACGCCGAAAGCATACGGCACCTTACCCGACGCCGTGCAGTATTCAGGCATGTCGCGCACCTCAATTTATGAGGCGTTGAAGCGCGGCGATCTCAAGGCTCGCAAGGCCGGGCGGCGCACGCTGATCTCGTTTGCCGATCTGGAAGCGTATCTCGCCAGCCTCCCGACCTATCAGGCCGGAGCATGAGCGATGGCAGCACATATGCGAAACGCCGGGGTCCAGCCCGGCGTCTCACGCAATCAACTTGGCGGCTGGTTGCATTCACCTTCTACCGCATCGGCATTGCAGGCGCAAATCTTGTCTTGCCGGTTCTGCCTGTCGCCTTCGACGGCGCGGCTTGTGGCGTGGCTCTGCTTTGGGGAGGCGGGGAATGAGTAAGGCACCGTTGCCCAACCATCGCGCCGCCGCCTTGGCCCTGCTTAACAGCGACACCCGGTTGTCGCGCAAAGCGGGTTCATTCCTTGGCCAACTGGTCGCTGATCCAACGCCGATGACACCAGCGCAGGCTGACTGGCTGGCCAAGCTGCTGATCCGGGCGGCCCTTCCCCCTCTGGCCCATGGAGAAGCCCTGTGAGCGGTTATCCAGATGATCCCGGCCACCGGGGAGTCGATACGTCGATCATCGCTGCTGAAGCCCTGAAACCAAAATTGGGGCGACTCCAGTTGATGGCCAAGGACGCAATCAACGGCGCAGGCGACAACGGCCTGACTGCGGACGAACTGGCGGCGCGGCTGGAATTGGACCGTTGGACGATCCAGCCCCGCACCAGCGAACTACGACGCAAGGGCCTGATCCGGGACAGCGGACGGCGCAGGCGCAACGTTACCGGCAAACCCGCCATCGTCTGGATCGCCGCGCCTGATCCTGCCGACGGCACCGATTGATGATCGTTTCCATGACCAAGCCTCAGACGAGCGTAAGGCATGGCGCTTTGAAACTTCACCGCGTCCCCGGATTCGGTGAAGTTTCATTGCCGCTGCACCAGCCGGTGAAGCCCTGTTTTCCGCCAATCCCGCAAACTGGCACGGGAGGTGCAATTAAATACCTAACCTTAGGTGTGGCAGCCCTTTCCACTCGCAGCACTCGCAGGGGAGGGGCACGCAACCGCGCCGACCGCACCAGCGATGCCCTGAAACCCGCGCAAGTCCGCAACCTGATCGACGCGGCGCACCATGCCAATGTCATCGGGCTGCCCTTCACGCGGATGATCTCGATACACTGGCAATCGGCAGGCATTCCCCTGCCCGGAATGGCGAAGGCAACCGGGCGCTTCACCGACCTGATGGCGAAGGCGTTGGCCCGGCATGGCAGCGGGACGGCATGGCTCTGGGTGCATGAGAACGGCGATGGGAAGGGCGGTCACTGCCACATGCTCGCCCATGTGCCCGCTGGTCTGGTGCAGACGATCTCCGGCCTGCAACGGAACTGGCTGCGGAGGATCACCGGCAAGCCTTATCGGGCGCGCGTCATCTACAGCAAGCCCATAGGCGGGCGGCTGGGGCTGGAGCACAACAACCCGGACCTGCACGCGGTCAATCTGGAAAAGGCGCTGTCCTACATCTTGAAGGGCGCGGATGCGGACGCTGCGGCACAATTCGCCCTGGTCCGGCTGGAACCCGGCGGCACGATCATCGGCAAGCGGTGTGGCATTTCCGAAAACATCGCGGCGAAAGCGAGATCGACACCATGACCGACATGACCGGGATGCAGAGCGGGCGAATTGATCCCGACGAACTGGACGTAACCGAGAAGTCAGCCCGGGTGCGCCAGCCGCGCAATCGGCCCGAACCCCGCGACGAACTCAAGCAGTGGGCGGATGGGGCAGAAAAGCGGGTGCGTGCACGGTCCATCCCGCCCGGGATCATGCTGGAACCGGCAGGCTTCGACAAGGAACACTGGACCGCCCCGCATTCCGACGATGACCTGTGGTCGCTGCAACTGGCTGAGGCATTCGGCACCCGCTCGCAGGCCGTGATGTCGATGTTCCTCCACCAGTTGGAGGCACTATGCAGGCCAAGCCATTGGGACGACGACGCGCGGCAATGGCGGCTGGATGAGCACGAATATTCGGCCATGATCGCGCTTGTCGATACCGTGAAGCCCCGGAACGAGATCGAAGCTGCATTGGCGGCACAAATGGTGGCCGTGCACCTGATGACCATGAAGGTCGCGGCGCGGGCGCTCCGATATGACGCGGATCTTCAATCTGCTGCCACGGCGGCGAAGCTGGCCCGGACCTTCACGCTACAGATGGCCGAACTTCGCGCTGGCAGGACCAAGCGCCAGACCGTTCGCCAGTCGATCAAGGTAAGGAAGGAACTTCACCAGCATGTGCATTATCATGACACCCGGGGGGCAGGAGAAAGCCACGGCCAACCCCATGGACGCGCGGCCCGCGCTGCTGACAAATGCGCCGCTCTGCCAAGCCCGGACGAGGGCAGGGACGCCTTGCCGCTGCCCGGCGCTGAAGGGGAAGGCGCGCTGCAAGCTGCACGGCGGAAGATCGCTCGGCGCACCTAAGGGCGAACGCAATGGGGCATGGAAGCATGGCGGCCACGCGCATACGGCTGTTACGCTCAGGCGAGAAGCCCGGCAACTGATCCAGCGGATCACCTCGAATGCCGAAGGCAACGAAGGTGTTGCAGATTCTAACTCATAGGCAGATAAATCCGGTTGATCGTGGAGGGGGGCGCCGATGGACCGAATCTTTGGTTGGTGGCTGGGTCTCACCATCGTTGCGCTAATCTGGCGGGAGCCAATCAGAAATTCTTTCAGGAAGCTAACCCCCGGTGTTTTTGCCAATCTTGGCCGGTTAGCCTATAGATTGCTTTTCGCTTTTCCAGTTTGGATTTTTGCATTCATCTTTTCTACTGCGATTTTGCATAAAATATTTCCAAATGAGTCGATGTATATAATGGCTGGAAGCTGGATCGTTCTTGTTCCTGCAACGGTCTGGGCATTGATTGTAATATGGGTCATATTTGCAGGTATAGGCGGGACTACAAATGGCGGGAATCTCGACTCTATTGATGGCCGCATCGATGCATTTATCTCAGCTATAGGCAAATTGCTTGGCAGCTTTGCTAAATATGCCGCTTGGGTGGTTGGCGCGATTGTAGCGGTGGGTGCGCTATTTTTAGCTGGGTACTGGATTAACGAGCGTATCGCTGCCATGCCTACTAGCGAAGCGATCATAAGCGGCGCCATAATAATTGCGCTGGCAGTCGCCGTGACGGGATCGCGGCGTGCCTAAGGAGGATCGAATGCGCTACGGCACTGCTATTGCTGTCGCTTTATTTTTGCTTGATGGATGCGCTCGCCGATCAATGGATGTGGTCGCAGCCGATCCCCCCGGATTCCTCATAAGTCTATGGCATGGCATGGTCGCGCCGTTCGCGTTGGTTGGGCACTTTTTTGACAGTGCCATTCGCGTTTATGCATTTCCCAACTCAGCTGGCTGGTATGACCTTGGATTCCTGATCGGAGTAGGCGGAATTTCGGGCGCAGGTGTCCGCACCTGACCAGCGCAGGAACCACGCTTATTGCCGAGATATTACCGAAATGGGCGCAGGCGCTCGCAATATTCGATGATAAGACCTTGTTTTTGTTTGGTGACCCCTACGGGAATCGAACCCGTGTTTCAGCCGTGAGAGGGCCGCGTCCTGACCGCTAGACGAAGGGGCCTGTGCCATCCCACCCGCCACCTCCCTAAGGAAGCGAACCTGGTGACCCCTACGGGAATCGAACCCGTGTTTCAGCCGTGAAAGGGCCGCGTCCTGACCGCTAGACGAAGGGGCCGTGCCGGGCGTGCCGGTGGGCAAGGACCGCGCCAATAGGCAAGCCGACCCACCCGGTCAACCCCCGCGCCCGCTTTTTGCAATTGCCCTCCGGTTACTCCGCCCAGGCCGCATCCTCGACATGCAGTTCGGCCGCCGGGCGCGAGCCCCAGTCGTCGATCTTCGGCCGCCCGGCCAGCCACAGCCGCCGGTCCCTGGCGCCATGCAGCAGGGTCTGGCCCAGCTCGCTCTCAGCCGCGCGAAACGCCACCGCCTTGATCGTCGCGCCATCGCCGCCGCGCACCAGCAGCCGCACATGGTCGGTGCCGACGATATCGGCCTTGACGATCCGCACCGGCCCCACCGCCACGCGCGGCGCCGGCCAGCCGACGCCGAACGGCCCGGTGGTCTCCAGCAGCTCGACCAGCGCCGGGTTGAGCCCCCTCGGCGCCACCGCGAGGTCCAGCGCCATGCTCTGCCCCGCCTGCGCCCGCACGACCTCTCCGGCCAGGCGCTCGTCGAGCCAGTCCGCCAGCGCGTTGACTTGCTCGGGCGCGACCGTCAGCCCTGCCGCCATGGCGTGCCCGCCGCCGGCCCGCAGCAGCCCCGCCGCCCGCGCCGCGATCACCGCCGCGCCGAGATCGACACCGGAAATCGAACGCCCCGATCCCTTGCCGTTCCCCGCCTCGTCGGCATCGAGCGCGATGACGATGCATGGCTTGCCGGTCTTCTCCTTGATCCGGCCCGCGACGATGCCGATGACCCCGGGATGCCAGCCCGCCCCGGCCAGCACCATGACCGCGCGGTTGTGCTGGCTGGCGATCTGCGCTTCGGCCGCCTCCTGCACCGCCGCCTCGATCGCCCGGCGCTCCTCGTTCAGCCGCGAAAGCTCGGCGGCGATCGTCCGCGCCTCGTCCGGGTCGTTGCTGGTCAGCAGCCGCACGCCGAGCGTCGCCTCGCCGACCCGCCCGCCGGCATTGACCCTCGGCCCGAGCGCGAAGCCGAGGTCGCTGCAGGTCGGCGCGCGCGAAAGCCGGCTGGCGTCGATCAGCGCCGCCATGCCGATGTTCTCGCGCCGGGCCATGACCTTCAGCCCCTGGGTCACCAGCGCCCGGTTCAGCCCATGCAGCGCCGCGACATCGGCCACCGTGCCCAGCGCCACCAGGTCGAGCAGCGAAAACAGGTCCGGCTCGACCCGGCTCGCGAACCAGCCGCGCCCGCGCAGGACCCGCACCGTCGCCACCGCCAGCAGGAACGCCACGCCGACCGCCGCCAGATGGCCATGGGCAAGCCCGGTCTCGCCCTCGTCCAGCCGGTTCGGGTTGACCAGCGCCACCGCCGGCGGGAGTTCGTCGGCACACTTGTGATGGTCGACGACGATCACGTCGATGCCGGCGTCGCGCGCCTGTCCCAGCGCCTCGTGTGCCATCGCCCCGCAATCGACGGTGACGACCAGGCTCGAGCCTTCCCGCCCCAGCCGCACCAGCGCCTCGCCGCTCGGCCCATAGCCTTCGAGCAGCCGGTCCGGTATGTAATGCCGCGCATCGTGCCCCAGCATCCGCAGCAGCCGGATCAGCAGGGCCGCGCTGGTCGCCCCGTCGACGTCGTAGTCGCCATAGACCGTCACCGTCTCGCCGGCCATGACCGCTTGCGCCAGCCGCTCGGCGGCGGCATCCATGTCGCGCAAGTGCGAAGGGTCCGGCAGGAATGCCCGCAGGGAAGGGTTGCGGTGCCGCTCCAGGTCCGCCGCCGGCACCCCGCGCGAAAGGAGCAACTGGGTGACGAGATCGGTTTCCAGTCCCGCCATGCCGCCTCCCTCGGCACCCGGCCCGGCAAGGTTCATGTTGCCCCCCCGCCAGCGCCAGGCGCGCCCGGCCAGGGATTGCTGGATGCCCAGCGCGTGCTGGACAGGGGCAGGGGAGGGGGAAGCCGGACCGGACGCCATGCCGTGCGATAGCGCGTCCCGTTCCCGATGACCACCGGCCTGCTCGTCCTGTGGCACAGCCGCACCGGCGCCGCCCGGGCACTCGCCCACGCCGCATGGGCCGCCGCCCACGCCGCCGACCCCCGCTCCACCCTGCTCGCCGCCACCGATGCCGATCCGCAAGCCCTGCTCGATGCCGCCGCCTACCTCATCGTCTGCCCGGAAAACCTCGGTTCGATGACCGGCGAGATGAAGGCCCTGTTCGACCGCGCCTACTATCCCCTGCTGGGCCGCGTCGAAGGTCGCGCCTATGCCACCATCATCGCCGCCGGTTCCGCCGGCCAGGGCGCCGAATCCCAGATCGACCGCATCGTCACCGGCTGGCGCCTCCGCCGCGCCGCGCCGGGGCTGATCGTCAACACCGGCGCGCAGACCCCCGAAGCCATTCTCGCCCCCAAGACGGTCGCCCCGGCCATGCTCGCCACCGCCGGCGAACTCGGCGCCGCGCTCGCCGAAGGCCTCGGGCTGGGAATTTTTTGACATTCGTGTCAGCCTGGGACAGGTATCACGCAGGACTCGACGGGAGCGAGGGTTCAGGACAAGGGGGCAGGGACCACCGACCAGGATTGCTGCCAATAGCCGCTGCCGATCTTTCCCGCGCACCCGAAACCGGGCTGGCGCTCCTGTTCCCGGCGGAGGCACGCCCTTCCGCCGCCGCTGTCGTGGCCGCCATCGCCGAACCGGGCGGCCCCGTGCCGATCGTCCCCGGCCACGCCCCCAGCCCGCCCACCGGCACCCTCGAACTCGTCGCCCAGGGCCTCGCCTTCGACCTGACCGGCCTCGCCGAAGCCCCGCCGCTGCCGCCGCCCCCGGTCCGCCACCGCATCGGCCTTGACGCTCAATCGCTTGACGGTCTCGCCGCCGTCCTCGTCCGCCCCGGCCTCCACCTCCAGGCGGCGGCCAACCTCCTGCCGGTCGTCCGCGTCCAGGCCGCCATCGCCGCCCGGCTGGCCAGCCTCCCCGGCGCCCGCGCCGCCTGCTGGCTCCCCGCGGCCACGGCCATCGCCCCCGCTTCCTTCGCCAGCACGGTCGCCTCCTGGCTCGCCGGCGGCCCGTTCCCCGCCCTGGCCTTCACCGCCCTCGTCGCCGATCCCGATGGCGCCCTCCACAGCCAGGGCCTGTCCTTCTTCACCGGCCAGGAACTCCACATCGCGCCCCACCCCGGCCGCTCCGCGCGGGACAGCGCCCGCATCGCCATCCGCCTGATCGATGAACTCGCCGGCGCCGATCCCTTGCGCGCCATGACCCGCTTCACCGGCCCCGCAGGCGAACCCCTGGTCGCCACGCCGGATGGTGAATACGAGATTATACGTATATATTCAGAGGCTTGACGGTGAGCGGCGGGCACTGTCCCGCCGATGCATTCCGCCGCCCCCACCGCCTGTCCGGTTAACGCCGCGCCCGCGCGCCCCCGCGCGCCGGTCCAGCGCGTCGGCTTCCGCGCGGTTAATCGGCACAGCGATCCCGGCTTCCAGCCCGGCCTGCAACGCCACCACCTGCTCCCCCGCCAATTGCTCACCGAACCCGTATTCGGCCCGCTGTTCGCCACCGTGGGCCGGGATCGCATCGGCTTCGACGATTTCCGCAGCAACGGCCTGCTGCTCCCCGGTAACGCCACGACCGCGCTGCGCATCGGCCTCCCGCTCCACCGCGGCCCCCACCACGGCTACACCGCCCTGGTCATCGAACGCGTCGGCCACATCGAACGGAGCTGGTCCGCCCTCCACCTCCGCGCGCCGCTGGTCGCCGAAATCGAAGCCGTCCAGCGCCTCCGCCTGCTCCAGCAGGCGCTCCGCCGACGCCTGCTCCAACCCGCCCGCAAACCCTTCGCCCTCAACCGCCACGATCCCCTCGGCAGCCACCACGACTTCACCGAACTCGACGCCATGGTCGACGCGCTGTGGCCCGCGACCGAGCTGGCGTTGTAGGAAGAAAGAAAGAAAGAAAAGCCGGGGATTTACGATCCCCGGACTCGGTAAACTTCTGGCTGCGCTCTGCGGCTTCCCGGAGTCCTTTGTTGGTCAGGATCGGCAAGCGATCCTGACGCGGGTCCGGGGATCGTAAATCCCCGGCCTTCCTTTCTTCTTCTACCCCGCAGCCCCGACCACCGCATTCGCCGCACTCAACACCGCCCGAACGCTGGCCGTGGCGACATCCTCATCGATCCCGACGCCCCACACGGTCGAACCATCGGCCGCGACGCACTCGACATAAGCCGCCGCCCGCGCATCCGAGCCGGCCCCCATCGCGTGCTCGGCATAGTCCCGCACCTCGATCCTGACGCCGAACGCCTCCGCCAGCGTCGCGCAGACCGAAGAGATCAGCCCGTTCCCCCGCCCCGAGACCGACTGCGCCTTGCCGTCGACGCCGATCGTCCCGGCAAACACCCGGCTGCCATCGGCGGCGCGGCTTTCCTCGTAATCGAGCAACTGGAAATGCTGCGCCCCCTCCAGGTGATAGACCCGGCGAAACACGTCCCAGATATCCGCCGCATAAAGCTCCCGCCCCAGCTCGTCGGCCAGCCCCTGCACATGGCGCGAGAAGTGCGGCTGCATCCGCTTGGGCAGCTTCAGCCCCTGGTCCTGCTCGATCACCCAGGCAAACCCGCCCTTGCCGCTCTGCGAATTGACCCGGATCACCGCCTCATAGCTGCGCCCCAGGTCCGCCGGGTCGATCGGCAGGTAAGGCACCGCCCACAGCTGGTCGTTGCGCGTCTCCTGCGCCGCGAACCCCTTCTTGATCGCATCCTGGTGCGAGCCGGAAAACGCGGTGAACACCAGCTCCCCGCCATAAGGATGCCGCGCCGGCACCGGCAGCTGGTTGCAATACTCGACTGTCTGGATAACCTCGTCGATGTCCGAGAAATCCAGCCCCGGATCAACCCCTTGCGTGTAGAGGTTCAGGCCGACCGTCACCAGGCAGCAGTTCCCCGTCCGCTCGCCATTGCCGAACAGGCACCCCTCGACCCGGTCCGCCCCGGCCATCAGCCCCAGCTCGGCCGCCGCCACCCCGGTCCCCCGGTCGTTGTGCGTGTGCAGGCTGATCACCGCACTCTCCCGGTTCGGCAGGTTGCGGCAGAAATACTCGATCTGGTCGGCATAGATGTTCGGCGTCGCCGCCTCCACCGTCGCCGGCAGGTTGAGGATGATCGGCCGCTCCGGCGTCGGCTGCAACACCCCCATCACCGCCTCGCAGCACTCGATCGAAAAATCGAGCTCCGCGGTCGAGAACGTCTCCGGCGAATACTCGAAATGCCACTGCGTCTGCGGAAACCGCGCCGCCTGGTCGCGCAGCACCTTGGCCCCGTTGACCGCGATCTCCCGCACCTCGCTGCGCTCCATGCCGAACACCACCGTGCGCCACAGCGGCGAAACCGCGTTGTAGAGATGGACGATCGCCGCATGAACCCCGGCCAGGCTCTCGAACGAAGTCTTGATCAGGTCCTCGCGCGATTGCGTCAGCACCTGCACCAGCACATCCTCGGGAATGCGCTCGGAGTCGACCAGGTTGCGGATGAAGTCGAACTCGGTCGCCCCGGCGGCGGGGAAGCCGATCTCGATCTCCTTGAGGCCGACCTTGACCAGCAGGTCGAAGAACCGGGTTTTCTTTTCCGCACCCATCGGGTCGATGAGGGACTGGTTGCCGTCGCGCAGGTCGGTCGAGAGCCAGCGGGGGGCTTTGGTGATGGTGCGCGAGGGCCACTGGCGGTCGGGCAGGGCGATTTGGGGGAAGGGGCGGTACTTGACCGAGGGGTCTTTCAGCATGGACATTTTGGTGGACTCACGGATTTTCGGTGCGACTGGGCCGGGGGTGCCTTTAGCACATTGTCCGGCGGGCGTTGTATCTACTCCCCTGGGCGCCACGGACGCCGGAGATACGACGCCTCAGCTCACGCCCAAGGGCGGATAAGTCGCAGGGTAAGGAGCGCGTGCGCGGTCATGGGGTGGCTATGGGGGGTGCAGTTCGTGTTGTAAAGTCCTCAGTGGCCAAGCCAGCAGGTTGAGCAATGTGGTGAAGGAAGCCGTGGAGGCGTTACCGCCCTCAATCCAGGCCACTCACTGAAAGGTCATTCCCGATTATCCCGGCCCACCGATTGGACTTTACGGCAGTTATCGGGCTGCCAACTGTGCGCTCGCCACTCCAGCCCCATTGGGTAGGGGACGTCACGTCAAAAGAGAATTCCGGGAAAAGCCATAGCGGTTTTGAAAGCTGACCATATCTAACAAACGTGCGCCGCATGATTCTTGCGTAGCCGGCAGGAGTGCGTTGAAAAACCTCACGCCGCTCGACAAGGCGAATATGATGGAGCGAAAGGAACGGCTTTGCTCTGTCAGACGTCGTGCTGTCAGGTCCGGAAGTATATTTACTTCGCTCGACAACCAGCACATCCGACCGCGCATCCCGAACTGTTTCATCATGTAGGCACAATCCGTTTTGCGCCAGCAGCACTGCGGGGGTTTGCGCATCGGCTTGGAATTGTGCTCGCGTCAGATACTGTGGAGGCAATCGAGCATTATCGCATTTCGGACTGATCTTCGAGAGCCAGTAACGACGCAGGGGCGCCGGCAATGCCGCCTGCATCGACAGCATGTTCAGCGGGACCTCCACGAAGCTCTTGGCCGTCCCCGTCATAAGGAGCCGCAAGCACAGGTCCGAACACTCATCGGAAGTGGAAAGGTGGTCGATGGCATGCGTGATCGAAAATCCACGCGGCAAAATTGGCGGCGAGCCATGGTCCTCTGCGATCAGGGCTTCGGCATCTCTCTCCGTTTGCCGGTTGGCCCATTCCGCAATCAAGTAGCCCGCCGAGAGCGGAGGAATGGCTGCAATTGCCAATACGACAAGTTTGGGAGTGCCATTGAGAAATCTGAACGCTATCAGGCATGTGGCCAGAATTGGCGTGACGTAAATCCACAATCCCGGAGCAAAGTTGATCAGTATGGCGAACGGTATTCCAATCAAGGTAAGCATCATCAAGAGGATGAGAGGTTGAGCGAACAGGGAAATGATCGCGCATAGAGAAATGAACCCCCATGCGGCTAACGCACGTTTCGTCCATATATCCGAGTTTATAAATAATAATCTCGCCATACTCAGATTTTTTCCGTCAGAGTTAGAAAGAAGAAATTTACTCGGAAATTCCGGGCACACAATACACAATTCAGCGGCTCCCCCGAGTCAGTTCGTGGCAAAAATCGACAAGCGATTTTTGCGGACGCGCGCTTCGCGCGCTTCGCACCGCGCCACCTTGCAAATTGGCGCAGGGTGTGTATATATCTACACATGGAGCGAGACAGCCGCAAGATCGTCCAGCGCCTGCAAGCCGAAGGTTGGGAACTCGTCTCCACCCGTGGTTCCCACCACAAGTTCCGCCGGCACGATCAGACCGTCATCGTCCCGCACCCGAAGAAAGACCTGCCCTCCGGCACCGCGCGCAGCATCGCGCGAATGGCCGGCTGGCTGAACTGAGGCACCGCCCATGAAGACCTTCATCGCCCTGGTCCACAAGGAAGCAGACAGCGCCTGGGGCGTCTCCTTCCCGGACCTCCCCGGCTGCTTCTCCGCCGCCGACACCCTCGAGGACGTTCTCCCCAACGCCTGCGAAGCCCTCGAACTCTGGTTCGAGGACGCCGGAGATATCGTCCCCCGCAGCATGGAACAGGTCCGCGCCGAAGTCGCCGAAGACCTCGCCGCCGGCGCCTTCCTCCTTGCCGTCCCCCGCGTCACCCGCAATCACCAGACCGTCCGCGTCAACCTCTCCATCGATCGCGGCATCCTCGAAGCCATCGACACCGCCGCCGCCGCCCGCAAACTCACCCGCAGCGCCTTCATCGCCGAAGCCGCCCGCAACGAGATTCAAGGCGCCCATTGAGTCCTTTGTGGTCAAGATCGACAAGCGATCTTGACAGGTAGTGCCAAATAGGTTACAAGCCCCGCCCATCCGCTCCAGCCAAAGGCCTTGGGTGAAGCGGTGTTTCAGGCCGGCGTTGCGGGCCGGGCGCGGTGTATCAGACGCGCGCGCGCAAGCAGCGTCCACAAGGATGATGCCTGCCCTGAGCTTGTCGAAGGGGCCGCTTCCACGGAAGCCATGTAACGGCAGCGCCACCCATGCGAGCCCGGCGCGCTGCCCGCATCATCCCGCCAGGGTCGAGCGGAGCGTTGCAGGCATACCCTCCGCCGGTCGCAATGAATGTCCTGCCCCGGAATGCCGCCGTGTTCTGGCGATGGCGAAAGTGCCGACCCGGTAACTGACCTGGGCACCCCGGTGCACCAGAAGCCCGGGCCACTTGCGCCACATATCGCCGGCCCACTGCCGCATCTCCGTTCTCCCGCGCCCTCGCAGGGCGCCCCAACGCCGGCCTGATGTAACTCAGACCTCGCGTGCCTCCCAGGCGTAAAGCCGCATTCGCCAGCGGCCGCACAGCCACGCCCGCCCCACCCCCCGTTCCTCCCGAGCGAAGTCGAGGGACTATTCCGAGCGACAGCGAGGTCAGCGGCGCCCCAAGTCTCAAGTCCCACGCTTCCCTGCGCCGCAACGGTCGGACAACCCCTTCACGCCCTCCGTTCCTCTGCGCCCTTTACGTGAACCCCCTTTTCTTGTCCCGCCATCCGGAAAAGCCGAGTTCACACTCTCCAAAAACAAAGGGAGCCACACGCAAACGCGGCGGCTCCCCGAGTCTTTTGTTGGTCGGGATCGACAAGCGATCCCTCGAGTGTTTCTCGGGATCGACAAGCGATCCCTCTTGACGCCTCACTGCTTGATGATGTCCCCCACCACCTCCAGCGCCCGGTCGTCGTGGATCGAAAGCACCAGGGTATCCAGTCCGGAATCCGCCCAGTCCTTCCACTTCTCCTTGATCCGCGCCGCCGGCCCGACGAGGCCGATCAGGTCGACATATTCGTCCGGCACAGCATGCATGGCTTCTTCCTTGTGCCCGGCCAGGAACAGCTCCTGCACCCGCTCGGCCGCGTCGGCGAACCCGGCCTTGGCCATGCGCTCCTTGTGGAAGTTCTTGGTCTTGGCGCCCATGCCGCCGGCATAAAGCGCGATCGGCCCCTTGGCCTGGTCCATCGCCGAGCGCACATCGTCGGCGACATAGATCGGATTGATCGCGGCGATGCGGAAATCCTTCAGCGTCCGCCCGTCGCTCCGCAACGCCAGGCCTTCCTCGATCATCGGCCCGAACCGCTTGAGCGCACCGGGATACCAACTCATCGAAACCCAGCCATCGGCAATCTCTCCGGTCAGCTTGATGTTCTCCCGGGTCGAGGTTCCCAGCATGATCGGAATGTTCGGGTTGCCATGCAGGATGCTCTTCAGCGGCTTGCCCAGCCCGCACGAACCCGGCCCGGTATAAGGCAGCGAAATCTCCCGCCCCTCATGGCTCACCGGCCCGTCCCGCCGCCAGATCTTCCGCAGGATCTCCACCGTATCGCGCAGCCGGTCCGCCGGCTTGCCCCAGGGCTGACCATACCACCCCTCGACGATCTGCGGCCCCGAAACGCCGAGCCCCAGCATCATCCGCCCCTGGAACATGTCGTCGATCGTCTGCGCGCACATCGCCAGGTTGGCCGGCGTCCGCGCCGCAATCTGGCACACCCCGGTGGCAAGCTTGATCTTGCTGGTCAGCGCCCCGATATGCGCCAGCGGAGTCAGCGCGTCCGAGCCATAACTTTCCGCCGTCCAGACCGAATCGAACCCCAGCTCCTCGGCCCGCTGGATCCGGCGGATCGGCAGATCCCTGTGCGCGCCCGAATAGCCGATAAAGATCCCGGTTTTCATCGATCCTCCTGTGTTATCGGCGGGACCGTAGCGGCTGCGGTCCTCGGGTGCCAAGTGCTATCTCGGCCCTCTCCGAACGAAGTCGGGCGGCAACCCTGAAGTTGCCGCCCGATCCGCATTCAGTTCTTGGTCTGGTCCACCAGCTTGTTCTTGCCGATCCACGGCATCATCGCCCGCAGCCGGCTGCCGACCTGCTCGATCGGATGCGCCGCCGCCGCCTTGCGGCTGGCCTTCAGCTCCGGCTGCCCGGCACGGTTGTCGAGCACGAAGTTCTTGACGAACCGGCCCGACTGGATGTCCGCCAGCACCCGCTTCATCTCCGCCTTGGTCTCCGGCGTGATGATCCGCGGACCCGTCGTGATGTCGCCATATTCGGCCGTGTTCGAGATCGAATAGCGCATGTTGGCGATCCCGCCCTCATAGAGCAGATCGACGATCAGCTTGGTCTCGTGCAGGCATTCGAAATAGGCCATCTCCGGCGCATAGCCTGCCTCGACCAGCGTCTCGAACCCGGCCTGGATCAGGTGGGTAATGCCGCCGCACAGCACCGCCTGCTCGCCGAACAGGTCGGTCTCGCACTCTTCCTTGAAATTGGTCTCGATGATCCCCGAACGCCCGCCGCCGACGCCGCTCGCATAAGCCAGCGCCACGTCATGCGCATTGCCGGTCGCATCCTGATGCACCGCGATCAGGCACGGCACGCCGCCGCCCTTGACGTATTCGCCCCGCACGGTGTGCCCCGGCCCCTTCGGCGCGATCATGATCACGTCGATGTCTGCCGGCGCCTCGATCAGCCCGAAGTGAATGTTGAGCCCATGGGCAAACGCCAGCGCCGCGCCCGGCTTCATCTTGCCCTTAAGGTCGTTTTCCCAGATCGCCGCCTGGTGCTCATCGGGCGCGAGGATCATGACGATATCCGCCCACTCGGCAGCTTCCGTGTTGGACAGGACCTTGAACCCGGCGCCTTCCGCCTTCTTCGCGGTCGCCGAACCCGGCCGCAGCGCGATCGCGACTTCCTTCACGCCGCTGTCGCGCAGGTTCTGCGCATGGGCATGGCCCTGGCTGCCATAGCCGACGATGGCGATCTTCTTGTTGGTGACGAGGTTGATGTCGCAATCGGCGTCGTAATAGACCTTCATGGTTTGGTTCCTTTGCCGCCCCGCCCCGGGGCTTCTGTCTGGATTTCGGATTTGGCAGCGCCTTTAACCGCGCCGCGGCTCAAGTCAAAGCTCCGCGTCTCAGGCGGCCGCCGGCCCCCGGATCATGCCGACCACCCCGGTCCGTCCGACCTCGACCAGTCCCAGTTCCCGCATCAGGGCCACGAAACTGTCGATCTTGTCCGGCGTCCCGGTCAGCTCGAAGACAAAGCTCGCGGTCGTCGTATCGACCACCTTGGCGCGAAACAGGTCGGCGATCCGCAGCGCCTCGACCCGGATCTCGCCCTTGCCCGCGACCTTGATCAAGGCCAGCTCCCGCTCGACATACGGCCCCACCTCGGTCAGGTCGACCACCTTGTGCACCGGCACCAGCCGGTTGAGCTGGGCCTGGATCTGGTCGATCGTCGCCGGCGGCCCATGGGTGACGATGGTGATCCGGCTGACCGCATGATTCTCCGAAATGTCCGCCACCGTCAGACTGTCGATATTGTAGCCCCGCGCAGTGAACAGCCCGGCGATCTTGGCGAGAATGCCGGCCTCGTTGTCGACGGTGACGGTGAGGACGTGGCGTTCCTCGGCCTGGTGCTTGATCTTCATCATCCGGTTCCAAATTTCTGTTGTCGCATCGCTGCCGGCAAAAAACCGGCGCCCACTTTTTGCGCGATGCTTCTACACCAGCGCCTTGGCTTCGTCGTCCATCGTCCCGGCGACGGTGTCCCCATAAAGGATCATGTCGGTATGCGCCGCGCCCGAAGGGATCATCGGGAAGCACATCGATTCCTTGTGGACCAGGCAATCGACGATGACCGGGCCGGGATGGTCGATCATCGCCTGGATGCCCGCGTCGAGCTGGCTCTCGTTCTCGATGCGGATGCCCTTCCAGCCATAGGCTTCGGCCAGCTTGACGAAATCGGGCAGGCTGTCCGAGTAGGAATTGGAGAAGCGGCTCTCGTAAGTCAGCTCCTGCCACTGCCGCACCATGCCCATCCATTCGTTGTTGAGGATGAACACCTTCACCGGCAGCCGATACTGGCTGGCAGTGCCCATCTCCTGGATATTCATCTGGATCGAGGCGTCGCCGGCGATGTCGATGACGAGGTCGTCCGGATTCCCCAGCTGCGCGCCGATGGCGGCCGGCAGGCCATAGCCCATGGTGCCCAGCCCGCCCGAAGTTAGCCACTTGTTCGGCGCGAAGAACGGGAAGTATTGCGCCGCCCACATCTGGTGCTGGCCGACCTCGGTGGCGATGATCGGGTCGCGCTGCTTCGTCAGCTCATACAGCCGCTGGACCGCCAGCTGCGGCATGATTGCCTGCGGATTGGCCGGGTAGGCCAGACTGTCGCGCTGCTTCCATTCCGCGATGCGGGTCTTCCAGCGGGAAAGGTCCTGCGGCTTGCGGTCGCCCCACTCGGCGATCATCTGGTCGAGCACGACCGCACAATCGCCGACGATCGGCAGATCGACATGGACGGTCTTGTTGATCGACGACCGGTCGATATCGACGTGAATCTTGGTCGAATTCGGCGCGAACGCGTCGAGCCGGCCGGTCACCCGGTCGTCGAACCGCGCGCCAAGGCAGAGGATCAGGTCCGCCTGGTTCATCGCCCAGTTGGCCTCGTAAGTGCCGTGCATCCCCAGCATGCCGAGCCAGTCGCCATGGTCGGCCGGAAACGCCCCGAGCCCCATCAGGGTCGAGGTGACCGGCGCACCGGTCAGCGACTGGAGCCGGCGCAGCAATTCGGCGGCGCGGGGACCGGCGTTGATGATCCCGCCGCCGGTGTAGAACACCGGCGCCTGGGCGCGGGCCAGCAGTTCGACCGCGCGGGCAATGTCGTCCGCCGCCCCTTCGGTCTGCGGATGATAGCGGTTGCGGCGCTGCGGCCCGGCTTCGTGGAACGCGGCCGAGGCGATCTGGACATCCTTGGGAATGTCGATCAGCACCGGGCCGGGCCGGCCCTCGGTGGCGATCTGGAACGCTTCCTCGATCGTCGCGGCAAGGTCCGCCGGATCCTTCACCAGATAGTTGTGCTTGGTGCAGTGGCGCGAAATGCCGACGGTGTCTGCCTCCTGGAACCCGTCCGAGCCGATGATCGCGGTCGGCACCTGGCCGGTGATGACCACCAGCGGGATCGAATCCATGAACGCGTCGGCAATGCCGGTGATGGCGTTGGTCGCGCCGGGGCCGGAGGTGACGAGCACGACGCCGGGCTTGCCGGTCGAGCGGGCATAGCCTTCCGCCGCGTGCGCCGCCCCGGCTTCGTGGCGGACGAGGATGTGGCGCAGCTGCGGATGCTCGAACAGGGCGTCGTAGATCGGCAGGACCGCGCCGCCGGGATAGCCGAAGACGAATTCGACACCCTGGCGGACCAGGGTCTCGACCACGATCTCGGCGCCACTCAGTTCCTGACTCACGATTCCATTCCTTTTGGACATGCCTGCCGGGGCAGGACGCTGGCCCGCTACGGGAAAGGAAATATCATGTCAACAATCATGAGCGTAATAATGTTGCGAATTGGTCGATGTCGGGGTCTGGGCTCCGAGGCCAGCCGGGCGGCGGCTGATGGCGGAACCAGGTCAGTTGGCGCTTGGCGTAGTTGCGGGTTGCCTGAGCGGCGCGGGCCTCTGCTTCGGCCCATGTGCACTGGCCGGCAAGCGCGCCCGCGATTTCCAGAACGCCGATGGCGCGCATGACCGGCAGGGCCGGGTCGAGGCGGCGAGCCAGCAGGGCTTCGACTTCCGCGATGGCGCCGTTTTCCAGCATTCCGGCGAAGCGCTGGTCGCAGCGGGCGTAGAGCCAGGCGCGGTCCGGCAGGAGCAGGAGAGGATGGAGGGCTATGCTGTCCGCGATCCCGCCCACGCGATCGACCTGCCAGTTTCGCAGGGGACGGCCAGTGGAGAGCACGACCTCAAGGGCGCGCGCAACGCGGGTGGTGTCTGTGGGGGCGAGGGCGGCGGCGCGCTCCGGGTCGGCGCGAGAGAGTTGGGCGTGGGCTTCGGCAACGGGGAGGGCGCGGACCCTCGCACGGATTTCGGGGTCGATCGCCGGGATCGGGGCGATGCCGTCGAGCAAGGTGCGGATGTAGAGGCCGGTGCCACCGACGAGGATGGGGACGATGCCGGCACCGTGGGCTTCGGCGATTTCGGCTTTGGCGGCAGCGGACCACTCGGCGGCGGAGCAGGCCTCGGCGCCATCCCAGGTGCCGAACAGGCGGTGGGGGACGCCCTGCATTTCCGCTGCGGTGGGCCGGGCGCTGAGCACCGCGAGATCGGCATAGACCTGGGCGCTGTCGGCATTGATGATCACCGAGGGCCGCCCCACCTCGGCCAGCGCCAGGGCGAGGCGGACGGCACAATCGCTCTTGCCGCTGGCAGTCGGCCCTGCGATGAGCGCCACGGCCGGTTTTGCCGCCGTTTCAGGAAAGGGTTTTTCGTTGCTCATCGCGCGCCTGATAGCAGATGCGGACCGACTTTCGGCAAGTGTCGAAGCGGCTGTGGCGGCGCTGGCCGAGCGCGGGATCGGCGTCGCCGGGGTGGCGGCGCTGGATGCCGGACTGCCGGTGGCTGAACTGGATATCGGCGAGGCCGATCCGGCGGTGGTGCGCGAGGTGCTCGATGCGCATGTCTCGCCATCGGATGCGCTGCTCGCAGCGGATGCGCCGGTGGTGCCGCACCTGTTCATCTCCGACATGGATTCGACGATGATCGGGCAGGAGTGCATCGACGAGCTTGCCGACTTTGCCGGCATCAAGCCGCAGATCGCCGCGATCACCGAGCGGGCGATGCAGGGCGAACTGGATTTCGCCTCGGCGCTGCGGGAGCGGGTACTGTTGCTCAAAGGGTTGCCGGAGCGCGCGATCCAGCAGTGCCTGGATGAGCGGATCAGGCCGATGGCCGGCGCCCGGGTGCTGGTGCAGACGCTGAAGGCGCTGGGATCGCGGACGGTGCTGGTGACCGGCGGGTTCCACCAGTTCGCCGATCCGGTGGCGGCGATGCTGGGGTTCGACCATGTCGTCGCGAACCGGCTGGAGGTGATCGACGGGGCGCTGAGCGGCGGGCTGGTCGGGCCGATCTGCGATTCCTCGACCAAGCTCGCGACGCTGGTCGAGGAGGCGGCGGCGATCGGGCATCATGCGGTGAGCCTGGCGACGGGAGACGGGGCCAACGACATTCCGATGATCGAGGCCGCGACTTATGGCATCGCCTATCGCGCCAAGCCGAAGGCGCGGGCGGCGGCGAACGGCTGGATCGACCGGGGCGATCTGACCTCGATCCTGCACTTGCTGGGGATCGCCGGGAAGGACTGGGTCCGACCAGGCTAAATCGGGTCGGCTGGCGGCCCAGGATCGCCGGTAACCGACCACACACGTTTGTTTCTAGGGACAATACCGAGTCGCGCGCGCCGGAAATGATACAGTTGGTCGCTATTGAAGTGGTGTGGCTACTATACCCGCCCCCAATCAGGCCAGGGCCAGGACTTCGGCTGACGCAGGCGCCGGTCGCCGGTCGCTGAGACCTGTCGGGTATCGCGTGGCCAAGGCGCTGCGCCGTCTGTTCCGCGAGGAATGGAGTGTGTCCCGCGCGAATGGCCCGGCATTCGCCAGCGCCTATACGCAGAATTTGTCCCACCGGTTGCCGCTGATCTATTGCGTGGTGATCGTCAATGCGCTCCTGCTGATCTGGACGTTCCGCGGGCTGGCGCCGCCAGTGGTCGGCGTGGCCATTCCCCTGGCGATGATTGCGATCGTGGGCGGGCGGGCGTGGTATTGGCGGCCGGCGGCTGTGCGGGCAAGGCAGCAGGACGTGCTGTTCAATGACCTGGCGCGCTTGCCGGGGCGATGCCTGGGGGTTTCGGGCGGGTTCGTGGCCTGGGCCCTGGTGCTGTACACTTATGGACACCAGGCCGAGCAGCATCTGGTGCATTACATCACTGCGATCACCTGTTTCGCAGGCATACTGAGCCTGGGGCAGAGCCCCCGCACGGCATTGACCATGGCGGCGACGGTGATGTTGCCGGCGAGTTTCGTCTTTCTCAGCCATGACAATCCGAACCGGTTCGTGGTCGTGGCGGTGCAGACCGTGGTGACTGTGCTGCTGTTGCTGATCACGGCGGCCTATCATCGGGATTTCGTGCGACTGGAGAGTTCGCGGATCGAGCTCAGGCGCAACAAGCGGCGGATGGAGAAGCTGGCCGAATCCTATCGCCAGCGGGCAATCCGCGATCCCCTGACAGGCGCCTGGAACCGTTCGCGGATCCTGGCGATGATCGAGGCTGGGCTGGACGAGCCGATCGGCGAGCGGCCATGGCTGGCGCTGATCGACCTCGACGGGTTCAAGCATATCAACGACACGTTCGGCCACCTGGCCGGCGATGCGGTGTTGACCGCGGTCAGCCAGCGCATCGGTCGCTCGCCCGACGTGGCGGCCTGCGGCCGGATGGGCGGGGACGAATTCGCCGTGCTGCTGCGCGGGGGGCTGGACGATCGGCGGGTGCGGGCAGTGCTGGGGCTGCTGTCCCGCGCGATCGCCAAGCCGGTGCAACTGGGCGAGATGTGCCTGACCCTCCATGCCTCGATCGGGTATTACCGGTGCGTCGGGGTGAGCGTCAGCGCCTGCCTGGAGCGGGCGGACACCGCGCTGTACAAGGCCAAGGACGTGCGCAAGGGAGAGGTGGCGGCGTTCGACGAGGCGGACGAGCGCAGCCTGCTGGAGCGGCAGGTGATGACGCGGGTGTTCACTTCGGCGGACCTGCGCGAGCAGCTGGCGGTGGTGTTCCAGCCGATCGTCGATTCTGACACCTTGCGGCCGCTCTCGTTCGAGACGCTGGTGCGGTGGTCGCCCGATGGGCGGCGCCTGCTCTCGCCCGCGGCGTTCATCAGCCTGGCGGAAAACACCGGGCGGATCAACGAAGTGACTCATGTCGTGCTGGAGAAGGCGCTGAGCGAGTTTCCGGCGTGGCAGTGGGGCTGTTCGCTTTCGATCAATCTGTCGGCGCATGACATCCTGCGCGAGGATGCGGCAGAGTGGATCAGCGGGCTAGTGTGGAAGGCGGGAGCGCCGCCGCGATCGATCGTGTTCGAAATCACCGAGACGGCGCTGTTGCGTGACTATGGCCGGGCGGCGGAGAACCTGGCGAAGCTGCGGGCCCAGGGGTTCAGGATTTCGCTCGACGACTTCGGCACCGGGCAGTCGAGCCTGGCCCATGTCCACAACCTGCCGCTGGACCAGATCAAGATCGACCAGTCGTTTGCCCAGACGATGTCGAGCAGCGATTCCGCGCGTGCGATCATCGGCACTGTGCTGGCGCTGAGCCGGCAGCTGGGGCTGGAATGCACGATCGAGGGGATCGAGACGATCGAGCAGCAGCTGGTGGCGAGAGGGCTGGGGCTGCGGCGGATGCAGGGATACCTGTTCGGCCGGCCGGCGGGGGCGGTGGAAGCGCGGCGGCTGATTTCAGAGTCTCTGGTCGATCCCGACCGACAAGAGAATGGCGGAGCCGTTGCGCTTGCAAACGGCGCGTAAGTGCCGCGCCTATACTGAAGTCAGGTGCGGCGAGGGGTGGCGTGCGGCGGTGCGTGCCGCCTCACCCTCATCCAACTTCGGCTAGCGGGCGGAGCCCGCAAGCCTTCGTATCCTTCCCCCATCGAGGGGGAAGGACTCAGGCTTCCATCCAGTCGTGGAAGAAGGCTTCGTTGGCCTGCTTCAGTTCGGCCACCGGGATGCCAAGCAGCGCGGTGCCGCCGGTGGTGCCGATGCGGGTGGCGTTGGGCACGGTGGCGTTGGCGGCGGTGGTTACCAGGTAGCGGGACTGGTCTTCACCGAAGGCTTCCGCCGGGGTGGTGACGCCTTCGATCGTGGCGCCGATCCCGCTAGCCATGGCCATTTCGGCGAGGGCCACGAGGAGGCCGCCATCGGACAGGTCGTGGACGGCGGTTGCCACGCCGTCGCTGATCAGCTGGCGGACGAGTTCGCCGTTCTTGCGCTCCGTGTCGAGATCGACGGGCGGGGGCGGGCCGGCTTCTGACCCGACGATTTCGCGCAAGTAGAGCGACTGGCCCAGGTGAGTTCCAGTTCCACCGATGAGCCAGATGGCCTGGCCTTCGGCCTTGAAGGCGATGGTGGCCATCTTTTCGTGATCTAGCATCAGGCCGACGCCGCCGATGGCCGGCGTGGGCAGGATGGCGCTGCCGCCGCCGGTCGCCTTGGACTCGTTGTAGAGGGAGACGTTGCCGGAGACGATCGGGTAGTCGAGCGCGCGGCAGGCTTCGCCCATGCCGGTGAGCGCCTGGACGATCTGGGCCATGATTTCCGGGCGCTGCGGGTTCGCGAAGTTGAGGCAGTTGGTGATGGCCAGCGGCAGGGCACCGACGGCGCAGATGTTGCGCCAGGTTTCGGCGACGGCCTGTTTGCCGCCTTCATAAGGGTCGGCGTAGCAGTAGCGCGGGGTGCAGTCGGTGGTCACGGCAAGCGCCTTTTCCGTGCCGTGGATGCGGACGACGGCGGCGTCTCCGCCGGACTTCTGCAGGGTGTCGGCGCCGACCTGGCTGTCATACTGCTCCCAGATCCAGCGGCGGCTGGCGAGGTCCGGGCAGGCGATCAGCTTGAGGAGATCGGCGGCGAGGTCGGTGCTTTCCGGGATGGCGGGGAGGGCGGGGACTTTGGCCCAGGCCTTGTAGTCCTCCAGGGAGAGGGCGGGGCGGTCGTAGAGGGGAGCATCTTCGGCGAGGGGGCCGAGCGGGATGTCGCAGACGGTCTCGCCCTGGAAGGTCAGGACCATGTGGCCGGTATCGGTGACTTCGCCGATGACGGCGAAATCGAGCTCCCATTTGCGGAAGATGGCTTCGGCCATCGCTTCCTTGCCGGGCTTGAGGACCATGAGCATGCGCTCCTGGCTTTCGCTCAGCATCATTTCATAGGGGGTCATGCCCTCTTCGCGGCAGGGGACGGCATCCATGTTGAGGATGATGCCGGCCTTGCCGTTGGTGGCCATTTCGACAGAGGACGAGGTGAGGCCGGCGGCGCCCATGTCCTGGATGGCGACGATGGCGTCGGTCGCCATCAATTCGAGGCAGGCTTCGATGAGCAGCTTTTCGGTGAAGGGATCGCCGACCTGGACGGTGGGGCGCTTGGCTTCGGAGTCCTCGCCGAAGTCGGCGCTGGCCATGGTGGCGCCGTGGATGCCGTCGCGCCCGGTCTTGGAGCCGACGTAGACGATCGGGTTACCGAGACCGGTGGCGGCGGAATAGAAGATCTTGTCCGCGTCGGCGACGCCGACGGTCATCGCGTTGACCAGGATGTTGCCGTCGTACGCGGCGTGGAAGTTGGTTTCGCCGCCGACGGTCGGCACGCCGACGCAGTTGCCGTAGCCGCCGATGCCGGCGACGACGCCCTGGACGAGGCTTTTCATCTTCGGATGGTCGGGGCGGCCGAAGCGCAGGGCGTTCATGTTGGCGACGGGGCGGGCGCCCATGGTGAAGACATCGCGCAGGATGCCGCCGACGCCGGTGGCGGCGCCCTGGTACGGCTCGATGTAGGACGGGTGGTTGTGGCTCTCCATCTTGAAGATGGCGGCCTGGCCATCCCCGATGTCGATCACGCCGGCGTTCTCGCCGGGGCCGCAGATGACCCAGGGGGCTTCGGTGGGAAGCTTCTTCAGGTGGATGCGGCTCGATTTGTACGAGCAGTGTTCGGACCACATGACCGAGAAGATGCCGAGTTCAACGAGGTTCGGCTCACGGCCCAGGGCGTGCAGGACGCGGGCGTATTCTTCTTCCGACAGGCCGTGGGCGGCGACGACTTCTGGGGTGATTCCGGTCATGCGGGGGGCCTTAGAGGATGAATGCGCCCGGTTGAAGTCTTTGGTTTGCGGTGGAGGCGGGGGCGGGCTTCTCGCTTCGCTCGAAGGAGTCCCTCGACTTCGCTCGGGAGGAGCGGGGTGGGTGGCTCGGGAGGAGCGGGAAGGGGGTCAGGGGCGCAAGTAATCGCGGCGGAAATCGGCGGCGAATTGAGCGAAGGTGCCGGCGGCGATGTGGGTCCGCATGGCTTCCATCAGGCGCTGGTAGAACCAGAGGTTGTGTTCGGTGAGCAGCATGGCGCCGAGCATTTCGCCGGCGCGGATCAGGTGGTGGAGATAGGCGCGGGAATAGTTGCTGCAGGTCGGGCAGTGGCAGCGTTCGTCCAGCGGGGCGAGGTCTTCGCCGTGTCTGGCGTTGCGCAGGTTGAGCGGGCCGGTCCAGGTGAAGGCCTGGCCGTTGCGGCCTGAGCGGGTGGGCAGCACGCAGTCGAACATGTCGACGCCGCGTTCGACCGCGCCGACGAGATCGTCGGGCTTGCCGACGCCCATCAGGTAGCGGGGGCGGTCTTCGGGGAGCATGGCGGGGGCGAAATCGAGGGTGGCGAACATCGCTTCCTGGCCTTCGCCCACGGCGAGGCCGCCGATGGCGTAACCGTCGAAGCCGATGTCGCGGAGCGCATCGGCGGAATGGCGGCGCAACGATTCGTCGAGCGCGCCTTGCTGGATGCCGAACAGGGCGGCGTCCTCGGCGTGCTGGCCGCCGGCGTCGAAGGCGTCGCGGCTGCGTTTGGCCCAGCGCATCGACATTTCCATCGACCGGGCGATCGTGTCGCGGGGCTGGTCGATCTTCGGGCATTCGTCGAAGGCCATGACGATGTCGGAGCCGAGCAGGCGCTGGATTTCCATGGAGCGTTCGGGGCTGAGCATGTGGCGGGAGCCATCGAGGTGGGAGGCGAAGGTGACGCCTTCCTCGGTGATCTTGCGCAGCTCGCTGAGGCTCATGACCTGGTAGCCGCCGCTGTCGGTCAGGATCGGGCGGGGCCAGTTCATAAAACGGTGCAGGCCGCCGAGGCGGGCCATGCGTTCGGCGCCGGGGCGGAGCATCAGGTGGTAGGTGTTGCCGAGGATGATATCCGCGCCGGTCTGGCGGACGGCTTCCGGTTTCATTGCCTTAACGGTGGCGGCGGTGCCGACCGGCATGAAGGCGGGCGTGCGGATTTCGCCGCGCTTCATCTGGATGACGCCGGTGCGGGCCTTGCCGTCTGTGGCGTGGGGGGTGAAGCGGAAGCGGGGCGGCGACATGGCCGGGAGCCTTGTGCGATTTTTGTGCGGATGGGAATAGCCCGCTGGCGACCATTGGCAGGGTGCCTGGTGGCGAAGCGCGCGGAGCGCGTCTGCCAATATCGCTTGCCGATATTGGCCACGATCAGACTCGGGGAGCCGGTGAGGTTCGTGGTGAACTTCATTGAAGAGTGGACGGCAACTGTCTGATTTCGCTGGATTGGTGGATATGAACTTCGCGAAGTTTGCCCACACGGGCCATGGGGGAGTCGCTGAACGCAATTTTCATTGCGCTTTTTCAGGTATTTACAATGATTTCAAAGAGCGGGTCTGAAACCATGCCGTGAAGTTTGGGTGTAGGACAGGCGTAATTTTGATTGCGGCGCCCGTCAGGATCGCTTGTCGATCCTGACCGCAAACAGACTCAGGGACCAGTCAAGGATGGCGAGGTCGGGGTTTTGGCGCATGTCACCGTGAATCCCGAAATCCAGTGAGCCGAAGCTGCTCAATATGCTGTTCCGATGTCGTCGGGATTGAACCGATAAGCCTGTCGCTTATCACTTCGGCAACAACAAACTCGAATCCCCATAGCTGTAAAACCGATACCCCGCCCCGATCGCATGGGCATAAGCCGCCTGCATCCGCTCCAGCCCCATCAGCGCGCTGACCAGCATGAAAAGGGTCGATTTCGGCAGGTGGAAGTTGGTCATCAGGCCGTCGATGGCGCGGAATGTATAGCCCGGCGTGATGAAGATCGAGGTGTCGCCGGTGAAGGGGTGGATCGTGCCTGCCTCGTCAGCCGCGCTTTCCAGCAGGCGCAGCGACGTCGTGCCGACTGCGATGACCTTGTTGCCGGCAGCACGCGCGGCATTTAGCCTTGCAGCAACCTCCGCCGAGATCGTGCCCCATTCGGCGTGCATGGCGTGGTCGGTGGTGTCCTCGGCCTTGACCGGAAGGAAGGTGCCGGCGCCGACGTGGAGGGTGAGGGTTTCGTGGGCGACGCCGCGTTCGGCGAGCCCGGCCATGAGTTCGGGGGTGAAATGCAGCGCGGCGGTCGGGGCGGCGACGGCGCCTTCCTTTTCGGCGAACATGGTCTGGTAGTCGCTGCGGTCGGCTTCGTCGGTCGGGCGTTTGCCGGCGATGTAGGGGGGGAGGGGCATTCGGCCGGCGCGTTCGAGGAGGAGTTCGACCGGTTCCTCGCCGTGGAAGGACACTGTCCAAGAGCCATCGGGGTGGCGGCATTCGGCGGTGGCCGCGACTTCGGCGGGGAAGGCGATGGTGTCGCCTTCGTGCAGGCGCCTGGCGTTGCGAATGAAGGCCTGCCAGCGGCGAAGGTCGATCCGCTTGTGGAGGGTGGCGCCGATTTTCGCATTGCCCCCAGTTCTTCCAATACGCGTGCCTTCGAGCTGGGCGGGGATGACGCGGGTGTCGTTGAACACGAGGACGTCGCCGGGGTTGAGGAAACCCGGCAGGTCGCGGACGGTGTGGTCAGACAGGGCGCCCGCGCCGGGGACCAGCAGCAGGCGCGCGGAATCGCGCGGGCGGGCCGGGCGCAAAGCTATGCGTTCGGGCGGGAGGTCGAAATCGAACAGGTCGACGCGCATCGGCGCCTGGCCTCCGGGCGCGCTGGCTCTGGTTCAGGGCTTGGGGGCGATGCCGGCCACCGGGGCCGGGGCGATGCGCGGCGCCGGGGTGGCGGCGCCCGGCTGGGGCGGCGCCTTGCCATCTGTCGCGATCGAGGCCTGGAGGATCTTCGTCGGGTTCTGGGGCGGTTCGCCGCGTTCGATCTGGTCCACGGCGGCCATGTTGCCGATGACCCGGCCGAAATTGGTATAGTGCCGGTCCAGCGCGAAGTGGGGGTACAGGACGATGAAGAACTGGCTGTTGGCGCTGTCCTCCGCGTCGGTCCGGGCCATCGAGACGGAGCCGCGCACGTGCGGGATGGTGTTGAACTCGGCCTTGAGATCGGGCAGCGGCGAGCCGCCCTGGCCGGTGCCGGTCGGGTCCCCGGTCTGGGCCATGAAGCCGTCGATCACGCGGTGGAAGATGACGCCATTGTAGAAGCCCTGGCGGGCGAGGGTCTTGATCCGCTCGACGTGGTTGGGCGCCCATTTCGGCATCAGCCGGACGGTGACGCGCTGGCCGTTCGACAGGTCGAGAAAGAGGACATTGTCGGGATCGTGGCTGGGGTCGGGATCGACCACGGCGGACAGGCCGGTGTCCAGCTTGGCCTTGGCGACCTCCTGCAGCTTCGGCGCCTTCTTGGCGGCGGCGGGAGCGGCGAGCATGATGGTGGCTGCGGCGATTGCCAGCAGGGCTTTCGGAGCGAGCGTGGTGAGGTGCTTCATGCTGCGGTTCTGGCTTTCACGATTTCGGGCAGCGCGATAGCGGGGCGCGGCTGAAGTGGCAATGAATGGCGCTCAGTATTCCCCGAGGCGGCCGAGCGTGGCGACGCGGGCGAGGACGTCCTCGCGGACGGCCGGGCTGACGAACTTTTCGATGGCGCCGCCGAACAGGGCGATTTCCTTGACCAGCTTCGACGCGATCGGCTGGAGGCTGACGTCGGCCATGAGGAAGACGGTCTCGATGCCGGCGTTGATCTGCTGGTTCATGCCGGCCATCTGGTATTCGTATTCGAAGTCGGCGACGGCGCGCAGGCCGCGGATGATGACGGAAGCGCCCTGCCGTTCGGCGAACTTCATCAGCAAGGCATTGAAGCCGACGACGCTGACATTGGCGATGCCCAGCGCCGCCACTTCGCGCTCGACCATGGCCATGCGCTCTTCGGGCGTGAACATCGGGTTTTTCGACGGATTGGTGGTGACGCCGATGATCAGGTGATCGACCAGCTTGGCGCCGCGCCGGATGATGTCGGCATGGCCCAGCGTGATCGGGTCGAACGTGCCGGGGTAGACGCCCACGCGCGTGCCGGCAGGCTGGCCCATCAGTGGTCCCTTTCGACGATGTAGCGGGCGACGGCGCGCAGGAGATCGGCCTCGACGCCGTGGTTCTGGAGATGGGAGGCGGCCTGTTCGGACAACATGCGCGCCTGTTCGCGGGCGCGGTCCGGGCCGAGGAGGGAGACGAAGGTTTCCTTGCCGGCCTCGGCATCCTTGCGCAGCGCCTTGCCGGCCTTGTCGGCATCGCCCTCATGGTCGAGCAGGTCGTCGGCGATCTGGAAGGCGAGGCCGATGTCCCGCGCATAGGCGCGAAGGTGGGTGCGGCCTTCGGGGGCGAGCTTGCCGAGGACGGCGCCCATCTCGACGCTGGCGGCGAGCAGGGCGCCGGTCTTCAGCTGCTGCAGGCGGGCGACGAGCGGAAGGTCGAAGCCGCCCTGTTCGGCGGCGATGTCCATGACCTGGCCGCCGACCATGCCATTGGCGCCGGAGGCCTGGGCGAGGGTGAGGACCAGCTCGGCGCGGGTGAACGGATCGCCGACCGTCTGGGGATCGGACAGCAATTCGAAGGCGAAGGCCTGGAAGGCATCGCCGGCGAGCACGGCGGTGGCTTCGTCGTAGGCCTTGTGCAGGGTCGGCTTGCCGTGGCGCAGGTCGTCATCGTCCATGCACGGCAGGTCGTCGTGGATCAGCGAGTAGACGTGAATCGATTCGATGGCGACGGCGGCGCGGACGGCGGCATTGCGATCGACGCCGTAGAGGTCGGCGACGGCGGTGAGGAGCAGCGGGCGCAGGCGCTTGCCGCCGCCGATCGCGGCATAGCGCATGGCTTCGTAGAGCCGGCTGCGCGGATCGCTGGGGACGGGGAGCAGCGCGTCGTAAGCGGCATCGATTTCACGCTGGATGCGCGCGAGGCCTTCGGCGAGAATCGGAGCGGGGGCGGCCATGGTCGGCTCAGGCTTCGTCGAGCGGGCGGGTGCCGGTGGGGGTGCCGTCGGCCGTGGCGACGATGCGTTCGATGCGGGCGCTGGCGGCGTCGAGCCGGGCCTGGCAGTGACGGCGGAGCTGCTCGCCGCGTTCGTAGAGCGTGATGGAATCGTCCAGCGGGACATCGCCGCTTTCGAGGCGGCGGACGACATCCTCGAGGGCGCGGAGCGCGTCCTCGAAGCTCAGGGTGGCGATATCCGGTGCTGCTTCGGCCATTGGCGTGCAATGGCCGGGTGCGGCGCGGTGGTCAAGCGGGGGGTGACAGAAGGCGGAAGGACCGGGGGTGCATCCGCCCCGCGCCTGCTTGATGCCTTCAGGCTGCCTGGGCGCCGTGGTCGGTGCGCAGGACTTCGAGCTTGCTGTGGCAGTAGGCGACGAAGCGGCGGGTCGGTTCGTGCCAGAATCCGGCTCCGATCGCGCAGGCGTGGCGCTGGGCGGATTCGAGGTCGGGATACCATTTGCCGGTGCGGTGGGGGGTGACAAAGCGGAACATCTTCATAGTGATAGGCCAATGAACATGGCGCGCGTCGGTTCCGCGACATCCGCGAACCGTGCAACGAAAAAGGCGGGGGCTTTCGCCCCCGCCTCTCAGTCGTTCGCGATGCGCCGCTGGATCAGCGCGAGTAGAACTCGACGACCAGGTTCGGTTCCATCTTCACCGGGTAGGGCACTTCGTCGAGCGTCGGGACGCGGACGAAGGTGGCCTTGTCGGCGCCGTCGGGGGCGACGTAATCGGGGACTTCGCGCTCGGGCAGGCTCTGGGCTTCGGCGATCAGGGCCATTTCCTTGGCCTTGGTGCCGAGGCTCAGCACGTCACCGGGGCGGATGCGGCGGCTGGCGATGTTGCAGCGGACGCCGTTGACGCGGATGTGGCCGTGGCTGACGATCTGGCGGGCGGCGAAGATGGTCGGCGCGAACTTGGCGCGGTAGACGACCATGTCCAGGCGCTGTTCGAGCAGGCCGATCAGGTTCTGGCCGGTGTCGCCCTTCATGCGGCTGGCTTCCTGGTAGGTCGCCTTGAACTGCTTCTCGGTGACGTCGCCGTAGTAGCCCTTGAGCTTCTGCTTGGCGCGCAGCTGGATGCCGTAATCCGAGATCTTGCCCTTGCGGCGCTGGCCGTGCTGGCCGGGGCCGTAGCTGCGGCGGTTGACCGAGCTCTTCGGGCGGCCCCAGATGTTTTCGCCGAGGCGGCGGTCGATCTTGTGCTTGGAAGCGTGGCGCTTCGACATGCGTGTTCCTTTAATTTGCTGGCGGGCGACTGTCGTCCGTCTGGTGATCCCCGGGACCGCACCATCCAGCCTGGTGCTGGATGCGGCCGCCGCTTCACCGGGGGTGCGGGGCCAATTGCGAAGGGGCGCCCTTAGTCGGCACGGGGGAAAAGGTCAAGCGGGTGGTCAGGGCGCGCGGCGATCAGGCGTCGGGTGCGAGGATCGCGGCCAGCTGGCGCAGGAGCGCGGCCTTTTCGGCCGGGGTCGCGTCGAGCGAGCGGGCGGCGGCGATGAGGGCGGCGGGGCCGGTGCGTTCACGGTAGCTGTCGACCGCGGCCTGGGCCTCGTCGCCGAGCTTGTGGAAGGCATCGACCGCCTTGCGCTGCTCGGCGGTGTAGTCGGCGGGGAGGTTCGCCAGCATCGCCTCGATCACCGCGATGATCTTCGACAGCTGGCTGCCATAGCTGCCGACGCGGGCGAGCACCTGGCTTTCGACCGGCATGTCCTGCGGATTGTAGTTGAACACGACCTGGGGGCTGAAGAAATGCTCCCAGTCGGTCACCGGCCGGTAGATGAAGCGGCCGATCGACTGGTTGAAGGCTTCGAGGAACGGGGCGAACGGATTGAACGGCGCGGCGGCGGGCATGGCGGTCTGATCCCCGGATGGTGCAATGCAGCACGCTCGCACCGGCGGGACGATTCGTCCAGTCCCCGGGGCGGCGGAGGTTCAGGGCTCGTCGCGGCGCTTTTCGATGGCCGAGAGGACGCCGCGCAGGGTGCGGACCTCGAGATGGTTCCAGCCGGGCTTGGTCAGCACGGTGCGCAGCGTGCGGCGGGTGGCGGCGGCGCGGGAGGGCGGCTTGAAGTAGCCCTTAGGCGTGAGCAGGGCCTCTAAATGGGCGATCAGGCCGTCCAGCTCTTCCTGGGGGGCGGGGGGGAGGAGCTCTTCGGCGGTGGGCTGGCTGAGGTTGGCGTGTTTCGACCACTCGTAGGCGCAGAGGATGACGGCCTGGGCGAGGTTGAGCGAGGCGAATTCGGGGTTGATGGGGACTGTGAGGATGGCTCGGGCGATCGCGACTTCGTCTGTCTCGAGGCCGGAGCGTTCGGGGCCGAAGACGATGGCGGAGCGGCCTTGCGGGCCATGGATTTCCCGGGCGGCCTGTTCGGGGGTGACGACGGGCTTGGTGACGCCGCGCTTGCGCACGGTCGTGGCGTAGACGTTCGCGCAGTCAGCGATGGCTTCGGCGAGGGTTTCGTGGACGCTGGCGTTGGCGAGGACGATGTCGGCGCCGGCGGCGGCGGGACCGGCCGAGGGGTTCGGCCAGCCGTCGCGCGGGGCGACCAGGCGCAGTTCGGTGAGGCCGAAATTGAGCATGGCGCGGGCGGCTTTGCCGATGTTTTCGCCCAACTGGGGGCGGACGAGGACGATGATGGGCTGGGGGTTGGGGTTCGGCTTCTCGCTTCGCTCGAAATAGTCCCTCGACTTCGCTCGGGAGGAGCGGGGTGGGGCAAAGTCGGGGGTGGAGCCAAAGTGGGGGGTGGAGGCGGGGCGGTTTCGTTCGTGGGGGGGGCGGGAAAGGTGTTTCAGCCGATCCCAGTCCTTGGCGATCAGGGCTTCCTTTTTTGCGCGGGACCAGTTCTTGATCTTGAGTTCGGCGGAGAGGGCCTCCTCGCGGGTCTGGAATTCCTCGGTCCAGACCAGTTCGACCGGGCGGCGTTCGTAGGTGTAGCCGCGGATGGCGCCTGATTGGTGTTGGGCGACGCGGCGATGGAGGTCGTCGGTGTGGCCGGTGTAATAGCTGCGGTCGGCGCAGTAGAGGATGTAGGTGTGGAAGGGCATGGGTTTGGCTTAGCCGGTTCTCGCTTCGCTCGAAATAGTCCCTCGACAAGCTCGGGAGGAACGAAAACCCAAACGTCAGGTGTGGCCAATATCGCGGACGGAGCCGGCGAACTCCTCAAAGTCCCTGGCTTCGGTGAAATCGCGGTAGACGCTGGCGAAGCGGATGTAGGCGACGGAATCGAGCTTGCGCAGGCCTTCCATGACCATTTCGCCGATGGCGGTGGAGGCCACCTCGCTGTCACCCAGGGTTTCGATCTGGCGCTGGACGCCTGAGACGAGCTGGTCGATGCGTTCCTGCGGGACCATGCGCTTGCGGCAGGCGAGGGCGACGGACTGTTCGATCTTCGAGCGGTCGAAGGGCTCCCGGCGCTCTCCCGACTTCACCACCATGACTTCGCGCAGCTGCACGCGCTCGAAAGTGGTGAAGCGGGCGCCGCAGCCTTCGCACTGGCGGCGGCGGCGGATCGCGGTCGAATCCTCCGCCGGCCGCGAATCCTTCACCTGGGTGTCGTCATGGGCGCAGAAGGGGCAGCGCAACGGGGTTACATTCCCTGGTAGATGGGGAACTTCGCGCAGAGCTCCTCGACGCGGGCCTGGACCGAGGCCTCGACCTGGGCGTCGCCGGCTTCGCCGTTCTTGCGCAGGCCTTCGACCACTTCGGCGATCAAACCGCCGATCTGGGCGAATTCGGCCGTGCCGAAGCCGCGCGTGGTGCCGGCGGGCGTGCCGAGGCGGATGCCCGAGGTGACGAACGGCGAGCGCTTGTCGTTGGGGATGCCGTTCTTGTTGCAGGTGATGGCGGCGCGATCGAGGCCCTTTTCGGTGGCCTTGCCGGTGATGTCCTTCGCGGTGAGATCGACCAGCATCAGGTGATTGTCGGTGCCGCCCGAGACGATGGCGAGGCCGTGGCTTTCGAGCGAGGCAGCCAGCGTTTTCGCGTTGGCCTTGACCGCAGCGGCATAGGCCTTGAACTCGGGGGTCATCGCTTCGGCGAAGGCGACGGCCTTGGCGGCGATCACGTGCATCAGCGGGCCGCCCTGCATGCCGGGGAAGATCGCCGAGTTGATCTTCTTTGCGATGTCCTCGTCGTTCGACAGGATGATGCCGGAGCGGGGGCCGCGCAGCGACTTGTGGGTGGTGGTCGTCGTGACATGGGCGTGGGGCACCGGGGAGGGGTGGACGCCGCCGGCGACGAGGCCGGAGAAGTGGCTCATGTCGGCCAGGAGATAGGCGCCGACTTCATCGGCGATTGCGCGGAAGCGGGCGAAATCCCATTCGCGCGAGTAGGCAGTGGCGCCGCAGATGATGAGTTTCGGCCGGTTTTCGCGCGCGATGCGGGCGACCTCGTCCATGTCGATGCGGTGATCGTCGGGGCGGACGGTGTAGGGGATCGGCTTGAACCACTTGCCGCTCATGTTGACCGGGGAACCGTGAGTCAGGTGGCCGCCGGCGTTGAGGTCGAGGCCCATGAAGCTGTCCCCCGGCTGGAGCAGGGCGAGGAACACGGCCTGGTTCATCTGGCTGCCCGAGTTGGGCTGGACGTTGGCGAAATTGGCGCCGAACAGGGCCTTGGCGCGCTCGATCGCCAGCGTCTCGATCTCGTCGACATATTCGCAGCCGCCGTAGTAGCGCTTGCCGGGGTAGCCTTCGGCATATTTGTTGGTCAGGATCGAGCCGGCGGCCTGGAGCACGGCCTTCGAGCAGATGTTCTCGCTGGCGATCAGCTCGATCTTGTCCCGCTGGCGGCCGAGTTCCTTGCCGATCCAGCCGGAGATCTCGGGATCGCGCTCGGCGAGGCTGGCGGTGAAGAAGCCGGCGGGGGTGACTGCGGTCATGGGTCGTCCTTGGATCAGAAGGCGGGATTGGCGAGCTTGGCGACGCGGCCGGCATGGCGGCCGCCGCCGAATTCGGTGGTAAGGAACGCGTCGAGGCAGGCCCTGGCCATGTCCTCGCCGGTCAGCCGTGCGCCCATGGCGATGACGTTGGCGTCGTTGTGTTCGCGGGCGAGCGCGGCGGAGAGCGGCTCGGAGACGAGGGCGGCGCGGCAGGCGGGGTTGCGGTTGACCGCGATCGAGATGCCGATGCCCGAGCCGCACAGGGCGACGCCGAACTGAGCGGTGCCGTCTGCCACGACGGCGGCGAGCTTGTAGCCATAGTCCGGGTAATCGACGCGATCGGCGGTTTCGGGGCCGAGATCGGCGACTTCGTGGCCGAGGCCGATCAGGTATTCGCGCAAGGCGGCCTTGAGCTCGACGGCGGCGTGATCGGAGGCGATGGCGATGCGCATGGGGTCCTGCCGTTCAGTGGGGGATTCGTTGCGCGCGCCTTAGTGCGGGCGCGCGGCGAAGGCCAGCCGGGATGAACGCAAGGGTGGCAATCACGGGCACGCGCCTTTCCGGGATGGTCACGGAATTGGGGTGCCCAGACGAGCGGCGGTTCAGGGTCATAAGGCCGAGGCCAAGTGACCAAGGTTGCGCTCCACGGCGGTGCTCCGCCTGTCTCGTCAGTCACGCAACGATGGCGGCAATGGCAGGCTCTGGCGTGCGTGTAAAGCCGTTCAGTCCGCGAGGCGGCGGCGGAGGCGGGCGGCGGGGCGTTCGATCAGGCGGTGGATGACCTCGCAGGCGAGCGCGGTCGCCGGGATGGCGAGCAGGGAGCCGATGAGGCTCGGGCTTGCCGGTGACGAGCCAAAGGCGGCCAGCATCGCGTAGTGGAGCAGGTAGAACGAGTAGGACCACAGGCCGAGGCGCTGGGCGACCGGATTGCACAGCAGCGGATCGAGCCACGGCCGGCCCTGCAGCAGCCAGTTGAACAGGACCAGCAGGGCGAGGCCCTGGACGGTGTAGCGCAGCCCTTCGCGCAGCAGCGGGGTGGGGAAGACGAAAGTGCCGAGGATGGCGGCCAGCGCCAGCAGCGCCTGGACATGGCCGGCGCGCCAGGGCGGGCTGCGTTCAATGGCCGGGTTGGACCACAGCGCCAGGATGCAGCCGTAGAGGATCGAATCCATCCGGGTGTGAGTCCAGTAGCCGTTTTGCCCGACGATGCCGAGCAGGGCGACATCGACCAGGCGGACCGCCAGCACCGCCGCGCAGGCGACCGCGCACCAGGCGGCGAGCCGCGCCGACGTGCCCTTGCGCATGGCGAGCACGAACAGGCCGGGGAACACGAGGTAGAAATGCTCCTCCACCGCGAGTGACCACAGCGGCGACTGCAGGCCGCTCGTCATGCCGTGGTCGGGCAGATAGTTGGAGAAGAAGAACAGCTGCGACACGACGCCCAGCGCGGTGGGCGGTTGATGATTGAGGCCCATCGCGAGCAGCAGGGCGATCAGCGCCAGGGTGACGTAGAGCGGCGGATTGATGCGCAGCAGGCGCCGCAGGTAGAAATGGCGGAGGTTGACCGCGCCGTGATTGGCCTGTTCGAGCCGGAGCAGGGTGGTGATCAGGTAGCCGCTGAGGAAGAAGAACAGGGTGACCCCGAAGCTGGCGGGAAACCGGGGCAGCAGATGGGAATGGCCGATGAACACCAGGCCGACGGCGATGGCGCGCAGGCCATCGAGCGCGGGCAGGTGGGGGAGGCGGTCGGTCGCCAGTTGGCCCGAGGCGGGGGCAGGCGCAGGTTCGGGAGTTCCGCCGGTCATCCATGCTGCGATTGCACAGCAAGCATCGCCGTGCAACCGTTTGCTAAGCGCGCGGGTGTGCCGCCCCGTTACTGGTCGAGGAAGGAGCGCATCTTGCGGCTGCGGCTCGGGTGCTTGAGCTTGCGCAGCGCCTTCGCCTCGATCTGGCGGATGCGTTCGCGGGTGACCGAGAACTGCTGGCCGACTTCCTCGAGCGTGTGGTCGGTGTTCATGCCGATGCCGAAGCGCATGCGCAGCACGCGTTCCTCACGCGGGGTGAGGCTGGCCAGCACCCGGGTGACGGTTTCCTTGAGGTTGGCCTGGATCGCGGCATCGACCGGGATGATCGCGTTCTTGTCCTCGATGAAATCGCCCAGGTGGCTGTCTTCCTCGTCACCGATCGGGGTTTCGAGGCTGATCGGCTCCTTGGCGATCTTCATCACCTTGCGGACCTTCTCCAGCGGCATGGAGAGGCGCTCGGCCATTTCCTCGGGAGTCGGCTCGCGGCCCTGTTCGTGGAGGAACTGGCGGGAGGTGCGGACCAGCTTGTTGATCGTCTCGATCATGTGGACCGGGATGCGGATGGTGCGCGCCTGGTCCGCGATCGAGCGGGTGATCGCCTGGCGGATCCACCAGGTGGCATAAGTGCTGAACTTGTAGCCGCGGCGATACTCGAACTTGTCGACCGCCTTCATCAGGCCGATGTTGCCTTCCTGGATGAGGTCGAGGAACTGCAGGCCGCGATTGGTGTATTTCTTGGCGATGGAGATGACGAGGCGCAGGTTGGCCTCGACCATTTCCTTCTTGGCGATGCGGGCCTCGCGCTCGGCCTTCTGCACCATGTTGACGATGCGGCGGAATTCCGGGAGCGACATGCCGGTGGCGCTGGCGATGTCCGAGACTTCGGCGCGGATGCGTTCGACGGCGTCGGCCTCGTTGGCGGCGAAGGCGGCCCATTTCTTGTCCCGCCCGGACATCGCCTGGAGCCAGCCATCGTCCAGCTCGTGGCCGACGTACTGGTCGAGGAAGTCCTTGCGGGAGACCTTGTGGCGTTCGGCCAGGCGCAGCATCTGGCCGCCGAGCGCGGTCAGCCGGCGGTTGAAGGCGTAGAGGTTGTCGACCAGGTACTCGATCTTGGTCGCGTGGAACTGGACCGATTCGACCTGGGCGGTGAGGTCTTCGCGCAGCTGCTGGTAGTCACGCTCCTTGGCGGCGGGGAAATCGATGCCGAGACCCATCGATTCGAGGCGATCGGCCTGGGTCTTCTCGAAGCGGCGGAACAGCTCGGTGATCTGGGCGAACTTCTCGAGCGCCTCGGGCTTGAGCTGGGCCTCCATCTGGGCGAGCGAGAGGGTGTTGTCCTCCTCCTCTTCCTCGACCGGGCGCTTGGCGCGGCGTTCGATGCCGTCCTCGTCGTCCTCGTCCGGCTGCTCTTCCTCTTCCTCCGGCTCTTCCTCCTCCTTGTAGGAGGGGCCGGCGGTCGATTCGCTGATCTCGCCGTCGGCGGAATCCTCGCCGTCCTCGGTGAGGTTTTCCGGCTGCGGCTCCTTGGACAGCATGGCGTCGAGATCGAGGATCTCGCGCAGCTGCATCTCGCCGGCGTTCAGCGCTTCCGACCACTGGATGATCGCGTGGAAGGTGATCGGGCTTTCGCACAGGCCGAGGATCATCGTGTCCCGGCCGGCCTCGATCCGCTTGGCGATGGCGATCTCGCCCTCGCGGCTCAGCAGTTCGACGGCGCCCATCTCGCGCAGGTACATCCGCACCGGATCGTCGGTGCGCTCGATGGTTTCCTTCTTCTTCTCGACGACCGGGCGGTCGTCCAGGGTATCCGGCTCGACCTCGTCCTCGGCGGCGTTTTCCTCGGGATCGACGGCGTCCTCGTCCGATTCGACGATGTTGACGCCCATCTCCGAGATGGCGCTCATGATGTCCTCGATCTGGTCGGCGGACATCTGATCCTGTGGCAGGGCCTCGTTCAGTTCGTCGACCGTGATGACGCCACGGCGCTTGGCGCGGGCGATCAGCTTGCGGATGGAGGCATCGTTGAGGTCGATCAGCGGGGCATCGCCCTCACGACCGCCCATGCCTTCGCCCATGTCTTCGCCGCCCGAGATATCTTCGTCCATCATTCCGCCTTATGGAAGGGGCCGGTGACACCGCGACGCGGCCACCAGGTCAACCCTCGGAATTATACTGGATAGCGCCAGCCATTTGGCCGAGTCGCGTCCGCAAATCCAGTTCTCTTTTTTCCAGTGCCTGCAATTGTCGTCGCAGGCGCTGCTGTTCGGCCCAGTCCTCGTCGGTCTGGACCCCGTTCGCGGTGATCCGCGCCAGTGCCGCCGTCACCGCCGGCCGTTCTGCCAGAACCGCGATGACATCGGCCAGTTCCGCGCGGGCCTCCGCATCGTCGTGAGCGAGGAACCGGAAGGCCATGGCCCGATGCGGGGCGAGATCGACCGGGGCCAGCCCGCGAGAGGCGAAGGTGGTGGCGAGTGTGGCGGATTCAAGGGGTTCACCGGATTCGTCGAGGCTGACGAGAAGGTCGATCCGGGGGTCTTCAGGGGCGAGGGCGGCGAGCGCCTCGGCGTGGCGGTGGATCTCCTGGGGAAGGCGGCAGAGGCCGGTGGCGAGCGCCGAGAGGGCCTGGGCGCGGACGGCGTCTCCGGCCGGGCGGGATAGGAGGGCCTTGGTGGGGGCCAGTGGGTGAGCTGGCTCCGGTGGCGGGCCGAAGCGGCGGGGGCCTTTGGCCTGGCTGGCGCGGGGCTGGAACGCGGGCCGTTCGCGCCGGGGGTAGGCGAACTGGCCGAAGCGATCGAGCCAGTCCTTGCGGTAGAGGGCCTTGATGTCGGGGTGAGCGATGGCATCGACGTGGGCGAGCAGGCGGGCCTTGAGGCCGGCCTTGTCTTCCGGGGAATCGAGCGGGGCGGCGGCGAGCTCGTGTTGCCAGACGAGGTCGGCGAGGCCGATGGCGGTGGCGAGCGCCCGTTCCATGCCGGCGGCGCCCTCGCGGCGGACGAGATCGTCGGGGTCGAGCCCGGGGGGCAGGCGGACGATGCGCAGCGAGTGAGCGGGCTTGAGCAGGGGAAGGGCGCGCAGGGCCGCGCGCATGGCGGCGCGCTGGCCGGCGGCATCGCCGTCGAAGCAGAGCACGGGATTGGTGACGAGGCGCCAGGCCAGTTCGATCTGGGTTTCGGTCATCGCCGTGCCGAGCGGGGCCACGGCCTCGCCGATGCCGGCATTGGCCAGCGCGATCGCGTCCATGTAGCCTTCGACGACGAGGAGGCGATCGGACTGGCGAGAGAGCGGCCCGGCGCGATGGAGATTGTAGAGGGTGCGGCCTTTGTCGAACAGGGGGGTATCCGGGGAATTGAGGTATTTGGGGACGTCTTTTCTGGTCGCGTCGAGGATGCGGCCGCCGAACGCGATGACCCGGCCGCGGGCGTCGTGGATGGGGAGCATCAGGCGGTCGCGGAAGCGGTCGTACGGGTCCTTCGCCTTGCCGGAATCGTCGTCGACGGCGATCAGCAGGCCGGCTTCGATCAGCATGGCCTCGGGGAATGGCTTGAGGGCGCTGCGGAGCGCCTGGCGGCCGGCGGGCGCATAGCCGAAGCCGAAGCGTTCGAGGGTATGCGGGTTGAAGCCGCGGGTCGCCAGGTATTCGCGGGCGCGGGCGGCTTCGGGGGAGGCGAGCTGGGCGACGAACCAGGCCTGGGCGGCGGCCATCACGTCGTGCAGTCCGGCCTGTTGTTCGGCTTTCTTGGTGGCGCGCGGGTCGGCGGCGGGGACCTCCATGCCGGCTTCGGCGGCAAGGTCCTTGACCGCATCCATGAACGAAAGGCCACGCTGGTCGGTCATCCAGCGGATGACGTCGCCATGGGCGCCGCAGCCGAAGCAGTGGTAGAAGCCTTTCTCGTCGTTGATGGTGAAGCTGGGGGTCTTCTCGTTGTGGAACGGGCAGCAGGCCTTGAACTCGCGGCCCGCCTTCTGGATGCGCGTGGTGCGGCCGATCACGCTGGAGAGCGTGACGCGGGCGCGGAGTTCGTCCAGCCATTGGGGGGTCAAACTCACTGCACGGACTCCGGCCTCGTGCTCCACGGACTCCCCTCCCGCCTGCGGGAGGGGCTGGGGGAGGGCCTGTTATCCAGCGTTTGCCGAATCCGCATCAGCACACCGTCCATCTTGTCCAGCACTTCATTGTTCCAGAAGCGGATCACCAGATACCCTTGCGTCGTGAGAAAGCGCGTGCGGCGCTCGTCGTATTCACGGTTGCCGGCATGTTGGCCGCCGTCGAGTTCGATGATGAGCCTGTGTTCGCGCGAGACGAAGTCGCAGATAAATGCTCCGATCGGGAACTGGCGGTTGAATCGGACCCCGGAAAGTTTTCGTGCGCTGAGGTAATGCCAAAGCTTGCGCTCTGCTGCGGTGGCGTTGCGGCGAAGCTCGCGGGAGCGGGCTGTCGGGCGGTTATAGCCTTTGTCGTTTCGCTTGAACCAGCTGTCGTCCAACAGGCCCTCCCCTGGCCCCTCCCGCAAGCGGGAGGGGAGAATGTGGAAAATCAGGCTAGCGCCGATTTGACCAGGGCTGATGCCTTGCCCATGTCGAGCTGGCTGCCGTGCTTTGCTTTCAGCGCGGCGACGACTTTGCCCATGTCCTTCATGCCGGTCGCGCCGGTTTCAGCCTTGATCGCCTCGATGGCGGCCCTGACCTCGTCGTCGCTCATGCGGGCGGGGAGGAATTCCTCGATGACGGCGAGTTCCGCCTTTTCGACTTCGGCGAGTTCCTGGCGGCCGCCCTGTTCGTAGAGCGTGATCGACTCGCGGCGCTGCTTGGCCATTTTCTGCAGGACGTCGACCACGGTGGTGTCGTCATCCGGCTGGGTACTGGCGGTGCGCAGTTCGATGTCCTTGTCCTTGAGCTTGGCGAGGATCAGGCGGACGGCGGCGAGGCGGGGCTTGTCACCGGCCTTCATGGCGGTGACTTGCGCGGCCTTGATCGAATCGCGGATCATGTTTCTCTCGGTTTTTCGGTGGATATGGTGGGAGTGGGGGCAACCTAGCGGCAAATCGGCGGCATTCATAGGCGGCGCCGGGGTTGACGCGTCGCAGCATGGGGTCTAGCGGCCGGGACTTAGCACCATTGCCGGAAAACCCCTCTACGGAGCGCCTGTAACCATGGCCGACGCCGCTTCTTCGCACGTGTCCATTCCTGAAGGCGCCACCGGTGTGCTGGTGCTTTCCGATGGCCATGTCGCCTTCGGGCGCGGGTTCGGCGCGGTCGGCAGCGCGGTGGGCGAGGTGTGCTTCAACACCGCGATGACCGGATACCAGGAGGTGATGACCGACCCGAGCTATGCCGGGCAGATCGTCACGTTCACTTTTCCGCATATCGGCAATGTCGGCGTCAACGACGAGGACCTGGAGGCGCAGGTCGATGGCGCGGTGGGTTGTGTCGTTCGGGAGGATGTGACCGAGCCTTCCAACTTCCGTTCGCGCGGGCGGTTCGAGGACTGGTTGAAGGCCAAGGGCAAGATCGGCCTGGCGGGTATCGACACGCGGGCGCTGACGCGGCGCATCAGGCTTTCGGGCGCGCCCAATGCGGTGATCGCGCATGATCCCGAGGGCCGGTTCGACATTCCGCAACTGATTGCCCGTGCGCGGGACTGGCCGGGGCTGGTGGGGATGGACCTGGCGCGGCAGGTTTCGCGCAAGGCCAGCGAGGCCTGGGAAGGCGGGGTCTGGGCGCTGGGCAAGGGCTATGCCCGGAGCCCGCGCGATCGGCGACCGCATGTCGTGGCGATCGACTATGGGGCGAAGGACAACATCTTCCGCAACCTGGTCAGGGCCGGCGCACAGGTGACCGTGGTGCCGGCGGAGACGCCGCTGGAGGCGGTGCTGGGGTTGAAGCCGGATGGTGTGTTCCTGTCCAACGGGCCGGGCGATCCGGCGGCGACGGGGAAATATGCGGTGCCGGTGATCCAAGGGGTGCTGGAGAAGGACATTCCGGTGTTCGGTATCTGCCTGGGGCACCAGATGCTGGGGCTGGCGGCTGGGGCGAAAACTTCAAAGATGCACCAGGGGCATCGCGGGGCGAACCATCCGGTGAAGCGGCTGGCGGACGGGGTGGTCGAGATCACTTCGATGAACCATGGCTTCGCGGTGGATAACACGGCCCTGCCCGAGGGGGTCGAGGAGACGCATGTTTCGCTGTTCGATGGGTCGAACTGCGGGATCGCGATCAAGGGCAAGAAGGCGTTCGGGGTGCAGTATCACCCTGAGGCGAGCCCGGGGCCGCAGGACAGCTTCTATCTGTTCGAGAAGTTCGTGGGGATGCTCTGATGGCTACGATCCGCAAGTTCGGCATCTTGTCGCAAGGTCAGGAACGTCCAACCGAGGAGTGCGAGGCAAAAATTGTTGCTCTCACACTCGACGGTGAAAAATTCCTGCAATTGAATAGCTACGGCACACAGCGCAGAGTCAACGTTGGTGCCCGCTCGCAAAATATGCGTTTGAGTAAAGAGGCATTCCTCCATCTCGTTGAACTCGGAAGCAAACATTTCGGTCTGGATAAGTAATGCCCAAACGCACTGACATCTCTTCGATCCTCGTCATCGGCGCCGGGCCGATTGTCATCGGCCAGGCCTGCGAGTTCGATTATTCGGGCACGCAGGCGATCAAGGCGTTGAAGGAGGAGGGCTATCGCGTCGTCCTGGTCAACTCCAACCCGGCGACGATCATGACCGACCCGGACATGGCGGACGCGACATATGTTGAGCCGATCACGCCGGAGGTGGTCGCGCGGATCATCGAGAAGGAGCGGCCGGATGCGGTGCTGCCGACGATGGGCGGGCAGACGGCTTTGAATACCGCTCTGGCGCTGTTCAACGATGGCACGCTGGAAAAGTTCGGGGTGCAGATGATCGGCGCGGATGCCGATGCGATCGACAAGGCCGAGGATCGGCAGCGGTTTCGCGAGGCGATGGACAGGATCGGGCTGGAAAGCGCCCGGTCGGGCGTGGCGCATACGGTGGAGGAGGCGTTCGCGGTGCTGGAGCGCACCGGGTTGCCGTCGATCATCCGGCCTTCGTTCACGCTGGGCGGGACCGGCGGTGGCGTGGCCTACAACAAGGCGGAATTTGAGAAGATCGTCCGTTCGGGGCTGGAGGCCTCGCCGACCACCGAAGTGCTGGTCGAGGAATCGCTGCTCGGCTGGAAGGAATACGAGATGGAGGTCGTGCGGGACCGGCACGACAACTGCATCATCATCTGCTCGATCGAGAATGTCGATCCGATGGGGGTGCATACCGGGGATTCGATCACGGTGGCGCCGGCGCTGACGCTGACCGACAAGGAATACCAGATCATGCGCTCCGCGAGCATCGCGGTGCTGCGGGAAATCGGTGTTGAAACAGGCGGTTCGAACGTGCAGTTCGCGGTCAATCCGAAGGATGGGCGGCTGATCGTCATCGAGATGAACCCGCGCGTGTCACGCTCCTCGGCGCTGGCTTCGAAGGCGACCGGCTTTCCGATCGCCCGCGTCGCGGCCAAGCTGGCGGTGGGCTATACGCTCGACGAGATCACCAACGAGATCACCGGGGCGACGCCGGCTTCCTTCGAGCCGACGATCGACTACGTGGTCACCAAGATTCCGCGGTTTGCCTTCGAGAAGTTCAAGGGTTCGGAGCCGCTGCTGACCACCGCGATGAAGTCGGTCGGCGAGGTCATGGCGATCGGGCGGAACTTCAAGGAATCGATGCAGAAGGCGCTGCGCGGGCTGGAGACCGGGCTGGACGGGTTCAACCGGGTGGTCGAGCTGGAAGGCGCCGGGCGGGACGAGATCACCGCTGCCCTGGCCCGTGCCACGCCGGACCGGTTGCTGCATGTGGCGCAGGCGTTCCGCGAGGGCTTCACGGTCGAGGATATCCACGCGATCACGCATTACGATCCGTGGTTCCTGCGGCACATCGCCGAAATCGTGGCCGAAGAGGCGCGGATCACCGAGGAGGGCCTGCCGAACGATGCGGCCGGGCTGCGGCGGCTGAAGGCGATGGGCTTCTCGGACATGCGGCTGGCGACATTGGCGGTGCGTTCGGTGCATCTGGCCGGCAATGGCCGGATGGCGCGCTCCGGGCTGCTGCACGATGTCGTTTCGGCGATGGCCGGGGCGACCAGCGAGGACGAGGTGCGGGCGCTGCGGCACCGGCTGGGGGTGCGGCCGGTGTTCAAGCGGATCGATTCCTGCGCGGCCGAATTCGAGGCGGTGACGCCGTACATGTATTCGACCTATGAGGGGCCGCTGTTCGGGGAACCGGAGAACGAGGCGGCGCCGAGCGATCGCCGGAAGATCGTCATTCTGGGCGGTGGGCCGAACCGGATCGGGCAGGGGATCGAGTTCGACTACTGCTGCTGCCATGCCTGCTTCGCGCTGGAGGAGGCCGGGTTCGAGACGATCATGGTCAACTGCAACCCGGAGACGGTGAGCACCGACTATGACACCTCCGACCGGCTCTATTTCGAGCCGCTGACCGCCGAGGACGTGCTGGAAATTCTCCAGGTCGAGCAGTCGAACGGAACCCTCGTCGGCGTCATCGTCCAGTTCGGCGGGCAGACGCCGCTGAAGCTGGCCCAGGCGCTGGAGGATGCGGGGATTCCGATCCTCGGCACTTCGCCCGATGCGATCGACCTGGCGGAGGACCGCGAGCGGTTCGCTGCGCTGGTCGAGAAGCTGGGGCTCAGGCAGCCGGCCAACGGCATCGCCCGCAGCCGCGACGAGGCGGTGGCGGTGGCCAACCGGATCGGCTTCCCGGTGCTGATCCGGCCGAGCTACGTGCTGGGCGGGCGGGCGATGGAAATCGTCGATTCGGTGGCGCAGCTCGATGACTACATCGCGACGGCGGTGCAGGTTTCCGGGGATTCGCCGGTATTGATCGACCAGTATCTGCGCGACGCCATCGAGTGCGATGTCGATGCGCTGTGCGATGGCGAGCAGGTCGTGGTGGCCGGGGTGATGCAGCACATCGAGGAAGCGGGCATCCATTCCGGCGATTCTGCCTGCACTTTGCCGCCCTATAACCTTTCGGCCGAAATCATAGCCGAGATGGAGCGGCAGGCCGAGGCGCTGGCGATGGCGCTGGGGGTCAAGGGGCTGATGAACATCCAGTTCGCGGTGAAAGATTCGGAAGTGTTCCTCATCGAGGTCAATCCGCGCGCCAGCCGCACCGTGCCGTTCGTCGCCAAGGCGATCGGCCAGCCGGTGGCGAAGATCGCGGCGCGGGTCATGGCCGGCGAGAAGCTCTCGACCTTCCCGCCGTTCAAGCGCGATCTCGACTACATGGCGGTCAAGGAGGCGGTGTTCCCGTTCGCCCGCTTCCCCGGGGTCGATCCGGTGCTTTCGCCGGAGATGAAGTCCACCGGCGAGGTCATGGGGCTCGACCGCGATTTCGCCATGGCCTTCGCCAAGTCGCAGATCGGCGCGGGGACGAAACTGCCGCAGGGTGGGGTCGTGTTCATCTCGGTCAAGGACAGCGACAAGAAGGTGATCCTGCCGGGCGCGCAGCGCCTGGTCGAGCTGGGCTTCCGGCTGATCGCCACTGGCGGGACGCAGAAGTATCTCGCCGATGCCGGGGTGCCGGTCGAGCGGGTCAACAAGGTGGCCGAGGGGCGGCCGCACATCGTCGACCGGATCGTCGACGGCGAGGTGGCGTTCGTCATCAATACGACCGAAGGGTGGCAGAGCCTCAAGGATTCGCAATCGATCCGGGCATCGGCGCTCAATGCGCGGGTGCCCTATTTCACCACCGCCGCGGCGAGCGTGGCGGCGGCGGAAGCGATTGCGGCGCTGCGGGCGAGGCCGCTTGAAGTGCGTTCGTTGCAAGACTATTATGGCTGAACGGTCACCTTTCCCCCCAGCGCGATCGTCTCGATGAACCGGTGGCACCTTTGCCCCGGTATGGCGTTGTAGTCCCCGGCGGGTGAGGAAGAGGAGTTTCCATTCTGATGGCAGGTGTCGAGAAGTTGCCGATGCTGGCGGAAGGCTATGAAAAGCTGACTGCCGAGCTGAAGGCGCTGCGCGAGGAACGTCCCCGGATCGTCGATGCGATCGAGGAAGCGCGCGCGCATGGCGACCTTTCGGAAAATGCCGAATACCACGCCGCCAAGGAACGCCAGGGCCAGGTCGAGGCGTCGATCGCCGACCTGGAGGACAAGGTCAGCCGGGCGAACATCATCGACCCGACCTCGCTTTCGGGCGACAAGATTGTGTTCGGGGCGACGGTGACCCTGCTCGACGATGACGACAAGCCGATACGCTACCAGATCGTCGGGCCGTACGAGGCCGACGCCAAGGTGGGGCGGATCAGCTACAATTCGCCGCTGGGCCGTGCCCTGATCGGCCGCAAGGTCGAGGAAGAGGTCGAGGTGACAGTGCCTTCGGGCGACCGGTTCTACGTCGTCGAGAAGATCGAATTCATCTGAAGGAGCGGGGAGCGGTCGCGGCCGCCCCCCGCCTCCGGCTGGCCTCAGGCAGCCGCCTTGCGGCGGCGCTTGGGCAGGTCCGGCTGCAGCAGCTTGTGCAGGTGGACGATCACGTAGCGCATCTCTGCATCGTCCACCGTGCTCTGGGCCTTGGCGCGCCAGGCTTCCTCGGCACTGGCGTAGTCTTCGTAGACGCCGACAAGATCGAGCTTGTTGAGATCGACGAACTCGAGCTCTTGCGGATTGCGGACGCGGCCGCCCATGACGAGGTGGAGTTTCTGCATAGTCGCGGGTATCCCGTTGGGGAAGGATTGCCACCCTACCTCTTCGCGGGTGCAGCAATCAAGACCGCGATTGCACCTTGCCGACAATATCCGCAGCCTTGCGTGCCAGGCTGCTGCCGGTATGGCGGGCCTTGCCGGCGCCGTCTTCGATCAGGCGGCTGGCGGAGGCGAGCGCTGGCGCGGCGTGTTCCTTGACCGCTTCGCCGACAAGCTCGCCCATGTCGGCGGCTTTTTCACGGGTATCGCGGACCGCGTCTCCCGCGCGGGCGAGGGCCTTGGTCGCCAGCGCCAGGCCGAGTTCGCCGGCGCTCGATGCCAGGCCGCTGGCCATCTTTCGCGATTTTCGCTTGCTGGCGCGTGGCAGCAGGACTGCCGCAACGAGGCCGACCAGCAGGCCGCCGGCGATGGACAGGCCGATGTATTCGCCGGCGAGGGTGGAGAGTTTCTCCGGCGGCGTGGCATCGGGGGCCGGGCCGGACAGGTCTGTACCCGGTTCGTAGCCGGCCGGATCGTCGTGGGGCGTGGCGGCGCTGCGCGAGGTGCTAGTCATGGTTCTTGATCTCCTTGCTTTCCGCAGCCAGCAGCCGGCTGAGCCGCGATGCCAGCCGGCTGCGGGCATCCGCGAGTTTGCCGGCAGCGGGCGGTTGGGCGCCGGGCAGGTTCGGCGCGACATGCTTTTCCCAAAGGCCGGCCGTGGCGCGCCCGATCGGGCGGCGTGCCAGCCACAGGGCCAACGCGGCGCCGGTGCCGATGACGACGCCCCGGCTGTCGTTGGCGATCTCGATCGCCTCGCCGGCGAGCGCCATGGCCTTGACCTTGGCGTCGGCGATCACCCGCTGCTTGAGCGCAGACGGTTTGAGATCGACCTTGGCCCGGCCGAGGCGCTGGTCGAACGCGTCGCGGGCGCGATCGCGGGCGGCACGCAGTTCGGCCAGGTTGCGTTGGGCGCGGCTCATCCGCCGTCTCCCCGCAGCAAGGCGGAAATCCGGCCGATCCAGCGCCAGGCTGCGAGGGCGGCAGCTGCTGCCAGCAACAGGAATGCGCCGGCGACGATGCCGGTCGCCCCCCAGGCGCCGACTGTCTCGGCGAGCGCCAGGACCAGGCCGAAAACCGCCGCCATCAGCGCGAGGAACAGCAGCCCGGCGGCAGCACAGCCGAGCGCCGCTGCCATCCCGGCCCATTTCCCGGCAAGGATGGCCTGGGCCTTGCGGAAGGCCCATTCCGTCCCGGCCCGCTCGCGCGCCGACGCGTAGAGGCCCAGGATTTCGTCGGCGATCGACTGCCGTCCCGGTTCGGCGCGGGGCGGTTCGTCCTCAAGCGGTGGCATCGGCCAGGCCTGCCTTTCGCTCAGTCTTCCGACCCCGAGCGGAACATGCGGGCAAGGACGAAGCCGGCGAACGCCGCGACGCCGATGGCAACGCCGGGGCTCTTGCGGACGAATGCCTTGGCATCTTCGCCGAGCTGGGCGAGATCCTTCGATTCGAGTGCCGCAGCGGCCTCGTGAATCGAGCGGGCGGCGCCACGGGCGACATCGCCGGCCTTCTCGCCGACCTTTTCGTCCAGGGTCAGCGCGCTGTCGGCGACGAAGCGGCCAAGCGTGCTCAAGGCATCGCTGGCATGGGTCTTGCCGACGTCGGCATAGGCGGTTGCCAGTTCCTTGGCGGATTCGCCGACGACCTTGGCGCCTTCGACCAGTTCCGAACCCTTGCCGGAGATCTGTTCGGTCAGCTGGGCGCCATAGCTGCCGGCGCGGTCCTGCGCCTGTTTGCCGAGCGCGGTGGCCCCGGCCTTGGCTTCCTCGATCGCCTTGGCGAAACGGGCCTTGGCCTCACCACCGGTGGCATCCAGGGGAATGGCGGAGGTGGAGGTGCTTTCCTGGTCGGACAAGTCTGGCATTGGATAACTCCTTGAGGGCGGGAGCGGAAATTCGACGTGCAGGCACCCAGTTCCGACGCGAGGTCCGGCAGCTCGGGCAGACTGATTATGGTCCAATGCCGCTTGTCTGCCAAGGTTCCGCTGGCCTCGTGCGAAGTCTGCGCGGCTTTTTGCAAAAACCGGTTCCCACTTTTTTGCGCGATGCTCTAGGGGAGCTTCGTTCGTGCTGGGTCGAACGGGATTTCAGCACACGCCATTTTCGCCGAACAGGAGAAATATCCGCCATGACCGCCATCATCGATATCCACGCCCGCGAAATTCTCGACAGCCGGGGCAACCCCACGGTCGAAGTCGACGTGCTGCTGGACGATGGCAGCTTCGGCCGGGCGGCGGTGCCTTCGGGCGCCTCCACCGGTGCGCACGAGGCGGTCGAGCTGCGCGACGGCGACAAGTCGCGCTACCTCGGCAAGGGGGTGCAGAAGGCCGTCGCGGCGGTGAATGGCGAGATCCGGGAAGAACTCGTCGGCCATGACGCCGAGGACCAGCGCGACATCGACCTCGCGATGATCGCGCTCGACGGCACCGAGAACAAGGGCCGGCTCGGCGCCAATGCCATCCTCGGCGTCTCGCTGGCCACCGCCAAGGCCGCCGCCGATGCGCGCGGGCTGCCGCTCTACAGCTATGTCGGCGGGGTCGCCGCGCATGTCCTGCCGGTGCCGATGATGAACATCATCAACGGCGGCGAACATGCCGACAACCCGATCGACTTCCAGGAATTCATGATCATGCCGGTCGGCGCGCCGACGCTGGCCGAGGCGGTGCGCTGGGGCGCGGAAGTGTTCCACACGCTGAAGAAGGGCCTGCACGAGAAGGGCCTCGCCACCGCCGTGGGCGACGAGGGTGGCTTTGCGCCGAACCTCGCCAGCACGCGCGATGCGCTCGATTTCGTCATGCAGTCGATCGAGAAGGCCGGCTTCAAGCCGGGCACCGACATCAAGCTGGCGCTGGACTGTGCGGCGACCGAGTTCTTCAAGAACGGCAAGTACGAGATTTCGGGCGAGGGGCTGTCGCTCTCGCCGGTGGAGATGGCGGAATACCTCGGCAAGCTGGTTGCCGACTATCCGATTATCTCGATCGAGGACGGGATGAGCGAGGACGATTTCGAGGGGTGGAAGGCGCTGACCGACCTGATCGGCGGCAAGTGCCAGCTCGTCGGCGACGACCTGTTCGTCACCAACCCGAAGCGGCTGACGATGGGCATCGGCAAGGGGCTGGCGAACTCGCTGCTGGTCAAGGTCAACCAGATCGGCTCGCTCAGCGAGACTCTGGAGGCGGTCTCCATCGCCCAGCGCGCCGGCTATACCGCAGTCATGTCGCACCGTTCGGGCGAGACCGAGGACGCGACGATCGCCGACCTGGCGGTTGCGACCAACTGCGGGCAGATCAAGACCGGCTCGCTCGCGCGTTCGGACCGGCTGGCGAAGTACAACCAGCTGATCCGGATCGAGGAGGAGCTGGGCTCGGCGGCGAAATACGCTGGTCCTGCGGCGTTTGGGCGTCTGGCTTGAGCAAAGGGACGAGCAGGGGGAATCATCCCCCCTGCCCCCCGTTACCTCACGCCGCGAAGCGGCCTGCAAGCCGGGCCAGATGGCGTGAGGCGGCGTGGCTGGCGCGAAGCCCGCCAGTTCCCGGGATTGCCAAGGGCATAACGCCATTTGCCCGCCGGAGGCAAAACGTCCCTGCTTGAATAATCAGTTCGCCAGATACTCGACCATCCGGCAGTAGGCGTCGGCCGAAAGCCGGACGAACATGCGGCGGGCGTCGTTGGCGTCGGCTTCGCGGACGACGAGGCCCTTGTCTTCCAGCACCGAGAGCCAGCGCAGCGCGGTGGTGTTGGGGACGGCGGCGCCGATGCAGGCGCTGGTGACGGCGACGCGCTTGCGCTGCTTGGCGGCGACGAAGAGATCGAGCAGGATGTCCCACGCCGGTTCGCCGAACAGCGAATCGTCGCCGAAGATGGCGTTGCGGCGGCGGCGGTCGCGATAGGCCTGGAGGGCGATCTCGCCGAGTTCGGGCTGATCCCGCCTCGCGGAGAACACCGGCATCTCGTCCTTGCGGGGGTAGCTCGAGCGCTCGGCGATCGCTTCGAGCTCGCGTGCGGTGGCGAGCAGCGAATTGGCGGTGCTGATCAGGCGGCGGGCCTGGTGGCGAAGATCGCTGAGATCGGGATTGGGAACGACGCCGTCAGCGCCGCCCACCCACTGCTCGATCCCGAGAGGTGGCGTGTCCATCACGAGGTGCCTTCCGCTTGATGGCTGTTCGTGCCCATGTCGCCTCCTCATCTACATCCACGCCCGAGGAATGAAAATCGGGTACCGGCGTTAACAATCCGGTAATGCGTAGGTGTGGTTTTCCCTGAGGCAAAACTCTTACGTAATTCCCCAAAAGGCGACTGGATTTCAATCCGATGCGGATGTATGAGAATCCGGAGACGCCTGATTGGCCAGGCAGTCGATGCAGGCGCTGAGGTGAGCGGCGGCGATCAATGCACCAATTTCATCGAGATCGCGCAGGCAATCGCTGAGTTTTTCCATCACATCCGCCAACGTCGTTTGTAGGCCCATATTGGATATGTTTTCCATCGTCACCATCGCAGTTGCGAGGAGCGGGCGCAAGCGCTCCTCGTGAGATTAGCGGAATAATCCAGAATCAACCATGCAATCGCTTGCACGATCGCTGGTATCACAATGTCAGGCGGGTGTTTAGAAACATTTTGCAGGCGCGTAGCAAAAATGTTGCCATGCAGCATGGCCGGCGTCAGGCCGGGAGGTGGGCGTCCGATTCCTCGCTGGCGACTTCCGCTTCGGCTTGCTCGGCCAGTTGCTCCTGCTTTTCGATCACGCGCCGCTTGCGCGGGTCGAGGAGAAATTGCCAGGCCCCCCAGCCATCTATCAGCAACAGGATCGCGTTCTGGATGACGAGCGGCCATGTCCGGCTGATGACACCGGAGATCACCCAGGCGAGCGCGACGGCCATGAACAGGACGAAGGCCCAGCCGGTGACGCGGCGACCGAAATCGCCGGCGAGGAGGGAAGAAGCGAGAATCGCGCCGATGGCGCCGAACCATTCCATGGGACCGTTCATGGAGCGATCAAGCTGCGGGAGTGGCTGCCGGTTCCCGGCTGGCCGCAGCGTCGGGCGGTTCAGGCGCCGAATTTTTCCCGCAGGGCGAGCAGGGCCATTGCCGCCTTCGCCGCCTCGCCGCCCTTGTCCTTCTGCGCGGGATCGGCGCGGACCAGCGCCTGGGCCTCGTTTTCGACGGTCAGCACGCCGTTGCCGATGGCCATGCCGTCCATCGTCAGTGCCATGATGCCTCGCGCGCTTTCCCCTGCGACGATCTCGAAATGGTAGGTTTCGCCGCGAATGACGACGCCGATGGCGACGTAGCCGTCATAGGCTCCGCCCTGGTCGGCAAGGGCGATGGCGCCGGGAATCTCGAGCGCGCCGGGCACGGTGACGACCTCCACGGCGTGGCCGGCGGACTGCAGGGCAGCGCGGGCTCCGGCGACGAGCATGTCGTTCAGATGATCGTAGAACCGGGCCTCGATGATGAGGAAGCGGGCCATGTCGGAACTCCTGCCAATTTCCGCGCGCGATTGCGCCGATGCCCCGGACGCCGGGGCCGGGCCGCGCTAGAGCCATCGCCATGCGAGGTCAATGCGGAGGGCAAGGACGACACTTGCCTCCGGTGCCGCGCGGATTCGGACTACCGGGATCGGCCAAGTCCCGGTAAGTTGCAGGCAGGGACAGCATATGGGGGGAATCGTTGTTCAGGGTCTGCTTGCGGGGGGCTGGAGGCCGGAGGGTGCAGGCATGGCAGGCGGCGGCGACGACGGCAGTGGCCGCCGGAGTCGTGCTGATCGGCCAGCCGGCCGTCGCGCAGGGGCTGGCGCCGGTCGGCGGCGGGGGGCCGTCGGCGAGTGCCTATGAGCTGACATTCTGGCAATCGGTCGCTGCCAGCGACGACCAGGCACAGCTTGAAGCCTATCTCTCGGCTTATCCGAACGGCGCCTTCAGCACTCTGGCGCGCTTGAAGATCGCTGCGTTGCGGCAGCGGCTGGGTGGCAATGCGGCGCCGGTTGCAGCGCCTGTGCCCGTTGTGCCGCCTGCGCCTGTCGTGGCGCCCGCGCCAACGCCCGTCGTGGCGCCCCCGCCCGTTGCCGCACCGGCAGTCGTGGCTGCCGCGCCGGCAGTCGTGGCGGCGCCGCCGGGGCCAGTCGCTGATGCAGTGATTCCCGCGGCGAGTGTCGCAGTGCCGGCGCCTCGGGTCGCCACCGATGCCCTGGCCCTGCCGGCTCAGCCGACGCCTGCCCCGGTGCAACCGGTCGCGCCGGTATCGCTGGCCGAGCAGTTGCGCCTGCTGGCCAGCGGTCAGGGCGGAACGAACCCGGCGGCTGCGGCGGCGCGGGCCGGCATCGTCCTGCCGGTGCCCCCGGTGCTGGAGAAAGTGCCGGAGCTTGCCTTGCCCGATCATTTCTGCTCGGCCCAGGACCGCAACCTGTTCTATGACGCCCGCTACAAGCCGGCGATCGACCTGGCCGACCGCAACAACCAGGCGGCCATCGGCCACCTCAAGGATCTGCAGCGCCTTTATGACGAGCGTGGGCGGGCCGGCGATATCGCCGGGCAGAACCAGCTGGCGGCAGCGGCGCGCGATTACGATCCGGTTGCCGCCGAAGCGTTCCGGGCGCGCAGCGCCTACGATGCGGCGTTCACGCGGATGATGGCGGTGCCGATCCGCGACTGCGCGCCGGGAGAAAGCTGATGGCGGGGCCATTGTTCCGCAGGGCCGGGCGAATTGCCGCGAGCATGGCGGCCGTGATGCTGGCCGCGCCGGTTGCGGCCGCACCTTGCTGGGCACCGGCGGCGATCGGGGCGGCACGGGTGCAGCAGTTCGAGATCATGCTGATGTCGGTCAGCCTGCGCTGCCGGCTGGTCGGGGTCGATCTCGCCGGGCCATTCGAGCGTTTCCGCGAAGCGCACAAGGCCCGGCTGGAATCCGTGCTGGGGGTGCTGGAAGAGCATTATGGCGCGCGGAGTTCGCGCGAGGGCAAGCGCGATCTCGACCATTTCGTCATCCAGCTCGCCAATGGCTTCGGCGGCGGCAGAAGCGATGCTGCCAGCTGTCAGGGTTTCGGTGCCGTGCTGGCCGAACTGAACGCGACGGAGCATCCTGCCGAGGCGCTGGAAACGTTCGCCTTCGCCATGGTGCGCGATCCCTTCATCGATGGTCCGCGCTGTCCGCCCGAGGCGGGGGAGAAAGGCCTGGCCGACCAGATGCCCCGCCGGTCCGCCGGTTCGACCGCCAGGCGGTGATGGCGGCGCCGGCGATGCCGACCGCGAGTGCCGCCGCGCCGGCGGTCCAGCCGTCGACGCCGAGGCGGCGGAGGCCTTCGAGCACCGGCATCTGCAAGGCGAACAGGGGAAAGGACAGCTGACCGAGCACTCCGGCGGCGCGGGCGAAGTGGCGAAGCCGGACGGCGCCGGCGATCATCAGCGGGGCGACGAGGACGACGAAGGCGAGATCGAACCACGGCCCGCCAAGCCGCAGCCACCAGCCCAGCACCAGCACGACCGGCATGGCCAGGATGGCCGGGATCGCCGGTACGGGCGGCAACCAGCGGGCGAGCGCCATGCCGATCATGTAGGCGAACAGGATGCGGAGGCCGCCAACGAGGAACGTGGCCGGCTTGGCGCCGACATCGAGGCCGTGCCAGTGCAGCGCGATCCACGCTTCCGCCGGCGCCAGCACGGCCAGCGCCAGGGGCAGCCAGCCGCGTCGCAGGTGGCGCAGCACGGTGACATGGCAGGCATTGGCGACGAGCTCGAAGAAGATCGTCCATGCCGGAATGTTGACCGGAAACAGGAAAGGGTGCGCCCAGACCGGCAGCAGCAGGAGGTTGAGCCCGGCGACCAGCGCGAAATCGCCGGGTCCGTGCGACCGCAGCCACTGCATCGGCAGGCCCAGCACGAGGCCGGCGGCCATCATCGGCCACAGGCGGCGGTAGCGCTTGACCAGGAACGGCCACGGACCGGGGCTGCCCGGCGCGGCGAGGCGGGGCTCCTGCACGCGGGTCATCAGGAAGCCGCTGAGCATCAGGAAGAAATCGACCCCGAGGTAGCCGTGGCCGAAAACCGGGGTGCCGCCGAAGACCGCGCGGACGTGAAGCAGCAGCACGCAGATGGCCGCGATCGCCCGCAATGCCTCCAGCCCGGGCAGGCGGCCTGGCGGATCGATCCTGTCTTGGTGTTCGCCCACGGCGTGTCCCGTCCCTGATGGCTGCGCATACCGGGTTTTGGCGTCGGCGCGCAAGCCGCGAGGCCTGGCCCGGCAAGATGGTGGTTGTCGTGCGCCGGACAAGCGTCCAGTGGCGGTGGCGGAGATCCCAGAGGATGTGACGATGGAAAATGGCAATGCGCGGGGCGGCAGCGCCCTGATGACCCTCAACGACGGCCGCGCCATGCCGCAACTGGGGCTGGGGCTGATGCGCTTCGGCGATACCGACCTGACCGGGGTGGTGATCGAGCGGGCATTTGCCGCCGGCTACCGCCTGTTCGACACCGCCTCGGTCTACGACACCGAGACGCAGACCGGGCAGGCGCTGCGGGGCCTCCCCGGCGGGCGGGAGGCGGTGTTCGTCACCACCAAGCTGTGGAACGACGCGCAGGGCGCCGATCGGGTGGTGCCGGCGCTGGAGCGGAGCCTCGACCGGCTGGGGCTGGACTATCTCGATCTCTACCTGATCCACTGGCCGATGCCGATGCGCGATCTCTATGTCGAAAGCTGGCGGGAGCTGATCCGGCTGCGCGAGGAAGGGCGGATCAGGTCGATCGGCGTGAGCAACTTCGAGATCGCCCACTTGCAGCGGCTGATGGACGAGACCGGGGTGGTGCCGGCAGTCAACCAGGTCGAGGCGCACCCCTATTTCCAGCAGCGTGAACTGCACGCCTTCCACCGGCGCCACGGCATCGTCACCCAGGCGTGGAGTCCGTTTGGCGCCGGGGGGAAGGGGACTGTCGGGACGCTGCTCGAAGACCCGGTGATCGTCGGCATCGCCGCCCGCCATGGGGTGGCGCCGTCGCAGGTGGTGCTGCGGTGGCATGCCGCCCAGGGCATGTCGGTCATTCCCAAGGCGACGAGCGAGCAGCATCTGGCCCAGAACCTGGCGGCGCTGTCGGTCGATCTCGACGAGGAGGACCTTGCCGCCCTGGCCGGGCTGGACCGGGCCGATGGGCGAAGCGGGGCCAATCCGATGACGATGGACTATACCGGGCGGCGATCGCCGGCGTGAACGCGGCGGCATGACCCTGGTGCTGATGGTCGGGGAGACAGGATTCGAACCTGCGACCCTCTGCTCCCAAAGCAGATGCGCTACCAGGCTGCGCTACTCCCCGGACCGCGTCGGCCTTAGGTTCGTCGCCGCGTCATGGCAAGGGGCGAACCGGGCAGCGGCCGGTGGCTTTAGCCTTGCTTCCACCAGGGCGGGGATGTCGCGATGCGATCGAGCGCCTTGTCGGCACGGCGCAGGAGGCGGGCCTGGGATTCGGACTGGCTGGACAGCAGGGATTCCAGCCGCGCGCCCAGGCGGGCGGCGGTGATCGGGTCGCAGGTCGCGAACATCGTGTCGCGGCTGGCCGAGGCGACTGCGAGATCGTTGAGCGCGCCGAGGCTGTCCTGCAGCCGGGTCAGTTGCCGGGTGAAGCGGGAGCGCTGCTCGCGACGGTGAGCCTTGGGCCAGGCGCCATCCAGGAAGCCGATGGCATAGCGCAGTTGCTTTGCATCCTTGCGAACTTCGTGCCGGACCGTCTCGGTCATGTCGCCCAGCTTCTGGCCGTGGCGAACCAGCCTCCGGCGCAAGCGGGAGAACGCCCGGCCGGCAAATGAATGCAGCGCTTCCCCGGTGTCTTCGGCAGGCGCGGCCTCCGGGTGTTCGACCCACATGGCAAATTCGCACAGGAGGCGCTGGAACGGCGTGCTGGCGAGGATTTCCTGCGCATCGGCGGTTGCCGTGGCGAGATTTTCCAGCAGATGGCTCAGCACGGCCTCGGATTCGCCATCGCGGGGGTCGATGCGGCTGGAGATCGCATCGGCGAGGACATAGAGATCGCGTGCCGGCCCCAGTCCGCGCGCGGCGGTGCCGAATGCGGCGCGCAGGACCTTCGCGCGGTCCGCCGGCAGCACCGGGGCGAACAGGCGGATCGCCGAGCGCAGGCGCCGCAGGGCCACGCGCGTCTGGTGGACGCCGTCAGGCGACCCGTCGTCGATGACCCTGGGGTAGGTGGACAGCAACTGGCCGAGTATGGCCCAGGCGATCGCGCGGAACGCTGCGGCCGCCGGCATCGACGGTGCAAGGCGGGCTTGGGCGAAAGACTGGCGATCTTCCCCGCCATGGGCCAGCGCATAGGCACGCCCGGCCTTGGTGCGACCGGACCACATGAGCTCAGGGCCGAGCGGCAGTTCGCCGGCGAGCGCCAGGGCGGCATGGACCGGCCCGCTGGCGATTTCGAGCTCCAGTTCGGAGATGGGTTCCCGGGCATCGCCAGCGATGATTTCGCCCCGATCGAAGGCGGCCTTGATCGTCGCGCCTTGCCACTCAACGGTCCGCTCGCACCGCTCGACCAGGGCGGTCGCCACGGCAGACAGCGCATTGTTGCCGGTCAGCCTCGCCAGCCGCCGGCGGGCCTTGGGGGGAAAGGCAACATCGTCGGGGCAGGGGCCTGGTGACGGAACTGTCCATTCGATGCGGGCCGGGCCGTTGCGGCTGGCCAGCTTGAGGGTCTGCTCGAGGCCACGGCCGGTGTCGCGGACCCGCAGGGTCGCGCCGGCCCGTTGCAGGGCGCCATCCGCCGTATCGAACCAGGTGTTGACCAGGCGGCTCGCGATCTCCTCACCGGCGAGCAGGGGATGGCGGGTGAGCGCGTCCAGCATGGCCGGTGCGGCAACCAGCTTGATCTCGGTCTCGGTCGGCGCGTTCACTTGCTGTTTCTCCAGTGGTCCCGCATCCACGACGGATGCGGCTTCCTCTGGACAATTCGTTTCCAGAATTTCCAGTTTAAATAGATGTTTGCGGTGGACTGTGCATGTTGTTGTGCCATGCTGCGGGCCATCAGGCAAGGGCTTCGCCGGGGCGGGCGATGGAGCGCCGGCGGGAAGCATGGCCTTTGGCGGCGAGTGGCGCGGGTGAATTTCCCCTGACAACATCCGGCTTCGACCGGACGGGTGCGTTCACGGCGAGCCGTTTCCGCTTCGGCCGAAACGGGCAGGGCCGAGGCCGGTCATTTCAGCCCCAGGCCTTCCAGACGCCATAGGCGCTGGTCAGCGTCAGGACGATGCCGACCAGGATCAGCATGTGCCGGGCGGGCAGTCGCTTTGCCGCCCATGCGCCGAGCGGCGCGGCGAGCATGCCGCCGATCAACATGCCGAGCGTGGCTCCGGCGACATCGGCAATGCCGAGTTTCCAGATGAAGGCCGCCGAGATGGTCAGGGTCAGGAAGAATTCGACGGAGTTGACCGTGCCGACGACCTTGCGCGGATCGGCCCCCTGGATCAGCAGGTTCGAGGTGACGACCGGGCCCCAGCCGCCGCCGCCGGCGGCATCGAGGAAGCCGCCGGCGAGGCCGAGCGGCGCGATCAGCTTCGCCTGGCGCAGCTTGGGCGGATAGAACACGCCACGGAAGAACAGGTAGAGCCCGATGCCGCTGAGATAGAGGAGTACGAACGGCTTGATCAGCGCGGCATCGACCGAGGCCAGGACATAGGCGCCGAGCACGCCGCCGGCCATGCCGGGGAGCAGCAGGCGCAGGAACAGGCGCTTATCGATATTGCCGTGGATCAGGTGGCTGAGGCCGGAAAACGCGGTGGTGAAGCACTCGACGATGTGGGTGCGCTGGGAGGCGGCGGCCGGGGTCAGGCCCATGAAGCCGACGAGGATGGTGCTGGTGATGACCCCGAAGGCCATGCCCATCGCGCCATCGACCAGCTGGGCGACGAAGCCGACGAGGATGAACGGCCAGACCTGGGTGGCATCGATGCCGAGGAATTCCATGAGTACTCCGGGTAATTTGGCCGGAGGCTAGAGGGCTGGACCGGGAGCGCAAGCGGGACTGTCGCTTGCGACGAAAAAGGGGGCGCCTCGCGGCACCCCCTTCATGTTCCAGTGACGGGTAGCCAGGCTTTACGCCTCGCCGTCCTCGCCCTCGACCAGGTCCTGCGGGATTTCGCCCGGCTCGGCGTTCGGGTCGTAGGCTTCGGTGAAGCCGCCGGTGTCGGTCTCGAACATCGCGTCGATGACGTTGACGCCCTGGGCCTGAAGTTCGGCTTCATCCGGCGAACGCGCGACGTTGGCATGGATGGTGATCGAAACTTCCGGGTGCAGCGAGACGCGAACGTCGAACACGCCGATGGTCTTGATCGGGCGTTCGAGAACGACCATCGCCTTGGTGACGTGCTTGATGCCGTCGGCGTTGAGCGCCTCGACGATGTCACGGACGGAGACCGAGCCGTAGAGCTGGCCGGCATTGGACGCGGCGCGGATCAGCACCACGGTCTTGCCTTCGAGGTCCTTCGATTCCGTCTGCGCGTGGGCGCGGCGTTCGGCGTTGCGGGCCTCGATCTCGGCGCGCTGGGCTTCGAACAGCTTCTTGTTGGCGGCGTTAGCGCGCAGCGCCTTCTTGCCGGGCAGCAGGAAGTTGCGGGCGTAGCCGTCCTTGACGGTGACGACGTCACCGATCTGGCCGAGCTTCTCGATGCGTTCGAGGAGGATGATGTCCATGGTCTCTCTCCCCTTACTTCACGAGGTAGGGCAGCAGGCCCAGGTGGCGGGCGCGCTTGATCGCCTGGCCGAGCTCACGCTGCTTCTTGGCGGAAACGGCGGTGATGCGGCTGGGGACGATCTTGCCACGCTCGGACATGAAGCCCTGGAGCAGGCGGATGTCCTTGTAGTCGATCTTCGGCGCGTTCTTGCCCGAGAACGGGCAGGACTTGCGGCGGCGGAAAAATGCACGGGCCATGATTATGCCTCCTCGCGGTCACGGCGGCGGGTGCGCTCGCGGTCGTTCTTGCGCATCTGCACCGAGGGGCCGGCTTCCAGTTCGTCGACGCGGATCGTCAGGTAACGGATCACGTCCTCGTTGATCTGGGTCTGGCGCTCCAGCTCGGCGACGACGCCGGCAGGGGCCTCGATGTTGAGCATGACGAAGTGCGCCTTGCGGTTGCGGGCGATCTTGTAGGCGAGGTTCTTGAGGCCCCAGGTCTCGGTCTTGGTGACCTTGCCGGCGTTGCTCTCGACAATCTCGGTAGCGGCGGTGGCCAGGGCATCGACTTGCGCCTGGCTGAGGTCCTGGCGAGCCAGGAACACGTGCTCGTAAAGCGGCACGGCCTTTCCTTTCAACATTCGAACCGATCGCTGGCTGATCCGCGGGATTGCGGGGCCCCTCCGGCTTTCTTCGACTCCCGTGACGGGAAGTGGCGGCCCTTAGCCGGTTTGCCGGGAAATGCAAGGGTGGACCTGCGCCGGCAGGCGAGGCAGACGGAAGCGCCCCCCAAGCAGCAGGAGGATTCGATGAACGAGGCAGACCGCAAGATAGCGCTGCGGATGATTCCCTATGGGCTTTATGTGATGACCGCCTGTGGCAAGGACGGCTCGCCGGCCGGGGCCACGGTCAACTGGGTGACCCAGACGAGCTTTTCGCCGCCCTTGCTGGCGCTCGGCGTCAAGCCGGACTCCGGCGTCTATCACGCGGCGCGGGAAAGCGGCCATTTTGCCCTGAACATTCTCGGCAAGGGGCAGCAGGGGCCGGCGTTCACCTTCTTCAAGCCGGCCGTGCTGGAAGACGGCAAGCTGTCGGGCGAGGAGATCGCCTGGGCGGCCAATGGCGCGCCGGTGCTGAAAAGCGTGCCGGCGGCGGTCGAGTGCAAGGCGGTGCAGGTGGTCGAACTGGGCGACCATCACACGATCGTCGCCGAGGTGACCAACGTCCACCTCCACCGCGAGCCGGAAGGGCGGCCGGATGCGGCGGTGCTGGAGATGAAGGACCTGGGCGAGAAAGTGTTCTACGGCGGGTGACGACGCTGCGGCGCGGGGAAGTGCTCCCCGCGCCGGCGCTATTTCGCTTCTCCCGGCTCCGGCAGCACGAACGGCACGTCGACCACCGGCGGGCCATGGTCGCCGGCCTTGTGGGCGGCGATGCGGGCTTCGCGCAGGCGGCGATACCAGTCGCGCTCGGAGACGTAGACGCCGCGATTGCTGTCGCGGAAGGCTTCGAGGTGGCGCTGGAATTCGGCCCGGGTGTCCAGCGCGGTCCATATGCTCGCCGGGGCCTGATAGTAGAGCTTGTTGAACGGGGCGCCGATCCAGGGGAGCGGCGAGCTTGCCATGTCCACCGCGCCGCCGAGCAGGTCGCGGGGGTTGGTCGGGCCGATCAGCGGCAGGAACAGGTAAAAGCCCGGCTTCACCCCGTAGTAGCCCAGCGTGTCGGCGAAGCCATTGGAGCGGCGCGGCAGGTTGATGTAGCGGCGGCCGGCGACATCGAACAGGCCGGCCCAGCCGAACGCGGTGTTGATGGTCATGCGGGCCAGGGTTTCCACCGCCTTGCCGGGATGGAGCTGCAGCAGGAAATTGGCGGCGATCATCGGTTCTTCGAGGTTGTTGAAGACGTTGCGGACGCCATCGCGCAGCGGGCTCGGCACCGCCTTCTTGAAGGCGAGCGAGGCCGGCTCGGTGATCGCGCCGTCGATCGCCCGGGTGAACTTGAAGATCTCGACGTTGGTCCGCGCCAGCGGGTCCTCGCGCGTCGGGCGGGGCGGGGCGACGACGATGATGTCCTGCATGACCGGGCCGGAAGCCTTGACGCCGGCTGCGGGCGGCTCGGCCGGGGTTGCGGGCTCCGTCGTCGTGGCGGGCGCGGCGACATCCGCCGCCGGCGGGCTCGCGGTCTGGGCAAGCGCGATCAGCGTGGCATAGGCAATCGTGGGCAAAGGCGCGGCCTTGTTCGAAATGGGGCAGGGGCACAGGTGCAAACCCGGATTGGGTCCGCTATCGCATCCGGGACCGATGGCGCAAGGCGGGCATTGTAACAACTCGCGACCGCAAGCGCCGAATGGAGTGGATAATCGCATGAGTTCCGGACTGCTGGCCCTGCTCGACGATGTCGCCCTGATCGCCCGGGCCGCAGCCGCCTCGATGGACGACGTGGCCGCCGGGGTCGCCAAGGCCGGCGCCAAGGCAGCCGGCGTGGTGATCGACGACGCCGCCGTGACCCCGGCTTATGCCACCGGCTTCACCCCGGATCGCGAGCTGCCGATCATCTGGAAGATCGCGCGCGGCTCGCTGAAGAACAAGCTGCTGGTCCTTCTGCCGGTGGCGCTGCTGCTGAGCCAGTTCCTGCCCGGAGCGATCACGCCGCTGCTGATGCTGGGCGGGCTCTACCTCTGCTTCGAGGGTGCGGAGAAGGTCGAGGAAAAGTGGCTGCACGCGACGCCGCATCATGAGGACCGGGATGGCCCGGTGGACGCGATGGAGGGTTACGACCCTGCCAGTTTCGAGCAGGAGCGCGTGTCCGGCGCGGTGCGGACCGACCTGATCCTGTCCGCCGAGATCATGGCGATCTCGCTTGCCCAGGTCGAGGCGCTGGTGTTTGTCGAGCGAGCGGCGGTGCTGGCGCTGGTCGGCGTGGGCATGACCATGCTGGTCTATGGCGCTGTCGCCCTGTTGGTGAAGCTCGACGACATCGGCCTGCACATGGCGCGCGAGGAGAACGGGCGGACCTCCCGGCGTATCGGCGTGCTGTTGCTGCGCGGGACGCCGAAGCTGCTCGATGCGCTCGGCGGCATCGGCACGGTGGCGATGCTGTGGGTCGGCGGCGGCATCCTGCTGCATGGCGCCGACGAGATGAGATGGCATGGCCCGGCGGGGCTGGCCCATGCCGTCGAACATGCGCTGGCAGGCGTCGGCGGGGCGCCGGGCGCCGCTCTCGGGTGGATTGGCTATGCGGTATGCGCGGCGCTGGCCGGCCTGGTCGCCGGGACGCTGGTGGTCCTGGCCGTCAGCCTGGTGAGGCGGATGCGTCGCTGATCAGGCGACGCGGGCGGGGAGGTCGTCCGGTTCCGGCTCGAGATCGGCGATGGTGCGATAGCGCGGCTCGGCGTGACGGCGGACGATGGCATCGAAAATGTCCGGATGGAGCGGCCGTTCGAATTCGAGACCGGCGGCATCGCCCCGGGTCCAGATCACGCGGGCGGCCTTGGGCGCGAGGGTCGGCAACTGGACCATGGCCATGTCGCCGACGTGCATGTCCGCCCCCATTTCCGCCAGCCCTTCGACGCGGGCGCCACGCGGGGTGAGGTTGTGCAGCAGCAGCGTCACGCGCTGGCTGCCCTGGCGGTATCGGATCGGAAGGTCCCAGGCGACGCGGTTCGGTCCGGCGACGTGGACCACCTTGTCAACCATGCTGTTCGCCCACATTCGCTGCCTCCGCTCGCTTTAGGGGTGTGAAAACCTTAACGGCGGCGGCGCGGGAAAATTAAGGGAGCGTTGCCAGCAGGTCGCGGGCGAACAGGCTCAGCGTATCGTCGCGTGCGCCCATCACGACGATCCGGTCTCCCGGGCGTGCGAGGGCGGCCAGCCGCGCCCCGCAATCGGCCCGGGCCGCGATATGTTCCGCCCGCGGGCCATGGGCTTGGGCGATCAGGCGGACGATGCGTTCCGACCCTTCCGAGCGATCGACGGTGCCGCCGAAATAGACGGGGTCGCACAGGATGACGCGGTCGTCCGGGCCGAGCCGGCTGGCGAAGGTCGCTGCCAGTTCGGTGCCCATCTGGCGGAGCGGGCCATAGCCATGGGGCTGGAAGAACGCGAGCACGCGGCCGGGGTGGGCTTTGAGCGTGGCGAGTGTGGCCGCGACCTTGTCCGGGTTGTGGCCGAAATCGTCGATCACGGTCACGCCGGACGGGCTGGTGCCGACCATCTCGAAACGCCGCGCCAGCCCGGCATAAGTCGCGAGTGCGGCCACCGAGTTGGCCAGCGGCACCCCGGCGGCGAGTGCGGCGGCGGCGGCGGCGAGCGCGTTGGAGAGGTTGTGGCGGCCGGGCACCGCCAGGGCCAGGGCGTGGCGTTCGCCACTCTCGCGGTCGATGACCGTGGCCGCAATGGCGGTCGGCGCCTCGTCGATCGTGCCCGGCACCACGCCGATGCGGGCGGCCGGGGACGCCACGGCGAAGGTGATGGCGCTGCGCGCGCGGGGAAGCAGGGCCGCGGCCTCGGCATCGTCCAGGTTGATCACCGCAGTCTGCGCCTGGCTCAGGAAATTGCCGAACAATTCGCGCAGTTCGTCCATGGACTTGTGATCGAGGCTGACGTTGCCCAGCACCGCGATGGCCGGGCGGTAAAGCGCGATGGTGCCGTCGCTCTCGTCCACTTCGGCCACGAAGGCCGCGCCCCGCCCGACCCGTGCGCTGGCGAACGGGGCATCCGGCGTGGCGTAGTTCTTCATCACCGCGCCGTTCATGATCGTCGGATCGCGGCCGGCCTGGTCCAAGATCCAGCCGGTCATTCCCGTCATCGTCGACTTGCCGCTGGTACCGCCGATGGCGATGCCCTGCCGGGCGGCGTTGAACAGACGGGCGAGCAGGTCCGCGCGGGACAGGCGGGGGCAGCCGAGTTCGCCGGCGCGCACCACCTCGGGCACCGTGTCCTCGATCGCGGCGGAGGCGACGAGGGTCTGTTCGGCGCTGGTCAGGCCGGAACCGTCCTGCGGGAACAGGTGGAAGCCCTGCGATTCCAGCCAGGCGAACTTCTCCGGCGTGCGCCCCTGGTCGCGGCTGCGGTCGGAGCCGGCGATGTCGGCGCCCATGCCGCGCAGGATCAGGGCGAGGGGCAACATGCCGGAGCCGCCGATGCCGCAGAAGAACCAGGGGTGAGCGGTAAGTGACGTCATCGTGTCGGCTTATCAGCAAGAAGGGGAGGAAGGAATGCAGCGCTCTGCCCTGCATCCGCCAAGGGCCTGCCCCTCCCGGACCCACGGACTTTCTTGGGCGCACACGCGCGAAGACGTCGCATTGGATATATGGTTTGCAAGGGCTTCGCCTTTGCTGGGTGGCTTCAGGAGGGCAAGGCCCTCCTGATCGGCGCAGCCGACTAAACCCGCATCGGCATCAATACGTACAACGCTGGGCTGTCCCCGTTCTGGCGGATCAGGGTCGGCGCGCCGGCGTCGGCCAGGTGGAGCTCGACGCTGTCACCGTCGATCTGGCCGAGGATGTCCTTGAGGTAGGTGGCGTTGAAGCCGATCTCGAAGCCGTCCGAGCCATATTCGGCGGGGATTTCCTCGGCCGCGGTACCGTTGTCCGGCGAAGTGACGGAGAGGGTGACGCGGTCCTTGTCGAGCGCCATCTTGACCGCGCGGGTCTTTTCAGTGGCGATGGTGGCGACGCGGTCGACGCCTTCGTAGAAGCTGCCAGGGTCGAGCCGCAGCAGCTTGTCGTTGCCGGTGGGGATGACGCGGGTGTAGTCCGGGAAGGTGCCGTCGATCAGCTTGCTGGTCAGCACGACGCCGCTGCGGCCGCCGAAGGTGAAGCGGATCTTGGAGGCCGAAAGGTCGATCAGCACCGGGCTGTCGCCCGCTTCGTCGAGCAGCTTGCGCAGTTCCGCGACGCATTTGCGCGGGACGATGACGTCCGGCATGCCTTCGGCCCCGGCGGGGCGGGCCAGCGTGTAGCGGGCGAGGCGGTGGCCGTCGGTCGCGGCGGCCTTGAGCTCGTCGTCCGTCACATGGAGGAAGATGCCGTTGAGGTAGTAGCGGGTTTCCTCGGTCGAGATAGCGAAGCGGGTGCGGTCGATCAGTTGGGCCAGCGCGGTGGCGGGCAGTTCGAAGCTGGTCGGCAGGTCGCCTTCGACGATCACCGGGAAATCGTCACGCGGGAGGGTGGGGAGCGAGAAGCGGCTCCGCCCGGCCTTGATCGCCATGCGGTTTTCCGCCGTCTCCAGGCTGACCTGCGAACCATCCTGCAGCTTGCGGGCAATGTCGAACAGGAGATGGGCCGAGACGGTGACCGCACCGGGTGATTCGACCGAGACCGCGCTCAGCGTCTCGACCACCTGCAATTCGAGATCGGTGGCCATGACCCGGACAGACCCGTCGCCAGCCGCCTCGATCAGGACGTTGGACAGGATCGGGATCGTGTTGCGCCGTTCGACGACGGACTGGACGTGCGACAGGCACTTGAGCAGGGTCGCGCGTTCGATGGTGGCCTTCATTGTCGTCCCGTTCCCCCCAAGAGGCTCGCCGGAATTGCCGCGCGGGAGCGCGTCTGCCGGATATGCGGACTTCCTTCATTAGCGCGAGGGGTGCTGGCGGCAAGCGTCAACCATGCCGGCCACGCGGATTGTCGGGCGATTCTGGGGATAAATGCCCGTCCGTGGAACTACACCATGAGCATCCCGCCGTTGACGTGAACCGTCTGCCCCGTGACGTAGCCGGCTTCCTTGCTGGCGAGGTAGGCGACCGCCGCGCCGATCTCCTCGCCCTCGCCCATGCGGCCCATCGGGATGCGGGCATTGAGCGCGGCTTTCTGCGCATCCGGCAGGACGTCGGTCATCGCCGTGCGGATGAAGCCGGGGGCGACGCAGTTGACGGTGATGTTGCGGCTGGCGATTTCCTGCGCCAGGCTCTTGGACATCGCGGTCAGCCCGCCCTTGGCCGCGGCATAGTTCATCTGTCCGGGATTGCCCTGGGTGCCGACGACGCTGGTGATGGTAATGATGCGGCCGAATTTTGCCTTCATCATCGGCCGGCAGGCGGCGCGCATCAGCCGGAAGGCGGCTTCGAGGTTGACCTTGAGGACCGCGTCCCACTCCTCGTCCTTCATCCGCATGGCGAGGTTGTCACGGGTGATGCCGGCGTTGTTGACCAGGATGTCGAGCTTGCCCAGCGTGTCCAGCGCCGCCGGGACCAGGTGTTCGACCTGCTCGGCATTGGCGAGGTCGCAGGTGACCTCGACATGGTCATGGCCATAGATCTCGTTGAGTTCGTCGCGGAAGGCCCGCAGCTTGGCGGGGTTGGAACCGGACAGGGCCAGCCGGGCGCCCTGCCGCGCCAGGGCATGGGCGATCGCCGAGCCGATCCCGCCGGAGGCGCCGGTGACCAGTGCGGTCATCCCGGTCAGATCGAACAGGCGGTGTTCCATGGCAAAGCTCCCGTGCAAGTGGAGCAATGCCTCTTGCCCGGAGCCGCCGGGAAAGCAAGCCTTCGGGCGGGCTTAACCCCGCGCCATCATCCAGCGGGCGGCGAGATACCCCACGGTCGTCGCCGCGCTGGTGACGAACGTGCCCCAGCACAGGTCGGCGAGCGTCACGGTCGTCGACCATCCCTTGAGCGTCGCCTGGTTGGTCAGGTCATAGGTGGCGTAGGCGACGAAGCCGAGGGCGGCGCCGCGCAGCAGGGCGCCGGTGAGGCGCCCGGACGACACCGCCGGCGCCACTGCCAGGAACATGATTCCGGCCAGGTAGATCAGGTAAAAGGCGACCGCAGGCGCCGGTGCGAATCTGTCCATCAGCAGGGGGCCGAGGTGCGGCCGGTAGAGGCGGTCCGCCGCCATGGTCAGCCACACCGCGTCGAGCGCGAGGAAGGCGAGCGCGGTCGCCAGTGTCGATACGGTCCAGACCAGCATCACCTTGCCCTCAGGTTGGCCGGCACGCCCCGCCGACGAGGCGGCCGCTGCCGGTGGTTTCGATGTGCACCGGCTTGCCGTTGCGCGTGCCGGTGCTGGTGGTGGCGATGCTGTAGGAGGTTGCCGTGTAGGTTCCGCGCGAGGCGACCAGCAGGCCATCGGGGAAGCGCTTGTTGGTGCAGAACGTGTCGAACACCAGCTTGCCGCCCGCCATCGAGAACGTCTTCAGCCGGCAGACCGCGTCCTCGCTGGCGGTCAGCAGGACTTCGGGCCGCTCCTTGAGTTCCTCGGCGTCGTGGCAGCTGGTGCGGCTGGTGTTGCTCGCCACCAGCCGGACCACCCAGCCGGGGACGCCGGGGATTTCCGCGCGGACAAGATGGGTCTGGTGCTGCCACCGTCCCGGCGCGAACAGGGACGCGGCAATTGCCGGGGTCGCCACAGCGGACAGAGCGAGCAGGGCGAAGGCGCGGCGGGCAAAGCTCATGCAAGGTCCCATGTCTGGCCGGTCTGCATTGCATAGGCGGAAAACCGGCTGGCTGTCATCGTGTGCCCGACCTGCCCGAGAGGGCATGATTCGCGCAACCCTGCGCGCGATCAGCCTGCCGGGAATCGGCCTGCCGGAAATCAGCCAATGGCCTTCGATTGCCTCTCCATGCCCGGCGCGTTCATTCGCCCGGTGCGCTCGAGCTTGCCCCAGCCGGTGCCGACACCGTGAATGGCCCGCGATACCGCGCGGATGACGACGCCATACATCAGCTGCCGGTAGACGAAGCGCTGGGCGAGCAGGAGGAAGGCGGGGAACCTCGTTTCGCGCACGTCCATGCGGAAGGCGATCAGGCCGCAGATCAGGTCGATCGCGGTAAAGCAGAGCCAGTAGCCGAACATGCGCAGCACGTCGGTTTCCGTCTGCGCCCAGCCGTGCTGGAGGACCCGCACGATCGTGCCGACGATCGAGATGACCAGCGCGAGATCGATGAACGGGGAGATGCAGGCGAAGACGATCTGGAACAGCCAGGCCTGGGGCACGCCGATGAAGGCGAGGCCGCCGGGCTTGCCCTTGCGCACGATCTTGCGGTGCTTCCACAGGCATTGCAGCGTGCCGTAGGACCAGCGGAAGCGCTGCTTGGCGAGCGCGCGGAACGATTCCGGGGCTTCGGTCCAGGCGACCGCATCCTCGTCGTAAGCCACCTTCCACTTGCGGCGCTGGATGGCGATGGTCAGGTCCTGGTCCTCGGCCAGCGTGTCCTCCGGGTAGCCGCCGACATCGTCCAGCGCCTGCCGCCGCCAGGCACCGACCGCGCCGGGGACGACCATGATCGCGTCGAACCGGGTCAGCGCCTTGCGCTCGATGTTCTGGGCGGTGACATATTCGACTGCCTGCCAGCGGGTGACGAGGTTGAAGCGGTTGCCGACCTTGGCGTTGCCCGCCACCGCGCCGATACGCGGATCGACGAACCAGCGGACCAGCCGGGTGATGGTTTCCTGCTCGAACTGGGTATCGGCATCGAGTGCGACGATGATCTCGCCCCGCGCCTCCTGCAGGGCGCGGTTGAGGGCCGTGGCCTTGCCGCCGTTTTCGAGGGTCAGCAGGGTGACGCGCGGGTTCTCCCCGTGGCTGGCGCGCACGATTTCGCTGGTGCGATCCTTCGAACCGTCGTCGGCGACGATGACTTCGAGGTAGGGGTAGGTCGATTCGAGGATGCGGCGGACCGAGGCGTCGATCACCTTCTCCTCGTTGTAGGCCGGGATGATGACCGTGACCCTGGGGTGGAAATCGGCGTGGGCTGGGACGGGCGGTTTAGGCTTGCCGGCCCACAGCGCCAGGAGCACCATCATGACCGAGCGGGCGATGCCGAGCGCGATGGCGAAGAAGAAGGTCCAGTTCACCGCGACCAGCAGCGCGGCGATCGCGGTAAAGGCGAAGACGTCGGCGCGGATGGCCAGGAGATCGTTGCCGGCGAGCGGCGGCATGACCTGGTCGTGAGTCAGCCCTGCCAGGGTCGCGACCGGCACGAAAGTATAGCCGGCGCGCTGCAGGGTGGTGATGATCGCGGGGAGCGCGGCGACGGTCTGCTCGCGGTCGCCACCGCCATCGTGGAGCAGGACGATGTTGCCGGAGCGTTCTGCGCTCGAGGCCATGACCTGTTGCACCGTCTTCTCGACGATGGTGGGTACGCCCGGCATCTTCCAGTCGCCCGGATCGACATGCAGGCCGACGACCGTGTAGCCATGCTGCTGCGCGACCAGCGCCGGGCCGAGCTCGTCGGCGGTGGTCGGCTCGGCGTCGCCGAAATAGGGCGCGCGGAACAGGCGGATCGAGCGGCCGGTATAGGCCTCCACCAGCCGCTGGGTGGCGTTGATCTCGAGGTTGATGCCGGTCTCGGAATCGTTCGCCATGTTGGGGTGGGTGTAGGAATGATTGCCGATCTCGTAGCCATCGCGAGCGATGCGCTGGAGGATCTCGCGGTTCTCGACCCCGTTCTCGCCGATGACGAAGAACGTGCCGGGGACGTGGTATTGTTCGAGGATCGAGAGAATCTTCGGCGTCCACTTGGGGTCCGGGCCGTCGTCGAAAGTCAGGGCGACGAGCTTGTCCTTGGCGCCGGTGCGCTTGACCACGTATGGCGTGGGCAATGTGTCATAGGTTTCCGTGGTCACCAGCCGCGATGCCGGATCGAACGAAATGCGCCGTTCGCCCGGACGGGGTTCGGCGGTGATCCGCAGGATTTCGCCCTGGCCTTCGACATCGACGTTGCTGCGCTCGGCTATGCGCGAGAGATCGGGCAGGCGGCCCTGACGCCAGGCGGACAGGGCGGTCCAGAAGCCCGGGTCTTCCGAGCCCAGCCGCCACAGCGCGATCGAGGGAAAGCCGAGGCGGGAAAGCGCCTGCATCTGGTTCCAGCTGGCGGCGGCATCGAGCATCCAGACGTCGTGGCGCTGACCGTTTTCCAGATAGGAGAAGCCGGCATTGCCGAGGTTGCGCTGGTATTGCGGGGGAGAATTGCTGTCGTGCGCGGCCAGCCAGGCTTCCTCGACGGTCAGGCTGTCGGCCCGGCCCTCGTGCCAGTCATAGGCATAGGAGCCCAGGGCGATCACCACTTTGGCCGGAGGCAGGCCGCGCACAGCCTCGGAGACCTGGGTGACGAACCAGTTGTTCGACGCGATCGGGCCGGGCTGGCCGCCGCCCCAGTGCTCGTCGTAGGCCATGAGGATCAGCTTGTCGACGGCGCCGGCGAACGACCGGGGGTTCCAGTCGGGATTGCCGAGCGGCATGGTCATGGCGACGATCTTGCCATCGGCGTCGAGCGCCCGGTTCGCTTCCGCGACGAACTGCCGGTAGAGTCCCATGTCCTCGCTGGAGATCGCCTCGAAATCGAAGACGATGCCGGCGTCCCCGGTGCGGGCCAGCGTTTCGCGCAGGCCTTTCAGCAGGGCGGCGCGGCGTCGCGGGTCGTGCAGCAGGGCGGTGGTGGCTGCGGTCGAGAAATCGTCGCCGATGACGTTCTGCAGCATCGGCAGGACCAGCGGGCGGTGGAGATTGCTGGCGACGATGCGACGCAGCGCGCGGTCATCCGTCGATACGAGCTTGCCTGAACCGTCGATGGCGAGGGTCGTGGGGACGACCCAGTCGATCTGGTTGATGTTGCGGGCGAGCGACGGCGCGCTCTCATCGGACCAGGTGGTGTAGAAGCCGATGGTGATCGGCCGGCTCGCATCCCGGCTGGCGCTTGGCCGGGCCTCGGTGCCGAACAGCCGGGAGACATTGTGCGACAGGCGGCTGACCTGGGCGCGCAGGCGCAGTGGCGTGCGCCGCTCCATGCCGAGCGGCAGCGGCGAGGGCGCCGGAATGTGGACGACGGTCGAGGCGAAGCCGATCGCGGCGGCGACCAGCAGCAGCATCCCGAAGAACAGCGCGCGCCGGGTCCTGCGGCGGCGCTTGCCGGTGGGGTCGAAAAAGACTGGCCTGGACACGTGATTCCCCGCTCGAAGTTTCGACCGGCACGCCGGGCGGTCCGCTGCCGAGGTGCGTGGTTGCGGCAGACGGCGGGCCGCTTGCCTAGCACCGGTGCCGGTACCGGCATAGCGGCGATGACACCGGAATCGTCGCCAATTGCACCAGGATTCACGGGACTGAGGCCGGGGAGGTTTTGGCCCGGCAAATTTGTCTATCTTGCGTATAGAGATAACGCTCCCTACGATGATTGCCGAAGCAGGAGCGAGCGGGCGGATTCGTCCCGGCGCGAAGTTTTGGTTGCCGGTTCGCGTTCGGCGTTACAGGAATTGCGTCATGTCCCTGCTTGAACACCTCGATGTCATGCATGCGGTCGCCGGGCTGCTCGTCGGCCTGCTGGTCGGGTTGACCGGGGTGGGGGGTGGCTCGCTGATGACCCCGCTGCTGGTCCTGATGTTCGGGGTCAACCCGCAGACCGCGGTCGGCACCGACCTGCTTTACGCCTCGCTGACCAAGGCCGTGGGCACCGGCGTCCATGGCTGGCGCGCCACCGTGGACTGGAGAATCGTGCGGCGGCTGGGCTCGGGTTCCGTGCCTGCGGCCGCCATCACGCTCCTGCTGCTGGCGCAATTCGGGCCGGTCGACAAGCACGCGACCAACATCGTGCTCATGGTCATCGCCGGAATGCTGCTGCTGACGGCGATCTCGGTGCTGTTTCGCGGCCAGATCGTCGCCTGGGCGACACGGCGCTTTGCCCGGGCGACGCCGCGCGATTCGATGGTCCCGACGGTCGTGCTCGGTGCCCTGCTCGGCGTCGCGGTGACGATGTCCTCGGTCGGCGCCGGGGCGATCGGCGTCACGGTGCTGCTGGTGCTCTACCCGGCGCTGCCGGTTTCGCGGATCGTCGGCTCGGACATTGCCCACGCGGTGCCGCTGACCCTGGTCGCCGGGCTCGGCCACTGGCTGATCGGCGATGTCGATGTGCAGTTGCTGGTCAACCTGCTGGTCGGCTCGATCCCCGGGGTGATTGCCGGCAGCCTGATCTCGACCCGCGCATCGGACCGCTTCCTGCGGCCGATCCTGGCGTGCGTGCTGGTGATTTCCGGCTGGCAGATGATGGTCAAGGCGAGCGCCGGGGCCAAGGCCAGCGCCGCCCATGCCATGGCCAAACCGGCGCAACATTGACCGCCAGGTTCCCGCAAACCCTGGCGGCAATCGTCGCGATCGCGGCGGCGATCGGCTGGATCGCGCCTTTCGACCTCTACTATGCGGCGATTGCCGGCGGCTCTCCCGTCGTCCGGGCCGTGGTCATCGCGCTGGTGGCGGTGGCCGGCGGACTGGCTTCGCGCGCGGCTGGCCTCCGCCTCGGCGGACAGGGGCGAGGGGCGCCGCTCGGAATCGGGCTGGCGGCGGCCGCACTGGTGGCCGGATGGGTGCTCCTGCTCGACTGTTTCCTGTTTCGCGCCAGCCTTGGCGAGGGAGTCGTCGCGTTCCTGCGGGCACCACTGCACGTCAGGCTGTTCTATTTCATGTTGAGGGCATTCAACGAGAACGTGATCTACCGCCTGTTCGGCTTTGGCGCGGCGGTCTGGCTGCTGGGCCGCTGGCGCGGGCGCAGGCCGGGAATGGCGGCGATGCTGGCGGTGGCGGCGGCGGTGCAGGCGGTGAACATCGGCGGCAATGTCGTCTGGGCCGGGGGCGCGCCCATCACCGCGGCAGGCCTGGGCTATGTCGCGCTGCGCTTCATCCTGCCGGGTGTGGTTTCCGCCTGGCTGTTCGTGCGCCATGGGTTCGCCACGGCGGAAGTGGCTTCGGTCAGCTGCCATCTGTTGTTGCAACCGGGATATTCATGGCTGCTGAATTGACTGGCGGGGCTTGATCGCCGCCGCGATTTTGCGCAACCGGGGCCGCATGGCTGACGACAATCTCTATTCCGCAATCCTGGCCGCCGCGCGCAGTGCCGGGGACAAGCCGTTCCTGATCGAGCAGGGTCGCGAGGTGCTCGGCTTCGACGCGCTCGACCGGGCGGCGGCTGCGATGGCGTCCCGGCTCGCGGCACTGGGCGCGCGAGCGGGGGATCGCATCGTCGTCCAGGTCGAGAAATCGCCGGAAGCCGTGGTGCTTTACCTGGCGGCGCTGCGGTCAGGCGTCGTGTTCGTCCCGCTCAACACCGCCTACACGGCGGCCGAACTCGAGTACTTCATCGGCGATGCCGAGCCGGCGGTGGTCGTCTGCCGGCCGGGCGACGAGGCCGCGGTCGGAGCGGTGGCCGGGCAGGCCCGCGTGGTGACACTCGGGGACGACGGCGCCGGCTCGCTGATCGATGTGGCACCGGCGGGCGATGCCCCGGTGGCGGACGTGGGCGGCGATGCCCTGGCGGCGATCCTCTACACTTCGGGGACGACCGGGCGTTCCAAGGGGGCGATGCTCAGCCATGGCAACCTGCTGTCCAACGCGCAGACGCTGAAGGCGCTGTGGGGATGGCGGAACGACGACGTGCTGATCCATATCCTGCCGATCTACCATGTCCATGGCCTGTTCGTGGCGCTTCACGGCGCTCTGCTCGCGGGCGCCAGCGTGCTGTTCGAGCGGGGGTTCGACCCGGACAGGGTGATCGCGCATCTCGCGCGGGCGACGGTGCTGATGGGCGTGCCGACGCATTATACCCGGCTGACCGCGCATCCCGGCCTGAGCAGCCAGGCGGCTGCGGGGATGCGCCTTTTCGTCTCCGGCTCGGCACCCCTGCTGGCCGAGGCGCACCGCCAGTTCGAGGCGGCATCGGGTCATCGCATCCTCGAACGCTATGGCATGACCGAGACCGGGATGATCGCGTCGAACCCCTACGATGGCGGGGGTGAAGGGCGCGTGGCGGGAACGGTCGGCTATCCGCTGCCCGGCGTCGAGGTGCGGATCCACGACGAGGGCGGCAACCCGGTGGCTGCAGGCGAACCGGGCGTGCTCCAGGTGCGCGGGCCGAACGTGTTCCAGGGCTACTGGCGCAACCCCGCCAAGACCGCCGAGGAGTTCCGCACCGGTGGCTGGTTCGTCACCGGCGATATCGCCACGGCCGACGCGGACGGGCGGCTGACCCTGGTCGGCCGGGCCAAGGACCTGATCATCGCCGGCGGGCTGAACATCTATCCCAAGGAGATCGAGGAGGCGATCGATGCGCTGCCGGGCGTGGCCGAGACGGCGGTGATCGGCGTGCCCCATGCCGATCTCGGCGAGGCGGTCGTCGCGGTGGTGGCGCGGCAGCCGGGCGCAGCGGTGGACGAGGCGGCGGTGCTGGCGGGCATTGGCGGGGCGCTGGCACGGTTCAAGCAGCCGCGCCGGGTGTTCGTCGTCGACAGTCTGCCCCGCAATGCGATGGGCAAGGTGCAGAAGGCGGCGCTGCGGGCGGAATACGGCCGCCTGTTCGCCGATGCCTAGCTCTTTGGCCTCAGGGCGAGGTCGGTGCCGGGGGCATTACCGCCCTCGCCGGCAAAATCCTCCGGCGGCGCGTTGACGTCGAATTCGACGCCGAACACATTGCGTTCGACCCAGCGGACGATGCCCCACAGGGCGCGGCCGTCCGGCAGCAGGGCAGTGACGATCTGATCCACCTGTGGCGGATGGGCGCGCGCAGCGGCGCTGAACCCGCGTGCGGAAAAATCGCGAATCAGGACTTCCTGGGAACCCTCGCCGGCGATGACGATCTTGAGCCGGGTGAGCGCGCGTCGGCGGGATTCGCGAAAGATCGGTGTCGGCCGGAAACCGCTCGCATCTACCAGTCCCATCGCCTATGCTCCTGCCTTTCGCACGCACGCCTTGCCCCGGGGTGGCTGAGGCCGGAGGCGGCGGGAGCATGGCAGCGGCGTGGTGAAGGCGGCGTTAAGCCCAGGCCGGGGATCGCCCGTAAGCGTCCGGGCAATATTGTGCTGGATGATAGTCAGCATTGCTATTATATCGGCTGAATGAACGAGAACATTGGCATCATGCTGTCGCAGGTCGGTCGGCTCATGCGCCGCGCCTTCGACGAGCGGGCGCGCAAGCTGGGCGCCACCCGGCCGCAATGGCAGGTGCTGGGCCTGCTGAGCAGGAATCCGGGCATCAACCAGGGCGGCCTCGCCGAGCTGCTGGAGGTCGAGCCGATCACCCTCGGGCGGATGATCGACCGGCTGCAGGAAGCGGGGCTGGCCGAACGCCGCAGCGATCCGGCCGACCGGCGGGCCTGGCGCCTGCACATCACCGAGCGCGGCCGCCGGCAACTCGAACAACTCAAGCCCCATGCCGAGGAGACGCTGGAGCTGATGCTCGAAGGGATCGACGACGCGGGCCGTGAGGATCTGGCGAACTACCTCGAGCGCATCCGGGTCAATCTGACGCGCAAGGCCGAGCCGGTGCGCGGCGAAGGGGATGTCGAGCGCGATTCCCATGGCTGAGCCGGCGGCGAGCGCATCGCCGGCGCGCGATCAGGCGCTGGTGCCGACCGCCAATCCCCGGCTGGTCCTCGCCGCAGTCCTGACGATTTCGATCTGCCAGTTTCTCGACCAGATGATCTCGAACGTCGCGCTGCCGCACATGCGCGCGTCGCTCAATGCCTCGCCCGAATCGGTGACCTGGGTCCTGACCAGCTTCATCATCGCCACGGCGATCACCGCGCCGATCAACGGCTGGATGGCCGACAAGATCGGCTCGCGGAAGCTGTTCCTCGGCGCCACCGCCTTGTTCCTGGTGGCCAGTGCCGCGTGCGGCGCCGCCACTTCGCTGCCGGCGATGGTGGCCTTCCGGGCCTTGCAGGGGGTGGCAGCCGGATTCATCGGACCGATGACCCAGACGATCCTGTTCGACATCACCCCGACCTCGAAGCACCCCAACATGACCGCGATCTTCAGCGGGGTGGCGATGCTGGCGCCGATCAGCGGCCCGTTCGTCGGCGGCTACCTGACCGATACGCTGAACTGGCGCTGGTGCTACTATATCAACCTGCCGATCGGCATTCCCGCCCTGCTGGTGCTCTGGTCCCAGCTTCCGGCCCGGCCCCGGCGCGACCGGCCGCTCGACGTCACCGGCTTCGTCTCGCTGGCCCTGGCGATCGGCGCGTTCCAGTTGATGCTCGATCGGGGGCAGAGCAACGGCTGGTTCGACAGCGTGGAAATCATCACGGAGGCGGTGCTCGCCGTCGGCGCGCTCTGGGTTTTCGTCATTCACTCGTTCTTCGCCGAGCAGCCGCTGTTCCCGCGCGCACTGATGAGCGACAAGAACTTCTTCGGCGGTTGCCTGCAGATGATGGTCATCGGGCTGACCATCGCCACCGTCTCGGCGATCCTGCCGACCTTCCTGCAGTCGCTGCTTGGCTGGCCGGTGATCCTGACCGGCGAGGCGATGGCGCCGCGGGGGCTGGGCACCGTGCTTTCGACCCTGATCATCGGCCGGCTGATGCGGGTGATCGATCTCCGGCTGTTGATCGCCGCCGGTTTCCTGATCTGCGGCATCGCCACCTGGGCGATGACCAGGTGGTCAGCGCAGGTCGGCTGGGACGAGATCCTGATGATAACGTTCTTCCAGGGCTTCGGCATCGGGCTGACCTTTTCGCCGATGAACCTGCTGACCTTCGGCGGGCTGAAAGCGGACCTGCGGCCGGACGGGGCGAGCCTGCTCAACCTGTGCCGCAACATCGGCGGTTCGGTGGGCATTACCGCCTGCGTGACGCTGATCGCGCGGATCCAGCAGACCAGCCATGCCGAACTGGCCACCCATGTCACGGCGAGCACCCAGTTCGGCCTTTGGGAGCGGCTCGGCCTCGGCACCGACGCGATCCTGCGGATGATCGATGGCGAGATCAACCGGCAGGCGACGATGATCGCCTATCTCGATTGCTTCATGGCGATTGCCATTGTCCTGCTGGTCATGGCGTTTATGCCGGCGTTCCTCAAGCCGCTGCGGCGGCAGGGCGGGGAGCCGGTCCACGTGGCGATGGAGTGACCGGCGCGGGAGACGCCATCGGGGCTCATTGATCCGCCGCCGGGGCCAGCGCCTGCCGGCCCAGCAGGATGGCGCCGGTGATGCCGGCATCGTCGCCCAGTGCCGGTCCGCAGATGTAGGTTTCCAGCCCGGGATCGAGGCGGGGCGAGCGGATGTAGCCGGCCAGCCGCCGCTCGGTGGCGCGGCGCAGGGCCGGGATCAGGCCGGGCGCCTTCATCACGCCGCCGCCGAACACCAGCCGCTCGGGCATGTGGAGCAGGACGAGGCTGGCGGCGAGCTGGGCGACATAGCCGGCGACCAGTGCGGTGGCCGCCGGCTCGCCGGCCAGTTCGCCAGCCCAGCGCGCCGCCACGGCCGGGCCGCTGGCCAGGCCTTCCAGGCAATCGCCATGAAACGGGCAGATCCCGGAAAATTCCTGGTCGTCGGCGCTCCGGGCCACCGGGATGTGGCCGCTCTCGTAGTGCGAGAAGCCGGCCAGCGGGCGTCCGGCGTGAAGCACGCCGGAGCCGATGCCGGTGCCCACCGTCGTGTAGGCGATGGTGGTGCAGCCCTGGCCGGCGCCCAGCGCCCATTCGCCGAGCGCGGCGCCGTTGACATCGGTGTCGATGGCCAGCGGCGCGGCGAATTCGCCCAATGCGTCCTGGAAGCGGGCGCCGGCCCAGCCCGGCTTGGGCGTGGCGCCGAACCGGCCATAATCGGGCGAGCGCGGATCGATGTCGATCGGGCCGAAACTGGCGATGCCGAACGCGGCGATCGGGCCGTGCCGGGCGGCGGCGGCACGGAAGAAGGCCGATATCTCCGGGAAGCATTCGGCCGGGCTGCGCGTGGCGATCCGGGCGCGCTCGCGCACGGTGCCGCTGCTGTCCGCGAGCGCGAGCACGAACTTGGTGCCGCCCGCCTCGATGGCGCCGATCAGGTCCTGTGCCATGGTCCGCCTCGCATCGTGCCGCGTTCCTGTTGGATGTCCTGCAAACGCCTGGCCGTGGCAAGAGGCACCTGGCAGGGACCTTCTACCGGTCGCGCAGGCGGGCGAGATCGGCCGGGGTGTCGACATCGGCCGCCATCGCGCTTGTCATCTCGACCGCGCGCTGCGACGCCAGCAGCCCCTTGGCGCCATTGTCGCCGGAGAGCGCCTTCAGCCGCTCGAACCAGTCCCGGCCGAACAGGGCGGGCGGCTGGACGCGGTGCCCGACGCGGGAGCCGACCGGTTCGCCGTCGGCCCTGAACAGGTCGAACATCGCGGCGTAGTGATGGGCGCCGACCAGGGGCATGTCGGCGAGCGCGATGCAGACCGACGACGCGCCGGCATTTTCCGCCGCCGCCACACCCGCCCGCAGCGAGGCGGACAGGGCCGGGATCGGCTCGGCACAGGGGGCGGGGCGAAAGCCGAGATCGCCGAGATCGGGGGTGTCCGGCCCCGCCACCACGAACAGGTCAGCGAATGCCAGGGCCGCCAGCGTGCGCGCGGCGTGGCGGATCAGCGGCTCACCATCGAGCGACGCGACGAGCTTGTTGCCGCCGAAGCGGGACGACCGCCCCGCCGCCAGCAGGATTGCCGCCATGCCGGCCGGGGCACCGGTCACCCGGCGGTCCTGAACGTGCCCTCGGGCCGCAGGACCGGGAGACTGATCGCGCGATACTGCCCGGCTACCTCCGCCAGGATGGACAGCGCCAGCGTTGCCGGGTCGCGCGTTGCCGGGATCAGGCCGATGCTTCCTTGCAGCCGCGCCAGGTCCGCTGCCGGCACGCCCGATGCCGCCAGCGCCTCCGCCCGCGCGGCGCGATTGCGGGCGTTGCCGACCGCGCCATGGTAGAACCCGTCCTGGCACAGGACCTGCGGCAGCAGGGCGAGTTCCCAGTCTCGGTCGTGGAACACCGAGACGAACGCGGTCCAGCGGTCGCCCAGCGTGGGGAGCACCGTGCCGAGCGTCGGCGTCGCGATGACCGTCCGGCACACGCCCAGCAATGCCGAGGCGGCCTGCTCGTCGGGCGTTACGGCGACGACTTCGGCGCCGAACGTGGCGGCGAGGCGCGCCAGGGCCTGCAGTTCATCGCCCATGCCGAGCACGACGATGCGCAAGCGCGGGAAAAGGTCTAGCGCGGCCGGGCCGGGACGGGCGTCGCGCCCGGTCGAGAGCGGCAGGCTGGCCGGTTCGCGGCGGTCCAGCCGATCGAGGCAATCCGCCACCGGGGAGATGTCGCCGACCGGGGTGAACAGGAGATCGAGGCCAGCCCCGCATGGCAGGCGGACGTCGATATAGGGGGACCCCTCGCCGAAGCGGACCGTGCGGGCCATTCCTTCCGCGATGACCGAGCGGGCTTCGGCGATCACCGCCGTATCGACGCAGCCGCTGGACAGGGAGCCGCAGGCGCCGTCGTCATCGTCCACCGCCATCAGGCTGCCGAGCGCGCGCGAGGACGAACCGGAGATGCCGACCAGGGTGGCAAATGCCAGGCGGCGCCCGAGGCCGGCCTGCTTCACGGCAAACCGCAGGATATCGGCCGGTTCGGGGGCAAGCATCAGCCGTTCCCCTGGCGGCTCAGGCGCGCCTCAGGCATCGCCCTCCAGCCCGCGGACGATCCGGTCCGGCGAAAGCGGCATGTCCAGCCAGCGCTTGCCGAACGGCGCCAGGGCATCGGCGATGGCGTTGACCAGGGTCGGCGGCGAGATCATGGCACCGCCTTCGCCGACGCCCTTGAACCCGCCCGGTGTCTGCGAGGGCGTGCACATGTGGCGGAATTCCAGGCGGGGAACATCCAGCGCGGTCGGCAGCAGGTAGTCCTTGAGGGTCGCCGCCATCGGCTGACCTTCGTCGTCGTAGCGCAGGCTCTCGAACAGGACGCCGCCGATGCCCTGCACCACCCCGCCGGAGATCTGCCCCTCGACGATGGCGGGATTGATCAGCTCGCCGCAATCGCCACCGGCGATCCAGCGCAGGATCGAGACTTTGCCGGTCTCGACGTCGACCTCGCAGACGCAGGCGTGCGTGGCGTTGGCGAAGACCATCATCGGCGGGCGGTTGCGATACTGGGTTTCGAGGCCCATTTCCATGTCCGGCGGCAGGCGGTCGGGCGCGAGGTAGGCCATCTGGGCGATCTGCCCCACCGTGGCGGTGATCTGCGGCGAGCCTTCGACGGTGATCGCGCCGTTTTCGATGCGGATCGATTCGACGCTGGCGTTGAAGGCATAGGCGGCGATCCGCTTGACTTTGTCCTTCATCATGTCCGACGCGACCAGGGCCGCGCCGCCGCCGGCCACCGCCTGGCGGCTGCCGCCAGCGCCGGCGCCGTAGCCGCTGCGCGAACTGTCGCCTTCCATCACGGTCACGTCCTCGAAGGGAACGCCGAGGCGATCGGCGATGATCTGCGCCAGTGCGGTGCCGGTGCCGTGGCCCTGCGAGAAGGTGCTGCTCGTCGCCGTCACCTTGCCGGTCACCTCGATCCTGAGGTTGACGACGTCGGAGGAATAGTGCCCGAACGAGACGGTCGTCGGCTCGACCCCGTTGGCGAGCCCCAGGCCGATGTAGCGGCCCTCGGCCCGCGCCCTGGCCTGCTCCTCGCGGAACGCCGGAACGTCGATCGCCGCGATCGTCATTTCCATGGTCTCGCGCGGGCTGATGTCGGTCAGCACCACGCCGCTCGGCATGGCGAACGGCTGGTCCTCCTTGCCGATGATGTTCTTGCGCCGCAGCTCGATGGGGTCGATGCCCATTTCGCGGGCGGCGATGTCGAGCAGGACCTCGCGGGTGAACATCTCGATCATCCACGGCCCGCGATAGGGCACCATTCCGCCGGTATTGGTAAACCAGGCGGTGGATTTCCAGCGGTAGGCGGGCAGCCGGTACGGCCCGGGGAACATCGGTGCCACCAGGCTCGCGCTGTCCGACATGGCGAAAGGATAGGCGCCGCAATCCGCATCATATTCGATATCGGCCGCAAGCAGGCGGTGGTCGGCATCGAAGGCCAGGCGAACGCGCAGCCGCTCGTCGCGCGATTGGCCGCCTGCGACGAGGTTCTCCAGCCGGTCCTCGATCCATTTGACCGGCCGGCGCAGCAGCATCGCGGCGGCGATCACCGCCAGTTCGTCGCGCTGGGGGATCACCTTCTGGCCGAACGCACCGCCGACATCCTTGGCGACGACCCGGACCTGCTGGGCCGGCAGGCGGAAGTTTTCCGCGATATGCGTCGCGCTCAGGTGCGGGCTCTGGCAGGCGCTGTAAATCGTGAGTTCGCTGGCGCCGTCGGGATGGACCACGAGGCCGCGCGGCTCCATCGGCATCTGCGCCTGCCGTCCGTTGATCAGCGAATCCTCGACCACATGGGCGGCCCCGGCGAACACGGCATCGATATCGCCTTCGGTGCCGCCCGAAGCCGTGCTGAGGATGTTGCTCTCTCGCCCGGCATGGACCGGCGCCATGGTCCTGGCCGCATCGATGCCGAGCACCGGCGGGCGCGCCGCATAGTCCACCTCGACCAGGGCTGCGCCGTCCTCGGCGATCGCGCGGGACTGCGCGATGACGATGGCGACCGGTTCGCCGACGAACCGCACGTCCGTCCGGGCGACGAGGCCGTTGTCGGGGTGAGGGCAATCCGGCATGTCGAAGACCGGGCTGGTGTAGCGGACGCCGAGCCGGTCGATCTCCGCTGCGGTGTAGACGGCGACGACGCCGGGCAGGGCGCGCGCCGCGCTCGCGTCGAGCCGCGCGATGGTGCCGCTGGCGACGTTGCTGCGGACGAACGCCGCGTGCAGCATCCCGGCGACGACGACATCGTCGATATACGTGCCTCGGCCGGTCAGCAGCCGGCCGTCTTCCTTGCGCTGCACGCGCTTGCCGATGAAGCGCATTGCAGAGGTCGGGGCGGAAGCGGGAGGGGCGTCGCTCATTAGCGTTGTTCCGCCAGCCGATCGACGACGCGCAGGATGCCCTGGTAGCCGGTGCAGCGGCAAAGGTGACCCGACAGCGCGGCCCGCATCTCCTCCGCGCCGGGGCGCGGCTCGGTGCGATCGAGCGCGACGAGGGTCATCAGGAAGCCCGGCGTGCAGAACCCGCACTGGAGCGCGAACTCCTCGCGGAACAGTTGCTGGACGGGGTGCAGCGCGTCGTCGCTCTGCGACAGGCCCTCGATGGTCTCGACCGTCTTGCCGTTGGCCTGCACCGCCAGCATCAGGCAGGAGCGGACCGCCTTGCCTTCGACCAGCACGGTGCAGGCGCCGCAGACGCCATGTTCGCAGCCGGCATGGGGGCCGGTGCAGCCGGCGTCGTTGCGCAGGTAGTCGAGCAGGGTCGTGCGGCTCTCGGCCGTTCCCTCGGTCGTGCGACCGTTGAGGTCGAACTCGATGAAATGCAGGCTCACGCGATGATTCCCCTGGTGAGTGTCGTCAGGTGCCGCTCGGCGATGCGGGCGCCCACTGTCCGGCGGTAGCGGGCCGAGGCGTGGAGATCGTCCGCCGGCTCGGCATCCGACAGCATCAGCTGGGCGATCTCCGGGATGGCGATCTCGCGCAGCGAGCGGCCGGTCAGGGCCGCTTCCGCCGCCGTGGCGGCGATCGGCGTCGGCCCCATGCCGAACCAGGCGATGCCGGCGCGCTCGACATGGTCGCCCCGCAGGTCCAGCAGCATGACCAGCCCGACCAGCGCGAAGTCGCCGGCGCGGCGGGCCACTTCGTGGAATACGATCTGTGTCGTCTCGCTCCACGCCGGGTAGTGGACGGCGACGAGCACTTCGTCTTCCGCCCGGACGGTCATGTAGGGGCCGATGTAGAATTCGCGGGCGGGGACCATGCGGGTTCCCCGGACCGAACGAAGCTCGATCGTGGCGCCGAGCGCGACCGCCGAGGCCGGCATTTCGGCCGCCGGCTCGCCGAGCGCGATGGAGCCGCCGATCGTGCCGCGCGCGCGGGTCTGGTAATGGCCGACATGCGCCAGGGCCTTGGGCAGGAGCGGCACGTGGCTGGCCAAGGTCTGGTCCCGCAGGGCGACCGCCTGCCGGGTTGCCGCGCCGATGCGGACGCCGGCGGCGCTGTGCGTGATCCCCGCCATGTCCTCGGCCGGATTGATGTCGACCAACACTGCCGGCGTCGCCATCCGCAGGGCCAGGAGGGGCATCAGCGTCTGCCCGCCAGCCAGGATCGAGCCTTCGCCCCCGGACTCGCCGAGGAGATGGACCGCCTCATCCGCCGAACCGGCCTCGACGTAGTCGAACGGGGCGGACTTCACGAGCGGCTCTTCCCGAGCAAGGCGGCGAGTTCGGCCACCGAGGCGGGATCGAGCGTGACCGTGGCCGCGCGGCCGGGCCGCTGGCCGAACAGGAATGCCGCCGCCGCCACCAGCACGATCAGCAGGCCGATGGCCGCGCCGGCCAGCGCGCCGCTGCCGTCCCATCCGGCGGCGCTGCGGCCGAGGACGAAGCCGGCGACCAGGGCCGCCGCCAGCAGCAGCAGCAGGCCGACCGCGCCGGGACCAGCGGCGGGGGCCGCCTCGACCGGGGCGGGCCGGGCCGGCAGCGGTGCCCTCACCGGCTCGGTCGCGGTCGGGGCCACCCGCGCGGCGGCGGTTTCGGTGGCCGCTCCGGCGCGGCGCTTCAGCACTTCTTCGGAGAAGCGGGAGAAGAACACGCCGGCCAGCTGCTTGGCCGTCACGTCGATCAGCTTGCCGCCAAGCTGGGCCAGGCGGCCGCTGACGTCGGCGGTGACGTCGTAGACCAGAAGGGTTTCCTCGCCCTGTTCCTCGAGCCGGACCAGCGCGCCGCCCTTGGCCGCGCCGGCGGCGCCGCCGCTGCCTTCGCCGGTGATGCGGTAGCTGCGGGGCGGATCGAGATCCGAAAGCTGCACGAAGCCGCCGAAGCGCGCGCTGATCGGGCCGACCTTGATGGTGGCCGCGGCCTTGAAGCCGTTGTTGCCATCGGACTCGAGCGACTGGCAGCCCGGGATCGACGCGCGCAGGACATCGGCGTCGTTGAGCGCCGCCCAGACATCGCCGATTGGCGCCGCGATCCGCTGTTCTCCCGTCATCTTCATCGCAAATGTTCCTGCTCGTTTGGGCACGTCCTGAGCGGGATTCGCCGGGTTATGCAAGCGTATCGGGCAATGTTTTCCAAAGTGCGATGATTTTCTGCCCGGTGCTGGTGACCGGTCCGCCACTGGTCATTCCCCTTCCGGTTTGCCCGCCCGGCCACGCCGGAGCCATCGGTAGAGGAAGAGGACGATGCCGGTGGCGGCGATTGCCATGGCGACCACGCCGGCGAGCGAGCGGGCGATGTCCAGCAGGAGAATCTCGAAGAACCGGGCGATGGCGATGGTGATGTGGAACATCGGATTGCTCGGGGGAATGCCCGGGGGCTCGCTGCGTGGCCTGCGCCGGCCCTCACCGGCGGGGCGTCAGCGATCGCGCCGGTAACGCAGGGTCGCGTTGGAGCCGCCGAACGAGCCGGTGGAGCTCAGGATGCTGAGCGCCTTCGACAGCGCGACTTCGAGCTGGGTGGCGGTGAATCCGCGCGCGTCGGTGATGACCTCGACGTAGACATTGCGCGCGATGTATTTGCCGGCGGCGACGCTGGTGCCCTGGCCGGTCGCCGGGTTTGCGCCGAGGATGCGCAGCCGGTCGAAGCCGGCGACCGAGCGCAGCTTGCCCAGCGGGTTGAAGCCGCCGCCGGAACCGCGCAGCGAATTGAGCGCGGCGGCGAGCTGGATCGCCTCGGTCGGCGAAAGGGTGGTCACCGAACTGCCGAACAGGAGCCGGGAGAGCACCTCGTCCTGCGGCAGGGCCGGAGTCGAGGTGAAGGCGATCTGCGGCCGCTGCGCGCGCCCGGTGATGGCGATGGTCGCCGAGACCGCGTTGACCGTGGTGCTGGCGGTGATCGCCAGCAGGGGATCGAGCAGGGCGCTGCCGTCGAAGGTCACCCTGCTGCTATCGTCCAGGGTGAGGTTCTTGCCGGCGAAGCTGTAAGTGCCGCGCACGACGTCGAGTTCGCCGACGACGCTGGGGGCTCCGGCGGTGCCGCCGATGCGCATGTCGGTCGCCCACTCGGCCTCCAGCCCCATCCCGGAGACGAACAGCCGCCCTGGCGCGCGCACCCGCAGGTCGAGCTTCCAGCGCGAGGGCGCCGGGCCGGCTTCGGCGCTGGCCTGGAGGGACTGGCCCTTGCGGTGGACGCCGGTCAGTTCCGGGACTTCGCCGGACCCCTGGCGGATGATCCGGTAGCGCGCCTCGCCCAGCCGGATCTCGCCCTTGATCAGGCCGCCGGCGGCCTTGGTGTTGGTGATGGCGATCTGGCCCGAGGCGGTCGCGCCGAGGGCATCGCTGCGCGCCAGGCGGGCATTGGCGAGCTCGATGGCGAGATCGATCGGGTAGCCGGCGGAGGCGTCGAGGCTGACCGAGCCGCGCGCCGACACGGTTCCGTCCCCCGCCTTGCCGGCGAACCGGGTGAGTTGCAGCTGGGACTGGGTGAAGCGACCGTCGAGGGCGATGTCGCGGATGACGGTGCCGTATTCGCTGTTCTCGTAGCGCAGCTGGCTGGCGCGCATCAGCCCGGTCAGCGTCGGCCGCTCGACGCCGCCGCCGAGGTCGGCGGCGATGACGATCGGCCCGGACAGCTCCTGCCCGGCAAAGCCGCCCAGGGTCCACAGCAGTTCGGCGGGGCCGGCGTAGCGGATGCCGCCCGCGAGCGAGCCGTGCATCAGCCGCGCGGTCCAGCTTTCACCCGCTCCGGGGCCGATGTGGACTTTCGCGCGGCCGACGGTGGCGCCACGGCGCTGGACCAGGGCGCCGATGTCGGCACCGGCGGCGCCGGTCGTCGCCAGCAGCGAGAGGTCGATCGGGTCGGACACCGCCAGCGCGCCGGTGCGGGTGAAGCGGGAGATGTCGAGCCGGGTGCGCGAGACCGGGATCGCGTTGCCGCCCGCCATGGCGAGATCGACCGTGCCGCTCGCCTTGCCGCCGAGGCCGAACCCCGGCAGGGCTGCCTGGGCCAGCGACAGGTCGACGTTGACCAGTTGCGCGCGCAATTGCGGCCGGGCGCCATAGCGGCCGGAGAGCACGAGCCGGCCTTGCGGCAGGACCACGGTGGCCGGTGCCAGCAACCAGTCGCCGCCCTGCCGGGCAATCGTCGCCGGGGCGGCGAGGCGGAAGGCGATGGCATTGGCGGTGCCGGTGAGGTTGGCGACGACGCGATCGGGTGCGAGCGCGGCCTGGGCGGCGAGCGTGAAGGGAACCCCGCCATGGCCCGAGGCGGTGACGGCGACGTTACCGCGCCCATCGCGATAACGGACCCGCGCCTGGCCGCTGGTGACGACCAGCGCGCCCTGGCGCAGATCGCGGACCACGGCATCGACCGTCGCCGCCGGGGCGCCCGGATAGAGCAGCAGGCCGGCGTTGATCCGGCCCGAGCCGATGGTGATCGGGGTCGTGCCGGGGATCCGGGCGGCATTGGCGGCCAGGGTCGCATCGACTCGCTGGATGGCGCCGGCCGCGGCCAGCTGGAGCCTGCCGCTGAGGCCCGATCCGTTCATGCCGAGGCTGCCGCTGAACGGTCCGGCGGCGGTCTGCACCAGGGTGCCGGCGAACCGCACGCCGGCGAACAGCGCCCGGCGGACCTCGATGCGCAGCGGGCCGGCGCCGGTGCGCAGCCCGATGTCGCCGGAGAACGGACCATAGGGCGAGCCGCCGGTTGCCCGGATATCGTAGCCGCCCGACCCGTTGCCGGTCACCGTCGCATCGACGTTGGCGAGCTGGATGCCGGGGTTGGGGCGGTCGGCGTGGAGGCGTAGCAGCGGTTTCGCCACGGTCCCGCTCGCATTCAGGGCGAGGGGGCCATATTGCGTGCTGTTGCCGCTGGCATGGAAGGTGATGCGGCCGTCCGGGCGGTAGCTGCCTTCGCCGGAAAGGCGCAGACCGGGGGCCACGACCCGCAGGCCGTGCGCGCTGGCGACGCCGTCGGGCGAGTAGGCGAAGGCGGTCGCCAGTTGGGCGTCGCCGCCGAGGAAGCGGCGGACAGAGGCGTTGTCGATCTGGCGGGTCCGGGCGCGCACCCATCCGGCGATGCCGAAGCCGCCGTTGCGCCCGGGGACAAGATGCGCGTCGGCCTCCAGCGCCACCCGGCCCAGGCCGTCGATGCGGTAGTCGTTGACCCGTCCCTTGACCGCGCCGACATACGTGCCACGGGGCAGGTCGGCGACGGCGAGCACGGTGGCGTCGAGGCGGTCCGAGCGGATGCGGAGGTTGTCGGTGGCGAGCTTGCCGCCGGACAAGGCGAACGAGCCGTTGGCCGAGAGGTTTTGCAGCAGCCCGCCTGCCGCCGCGTTCAGGCCGGTGACGCGGCGGGCGGTGGCGCTGATCGGGATCGTCACGCGGGAGGCATCGACGGTGGCGTGGCCGCTAGCGCGCAGGCCCTCGATCGCGGTCTGGTTGAACGCCAGCATCGCCGCGCGCAGGTCGTAATCGATCGTCGGCGTGGCGAACGGGCCGTCGAGCCGGAGGTCGAGCACGAGATCGCGGGCACGGGCGGCGGGCGCGATGGCGCCGGGGGTCAGCAGGCGGGTGGCGATGCGGAAGCCGCCGAGGCGGTTGCGGGCGAGATCGACGAGGCCGGCGGCCTTGACCGCCAGCGCCGCCGAACGCAGGTCGAGCCGGAGATCGGCGCGGCGCTCGCCGAGCACGGCTTCGCCGTCGATGGCAAGCGCCGGCGCGGTGAGCCGGGCGGCGGCGCCGGGGGCGAGCACGGCGGCGGGATAGCTGTTGCCGGTCATGCGGAAGCGGCCGTTGGTGCCGCTGAGCGCGATGGCCGCCAGCGGGGCGGTGCCGGCCCGGGCGTTCAATATTCCGCGCCAGTTCGCCCAGTCGCCACGGCCGCCGAGCGCCAGCGTGAAGCCGTGGCCGAGATGGGCATAGCTGTCGACGATGCCGCCGGTCGGCGCGTCGAGCCGGAGATCGACCAGCAGGCGGTTTTCCGCCGGGACTGCATCCAGCTTGAGGCGGAAATCGTCTCCGCCGGCCACACCCGGCGCGGCGATGGCGCGCGCGGTCGCGTCGATCCGGGCGCGGCCCGACGCGATTGCCGCCGAACCGAGGATGGCGATGACGTGGCGCTTGCCGTCCACGGCGGGTTCGATGGTGAAGCGGTCCACCTGCAGCCGGCCAAGGGCGATGTCGAGGTCCGGCAGCAGCGGCTGGTCCGGCTTGGGCGGTACCGGCTTGAGCTCGGGCGAACGCAGCAGCACCGCATCGGCGGCCGTGGCCGAGCGGACGTCGATCCGCTTGCGCAGATAGGCGAACGGCCGCCAGTCCAGTTCCAGCCGGGGGATGGCGAGGAATGGGCCACGGGTGTCGTTGACCGTCAGGCCGGTGATGGTCATGCGGCCATAGATCGACCCCTCGATCCTGCTGGCGTGGATGCTGATGCCGCTTTCGGTGGAGTAGCCGCCGAGCTCGGCGGCGAGGAAGCGCCGGCCCGGCGCGGTGTTCAGCCCGACCAGCGCCAGCCCGGCAAGCGCGACCAGCAGCACCAGCGCGGCGGCGATCCAGCGCAGCAGCCGCGTCCGCCGGGGGAGCTGCGGGGGAGGGGCCTCCTCGGTCATCAGAAGGCCTGGCCGATGCCGATGTAGACCGCGACCCGGCTATCGCCGGGCTGGCGGTTGAGCGGGGTGGCGACGTCGAGCCGCAGCGGGCCGAAATTGGTGTAGTAGCGTGCGCCGATGCCGGCGCCATAGCGCAAGTCGGACAGGCTCGGGGTCGAGCCGTCGCCGACCCGGCCGGCGTCGACGAACGGGACGATGCCGAAGTTGCCGAAGCGCAGGCGGGCCTCCAGGGCGAATTCGACCTGGTCGCGCCCGCCGGTCGGATCGGCGTTGGCGTCCTTGGGGCCGAGCTGCTGGTAGCCATAGCCGCGCACCGAGCCCCCGCCGCCGGCATAGAGGCGGCGGGACGGCGCGAGATCGCCGGTGGCAGTGCCGATGATCGAGCCGACCAGCGCGCGACCGGCGATGACGATGCGGTCCGACACCGGCAGGTAACCGGTCGCCTGCATCTGGGCGCGGACGTAGGGCTTGACCCGGCTGCCCTGGAGCGAGGTCTCCGGGCTGAGCTTGGCGGTGATGCGGAAGCCCCGGGTCGGGTTCAGCAGGTCGTTCGAACGGTCGTAGCCGAGCTGCAGCGGCACGGCGCCGATCAGGTACTGGCGCCGGGGCCGTTCGCCGCCGGCGACGAGTGCCGCGCCCTGTTCGCTGGTGCCGACGATCTCGGCGCCGAGCGACCACGTCCAGCGTTTCTGGAAGATCGGCGTGCTGGCGCGCGACAGGCTGACCGAGAGGTTGGCGGTGTTGGCCTGGTAGGCGGAGTAATCGCTGCGGTCGACCGACAGCAGCGCCTGGAACGTGCGATCGCGCTGGCCGGCGTTGGAGCGGCGGAAGGTGACGCTGCCGCCCTGTTCCTGGGTCCCGGCCACGGCGCCGACGATCAGCGCGCCCTCCGGCGGGAACAGGTTGCGCCAGGTGTAGCTGCCGGTGACTTTCGCGCCTTCGCCGGTGGCATAGCCGGCAGAAGCCGAGAGGCTGTGCCACGGGCCGCGATTCTGGGTGATTGCGAGATCGACGGCCTCGGTGCCGTCCGGGTTGGTCTCGCCGGTGGCCACTGGCTTGATCGCGACGGTCGAGAACAGGCTGGTGTTGACGAGGGCCTGGCGCAAGTCCTCGGTCTTGCGGCTGTCGTAGAGATCGCCGGGCTTGAAGCGCGGGAACACCGCGAGGTGGCGCAAGTCGAACACCGGGTCGCCGCTGGTGCGCAGGGCGCGGAAGCGGGCCTTCGGCCCGGCATCGACCGGCAGGGTGTAGTCGCCGAGGTGAGTGGCCTCGTCGAGCGCGATGTCGCGCTGGCCGAGGGTGGCAAAGGGGTAGCCCTGCTCGGGCAGTTTCAGGCTGGCATTGGCTTCCGAGCCTTCGATCAGCGATGCGTCGATCGGCATGCCCGGCGCGAGCCCGAGCGCCTCGCGCGTGATCCGGGCGGGTTCCGGGGGCGCGGTGACGACGATGGTGCCGAGCGCATAGCGCGGGCCGGGCGTAGCGATCAGGGTGACGTGAACTTCGCCGGGGCGGTCAGGGAGCACGTCCAGCGTCGTTGTCGCCAGCCCGTCGTAGTAGCCGGCGGCGCGCAGCAGGCGCACGGCAAGCGCGCTGTCCTCGTCCGCCCGGGCCTTGACCTGGGCGGCGTTGGCGGCCTTGTCGCCATCCTTGAGCAGGGCCGAGAGCGAACGGAACTGCCGCGCGACATTGCCCTCCGGCGCCGCGCTGGCGAGGTCGTCGAGGCCCTTGATCTCGGTGGTGTAGCGGATGCGCAGTTCGGTGTCGGGCGATGTGTCCGGGGCTGCGGCCGGCGGGGTGGGGTCGAACTGGCCGAGCGGGATCAGCGGCGCGGTGATCGTGCTGTCCGGGTTTTGCGGGGCAGGGGGTTCGGGCTCGGGCGTGGGTGGCGCTATCGCTTCGAGCGGGGGAAGCGAGGCTTCGAACGCGCTGTCGGGGATTGCCGGCTGGGTCGGCTGCGCCGCCGCAGCGGGTTGCGCCAGGGCGACGAGCACCGCGGCCTGGAGCATGACGCCGGCGGGGCGGGTAGGCCGCATGGGAACGGATATCCCTGAAAGCCCGGTCGTCCGAGCACTCGACCGAACCATGTATCCCCGCGAATTCTCGTGATGCCGCGCCTGACCGCGCGCAAAATTGCCTGCCGGGAGACAATACGCTCGGCTCAGCCGGGTTGTTCCCGCGCCGGGGAAGATTTGCGCGTAGGCCGGGGATCGGCCGCGTGGGTGCGCTCGATCGCGGCGTTCAGTTCTGCACCGAGCAGGAAGATGTAGGCCGAGAGCCAGAGCCAGAGCTGGAGCACGACGACCGCGCCCAGGGAGCCATAGGTCACGTTGTAGCTGCCGAAGTTCGCCACGTAGAACGCGAAACCGGCCGTCGTCGGCAGCCAGAGCAGGGTGGCCAGCAGCGAGCCGGGCGTCAGCCAGCGCCAGTCCGCCCGCTTGCGGTCCGGCCCGAAGCGGTAGAGCAGGGCCGCGACGGTGACGGTGACCACGCCGATGACCAGGTAGTTGGCCACGCTGATGACCACTTTGACCACATCCGGCGTTGCCGGCAGCAGCGAACCGAGGAACTGGGTGGTGGCGGTCGAAAGGGGGGCGCCGATGCCGAGCACGATGCCGGCCCCGGTGATGACGAAGACCCGCCGGTAGAGCTGGACGAACCCGCGCGTCTCCCGCTCCTCATAGGCGATGTTGAGCGCGGTGATCAGCGCCGATGCGCCCTTGGAGCCGCCGTAGATGGCGAGGACCAGCGCCAGGGCGAGGCCGAGCCCCTTCTTGCCGCTCGAGGTGCTGACGGCGTTCTTCATCTGGTCGGCGATCAGGGCGGCGGCATCGCGCGGGAGGACGCCGAACAGGTCGCGGATGTCGTCCGCCAGGGTCTCCGGCGTGGCGAACAGGCCGTAGGAGAGGACGATCGCCCCCAGGATCGGCGCGATGGCCGCGAAAACCCAGAAGGCGGTTCCGGCGGCGATCAGGCTGATGTTGTCGGTTTCGCTGGTGGTCCAGGTCCGTGCCAGGACGTGCTTCCAGTCCGCCCGCAACACGTGCCAGGGGTTGCGCGGTTCGCCATGGCTCCGGCGGTGTTCACGGGGGACTTCGCCGGCCATCGGGTGCTCCTTTACCGCACCCAACTGCGCGACCGTGAGTCGCGTTCCTCGGCCCGTCGCTTTGTCCGGCAGGTGCCCGCAACGGGCCTTTCGGCGGGGAGGTGGCGATGATAGCGTGCAAGCGGCTGGAACAAGGCGAGGGGCGATGGGCCACGGCAAGCGGAAGCATAGTGACTACGGCGACTGTGCGGGCACCTTGCGGGACCTGCAGATCGGCCTCAGCCGGATGCAGCGGCAGGTCCTCGCCGAAGGGCGCAAGCTGCTGGTGATCGTCGAGGGGCGCGATGCGGCCGGCAAGGACGGCCTGATCAAGCGGGTGACCGAGCACATGAGCCCGCGCGACACCCGGGTGGTGGCGCTGGGCGTGCCCACCGAGCGGGACCGGCGGGCGTGGTATTTCCAGCGCTGGGTGCCGCACCTGCCGGTCAGCGGCGAGATCGCGCTGTTCAACCGCAGCTGGTACAACCGCGCCGGGGTCGAGCGGGTCATGGGCTTCTGCAGCGATGGCGAGTACGAGCAGTTCATGGAGACCGTGGTCATGTTCGAGCAGATGCTCGCGCATTCCGGCTTCACCATCCTCAAGTATTACCTCGACGTGTCGAAGAAGGAACAGCGCAGGCGGCTCAAGGATCGGGATCGCGATCCGCTCAAGCAGTGGAAGATCAGTCCGCTGGACCGCAAGGCGCAGAAGCTCTGGGACCCGTATTCGCGCGCGCGCGACGCGATGCTGGCGCGGACCCACAGCGTGTTCGCGCCGTGGGTGGTGGTCAGGGCCGACGACAAGCAGGCGGCGCGGCTGGCGGTGATCCGCGATATCCTCGCCCGCTGCGGCTGCAAGCCGCGCGACGGGGAGGCCTTGCCCGATCCGTCGATCGCCTTCGTCTACGACCGGGCCGCGCTGGATGCGGGGTGGCTGGCGGATTAGGTTCGTTTAGCGCCCGGCTGGACGGCGGGGCTGTCAGCTCGCCCGGCGGATCGCGGCCTGCCAGCCGGCCAGCAGCGCGGTGCGCGTGTCGTGGGCCATGCGCGGCTCGAAGCGGGCGCCGTCCCCGGCTTGCGGGGCAGGATCGAACAGCGGACCCCATGCACCGGTCCGGTGGCCGGCGAGCATGGCGGCGCCGAGCGCGGTGGTCTCGACATTGGTGGGGCGGGTGACCGGCAGGTCGAGCACGTCGGCGAGGAACTGGCAGAACCAGTCGTTGCTCGCGACGCCGCCATCGACGCGGAGACTGCGCGGGGGGCCGGCGCCTTCCGCGGCCATGGCGGCGATCAGGTCGCAGGTCTGGTAGGCGATCGATTCGAGCGCGGCGCGGGCGAAGTGGGCGGCGCCGGTGTCGAAGGTCATGCCGGTGACGAGGCCGCGCGCCTCGGTCAGCCAGTGGGGCGCGCCGAGGCCGACGAAGGCGGGGACGAGGTAGACGCCGCCGTTGTCCGGCAGGCTGGCCGCCATGTCCTGGGTCTGGCGGGCCTCGACGATCACACCGAGCTTGTCGCGCAGCCACTTGATCGCCGCGCCGGCGACGAACAGCGAGCCTTCGATGGCATAATCGGTGCGGCCATCGACGCGGTAGGCGACAGTGGTGAGCAGGCGGCCGCCGGCGGGCGCCGGTTGGCCCCCGGTGTTGAGCAGCATGAAGCCGCCGGTGCCATAGGTGATCTTGGCCTCGCCGGCAGCGAAGCAGGACTGGCCGACGAGCGCCGCCTGCTGGTCGCCGGCGATGCCGGCGATGGGGATGGGGGCGCCGAGCAGGGTGGTCTCGCCGAAGTCGGCGGCGCTGTCGCAGACGTCCGGCAGCACCGCGCGGGGGATGCCGAACAGGTCGAGCAGTTCGTCCGACCATTGCTGGCGGTGGATGTCGAAGAGCAGGGTGCGGCTGGCGTTGGTCACGTCGGTGCGGTGGACGCGGCCTTCGGTGAGGCGCCAGAGCAGGAAGCTGTCGATGGTGCCGAAGGCGAGTTCGCCGGCTTCGGCACGCTCGCGGGCGCCGGGGATGGCGTCCAGCAGCCAGGCCAGCTTGGTGGCGGAGAAATAGGGGTCGAGCAGCAGGCCGGTCAGCTGCTGGACGCGGGGCTCGTGGCCGGCCTGGCGCAAGGCCTCGCAGGTGGCGGCGGTGCGGCGGTCCTGCCAGACGATGGCGCGGTGGAGCGGGGCGCCGGTCTCGCGGTCCCACAGCACGGTGGTCTCGCGCTGGTTGGTCAGGCCGATGGCGGCGCATTGGCCGGCGCCGATTTCGGCGGAGGCGAGCGCGCCGTCGATCACCGTGCGGGTGTCGCGCCAGATTGTTTCGGGGTCGTGTTCGACCCAGCCTTCGGCGGGGTAGTACTGGTCGAACTCGAGTTGGGCGAGACCGGCGATGCGGCGTTCGCCATCGAACACCAGGCAGCGGGTCGAGGTGGTGCCCTGGTCGATCGCCAGGATATGCTGATTCATGGCCGCCCCCGTTATTGTGTCTTCAGAAATTCCTCTATCTTTTCCGCCGTTCCGGCCGGCGCGGCAAGGCCGAGTTTGGTCCGGCGCCACAGCACGTCCTCGGCGGTGCGCGCCCATTCGTGCGTGGCGAGGTATTCGAGTTCGGCGGCGCTGAGGCCGGCGCCGAAGTCCTGGCCGAGCTCGGCGCGGGATCGGGCCTGGCCGAGGATGGCCGCGATACCTGTGCCATAGGCCCGGACCATGCGGCGGGCCTGCCGTTCATCGAGGAATGGCCAGCGCAGGCGCGCCTCGGCGATGGCCGCCGCCTGGTCGCCGCCGGGCAGGTCGCCGCCCGGCAGCGGGGCACGGCCGGTCCACGGCGCGGACATGGCGGGCAGGAACGGGGCGAGCCTGGCCAGCGCATGTTCGGCGAGGCGGCGGTACGTGGTGAGCTTGCCGCCGAACACGCTCAGCATTTGCGGGGCGGATTCGCGGGCGAGTTGGAGCACATAATCGCGGGTGATCGCCTTGGCGTCGGCGCTGCCGTCGTCATGCAGCGGGCGGACGCCGGCATAGCTCCAGACCACGTCGGCGTCGGTCACCGGCCGGGCGAGGAAGGCGTTGACCCCTTCGCAGAGGTAGCGGATTTCCGCGCTGGTGATGGCCGGCCGGTCGCGCTCGTGGTCGCCGACGATCAGGTCGGTGGTGCCGATCAGCGTGTAGTCGTCGAGAAAGGGGATGGCGAACTGCACGCGGCCGTCCGGGTTCTGGAAGATGTAGGCCTGTTCGCCCGGCCAGAGGCGAGGGACGACGATGTGGCTGCCCTTGACCAGGCGGACGTGGCCGGCCGGCGCGGCGGCGGGCGTGAGGCCGAGGACGTCCTCGACCCATGGCCCGGCGGCATTGACCACGGCCCGCGCGGTGACGGATGCCGGCAGCGGCTGGCGCGGTGGCGGGCGGTTCGGGTTTGCCGCCAGGGTGACCTGCCAGAGATCGCCCGCCGGCCGGGCGGCGGTGGCGCTGACGCCGGTGAGGATTACAGCGCCCCGGGCGGCGGCATCCACGGCATTGGCGACGACCAAACGGGCGTCATCGACCCAGCAGTCGGAATAGGCGAAGCCTCGCGTCAGGCCGGGCTTGAGCACGCCGGCGAGATCGGCGCGGTCGAGCCGGACGCCGCGCGAGCGCGGCAGGCTGATGCGGCCGCCGAGGTGGTCGTAAAGCCAGAGGCCGAGGCGGATCAGCCAGGCCGGGCGGCTGCCTTCGGCCAGCGGCAGGATGAAGCGGAGCGGGCGGATCAGGTGCGGGGCGATCCGCAGCAGGCGTTCGCGCTCCTGCAGGGCTTCGCGGACCAGGCGGAATTCGTTGTATTCGAGATAGCGCAGGCCGCCGTGGATCAGCTTGGTGCTGGCCGAGGAGGTGTGCGCGGCCAGGTCGTCGCGCTCGACCAGCAGGACCGAAAGCCCGCGCCCGGCGGCATCGCGGGCGATGCCGGCGCCGTTGATGCCGCCGCCGATCACCAGCAGGTCGTAGGGCTGCGCAGACATCGCGCGCGTTATCGCTGAAAAACCCCAGCCGGGCAACGGCGGCGATGACACAGACGGCACGGAAATCGCTTGAAAATCCGCGCTGCCGTGTGGCGGTGGCGGACGGCCTGGCGGCTGGCTGAACCGGACATTCGCGGCGCTGCAACGCCCCGGTTTCTGCGGCAAATGTTTTCTCACGGCGAACCCACGGTTTACGTCCCGACAAGTATTCGCCGCTAGAAAGTGGCGGGTGATGACCCCGCAGAACCCCGCGCAACTGACCGAGGGGCCGGCGCCCCCGGCTGCGCTTTCGGCGTGGATGGTGCTCGGGCCGGGTGGACGCGGCAGCGAAGAGGGGGCGCGGCTGCGCTCGCTCCAGTCCGCGCGCCTGGCTGAATCGGGCTGGTTGCGGCTGGCGTGCCATGCATTCGCGGCGGTGGTCACCGCCTGGCTGTTTCGCGGCGTGCTGCCGGTCTTGTGGATCGGCATCTGGCTGGCGGTGCTGGCGGGAACACTGGCCTATGGGGTCCAGCGGGAGGTCGCGCTGGCCGATGCCGACCGGCGGCAGGTGAGCGACGAGGATTTCTGGCGGCTGGCGGTCTGTGCGGCGGCGCTCGGTCTCGTCTGGGGGGCGCCGACCATCTTTTTCGCCCACCATGCCCCGCACTATGCCCGGCTGGAGCTGTGGACCATCCTCGCCATGCTGATGACCATTTCGGCGGTGGTGATCCCGGCGGCGCCGCTGGCGACCCTGGTGTTCTCGCTGCTGGTCGGCGGCTTTTCCGCGGTCAGCTTCGCCACTGTCGGTGCCTGGCCGATGGTGGCGATCGTGCCGCTGTTCAGCGTGACGATCATCCTCGGCGCGATCGAGACTTCGCGCAATTTCCTGCAGTCGCGGCTGGCCGAGGCCGGGGTGGCGGACCGGAACGAGGTGGTTTCGCTGCTGCTGCGCGAGTTCGAGGAACACGATGCCGACTGGCTGTGGGAAACCGACATCGGCCGGCGGGTGCGCGCGGTCAGCCGCCGCTTCGCCCATGCCATCGGCGAGGAGCCGGAGGCGCTGGAGAACCGCAGCTTCATCCAGCTGATCGCCGGGACCGCCTGGGAGACCGGGCAGTTCCATTCCTCGTTGCGCGACCTGGCCGAACGGATGAAGCGGCGGGAGCACTTCTCCAACCTGATGGTCCGGGTCAGCGTGCGCGGCGCGGATCGCTGGTGGGAGCTTTCCGGCACGCCGCGCTATGGCGAGGACGGGCAGTTCGACGGCTATCGCGGGGTCGGCTCGGACGTCACCGAGCAGCGGGAGAGCACCGACAAGATCGCCTGGCTGGCGCGCTATGACACGCTGACCGGCTTGCCCAACCGCCTGATGCTGACCGATGCGCTGGCCGAGGCGATGCGCCATGCCGAGCAGTGGCGGCGGCGCTGCGCGTTCCTGATGATCGACCTCGACCGGTTCAAGGCGGTCAATGATACGCTCGGGCACCTCGTCGGCGACCAGTTGCTGGCCTGCGTGTCCGCCCGGCTCAAGCAGACGATGACCGACAACGAGCTGTGCGGGCGGCTGGGGGGCGACGAGTTCGCCGTGGTGATCCGCGATGCCAGCGATGCGGGCCGGGTGGAGCAGGTGGCCCGGGCGGTGATCGAGCGATTGTCGGAACCCTATCTGGTGGACAACCACACGCTCTATGTCGGCGCCAGCGTCGGCTCGGCCATCGGCCCGCGCGACGGGTCCAGCGTCGAGATGCTGATGCGCAATGCCGACCTCGCGCTCTACCAGGCCAAGGACCAGGGCGGCGGCGTGCACTGCTGCTACGAGCCTTCGCTCCATGCCCAGGCCGAGGAACGGCGGCGGCTGGAGATCTCGCTGAGGAAGGCGCTGGAGCGCAAGGAGTTCGCGCTGGTGTTCCAGCCGGTGGTCGATGCGCGCGACGAGCATGTCGTCAGCTTCGAGGCGTTGATCCGGTGGAACAGTCCGGAGCACGGGCTGGTCAGCCCGGCGAAGTTCGTGCCTTTGGCCGAGGATACCCGGCTGATCGTGCCGATCGGCCAGTGGGTGATGGAGGAGGCCTGCCGGCAGGCGATGCGCTGGCCGGCGAGCGTCAAGGTCGCGGTCAACGTCTCGGGCGAGCAATTGCTGGATACCGAGCTGATCCCGACGGTGGTCCGGGCGCTTTCGATCGCCGGGCTGCCGGCGCAGCGGCTCGAGATCGAGGTGACCGAGAGCATCTTCCTGCGCGACGCGACGATGGCGCGGGCGGCGCTCGAACAGCTGATGGCACTGGGCTGCGGGGTGGCGCTCGACGATTTCGGCACCGGCTATTCCTCGCTCGGCTATCTGCGCAAGCTGCATTTCTCGACGATCAAGGTGGACCGGACGTTCGTCCAGGGCGCGGCGCTGGGCAGCCCGGAGAGCCTGGCGATCATCCGCGCGGTCGTCGCCATGGCGGACAGCCTGGAGATGTCGACCACCGCCGAGGGGGTGGAGACCGAGGCCGAACTGGCGCTGGCGCGCGAGTTGGGCTGCGGCAAGATCCAGGGCTTTTACTTCGGGCGGCCGATGAGCGCCGACGATGCGGCTGGGCTGTTTTCGCGTCGCGATGCGGGGGGCTTGCGGGCTTAGACCGCCAGCATCCTTTGTTTTCGGGTTCACGCAAAGGGCGCAAAGGGACGAAGGGCGCGAAGGGGTCGCGCTTGGTTCTTTGCGGTCTTTGCGCCTTTGCGGGCTTTGCGTGAACCCGGTTCTAGCGCGGCGGGGCGTGTCTCGATTTCGGGCCATAGGCCCGAAGTTTATCCCGAGCTTGACGAGGGGCTCGACACGAACGGGGGGCGGGTGTTGGATTTGCGGGCGCGGCTTGGCGCGGCTGGGCATCCGGGGAAGGATCAGGCCGGCGTTGCGGGCGTGCCCGTCTGAAGGGCGACGCTCAGGTTTCGCTGGTTCACGGTGCGAACGGCCGGGGGAAGTTCAGCGAAATCGAAGACCCGGCTCGGCCCTCATCGGACGGGCGGGAAAGCGCGCGGGCTCGCAGGATGGCGCTTTCCGGGATTGGCTGTTGGGCCAAGCCTGTCCGGTCGGAGGCGCCCTTTTTGTGGTCGGGATCGACAAGCGATCCCTTGGCAGCGCGTGGCGCCCGTGAATGGGGTGCGCCGTGGCCTGCAACGCCGACCTGAATATCCGCCGCCGCCTCTTGCGCATGAGGCGGGGGAGCGGACGGGGAGGGTTTATAACCTAACGGGTTCGTTTTGTCAAGGGGTTTCACGCAAAGACGCAAAGAGGGTTGGTTTGGTGGCTAGGCGGGAGTCTTTTGCGAAAGCGGACTTTTCGGATATGACGACAAAGCTGCTATCAGCTGTGTGGCGGGAAACGCCCACTTGCAGACGTTCCGTGAACTGTGCATCTCTCGTCTATGAAGCCATTACCACCAACCAATGCCGAGCTGCGGGAACGCTATCTCCCATTTAGGACTTGGGCCGCGCTATCGGCTATCGGGCTGGTTATAACTTTGGTTCGCAACCTTTTATTTAACATCCCTCTTGTCCCGATCCGCACAGGAGCGACACCGTTTCTCACATTGATGTCGCTCGGGGCGCTGTATGCGGGATCAGTGTTGACGTGGCTCGCGCTTCGTAACTGGCAAGACCGGTAACCATTAATGCCAGACGCTCATTGCATCTCAGCAGCGTCTGCTTCCTCCATCCTAGCTGCCGTCCCGCATCATGTGCAGTGCCCGTGTAAGCAGCCGCCGTTGGGCCGTGTCGCTCTGGACCCCCGCCTGCGCGGGGGTGACGAGGGGTGCAGGGGTGACGAGGGGTGCAGGGGTGACGAGGGGTGCGGGGGTAATGAGGCAGGTTGGGGTGATGAACCCAGATCAGCCGCCGTGAACCGCCGCGAAGCGGCCTTTGGTAGCGGCTGCCGGTTTCATGGCGCGGGTCAGCCGATCAAACGCTGAGGCCGGCAGTTCCGGGTTTGCAAAGGGTATGCCCTTTGCCCGCCGGAGGCATCTTTTTTCATTTTTTCATCCGCCTGAGGTGATCAGGCCGAGACCAGCCCCTTCAGCACGCCCTCAAACAGCTTGCGCCCGTCGCTGCCGCCGTGGGCGGGTTCGATCATGCGTTCGGGGTGAGGCATCATGCCCAGCACGTTGCCTTTTTCCGAGAGGACGCCGGCGATCTGGCGGGCGGAGCCGTTGACCGGTTCGGCGTAGCGGAAGGCCACTCGGCCTTCGGCTTCGAGGCGGTCCAGCGTTGCTTCGTCGGCCTGGTAGTTGCCGTCGTGGTGGGCGACGGGGACGGTCACGCGCTGGCCGGGGAGGTAGCCTTGCGTGAACAGCGAGCGGTTCTGTTCGACGGTGAGGGCGACATCGCGGCAGACGAAGCGGATGCCGGCGTTGCGCATCAGCGCGCCCGGCAGGAGCCCGGCTTCGGTCAGCACCTGGAAGCCGTTGCAGACGCCGAGGACGGGGACGCCGCGGGCGGCGGCGGCGACGATGGCCTGCATGATCGGCGAGCGGGCGGCCATGGCGCCGGAGCGGAGGTAGTCGCCATAGGAGAAGCCGCCGGGGAGCGCGATGAGGTCGAGGCCGGTGGGCAGTTCGGCATCGCGGTGCCAGACGCGGTGGACGGTGCCGCCGGAGATCTCCTCGATGGCGACGGCCATGTCCCGGTCGCAATTGGAGCCGGGGAAGGTGACGACGGCGGCGGAGAAGGAGGCCATCAGCCGGCGACCCGCTCGATCCGGTAGTTCTCGATCACCATGTTGGCGAGCAGCTTGCTGGCCATGTCTTCCAGGGCGGCATCGGTCACGCTGTCGTCCACTTCCAGTTCGATCAGCTTGCCGGCGCGGACATCCTTGACGCCGTGGTGGCCGAGGCCTTCGATGGCATGGTGGATGGCGCGGCCCTGGGGATCGAGCACGCCGTTCTTGAGGCTGACGTGGACGCGAACTTTCATCGTTGGGTTTCCTGGCGCGGAGGATTCGTCTGGCTGCCTATGGCGTCGGATGGCGCGGGCCGCAAGGGCGGCGGGGCAGGATCGTCGCCGCCGAGCGCGCGGTAGAGTTCGACGAGGTTGGCGGCGCGGGTCGCCTCGGTGAGGGCGGCGGTGCGGCGGGCGGTATAGAGCGTCTGGCGGGCGACAAGGCTGTCGAGCGCGGAGGCGATGCCGCCGGTGTAGCGGCGATCGGTGAGGCGCGCGTTGTCTGCGGCGGCGGCGGCGCCGGCGCGGGTGGCGGCGAGCTGGGCGTCGATGGTGCCGCGCCGGGCGAGGGTGTCGGCGACGTCGCGGAAGGCGTTCTGGATCGCCTTGCGGTATTGCGCGGCGGCGAGCTTGCGGCGGGCTTCGGCCAGGGCGACGCCGGCCTTGCCCCGGCCGGCGGTGAACAGCGGGTAGCTGGCGGTCGCGTCCGCGCTCCAGGCGAAGGCGCCGCCGGTGAACAGCGAGGCGAGCGCGGTGCTGGCGACGCCGGCGGCAGCGGTCAGGCTGATGCGGGGAAACAGGGCGGCGCGGGCGGCGCCGAGATCGGCATTGGCGGCCTTGAGGGCGTATTCCGCCTCGATGACGTCGGGCCGGGCCAGCAGGATGGCGGAATCCATGCCGGCGGGGATGGCGCAGAGATGCGCGCCGGCATCCTCGATCGAGGCGGGCAGGTCGGCGGGGGCCGGTTCGCCGCCGACCAGGGCGCGCAGGGCGTTTTCGTCCTGGGCGACGGCGGTGGTCTGGGCGGCGATGTCGGCTTGCGCGGTGGCCAGCGTGATCTCGGCCTTGCGCTGGTCGTCGAGCGGGGCGATGCCGCCGGCGACGCGGCGCGCGGTCAGCGTGACCTGCTCGCTGGCCGAACTCGCGGTGTCGCGGGCGATGGCGAGCAGGCTCATGTCCCGCCCGCGAGCGATCCAGGCCTGGGCCAGTTCGGCGACGACGAGGATGCGGACGGCGCGGGCGGCGGCGATGCTGCCGAGATAGCGGGCGCGTTCGGCGGCGGTCAGTGCGCGGACGCGGCCGAACAGGTCCAGCTCCCAGGCCGGCACGCTGGCGCCGGCAGAGAGGCTTTCCGGCGGCTGGATCGAGGCCTGGCCACCGGCGCGCGAATAGCCGGCGCCGGCGTCGATTTCCGGCAGCAGGGCGGCGCGCTGAACCCGGTAGCTGGCGCGTGCCGCCTCGACATTGGCGAGCGCGGCGGCGATGTCCTGGTTGGCGGCGAGGGCCGTGGCGATCAGGTGCAGGAGGCGCGGGTCGGCGAAGCAGTCGCGATAAGCATAGCCGGCGGGCAGGGGCGGTTGCGGCTGGTAGGCCGGGCCTTGCGGCCATTGCGGCGGGATCGCGGTATCCGGGCGGACATAGCGCGGGGTCAGCGAGCAGGCGCCGAGCGCGAGCGCCGCGAGCAGGGCGCCGGTTTGCCGGATCACGCGCCGGCCTCCTGCCGGGGGCGGCCGCGCAGTCGCTGGAGCAGGTCGCGGGTGGTGGCGCGGACGATGACGAAGAACAGCGGGATGAAGAACACCGCCAGCGCGGTCGCGGTCAGCATGCCGCCGATCACCGCGGTGCCGATGGCGATGCGGCTGTTGGCGCCGGCGCCGGTGGCGATCGCCAGCGGCAGCACGCCGAAGATGAAGGCGGCGCTGGTCATCAGGATCGGCCGCAGGCGCAGGCGGGCGGCGGTCATCGCCGCATCCAGGATGCTGGCGCCCTTCTTCTCCTCCTGCTCGGCGAACTCGATCATCAGGATGGCGTTCTTGGCCGCCAGCCCCATCGTCGTCAGCAGGCCGATCTGCAGGTAGACGTCGTTCTGCAGGCCGCGCAGGGTGACTGCAAGCACCGCGCCGACCAGGCCGAGCGGGATCACCAGCAGCACCGCGACCGGGATCGACCAGCTTTCGTAGAGCGCCGCCAGGCACAGAAAGACGACGACCAGCGACAGGCCGTAGAGCAGCGGGCCTTGCCCGGTGGCGAGCCGCTCCTGGTAGGAGGCGCCGGCCCATTGCAGGCCGACGCCGGGATAATGCGCGACGATCCGCGAGAATGCGTCCATCGCCTGGCCGGAACTGGCGCCGGGGACCGCCTGGCCGCTGAACTCGTAGGCGGGGATGCCGTTGAACCGGGTCGTCGCGGTCGGCGAGCGGCTCCAGCCGGCGGTGGCGAAGGCGGTGAACGGCACCATCTGGCCGTTGCTGCCGCGCACCTGCCAGGCGGCGAGGTCTTCCGGCCGCGAGCGCCAGGGGGCATCGCCCTGGACATAGACCCGCTTGACCCGGCCGCGATCGACGAAATCGTTGACGTAGCGGCCGCCCCAGGCGGTGCTCAGCGTGGCGTTGACATCGGCCTGGTTGAGCCCGAGCACCGCCAGCTTCTGGTTGTCGGCCTGGATGGCGAGGGTCTGGACTTCGGGCAGGGTCGAGAGACGGACGTTGGCGAGCTGTGGATCGGCGCGGGCTTCGGTGAGGATGCGGTCGCGGATCGCGTCGAACCGCTCGCGCGGCAGCGAACTGTCGTTGACCAGTTCGGCGGTGAAGCCGGAGGACTGGCCGAGGCCCCGGACGACGGCCGGCACGGTCGCGTAGAATTCGAGGTCGCGGATGCCGCTCAGGGCCTTGGTGATGCGGCGGGTGACGGCGTCGGCGGTGTGTTCGCTGCCCTTGCGCTCGTCCCAGTCCCTGAAATTGATGAAGCCACGGCCGGTGTTCTGGCCGACCGCGCCGTTCGCCCCGCCGCCGACGACGGTGAACACGTTGGCGATGTCGCGGCTTTCGTGCGCGAGGATATGGTCTTCGGCGAGGGAGCGGGCGCGATCCGTCCGTTGCAGGGTGGCGCCGGGGGGCAGCTGGATGATGAGCTGGCCCCGGCCCTGGTCCTCGCCGGGGAGGAACCCGGTCGGCAGGCGGAGGAACAGCAACGCCAGCAGGGCGCACAGGGCGAGGTAGACCAGCACCGGGCGCTTCTTGCGCTCGGCGATGCGCCGGGCATGGTCGTGATACCAGGTGACCAGCCGGGCGAAGTTTGCCTCGAACCATTCGTGCATCCGCCAGCTCGCCCGGCCGACCCAGCCGGTGTGGTCCTCGTCCTCGCGGCGCTTGAGCAGGGTGGCGGTGAGCGCCGGCGAGAGGATCAGCGCGACGCCGACCGAGAGCGCCATGGCGGCGACGATGGTCAGCGAGAACTGGCGGTAGATCACGCCCGTGGAACCGCCGAACAGGGCCATCGGCAGGAACACCGCCGAGAGCACCAGGGCGATGGCCACCAGCGCGACCGAGATTTCCCGCATCGAGCGGATCGTCGCCTCGCGCGGGGTCATGCCGGGGTTTTCGTGCATCAGGCGCTCGACGTTCTCGACCACGACGATCGCGTCGTCGACCAGCAGGCCGATGGCCAGCACCATGCCGAACAGGGTCAGGGTGTTGATCGAGAAGCCGAGCAGGGCGAACACGCCGAACGTGCCGAGCAGCACCACCGGCACCGCGATGGCCGGGATCAGCGTGGCGCGCCAGCTCTGCAGGAAGGCGAAGATGACGATGACGACGAGGACGATCGCCTCGACCAGGGTGATCACCACGTCCTCGATCGATTTCTTGATGAACAGGGTCGAATCGCTCGGGAAGATCACGCGGAAGCCGGGCGGGAAGCGGGTCGCCTGGCGGGCCATCTCCTCCTTGACCAGCTTCGCGGTCTTCAGCGCATCGGCGCCCGGGGTCAGCGAGATGCCGATGCCGGCCGCCGGGTGGTGGTTCATGTCGGCGACGAAGATGTAGTTGTCCGAGCCGAGTTCGACGCGGGCGACGTCCGACAGCAGCACGGTCGAGCCATCCGGCCGGGTCTTGACGACGATCCGCCGGAACTGGTCCGCCGTGGTCAGCCGGGATTGCGCGGTGACGATGGCGTTGAGCATCTGGCCGGGCGGGCTGGGCTGGCCGCCAATCTCGCCGGCGGCGACCTCGGCGTTCTGCGCGGTGATCGCCGCGACGACATCGCCGGGGATCAGCGAATAGGCCGCGAGCCGGTTCGGGTCGAGCCACACGCGCATGGCATACTGGGCGCCGAAGCTGTCCACCTGGCCGACGCCGGGGATGCGGGCGAGCACGTCCTGGACCTGGCTGAGGGCGAAATCCGAGATGTCGGTGGCGCTGACCCGGTCGGACTCGTCGTAAAGGGCGACGACCATCAGCTGGTCCGGGTTGGACTTGGTGACGGTGATGCCCTGGGCCTGGACGATCTGGGGCAGGCGGCTCAGGGCCTGCTGGACCTTGTTCTGCACCTGGACCTGGGCGATGTCCGGGTTGGTCCCCTTGGCGAACGTCGCGGAGATGCGCACCTGGCCCTGGGACGAGGAGTTGGCGCTGAAATAGAGCAGGCCATCGACGCCGGTGATCTGCTGTTCGATCACCTGGGTGACGCTGGTTTCCAGGGTCTCCGCCGAGGCGCCGGGATAGCGGGCGCTGATGTTGACCTGTGGCGGGGCAATGTCGGGGAACTGCTCGACCGGCAGGGTCAGGATCGCGCCGACGCCGGCGAGCATGACGACGATGGCGATGACCCAGGCGAAGATCGGCCGATCGACGAAGATCCGCGACATCGCTCAGCGGCCGCCGGCGGTGCCGGGCTGGCGGGGCATTTGCGGGGCATCTTCGGCAACCGGCCTGACCGGCTTGCCGGCAGTGATCTTGCCCAGGCCCTGGGTGATCAGCCGGTCGCCATCGGCCAGGCCCGAAGTGACGACCCAGGCATCCCCCGCGGTTCGTTCGGCGACGACCTTGCGGGCCACGGCGCGATTGCCCGGGCCGACCAGCAGCACGGTGGCATTGCCGCGCGGATCGCGCGAGAGGGCGGCCTGCGGGACCAGCCAGACATGGTCCTGGCTGCCGCGCGACAGGCGGGCGCGGACGAACAGGCCGGGCAACAGCACGCCCTGCGGATTGGCAAAGCGGGCGCGCAGGGTCACCGTGCCGGTGGCGGGATCGACCGTGACCTCGGAAAACTGGAGCCGGCCCGGCAGCGGGTATTCGTGCCCGTCCTCCAGGATCAGGCGGACATCGGCGTGATCGGCCAGCGTACCGTTGCCGGCGCGGCGCAGGCGCAGCACGTCGCCGGCGTTCTGCTGGATATCGACGAAGATCGGATCGAGCACCGAGACCACCGCGAGCGGGCCGGGCTGGCCGGCGGTGACCAGCGAGCCGGCGGTGACCAGCGAGCGGCCGATCCGCCCGGTCACCGGCGCGGGCACGGTGGTGAAGCGCAGGTTGATCCGCGCGGTGTCGAGCGCGGCACGGTTCTGGGCGACCGTGGCCGCGCCCTGCCGGGCGGCGGCGGCGGCATCGGTATAGTCCTGCTGGGAAACCGCCTTGTCCGCCGCCAGTGGCCGGTAGCGTTCGGCGCGGGCCTGGGCGGCGGCGGCATTGGCCTCGGCGCTCGCCAGGTTGGCCTGGGCCTGGGCGGCGGCGGCGCGGTAGAGGCTCGGGTCGATCCGGTAGAGGGGCTGGCCGGCGCGGACGAGCGCGCCCTCGGCGAACAGGCGCTGCTGGATGACGCCGGAGACCTGGGGGCGGACTTCGGCGGTCTGGAAGGCGGCGGTGCGGCCGGGGAGTTCGTTGACAATCGGCACCGAGGTGGCGCGCATGACCCGGTAGCCGACTTCGGGCGGCGGCTTGGCGGCATCGTTGCCGTCGCGGTGGCCGCAGCCGGCCAGGGCCAGGCAGGCAGCGGCGATGAGGACGCGCAAGGGGGGCAAGTGCGGTCGCATGAGTTCCGTCATGATCGCGGGTAACCGTCTCCCGGGGCGAGGCCTTCACATGCGGCCCGGCCCCAAGTCAATCAGCGGGCGGAAATATTGGGACCAGCCGGGGCGATTGTCTCGGCCACCGTGGGAGGCGGCTCGGGCAGGACGGTGACGGCGACCATGCGATCATCGGTCAGGTAACGGCGGGCGGCGGCCTGGATGTCGGCGGCGGTCAGCGTCATCAGCCGGCGGCTGGCCTGGAGCTGGCGGTCGATCCGGTCCGGCTGGGTCTGGGCGCGTGTGACGAGGGCCAGCCAGCCGGCGTTGGTCTTGAGCTGGTTGTCGAACAGCTCGGCGAGCGGCGCGCGGGCGCGCAGCAGCAGGTCCTCGCCGACCGGACGGTCGCGCAGCGCGGCGACGGTGTCGACGATGGCGGAGTGGACGGCGGGAAGATCGGCCTGATCGACCGAGGCGGCGACGGCGAACGTGCCGTAGCCTTTCCAGGTGCGCGAGGGCTCGCTCGACGCGGCGGGGGAATAGGCCTTGCCGAGGCGCTGGCGCAGGGTTTCGGTCAGTTCGATGCGGACGACGCGTTCGAGCAGGTTGAGCGCCTGCTTTTCCAGCGGATCGGCATCGTCGCGGGTCCGCCAGGTCAGGCGCAGCAGGGCCTGGCCGGGCTGGCCGGTGTGAAACACCGTGCGCGGGGCATGGTCCCGGGTGAACGGGCGGGCGCGGCGGTCGTCATAGCCGCGGAAGTCCTTCTCGCGCGGCGGTAGAGCGCCGAGGGTGCGGGCGACGAGCGCGATGGTGGCGTCCTCGTCGATATCGCCGACGACGCCGAGTTCGATCGCGCCATGCTGCAGGCGATCGGTGATGGCGTCGCGCAGGCGGGCATAGCCGAGTTCGGCATAGGCGGCCTGGGGCTGGGTGGTGAACCGGGGGTCGTCATCCGACAGGATGCCGCCGATCGACGCGGCAAGCGCGCTCGCAGGGGTGGCGCGGAGCTGGGCATACCAGTTGGCGATGCCGGCGCGGAACTGGGCCTCGCCCTCCGGGCGGTAGCCGGGATCGGTCAGCGTCGCGGTGAGCAGTTCGAGCTGGAGGGCGAGATCGGCCGGGGTGGTCGCGGCGCTGGCGACGAACGTGTCGGCGCCGAGGCCGAGGCCGGTCGAGACGGCGTGGCCGGCGAGCAGGGACTGCAGGTCGTCGAGGCTGTGCTTGCCGAGGCCGCCGGCGATCAGCGAGGGGACCATGGCGACGGCCAGCGGGTTGTCGCGGGTGGCGAGCAGCGAGCCGCCATCGACCTGCATGTCGACCAGCACGCGGTCCTGTTCGAGCTCGGTGCGGCGCAGGTTGAGCCGGACGCCGTTGGCGAAACGGACCTGGCGGATGGCCAGCGGGGTGGCGCGGCTGTCGGCGACGACTTTGCCGGGGCGGCCGAAATCGGTGTAGGCGAAACCGCCGCCGGATTCGGCCGGGGCCGGGGCGGGGGGCGCCTTGATGGCCTTGTGCCAGGTGGCGAGCAGGCCTGCGGCATCGGCCGGCTTGCGGCCCTGGAAGCGGATCAGCGGGGATTTTTCGAGCGGCACGACATCGCGGCGCAGCGCGGCGAGGACGGTGGCCGGGGAGATCGACGGGGCCTGGGCCTCGAACCAGGCGAGGGTGGCGGCGGGCGCGTCGGGCACGGAACGGTCGTGCAGCAGGTCGAGCGCTTCGGCGACGAGTTCGCCGCTGGTGCGGGTGTCCGCAGCTGCGGCGGCATGGCGCAGGCTGGTGCGCAGGTCGGCTAGCTGCTCGGCGACTTCGCCGGCGGTGAAGCCGTTGGCCAGCGCCCGGCGATATTCGGCGGCGGCGGCGGCGAGGGCGCGGGGCCACTGGCCGTCGAGGCTTTCCACCGTCAGGCTGGTGCTGCGGCCGACATGGAACACCGGCGCGGTGCCGAAGCCGGCGCTGCGGAACGGGGGATCGGGCTGGCGGGCAAGCCGGGCGAGGCGGCGGTTGACGATGGCCGCGCCGATGCGGGCGAGCAGATCCTCGCGGCGGCGGGCGAGCGTGTCGGCGCCGCCGCGCCACTTGCCCTGAGCGGCGATGGTGACGCGCTCGGGCAGGGCCGGGTCGGTGTAGAGGCTGGGCGCGGGGTTGGCGGGTGCCAGCGGGCCGGGGGACGGCTGCTTCGGCGCGCGGGCCGGCTGCCAGTCGGCGAAATGGCGCAGGACCAGCGCCCGGGCGGCGGCCTCGTCGATGTCGCCGACGACGATGACGGTGGTGCGGGCGGGCACGTAGGTGCGTGCCCAGAAGGCGCGGAGACGCTCGGCCGTGGCGGCGTCGAGCGCGGCCTGGGTGCCGATGGGAAGCCGCTGCGGATAGAGCGCGGCTGGCGCCATGGCGGCGAGGCGATCGGCCATCTCGCGGTAGGCATAGGTATCGCGGTCGCGCTTTTCGGCAAGCACGACGCCGCGTTCGCGGGCGAGCTGGGCGGGGTCGAAGCGCAGTTCGCTGGCCGCCTCGCGCATCAGCATCAGCGCGGTATCGACCAGGGCCGGGTCCCGCCTGGGCAGGTCGAGCATGTAGGTCGTGCGTTCGAAGCCGGTCGAGGCATTGGTGTCGGCGCCGAAGGCGAGGCCGTGGCGTTCGAGCAGGCGGATCATCTCGCCCGGCGGCACGCGGGTGCTGCCCTGGAAGGCCATGTGTTCGACGAAATGGGCATAGCCGCGCTCATCGTCCCGCTCGTCCAGCGATCCGGCGGCGACTTCCATGCGGACGAGGACGGCGCCGGCGGGGTGGGCATTGCGGCGGACGACAAAGCGCAGGCCGTTGGGCAGGCGCTCGAAATGCCAGGCGGGATCGGGCGTGATATCGGAACGGGCGAAGCCCCAGCCCGCATCGGCGCGGGCCGTGGCCGGCAGAGGGGCGAGCAGCAGGCACAACATCGCCAACCCGCCCCAAAAGCGGCCCAAAACGCGGCGAAACTGTCCCCGTTCGTCCATTCGTCCCGTCACCGGCCCCCGGTGGCGATCGTTGCAGGCGCGCCCCCCGGCACGTCCGGTTACTTCTTGGCGCGCAGCTTCCGGTGCTTGGAAAGGTCGAAAACCTCGCTCGGCCCGTTGTCCGTCTCGAGCAGGCCGAGGCGGCGGGCGACCTCCTGGTAGGCCTCCTCCTCGCCGCCGAGATCGCGGCGGAAGCGGTCCTTGTCGAGCTTTTCGCCGGTGGTCATGTCCCACAGGCGGCAGCCGTCCGGGCTGATCTCGTCAGCCAGGATCACCCGGCTGTAGTCGCCATCCCAGATCCGGCCGAATTCGAGCTTGAAGTCGATCAGGCGGATGTTGATGGCGGCGAACATGCCCACCATGAAGTCATTGACCCGGATCGCCATGCTGGAGATGTCCTGCATCTCCTCGTTCGAGGCCCAGCCGAAGCAGGCGATGTGTTCCTCGGCGATCATCGGGTCACCGAGCGCATCGTCCTTGTAGTAGTATTCGATCAGCGTGTGGGGCAGGGCCTCGCCTTCGGGGATGCCGAGGCGCTTGGAGATCGAGCCGGCGGCGACGTTGCGGACGACGACCTCGATCGGGATGATCTCGACCTGGCGGACCAGCTGCTCGCGCATGTTGAGCCGGCGCAGGAAGTGGGTCGGGATGCCGATGTGGGCGAGGCGGGTGAAGACATACTCGCTGATGCGGTTGTTGATCACGCCCTTGCCGTTGATCGTGCCCTTCTTCTGGGCGTTGAACGCGGTCGCATCGTCCTTGAAGTACTGGATCAGGGTGCCGGGTTCGGGGCCTTCGTAGAGGATCTTGGCCTTGCCTTCGTAGATCTGGCGGCGACGGGACATCTTCGTTTTCCTCAATGACCGTGTGGGGACTTTCCCCGCGAAACCCCGGTTGCGGCGGGCGGACCGCCGGACCCGGAGCCGGCGGCGCTCCCCGTAAACCAAAAGCCCCGGCGGGCGATCTCGATCGCGGCGGCCGGGGCGTCGAACGCCGCCTTAGCCAAGCGCGGGCGAAAACGCAATCGGGATGGCATGGCCGGGCCGGCGCCGGCTCGCTTCCGCCGCGCCTCCCCGGGTTTGTGGTGCGGGCGCTGGCCAATTGCCAAGGCGGCCACTAGAAGCGGTGGCGAGCCGGATGCGGCGATCGGGAAGGGCGGGCAATGGATACGGGGACGACTGCATTCACGAAGGCAGACAGCCGCCGCGCCTGGCTGGCGATCGCGGCGGGTACTCTGGGCGGCTTCATGGCCCTGCTCGACACGTCGATCGTCAATTCGTCGCTGCCGGTCATCCAGGGCGAGATCGGCGCCACCCGCGCCGAGGCGACCTGGGTCGGCACCGCCTACCTGATGACCGAGATCATCGTCCTGCCGCTGACCGCGTGGATCGAGCGGATGCTGGGGATGCGGCGGTTCCTGCTGTGGAGCGCGATCCTGTTCACCTTGTTTTCGGTGCTGTGCGGTTCTGCGACCAACCTCACCATGATCATCGTCGGCCGGCTGGGGCAGGGGTTGAGCGGCGGCATGATGATCCCTTCGGCCTATTCCATGGGCGGCCGCCTGCTGCCGCCGGAGCAGCAGTCGCGCGCGGTGGCGATCATTACCGGGCCGATCCTGGTGGCGCCGATCATCGGTCCGGTCGTGGGCGGATGGCTGACCGAACAGTTCAACTGGCATTATGCCTTCTTCATCAACGTGCCATTTTCCGCCGTTCTCGTCGTGCTGACATATTTTGCCCTGGAGGATTCGCCGATCGACCTGCGCGAGATTGCCGATGCCGATTGGCTCGGCATCGCCGGCGTGACCACATTGCTCGGGTGCCTGGTGGTGATCCTGGAGGAGGGGCACAACGAGCAATGGTTCGAATCGGCGTTGATCTGGCGGCTGGCGTTCGGCGCGGTGATCGGCCTCGGGATGCTGATCGCCGGACAGGTCAGGGCTCGCCGGCCGGTGATCAGGCTGGCGTTGCTGCGAAACCGCGTCATCTGCCTGGCGACGGCGATCATCTTCATCTCCGGCTTCACCATGTTCAGCCTGTTTTTCCTGACCCCGCAATTCCTGGCGGCGATCGCGGGATACAATGCGCTGCAGGCCGGGCTGGTGGTGTTCGTCTCGGGCATATCGTCGTGCGGGACGATGTTCGTCTATCCGATGGTGGTAAAGCACTGCAACCTGAAGGCGATCGTCTGCGTCGCGGCGGTCATGCTGGCGGGCTCCTGCGCCATCGCCGCCGGCTTTTCCGCCCAGGCCAGTGGCGGCGATTTCATGCCGCTCCTCTTCGCGGTCGGCATCGGCGTCGCCTTGACCGCCCTGCCCATGCAGCAGACGGCGATCGCCATGGCGGCGCCGGGGGAAGTGCCGGAAGTCACCAGCATCGCCACCATTGCCCGCAATTTCGGCGGGTCGGTCGGCCTTGCCGCCCTGGCCAGCTTCCAGGACGCGCGGCTCGATTTCCACCATTGGCGCCTGGCCGAGACGCTGGGCGGAAACGATGCCGGTGTAGCCGATACCGTCCGTCAATGGGCGACGACATTCGGCGGTGGCCCTGAAGGAAACGAAGCGGCACTGCGGATGATCGACTCCCAGGTGCTCCTGGATTCGCTGGTCATGACTTTCGGCGATTCGTTCTTTCTTCTGGCGATCATCGCGATGGTGATGGTGCCCATTGCCCTGTTCCTGCCTTCCCGCCTGCCGGAGTCCAGTTCCAGCGCGCCGATGCACTGAGGATGGCGGCCAGGCGCCTCAGGTCGGGATCGGCGACAGGGAGCGTGCAGGACACGGAACAGGGTGCAGGGCCGGTGAAGGGATGGTGCCCGGGGACGGAGTCGAACCGCCGACACCGTGATTTTCAGTCACGTGCTCTACCAACTGAGCTACCCGGGCATCGCGTCGGCCAAGGCGTATCGAGGGCCGGCCGGCGATTGGAAGCGCGCCTATGGCGAAGCTGCGGCGGCTTGGCAAGCGCAAAATCGGAAGGATTTTCGCCGCATCGCGCGATCAGTCGCGGTCCTCCTGCGGCTCGCCGTCCTCGCCTTGGGCCGAGGGGCGGCCGGGAATCGCGTAGCCTTCGCCGAACCACTGCATGAGGTCGCGATCGCGGCAGCGGGGCGAGCAGAACGGGGCATGGTCGGGCTGGCGGGGCTTGCCGCAGACCGGGCACTTGCGCGCCGGATTTTGACGGACCGGGGACTGGCTCATGGCGCCACTGCCTGGGCGAAGCCGGCATCGAGCGCAAGGCTGGCGTCCTCGCCTCGGCGGATCGGGCGGCCGCTGCGGCGGGCAAGTTCGGTTTCGGCGGCCGCGTCGATCGCGGCGAGGACACGGGGGTGGGCAGTGAGCAGCAGCGGGCCGGGCGCCGCGATGGCTTCGGCCTGGCGCAGGAGCAGGCGGGCGGCGGCGGCGGGGCGGTCCCGCGCCACGGTGGCGAGCAGCGAGGGGCGTTCGAGGCGGGCGACGAGCTGGACGAAGCCGAAGCCGTTCATCGCGGTGCGCTCGTGGCGCCAGTGAGCGAGAGCGTTGGTCAGGGCGGCATCGACGGCCTGGCGATCGGCCTTTTCCGGCAGGGTCGGGAAATCGACGCCGATGTTGCCGGCGACATCGAGCAGCGCGATCGTGCGGGCCAGTTCGGGGACGGCGGCGAGCGCCAGGGCGCGCGGCGGCAGGGTGCCGTCGATATCGACCAGGGTCATCGCCGGGGTCGGGAACAGGGCGAGGCTGCCCTGGGCAAAGTCGGCGCGGGCCGCCCAGGCGAGGGCGAACGTGTCCTCCCACAGGCCGGTCGGGAAGGCGCGAACGGTGCGGGCGGGGGTGCCGGTTTCGGCCAGGGTTTCCGCCAGCGTGGGGGCCGGGCGCAGAGCGGCGGCGGTCGGGCGGCACTGGGCGCGCTTGTCCCGCCCGGTTTCGCCGAGCGCTGAGCGGGTGACGAGGACGCGGAGCGGGGCGCCTTCGCTGGCGGATGGCGGGAGCTGGTCGACCAGCGCCTCCTCGCCATCCGGCGCGCGGACGGTGCCGCGCCGGGCGCCGGTGGTGCGGGCGACCAGCACGGCATCGAGCACCTGGCCGGCGCGCAGGCCGCCGTGGACATCGAGGCGGGCGGCGACCGGCTCGCCATCGGCGACCAGCAGGGCGCGGTCCTCACCGATGCCGCGCTCGATCTGCCATTCGCGCATCAGGGGATCGCGAAGCCGGCGGCGCGCAGCAGGGCGCGGGTTTCGAACAGGGGCAGGCCGACGACGCCGGAGTGGCTGCCGCCGATCCACGCGACAAGCGCCTCGGCCTGGCCCTGGATGGCATAGCCGCCGGCCTTGCCCTGCCATTCGCCGCCGGCGACATAGGCCTCGATTTCGGCGGCGGAGAGCGGCTTGAAGCGGACGATCGTCTCGCTCAGGCGTTCACGCAGGCTGCCATCGGGCGCGGCGAGCGCGACCGCCGAAAGCACTGTGTGGCGGCGGCCGGAGAGCAGTTTCAGGCAGTGGCGCGCGGTTTCGGCATCCTCGGCCTTGGGGAGGATGCGGCGGCCGGCGGCGACGACGGTGTCGCCGGCGAGGATGTGGGCTTCGGCGTCATCGGCCAGCGTGCGGGCGGCGAGCGCCTTTTCGCGCGCCATGCGGGTGGCATAGGCGCGCGGCGGCTCGGCCGGGGCCGGGGTCTCGTCGATGTCGGCGGCGAGAATGCGGGCGGGTTCGAGGCCGAGCCGGGACAGCAGTTCGCGCCGGCGCGGGCTGGCCGACGCGAGGATCAGCGCCGGCGGGCGATCCATCAGTATGGGCCGGGGCCGCCGCGTCCGGGCATGAAGCGGTAGGTGATGCGGCCCTTGGTCAGGTCGTAGGGGGTCAGTTCGACCAGCACTTCATCCCCCACCAGCACGCGGATGCGGTTCTTGCGCATCTTGCCGGCGGTGTGGCCGAGGATCTCGTGATCGTTTTCCAGCCGCACGCGGAACATGGCGTTGGGCAGCAGTTCGACCACCGTGCCGCGCATTTCGAGAAGTTCTTCCTTGGCCATCCGCCTTCGGGCTTCCTCAGTTCTATGGGTTCGAGAATCGGGGCGCCATAGCGAGGCGGGAGCGAAAAGGGAAGCACCGGCGGGCATATGGTGGCTGAATGCCGCGTTCATCGCCCTGCAACGCGCCAGCGACAATATGTCACCCGGCGCGGCTTGCGATGGCCGGTTGCCGTCCGCCATTCCCGCAGATGGCCATTTCCGGACAAGGATCGACCACGGTTTTGCAGCGAACACGAATGAGGCTGGTGAATTCGGCAACGTGGCCGGTAGCGGCGGTGCTGCTGGCCCCGGTCACGCCGGCCATGGCCCAGAGCGCGCCGGTGCCGCAGCCCGGGATCGCGGCGCATGGTCCTGTCCAGGCCGGCGGCGGGCAGCCCGGGCGCGAGCCGGATGAGGCGGTGGTGCCGGCGGACGAGGCGCCGCCAGAGGTGCGCGCAGGCGACATCGTCGTCACCGGCACGCGCATGGCGGGGCAGGTCGAGGCGCCGCAGAAGCCGGTGGATACGCTCGACGAGGAGGACATCGCCGCCTACGGCGCGGCCTCGGTCGGCGATCTGCTCGATGCCCTGGGGCCGGAGACCGGGACCGGGCGCGGGCGGGGCAGCGGCGCGCCGGTGATCCTGGTCAACGGGCAGCGGGTCGCCTCGTTTCGCGAGATCCACGACTATCCGCCGGAGGCGATCCGCCGGGTGGAGATCCTGCCGGAGGAAGTGGCGCTGCGCTATGGCTATCCGCCGAACCAGCGGGTGGTGAACTTCATCCTCAAGGATCATTTTCGCAGCCATACGGTGACCGCTTCGGGCTCGACGCCGGATCGCGGCGGCACGGTGACCGGGCAGGGGCAGGGCTCGCTGCTGCGGCTCGACGGCAACGCCCGGCTCAACCTCTCGCTCAAGGCCAGCCGCACGACAGCGATGACCGAGGCGGAGCGTGCGGTTGCCGAGCCGCTGCCGAGGCTGCCGGACGATGCGATCCTCCGGGTTGCCGGCGACCCCCATCCCACCCTGGCGCGGACGCTGGTGGCGGGCGTCAGCGATCTTCTGGCCAATGGCACCTGGACGCGGGGGCTGGGCAAGGGCGCCGGCAGCGGTTCGCTGGCACTGAACGGCAGCTTCGAGCGGGTCACGTCGGAAGGACTGTCCGGTCTCAACAGCGTCGTGCTGGTGGGGCAGGACGGGACGACGGCGCTGCGCTACCTGCCCGGCGCGCTGGTCCGCCAGGTGCGGACCAGCACGGCCAAGGCCGGGGCATCGCTGAACCTGCCGCTGGAGCAATGGCAGTTGAGCGCGACGATCGACGGCAGCCACAGCGATTCGACGACGCTGAGCGACGACCGCGCGGATACCGGCAGCTTGCGCGATGCCGCCCTGGCCGGATCGCTTTCGCCGGTCGGCCCGTTGCCGGCGATCGCGCCGGGAGACCGCGACCGGGCGCGGGCGGTGACCGACAGCGTGACCAGCCTCGTCACCCTGACCGGCCATCCGCTGCGGCTGCCGGCCGGCGAGGCGACGCTGACCCTCAAGGGGGGATTTGCCTGGACCGGGCTTGCGGCAGAGGACACCCGCACCCTGGCCGGAAGCGGCAGCCTGAAGCGCGGCGATGGCTCGCTCGGGGTCAACCTCGGCGTGCCCTTGACCAGCCGGCGCGGCGACTTCGGCGCCGGGCTGGGCGACCTGACGCTGAACCTGAGCGGCGGGCTGAACCATCTGTCCGACTTCGGCCGCCTGACCGACTGGAGCGCCGGGTTGACATGGGGGCTGACGGACAAGCTCGACCTGCAGGCCAGCTACATCGTCAATCAGGCGGCGCCGAGCCTGGCACAGCTGGGCAATCCCGTGGCGGTGAGCAGCAACGTGCCGGTCTACGATTTCGTCACCGGCCGGACGGTCCTGGTGACGACGACCAGCGGCGGCAATGGCGCGCTGGCGCGGCAGCAGCAACGGGACGTGAAGCTGGGGCTGAACTGGACGCTGCCGTTGCCGCCAGGCTGGAACATGGGGCGCTCGAAGCTGATCGTCGAGTATTTCGACAACCGGTCGAGCGATGTCAGCGTGGCCTTCCCGCTGCTGACGCCGGCGGTGGAGGCGGCCTACCCGGGGCGGGTGGTGCGGGATCCGGTGAGCGGGGCCATCGTCAGCATCGACCAGCGGCCGGTGAGCCTTGCCAGCCAGCACGAGAGCCGTCTGCGCTGGGGTGTCAACCTCGGCGGGGGACTGGGCCGGGAGGTCACTGGCGGCGGACGGTTCGGCGGGGCGGCGGGCGGAGGTCACGGCGGCGGTGGGCAGGGGCCGCGCGGGCCACGGCGCGAGGGGCGGTGGAATCTGGCGCTCTATCATACGGTCCAGTTTTCCGATCGGGTGCTGCTGGCCTCTGGCACGCCGGAACTGGACCTGCTGGCCGGCGATGCCCTGGCCGGCACCGGTGGCGTCGCGCGTCATTCGCTGGAGCTGGAAGGCGGCGCCTATTTCAAGGGGCTGGGCCTGCGGCTCAATGGCAGCTGGGCGGCGCCGACCCGGGTCGCCCCGGCAGGGCTTCCCGCCGAACGGGCGCTGCGCTTCGGCAGTGTGACCAGGCTCAACCTGCGATTGTTCGCCGATCTCGGCCAGCAGCGCCGGCTGGTGGAAGCAAGCCCGTTCTTCAAGGGGGCGCGGGTTTCGCTGCAGGTCAACAACCTGCTGGGTTCGCGGCAGCGAGTCACCGATGGCAATGGCCGGGTGCCGGCTGCCTATCAGCCGGAGCTGGTCGATCCGCTCGGGCGGGTCATCGCGCTGGAGTTCCGCAAGCTGTTCTAGGCTGTCGTGACAAGTCGTTCACTTGAGCCAAATCCCGTTGCAGGCGAGATGGGGAGCCGGGAAAATTGCGGTGAATTTATCGGTTCGGGTGGGACGGAGCGTCCAGATTCGTCGGCTTGTCCAGCGATGTCGTGATACACTCACGCGATGGATGCCCTGCCCACGTTCGCCGGTTTCGCACCGCCGGTCCGGCCTGCCACGCCCTTGCGACAGGCCATCACCGCCGCCTGTCGCCGTCCGGAGCGGGAATGCGTCCGTGCGCTGCTCGACGCGGCGACCGTGCCGGCGGCGCTGCACGAGCCGGTGCGGGCGACCGCACGGTCGCTGGTCACGGCCTTGCGCGGCAAGAAGCGCGGCTGGGGCATCGAAGGGCTGGTGCAGGAATATGCCCTGTCGAGCCAGGAAGGCATCGCGCTGATGTGCCTGGCCGAGGCCATGCTGCGCATTCCCGACAATGCCACCCGCGACGCGCTGATTCGCGACAAGCTCGCCGAAGGCGACTGGCGCGCGCATCTCGGGGAAGGCCGCTCGCTGTTCGTCAATGCCGCGACCTGGGGTCTCGTCGTCACCGGGCGACTGGTCGAAAGCGTCGATGGCAGGGGTCTGGGTGCTGCCCTCACGCGCATCATCGCCCGCGCCGGCGAACCGGTGATCCGCCGCGCGGTGGACCTGGCGATGCGGCTGATGGGCGAGCGGTTCGTCACCGGCGAGACCATCGCGGATGCCCTGAAGCGCGCCACCGCGCAGGAGGCAAAAGGCTTCCGCTTCAGCTACGACATGCTCGGCGAGGCGGCGACCACAGCCGCCGATGCAGCACGGTACTTCGCGGACTACGCGCAGGCGATCCACGCGATCGGCGCGGCCTCCGCCGGGCGCGGCGTCCATGATGGCCCCGGCATCTCGATCAAGCTGTCGGCCCTGCACCCGCGCTACAGCCGGGCGCAGGCGGGCCGGGCCATGGGCGAGCTGCTGCCGCGGGTCAGAACGCTGGCCCTGCTGGCCAGGCGCCATGACATCGGCCTCAACATCGACGCCGAGGAGGCCGACCGTCTCGAACTCTCGCTCGATCTGCTCGAAAGCCTCGCCCTCGATCCCGATCTCGCCGGCTGGGACGGGCTCGGGTTCGTCGTCCAGGCCTATGGCAAGCGCTGTCCGTTCGTCATCGACTGGATCGTCGATCTCGCCCGCCGTGCCGGCCGGCGGATCATGGTGCGGCTGGTCAAGGGCGCTTACTGGGATACCGAGATCAAGCGCGCCCAGGTCGCCGGCCTGGCCGATTTCCCGGTCTACACCCGCAAGCTCCACACCGATCTCGCCTATATCGCCTGCGCCCGCAAACTGCTCGCCGCGCGCACCGATGTCTTCCCGCAGTTCGCCACGCACAATGCGCAGACCCTGGCGGCAGTCTACCATCTGGCCGGGCCGGACTTCGCGCCCGGCGATTACGAATTCCAGTGCCTCCACGGCATGGGTGAACCGCTCTACGAAGAGGTCGTCGGCGCCGGCAAGCTCGCCCGCCCCTGTCGCATCTATGCACCGGTCGGCACCCACGAGACACTGCTCGCCTACCTCGTCCGCCGCCTGCTGGAAAACGGCGCCAACTCATCGTTCGTCAACCGCATTGCCGATCCCGCCGTGCCGGTCGACGCACTGATTGCCGACCCTGCCGAGGAGGCGGCCGCGATGCCGGACCCGGGGGCGCCGCATCCTGCCATCGTCCTGCCGCCCGATCTCTACCCGGAACGGCGCAATTCGGCCGGAATCGACCTCAACGACGAGCGGGTTCTGGCCAATCTTGCGATCTCCCTGCGTGAAAGTGCCGGCAAGCCATGGTCTGCCGAACCGATCATCGCATCAAAACCCCGCCAAAACGTGCCCATAACGCTGCGCAATCCGGCCAACCACCGCGACATCGTCGGGACGGTCGCCTTCGCCACCGAACAGGATGCGAGCACCGCCGCCGCCATCGCCGCCAGTGCCGCCCCCCGCTGGGCGGCAACCCCAGTCGCCCAACGCGCCGCCATTCTCGAACGCGCCGCCGACAGGATCGAGGCGGCCACGCCGGAACTGATCGGCCTGGCGATCCGCGAAGCCGGAAAATCCGCCGCCAACGCCGTCGCCGAAGTCCGCGAAAGCGTCGATTTCCTGCGCTATTACGCCGCCCAGGCACGCGCGACTCTCGCCGGTACCGAACCGTTGGGGCCGATCGCCTGCATCTCCCCGTGGAACTTCCCGCTCGCCATCTTCACCGGCCAGATCGCCGCCGCGCTGGCCGCCGGCAACCCGGTCCTCGCCAAGCCCGCCGAACAGACGCCCCTGATCGCCGCCCGGTCCGTCCGCCTGCTCCACGCCGCCGGGGTGCCGCCGGACGTTCTCCAGCTGCTCCCGGGCGATGGCCTGATCGGCGCCGCCCTGGTCGCCGCGCCGCAGGTCATGGGCGTGATGTTCACCGGATCGACCGATGTCGCCAGGGCGATCCAGGCGCAGCTTGCCACGCGGGTTTCGCCGCACGGCAAGCCGATTCCGCTGATAGCCGAGACCGGCGGCCAGAACGCGATGATCGTCGATTCCTCGGCGCTCGCCGAACAGGTCGTCGCCGATGTCATCGCCTCCGCGTTCGACAGCGCCGGCCAGCGCTGCTCGGCGCTGCGGGTGCTGTGCCTGCAGGAGGACATTGCCGACCACACCCTGGCAATGCTGAAAGGCGCGCTTCGCGAACTGCATATCGGCAGCCCCGACCGGCTCGCTGTCGATATCGGCCCGGTGATCGGCGCCGAGGCCCGGGATGCGATCGAACGGCACATCGCGGCGATGCACGCAGCCGGGCATCGCGTGGAGCGGCAGGCGCTCGGCGAGGAATGCGCCCATGGCACTTTCGTCGCGCCGACGATCATCGAGATCGATGCCATCGCCCGGCTCGAACGCGAGGTGTTCGGCCCCGTGCTCCATGTCGTGCGCTGGCGGCGGGGCGACCGCGATGCGCTGGTCGAGGCGATCAACGCGACCGGATATGGGCTGACCTTCGGCCTCCACACCCGGCTGGACGAGACCATCGCCGGGGTCACCGCCGGCATCCGCGCCGGCAATATCTACGTCAACCGCAACACGATCGGTGCGGTGGTCGGCGTCCAGCCATTCGGCGGGCGCGGGCTTTCCGGCACCGGACCCAAGGCCGGCGGGCCGCTCTACCTGCGCCGCCTGGTCCAGCTGCCGCCGGAGCGCGCACGGCTGCCGCGCGCGGCAGGCGACCGGGCCTTGCGCGCGCTGGCCGGATGGCTCGACGCGCAGGGCGAAACCGACCTGGCCCGGCTGGCGAGGGACATCGGGGCGACTTCACCGCCCGGCCAGGCCATCGAATTGCCGGGACCTGTCGGCGAGCGCAACCTCTACGCGCTTCACCCGCGCGGGGTGATCCTGCTCAGGCCCAAGACGTCGACCGGCCTGGTCAATCAACTGGCCGCCGCGCTTGCCACCGGGAACACGGTCATGATCGAGGCGGCGCCCGGCCTCCGGGCGTTTGCCGCCAGCTTGCCGGACGAGGTTCGCGCCAGGATCGTGGCACATGCGGGGACGGTGGCGGGTGTTCTGGTCGAAGGCACCGCCGAGGCCCTGCCGGCCATTCTCGCGGAGCTCGCCGCCCGGCCGGGTCCGGTGCTGCTGATCCAGGCGGCGAGCCCGGCGGAATGCGCGACGCCGCGCGCCTTCTGCCTCGACTGGCTGGTGGAAGAGGTATCGACCTCGATCGACACGACCGCCGCGGGCGGCAACCCCTCGCTGATGGCCATGGTCTGATAGACCAGGGCGGTCGCGGCGCGGCTGTCCGGTGAAGCCGACCTGCCTGCGTTTATCGCGACCTTGCCACCTTATGCGATGTCCCTGGTGTGGGCTGCGTGCATTTCCCTTTTGCTCGTCTTTGCTTTTCGAGCCAATCCCGCTAACGCGCGCGGTTCGAGGTTAGCAGGAGTTGCCAAGTCATGCGTGCCGAAGGGCAGGCCCATATCGACCGGATCGAGGCGGCGCTGGCGCTGGTTCGCAAGTTTCTCGACTGGGAGCGGGCGCTCAGGCGGTTCGACGAGCTGAACGCGCGGGTCGAGGACCCGAAGCTGTGGGACAATCCGAAGGACGCCGAGGCGGTGATGCGCGAGCGGCGGCGGCTGGAAGCCTCGATCGGCGCGGTCAACTCGATCTCGCGCGAGATGGCCGATGCCGTCGAGTTCGTCGAGCTGGGCGAGATGGAGGGCGACGAGGCCACGGTGCGCGAGGGGCTGGATTCGCTTGCCGCACTGGCGGCGCGAGCGGACGAGGACAAGGTCCAGGCGCTGCTGGCCGGCGAGGCCGACGGGCTAGATACTTATGTCGAAATCCACGCCGGGGCCGGCGGGACGGAGAGCCAGGACTGGGCCGAGATGCTCTTGCGCATGTATACGCGCTGGGCGGAAAAGCGCGGGTTCAAGGTCGATGTGATCGAGTACCAGGCGGGCGAAGCGGCGGGGATCAAGTCCGCCACGATCCAGGTCAAGGGCGAGAACGCCTATGGCTATGCCAAGACCGAGAGCGGGGTGCACCGGCTTGTGCGGATCAGCCCTTATGACAGTTCGGCGCGGCGGCACACCTCGTTCAGCTCGGTCTGGGTCTATCCGGTGATCGACGACAACTTCGCGGTCGAGGTCAATCCGGCCGACCTCAAGATCGACACTTATCGCGCGTCGGGCGCGGGCGGGCAGCACGTCAACACCACCGATTCGGCGGTGCGCATCACCCACGTGCCTTCGGGGATCATCGTCGCCAGCCAGGTCGATCGCAGCCAGCACAAGAACCGCGAGATCGCGATGAACATGCTGAAGGCGCGGCTTTACGAGGCGGAGATGCAGCGGCGCGAGGAAGCGGCGAGCGCCGAACATGCCTCGAAGTCGGACATTGGCTGGGGCCACCAGATCCGGTCCTATGTCCTGCAGCCCTACCAGATGGTCAAGGACCTGCGCACCGGGGTGACCAGCCCGACGCCTTCGGACGTGCTTGACGGCGCGCTCGACCCGTTCATGGCCGCCGCGCTGGCGCAGAAGGTGACCGGCGAGAAGGTCGCGGTCGAGGACGTCGATTGACGACCGCCCGGCCCGGCCTGGCGCGCTTGGCGCTGCTGGCCGTGCTGCTGGCGGTCATGCCGGCCTGCCGGCGCGACGACCCGGACGCCGGGCGGCCGGCTTCGGCCAGGGGATTTCCGCGCGCCGATCGCGCTTCGCCCAGCGCCGACGCGCCGGCCTTTGCGACCGAGGCGCTGCGCGATGCCCAGGGCGAGGCGCGCGAGGTCATGCGGCTGGCGCGGATCGAGCCGGGCATGACGGTTGCGGACATCGGCGCCGGCGAAGGCTACTATACGATGAGGCTGGCGCCGGCGGTCGGCCGCAAGGGCCGGGTGCTGGCCGAGGACATCGACCGGGCGGCGCTGGCGCGGCTCGGCGACCGAGTGACGCGCGAGCGGCTGGACAACATTTCGATCAAGCAGGGTGACGAGGCCGACCCGCGCCTGCCGGCGGGCAGCTTCGACCGGGTGTTCCTGGTCCACATGTATCACGAGGTGCGCGAGCCATATGCGTTCCTCTGGCACTTGCGGCCCTCGCTGAGGCCCGGCGGGCAGGTGATCGTCGTCGATATCGACTGGCCGACGGCCGAGCACGGGATTCCGCCTGCCCTGCTGTTTTGCGAATTCGCCGCGGTGGGCTTCCGCTTGGGCGAATTTGTCCGTAAACCGGAATTGACCGGATATTTCGCGAGGTTCGAGGCAGTTGGGCCTCAGCCACAGCCGGCGGATATCCGTCCCTGCCACGAACGCGCGAAAGCGACGGGAACGGCGGGGTGAACGCAGTGATTGCTGGATGGGGACGCAGGAGCCGATGAGTTTCAAGGGGTTGAGCCCGATCATGTATGGTGGCCGCGAGGTCTGGCCGCTGGTCGAAGGCGGCAAGGGCGTGGCGGCGACCAACCACATGAGCTCCGGCGCCTGGGCGGCGGCCGGCGGCATCGGCACGGTCAGCGCGGTGAATGCCGATTCCTATGACGCCGAGGGAAAGATCATCCCGCAGGTCTATGCGGCGCTGACCCGCAAGGAGCGCCACGAGGAGCTGATCCGGTACGCCATCGATGGCGCGGTGGAGCAGGTGCGCCGCGCCTTCGACATCGCATCGGGCAAGGGCGCCATCAACATCAACGTGCTGTGGGAAATGGGCGGGGCGCAGACCGTGCTCGAGGGCGTGCTGGAGCGCACCCGGGGCATGGTCACCGGCGTCACCTGCGGGGCGGGAATGCCCTATAAGCTCGCCGAGATCGCTGCGCGGTTCAACGTCAACTACCTGCCGATCGTCAGTTCCGGCCGCGCCTTCCGCGCCTTGTGGAAGCGGGCCTATAGCAAGGTGTCCGAGCTGATGGCTGCGGTGGTCTACGAGGACCCGTGGCTGGCCGGCGGGCACAACGGCCTGTCCAACGCCGAAGACCCGCTGAAGCCCGAGGACCCCTATCCCCGGGTCAAGGCGCTGCGCGACACCATGCGGGCGGAAGGCGTGCCGGACACGGTGCCGATCGTCATGGCAGGCGGGGTCTGGTTCCTGCGCGAGTGGGAGAACTGGATCGACAACCCCGAACTCGGCCAGATCGCCTTTCAGTTCGGCACGCGGCCGCTCTTGACCGAGGAAAGCCCGATCCCGCAGGGCTGGAAGGACGAATTGCGCAAGCTCGAGCCGGGCGATGTCCTGCTTCATCGCTTCTCACCGACCGGCTTTTATTCCTCGGCGGTGCGCAACCCGTTCCTGCGGGCGCTCGAAGCCCGCAGCGAGCGGCAGATTCCCTATTCCCGGGTCTCGGCCGGCGAGCACACCGTGCAGCTCGATGTCGGGGTCAAGGGCAAGAACTTCTGGGTCGCCCCGCGCGACCTGGACCGGGCGCGCGTCTGGGCCGGCGCCGGCTATACCGAGGCGCTGCGCACGCCGGACGACACCGTGGTGTTCGTCACGCCGGAAGATCGCGCGGTGATTCGCCAGGACCAGGCCGATTGCATGGGCTGCCTGTCCCACTGCGGCTTTTCCGCCTGGAAGGACCATGACGACTATTCGACCGGGCGCATGGCTGATCCGCGCAGCTTCTGCATCCAGAAGACGCTGCAGGACATCGCCCATGGCGGCAGTGTCGAGAACAACCTGATGTTTGCCGGCCACGCGGCCTACCGTTTCAAGCAGGACCCGTTCTATTCCAACAATTTCACGCCAACCACCAGGCAGCTGGTCGACCGCATCCTGACCGGCGACTGATGTCACCGGTCAGGCGGGTACGTCAGAGCAGGCCCTGTTCGAGGCAGGCAGTCAGATAGCCGTCCATGCGGCCTCGCCCGGCGGCGCTCAGCCTGGCGCTGTCAGGTCGGTCGCCATTCATCGCCACCAGTCCGTTTTCGCTCAGGATGCGCAGCCAGCGATGCCGCGTGGCCGGGGACAGCGGGCTGGCGGTGTCAGGCTCGCCTTCGCCGTCGAGGCCAAGCAGCAGGTCCCAGGCCGGGCCGGATGCCAGCTCGGACGGAAAGTGCCGTTCGCGCTCCCGTCTCAGCGCGCGAAGGCGGCGGGCGGCCGCTCGCAGGGTGTCTGCGCCATCCTGCAGTTCGGCGCAGCCTGACAAAGGCGGGCTGTCCGCCATTTCGCTTCGTTTCATTTTCGTTCCACTGTTATTCAAATCGTCTCGCAACCTTCCTGGCGTAAACGATTGCGACCGTTCCTCTCTTAGCGCAGTTTGGAGAATGTGGTTCCTTGTTTGGGTCCAAATGGACGAATTTTCCGTCGAACCGATCAATCCAGCTCCCAGGCACGCTCGCCATGACTGGCGAGATCGAGTCCTTCGCGCTCCTCATCCGGAGAAACCCGCATCGGCAGGGCGAGCGCCACGCCCCGGGCAATGGCGAAACTGGCCACGGCCGACCACAGTGCCACCGCGACGACACCCACGACTTGCGCCAGCACCTGCCCGCCCAGGGTCTGGCCGGCGGCAAAACCGCTGCCCCCGAGCGACGGCGAGAGGAACAGGGCGAGGAGCAGCGAACCGGTGATGCCGCCGACGCCGTGCACCGCGAACACGTCGAGCGAATCGTCGATTTTCCACTTTCCCTTGACCAGCTGGATCATCGGAAAGCAGACCAGCGCCGCCATGGCGCCGAACAGGATTGCGGCACCCGGCGCGATGAAGCCCGCCGCCGGGGTCACCGTGGCCAGGCCGGCGACCGCGCCGGTGGCGAAGCCGACGCTGGTCGGTTTGCCGACCTGCACCCGCTCGATCAGCAGCCAGGCCAGCGCGGCAGCACAGGCGGCCAGGTGCGTGTTGATGATTGCCGAGGCAGCACCGGCGGTGCCGGCGAGTGCCGAGCCGCCGTTGAAGCCGAACCAGCCGACCCACAGCAAGGCCGCACCGACCATGGTGAGGGCCGGGCTGTGCGGCAGCATCAGCGTCCTGGGAAAGCCCTGGCGCGGCCCCAGCAGGATCACTGCAACGAGGGCCGAAACACCGGCCGTGGTGTGGACGACGATGCCGCCGGCGAAGTCGAGCGTGCCGAACCGCGTGGCCAGCCAGCCGCCACCCCAGATCCAGTGCGCCACCGGCGCGTAGACCAGCAGGCCCCACAGCGCGGAAAAGGCGACGACCCAGCCGAACCGGGCGCGATCGACCCAGGCGCCGACCATCAGCGCCGGGGTGATGGCGGCGAAGCACATCTGGTAAAGCGCGAAGACGTTCTCCGGCAGCGCGGTTCCCGCGCGTACCGGTGCCAGCCCGGCGAACATGCCGCCGCCGGCCCCCAGCAGCGCGCCGCCACCCGGGCCGAAGGCCATGGCATAGCCGCAGGCGACCCAGAGCAGCGAGGCCACTGCGGCGATCGCGCCGACCTGGACGGTGACCGACAGGAAATTCGTCGCCCGGACCAGCCCGCCGTAGAACAGGGTCAGCCCCGGCATGCACATCAGCAACACGAGCGCGGCAGAGACCATGATCCAGACGGTATCGGCGGCACTTGCGGCGGCTGGGCTGGCGCCCTGGGCGAGAGCGAATTGCGGGCAGGCGACGGCAAGCGCCGCCGACACCCCGGCAAGGTGTTTGCGCATATGGGTGGAAACCCCTCCTCACGCGGCGCCGGATGGCAGGCCGCTATGTCCTCCAGAGGCCGGTATTACGAGGAGAGGGTGGCAGTGGCAATCACCAGGCTGGTGAAAACCTCGCCCGGAAGGATCGGGGGACGGATCAGTTCCAGCCTTCGAGCACCTGGTCTGGCGGGCGGTGGCCGTCGGTCCAGAAGCGGATGTTGGCGACGACCTTTTCGCCGGCGGTGGTGCGGCCCTCGACCGTGGCCGAGCCGACATGCGGGGTCAGCACGACGTTGGGCAATTCGAGGAAGCGCGGATCGATGTGCGGCTCGCTGAGGAAGACATCGAGACCGGCCCCGGCGATCCGCCCTTCGGCGAGCGCGGTCAGCAGGGCATCCTCGTCGATGATCTCGCCGCGCGCGGTGTTGACGAGATAGGCTTGCGGCTTGAGCAGGGCGAGCCGCCGCCGGTCGAGCAGATGGTGGGTCGAAGGGCCGGCGGGGCAGTGGAGCGAGACGATGTCGGCGCTGGCCAGCATGGTGTCGAGATCGGGCTCGTAGCGGGCGCCCAGCATGTTTTCCACCGCCGGCGGCAGGCGGTGGCGGTTGTGATAGACCACCTCCAGACCGAAGGCGCGGGCACGGTGGGCCACCGCCTGGCCGATCCGCCCCATGCCGACGATCGCCAGGCGGCGTCCGCCGAGCCGGGCGCCGAGCATCGCGGTCGGCCCCCATCCGGTCCATTGGCCGGCAAGCACCAGCCGCGTCGCCTCGATCAGACGGCGCGGCACCGCCATGATCAGCGCCATGGCGAGATCGGCGGTGTCGTCGGTGAACACGCCGGGGGTGTTGGTGACGGGAATCCGGCGGGCGCGGGCGGCGGCGAGATCGATATGGTCGTAGCCGGCGCCGAAGCTGGCGATCAGCCGGAGCCGGCCCGAGCCGCCGTGCTCGGCATCGACCGCATGGGCGATCATCTCGGCATCGATCCGGTCGGTCACCGTCGGCACCAGGACATCGCTTTCGCGCATCGCCGCGATCAGCCGGGCGCGGGTGAACGGGGTGTCGCCGGGATTGAGCACGACGTCGAACAGCTCGGTCATCCGCGCCTCGACCTCCGGGGTCAGGCGGCGGGTGACGGTGACGCGGGGACGGCCCTCGAAGCGCTTGCCGCCGGCGGGTTCGGTGATCACGGTCATGGCAGCGAGCGCTATGCCCGGCGGGCGTGGTGGTCAAGCCGGCTTGCCGGGAATCGGCCGGGCGGTCTAGGGAAGGGCCATGCGTTCTTCATTCGCCTTCATCTGTCGCACGGTTCAGGTAGCCGGGCTGCTAGCCCTGGCCTCTCCGTCGCAAGCTGCCCATGACGAGAAGGACATTCCCTATTGGGGGTCGATCCGCTCGGACACGGCCAACATGCGCGTCGGCCCGGGCGAGGATTACCGGATCAACTGGGTCTACCGTCGCCCACACCTGCCGGTGAAGGTGCTGCGCGCGATGGAAGGCTGGCGGCTGGTCGAGGACCCGGATGGCGCGCGGGGCTGGGTGCTGGGCAAGTTCGTCTCGCGCGAGCGCCACGGCTTCGTCATCGGCCGGCAGGCGACGCCGATGCTGGAGGCGCCGGACTGGAATGCGCGGCTGCTGTGGAAGCTCTCTCCCGGCGTTGTCGCCAAGCTTGGCGATTGTGGCGACGGCTGGTGCAAGGTGGAGATGAACGGGCGTCCGGGTTTCGTCCGGGAAGCCAGCCTGTGGGGCACGGCGGCGCTCAAATAGGGGTTATGCCGTTGTCGCCGGGGGCAAACATCCGGCACGGGAATTCGTTCCTTTCGCAACTGCGTAAAAGCCGGGCAAACCCGCTTGCGCCGGGCAGGCGGCGGGACTAGTGGCCGGGGTAGCCGAATTCGCACCCGAGTCCTGCGCGAGAATTGCCGTGGTCGATAATTCCAGTTTCCTGGCTCAATACCTGCCGATCCTGATCTTCCTCGGCGTGGCCTTCGCGCTGTCGAGTCTGTTCGTGTTCCTGCCGATGCTGGTCGCCCGGCTGACCGGCACCCACAACCCGACGGTGGACAAGCTGACCGAGTACGAATGCGGCTTTCCCGCCTTCGAGGACCCGCGCTCGCAGTTCGACGTGCGGTTCTATCTCGTGGCGATCCTGTTCATCGTCTTCGACCTCGAGGCCGCGTTCCTGTTTCCCTGGGCGGTCAGCCTCAGGGAGACCGGCTGGGCCGGCTGGATCACGATGATGGTATTCCTGGGCGAACTGATCATCGGCTTCGCCTATGCCTGGAAGAAAGGGGCGTTGGACTGGGAATGAACGACATGGTTCCTGCCGCCGTTCCGGGTGCGGTCACCGCGCCCGACCAGGCATTTTTCAACAGCCTCAATTCCGAGGTTTCGGACAAGGGCTTCCTCGTCACCTCGACCGAGGAGCTGTTCCAGTGGGCGCGCACCGGCTCGCTGTGGTGGATGACCTTCGGGCTGGCCTGCTGCGCGGTCGAGATGATCCACGTCAACATGCCGCGCTACGACATGGAGCGGTTCGGCGTCGCCCCGCGTGCCTCCCCGCGCCAGTCGGACGTGATGATCGTCGCCGGCACGCTGTGCAACAAGATGGCCCCGGCGCTGCGCAAGGTCTACGACCAGATGTCGGACCCGAAATACGTGATCTCGATGGGTTCGTGCGCCAATGGCGGCGGCTATTATCACTATTCCTATTCGGTGGTGCGCGGGTGCGATCGCATCGTGCCGGTCGACATCTACGTGCCGGGCTGCCCGCCGACCGCGGAGGCGCTGCTTTATGGCGTGATGCAGTTGCAGCGGAAGATCCGCCGCGTCGGCACGCTGGAACGGTGAGGGCGGCATGACGGTCCTGCATTCGGCGCCCCGCATCGCCTCCAGCGATGGCGTGCTGGCCACACTCTCGGCCGCGCTCGGCTCGCGGCTGGTCGAGGCGAAAGAGGAATTCGGCGAGATCGTGCTGACGGTCGCGCGGGGCGAGATCGAGAGCGCACTGCGCACGCTGCGTGACGAGCATGAATACCAGCAGCTGATGGAGATCGCCGGGGCGGACTATCCGCAGCGGCCCGAGCGCTTCGAAGTCGTCTACATGCTGCTTTCGGTGACGCGCAATCACCGGATCATGGTCAAGGTCTCGGCCTCGGAGAGCACCCCGGTGCCAACCGTCACCGGGCTGTGGCCGGTGGCCGGCTGGCTGGAGCGTGAGGTGTTCGACATGTACGGCGTGATCTTCGCCGGCAACCCGGACCTGCGCCGCATCCTGACCGACTATGGCTTCGAAGGGCACCCGTTCCGCAAGGACTTCCCGCTGACCGGTTACCAGGAGCTGCGCTACTCGGAAGAGGACCAGCGCGTGGTCTATGAGCCGGTCAAGCTGGCGCAGGACCTGCGTTCGTTCGACTTCATGAGCCCCTGGGAAGGCGCCGACTACGTGCTGCCCGGCGACGAGAAGGCGGCAACTCCGCCGCCTGCGCCGGCGCCGGTCGCCCAGAAGCCCGACACCAAAGGCGACCCCAAGGCGGATACGCCCAAGACTACCGATAGCCCCTCCCAGACCGGGGGCGGGGCGCCTGCCAATGCCGAGGCGACCAAGCCTGTCGCCACCCCCGGCGCGCCGGCCGCCACGGGCGACAGTGCCGGTGCCCCGAAGCCCACCGAAAGCCGCCCGGACCGCGAGCCCCGCGATGACAAGGCCGGCAAGGAAGGCGGCACCGCGTCCGCCCCGGAGGGACGCTGAGCCATGTCGATGCAGCTTGAACAGTCGCCCACCACTGGCGACGAGGTCATCTCGAACTACACGATCAACTTCGGCCCGCAGCACCCGGCGGCGCACGGCGTGCTGCGCATGGTCATGGAGCTGGATGGCGAGATCATCGAGCGGATCGACCCGCATGTCGGCCTGCTCCATCGCGGCACCGAGAAGCTGATCGAGCACAAGACCTACCTGCAGGCGCTGCCCTATTTCGACCGGCTCGACTACTGCTCGCCGCTCGCCATGGAGCACTCCTATGTGCTGGCGATCGAGAAGCTGCTGAATGTGGCGGTGCCGCTGCGGGCGCAGTACCTGCGGGTGCTGTTCGCCGAGCTGACCCGCATCTGCAACCATATGCTCAACATGGGTAGCCACGTCATGGACGTCGGCGCGATGACGCCGAACCTGTGGCTGTTCGAGATCCGCGAGGATTGCCTCAATTTCTTCGAGCGGGCTTCGGGCGCGCGGATGCATTCGGCGTGGTTCCGCCCCGGCGGCGTCCATCAGGACGTGCCGCTCAAGCTGCTGACGGACATTGCCGACTGGCTGGATACGCGGCTGCCGACCCTGTTCAACGATGCGATGAGCCTCGTTGTCGACAATCGCATCTTCAAGCAGCGCAATGTCGATATCGCCAAGGTGAGCAAGGAAGACGCGCTGGCCTGGGGCTTCTCCGGCCCGATGATCCGCGCCGCCGGCATCCCGTGGGACTTGCGCAAGAGCCAGCCCTACGACGTCTATGACCGGATGGATTTCGAGATCCCGGTCGGCACCAATTCGGACTGCTATGACCGCTTCATGGTCCGCGTCGAGGAAGTGCACCAGTCGGCGAAGATCATGAAGCAGTGCCTGCGGGAGATGCCCGAAGGCCCGATCATGACCGAGGACCGCAAGGTCGGCCCGCCCAAGCGCGGCGAGATGAAGTCGAGCATGGAGAGCCTGATCCACCACTTCAAGCTCTACACCGAAGGCTTCCATGTGCCGGCGGGCGAGGTCTATGTGGCGACCGAAAGCCCCAAGGGCGAGTTCGGCGTCTATCTGGTCTCGGATGGCTCGAACAAGCCGTATCGCTGCAAGATCCGGCCGACGGCGTTCTCGCACCTCCAGGCGATGGACTTCATGAGCAAGGGCCACATGCTGCCCGACGCGACCGCAATCCTGGGCGCCATCGACGTGGTGTTCGGGGAGTGTGACCGGTGAGCAACCTCGCAACTGCCGAGGCGATGATCGCCGCTTATAACGCGCAGGACGTGGATACCTACGTTTCCTACATGACCGACGATGCCTGCGAGGCGAACTATCGCGGGGCGGTAGTGCGGGAGGGCAAGGAGGGCACGCGTTCGGGGCTGGCCGCCGCTTTTGCCAAGTGGCCGCAGAACCGGGCCGAGATCCGCGAGAAGCAGGTGATCGGCGATTACGTGCTGTTTCGCGAATACGTGACGCGGGGGCCGGCGAGCGATGGCTCGGAGCTGGTCGCACCGTTCGAGGTGATCGCGATCTATTCTTTCGAGGACGGGAAGTGCACACGGGTGGAGTTCGTGCGATGACGGGGAAGACTTTCGAGCTGATGCGGGTCTGGGCGGTGCTGACCGGGTTGGCGCTGCTGACGTGGTTCTTCATCGGGCTGGCCCTGCATGAGGCGGTGCCGGCGTTCGTCAGCATGATGGCGACCGCGATCGGCGGTTTCGAGATGATGCTGTTCGGACAGGAAGTCTGGCTGAAGCGCGGGGCCAACCGTGGCTGAACGCCATCTCGAACCCGATACCCCGGAACTGCGTGCGCGCTGGGGCGGTTTCGCCTTCACGCCCGCATGGGATGCCAAGGCCAGGGCGGCAATCGCCCGCTATCCGGCCGGGCGGCAGCGTTCGGCGGTGATGGCGCTGCTCGATTATGCGCAGCGGCAAGTCGGGGAAGAGACGAATACGCAAGGCTGGCTGCCGATCCCGGTGATGGAATATGTCGCCGCCTATCTCGACATGCCGATCGTCCGCGTGGTCGAGGTGGCGACGTTCTACACGATGTACAACCTCGTGCCGGTCGGCCGCTTCCACGTGCAGGTCTGCGGGACGACGCCCTGCATGCTGCGCGGTTCGGACGACCTGATCGCCGCGTGTCACAGGCGCGGCATGGAAGCGGGGCACGTCTCGGCCGATGGGCTGTGGACCTTCACCGAGGTCGAATGCATGGGCAACTGCGCCTCGGCGCCGATGGTGCAGATCAACGACGACAACTACGAGGACCTGACGGCCGAGCGGCTCGACCATATTCTGGATGAACTGGCCGCCGGGCGGCAGCCGAAGACCGGGACTCAGGAGCCTGGGCGGCATACGGTCGAACCGGTCGGCGCGTTGAGCAACCTGACCGCGATGGTGAGCGCCAACCACAATTACCGGGGGGAATGGTGATGTCGCGCCAGAGTCCGGTTTCACGCAGAGCCCGCAGAGGAAATGAAGGGCGCAAAGATGTCGCGGTTGCAGCGAAGTCGCGTGTGATCGCTGACCTCTGGACGATGTACTGGGCCTGCGGGCGGCGCGACGCCTCTGTGATCTCTGCTTCCTTTGCGCCCTCTGCGCGAACCCCCTTCTTTGGAGCCGCAGCATGAGCCTCCAGGACAAGGATCGCATTTTCACCAACGTCTATGGCTACCAGCCGTGGAACCTCGCCGCCGCCCAGGCGCGCGGGGATTGGGACAACACCAAGGCCCTGCTCGAAAAAGGCCGTGACGCGATCATCCAGGAAATCAAGGATTCGGGCCTGCGCGGTCGTGGCGGGGCGGGCTTCCCGACCGGCATGAAGTGGAGCTTCATGCCCAAGGAATACAAGCCGGAGCGCCCTGGCTTCCTGGTCATCAACGCCGACGAATCCGAGCCTGGCAGTTGCAAGGACCGCGAAATCATCCGCCACGATCCGCACAAGCTGATCGAGGGCGCGCTGGTCGCGGGCTTCGCCATGGGCGCGCGGGCGGCCTATATCTACATCCGCGGCGAATATATCCGCGAGGCCGAGACGCTGTTCGCCGCCGTGCAGGAGGCCTATGATGCCGGGCTGATCGGCAAGAACGCCAGCGGCTCGGGCTACGATTTCGACGTCTTCGTCCATCGCGGCGCCGGCGCCTACATCTGCGGCGAAGAGACCGCGATGATCGAGAGCATCGAGGGCAAGAAGGGCCAGCCGCGCCTCAAGCCGCCGTTTCCGGCGGGCGCTGGCTTGTATGGTTGCCCGACGACGGTGAACAATGTCGAGAGCATTGCCGTCGCGCCGACGATCCTGCGGCGCGGGGCCGGCTGGTTCGCCGGTTTCGGCAACGAGAACAACCGCGGCACCAAGCTGTTCCAGATTTCCGGCCATGTGAACAAGCCCTGCGTCGTCGAGGAGGCGATGTCGATCAGCTTCGAGGAACTGATCGAGAAGCACTGCGGCGGGATTCGCGGCGGGTGGGACAATCTGTTGGCGGTGATCCCCGGTGGCTCCTCGGTGCCGCTGGTGCCGGGCGAGCAGATCCGCCACGCGGTGATGGATTTCGATGGGCTCAAGGCGCTCGGCTCGGGCCTCGGCACGGCGGCGGTCATCGTCATGGACAAGTCGACAGATATTGTCCGCGCCATCTCGCGCCTGTCCTACTTCTACAAGCACGAGAGCTGCGGCCAGTGCACCCCCTGCCGCGAGGGCACCGGCTGGATGTGGCGAGTGATGGAACGGCTGCGCACCGGCGACGCGGCGGTCGAGGAAATCGACATGCTGCAGCAGGTGACCAAGCAGGTCGAAGGCCACACCATCTGCGCCCTGGGCGATGCGGCGGCCTGGCCGATCCAGGGGCTGATCCGGCACTTCCGGCCGGAGCTTGAGCGGCGGATTGCCGAGAACGGCCCGATGCGGGAGGCGGCGGAGTGATGTGTGGGACCTTCTCGAAAATTTGGTCATCGCGTTCTCAGTCGGTCCCAGCCATGAGCCGGGAAATCGATATGGCGGAAAATTCGGCTGCGTTTTCGTTACAGGCATTCTGCTCGCAGTGCTGGTCATCGCCTTCGTTGTCATGTCTGTCGCTGGGGGCCATTAATGCCTAAAGTCACCGTAGACGGCGTCGAACTCGAGGTTCCGGCTGGGGCAACCGTGCTCCAGGCTTGCGAGCTGGCCGGCAAGGAAATTCCGCGCTTCTGCTATCATGAGCGCCTGTCGATCGCCGGAAATTGCCGGATGTGCCTCGTCGAAGTCGCGCCGGGTCCGCCCAAGCCGCAGGCGTCTTGCGCGCTGCCGGCGGCGGACAACCAGGTGATCAAGACCGACAGCGAGATGGTGCGCAAGGCCCGCGAGGGGGTGATGGAGTTCCTGCTCATCAACCACCCGCTCGATTGCCCGATCTGCGACCAGGGCGGCGAATGCGACCTGCAGGACCAGTCGGTCGCTTATGGCCGTGGCGCGAGCCGGTATCACGAGCACAAGCGCGCGGTGACCGACAAATACATGGGGCCGCTGATCGCGACGACGATGACGCGGTGCATCCACTGCACCCGCTGCGTGCGCTTCTCCGAGGAGATCGCCGGGGTGGACGAGATCGGCGCGTTCTATCGCGGCGAGACCATGCAGATCTCGACTTATCTCGAACATGCCGCCAAGCACGAGCTTTCGGCCAATGTCATCGACCTGTGCCCGGTCGGCGCGCTGACGTCCAAGCCCTATCGCTTCGAGGCGCGGCCGTGGGAGCTGAAGAAGACGCTGTCGATCGACGTTTCCGATGCGGTCGGCTCGAACATCCGGGTGGATAGCCGCGGTCGCGAGGTCATGCGCGTGCTGCCGCGGGTCAACGACGACGTCAACGAGGAGTGGTTGAGCGACAAGGGCCGCTTCCAGGTCGATGGCCTGCTGAAGCGCCGGCTCGACAAGCCTTACTTGCGCAAGGACGGCAAGCTGGTAGCCGCAAGCTGGGAAGAGGCGTTCGGCTATATCGGCCAGGTCAATCCCGGCAGCAGCATCGCGGCGATTGCCGGCGACCTGGTCGATTGCGAGACGATGTTTGCGGCCAGGGCGCTGCTCGGCGCGCTCGGTTCGAGCCTGCTCGAAGGGCGGCAGACGGGGTTGGCGTACGATTGCTCCAGCCTGGCGGCGGTCAATTTCAACTCGACGTTCTCGGGCATCGAGACGGCGGATGCGATCCTGATCGTCGGTAGCCACGTCCGCTGGGAGGCGCCGCTGGTCAACGCCCGGCTGCGCAAGGCGGTGAAGCGGGGGGCCAAGGTCTTCATCGTCGGGCCGGAGTGGGAGACGACCTATCCGGCGACATTCCTTGGCACCGATGCCGGGATCGTGGCGAACCTGCCAGCCGAAGTCAGCGATATGCTGGCGAAGGCCGAGCGGCCGGCGGTGATCCTCGGCGGCGGCGCGCTGGCCAAGGGCGCGCTCGGGCCGGCGCTGGCGCTGGTGTCGCGGTTCAATCTGGTGCGGGACGCCGCTTCGACAAGGTCAGGACAGGGCTGGAACGGCTTCAACGTCCTGCACATGGCGGCAAGCCGGATGGGCGGGCTGATGCTCGGCTATGCGCAGGAGGGCGGCATTGCCGATGTGGTCGCAGCCAACCCGAAGCTCGTGCTGTCGCTCGGTGCGGACGAAGTGGATTACACCCGGTTCGCCAACTCGGTGATCGTCTACATCGGCCACCATGGCGACAAGGGCGCGCATGCGGCGGACGTGATCCTGCCGGCGGCTGCCTATACCGAGAAGGCCGGCATCTACGTCAACACCGAAGGCCGGGTGCAGTATGCCGACAAGGCGGTGTTCGCGCCGGGCGATGCGCGCGAGGACTGGACGATCCTCAGGGCGCTGGCCGACGCGCTGGGCGTTTCGGTCGGGTTCGACAGCTTCGGCGAACTGCGGGAGCGCATGTTCGCGGAAGTTCCGGCGCTGGCGCATGAGGGGCTGGCCGATTACGGCGCGCTGCCGGCTTCGCTTCCCGGTGAAGCCTCGGGCGAGATCGGCTATCCGATCAAGGACTTCTACCTGACCAACCCGATCGCCCGGGCGAGCGAGACCATGGACCGCTGCTCGGCCGAACTGCTGCATGGCGAGCATTTGGCGGAGGCGGCGGAATGAACTTCGTCATGCCAATAGCCCCGACCGTCACCCTGAACTTGTTTCAGGGTCCATCGTGCCTCAACGCGCTGTCCGTGCCGGTTGAGAAATGGATGCTGAAACAAGTTCAGCATGACGATGAAGGGGGCATCCGATGAGCTGGTTTTCCCTGACGCCGCTGGAACGCTTCCAGGACTGGGGCCTGTCCTACGAATGGGCTTGGGGGCTGGCGACGATCGTCGGCATCCTGATCATCGCCCTGCCGCTGATGCTCGGCGTGGCGATGATCATCTATGCCGACCGCAAGATCTGGGCGGCGATGGCGCTGCGCAAGGGGCCGAACGTGGTCGGCCCGTTCGGCCTGCTTCAGTCTTTCGCCGATGGCTTGAAGGTTTTCCTGCAGGAAACCATCGTGCCTTCGGCGGCCAACAAGGGCCTGTTCCTGCTGGCGCCGATCATCACTTTCACCGTGGCGCTGCTGGCCTGGGCGGTGATCCCGTTTTCGGCGCGCGGCATCCTCGCGGACATCAATGTCGGCCTGCTCTACATCCTCGCGATCTCGTCGCTCGGGGTCTACGGCACGATCATCGCCGGCTGGTCGTCGAACTCGAAGTATCCGTTCTTCTCGGCGATGCGCGCCTCGGCGCAGATGATCAGCTACGAAGTCTCGATCGGCTTCATCCTGATCTGCGTGGTGCTGTGGGCCGGCACGTTCAACATGAACGGCATCATCCTGGCGCAGAAGGGCCATGTCCTCGGCATCGTCAACGGCTTCGTCGCGAACCCCTTGCTGTTCCCGGTCTGGGTGATGTTCCTGATCTCCGGCATGGCCGAGACCCAGCGGGCGCCGTTTGACCTGACCGAGGCAGAATCGGAATTGGTCGCCGGCTACCAGACCGAGTATTCGTCGATGAGCTTCGCGCTCTACTGGCTCGGCGAATATGCCAACGTGCTGCTGATGTGCGCGCTGAACGCGGTGCTGTTCTGGGGTGGTTACCTGCCGCCGCTGGATATCCCGGTGCTCTATCTGGTGCCGGGCGTCGTCTGGATGCTGCTCAAGATCCTGTTCTTCTTCTTCATCTTCAGCTGGGTGAAGGCGACGGTCCCGCGCTATCGCTATGATCAGCTGATGCGGCTGGGCTGGAAGGTGTTCCTGCCCCTCTCGCTGCTGTTCGTGTTCGTGATCAGCGGCTACCTCATGGCTACCGGACACTTCGCGTGAGTGTTGCCGCAATCATGTTGATTGCACAGCTAGGCGCAATTGCGCCGACGATTGCGCCTGTCACGCCCGCCACGGTCACCGCGTTGGCGTATGACGTTGATTGTCGGATGACTGATATTGGCGGCAACCCGTTTGAACTGGGGTTTGAGCAGACTGGTGGCAGGGGGTATTCAAGGTCTGCAATCAGGCCCGACGAGCGGGGAGTCGACTACACTCCCGTCAGAACGGTGGTGACGAAAGACACAAGCGGGCGCTATGCGAATGATGAACTTTGGACATCCGGGCAGCCGGCGTGGCCAGGAGTCAAGCAGACGTTGCCTAAGGCAGGCTATGCGTTCCAGACAGAGTTCGTGAGCTACCAAACCTCGAAGGCCGATCAAGTGCTGCTCCATGTTCTGCCCAGATTTCCACTTGGCGCAGTGTCTGCATTCGGCATCTGCACGGTGAAATCGCAGGTGCAGACGCCCTTGAGCGACGAAGAAGCCAGAAGGCAGTTTCGCAAATGACCGTTTCTCAACTCATCAAGAGCTTCACGCTGTGGGAGTTCGTGAAGGCGCACTGGCTGACCTTGACGTATTTCTTCAAGCCCAAGGCGACGATCAACTACCCGTTCGAGAAGAACCCGCTTTCGCCCCGCTTCCGCGGCGAGCATGCGCTGCGCCGCTATCCGAGCGGCGAGGAGCGTTGCATCGCCTGCAAGCTGTGCGAGGCGGTGTGCCCGGCGCAGGCGATCACCATCGAGGCGGAGCCGCGCGACGACGGTTCGCGGCGGACGACGCGCTACGACATCGACATGACCAAGTGCATCTTCTGCGGCTTCTGCCAGGAGGCCTGCCCGGTCGATGCCATCGTCGAGGGGCCGAACTTCGAATACGCGACCGAAACGCGCGAGGAACTGCTCTACGACAAGGCCAAGCTGCTGGCGAACGGGGACAAGTGGGAGCGGGCGCTGGCCGCGAACCTTGAAGCCGATGCGCCGTATCGGTAGGGGCGCGCGGTGATGACCATTTATGCGCCACAATTCCTCCCCGGCACGGGGAGGGGGACCATGCGAAGCATGGTGGAGGGGCACGTGCCGTCTGGCACGACCTTGCAACGTGGTGGAACCGGGTCTGTGCCCCTCCACCACCTGCGGTGGTCCCCCTCCCCGTGCCGGGGAGGAACGTCGTGATCCAGGCATTCGCCTTCTACCTCTTCGCCACGTTGATGATCGTCTCCGGCCTGGTAACGATCATGGCGCGCAACCCCGTCCATTCGGTGCTGTGGCTGATCCTCGCGTTCTTCAACGCGGCGGGCCTGATGATCCTGGTCGGCGCCGAATTCATCGCCATGCTGCTGGTCATCGTCTACGTCGGCGCGGTGGCGGTGCTGTTCCTGTTCGTCGTCATGATGCTCGATATCGACTTTGCGACGCTGCGGGCCGGGTTCATCCGCAACTTTCCGCTGGGGATGCTGATCGCGCTGGTGCTCCTGCTGGAGCTGGTGATCGGCGTCGGCGCCGTGCAGGTCGGTGCTCTGAAACTCGGCAATGCCGGCGTTTCCGGGCAGACGCCGGTCGGCATGAGCAACATCGAGGCGATCGGCGCGCTGCTCTATGGGCGCTACCTGTTCCTGTTCGAGGCTTCGGGCCTGATCCTGCTGGTGGCGATGATCGGCGCGATCGTGCTGACCCATCGGCAGCGCGGCGGCGTGCGCGGGCAGAACATTGCGAAGCAGAATGCCCGCCGGCCGGACGAGGCGACGATCAACATGCGGCCCGAAGTCGGCGCCGGCGTGAAACTGTGAGGGAGCCGGGGGCGTGATCGGCATTGAACACTACGTCTTCGTCAGCTCGGTCCTGTTCGTGCTCGGCGTGCTCGGCATCTTCCTCAACCGGAAGAATATCATCGTCATCCTGATGGCGATCGAGCTGATCCTGCTGGCGGTGAACCTGAACCTGGTCGCCTTCAGCGCCTTCCTGCACGATCTCAACGGGCAGATCTTCGCCATGTTCGTGCTGACCGTGGCGGCCGGCGAGGCGGCGATCGGGCTCGCCATCCTGGTCATCTATTTCCGTGGTCGCGGGACCATCGCGGTTGACGACGTCAACCACATGAAGGGGTAAGCTTCGTGAACTCGATCCTCTTCATCGTCTTCCTGCCGCTGGCGGCCGCGATTGTCGGCGGGCTGGGCAACAAGGCGCTGGGCAACACGGTGGTCAAGTCGCTGACGACGGGCGCGCTGTTCGTCTCGTGCGCGCTGTCCTGGCCGGTGTTCCTGTCGTTCCTCAGCGGCTCGGCCGAAGCCAGCGTCACCCCGGTGCTGCACTGGGTTTCCTCGGGCGCGCTGAATTTCAACTGGGAGCTGCGGGTCGATACGATGACGGCGGTCATGCTGGTGGTCATCACTAGCGTCTCGGCGCTCGTGCACCTCTATTCCTGGGGCTACATGGACGAGGACCCGGACCAGCCGCGGTTCTTCGCCTATCTCTCGCTGTTCACTTTCGCCATGCTGATGCTGGTGACGGCGAACAACCTCGTGCAGATGTTCTTCGGCTGGGAAGGGGTCGGCCTCGCCTCGTACCTGTTGATCGGCTTCTGGTTCCGGAAACCTTCGGCCTGCGCCGCCGCGATCAAGGCCTTCGTCGTCAACCGCGTCGGCGACCTGGGCTTCATGCTCGGCATCTTCGGCACATACCTGGTGTTCGGCACGGTCTCGATTCCCGAGATCCTTCATGCCGCGCCGTCGATGGCGGGGAGCACGATCGGGTTCCTCGGGCATCGCTGGGATACGATGACGATCCTGTGCATCCTCCTGTTCATCGGCGCGATGGGCAAGTCGGCGCAGCTCGGCCTGCACACCTGGTTGCCGGACGCGATGGAAGGCCCGACCCCGGTTTCGGCGCTGATCCACGCGGCGACGATGGTGACGGCGGGCGTGTTCATGGTCTGCCGCCTCAGCCCGATGTTCGTGACCAGCCCGGTGGCGATGGATTTCGTCACCATTGTTGGCGCCGCCACCTGCTTCTTCGCCGCGACCGTCGGCACGACGCAGTGGGACATCAAGCGGGTCATTGCGTACTCGACCTGTTCGCAGCTCGGCTACATGTTCTTTGCTGCGGGCGTCGGCGCCTTCGGTGCGTCGATGTTCCACCTGTTTACCCACGCGTTCTTCAAGGCGCTGCTGTTCCTCGGTGCCGGTTCGGTGATCCATGCGATGCACCATGAGCAGGACATGCGGTATTATGGCGCGCTGCGGCAGGAGATCCCGCTGACGTTCTGGGCGATGATGGCCGGGACGCTGGCGATCACCGGCGTCGGCATTGCCGAGATCGGCGGGTTCGCCGGGTTCTACTCCAAGGATGCGATCATCGAGGCGGCTTATGCCAAGGGCACGGCGCTCGGGCATTTCGCCAGCTTCACCGGCATCTTCGCCGCGCTACTGACCAGCTTCTATTCCTGGCGTTTGGTGTTCCTGACGTTCTTCGGCAAGGCGCGTTGGGCCGGTTCGGAACATATCCAGCATGCGGTGCACGATGCGCACGGGCATGGGCACGATGCGCCGTCGGAAGAGCATGGTGACAGCCATGCCGATCATTCGCACGACGCGCACGGCATCGACCCCCACCATGGCGAGGGCACCGGCGGCTATCATCCGCACGAAAGCCCGGTTTCCATGCTGGTGCCGCTCGGCGTGCTGACATTGGGCGCGGTGTTCGCCGGTGCGGTGTTCCATGGCGCCTTCGTCGGTGTCGAGACCGGGGCCGAGTTCTGGAAGGGCGCGCTGGTGTTCGACGAGCACCTGATGCACCTGAGCCATGAGGTGCCCGGCTTCATCAAGTGGGCGCCGTTCACCGTCATGCTGACTGGGCTACTGATCGCCTGGTATTGCTACCTGAAGAACCCGAAGCTGCCGGCGGCGATCGTCGAGCAGATCGGCGTGATCCACACCTTCGTGTTCAACAAGTGGTATTTCGACGAGCTCTACAATTTCCTGTTCGTGCAACCGGCGTTCTGGATCGGGCGGCAGTTCTGGAAGATCGGCGATGTCGGGATCATCGACCGGTTCGGGCCGAATGGGGCGGCCTGGGTCGTGGCCAAGGGAACGGTCGGCGCCAGGCGGCTGCAGTCCGGCTACCTGACGAGCTATGCGCTGGTCATGCTGCTGGGTCTGGTCGCCGCGGTCAGCTGGGTCATGGTGGGGTAACGCAACAGATGAGCAACTTTCCCATCCTGACCGTCATGCTGGCGGTGCCGCTGGCGGCGTCGCTCGCCTGCCTCGTCGCCGATGCGCAGCGGGCGCGGCTGATCGCGCTCGGCGCCACGCTCATCGATTTCGCGCTGGGGCTGGCGCTGTGGAACGGCTACCAGATCGGCGGCCCGCAGTGGCAGTTCGTCGAACGCGCGCCGCTGTTCTCCGGCTTCGCCTGGGCGCTGGGGATCGACGGCATCGCGCTGGTGCTGATCCTGCTCTCGGTGTTCCTGATGCCGATCTGCATCCTCGCCTCGTGGGAGGCGATCGAGAAGCGGGTCTCCGAATACATGGCGGCGTTCCTGCTGATGGAAACGCTGATGATCGGCGTGTTCGCGGCGCAGGACCTCTACCTGTTCTACATCATGTTCGAGGCCGGGCTGATCCCGATGTATCTGATCATCGGCATCTGGGGCGGGGCCGAGCGGATCTACGCGAGCTACAAGTTCTTCCTCTACACCCTGCTCGGCTCGGTGCTGATGCTCATCGCGATGCTGTGGATGGCGAACTATGCCGGCACCACCGACATCCCGACGTTGATGCAGACCGATTTCCCGGTCGCGGCGCAGAAGTGGCTGTGGCTCGCCTTCTTCGCCAGCTTCGCGGTGAAGATGCCGATGTGGCCGGTGCACACCTGGCTGCCGGATGCCCACGTGCAGGCGCCGACCGCCGGTTCGGTGATCCTGGCCGGCGTGTTGCTGAAGATGGGCGGTTACGGTTTCATCCGCTTCTCGCTGCCGATGTTCCCGGAAGCCAGCGCAACTTATGCGCCGCTGGTCTTCGCGCTTTCGATGGTCGCGGTGGTCTATACCTCGCTGGTCGCGCTGGTGCAGCACGACATGAAGAAGCTGATCGCCTATTCCTCGGTCGCCCACATGGCGATCGTCACGGTCGGCCTGTTCGCGTTCAACCGGCAGGGGCTGGAAGGCGCGATGGTGGTCATGCTCAGCCACGGGCTCGTCTCGGGCGCGCTGTTCCTCTGCGTCGGCGTGATCTACGACCGGCTGCACACCCGCGAGATCGATCGCTACGGCGGCCTGTCGATCAACATGCCGCGCTATGCGCTGCTGTTCATGCTGTTCACCATGGCCTCGGTCGGGCTGCCGGGTACCTCGGGCTTCGTCGGCGAATTCCTCGCGATGCTCGGCATCTACCAGCTGTCGAGTTGGGTGGCGCTGGTTTCCGGCACCGGGATCATCCTCGGCGCGGCCTATATGCTCTATCTCTATCGCCGGGTCGCGTTCGGCGTCCAGAAGAATGCCGACGCTGCCGCGATGCCCGATCTCTCGGCGCGCGAACTGCTGATCCTGACGCCGATCGCCGCTGCCGTGCTGTGGATGGGCATCTATCCCGAGAGCTTCATCGCCCCGTTCCGCGCGGATATCGCTACGCTCGATGCGCGGCTGGCGCAGGCGCGGCCGAAGAGCGATGCCGGGCTGACGCCCGGGAAGGGCGCGCCGGCCGACAAGGAACACGGGATGGCGCTCGCCACCCACATCGATCCCCCGGGGAGGGCGCACTGATGAATTGGGCTGTTTCCCTGCGGCTGCTGGCAGCCGAGGAAGTCCTGTCGATTGCCGGGCTGGTGCTGCTGATGATCGCCGCCTGGGGAGGCGACCGCAAGGCCCGCGCGATCAACTGGGTTTCCGTGCTGGCGCTGATCTCCGCTGCCGCGCTGTCGGCGCCGACGCTGCTGGCCGGCGCCAGCGGGGCCGGGGTTTCGGGGTTCTACGGGCAGTTCAGCGCGGATGCCTTCGCCGCTTTCGCCAAAGTGCTGATCTATCTTTCCGCCGCCGTCGCGCTGGCGATGGCGCCGGGCTTCCTCGAGCGCGAGGGCGCGCTGCGGGCGGAATATCCGCTGCTGGTGCTGTTCGCCTCGCTCGGCACCGGGCTGATGGTTTCGGCCACGCACCTGATCACGCTCTACATCGGCCTCGAACTGAACTCGCTGGCCGCCTATGTGCTGGCCGCGTTCCTGCGCAAGGATGACCGTTCGGCCGAGGCCGGCCTCAAGTATTTCGTGCTCGGGGCGCTGGCCAGCGGCATCCTGCTCTACGGCATCAGCCTGGTCTATGGCTTTACCGGCAGCCTGGAATTCGGCGGCATCCGCCGTGCGCTCGACCCGGCCCAGGGCGGCACGCTGGCGACCGGGGCGCTGTTCGGCATCGTCTTCGTGCTCGCCGGCCTCGCCTTCAAGATCAGCGCGGTGCCGTTCCACATGTGGACACCCGACGTCTACGAAGGCGCGCCTACCCCGGTGACGACGCTGTTCTCGACCGCGCCCAAGGTCGCCGCGCTCGGCCTGACCATGCGGGTGGCGCTGTTCATGTTCGGCACCCAGGTCCATGCCTGGCAGCAGGTGATGATTTTCCTCGCGCTCGCCTCGATCGTCGTCGGCGCGCTCGGTGCCATCGGGCAGGACAACATCAAGCGCCTGCTGGCCTATTCCTCGATCAACAACGTCGGCTTCATGCTGATTGGCCTGGCCGTGGCTACGCCCGGCGGCGCGGCGGCGATGCTGGTCTATCTGGCGATCTATGTCGTCATGTCGCTTGGCAGCTTCGCGGCGGTGCTGATGCTGCGCGATGCCAATGGCGATCCGGTGGAATCGGTGGCCGATCTCGGCGGGCTGTCGCGCTCGCGGCCGGGGCTGGCGGGCGGGCTGGCGATGATCATGTTCAGCCTTGCCGGCATTCCGCCGCTGTTCGGCTTCTGGGGCAAGTTCGTCGTCTTCCAGGCGGCGGTGGCGGCCGGCATGGTGCCGCTGGCGGTGATCGGCATCGCCGCCTCGGTGATCGGCGCCTTTTACTACCTCAAAGTCGTCAAGGTCATGTATTTCGATGAGGCGACGGGCAAGGTCGCGGCGGGCAACGAGTTCGTCCATGGCCTGGTGCTGACCGCCTCGGCGCTGGCGCTGTCGCCGCTCGGTTACCTTGCCACCGGCTGGCTCGGTGGGCTGGCGCAGGCAGCGGCAACCGCGCTGTTCCACACCGCCTGACGCGGCCCGGGCCAGTTGATCGAAACCATTCCCGAAACCGGCTCGACCAATGCCGACCTGCTGGCCCGGCTGGCGGGCGGTGACGCGGTGGCCGAGGGCGACTGGCTCGTGGCGGACCGCCAGACCGCCGGGCGCGGCCGGCAGGGCCGCGAATGGTTCGACGGCAGCGGCAATTTCATGGGCTCGACCGTTGTGCGCTGCCGCGCCGGCGACCCGCCTTCGCCGAGCCTGGCGCTGGTCGCCGGACTGGCGGTGCAGGCGGCGGTATCCCCGCATGTGCCACCGCCGGCTTTCGCGGTGCTGAAGTGGCCGAACGATGTCATGGTCGGCATGGCCAAGCTGGCCGGCATCCTGCTGGAGCGGGTCGGCGAGGACGTGGTCGTCGGCGTCGGGGTCAATCTCGCCCGCGCGCCGGATGTGCCGGAGCGCGAGACGGTGGCCTGCAGCCGGTTCGGGCCGGCGCCCGATCGTGACGGCTTTGCCGCCGGACTGGCGCGGGCGTTCGCCGACGAACTGCAACGCTGGCGGCAGTTCGGGCTGGCGGCGACGATTGCGCGGTGGCAGGCCTGTGCCCACCCGGTCGGCACGGCGCTGACCGTCACCCCGCCGGGGGAGGGCGTCCTTTCCGGCCACTTTGCCGGGCTGGACGAGAGCGGGGCCTTGCGCCTGGCGCTGCCAGACGGCACGACGCGGATTGTCCACGCGGGCGAGATCCTGTTCGCCTGAGTGACCGGGGCTGGGAGGTCCAGATGCTGCTTGCCATCGATGTCGGCAATACCAATGTCGTGTTCGCCCTGTTCGGGCCGGCCGAGGCGGCGGGACGGCCGGGGCCGATCCTGACCCGCTGGCGGATCGCCACCGACCCTCGGCGGACGGCGGACCAATATGCCGTGTGGCTGATGCAATTGCTGCAGATCGAGCAGATCGAGCGCGACGCCATCCAGCGGATCGTGATTTCGACGGTGGTGCCCAGAGCACTGCACAACCTCGAGGTGCTGGCCACCAAGTATTTCCGCGTCGAACCGTTCGTCGCAGGGGTCGGCCGGGCGGCGTTCGGCATAGATCTCGATGTCGACGATCCGCGGACCGTCGGCGCCGACCGGGCGGTCAACGCCATCGGCGCCCATGCCAAGTACAAGGGCGACCTGATCATCGTCGATTTCGGCACGGCGACGACGATCGATGCGGTCGATTTCAACGGCGCCTACAAGGGCGGGATCATCGCCCCGGGGATCAACCTTTCGCTGGATGCGTTGGTCGGCAACACGGCGAAGCTGCCGCGCATTGCCATCGAGCAGCCGGCGGGCACCACGGTAATCGGCACCAACACCGAAGACCAGATGTTGATCGGGGTCTATTGGGGCTATGTCGCGATGATCGAGGGCCTGTTGTCGCGGATGCGCGCCGAAATCGGCCGGCCGGCGACAGTGGTGGCGACAGGCGGCATGGCCGCGCTGTTCAACGAGCAGGCCGGCTTGTTCGACGTGGTCGATGCCGATCTGACGCTTGAGGGCATTGCCTTGCTCGGTGAGCGGGCGGCGTCACGGTAAGATGGATTTCTGGGTGAAGGATGCAGGGTGAACGATAAGACCGAGGTTCGTGGTTCGAAGGGCGGAGACCCGTTTGCGCCGGGCGACGAGTTGCTGTTCTGCGCGCTGGGCGGCTCGGCCGAGATCGGCATGAACGTCAATCTCTATGGTTGCCGGGGCAAGTGGCTGATGGTGGACCTCGGCATGACCTTCGGCGCCGCCGAATACCCCGGGACCGAGCTGGTATTTGCCGACCTCGAGTTCATCGAGGACCGGCGCGACGATCTGCTCGGCGTGGTGCTGACTCATGCGCACGAGGACCATATCGGCGCTGTGCCCTATTTCGCCGAGGCGCTCGGCGTGCCGCTCTATGCGACGCCGTTCACCGCCCGGCTGGTCAAGGCCAAGCTGGAGGAAGCGGGGATCGCCGGGGACGTCGACCTGCGGGTGATCGATCATCTCGATCCGTTTTCCCTCGGCGATTTCACCATGCGCTATGTGCCGCTGGCCCATTCGATCGCCGAGGGCAATGCGTTGGTGATCGAAACGCCGCATGGGCGGATCTTCCACACCGGTGACTGGAAGCTCGACGACGAGCCGCTGATCGGCACGCCGGCGACCGCCGAGGAACTGACCGCGATCGGCGATGCCGGGGTGCTCGCGCTGGTCTGCGATTCGACCAACGTGTTCAACCCGCAGGGCTCGGGCTCGGAAGGCGAGGTGGCGCGCGGGCTGATGGAGGAAGTGGCGCGGCACAAAGGCAGGCGGGTGGTGGTGACGACGTTCGCCTCCAACGTCGCGCGGCTGCAGACGCTGGGCCGGGTGGCCAGGGAGACCGGGCGGCAGCTCTGCGTCGCCGGGCGCTCGCTCGACCGGATCATCGCTACCGCCAAGGCGTCCGGCTATCTGCGCGATCTGCCCGAGCTGGTCGATGTCCAGACCGCGATGGACCTGCCGCGTGGCGACGTGCTGATTCTCGCCACCGGCGGACAGGGCGAGCCGCGTGCGGCGCTGGCGCGGATTGCCGACGGCAATCATCCGGTCAAGCTGGAGGCGGGCGACGTCATCCTGTTCTCCAGCCGGCAGATTCCCGGCAACGAGCTGGCGATCGGCAAGATCATGAACCAGCTGGCCGGGCAGGGAATCGAGCTGGTGACCGACCGACAGGCGCTGATCCACGTTTCCGGGCACCCCGGAAGGCCGGAACTGGAGGCGCTCTACGGCTGGATCAGGCCCAGGGTGCTGGTGCCGGTCCATGGCGAAGTTCGGCACATGCGCGAACAGGCCGCGCTGGGCAAGGCGCGGGGGATTCCCAGTGTCGTCCGGCAGGTCAATGGCGACCTCGTGCGGCTGGCGCCCGGCGCGCCGGGGCGGATCGCTCAGGTGCGCGCCGGGCGGCTGATCCTCGATGGCGACATCATCGCGCCGGCCGATGGCGAGGCCATGGTCATGCGGCGGCGGCTGGCGCACAACGGCATCGTCGTCGTCGCCATTGCCGATGGCGGGGTGATCGAGGTCGATGCCCTCGGCCTGCCGCTGGTCGAGGACCATGCCGATTTCGTCGCCGAGGCCGAGGCCGATGTCGCCACGGCGCTGGCCAAGCTCAAGGGCGCGATGCGGCGCGAGCGCGGGGCGGTGGCCGAAGCCGCCCGTCTGGCGGCGCGCCGGGCAGCGACCCGGTGGTGCGGCAAGAAGCCGCAGGTCAAGGTCATGCTGCTGGAAAAAGGGCTGGTTGACGGCGGCGAGGCAGTGGCGCAGGCGGGCAGGGCCAAAGGAAAAAGAGGTCGTCGCTGATGCGCTGGTTTTCCTACGTCGCGGTCTACGTCCTGTTCTGGGTGCTGTCGGCCTTCGCGGTCATGCCCTGGGGCATCCGCAGCCATGACGAGGACGAAAGCGCCGAGCGGGTCGCCGGGCAGGTGACGAGCGCGCCGGTCAATTTCCGGCCGGGGCGGATTGCGCTGCGCGCGACGATCCTGTCCGCGGCGCTGTGTGCCCTGTTCTTTGCCAACCTGCATTACGGCTGGTTCGGCGCGGACATTGTCGAGCGGATCGTGCCGGTCCCCGCGTCGCTGCAATCCCTGACCCTCTACCACTGAGCGTGAAGCGGATCGCCGGCGGGGCTGAGCTTCCGGCGAAGGCAGGGCAACGCCCTGCCGTGCTTCAGTTCCGCAACCGCTCGATCGCCTGGGCCAGCGCGACGTAGAGCTTGCCCATGTCCGACGAGAGCAGGGTGACGCCGAGCGTGTGGCCGTCACGCGTGGACAACAGCTGGCGCAGCATTGCCTCGAAGTCGTGGATATACTGGCTGACGTGTTCGCGGAAATCGCGTTCGCCTTCGTAGAGCTGGGCCACGGACTTGGCATCGCCGGTGTCGAGCAGGCGGACCGCGCGGCGGGTGAAGATGCCGCGATCGCCGCGCAGGTAGGCTGCCCAGGATTGGTCGGAGACGTCGGTATCGAGCGCCTTGGCGATGTCTATCGCGTTGGAGTTGAGCGAATCCGTGATCAGCGCGGCGCGGCGGGCGAAGTCGTTGTCGACCTGCTCCTCGGCGCGGGTGCGGGCCTGGGCGACGCGGGCTTCGAGGTTGCCGATCAGCTCGTCGATCTTGAGCAACTGGTCGCGCAATTGCACCGTCGCCTCGCGCGAGACGCCGGAGGCGTGAGCAGCGGCCTGTTCGAGCCGGCCGCCGACTTCGGCCATGTGCAGGCGGATGGTCTGCTCGATGGCCGCGCCAGCCTCGCTGCCGAGCCGGGTGGCGACCGTCTGGACGGCGTCGGCCCCTTGCTGCTCGATCGCGCCAACGGTCTCGCCGATGGCCTGCTGGAGCGTTGCCAGGGCAGCGGCGAGTTCGCCCTGGGCGCGCCCGGCGGCTTGCCCGGCCTGTTCGTCGAGCGCGGCAAGGGCGCCGGTCAGGCTGGCCAGGGTATCGCCGATACCGCCAAGGGACTGCGCGTGGCTGCGGGTCCGGGAGTCGAGATCGTCGTGCAGCGCGGTCAGCGCCTGGCCGGTATGGCCGATCTGCTCGTAGGACTTGAGCACATAAGCCGACAGGTCCTCGCCATGGCGGCGGGCTTCGCCGACGGTGGAATGGAGTGCCAGTGCGCGCGACGTCAGTTCTTCGAGTCGGCTTTCGCCCTTGCCGATGGCGATGCTCAGGTCCTCGCTGGAATGGCGCGCCCCGGCCTGGATCAGTTCGAGCAGGCGGACGCTGCCGTCGGTCAGGCGGTCGATGGTGGACTCGGTCGCGCCCAGGGTCGTGCCGGCCTGTTCGACCCGCTGGAGGAGGCGTTCCAGCCGGGCGGCGAGCGCGGCTTCGGCTTCGCGGGTGGCGGCGGCCATGGCCGCGACACGTTGCTCGATCGCATTGAGGCGCTGGCCAAGATCCTCGCCGCTGGCGGCGAGCGCGGCGAATTCGGTCTGCTGGCTCTCATGCCGGCGCTGCCATTCGAGATCGATCTCGGCGGCAAGGCTGGCAAGACGGGCCATGGCGGCGGCCTCGCTTTCCTCGAGCGTGGCGCGGCGACGGGCGGCCTCGGCATCGAAGCGCCGGGCGTGGGCTTCCAGCCGGCTGTCGAGCCCGGCGCTGTCCTCCGCCAGGCCGGCGATACGCGCCCTGGCGGCTTCGGCGGCATCGTGTTCGGACTGGGCCATGCGACGACGGGCCTCGCCCCAGTCCGCCTCGAGCGCGGCGAGGGCACTTCGCCAGTCGGCCATAGCGGTGGCCTCGCCCTCGCGCAGGCTGCGGCCGATGGCGCCGGCTTCATCACGTAGCGCGCCAAGGCGGGCGCGCAGCGAGGTCAGGCCCTCGCTCTCGGCATGGTCGAGCGCGTCCCGGACCGTGGCGATCTCGCTCGCCAGCGCGGCGGCCCGCTCGGCGATGCGCGCCTGGGTCTCGGCCTGGTGGTCGAGCAGGCGACGGTGAAGGTCGTCGGTGGCCCTTGCGATCATGTCCACCCGGCTGCGGGCATCGGCATCGAGCGCAGCGCCACGGGCGGCATAGCTGTCCAGGGTTTCGTCGATCTGTGCCCGCAGCGAGGCGACCTGGCGTTCGCTGGCGAGTCCGAATTCGTTGAGCCGGTTGAAGCCGCCGATCAGTTCCTGGACGTGGGCATGGGCGGCGCGCCCGGCATTGCCGATATGGTTGGTGACGTCCTTGGCCGCGCTGGTCATGACCGGCAGCTGGCCGCGCAGGCGCTCCATGTTTTCGAGCGCCGCGGTGCTGACGGTGGCGATGGCATCGACGCGGGCGGAATTGTCCTGCACGAGCGCCTGCAGGCGGGCGGCATGTTCGCTGAGCCGTTCGCTGGCGATGCGCCCGGCACTGTCGAGATCGCGCGACTGGGCGGCGATGAACTCCCGCGCCAGGCTGAGTTCCCGGTTGACCACCACCAGCCGGGCTTCGAGCCGCTCGGATTCGCCGGAAAGCGCCCTTGCGGCATCGGCGAAGCGCCAGGCCTCGCGCCGGCTGGAGCGTTGGACGATCAGCCAGGCAACGGCGATCAGCATGACCGGACAGGACCACAGGCCGACCAGCCCCGAGACAAGGTTCGGGTCCAGCGTGGCGAAACCCGCATAGTGGGTCACACCGAACCACGCGGTCCACGCGAGGGTGGCGAGCACCATGCCGGCAGGGGCGAGCCAGCCGCCGGGACGGCGAGGCATTGCCTGGTCCGGCTCGCCTGGACCCTCGGGCGTAAATGCCCCGGTATCGTCCAGCTCGCCGAGGCCGCGAAGCGGCACGGCTTCTGCCGGCGGGGCTTCACCCTGGGCCGGGGCGAACGCCGCCGCAATCGCCGGATCCTCCGGCACCCCGCTCTCTCCTTCCGCATGTGAGGGCGGGCCAAATGTGAAGCGAATGTTTCCCCCGGGCATCCGGTGACGTTAGCACGGCGCCGCCGGGACAATAAAGCCGCGTTAACGTTTGGCTGCTATCACCGGGATATGGCTTACCTTTCCGGCGATCTCGATGCGACTCTGGCGGCTGCGGCCGGCGACGACCTGGGCTTGTTGCGCGAACTGAGGGCGGCGTTTGTCGAGAGCATCGACCGCCAGATCGACCTGCTTCACCGCGCCCGCTGCGACGGCAACTGGCAGGTCGCGGCGATGCGCCTCAAGGGACTGGCGGCGAGCTTTCATGCCGATCCGCTGATCGCCCTGGCGGAAGAGGCGCTCAATGGCGCGCCGGGCGACCCGGTCACCCTGCGCCGGCTCAAGTCGTTCCTGGCCGAGGTCAGCTCGGACTGACCGGCGCAAGCCGGGCAAGCATCCCTTGGCATGCAGGTGCGGGTCCGGTAAGACCGCCGCGAGGGGTGTGAACACATCGGAGATGTCGCATCCGGGTATCCTGCCCGGATCGGCAGGCGGATCGGCGGGCAAGGGTCGCAATCGGCCCGTCGCAGGATGTGCGCACGTGCCATAGGAGCCTGCTTGCGCGTCGCCTTGCTGACCATGATCGAGCCGGACTTGCCAGAGCCTGCCACCATCGAGCGGCCCATGTCGGCACAGGCCGGCAGGACGCGCGCCGCGAATGAACCCGCAACGGCGGCCTTGAACGATGCGCTGCATCGGGGCGCGCGGGCGAGCCTGCGAATCGGCGGTGTGTCCCTGGCCCGGCACCAGCTTGGCCAGGTTTTGACGCTCGGCTGCGATCGGGTGATCTGCATCGCCCAGCCCGGCGATCCCGAACTGGCGGCACTGCAGGCGGTTGCCCAGCAGGCGGGTGCGCGCCTGCTGGTTGCGACGGGGCCGCATGCGCTGCTCGGCATGGTCACCGCGAGCGAGGAACTGATCGCTCTGGCGGACGGCCTGTTCGCCGATTCGGCCCTGCTCGCCGGACTGCTGGAGCCTGGCCCGGCGGTGCTGGTCCAGCCGATCGAACGCGGCCTGGCGGCCGGCTTCGAGAGGATCGATATCAACCATGCCGCGGCGGGCGCGTGGCGGCTGCCGGGAAGGCTGGTGGAGCGGTTGGCCGATTTGCCGGCGGATTGCGACGCGTTTTCGGCGCTCCAGCGCATTGCGCTGCAGGCGGGCGTGGGCCAGCGGCCGCTGGCGGTGACGGGCCTGGACGAGGCCGATTGGGTGCTGGTGCGCGGCGAGGGCGAGGCACTGGCTTGCGAAGCGGCGTGGATCAGGCGTCATGCCGCCGTTCCGGGCGTCGCCAACCCCAGCCTCGCATTTTCCCGGACGCTGGTCGGTGCCTTCGGCCCGGCCCTGCTGCACGGGGGTGGAGGCAGCACCATCGCGGCAGCGGCCGGAGTGGCGACCGGGCTGCTGGCGGCGATGGCCGGCTGGTTTGCCCATCCTGTCGCTGCGTTCGTGCTGGCGGCGCTGGCCTGGCAGGCTTTCCTCGTTTCGGCCTTGCTCGGCCGGATCATCCGGGCCGGACTCAACCTGCCGGTGCCACGGGTGCCGCGAGGGCTGGTTTTCGGCTGGCTGATCGACCTGCTGCTGGTCACGCTCGCGGACTGGGCGATCCGTTCCGCGCCGGCTGAAACCGGCGTGGCGGCGCTCGGGCCGGACATGACCGGACATGGCGGGGCGTTGTTTGCCGCCGCGATGCTGATCGGCCTGTGCCGCCTGGTCGGGCTTTCCGGCGCGGCCCGGTGGAATGCCTGGCTGGAGGATCGCGGATTGCTGGCACTGGTGCTGGCCGCAGGCATGGCGCTGGCGCCGGGAATGCTCGTCGTGCGTCTGCTGGCGGTGGGGGTCCTGGCCGCCGGGCTGATGGCCGCCTATCGGCGCAGGCTGGGTTAGGGCTGGGTGATGCAGGCAAATCCTGTCGCGTTGCCGTTGCCGACCGGCAGCCAGCCGGATACGCTGGCCGCAGCCGAAACATTGAGTTAGCGTCGGCTTAACCGGGACGGGCTAGACGGGTTCAGATGAGCGGTCCACGCCCCAATCAGGACTCGGCGACCGAGGTGAAGCTGCGGCAGGCCCTGCTGCGCGGGGATGCCGTGCTGGCTTCCGTGCCTGCGGTGCTGCGGCATCTGCTGGTCCATGATGACGGGGCCTTGTTTGCCGAGGATGTGCTGGCCCGCACCCGCGGCATGATGGCCGATCTCGCCCGCCAGATTGCGCTTGCCGCCGGGCATGGGGCAGAACCGTCGGCCGATCCCGCATCGGTCGAGGATACGGTGAATGCGCTGATCGGCATTCCGGGCTTGCTGGCGCACCTTCATGCCCACGCGGTGGAGTGGAAGGTGACCGAAGCCTTGCAGGCGAGACTGGGGCTGGACCCGGTGCTTTCGCCCCTGGTGCAGGCACTGGTCGGCTCGGCCGACAGCGAGACCGGCGGCGCGGCGATGCGGATGCTGGCGGCGCAGGCGCGCTTCGTGCAGGCCCACCGGCAGATGCGGCTGGCGATTGGCGAACTGCCGCCGGACCTGATCCATGCCATGCTCGGCGCGATCGGCGAGGTCGATCGCGAAGGGCGGGCGGCGCGGACGATCCGCGCCACATACGACGAGAGCGCCAGCCGTCTCGGATTGCTGGCGCGACTGGCCACGGGAATGGGCGCCGGGGCGATTGCGGCGCTTTCCCTCGCCCATGGGGGCGTGGCGCTGTTTGCGACGACCATGGCCATCGCCTGCGATCTGCCGCGCGATGCCTGTCTGTTTGCCATGCAGGAAGGGCAGGCGACCAGGCTGGCCCTTGCCCTGCGGGCGGCGGGCCTGCGCGCTGCGGTGATCGAGGAGAACCTGCTGGCGCTCGAACCCGGTGCCGGCGCGCCGTTCGGCATTTCCGGCGTGACGCCTGAACAGGCCGCGGCCCTGCTGGCGGAATCGCCCCTGTCGCTCGCGCGGCTTTCCGCCGGCGCCGGCGGCTGATCGCGACCATGCCTTTCGTCACCATCTTCGCGCACTGCGATGCACAAGGCCGGCTGGTGAAAGCGAGCGAACCGGTTGCGCGGCTGCAGGCCGCCTGTGGCGGAACGATTCCGGGAACGCTGGCCATCCCGGCGCTGGCCGAATTGCTGGCACAGGCCCGCGTCTTCGGCTTGAAGCTGGCGCGGCCGGTCCAGGCGCAGGACGGAACCGAACAGATCAGGGCTTGGGCGGAAATCGAGCCGCACGGCGAAGCGGGCGGCGAGGGGGAGCACGGCTGGCGTATCGTGCTGAGGGACTGGCAGGCCAGCCCGCTGCCGCCCGACGAGCCGGGACTCGAGGCGCGGCTGCGCGCCGAGATCGACCGGGCGCTGGCGGAACTGACGGCGCGGCTTAACGGCGGACAGGCCATCCTGACGGTCGAGACCGAAGCGGCCGACCTCGCCCTGCTGGCGGCACGGATGCGCGGAGGCATCGGCCGACCCTGGACGGATTTCGTCAGCATCCTGGGCGACAGTCATCGCCAGCCCCTGCACTGGCGGCTGCTCGACGGCTGCGAGGTGCGGGTGGAGGGGTCGTCCCGGGCGTGGCGGGTGGGACTGCTGCCGTTCGGACCGGCGGAAGCGGAACCTTCCGGTTTCGAGCTCAGCCTTTCGGCGGACGAGCCACCGCGCGAGGACAACCCGCAGGGGGACGAACCTGACGGTTCCGCGCCCCCGGAAGAACGGCTCGTCGGGCGCGAACTGGCGCCGGCGATCCGGCAGCCGATTGCCCGCATCGTCGCCAATGCGGAGACCATCCGCATGCAGCTGGCCGGGCCGCTCGACCAAGCTTACTCCAATTACGCGGCCGACATCGCCCAGGCCGGAACGCACCTGCTCGGGCTGATCGACGATCTGTCCGACCTCGAGGTGATAGAGGCGCCGGATTTCGCTGCCGCGCGCGACGCGATCGATCTGGCTGACGTCGCACGCCGGGCATGCGGCATTCTCGCCGTGCGGGCACGGCACAAGCGGATCATGCTGGCCGCGCCGGATGAGAACGCGACACTGCCGGCGCGGGCCGAGTTTCGCCGGGCCTTGCAGGTGCTGCTCAACCTGATCGGCAATGCCATCCACTACAGCCCTGAGGAATCGACGATTTCGCTCCTGCTGGCAGGCGATGACGGGCGATCCCGGGTGACCGTGGCCGATGAGGGACCGGGGATGAGCGCCGAGCAGCAGGCGCGGATCTTCGACAAGTTCGAGCGGCTCGGGCGCAGCGGCGATGGCGGCTCTGGCCTGGGGCTTTATATCTCGCGGCGGTTGGCCCGGGCGATGGGCGGCGACCTGACGGTGGAAAGCACCGAGGGGCAGGGCGCGCGGTTCACCCTGGAAGTGCCGGCGGAGTGAACGGACGCGCAAACGGCGGGGTCTTGCGACCCAGCCGTTCAGGTGCCGGAATGTTTCGACCGATCAGCGCTTGTCGAGCGGCACGTAGTCGCGCTCGGTGGGGCCGGTGTAGAGCTGGCGCGGCCGGCCGATCTTCTGGTTGGGGTCGGAGATCATTTCGTTCCACTGGGCGACCCAGCCGACGGTGCGGGCGAGCGCGAACAGGACGGTGAACATCGTCGTCGGGAAGCCAATCGCCGAGAGGATGATGCCGGAGTAGAAGTCGACGTTGGGGAACAGCTTCTTCTCGACGAAATAGGGATCGTTGAGCGCGATCTCTTCCAGCCGCAGCGCGGTTTCGAACAGCGGATCGTTGACCTTGAGTGCGTCGAACACCTCCCGCACGGTCTTCTGCATGACGGTCGCGCGGGGGTCGTAGTTCTTGTAGACGCGGTGGCCGAAGCCCATCAGGCGGAACGGGTCGTTCTTGTCCTTGGCGCGCTCGATGTAGTGCGGAATCTTGTCCGGCGTGCCGATCTCGCGCAGCATGTTGAGCGCGGCTTCATTCGCGCCGCCGTGGGCCGGGCCCCAGAGGCAGGCGATGCCGGCGGCGATGCAGGCAAACGGATTGGCGCCCGAGGAACCGGCGAGGCGGACGGTGCTGGTGGACGCGTTCTGCTCATGGTCGGCATGGAGAATGAAGATGCGGTCCATCGCCTTTTCGACGGCGGGCAGGATCTCGTATTCCTCGGCCGGGACGCCGAAGGTCATGCGCAGGAAATTGCCGGCATAGGACAGGTCGTTGCGCGGATAGACGAACGGCTGGCCGACCGAGTACTTGTAGGCCATCGCCGCGATCGTCGGCATCTTGGCGATCAGCCGGTGAGCGCTGATGCGGCGCTGTTCGGGGTCGGCGATGTCGGTCGAATCGTGGTAGAACGCCGACAGCGCGCCGACGACACCGCACAGGATCGCCATCGGGTGGGCATCGCGCCGGAAGCCGCTGAAGAAGCTCGACAGCTGCTCGTGCACCATGGTGTGGCGGCTGATGGTCGAGGAGAACTTGGTCAGTTCGCCCTGGCTCGGCAGTTCTCCGTTGAGCAGCAGATAGCAGACTTCCATGAAGCTGGAATTTTCTGCGAGCTGGCCGATCGGATAGCCGCGATGGAGCAGCACGCCCTCGTCGCCGTCGATATAGGTCAGCGCCGATTCGCACGAGCCGGTGGAGGTGAACCCCGGGTCGAAGGTGAACATGCCCGTCTGGCCATAAAGCTTGCGGATGTCGATCACATCCGGGCCGACGCTGCCCTTGAGCACCGGGTACTCGAATTCCTTGCCGCCTGCGCTCAGCTTTACCTGATCACCCACCGTCGTTACTCCTCAGTTCCTGCCGCAAGTGCGCCCTGTTCCGCATTGCGTCAATTGGATTGCGTCAATCGAGCCCATCAACTCGTGGCCGTGGCCGGAGCCGCCTGATCAGCGATCCGCCCCAGCGATTCTTCCCGCCCGAGAAGGACGAGCACGTCGAAAATGCCCGGCGAAACCGTCTGCCCCGTCAGCGCGGCGCGGAGCGGCTGGGCCAGCTTGCCCAGACCCAGTTCCCGCTCGGCCGCCATTGCTTTCAGACTGGCTTCCAGATTTTCGCTTGTCCAGACGGATTCGCCCGAGAGCCGCGCATGGATATCGCCAAGCAGCGCCCGCGCCTCGGCATGGAGCAGGGCGGCGGCCTTTTCATCCGGCGCCAGCGGCCGGGTCGCCGAAAGGAAGGCGGCGCCGGTGGCGAGTTCGTTGAGGTCCTTGGCGCGGACCTTGAGCACCGGCATCGCCCGGGCCAGCAGGTCGAGCGGCGGGGCTTCGGCCATGCGGGCAGCGACGAGCGCGGCGAGCCGGTCGTCGTCGGCCTCGCGCAGGTAGTGGCCGTTGAGGTTTTGCAGCTTGGCCAGGTCGAAGCGGGACGGGCTTTTGCCGACCTGGTCGATGTCGAACCACGCGACCGCCTGCTCGCGGGCGATGATCTCCTCGTCGCCATGGCCCCAGCCGAGCCGCAGCAGGTAGTTGACCATGGCCTCGGGCAGGATGCCGAGTTCGTCGCGATAGGCATCGACGCCCAGCGCGCCGTGGCGCTTGGACAGCTTGGCGCCATCGGCCCCGTGGATCAGCGGGATATGGGCGTAGACCGGGTCCGGCCAGTTGCCCTCGATCTCCTGCATCGCGCGGATGATGACCAGCTGGCGGAAGGCATTGTTGAGGTGGTCGTCGCCACGGATGACATGGGTGACGCCCATGTCGTGGTCGTCCACCACGACCGCCAGCATGTAGGTCGGCGTGCCGTCCGAGCGGAGCACGATGAAATCGTCCAGTTCGGCATTGGCCACGGTGACCTGCCCCTGGACGCGATCCTCGATCAGCGTCTCGCCTTCGCGCGGGGCTTTCATGCGCACGACGTAAGCCTGGTCACCCGGCCATTGCCCGGGCGTGGCGTCACGCCATTCGCTGTCGATGCGAAACGGGCGGCGTTCGGCCTGGGCCTGGGCGCGGCGCTCGGCGAGCTGCTCCTGGGTCAGGTAGCAGCGATAGGCATGGCCGGATGCGAGCAGCCGGCCGGCGACCTCGGCGTGGCGTTCCGACCGGGCGAACTGGAAAGTAGCGGGTTCGTCACCGCCCAGGCCGAGCCATTCCAGACCGTCGAAGATGGCGGCGATGGCCGGCTCGGTCGAACGGGCGCGGTCGGTATCCTCGACCCGGAGCAGATACTTGCCGCCGTGGTGGCGGGCATAGAGCCAGTTGAACAGGGCGGTGCGGGCGCCGCCGATGTGCAGATAGCCGGTGGGTGAAGGGGCAAACCGGGTGACGACACCCGAATCTCCGCCCTGGTTCACACCGCCACTTGCCATCGACCCTGCCTTGCTCTTTGTTTGCGATACGTATTTCTGCGCAGGAAGGGCGGGGGCCTTTGACCATCACCGATACCGCCGGAGCGGAAGCCGGGGCGGGGAGCCACGGGTTTCCTGGCGGCGGGGGCGATGGCGAGCCGGCCTGCGACCATGGCGGCCCCGACATTGCACTGCAGCACGGCTCTTGGCGCGGATTTTCCTGCTTGGCAAGCCGCTTGGCCGGCGTCGCCGCACGCTTGCTGCGACAGGCCGAGGATTTTCTCGATTCCGCCGGGTTCGATCGCGGTCCGTGGCTCGCCGTCGGCTTCGGTACGGGCATCGCGGCGTGGTTCGCGCTGCCGAGCCGATGGGAATGGCTGGCGCTGCTCGCGGCCTGCGGCGGGGTGGCGGTGCTTGCCTGGGCCTGGCGCGGGGAACAGCCCTATCTGCGCCGCGCCGTGCTGGCGATTGCGCTGGCGGTGGCGGCGGGGTGCGGGGTGGTCTGGGCCAAGTCCGCGCTGGTCGGCATGCCGCCGATTTCCCGTTTCATGGCCGGCGAGTTTACCGGGCGGGTGCTGGAGCGGGATGACGAACCGGCGCGCAACCGCATCCGCCTGCGCCTGGCGACGCGGGAGCCGCGTTCGGGCCGGGCCATCGTGGTGCGGATCACTCTGGAACGCGGGATGGACCGCCCCGGACTGGCGGAAGGAGCGGTTATCCGGGTGCGGGCGCGGTTGATGGCGCCGCGACCGCCGCAGCTCCCCGGCGCGTTCGATTTCGCCCGGGCGGCGTGGTTCGAAGGGCTGGCCGGGACCGGCTCGGCGCTTTCGCCGCCGCGGGTGATCGCACCGGCTGACGGCAACGACTGGCTGGACCGCTGGCGGCACGGACTGGCCCGGCATGTCCGGGCGCAGGTGCCGGGTTCGGCAGGCGGGATCGCGGCGGCTTTCGCCAGCGGCGATCGCGGCGGGATCGACCCTGGAGACGACGCGGCGATGCGCGATGCCGGGCTGGCTCACCTGCTGTCGGTCAGCGGGCTGCATGTCAGCGCGGTGGTGGGGATCGTCTATCTCGTCGCGCTGCGCCTGCTGGCGCTGTGGCCGTGGCTGGCCTTGCGGGTGCGGCTGCCGCTGCTGGCTTCGGCCGCCGGGGCGGCGGCGGCGGTGGGCTACACGGTGATGACCGGAGCGGCGGTGCCGACCGTGCGCTCGTGCCTGGGGGCGCTGCTGGTCATGGCGGCGGTGGCGCTCGGGCGAAATCCGTTGAGCATGAGGCTGCTGGCGACGGCGGCCGGGCTGGTCATGCTGGTCTGGCCCGAGGCGGTGGTCGGGCCGAGCTTCCAGATGAGCTTCGGCTCGGTCATGGCGATCATCGCCCTATCCGAATCGGCGCCGGCGCGCGCCTTTCTCGCGGTGCGGAGGGAGGCTTGGCCGCTGCGGCTGGCGCGGCACCTGTTCATGGTGCTGCTGACCGGCATGGTCATCGAACTCGCGCTGATGCCGATGGCGGCGTTCCATTTTCGCCGGGCGGGGGTCTACGGTTCGCTCGCCAACGTCATCGCCATCCCGCTGACGACGCTGGTGACGATGCCGGCGATCGGGCTGGCGCTGGTGCTGGACATGGTGAGTTGGGGCGGGGCCGGCTGGGGACGGCCGGCGTGGTGGGTGGTCGAACGGTCGCTGCGATGGCTGCTGGGGATCGCCCATTTCATCGCCGGCCGGCCGGGCGCGGTCTCGCTGGTGCCGGTTTCGGACGGGGCGGGCTATGCCCTGTTCGTGGCGGGGATGCTGTGGCTGGCGCTGTGGCGGGGGAGGGTCCGGCTGTGGGGGCTGGTGCCGGCGCTCGTCGCGGTGATCGGGCTGGCGCTGGCGCGGCCACCGGACCTGCTGGTGACCGGGGACGGACACAACCTCGGCATCGTCGACCGCGAGGGGGGGCGGCTGCTGATCCTGCGCGAGGGGCGCTCGACCTTCACCCGCGAGATGATGCTGGCCTCGGCCGGGATGGCGGGTGAGGTCATGCCCATCGAGGACTGGGCCGGCGCCCGCTGCCATCGCGATGCCTGCCTGTTCCATATCGAGCGCGGCGGCAAGGACTGGCGGGTGCTGATGGTGCGGCGGACCGCCTGGGATCCGGCCACGGATGTGCGCGCGGCCTGCGCCGGGGTGGACATCGCCATCCTGCCACAGAAATTCGCCGATGGCTGCCGGCCGGGCATGGCTCTGATCGACAAGACGCTCCTGCTGCGCACGGGCGGCATGGCGATTGATCTCGAACTGCGTCGGGTCCGGACAGTGGCGCAAGGCGAGGGCGAGCACCCATGGTGGCGTTTTCCGCGCCGGATGCCCCGCGCGGACGAAGGCGGGACGGGTGATCCGCCAGAGGGACCGCCGGGTCGAGACCGGCCGGCACGAAGGACTCCGGCGACGAGCGCTCAGTGATAACGGCGAAGCAGGCCGGCGAGCTTGCCTTGCACCTGGACTTCCGCCGGGCGGTAGAACTGCGGATCGTAGGCGGCATTGGCCGGGTCGAGCCGAACCAGACCGTTCTCGCGGTGGAGATACTTGAGGGTGGCTTCCTCGCCACGGACAAGCGCGACGACGATTTCTCCATCGCGCGCGGTGTCCGTCCGGCGGATCAGGGCATAGTCTCCATCGAGAATGCCGGCCTCGATCATCGAATCGCCGGAGACTTCCAGCGCATAGTGTTCACCGGCGCCGAGCAGGGCGGCGGGAACGGGAAGCATCGAATGCATCTCCAGTGCCTCGATCGGGGTGCCAGCGGCAATCCGGCCGTGGAGCGGGATCTCGATCACGTCATTCGCCGGCGCGGGAGCGGGGCGGCTTGCGGCTGCACGCAACTGGCCCACCACCTCGGCCGTGGATGGCCGCATGGCCGGTGCGGCTGGGGTCACGTCCTCCGGCTGGCGGAGCACTTCGAGCGCGCGAGCGCGGTTGGGCAGGCGGCGGATGAAGCCGCGCTCCTCCAGCGCGGAGATGAGACGATGGACGCCGGACTTCGACTTGAGGTCGAGCGCTTCCTTCATTTCCTCGAACGAGGGGGAGACGCCGGTCTCTTCCAGGCGGACCTGGATGAAGCGGATCAGTTCATGCTGTTTGCGGGTCAACATCGGCACGCTCCTGTGGTTAGCGCGCCGCTTCGGGAACCCCGGGTTCGCGCTACGTCTCCCGAACGAATACGGAACAACTAGGCAACGTTTTGGCGTCCGTCAAGCCGGTCCGGTTAATCAGAGGGGAAAAATCGTGACCATGTCACCGGCCTGGCGCGGATTTCCGGACGCGGGAATGTCGATCAGGGCATTGCTCGCGGCCAGTGCGGCAAGCGCACCGCTGTCCTGCTCGGGAGTGGGGTCAACGGTCGTGCCGTTCCAGCGGGCGCGGCGAAACTCCCTGCGCGCGCCGCCTGCCGGGAGCGGGGCGGCAAGCGAGGCGGTGACCGAAGGCGGCAGCGGCTGGCCGGCGCCGAGCAGGGCACGCAACACTGGCAGCAGGAACAGGTGGGCGGTGACCAGACTGGAGGCCGGATTGCCGGGAAGGCCGACGATCAGCTGGCGGCGATCGCCCGTTTCCCGGGTGGCGACGAGCAGCGGCTTGCCCGGCTTGATCGCCACTTTCCAGAAATCGAGCTTCGCCCCCCATGCCGCCAGCGCGGGGCGGACGAGGTCGTGATCGCCGACCGATGCGCCGCCGCTGGTGACGATGATGTCGGCATCCGTTGCGCCCGCGAATGCGGCGGCGAACGCGTCCAGCCGGTCTGGCACGGGGCCGAGGCGGGCGATCCGGCAAGGTCCGGCGGCGGCCAGCATTGCCGCGAGCATTGCCCCGTTGCTGGCGGGGATGCGGTGAGGCAGGCAGGGCTCGTCCGGGCGGGCCAGTTCGTCGCCACAGTCGAGGATGGCGACCTGTGCGGCGCGGTGGACAGGCAGGTGGGTATGGCCGGCGGCAATGCCCAGCGCGATCTGCGCCGGCCCGATGCGGGTGCCGCCGGGCAGCAGGCTGGCGCCCTCGACAAAGTCCATGCCGCGCCGGCGAATGTGTCTGTCGGCGGGGTGGGGGGCTTTGCCGGTGAGAGCGATCATGTCATTCGTGCGGGCCAGGTCTTCCTGCAGGATCACCGCTCCGGCGCCGGGTGGCATCAGTGCACCGGTTGAGATGCGGACGGCATCGCCGGCGGTCACGGTCTCTCCGCTGGGATGACCCGCCGCGCTCTCTCCGATCACGCGCCAGGGGCCGGTCAGCGATCCGCCGGCGACCGCGTAGCCATCCATGGCGGAAACGTCGGCGGCCGGTTGGGTGCGGCTGGCCAGCAGGGGTGCGGCCAGATAGTAGCCGGCGGCCTCCTCCACGGCGATGTGCTCGACCGGCAGCGGCGAGGCCAGGGCCAGGAGGCGGGCCTGGGCTTCCTCCAGCGGCAGAAGTGCGGTCACGCCGGGGCCTGCCAGTCGCCCGACTTGCCCCCGCGCTTGGCCAGCAGTCGGATGTCCTCGATGACCATAGCCTTGTCGATCGCCTTGGCCATGTCGTAGATCGTCAGAAGCGCGATCGAGACGGCGGTCATCGCTTCCATCTCCACGCCGGTCCTGGCGGTGAGGGAGGCAGTGCCGGTCGCGCGGATGGCGTCCTGTTCGAAGGTGAAGTCGACGGAAACTGCGTCGAGCCCGAGCGGATGGCAAAGCGGAATTAGCTCGGCCGTGCGCTTGGCCGCCATCACCCCGGCGATGCGGGCGGTCGCCAGGACATCGCCCTTGGGAACATCGCCCCCCAGGATCGCGGCGAGGGCCTGCGCGCTCATGCGGATGCGGCCGGAAGCAGTGGCGGTGCGCCGGCTGGGCGGCTTTTCGCCGACATCGACCATGCGGGCATGGCCGGCGGCGTCGAGGTGCGTGAGCTTTGTCATCCGAGTAGCGCCCTGGTTGCTGCGGTGACGTCGGGCTGGCGCATCAGGCTTTCGCCGACAAGGAAGGTGCGGGCATGGGGCGCCAGGCGAACAAGGTCGGCGTGATGGTTGATGCCGCTCTCGCTGACGAGGAGCGTGCCGGGAGGGGCGAGGGGGGCAAGCCGCTCGGTTACGGCAAGATCGGTGACGAAGCGCTTGAGATCCCGGTTGTTCACCCCGATCAGCCGCGATTGCAGCGCAGAGGCGCGCTCCATCTCGGCTTCGTCGTGCACCTCGACGAGGACGTCCATGCCGCGTTCGATGGCAGCGGCCTCGATCTCGCCCATCTGCGCGTCCGACAGCGCGGCGACGATGATCAGGATGGCATCGGCACCCAGGGCGCGGGATTCGGCGACCTGCCAGGGATCGACCATGAAATCCTTGCGCAGGACCGGAAGACCGCAGGCGGCGCGGGCGGCGACGAGATAGTCTTCATGGCCCTGGAAGTACGGCGCGTCGGTCAGCACGGAAAGGCAGGCGGCGCCACCGGCTTCGTAAGCCCGGGCATGGGCGGGCGGATCGAAATCGGCCCGGATCAGCCCCTTGGACGGGGAGGCCTTCTTGATTTCGGCGATGAGGGCAAAACCGGCTGCGGCCTTTGCAGCAAGAGCGGCGGCAAACCCGCGAGGGGCGGATTGCTCGGCCGCCAGCGCTTCGAGCCGGGCCAACGTGGCCTCGGCCTTGCGGGCGGCGACTTCGGCACGCTTGGTTTCGCAGATTTCTGTGAGCTTGTCGGACATTCGGTCGCTGTAAGCCGGTGCCCATCGCTCGCCAAGATTGCACGTCGATTTCAGCGAAAGATTCCAGGGCCAACCGGGAGATTGCGAGTGGTCCGGAAAATCGCCGCCAATTCCATTCAGGGGTCGGGCGGCAGAAAAATGGTGGACGCACTAGGGCTCGAACCTAGGACCCGCTGATTAAGAGTTTGCTAATACGTCTCGTTAGCATGTTGCAGATCGCGTTATATCGAAGCTAACCGTTTGATCGATCGACCCTTTGGCATAGCCATCCCATAGCACGCCTCTTCACGTCCGAGCATTCAAGCGTGGGCGCCCGATACCCCTGTGGGACCCATGCGCGTCTGCCCGTTGCGGTCTGATGTCGGGAAACAGAGCGATTGGGTGATACGAATTGGCCGTCCACGGCATCATCCCGGCGCTCGATGACAGCATATCGCATTGCAAAGTCTGCGTCAGGACAAAGCCGGTACAACCCGTATCGATCACAAATGGCCACATATTTGATCGATAGGATGTCATTCTATCGATCATCGGGCTTGCCACGCGCCATTCCGGCCGCTCGTCATGCAATTACGTGATGCTCAAAACCCAGAGCCTGAATTGCGGGAGCAGGTGCGAGCTGAGCAACGAGGTATCGGTCCAAAATACCCCCCCGGTCATCATATGCAGAATTGCAGATTTCGTCAGGTTGAACTTTTCCGATCCATGCGATCCGCAGCCGATTATTTCTTTGAGAATGGCTGATTTGCGTGATTATTAGGTTGCCATGCGAAAGGATGGCCCATGCGTATTGCACTCACTGACAAGTCACTGTCCGCTCTGAAGCCCAAGCCAAAGCGGTACGAACTACAGGACGCCCATTGTCCCGGACTGAGCGTCCGCGTGACGCCCGAGGGGCGCAAGACCTTCAACGTAAAATATCGATACGGCGTGCAGCAAAAGCGCATGTCGCTCGGCGTCTATCCGCGCGTTTCGCTCGCCGAAGTGACCTGCCCCCCTCTGTCTCCCTCGATCTGATGTAGAGTCTGCCCCAACGAAGGAGCAGACGAATGAGGAAGAGCCGATTTTCCGAGGAACAGATAATCGGGATGATCAAGGAGCAGG